>BNJT01000627.1_pt1 | contig 483339 bp, 471 predicted proteins | sample 8540491 | NCBI WGS metagenome assembly BNJT01 (sample SAMD00202455, study PRJDB9452) | human saliva metagenome | host: Homo sapiens
AGGGTTGAAAAATTATCCCCGCAGGTGCGGGGAAAACAGCGAGAGTGTGGCAGCTGCTTCTTCAGGGGTTCGGCTCATCCCCGCGGGTGCGGGGAACATTAAAAACAGCATTGCGCGAGCTTGCTGGTGTAGGGCTCATCCCCGCGGGTGCGGGGAACATGCGTTCAGGTACCCCGGTACCCACGGCTCGACGAGCTCATCCCCGCGGGTGCGGGGAACATATAGGATTTCTGAATATTTATCCGGATTTTTGGGGCTCATCCCCGCGGGTGCGGGGAACATCGTGAGCAGGCGGCTACTGTGGTTGATTCTCAGGGCTCATCCCCGCGGGTGCGGGGAACATGAACTCAATGGTTTTACCTCCGTGCCTGCAAAGGGCTCATCCCCGCGGGTGCGGGGAACATCAAATTTTTATGTAGAAGTAACCGGACAAACGGGGCTCATCCCCGCGGGTGCGGGGAACATGTAAGGTCATCATTCTAGAGACTGACCCATCTGGGCTCATCCCCGCGGGTGAGGGGTTCCAGGGCTGATCTCAAGAAGTGTGTCGTAGTACTTCTTGTCTATCTCTTGCAGATTCACCCCACCGATAAGTGTGTCGTAAATGCGGCAAGCGGAGGCCTTCGTATTATCTGGATTCAACTTGTTGTCCATTGTTTTCCTTTTCTAGAGGACGTGTTCTACTGGTTGAATTTTCCAGGTAGCCGATAAAAGTAGGTTAAAAGAAATTCATTGCGCCCTCCCCTCTCCTAACCAGCACTTGAGAAACTCCGAATGCAAATAAACAGCAGGACCGAAAGGGAAAGCATGCAAAACAAAGCTATAGTCCAGCTAGGAGACGGTGACTTTGCATCGGCAGACACAATCTACAAGAAGACAGGCATAACACATGGTTGTGTCCGGGTAGTTCTGCCTGACGGAATGCCGAGCTGGTTGGCTGTGGGGCAGGAAGCAGTGGAAGCGGTGCTATCGAGCAAACAACTGGTTCGAAACGCCCTCGAAGCGGATCCGGCAATTCGCCCCTACTTATCTCTTGCAGGAGATTTTCCATTGTCTGAACATATTCTATTTGCAGACGGGGATGACCATAGCAGAATGAAGGCAGTATTGAATCCGTCCTTTACTCGAGGCAGCGTTGAGAAACTTCGTCCTTGGATGAATGACTTCGTTGATGGCCTTATCGATGCCTTTATTGAATCGGGCGAGACAGACTTTATTCAGACAATTGCCCTTCCACTCCCTATTGCCGTAATCAGCAAGATTTGGGGGTGCCTGAAGAAGACCAGTCGGTTTTTGAGGCGAAAGCTTCTGTGATTACAGGGGTAGGAAACGGGCAAGATCAATCTGACATTCAGCAGGCGGGCGAGTGGTTCTTTGAATTTTCAGGCAAAATGCTGGATCAACGCATGAAGAAGCCAGAGGACGATCTGATGTCTGTAATGGCCCAAGCAGTAAAAGAAGGCAGCCTAACAGACCTTGAAGCTCGATCAAATGCATTCTTATTCTTGTCTGCAGGATATGAAACTACCGTCAATCTGCTAGCCAATGGACTGTCCGCTCTGCTCCAGAATAAGGAGCAGTTGGACTATGCAATTTCGAACAAAGATGAGGAATCGACCTCCTTGTTAGTGGAAGAACTTCTTCGGTTCGACTCACCTGTTTCCGCCATTACCTACCGGTTTGCAAAGGAAGCCACATCCATCTGTGGTGCAAACATTGCTCCAGGTGAACACGTAGCAATCGCACTCCCCACCGCCAACTATGATGAGAAGATATTCACTTGCCCAGCCCACCTCGATACGACCCGCAGCCCGAACCCTCACATGAGTTTCGGCAAGTCTATCCATTTCTGCATTGGTGCCCCCTAGCTCGACTGGAAGGAAAAGTAGCTCTAAGGAAAACACTTGACCGACTTGAGGATCTGAGACTATCTGTCGATCCCAGCGAGCTTACTTGGATTAATTCCATTACAGTACATCGGCTAAAGTCTCTGCCTGTAACTTTCAAACCGGGAAAGGTCCGTTCAAGCGGCAAAACAATCTAAGTCCCCGCAATAATGAACTGGCCCATGAAAGCAGCGCTGGTTTAGATATGGTTTGTAAGGGCTTCGAGGCTTGATCGCTGATATCGCATCGGGGTCAAGTCACTCAGTATTTGTTGGAGTTGGAAAACATAGTGTTAAAAACAGTACTCGTCCACGCTTCACGAGTCGCCCGCATTGGTTAAGCGCTCACCCTGATACATCGTGGCCTGCGAGTTCCCGAAGAAGTTCTCCACAACTATGCTATCGCAGAAGTTGTCTTTACATAGCACTATGCGACTTGGGTTGGCTACGATTGAATTTCAGTCCTACTTTCCATGATTTATTCATCATGAGCAGGAGAATGCCTCTCCACTCAAGGAGATCTCGAGTTATGCTGTCTTTGACAGCCTGTGTCACGATCGCATCGCTTGTATATCGCAGTCAGACGTTTCCACTAGCGTCGGAAGTGGTGAAAAAGCTCACCCCCATTGTGAAGCAGCCTTTAACAAACGCTCAAGAGTTCCCCGGTTCCTAGTTGTAGCTATGCCGCCAATTTCACGTTCGATCTCGTATGTAGGGCTGCCGGCAGAATTTCTTGGCTTTCGGATAAGGCTTAAAGCTATTCCGTCGTCCACAAAAAGCACGTCTACGTCGTCTTTGTGGTTAGTCCATGGAAGCGGCCAGGAAGGAGTTCGGTCTCCCTTGAAAAAGGTTACAGTCTCTCTGTAAGTCCTGGGGGAAGGATACTTTTCGAAAACTCCTAAGGCTAGAAGCTTCTCTAAATCTGCTAAATTCCGTACGAACGCAGCGTCTTCATATCCACTTGCGTCGCGAATTCCCCTTTCAGCTTTCGCAACGACGTCAGCCGGATTGTTTGCTTCTATCAAAACAGTTCCGTTTGTTTGAAAGGACCTCACGCGCTTGGCGCCAGCATCAAGCAAAGCTGTCTCCAACTGCTCGCGGTTCGGCGAGCCTGAGTGCCCGAGATTTAGGTTTCTGTAGAAAACTACGTGCATTATCCCTCCTATTGAAAATAATTCTACTACGTTGAGGTTTTCTCATCAGGATAATTTGTGTGGTTTTATACCCTGTGGTTTTTGGGGTGTGGTGGGTGTGTCGTAACACAGGGCACGCGGGATGTCCTTTCTGAAAGCTGATTTTTGGTTGAAAACCATGCTGATAGAAACATCCCGCGTGCTCTTCTATCCTGCCACTTTAGAGGCTCCAATTTCCACCGCTCACACCATCAGCGCCTAGCTGAAAGCCCACCGGAAGAAAAACGATCAACGCCCCTGGCAACGCGCAGCCAGCTGCTGGAAGCAAACAATCATGCTGCTACGCTGACTCAAAGACGGTACTAATATCACTACGATTGCCAGGGATGCGAAAGTATCTCCAGCAACTGGTTACCGGTGTATCCACGAAGCACTGGATGTGGTAGCAGAAAAATCACCCACGCCTGCCCACGTGCTTAAAAACCTCACCACAGAAAACAACCTTTTATCTGCCTAGACGGCACCCTCATCCACACTGATCGTATCGCTCAACGCAATCCAAAAACCGTCGTCACCTATGGTACTCTTAGTAAACACAAAGCCTTCGGAGGTAATGTTCAAGTCATCACAGATTCCACCGGATACCCGATATGGGTTTCACAGGTAACCCCAGGATCAACCCACGATCTTACAGCAGCTCGTCAACACACCCTACCGGTGCTACAAGCCACAACTGATTGCCCATTGGTACTAGCTGATAAGGGGTACAAGGCGCAGGTGGATATGTTAGAACCCAGCAAAAGACCCAAATCTTAGCGACTGTGATAAAACCTACAACCTGATCCACACCCAACGAGTAGTACGTCGCTACACCACCTCACGCCCACGCACCGATGCCGGACACAACCATCTACCAACTCGCACTCACCGTCCTCCACCTCAACCACACAAAACCTGATGAGAAAGCCTCAATCTTAAATTCTGAAATGGCTTCAGAGAATCCAATTGGTTTTCGCGACGTCACCTAAGTCCGCGGTAATTCGCAGGATGCCGTTAATATGACTGTCCTGATAGAAGTGATCTCCATCAAAGCCTTGGCTTATAAAGTTCGCACTCGTCAAGTATTTCCACTTTTCTACATTAAGCGGATTTACGTTCATGTCGTCGAATCCATAACTCGCGAAAATAGGACAGCTTACTTTTGCATCTCCAGGCGAATACGTCTCTGCCAGGGCAAAGTCCGCACGCAAAGTCGGAAGAAAAAGCTTACGCAGAACTGGATCGGCGAAGAGCTCTGGAGGCGTACCTCCTAGTTCTTCAACTGCGCTGATAAACATCTCATCGCTAAGATCGTGTTTGGGCGATGGAGGAGCTTGAATAGGGGCCTCCGCACCTGCCACCCCTAAAGCCGCAGCTTTACGACCGCGTTTCTCTAGCTCAGCTGCAACAGCGTGCCCCACATAAGCACCGAGACTATGTCCTTGAAGAATCACCTCGCGCTCCGGATAAATAGAATCTATTTCGTCGCAAATCTGACCTGTAACCTCATCCATTCTCGTAGCCGGTGTTTCTCCCATTCTTCGTTCACGCCCCGGCAAGACGACCACTGATAATTCGAGCGGTAAGTCGATTTTACCAAGGTAGGCTACTGAACCGCGCCCGGCGGCGGGGAAAAGCAATGCTACAGAACCGTGGCGACTTGGGGAAATTTTATGCAGGAACTTTACCGACATCGGCTCGGTTTCCTCTCAAGGTGAATCCTACAGTTACGGCTGCGATAGAAAGGATGACCGCTGAAACAAACATCGCCTTTCCTACTCCGCTGGCGACCAGCTCACTTCCTTGATCCGTCCCCAAAGCGATGGACGTCAAAACTGCCAAACCTACTACTTGACCAATCTGCCCAATCGTGGTTGTAACCCCTGACCCGAGCCCTGCGTCCTGCATTGACAGGCCATCCATTGCGGTGGTTTGCGCCGCCGGGAAAGTCATTCCTCCCCCCCATTCCGACCAGAATCAGACCAGGAAGCAGACCCTCCCAGAAGCCGATTCCGAACGGCCGAGCAGCCAGAAAAGCCATGCCTAATGCTGCAATAAAAAGACCCGTTATCATCATTATCTTTGCACCCTGCTTTGGCATCTGGGAGATAGTTAGCTGAATCCCGGCGAGGAAGAATACGCAGTAAGGTATCCAGGCCAGGCCATTCTGCAGAGGGGAATACCCCAAGATATTCTGCATGTAAATAGCTACCAGGAAGAACATGCCACTAGTAGCCGCGTTTAGTAGTCCAAGACCAAGATACCCGGATCCCCTAACACGGTCGCCGAGGAAGCTAAGTGGTAATAGCGGGGTGGACGAACGAGCTTGCAGAGCGAAAAAGAAGAACAAGAGAATCAAACCGGCGCTAAGTGGAACCCATGTCGATGCAGCGCTGATGCCAAGGACTGGCACTTGAAGAATTCCGTAAACCAAAGACACAGTTCCTCCAGCCAGGAGAAGGGCACTCAATGGACCGTCTGAAGTCTTCCCACGCATCTTGGATTCATCCACAAGAACGAAGATCATCAACGCGGGTATTATCGCTAGAGGAATATTAATGCCAAAAATCCAGCGCCAGCTAATAAATTCTGTAATAACACCGCCTAGCAAGACGCCCGCAACGGCCCCAAGGCCTGACAGTCCTCCCCAAATTCCGTACGCTTTTTGCAGCTCTTTAGGGTCAGTAAACGTTAAGGCAATAATCCCCAACGCGGCTGGTGCCGCTAAAGCTTCGCCGACCCCTTGAAGAACCCTTCCAACCAACAAAATAGAACCGGATGTAGAAGCAACAGCGACCATGGAGGCAACTCCGAACATTAGCGCTCCTACAACAAAAGTCTTTCTGCGCCCAACGATGTCGCCGATTCTCCCTCCTAGAAGGAGCAAGCTACCAGCAGCCAGCAGATATCCATTGACTACCCACGTCAACTGATTACTGGACATCTGCAAGTCTCTGCCGATAGACGGCAAAGCCACATTAACAATGGTGGCGTCAAGAAAAATAATGAACTGAACCGTCGCTAGAGTCCACAAAAGCAGCCACCGTTTTGGATTTGGTGGGGTATCTGTCTTCCTCTCTCCGACTGGTTCAGTACTACCAGAAGTACTCAATCTCTTCTCCTGCTTGTCTGGGGAACATTTTAAGAAGGAACCGTACAAAAGGCTCATCCCGCGCTTCTCGCCTCGCGGGAACAATGGCTTATAAGTCTAACTGATCAGGAGTCAGAATGATAGTCAAAGATTTCACCCGTCCCAGCCAGCTTGCCTCGGCAGAAGCATCATCTCTCTGGGCAAACCGGTTCGGAAGAAAGCCCAAGTGTTGGCCTTTCCCTACCGCAGCATATGACGGATGCAGGATCTGTAGCTGCTGAGCTTTGGGATAAGTGGCTCTCCCCTGGTGCTAAACAGCGCATCATGGAGTTACTCAACCTCACACAGAATGAGGCCAAGTCTTTCGCCTGTTGGGTTGCCGCCACCCACGATATGGGCAAAGCGACACCAGAGTTTGCGGGGCAGTTAGATTCACGTGGCAAAGAAGAGCTCCGCGTATTTCGAGATAGGATTGAAGAACACAAGTTTAATTTTCCTCTTCACCTCACAACACCACCTGCAGGAACCCGATGCCCTCACTCAACCTATAGCCAGAGCATCATTATCAAGCTGCTTACTGAACGTTACACAGACGATGTAGAGACTGCCAAAACAATTGCAAGTATTGCTGGTGCTCACCATGGCGTGCCTGCAGAATATGTTCCAGAAACCGGACGTGCTTGTGCAATTTTTGAGGGGCTTAACGATAAGTGGCATCAAGCATGGCAAGAGCTTTTCGAGATGACACTGGAGCAAACCGGCGCAGATCAGGTTCTTAAGAAACTCATGTCAGGAACCAAAATCCCTGTTTCCGTACAGCTTTATCTCACTGGCCTGGTAATTATGGCGGATTGGATCGCGTCTAATCCCGAGTATTTCCCCATGGGCACATTTAGTGTTGAGGCACAACATGGGCGCCTAAATCAAGGCTGGGAAGCTCTCGGACTCGAACATCCCTGGGCTGCTCATATTGAAAACAGTGATACTTCCGATCTGTACAGTTCACGGTTTAGTTGGGAAAATCCCACTCTGCGACCTATGCAAGAAGTTGTTGTCGAAGCCGCACGTTCGATGAAGGGCGGCGGCATGATGTGCATTGAAGCCCCTATGGGACAAGGTAAAACTGAGGCTGGACTCATCGCTGCCGAAATTCTAGCCCAAGAAACAGGACGCAGCGGGCTTGCTTTTGCTGCCCCTACTCAGGTGACATCAAACGCACTTTTTGATCGGGTCAAAGCATGGGCGCAAGGGCCTGCTGGAGGTTCTGAACCGCACACTATGTTTTTAGGCCATGCGAAAAACCAACAGCAAGATTCCTTCCGCTACCTACAACGAGCTGATATCTTCGATTCAGAAGCCGACGTTGAAGGGAAACAGAGTATACGCCCTAATACTTCAGTAGCACGTCACAGTTGGATAGGCGGTCGGAAACGCGGCATTCTTTCGACCTTCGTTGTGTGTACTATCGACCAGATTCTTATGATGGCTCTACAGTCACGCCATGTGATGCTTCGCCACCTTGGGTTAGGTTCTAAAGTCGTCATCATTGACGAGGTGCACGCTTATGATGCCTATATGGGTGTTTATCTCAAGGAGGCACTCCATTGGTTGGGTCAGATGAACGCACCCGTTATTCTCATGTCGGCTACTCTACCTGCACATGTTCGCACCTCTTTGATGGAAAGTTACGCGGAAGGTCTTGAAATTCAGGATTCTACTGAATGGGATTTTGATGATTTCGACTCAGAGAATGTTACCGAGCCTTCTCTCGACCTAGATTATCCAGTTATTTATACGCTCACAGCCGAGGATGGTTACACGCCACGTAAATGGCAGGTAACTGCCCCCGAAGAGCAGGTAACAATCTCCATTCGTCAGATAGGTGACGAGTTCACCGACTTTGATAAAGTGCTGGAACCCTTAGAAAGCGAGCACGGCTGTGCCGCAGTTATCTGTAATACGGTGGGTCGGGCTCAAAACGTTTACGAGCATCTTCGAACAAAATTTGGCACTGACGTAATGTTGACCCATTCCCGTTTTACCTCTAAACATCGTGCGGAGAAAGAAGCTGATTTAGTTTCGCAGCTCGGTAAAGGCGCTCACCGAGGTGATGGCCGCCCAGAACGTTAATCGTGGTGGGAACACAGGTTATCGAGCAGTCTCTCGACCTCGACTTTGATGTCATGGTGACCGACTTCGCCCCGGTAGATTTAGTACTTCAAAGGCTAGGCCGCCTGCACCGTCATGAGCGTGATGACTCAGAACGACCTTCCGAGTATCGCTCACCCATCTGCTACGTTCGTGGTGTTGAAATTTTTGGTTCTGAAACTCAAGTCCCCGAGTTCCCCAAAGGTTCACGTTCGGTCTACGAGCCCGCTATCCTGCTCAGCAGTTATGCGCAGTTACTCCCCTATTTTGACGGCAAAGCTCTGCGCATTCCGGCGGATATGAGCGAGCTTGTTCAGAAAGCATACGAAGATACTCCAAAGTACCCTGATGCTTGGAACGATGCATACCAGGAAGCATGCGAAGAATTCAATAAGAACCGGGAAACCGCTGAGCATAGGGCGCAATCCTACTTACTGAAACATCCAGGTGCGCAAACCCAAACAGTGATGGCTGATGTGATGAATAATTACATCAACACCAAACGGAACACTCTCAGAAGACCAAATTGGTGAGGCACGTGTACGCGATAGTGACGCTTCTCTTGAGGTGATTGCGATAGTGGTTGAACGCGATGGAGACGGCTACATTGACCGCTACCGTACGATTCCCAGCGCTACACGGAAAAACCAGGATATTGACTGGCACAATGCAAAGGATCCAGAGGAGCCCACAAAGCCCCTAGCCTTCGAGTTATTAGCATCAGCTATACGTCTGCCCTACCAATACTCAGACTCTCCAAAGAACAGGGTTAATGGAAAACTCCGCTTTGATGCTGCCATTGAGGGGTTAGAAGACGAGCGCATTGACTCGTGGCAGAAAAGCTTTATGCTTGCCGGTGAGCTAATTTTGCCTTTTGAGCTACAGGATTCCGGTTTCTACGAGGTGAAGCTCGTCGATTATCTTCTTCGTTACTCTCCTGAATTAGGTCTTGAGGCTATTCAAATTTCTGATGACTAAAGAAGGTTTATAAGCAACATAAAAGTCCCGGTTCTCTAAGAACCGGGACTTTTTACTTGTGCGCGATACTGGGTTCGAACCAGTGACCTCTTCCGTGTCAGGGAAGCGCGCTACCGCTGCGCCAATCGCGCCTACAACATCAATGTATTGTTGCGAGGTGAGGACGGGATTCGAACCCGCGTACACGGCTTTGCAGGCCGCTGCCTAACCACTCGACCACCTCACCGCATACATCTCTCGCGAGATGAGTTCGAACTCTAGGAGTCCTACGAGCGGTTGACGAGACTTGAACTCGCGACATCCACCTTGGCAAGGTGGTGCTCTACCAACTGAGCTACAACCGCTTATCAGGTGCTTTTCAAGCATCAACAACAGGCTTTACCCGTCGCACTGACAGATAAATACTATACGGGTTTTTTCGTCGTTTGCCAAATCTTTTGCCGCACTTTTTAGGCCGAGCGTCAGTACCAAAAACCTTACGACCTTCTACACAAACAAGGTCGCAAATATCAAGCACAGCATTCTACGCTATACCGCAATGCCATGAAGTCTAAGCCTCTGATTCCCCTAGCAAGCCTTCACGAGCGAGCGCCGTCAGACGCGAGACGGCACGGAAGTACTTCTTCTGGTAACCGCCAGCAAGCATTTCGGGTGTGAAGACCTGGTCGAAAGGTACACCGGATGAGACGATCGGCAGGTCTTTGTCGTAAAGACGGTCAGCGAGCACAACAAAGCGCAACGCTACCGCTTGCTCGGTAATCGGGTGTACATCACGCCAAGCGATACCCTGCAGACCGTCGATAAACTGGCGGTAACGGGAAGGGTGCACTTTCGCTAGGTGTTCGACAAGCTCTGAGAAAGTATCGATACCCACGGTTTTTCCATCGAATACTTCCTCAACCTTAGCGTCGAACGCGTCGGGAGTTACGGGTTCCGGTGCAGCTGGAAGACCGCGATGACGGAAGTCTTCACCATCCACACGGTGTACTTCGAATTGTTCGGCGAGTACTTGGATTTCACGTTTGAAGTCTTCGGCGGCAAAGCGTCCTTCGCCGAGGGCACCGGGCAGAGTGTTGGAGGTTGCTACGAGTTTGACGCCCGCATCTGCGAGTTCGCGCATCAAGCGGGACATGAGGACAGTATCGCCGGGGTCGTCAAGCTCGAATTCGTCAATGCAGACGAGCTTGTACCCACTGAGCGCTTCTACGGTTTTGCGGAAGGTGAGGGCACCAACCAGGTTGGTGTATTCAACGAAAGTACCGAAGGCTTTGGGCCCGTCAACATAGTGCCATAGGGAGGCTAGAAGGTGGGTTTTCCCAACACCGAAGCCGCCGTCTAAATAGAGCCCGGATTTTGCGGAGTCTTTCTTTTTACCGCCAAAAAGTTTGCCGAAGAACCCGCCAGAACTTCCTCCTTTGTTGATTTTATCGCCGAAGGTTTTGAGTTTTTGTACTGCTTCAGCTTGGGAGGGCTGGTTTGGATCGGGAATATAGCTGTCGAATGACACTTCACCGAATCGTTCTGAGGGACGAAATCCAGCGAGAAGCTCTTCTGCTGAGACGTTTGGGATACGTTCGGTAAGGTGTTCGTAGGTGACGGGCACGATATAACTTTCTGAGTGACGTCTATGTTACTTGTCTTAAGTTTAGTACGGATGTGCTGAGCTTGCCGCAGCCCGGTACTCGGAGTGCTCCCTCCCTCGGGTACAGATGCGGTGAAAACGCAGTAAAACCCGGGACTATGCGTTTTACGTGGTTTTAGTCATGTGCGATCTAAAACCTTGAAAACACAGTCCCGGGTTTAGTCGTCAGGGGTGAATTCTGCGTGAGATTCGGCAGAGACTTATGAGAAGGTGAGCGAGTACAGCTGCACTCCGGACGAGACCTTGAGCTCAATAACTCCGCTACTTTGCTCATCGCCGCGCACAATGTGGTGGGCGTTGGGAGCGCCGTCTACATGAACCTTTTCCGTTGTACCATTGCGCCTCACTTCGATGGTACCGCTGCCGCCAGCAACAACCTGCGCTCCGTGGGCACGATAGTTAATCCGCAAAGTACCATCGTTTCCTTGAGGCTCAATACGTTCGGGGGTTATAGACCACGTACCGTTGAGGTCGTATTGGTCAACAGCTAGACGATCTGCCGGTTTGAAGGTTCGGGTTCCGTTAGCGTAGCTTTCTTGCCCCGCAAAGTACATTGCGCGTTTAGAGCCTAGATACGTTTCAGGGGTTCGCGCATCATGCGCGTTTTGTGTTTCCTCTTGTGCATCATCCTTGTGAATAGGGTCTGGAAGCTGCACTTGTGGATTTGCGGCTTTGAGAAGTTCGCGTACCTGTGCCTCGGTCACCTTATGCCCACCTTCACCATAGTGAACAGCACGAAGTTTACCTTCACTATCAATGAGATAGTGTGCAGGCCAATAGCGGTTGCTGTAAGCACGCCAAATAGCATAGTCGTTGTCTTGAACTACCGGGTATTTAATACCTAGGTTCTCAATGCCTGCCTGGACATTCTTACCTTCGTGTTCGAACGCATATTCCGGCGTGTGTACTCCCACTATTTCTAGACCATAATCATGGTATTTGGCGTAGAGCTCATTCAGGTGCGGTGCCGTCCTCTGACAGTTAATGCACGAGTATGCCCAAAAATCAACGAGTGTAACCTTTCCACGCATATGAGCGAGACTTGGCTGATTCTCAGTGTTGAAGTTACCCGTGCCACCTGCTAATTCCGGGGCAGAGCCGCAGTCCTGCAATTTTTCTTCATCGGGTCGGCACGAGCTTATCGACCCACCGGTGGAGGAAGAAATAATATTATTCTGCGTATCTTGACTGATAGTCTGCTCAATCCCTTCCGTATAATTCGGAATTGCGCGCTGTAGCTGGGCGGGAACGTTGAATACTAGTCCGATTGAAAGAGCGATCAAGAGTACACCCGAGGCGGTGCGCACTCCACGCTGGTGGGTGCGGAACGTCTTAACTCGTTCTGCAATGCTTCGCCCCGCAAGAGCAAAGATCAACAGCGGGATAGCTGTTCCGAAAGCAAAGGATAGGGTGAGTGCTACGGTTTCGATACCGATGTTTCCAGTTGCGCCAGCAAGGGTAATAGCTGCAAGAACCGGACCCTGCACAGGGCACATAGACGAGACCGAGAGCAAGCCCCATGAGGAAGCCGCCACGTGTGGTGCTGCGTTTCGCTCCGAGTTTTGAGAATTTCGCGAAAGGTTTTTCAAGCAGGCGCTCCAACGGGGGTATAAGCATGCTCAGCCCAACAATAATGAGGAAGGTGATACCTAAAATCCTCAGCGTATCTTGCGGCAAGTGCAGGGCAGCAAGAATAACCGAACCGAGCAGGGTAAAGAGGCTGAAGCTCAGAACGAGCCCGCCTACAACTTGATAGGGACGCCAGCGTGATGCAGTACGCTGCATGGGTGCTGGAGCTGCGTTTCCGAGAACTGCGCTTCTGCGCGAGAATAAGGCTTGCACATTGTCCGCAGAATCTTTTGCTATGCCTGTTTGTCCAAATTCGGTGGATGCAGTGCGCGCTGAATCTGCACCGCCAGTGACGAGAATAACGGGCAAGATAGGCAGGATGCAGGGCGAGATCCCAGTGATAAGACCACCGAGTATGCCAAGGATGATGAGCGATAACAGCATAGTTATTTTCCTCATGGATTGGTAATGCGAGGCGATGCTGCCTCACGTGTTGTCATGGTTATATTCGGAACAAACTGCGGTTTCGGTTTGGTTGAAATTATTTTTATAGCGATGCTTGCACAATTGACAGCATCTTGATGAGGCCTTTTACTGCGCAATATTCAAGTTCATGGAAGTTTTTCTCAAGGTGTTGCGAGAGGTAGTCGGATACATCATTTAAAAATTTTTCTGAGGTTTTGCAATCCGAGCGGGCTGAATGTTCCGAATAACTAATGAGTCCAGTTTAGGATTCTGAATATTTTGCAATGGTACGGGCGCTCCTCCGCGTTACCTGTGCCTATATAAGATTGGAGTTACGTATGTCCGTTATCCTTCGCACTGCGTCTTTTGCAGCTGTTTCTCTAGCCCTCGTTGCTGGTGTTTCTGCATGTTCTTCTAACGCTTCTGATCAGAACTCATCGCCGAGCGCATCGTCGAGCTCTTCTGCATCATCCACCCCCTCTTCTTCTGCCATGATGAGTTCAGACGCTATGATGTCGCCTTCAGCTATGCCGAGCCAGTCTGCCATGTCTGGGGACAAGATGGATGGCGACCACGGCAAGATGGACGGCGATAAAATGCAGGGAGATCATGACAGCATGAAGCATGATGACAATAAGATGGACGGTGACAAAGGGGGCAAGATGGAAACAAAGACGCCATGATGTCTCCTTCGGCTTCCGCCATGTCGAAGTAATATTTTGCCGGTATGCTGTTTTACACCCTGGAATATTTTCTAGGGTGTAAAACATACCTAAACTTCGCTTATCACCGACACAATAATCAAATGTCATCATAGGGCGTGAGATGATATGACCATGACTTTTTTGGATCGTCAGGTGACTTCGGCGTATCAAGAAGCTCAAAAAGCCACCCAAATTCCTCAGGAATATCAGCGCTTAACTGCGTTGATGGAGTGTGCTGCCGCAGGAAACGAACATTGTTTTGAAGCTCTATACGATGCCCTTGTTCCGCGTCTGTACGCGCTTATTAACCGCATTCTTCATAACCGAACGCATGCGGAAGAAGTTACTCAAGAAGTTTTTCTAGAAATATGGCAAAAAGCGCCTTTATACCGTGCAGAACGGGGTACTGTGTTGTCGTGGGCTGCAACTATTGCTCACCGCCGTGCGGTTGATCGGGTGCGCTCCGTTGCTGCCTCCACAGAACGTGATTTCACACGCGGTCTTGAGGAATATCGCGAATCTTATCATCACGTTGATGACGCAATAGCTGCTTTTATGGATACGGAGGAGGTTCATCATGCTCTATCGGGTATTCCACGCGAACAAGCCCAGCTGCTCACCATGGCATATTTCGGAGGTAAATCACAGCGCGAGATCTCCGATGAAACGGGCATTCCTCTAGGAACTGTCAAAACCCGCATGCGCGCTGGCATGCAGAAACTACGTGAACGATTGGAGGGCACCCGTGAGCACTAAAGACTATCCCGAAGATTTCCCCGATAAACTCGACTACGCCCTCCACACGCTTTCACCAACGCAACGTATAGCGTTTGAATCGTGGACCCCCAAACACGAACGCGAAGATGCTAAGGCCGATGCTGCGGTCCTCTCTGAGGTTTTTGGTACTTCGCTCACTCCGCAAGAGCCGTCCGCTGAGCTTAAAGCTCGTGTGATGGCGCAGGTTGCGCATACCGAGCAAATCCAGCCAGCTAATGAGCTAGATACAGATGACGTGAATGCCGAGCATAAGAGTGATCATGCCGATTCCGAAGGTTACTTTGTATCAGATAATGCAGACAACGCTCAAGCTATCGCAGACTCAGAGGATTCCGCTTATGCACGAGCTAAACGGCGTTGGTTCGGGGCTCAGGGTAAATTCTCACCATCTCGCATGACGGCTGCGGCAAGTATTATTATCGCTGCTGGTCTGGGCATATGGGGTTTCACGCAGCATCAGCAACTAGAACGTACCTCCCAGGAGCTTCAAGCCGCGAGGGTGTCCTCTTCGGCCCCAGCGCATCCGGCAGCTGCACGACCTGGCGACCAGTCGATCGTCGAGCAAATCAGCATGGCTCCTGACCTCTCAATGGCCCAAGGTAAAGTCAACGGTATGCCAGTATCGGTCATGTACTCCCCTTCCCACAACATGGCGGGTGTTTCAACGACAAATCTGCCTGCGCTGCCCGAAGGAAAGGTCTATAAACTCTGGTTTTACGATGCTCAGGGCAATATTGTAGGATCTGGAATCCTCAATTCTGCTGGCCGCGGTGCCGGGATCACAACCATGACAGAGCACGATCTGAGTACGGTCACCAACTTTGGTATCTCAATTGAAGATGAATCGGCTAATTCTCCTAGTCAGAAACCCGCTATGCTGGAAAACGTTGTGTAGCCTAACGCTTGCAGGCACCCCCCATCCCTACGCAGGTAAAGGTGATACATACCTTAGGGGTTCACCTCACGTTTTCGTAGAATAGTCTTCATGGCTAAAAAGAATAAAGGCGGCAAGAAAGGTGCCTCCACCGCTGCGGTCGCGCTCTTGAAGGAAACTAAGACTCCTTTTGAGATTCGTGAGTACGAGCATGTGGAGGGAGAAACCTCCTTTGGGTTGGAGGCCGCGCAGAAACTTGGCGCCAATCCTGAGCAGGTATTTAAAACGCTTCTTATTGTTCATGACAAAGATTTTGCGGTGGCGGTAGTGCCGGTGAGTGGGCAGCTAAACCTGAAAGCGGCGGCACACGCCCTTGGTTGGAAGAGCGCCTCCATGTGCGATCCGAAGGTTGCCGAGCGCCGCACTGGATATGTGGTGGGTGGTATTTCGCCGTTAGGGCAGAAAAACTCCTTCCCCACGCTTTTTGGATGCCAGCGCCGAGCAGTATCAAACTATCTTGGTCTCTGGCGGTAAACGCGGGCTTGATATTGAGCTCTCCCCCGCCGACTTGCTTAAACTCACTGGCGGCAACTATGCGCCTCTTCGCGCCTGAGCAGCCGTGTCTTGAGTTGCGGATCCCTGCAACGGAGGACGCCGCCGAATGGTATGCGCTGTTCAGGGATACGCGCGTCATGGAGTATTTGGGGCGACCCGCAGATTCACTCGCCCACTATGAGGATATGGTGGTGCGGGCTCGCACCGAATACGAGCGGGAAGGTTTCTGCCTCTACACGGTGCTGGCCAACGGTGAGGTGGCTGGTTTCACCGGAGCCCACCGGTGGTTGAATGATTGGGGTCCGGTCGGAGAGATTGAGCTGGCTTGGCGGCTTGGGTGCGCTTTCTGGGGTGAGGGCATCGCCACCCGCGCCGCCCAGCAGGTAATGGGTGAGCTTGCGGAGGCTGGGCATCAGCAAGTATTTGCTGTTATTCACGCCCGCAACCGGGCGTCGATGGCAGTGGCTCAACGTTTGGGGATGCACCAGCGCAGCAACTACGAGGCGCGACTAAAAGGCTTGAACCTGCCCGTTACCGAATGGGTCACGGACCTGTACCACCGGGAACAAAACCCGAGCCAGCACCGTTATAACGACGACAGCTCATAAGAGAAGATTTGAAGGAGTAGCAGTGGGAAATTCACTACCGGGTGTCGGTAAAATTGCGAAGAATTGGCGTGAAGTTCTCAAGCCCGAAGAGTACGCGGTACTGCGTGAAGGAGGCACCGAACGTGCTTTCACCGGCGAATACTGGGATACGAAAACCGAGGGTGTATATTCGTGCCGAGCCTGTGGGACTGAGCTTTTCCGCTCTGCTGAGAAGTTTGAGTCGCACTGCGGCTGGCCCTCTTTCTTCGCTCCACTCGCCGAAGATCGTGTGCGGTATCTGGAAGACACCACGTTAGGGATGCGCCGAGTAGAGGTACGTTGCGCCGCCTGCGATTCGCATCTGGGTCACGTGTTTGAAGGCGAAGGATACGATACTCCGACTGATCTGCGGTATTGCATCAATTCTGTCTGTCTCACATTGGAACCGCAGAAGTCGTAAGCTAGAGCTATTTACGAGACAATACTGCTGTTAGCCCGGTGCCGGTCCTTGGGTTTTCGGTATATTTGAAGAAACATGTAACGCACAGCGGCAACGGGTAGAATGGTGGAGTTATTGTTTTCAGCCCCGTCGAGGGAGCTACCAGAAACGGATATTCAAGGAACCACTTTCGATGAGTCTCAGCCCGAGTACCGAGCCTATCAAACTCCCACCTATGCTCGGATTACCTGCTGATTTCACGGTTCCCGATGTTATTCCGCTAAATACCCCTGTCAGTTCCGGTCCCTCCATTATCAACACGGAGAGGGCGCTTGAACGTGCTGCTGAATCTTTGCGTGCTGCATCCGGTCCGGTTGCAGTCGATACGGAACGCGCACAGGGTATACGGTACGGGATCAGGGCTTTCTTGGTGCAGCTGAAACGCGAAGATAAGCTCTACCTGATCGATCCCGAAGCTTTCTCTGACCTTAGGATCATCAACGATGCTCTAGCAGATGCCGAATGGATTATTCACGCGGCAACCCAGGATTTTCCAAGTCTGGACCTTCTTGGAATGCGACCGCGTCTTCTCTTTGATACCGAGCTCGGTGCACGTTTAGCGGGCCTGGAACGGGTGAACTTGGGAGCTGTTGTCAAAGAGCTTCTGGGGTACAAACTTGAGAAAAAAAGCACTCCCAAGAAGACTGGTCACAACGTCCTTTGCCAGAGTCTTGGCTCAACTATGCATGCCTTGATGTTGATGTACTGGCAGATTTACGCGATGCCTTGGAAGAGGTTTTAGAAGACCAGGGAAAACTTGAGTATGCCCGCCAGGAATTTGCCTATCTCTGTTCGCTGCCGCCCGCCGACCCTGCTGCGAAGAAAGCCGAACGGTGGAGGAAAACGAAGGGACGGAACACGCTCCGGTCCGTACCGCAACTAACAGCCCTGCGGAATCTTTGGTTCGAGCGCGATAAATTAGCGCAGAAGAAAGATATAGATTCTAAGGCTTTACTCTCAGATGCCGCACTTGTTGAGGCTGCGCAGAAAATGCCTCGCAATGTACCAGCTATCATGGCGATTCCGGGGTTCCGTACTCGACTGTTGAAACGTGAAGGTCCCCGCTGGGTGCGTGCGATAGTATCAGCGTCTCGGGGTGAGGACCCGGCACCCTATACCATTCCGGCAACCGCGCCTCCCCCGCTCAAAGCTTGGGAAACGAAACGCCCTATTTCACTAGAGATTCTTAGCGAAGTGCGGAAGATAGTACAACGGGAGTCAGAGCGGCTCAATATTCCAGCACAGAATATTATCAGCGCTGACTGTATACGGCGTCTGTGCTGGGATCCGCCCGAGCCTTACTCTCAAGAGGCCCTTCTTGAGGCTCTTCGCTCGCATGATGTGCGCCCGTGGCAGGTTGAAATCCTCGCCCCGGATCTTCATGAAGTTTTCCAGCGACACCTTGGCTAATGCCTTAACACATGGATCTCTCAACCCAAGAAAAATATGGAGGCGCGCGCCACACAACAAAACGGTTTATTCGCGTGCATACGATTTATCCTCTAGATTTATAAGAGAGCGACACGCAGCTATCCCACAGGTACGGTCGCCTCAGCATCACACAAGCCCGGCTTCACACACCGGGGAATTCAAGGAGGAACGATGAACGAAGTACCATCGTGCACCTGTTCGTGCGCACAATCAGAAATTTCTGCGCACGAGCCGAAACTCTCAAAGCATTCAGGAGCTGGAGCATAAACTTTCGCGCCGAAATGCACTCGTAGCGGGGGCCACAGCTACCGCAGGGGCTCTTGCTTTAAGCGCCTGTGCCGAAGGTTCCAGCGGTGGTGGAGGAGGCGGCGGTAACGGTGCTGCCGGGCCAGAGTCCCCCACCGATATTGCGGCAGTTTCGGAGGTACCCGTCGGCAAAGCGGCGAAACTTACCAAAGGCGGCGTTACCGTTATCGTATCTCAGCCTGAAAACGGTGTCTTCAAGGCTTTTAGCTCCACCTGCACCCACCAAGGATGCCAACTCAACGTACAAAACAACAGCCAAATTGTGTGCCCATGCCATGGTTCTCAGTTTGCGCTCGCCGATGGCTCAGTCAAAGGTGGTCCTGCCGAGTCGCCGTTGAAATCCTATAAAGCAGAGGTGAAAGACGGCAGGATCATTGTTGGAGGATAATACCTTTCACATATGGGTATTGACGGTATATTAGTTTTCAACGTCTAGATTTCGTGTCAATAAAAACGTTAGGGGATGTGTGAAAATCTACACATCCCAACGTTTTATTTTTTGCACTCGGTCAATCACCACAAGAAAATTACTGGGTATGCCGCGGTTTTTGTCCTTCCTCGCGTGCGAAGGGAACCTTATCGCCCGCAAGCTGCGCGAGAATATCGGCAGTAATGGTTTCCGCGCACAAACCAACATCTTCCAGGATTTCCTCACGTGACGCATGCGGTATAAATTCTGCCGGTAAGCCGAGCTCACTCAACGCCGTGTCCACGCCAGCCGCACGCATCTCTTGGCGAATGCGTGAACCCACACCGCCCGCGCGCACACCATCTTCGAGAGTCACCACGATGCGGTGGTCTCGCGCAAAATCCACCACCGAATGCGGAACCGGCATAACCCATCGCGGATCAATCACCGTCGAATGGATGCCCTGCTCGGCAAGGCGCTCAGACACTTCGAGCGCTACCCGTGCCATAGCGCCAACGGCAACAAACAGCACATCGCGCTGCCCAGTTTCAGGATGCGGCCGCCCGGTGCGGGTCAGCACATCCACCCCGTCAGAGCGGCGTTCCAGGGCAGCGATATCTTCACCCACCGACCCCTTTGGGTACCTGACAACGGTCGGTGCATCATCAATAGCAACGGCTTCACGAAGCGCTTCACGAAGCGTCGCAGCATCGCGTGGGGCTGCCAAGTTTAATCCAGGAATAAACTGCAGAAGCGATAAGTCCCACATGCCGTGGTGACTTGCACCGTCAGGTCCAGTAATGCCGGAGCGGTCAAGAACCAGAGTCACGCCCGCCTTGTGAAGAGCAACATCCATCAAGAGCTGGTCGAAGCCACGGTTTAAGAATGTTGCATAGAGTGCCACCACAGGGTGCATACCGCCGTATGCCAAGCCCGCACTCATCGCAACGGCGTGCTGTTCTGCGATACCAACATCAATGACTCTGTTCGGATGCGCTTGCGCGAATTCACGTAGACCAACAGGAATGAGCATGGCACCGGTAATGCCTACAATGTCTTCGCGTTCATCCGCGATCTGTTTGATCTCACGACCGAAAACACTCGTCCATGACTCTTCGGTGCTGGTTGAGACAGGCTTGCCGGTAAGAGGATCAATCCGTCCTACCGCATGGAATTGATCATCATCATTCGCACGTGCCGGAGCGTAGCCGTGCCCTTTCTCTGTAATAGCATGCACAATCACCGGCCCGCCGTAGTTCTTAGCGGCACGCAAGGCGGTCTCAACAGCTTCTTGATCGTGCCCATCAATTGGACCAACATATTTCATGCCGAGGTCTTCAAAAATACCCTTGGGAACCACAACGTCCTTAATACCGACCTTCATACCGTGCAGCCCCCGGTAAATCATCTGCCCCAGCGGCCCACCACGCTGCAGACCACGGCGCATAGCATCAAGCGCCCGATCATATCGATGGTCAAGACGCATACGGTCAACCTGCTGCTGCACCTCGTGCTTAAGTGCCGTCAGCTGGTTAGCAAAACCGCCAATAGTAGGCGCATACGATCGACCATTGTCATTGACTACAATAACGACTTTACGACTACGGTCAGCGGCGATATTATTCACGGCTTCCCAGGCCATGCCTCCGGTCAACGCACCATCACCGATTAAAACCACCGTATAGCGGTCATTTTCTCCGTTGAGAGCGTAGGCGCGTGAAATACCATCAGCCCAGGAAATTGATGATGAAGCGTGCGAGGACTGAATAATATCGTGTTCAGACTCGCCACGATCCGGGTACCCCGACAACCCACCCTTTTGGCGCAGGGTGTCAAAGGCGTGACGACCGGTCACCAGCTTGTGTACATAGGACTGATGCCCTGTATCAAAGAGAATAGAATCGTGGGGCGAATCAAAAATACGGTGGATACCAAGAGTCAGCTCAACAACGCCAAGATTGGGGCCTAAATGACCACCCGTTGCAGAAACATTCGTTACGATAAACTGACGGATCTCTTCAGCGAGTTCACGCAGCTGCTCGTAGCTGAGGGGGCGCAAATCCCGAGGTTCACGAATATCGGACAAGAGCCCTGAGGATTCCTTGTTCGCCTCGTTCTCAGCAGACATACACTCTCCTTCTGCACGGTTGAGGTCAACAATGTACCTCTAGGTCTATACAGTTAAATTCTAACGGGTTAGGTTATATATACCCATTTGAAGGTTGCCGAAAAAAGTCATGGTTACCGTGTTCGCCATCTTAGGTACATACAGTTTTGCTGTCTCTACGAGAATTTACTTATGACGTTTTGACAGACGCGCTGGACGAATACGCGCAGGTGCACGGTGAAAAAGAGCGAGCGTCTCAACATGATGCGTATTAGGGTACATATCAAATGCCCGTACCTGTACGAGATCCCAGCCTAGTTCACGCAAAATAGCTGTATCGCGTCCCAAGGCTGCAGGATCACATGCCACATATAGAATGCGCCCGGGTTTGAGTTCGTTGAGGCGTTCCAAAACTTTGCGGTTTGCCCCTTCACGAGATGGGTCAAGCACCACGGCATCCGGGGTAGGTATCTGACCAAGGCTATGTGCTGCTTTAAGATCTTGAAGGCTTTGTGCAACGTCTCCGCGAATAACCTCAACACGGGTTTCCTTGGAGTTATCGCTTCGGGAAGGACCATCCGGCGCGAAGTTGGAACGCGCATCACGGTGCGTTACCGGGGAACCTTCAACGCTGATAACCGTTCCTTCTGATCCGACAGCATCCGCGAGCGCTGCTGTAAATAGCCCAGCACCGGCGTATAGGTCGAGGGCGCATTCGCCTAAGGTTGGGCGGAGCATGGTTAACATGGTGCCCATGAGAGTTGAGGGGGCACAGCGGTGAATCTGCCAGAAGCCACCTGCGGAGACCTGATAGCTGAACCTTCGCGGACCAAAACTTACTTCTTCGGTTACGGAACGTAACCCACCGCCAAGGAGTATATCTCCCTGACGCACACGCCGATAAGGGCTATGCACGCTGGGCTGCCCCGAACGCTTGCTCGGTTTTGCTTTCGATCCGCTATAGGGGGTGAAGAAAAGCGAGATTTTACGCTTAGCAAGCTCGCCCCAAAGCTGGATGCACTGCCTTTCAATCTCTTTGGCGACATGGGTTGTCTCAAACCGGGGGTCAACCATGAATTGGAGCAGAATACGCCCACGTGAAGACAGTGTTGCTTCCAGTTCTCGAACGCCCCGCAGGTTGAGCTTGTGAAGTTCTAGATCACGTAATTCGCGTGCCACGAGGGGAAAATCAACGACGGGTACCGGCTGCGAGCTGTGGTAGGGGTACATGCCGATGCGCCAATACGTGGTACCGTCTTCAATGCTTTTAGCGGTGGTGTACCGTATACGAGATCGCCAGGAGAGGTCGCCTTCGACGAGGTCTCGATTAGGCATAGACTCAACGATAAGGTTTGTTAAGAGTGGTGATTCTAGAGGGATGCCGCCTAGGCGATGAAGCTGAGTTCGTACGATCTCGGCTTTGTAACGCCGTTGTTCAGAGGGTTCTAGGTGTCCATATTCCATCCCACCAAGAAGCTCTGCTATGCCGGTGAGTTTCTGACGTTCTTCGGGGGTTTTGAGGGCATCTGCCTGCGCCCAGGGATGCTTACGGCGCACTGGTGCAGGCACTTTGACGGCTACAACATCTGCAAAGTAGAAACGGTTTTTTGGGCCTATTGCGGTAATCCGAACTTGGGCTTCTTCACCCACTACACCGTGCCGTACGAAAACGACCCCGGCGTGCGTACGTGCAACGAGTGCACCTCCGTGGGCGGGTGTCTCACAGGTTACCTGGATTAGATCGCCTATAGTGTACCCCTGCTCCGAGGTAACGTTATCCGCACCGGAGTCACGTACTGTGCTGGTTTCAGGGGTGTTCACGCGTCTTCTCCTTACAGAATTCTGATGTGAAGCATTCTACACCGCTTATTTTTTTAAATAACCGTTCAACCCTGCCATAAGCATGAGAAAATCTCAAGGGTTCTCATGGAATATCACGTTTCTTCTGTGTGGGTTGAGCCCCGATACATCGTATCGTTTTTTATGAGAGTGAATGGAGGTATCAATGTCCTCGGTATCAATGGGCGTTGTATTCTCATGAATGCTCCACGGAACAGTCACAAGAATAACATTAGGTTCTTGCTCTAAAACTTTCTTAAGCTGTTTGACAGTTCGCGGATGAATGAGGCGCTGCCACCAATGTTCCGGAACAAACTCTGGAATGTAAACAGCAATAACATCCCGCGATGTATTGTTCTGAATACGGCGCACATAGTTATGTACGGCTTGGACGGTATCGCGGTAGGGTGAGTCAATCACCGAGAGTCGTACAGGAATCCGCATGCGATCCCAGCGAGTCTTCACATCGTCAAGAGTGGCCTGGTCGTTATTAACGGTCAGAGCTTCCAGCGTTGAAGGATGGGATGCGCGCGCATAGGCTAGGGCACGAAGCACGGGTTTGTTGAGGTCCTTCGTGTAAACAATGGCGTGCACCCGTGAAGGCAGCGAGGATAGATCGGCGGTTTCTAGATCTTCATATGGTATTTCTGCTGCTTTGATGACGGCATCGTAGTGTTTATGGGTTATCATCATGCCCCCGAACAAGGTAGCGATTATAAGAAGCGAAAGCCAGGCACCTGCCATGAACTTAGTGACAACAACAGTAATGAGTACAGCGGCGGTCACGATAACCCCGATGATACTGACGGCTAAGTCACGGATCAGGTGTCGGCGCGAAGTAAATGCCAGTGTAATGCGCAGTTTTCGGATGCGGTAGCTCACTACCGATCCCTGAGTGAGCAGCATCGAGAGGAACATACCCACGAGATAGAGCTGAATGAGCGAGAAAATATCCGAGCCAAAAAGCAACGTTAGACATGTTGCCATAACGGCCAGCAGGAGAACCCCGTTACGGTAGAGGCCCACAGAGTTGATACTCCGTAGCTGAACTGGCAGATACCTGCGATCAGCGAGAGCAGATGAACTCAACGGAAAACCAATAAAAGCTGTAAAAGACGCTATGGTCAGCACTGCAACGGTGGCAAAAACAAGCAGCTGAGGTATGAGCGGGGCACCATCATAGATAGCGAGTGCTATCTGATAGAGCGCGGGTTTCTGGTGGAAGAATTCGCCCGGCGCGCGCCCCTCAATCAACAAATATTGTGTGGTGTCATGCACCATAGTAACGCCGGTAACTTGGGCTATGTAAAGTATGCTGACGAGAAGCACACCCGTTATGGTACCCATAATCATGAGGGTGAGGGCGGCATTATGTTTTTTGGGGCGCCGGAAGAAACGCACGGAGTTTGAGATCGTGGAAACTCCGGAGAGCGCAACGGCACCCGCTGAAAAAGACCGTGAGATCAAAAAGAAGAACGCTATGCCAATCAGCTGTGAATCGACGTTTTCGGGGAGTACCGAGTAGTTTGCCGATTCTGCTTTAGCAAGCACACCCATCCAGGATTTGATAATTCCAATGCACAGCGTAACGCCTAGGATCGCGAGAAAAATATAGAGCGGCCAGTGTGCTATCTTTCCCATGAGTTGTAGACCGCGCAGAGACACTACGGTCAAAATAATGATGAGCAGTATTGCGATGGCGCTGCGATGATCTTGTAATTCTGGGTAAAGTGCCACCAGGAATGTTGCAGCCGACGACATGGAAACGGCAACCGTAAGCACGAAATCAAGAAGTACCGAGGCCCCCAAAATAACGGCGGGTTTACTGCCCAACCGCCGGTGCACTAGTTCAAAATCGCCTTCAGCAGCAACCTGATTAATGTTGTATCGGTAGGTTCCTACGATCATAAGACCTACGACGGCGACCGCTAACCCAACCCAAGGGGCATAGACAATGGCTGCGTTACCCGCAACGGCGAGCATCAGAATAATCTCGTCGGCGGCGTATGCGACAGATGAAATACCGTCAGAGCCGAAAAGGGGTAGGGCAAAACGCTTAGGCAGCGACATGGCCGCTACTTGACGCGAATCTACCGGCTTACCGGTGAAGGCGCTGCGAATTTTTTCCCAACGATATTTCACAGGTTTAAGGCTATCCGCCTGCGGGGTAAAGCTCAATTTTATTTGCCGCGTGTTTCGCAGGTCATCGGGCGTTTAGAGGTCTTACTCGGTACACTTAACAGGAAAACCGGTCGTCTGTTGAGGAGGAAAGCACATGCCCCATTTCGTCATTATGGGTTCTGGTCGTGTGGGAGTTATGCTTGCCCGTACTCTAGAGGCTTCGGGGCATACGGTAGCCGTTATCGATCAAGATGAGCGAGCTTTCCAGCCCTTGCGTAAAGGGTTCAGCGGGCAGTTGGTGACCGGTGTCGGTTTTGACCAAGAAACGCTCAAACAGGCGGGTATTTCGGACGCGTACGCTTTTGCTGCTGTATCTTCGGGAGATAATTCAAATATTATTGCCGCCCGCGTGGCGCGTGAGACTTTCAAAGTAAAAAATGTTGTTGCCCGAGTCTACGACCCAAATCGTGCTGAATTCTTTCAGCGTCTAGGTATTCCCACGGTAGCCGCCGTTCGGTGGTCAACGGATCAGGTGCTTCGTCGTCTGTTACCGGAGCAGGCACTCAAGGGGGATTTTCGGGAGCCATCGGGCAGGCTCATGCTTACTGAGATTCCACTGCATGAACAATGGGCAGGTCATGCACTCGTGGATATTGAGCGTGCTGCCGGGGTGCGCATCGCCTATATTACCCGATTCGGTGAAGGCATGCTGCCACGCCCAGATACCGCCTATCAGCAGGGAGATACCGTACACATTATGATGCGCACGGACGATATTAACGAAGTCTCTCGGATTCTTTCGCGGTCGCCTCGTACTGATGAAGATGTCGAGTACAGTACCGATCCGCGGCTGGATTGGTTCCATGCGAAGCCGATAGACCCGGCGCAGCACCCCGGCGATCGCCGTCGCCCGAAAGCATAAGGAGCTTATAACATGAAGGTACTTATTGTTGGGGCCGGTTCCGTGGGAGCATCTATCGCTAAGGAGCTCAAGGCGAATGGGCACACGGTCACTATTATTGATTCCAAGCCTGAGATGAAAAAACGTACCGACCTGCCGGGGGTGCGCTGGCATATTGGTGACGCCTGTGAGCTATCTGTTTTGCGTCAGGTTCACCCGAATACCGCTGATGTGATTGTTGCCGCCACCGGTGACGACAAAGTTAATCTGATGGTATCTCTACTGTGCCGCAGCGAGTTTGGTGTACAACGCACTGTAGCGCGTGTGAATAATCCCCGGAATGAGTGGCTTTTCGATGATGCCTGGGGCGTGGATGTGGCAGTTTCCACTCCGCGTTTGATGACGGCCCTCGTGGAGGAAGCCGTCGAGGTGGGCGATGTGGTGCGTCTGCTTACGCTTCAGGCCGGCGGGGCGACGTTGGCGGCGTATACGGTACCGCTCGATCATCCTGTAATTGGCTATAGGATAGACCATGTGCAGTGGCCGACCGATACGGTACTCACCGCCATCTTGCGCGACGGCGTTCCAGTTGCCCCTTCCGCCGATGTTGTTATTGAGGGTGGCGACGAACTTTTCTTCATCACAACGCTTGACGGAGAAGACCAGATTCGGGCGCTCTTCGCCTAGGTTATCCCTAAGAGCACCAACGAAAACGAGCTATTTCTCAGCTGAAATGCAAAGAATATAGGAGCGGGTTTATAGCGTCCTTTTTGATTACGCAGGTCGTTTGTCTTCTGAGTCTACAGCGATATGTGCCCAGCGGCACTTAGCTATGAGGTTTCTGCCGGATCAGATACTCGCCACGCCAGCCAGATACCCGCCGCGTACAGAGGCAGCCCCATAACGATGCGCATAGCACCTAAGACTTCGGTAGCGTTCATATAGTAAAGCGGTATTTGGATCGCAAGTCGCAACAGCAAGACAGCCGCCATAATCCACGTTGCCAACTTATAGGCTTTCAAACGTTCGGGTTTCTGTCGCCAGGCAAGTTGCTCTCCCCTGATATACCCGAAAATGAGCCCCGCCAGAGGCCAACCCACGATAATCGAAACGATGAACGCAACGCTGTAAATACCGTTCGTCCAAAACCCCGGCAAATAGTAGTCGGCGGCGTTCCCCGTGCGAAAAGCAGTGAAAGCACAAATTGCAACACCCACAATACCCGACACCGCAGGTATGAGTTTACTGCGCTGTACAAGGCGCAGCACGGTAAAAATACCTGCAGCTGCTATCGCGATAACTAAGGCCAAGTTTAAATCTTTGGTGACCGTGAAGAAGATAAGGAAGAGTAAAGAAGGCAGAGAAGTTTCTACGAGTCCACGCCACCCGCCAATTGCATGGAGCACATCCACATGACCTGACTCTGTACGGCGGATATTGCCTCCCAAAGAAACACCCAGGCTCTTACCTAATGCTTCTTGCCCCGATATTGAGTTTGTCTCTGCGCTCTGAGTACTGTCAGAGGCATACTGGTTATTCAAATGCTGAGGGTCATGTGGAGTATTAACCACGTCGCGGATCCTTTTCTAAGAAGTATTGGGGAACAATCTCGTATCGGGGGTTGTAAATCACGGGTGGGTACGTGTGCGTTGAGATAACCCCAGAGCACCGCAGCAGGCACCCCGCCAATAAACCAGGAACCACACGCTGCCCATGCCAAATAAGGGTTACTCTTTCTCCCACAGAAAATGGTGGACGTGAGGGGAACCGCACTTCTAAACTCTCCGTCATGGGGTTCTTCCCCAAAACCGATTGTTGCTGATCTCCTTCAGAAACAGCAGTCTCGGCACTCTGTGGGTCTTCCTGCTCATCGTCAAAGTCTTCGCCAGGAGGCTCAACAATGGGCATACCAATCAGAGCTAGAGGACTGGCCCATTGAAGCGGTTTTGATTTCGCCACGATAAGTTCTGCTTGGTAGAGAGGTTTATCGTGAACAGCAGGAATCCACACCTGATCGATACGGCCAGCTAGGCGAACACGAAAACGTTCGGGGTACTCCGCCTCAACTTGAGAAGAAGTCCCCGAACCGGGTGCAGCGTGGCTGTTATCTATGCGCGGCATTACCCAATCTCTGTAATCTCGGGTCCGCGACGAGGCATTGGGCGTAGTTCGCGTTTATCCTCGTTCTTCTTTTTCTTCGTTTCAGTCTCTCGACTACTCTCCTGCTCCTCAGGTTCCTGCTCTTCATCATCTGAGTCGTCTAAGGTATATATCTGTTCCGGCATCGTCATGGGTAATAGCTCACGTGGCGGGCGGGGGTCGTCACCACGATTGACAATAGCGGTACGGAAAACCTCTTCAATCGCTTCAGCAGCTTCTTCATTACCTAGAACGGCTTCACCAGAAATAACACCGCGTAAGAACCATCGAGGGCCATCGACGCCAACGAATCGTGCGATGCGCTCCCCTCGTTTCCCGTCCTCAGTCGTAGCGGGAAGGCGGGTTAGCATCTCGGCGCCGAACTCACCCGTATACATTTCGGCGGTTCCGCCCTGCGATGCTACAGACTCGGCAAGATCATGCCGAATATCGTCCCATATGCCAGTACTACGAGGCGCTGCGAACGCCTGAATCTGGAGGGTTCCACCAGCACGAATACAGGTTGCGGCAATTACAGCTCCCGTACCTTCGTCCATCTCAAGACGCAGATTTAGGCCGTCAAGCATCTTAATATATAGAGCACCAAGGTCAATGTATTCTTCGGTATCATCAACCTCACCAATATCGTGAGGGCCTTCAGAACGGTCGTAGATAACTACCTCGGGTTCTTCATCATCACGATCGACCTTGTTAGGCTGGACTTAGACTTAGCTTTGGTTAGCTCAGCATCTTCCTTCTTGGAGTCTTTAGAAGTAACCTTAGTAATTTTTTCTTCTGCTTTCTTACGCTCATCGTCAGAGCTTTTCTTGCCAAAACCAAACACTGAATATCCCTTACTGGTAGATGTTAGTGCGTCTCATATTGTATGCAGATATTGTATATTTCTTTGTGCGATTAAAGTCTATTATCTGCCGAATTACGCGGTAAAAGATTATTTCAAGCCGCTTGAGCCAAATCCCTGAGATCCTCGTTCGGTTTCGTCAAGGTTCTCTACCACCACAAAATTAGCGTGTTCATAACGCTGAATGACAAGCTGGGCAATACGATCACCACGCTTGATTTGGAAAGACTTTGCACGATCCGTATTCAATAACGTCACCATAAGTTCACCGCGATACCCAGAATCGACAGTTCCCGGTGCGTTAACAATTGTGATGCCGTGTTTAGTAGCAAGCCCCGAACGCGGATGCACCAACCCTACATATCCTTCGGGAAGAGCAATAGCAATACCGGTAGGTACAAGTGCTCTCTCTCCAGGCGCCAGTGCAAAATCCACTCGTGAACGCAGGTCTGCGCCCGCATCACCAGGATTGGTGTAAGACGGTGCTGGGAGCTCTGCATCAAGCATTTTAATCTGGACATCAATGGGATTAATCATGTCTTTCACTCTACCGAACATACGGGGGCTACGCCATCTCTGTCCCTCTCCTTAGCGCGCTGGAGTTTCACATAAGTACTGTACGGCGCTGGAGTGCGCAGAAAATAACCTCAGTTAGAATATTGAATATGATTTTCTGCCCAGATGGTGCACACACTCTTTTTCTAGACGCCATCTGAACAGGTACCCAACAAGCTTAGAAGGACTATTACGATGGCTTCTTCGTCACCTCATACGCTCTATTATGAGCGTCTTTCTCCTGGACCTGGCATGTGGTTTCTCACGCTGTGTGCCGGAGGTGCATCTTACCTGGTGGGCGCCCCTATTGGTATTCCGGTGGGTATTATTGCTGCTGTCGTTGTTACGCTTCTTCTCGGGTGGATTTTATATTTTTCTGCACCCACTATTGAAATATCGCAGGATTGGGTTCGTGTGGGGCGAGCAAGTATTGAGCGTGCTTATGTGGGTGAAACACAAGCATTTCGTGGCGAACAGGCCCGTATTGCGGCTGGTCCTGACCTTGATGGGCGCGCATACATGTGTTTTCGCGGCTGGATTACACCAAAAATCCGCATCGATATTACCGACCCTGCCGATCCAACCCCCTACTGGATTGCCTCAACCCGTAACCCCGAAAAAATAGCCGAGATTCTAAACGGCTAGTTCTCTTCTCAATTAAAAAGGGCGGTCTCCCTGAGGAAACCGCCCTTGAGTCGTATGGTTTAGCTTCTTATCCTTCGCATTCTACGCAGTATAACAGACCGTCTTCTTCACGCGCAATCTGCGAGCGGTGACGAACCAGGAAGCAGGATGCGCAGGTGAATTCGTCTTCCTGTGCGGGCAGAACCACTACGTTGAGCTCTTCGTTGGAGAGATCTGCACCGGGCAGCTCAAAACTTTCTGCCGCGGTATTCTCATCCTCATCCACCGCCCCGGACTGCATCTCCGAACGGTGCGCGTTCAGCTCTTCGTAGGATTCTTCGTTCTGTTCGTCATCCTGCTTGCGGGGTGCATCGTAATCAGTTGCCAAACTATCACGCTCCGTCGTTTTTGGTGGGCTGAAATCCTACCGCCCACGGTGGTCTAAATAGGTAGTACCCCATCACATATCGGCGTGTTATGCGACGGCGGCATGCAGGTATTGTTCACTATTGATACCCATTTTGTCTAATCGGGACGCAGTTAGTGAACTTTTAGCCGTCATAAAGGCCTCTTGGAAGATATCAATTTAGGATTTTTTCACGATGTTTTGGGGGTTTTACTACCGTTTTTTGCAGCTCTCACGGTACCCTTGGTAGGTAACTTTATGTTTTTTAAACCGGCATAACGGCATGGTTGTGGTGTTGCCCCACCCATGAATTTGGAGGTTCTTATGCTTGAATTGCGTCTGATTGGCGTACATGATGACGGTGAAAATCTGGTGCTTGAGTCTGCTGACGGCACTAGGTTTCTCCTTCCAATTGACGCGAATCTGCGCACAAGCATCACTAAGGCACGACGCATCCAGCCGCTTCGCGGGCGAGGTACTAAGGGGTCTTTCGGTCCGCGTGATATTCAAACTCGCTTCCGACAGGGTGCAAGCGTAGAAGAAATTGCTGAAGAATCCGGCTGGGAACCAGAGCGCGTGCGCAGGTACGAGTGGCCTATCGTGGCGGAGCGCTCGCACATTATTCGCGCCGCTCAAAACGTGAAAGTGGGACGACGTGATTCAGCTTCTGGCATAGGGACAAATTCCTGTCACCCTCGCGGCTCGTATTGCCGAGATTGCGCACCAGCACGGTTTTGAGGATGCCACCCAGGATTGGGAAACTCGGCAGAAAGAAAACGGGCAGTGGCGGGTTGAAGCCGACTTTGCGCTCTCCGACGAGGCACGCTCCCACTTGCCTGAAAAGGTACGGTTCCCCGCTCGTTGGACCTACAACCCGGCTAATCAAGGGTTGTACGCATCAAATGAGGCAGCATACTTCCTGATGGGAAGCCCGGCTGCGGTGGCAGCTGCGGCTAAGAAAACTTCTTTAGACGGCGAAGATGAAGAGCACGAAGAGCATCCGGAGGCAACCGCCCCGGTGCAGCAGCGGCTTGTGACTACTCATACGACTCCGGTACACGTTAATGCGCCTACCTCTTCTTTGAAGGGCGAAAGCCGTGACGAACGTAAACTCAATGAGCTTCTCGAACGCGCCCGCTCGGTACGCCCGGTTACTCCCGTGGTGGAAGAGCCGGAAGTGTATGAGCCTGAACCGGATACCCCGCAGTCAGTTGAATCCGTTGATGAGCATGACAGCGACGACTCTGCTCCTTCGACGCCCGAGCATGCTCATCACACTTCGGATCCCAAAGGCGAGCATCACCAAAGCAATCGTGATGGGAACAAGACTAGTTCTTCGAAGAAGCAGCGCCGAAGCATTCCCGCATGGGATGATATCCTTTTCGGCGGGCGCAAATAGTAGTAATCTCTTACTAGAGATTCCTGAAGACACAGACAATTTAGCCTGTCGTCCTTAAAGCTACGAGGTCGGCAAATACCGCAGAGGAATAAGACGCTCCGCATCGGTCAGCGAACCGTGCTGCCCCACCATAGCGAGTGCGCGTTCCTTCTGGCGGCGCATATCGTAGAGCGCATAATCATCACGAGCGCAAATGATCAGATCGCCAATTCGTTCTCGCGCTGCATCACGAATTATCGTGCCGTAGTAGCCCCGCTCATACAGGTCATGCGAGTCTAGCACCCAAGCGTGCTCACCCCAGTGCCGAACCCAACATTGTGCGCTCTGGCGACGGGCATCCGGTGAAGTATCGTGCAGATAGAGCTGCACTGCTCGCGGTTCCCCTGCCGTCATAGCGACATTTTCCAGTAGTTCTTTGGTCGCCGAATAGTCGATGCGGTTTTCCTGCGGAACATTTACCATGCCGTGATCGGCCGTGAGGAAAATACCAGCCCACGCCGGGGAACGTTCGGCAAGGCGACGCAGTGCCAGGTTAAGTTCTTCAAGTTGTTCAAGCCATTCGTTACTTCCCGCACCGTAGCGATGCCCCGCTTGGTCAAGCTCTCCCCAGTAAAGGTATATCAAGGTCGGTGTGCGCGAGGCCAGAAGTTCGCAGGCATAAGTAATACGAGCGTTATAGTCGGCTGCGCCTACAAACTCGCCGCCGCGCAAGTTTGCTTCGGTGAGCCCACTCCCGCGGTATTTCTCCAGTGAAATCGTCACCACGCGCCTATCGGTACAGTACCGCTCGAAAACGGTGGGCAGGGGTTGCCAGGCGTGCGGATCAACATTCTTATCCCACCCCGAAAGATGGTTCATCGCGGTATTCGTCGTGGGGTTGCGAACCTCATAGCCAGCAACCCCATGAGCCCCCGGCGCGGAGGCGGTGCCCAACGAGCCCAGCGACGCTGCAGTCGTGGTGGGGAATGCAGCATCCAATGCCCCTAAAGAGACTGTTTTCTTTAGATAAGGCGCATAAGAGCCATAGGCGTGCAGCAGTTGTTCTCCCAGCCCATCGACCATGATCAAGCAGATATTACGGAATCCGTTCGGGTCAGCCCCAGCTTCAGTTAGTCGCTGCGCCAGGTTGAGCGGGTCTGCGTCCAAGCTGAAACCTGGTTCATCATCCAAGGGGTGCTGAGCGCGCGGTAGGCTCCTCTGCGCTACCAATGATGCGGCTGATTCAAAAACATCTGCCACGCTGTTGCTTCCATAGGCGGGTGGCGGGGGCACCGGATTTCCAGCGTAATCGAAGTATTCAGACATATCAGCGGCTTTCGCTCACCTGAATATGTGCACGGTGTAGGGCGCGGGCGAACTGCTGCGCTTGAAGGATAGCTTCGGGGCCGTCCGCTGTTGCCGAGACGCGCAATGCTAAATCTTCTCGGCTGGCGTCACCACTGTACCCGTGATCTGCGGTGCAGTGCGGATCGGGGCAGGTAGCGGGTGCCAGTTCCAGGTGTAGCGAACCCGTCCATGCTATCTGCATCGAAAGTTCGGTGGGAACCGTTCCGGGCTTGTATGCCTGCGGATTATCGTACCCGTAACTAATAGTGACGGCACGCAGAGAACTCAGCTTAACCGCTTCAACGCCCACATGTGCTACGGTCTGCTGCCCTTCTTCTTCAAGGTGCTGGTCATCTAAATGCGCTAGAATCAGCAAAGATCCACTAACAACTAAACCGTGATATGGCGATGCAAATTATTATGGCTGAAATGCGTTTCAACCTGCACAAAATGGGATTCTGGTTCTAAACCGGCAAGGGCTTCATCAACAATGTCACGCACTAGATCTGGGTAGAAACCTGCACGCTCGATATCGGCCGTGAGCTTTTCCCGCGGATCATATGCGGTCGCTGTCATGAAGACTCCTTAGGGTCATAGGTAATAAGGCAGGTTCGTGTGCGCATGTGTGGTGCCGTTGTTAGACACTGTAGTTTATACCTTAGTGCTTTACATACCGCCTGTGCTACTTTGACGGGCATTTGGGCGGATTTTTCTAAGCTACCTGTAGAATAGAATTACGAATACGCCCACCCCACATTGGGCGCATTATTGTGCGCCTCAAGGAGAGAAATGGCACGCCGCAGCAAGTCCGCCGTTGAAGATTACCCGGTTGATATTGTCGAAAATATTGTCGATATTGATGTCTCTGCCGAGATGGAATCCAGCTTTTTGGAGTACTCTTACTCGGTTATTTATTCGCGTGCTCTGCCAGATGCGCGCGACGGGCTGAAGCCGGTGCAGCGGCGCATCCTCTACATGATGCAGCAGATGGGGCTGCGCCCGGATAAGGGGCATGTGAAGAGCGCCCGCGTGACCGGCGAGGTCATGGGTAAACTGCACCCGCACGGCGATGCCGCTATTTACGATGCGATGGTGCGTTTGGCGCAGCCTTTTGCGATGCGCCTGCCATTGGTGGATGGGCACGGTAACTTTGGTTCGCTTGACGACGGCCCGGCGGCTGCCCGCTATACAGAGGCACGCATGGCTCCCGCTGCGATGGCGCTGACTGCGGATCTTGATGAAGACGTTGTTGATTTTGTGCCGAACTACGATAACCAGTTCATGCAGCCGGGCGTGCTGCCAGCGGCGTTCCCTAACCTGTTGGTCAATGGTACGACCGGCATCGCGGTGGGTATGGCAACGAACATGGCTCCGCATAACCTGCGCGAGGTTATTGCGGGTACGCGGCATTTGATTGCGCATCCTGATGCCACGCTCAAAGAGGTTATGAAGTTCATTCCCGGCCCCGATCTGCCCAGCGGCGGTACGATTGTGGGATTGAGCGGTATTAAGGATGCCTACGAAAGCGGGCGCGGCACATTCAAGACCCGTGCGAAGGTCTCTATTGAGCAGGTGACCGCTCGTAAACAGGGCATTGTGGTGACTGAGCTGCCGTATATGGTGGGTCCAGAGAAGGTTATTGAAAAGATCAAGGACGGCGTTAACGCCAAGAAGCTGACCGGTATTTCTGATGTAGTCGATTTGACAGATCGCAAACACGGGTTGCGCCTTGTTATTGAGATTAAGAACGGTTTTAATCCGCAGGCTGTGCTGGCCTCGCTATATAAGCACACGCCTTTGGAGGATTCCTTCGGCATTAATAATGTGGCGCTGGTGAATGGGCAGCCGCAGACCTTGGGGCTGCTTGATCTTCTGCGGGTGTATATCGATCATCGTCTGTCGGTGGTGCGCCGCCGCACCGAATTCCGTCTGGGTAAGCATAAGGATCGTCTGCATTTGGTGGATGGTCTCCTGATTGCCATTGTTGATATTGACGAAGTTATTGAGATTATTCGGTCTTCGGATGAAACCGCGCAAGCTCGTGAGAAGCTGATGGCGGTCTTCGATCTGACGGAGGTTCAGGCGAACTATATTCTTGAGCTGCGTCTGCGCCAGCTTACAAAGTATTCCCGTATTGAGCTTGAGGCTGAGCGTGATAAGTTACGCCAGGAGATCGCTGAACTGGAGCGAATTTTGGGTTCCGATTCTGCGCTGCGTGAGCTGGTATCTGACGAGCTTGCCGAGGTTGCCGAGAAGTACGGCAACGATCGCCGTACCGTTTTGAAGACGAAAGACGATATGCAGTCTGCGATTGAGGCTGTCTCAAACGGTGCCTCAAAGGCGAAGAAAAGTCTCGGGTTGGCGCTTGAAATTGCCGATGAGCCCTGTTGGGTGCTGCTGACGGCATCCGGCATACTGGGGCGCACGGTGGGTAAACCAATGCGTGAGGCTTTGGTTGATCCGGGCAAACGTATTAAACATGACGTCTTCACGTCTATTGTTCCTACGACGGCGCGGGGCGAGATTGGTGCGGTGACCTCTACGGGGCGCATGGTGCGCCTGTCGGTCATGGATTTGGTGGTGTTCGATGATTCTTCGGGAACTCCCGTATTGACTACGGGCGTCAAAGCTACTGAGGTTGTTGCCCTAGCAAAGGGTGAGAAGCTGGTGGGGCTTGTGCCGTTGAATGAGGTACTTGCACTGGCAACGGCGAACGGCGTGATTAAGCGCGTGAACCCGGAGTATCCGCTGAACCAGACGGAGTGGGATGTTATCAAGCTCAAGCCGAAGGATACGGTCATTGCAGCAACCGTGTGCTCTTCCGACGATAACGCCCTAACGTTAGTCACCCAGGAGGCGAAACTTCTGACCTTCGATGCGGCTAAGGTTCGTCCGCAGGGTCGCGCGGGCGGCGGTATCGCCGGTATTAAACTGGGCTCACAGGATGCGGTAATTGCGCTCGGCGTGACCGCCCCGGGTTCTGCCGCCGAGGTTGTGACCGTCACGAACGGGCAGGACGGTATGGCGAGTGCGAAGGTCACTCCCCTGGCGGAATACCCGCAGAAGGGTCGCGCGACCGGCGGTGTGCGGGCGCATCGTTTCTTGACGGGAGAATCGAAGCTGGCACTGGCGTGGGTTGGCGTTGGCCCCGCAAAGGCTGGCACGCCGGGCGGTGTGGCACGCTCCCTGCCGACCGAGCACGGTTCACGTGACGGCTCGGGTGTGCCCCTTACCCAGGCGATCGGCGCGGTAGGCCCCAACTATGCGGCTATCACCGAGCAAGCAAAAATGGCGTCTGACGGGGAAAAGTTGTTCTAGCTTTGTGATCACATAACGCTATTGTTATTTTCTGCTCTTTTGCGGGGAATAATGCAGTGTTACCTCTTACGCAGAGGTAACACTGCTACCTTTAATGTGAAGTTTTAGGTGAGACCTAGAATTTTTCCCACCAAGGTGTCAAGGAGAAACAGGCATGACCGAACCAGATAAGCCCCATGAACCAAAGAGCGCCCAAGAACGGCTTGACCTCGGAAGAAGCTACTACAATGAGGGTAAATTTGATGAGGCTATCGCCGCCTGGTCAAACATCCACCGCGACGACGACCCCGAAACCTACGCACGGGCACAGCTCGGCCTCGGAATCACCTACTATACCCGGGGTAAGCTGGATGACGCTATCGCCGCCTGGTCAAGCATCCACCACGACGACGACCCCGAAGCCTACGAACGGGCACAGTTCAGCCTCGGTAACGCCTGTGAAGACCGGGGTAAGCTGGATGACGCTATCACCGCCTGGAAAAAGGTCCGCGAGGACAACCCCGAAACCTACGCAGCCGCGCAGTTCAGCCTCGGACTCGCCTACGAAGCCCGGGGTAAGCTGGATGACGCTATCACCGCCTGGAAAAAGGTCCGCGAGGACAACCCCGAAACCTACGCAGCCGCGCAGTTCAACCTCGGACTCGCCTACGAAGCCCGGGGTAAGCTGGATGACGCTATCACCGCCTGGAAAAAGATCCGCGAGGACAACCCCGAAACCTACGCAGCCGCGCAGTTCAACCTCGGACTCGCCTACTACGCCCAGGGTAAGCTGGATGACGCTATCACCGCCTGGAAAAAGATCCGCGAGGACAACCCCGAAACCTATGCCAAAGCACAGCTCAACCTCGGAGCAGCCTACTACGCCCAGGGCAAAGCGCAGCTCAACCTCGGTAACACCTATAAAGCCCAGGGTAAGCTGGATGACGCTATCATCGCCTGGAAAAAGGTCCGCGAGGACAACCCCGAAACCTACGCCAAAGCACAGCTCAACCTCGGAGTCATCTATAAAGATCTCGCCTATAAAGATAAAGATGAAGACCAGCGCAAGCTGGATGAAGCTATCGCCGCCTGGTCAAACATCCACCGCGACGACAGCCCCGAAACCTACGCCAAAGCACAGCTCAACCTCGGGGAGGTTTACTCACTAGATAAAGAGAAAGAGGAACAATCATACGAAGCGTACAATAATGCGCAAGAATTCTCCTATTATAAGCCTGAACGCGGATTCAAGATCCTTAAGTGTCCTCAGAAAATAAGAAAAGATCTTCATACCCTAGCTGAAAGTACTGACGAAGTCCTAGAGTCTCTTCAGATAATCCCAGGTTTTGAGTCACAGGTTGCACATTATAGTCGAGCATCAACAGCTTTTACCCTCTTTGGAAACAAGAGAAACAATCAGCAATCGTCACATTTCCGACTCAGTACTATTCGTGGTGTTAATGACCCGACGGAAGGGCTGGTTCTAGGGAAATATTGGGCTCAGCAAGGTATCTCAGAAACTATATATACGAATAACACCGCAACCTTCATTAGCTGTTTTACCTTTAATCATGACAGCCTTAACCAGTTTCGCCTCTACGGAAAAGAGGATGGGCAGGAGGCAACAGGTGTTAGCTTGGTATTCAAGAAAGAGTTTTTTCGCGACCAGTCAGATACCCTGGAATTTATAGCTGCCCCCTCAATAGATCCATCTAGCAATTCGGGACAAGATAGTTCCAAGGAAAAAGAAAAACCACAAAGCAATAATAAGGAATTAATAGGAAAGTCTACGCTCTACCGCTGCATTTACCTGGATCCTGAGACCGGGTATTGGACTTTAGCCCAACGGGACAAATCCACCTTCTATCGCCAATACAAAGGGGAAGCAAAAGAAAAGTGGGAAAAATATTATGAATCAATTCCAAAGAAAGAGGAAATTGTCGAAAAATATTTATTTGCAGAGGATGGAGAGGATAATAAAAATAACTCTGTCTTATCTATACTTAAATCCATCTCCAAAGAATTAGAAGAATCTAATGCACCTGAAGAATCTCATACATACAGCATAGAAGAGAAACAGAAAATCCTTGAAGCCATCCGGTTTATTCTCCTCCCTCTACAATATCTGGTGAAACATATTGCTTTCCAGGAGGAGCAGGAGTGCCGCATTATGTATATTACTCAGTTCCGTGACGAGAAGATTCACAGCGACCGTGAAAAACAGTGGATGTACGTCGAGTATGAGGAGCCTGTACTGCCACATATCGATAAAATTTGGCTCTCCCCTGGTGCGGCGAAGGACCAAGATTTCTTCCGCATCCTGTTAGATAAAGGAGAAAACGACAACAAGGTTCGTATCTCCCAGAACCCGTTTAGAAACAAGGAGTAAAGGAGCACGGAGCTTGCACGAGAGTTATTCCTCCACGTGAAAACATGATGTCTACCCGGCAAAAACTTATTCTAATCTTCATCTTTCTACGGGGGCGTCAAACTTCACACAGAGGTTGCACACCGTTACTCTTATATATATGCGTTTCAGGCAGGATCTTGTTCCCTGCCCGAAATTCTACAGACACCGCCTATGGAGATCACCGTGACCGAAGCAGAGAACCCGTTAGAGCAGATGACCGTGCAGGAGCGTCTTAACCTGAGCAAGGAGCACTACAAAGCTGGTGCTTTCGATAAAGCTATCGACGTCCTGGGCACAATTTCTGCCGACGAGAACCCGCAAGCCTACGCAACAGCTCAAAACAATCTCGGTATCGTTTACCGAGACCAGGGCAAGGTAGAGCAGGCGGTCGAAGCCTGGAACCGCATTCCCAAAGATGTTCCCGAACTATATGCCAAGGCGCACAATAACCTTGCCTCTGCCTATATTAAACAGGGCGAAACTGATAAAGCCCTTGAAGCGTGGAAGAACATTCCCTCTGCTGCCCCAAAGCAGTACGCAATGGCGCAGTTCAACCTAGGCGTGACCTACGCACAACAAAACAACATTGATGAAGCTATCGAAGCTTACCAGCGTGTTCCCAAGGATGTCACTAATCTTTATGCGCACGCGCAATATAACCTGGGTGCCACCTACACACAGCAGGGCAAAATGGACGAGGCTGCTGAAGCCTACAAGAACGTCCCCGATGCCGCCCCCGCAAAATACGCGAAAGCGCTCAACAACCTGGGTGTGCTTTATGAAGGGCAGGGTAAAGCCGAACAGGCTTCTGAAGCCTACCAGCAGGTACCCAGCACCGTTCCTGACCAGTACGCGATGGCTCTCAACAACTTGGGCGTAACCTATTACAACCAAGGCAAGACAGAGCAGGCTCTCGAACTTTGGGAGACCGTTTCTGCCGATATTCCCGAGCAGTACGCGACCGCGCAGATGAATCTGGGCATGGTGTACGACAGCCAAGGAAAGCTAGAACAGGCTATTGCCGCGTGGGAGCGTGTACCCGAGAGCTTACCGGAACGCTACGCTTCGGCACAGTACAATATCGGTACTTCCTATGTGGAGCAGGGCAAACCGACGAAAGCAGTCGAGGCTTGGGAGCGTATTCCTGCGAGCGCCTCTGAGCCCTACGCGGTAGCCCAATACAACACCGGGACTTATCTACGAAGAACAGGGCAATATCGACGATGCCCTAGTGGCGTGGGAACGTGTTCCCAAGGATGCTTCTGAGCACTTCTACAAAGCCCAATTCAATATTGGCGGGGCCTACTACAAACTGGGTGAAACGGACGAGGCAGTTGCCGTCTGGAAGAATATTCCCGAGTCTGCTTCGGAGCAGTACGAGATGGCACAAACCAACCTGAGTATCATCGCCGAGAACCAGGAAAAAGCCAAGGATAGCGGCGAAACCGAGCAGCAGGACGGGAGCGCCAAGAACCAAGAAAAACCTTCCGAACAGAAGAAGCAGGACAGCGTGCAAAAGCAGGAAGGCTAAGATAACGTGAGGATTACCTCCCTCACTGTCAGTGACGTTTCGATTCTGCGCGGCATTGCCCGTGATACGTTCATCGAAACATTTTCTGAGGCTAACAAAGCCGAAGATATGGATCGCTATCTTGCGGAACGGTTCTCAGAAGATCAGCTCGCTCGGGAGCTCAGCAACCCTGATTCGTTCTTCTACGTTGCCGAGGTAAACGGGCACGTCGTGGGTTACCTCAAGCTCAATACTGCACACGCACAAACCGAACCGCAGGCGGCGGACGCGCTCGAAATTGAGCGTATCTACGTGCTTGAGCAGCTATCACGGAAGCGGTGTTGGGCAGGCCCTCTACCATCACGCCATGAGCGTGGCAGAAGACCGAAAGGCAAGCTACGTGTGGCTAGGGGTGTGGGAACATAATCATCGAGCCCTGCGCTTTCTACGAGAAAAACGGGTTCATCGCCTTCGGTACGCATATTTTTCAGCTGGGTAACGACCAGCAGACGGATATCCTGATGAAGAAATCTGTTGCCGCCTAAACGCTGCGCCTAGCCTGAGTCCCTTCGGCGGTTAGGATATGAAGGATGCGCTTATCTTCGCGCTGAGACTCCTTCCCGTATAGTTAGAGAAAACAGTTTTTGCTTGAGGGTAAGCCCCGGCAAAATTAGGTGCTTATCAACACCTGGTGCAGGAAAGGAAATCATGGTCGATCAGCCTCATGCAGAGATGCAACGCTACGCCCAGGAACAGGTAGATCTTGGCGCACAATACTACGAACAGGGTCTGCTCGATCAGGCATGTGAAGCGTGGGAGAAAGTACCTGAAAGCGTTCCCGATCAGTACGCCATCGCGCATGTAAATATAGGTATTGTCTACGACGGTCAAGGCCAGCATGAGCAGGCCATTAAGGCATGGCAGAAGGTTCCCGAAAGTGAGACTCAGCCCTATGCCGTGGCACAGTACAATATCGGATCTGTGTACGAGGCTTTAGAGCAGGATGAGTCTGCTTTAGCGGCATACAGCAAAGTTCCTAAAATAGATGTTCTGCACTATTCCATGGCACAGTTCAATAGCGCCGTGCTCCTGCACCTGCATGGTAACCTGACCACGGCTCTAAGTACCTATCAGAAAATACCTGCCAGTGTTCCCGATCAGTATGCGCGAGCACAGCTGAATTTAGGCGTTTTGTACCAGCAGATGGGGCACAATGACCAGGCTTTTGAGGCTTGGAAACGTGTTTCCCCAGATTTTCCTGAGCTCTATGAGGTGGCTCAGTCGTATCTGAACGACGAAGATTCCTAATAGTTCAACAACGGTTGCGGTGAGGTATTATCACCGCAACCTGCTTTTAAGGCGCACGCTGTTTAATCGCTCAGTACCGCCACAATTTCTTGAACAATCTGCCAGTTTTCGCTGCGCTTTTTCCAGGTGATAGTGAATAGAAAATCCTGCTCCTGCGCTCCCTGACTCATCCTGCGTTTGAGCACAATAGTTCCAGTTTCACCGTCAGAATCTGCAAAAAGTATGGTGTGCGCTGTGTTCAGGGGAGCGGCGCCGCTGTCTTTGAGGGTTTGAAAGAAATCGATGTTGTCCTGTTTCGAGAGAATCTGCACGGTATTATCCGGTAGAATCCGCACAAATTTAGGTCATCGGCATACACCCGCTTCAGAAAATCAATATCGTAGCTGGTACCGCGCGAAATCAATTCTTCGGTAAGTGTTTTCATCGTTTCGTCAATCATGATGCCCTCGCTCTCTGACGTGGAAATACGTACAAGCTCAGCCTAGCAATAAACCTCAACCGTTTTTCCTGTTTCAGCCCAGGGGCACGACCGCATCGCAGCGGGCAATATCTTCGGGGCGGTGCGAGACCAAAACAGTTGCCATTCCGCTGGTGCGGGTTGCTGTATCCAGATCAACCATAAGCGCCGCAGCTGATTCAGAATCCAAATGCGCGGTCGGCTCATCCAGCAGAAGCACCGGGGATTCCACAAGCAGGGCACGAGCCACCGCAAGACGCTGCCGCTGACCTCCCGAGAGGAACCCGCCGCCAGCACCAACACGGGTGTGCAGACCTTCCGGCAGGGTGCTGTACCACTCCCCCAAACCTACACGCTGCAGAGCTTTTATCATTTGTTCTTCACTCGGGCGATCAGCACGATCGCGCGCCAAGAGTAAATTACCTTCAAGAGTAGATTCAAAAATATGCGCAGCCTGCGGGCACCATGCCGCATACCCTCGAAGCTGATCGTTCCCCAGCGCTTTTCCGTAGGAGCGAATTTCGCCAGCTTCCAACGGCAGGAACCCCAAAAGAGTCGCCAACACGGTGCTCTTGCCCGAACCTGAGGGACCGGTAATTCCCGTCCACTTTCCGGTATGCGCCGTAGCGTTGAGATGCTCAAAAACAGGGCTTATCCATGCTCGGCCACCGAGCGGCAGCATCAACAAGTTCAAGAGCAGGTTCCTGCCCCTGAGGGGCGCGAACACGCCCAGCATGAGATGTATCCTGCGTATCGTCCTCAAGGTCTGAAATACTATTTTCATCCGCAATACCGGGAGCAATCTGCGCCAACAGAGTGGCAAAAGAAGACCACGAACGCACCGCTTCTATATGCTGCACGGAACTTTCTATCATTGCCGTACACATGAGAACTACGGCGGCAGACTCTGGGAGCACCTACCGTTCCCGATATCGCTAACGGATGCGCAATAATTGCGCACCACAGTGCTGCTCCGAACCAGCTCAGGGTCACAAGCGCCCTACCAAGACCTTGGGCATACGAGGTGCGAGTCAATGCGGCAACATTGCGGTCATTCAAACGTGTTGTAGCAATCTCAATGCTCGGCGCAACCCCGTTAGCGCGAATATCTTCTGCAGCGCTCAGCGCACCGGTGCCTAAACGCAGAAGCTCCGCAGTACTTTCCCGTGTGGTTTCCTCAGCGTGAGCGTCCGCGCGCGTAACAACCCATGGCACAAGAATTGTTGTTATCAAGGCTGCGAGCGCTACGGGCACAATAGCCTGAGGTAGCACAACAATGGTGGTTATTAGCGCTGTTACCATCACAAGCATATGTGCAGCAGGTGGAATAAGAACACGCGGAATGCTGTCGCGCAGCTCATCTATTCCGCCAATAAGCCTTTCCAACAGGGCGTCACCGCGAAGCAGGGCACGCACACTGCCAACATTAAGATAGGCGCCCGGTCCAGGCGCGTACACGCAGAGTATTCGCTGCGGTTAAGACTTTAGCGTGGGTGAGCAAACGCTCGGCATATCGAGCACAGGCACGCCCTAAACCAAAGAAGCGCACGCCCACGATAGCTACCATGAGGAACATCATGGCTGGACCTTCGGCTGCACGCACGATAAGCCATCCTGAGAGCGCAGTCAGAGAAATTGCGGCAAGGGAGGTGAGGGCGGCAAGAATTACCGGCGGCAGCCCCTGTAATATGCCCAGCCCCGTAAGATTCCGCAGTGTTTTGAGGGTTTTCACGACTCCGACAGTATGTTCTGTGTTTTCTCGAACCATCTTTTCAGGAGCGTTGTGTAACGTTGGGCCATACTCAGCAGAGGTATCGGCTGAGTCCTGCTTATGCGGGGCTGCAGCGGGGATAATCTTGGGCGCCTCATTCTGGACGATGCTCCACCGATACACCTGCTCATGCGATGGTTTCGCATGCGCTCCCTCGACTACTGCTGATGCGCTCACCACGCTATCGCAGTACTCGGTAAGTTCCGTTTCATGGGTCACGATTAGAACGGTTACTCCGCGTTCTGCGAGTGCGTCCAGGGACTGAGTTACAAGGTGGGCGGCGTGTGCATCCAGGTGGGCGGTAGGTTCATCTACTAGAACGGTAATCTGGAGATTTTGATGGTGATCGGTTGCACGGTGGAGGGCATCAATGCGAGCTAAGATACGGGCGCATGCCAACCTGCGCGCTTGACCCGCGCTGAGCGATTCGGGGCTGAGTTCGCTCAGGTTTTCGAGCCCGAGCTTCCACAGATAGTTCTCTAGGCGTTCACGATCTGAGGGGCGTATCTGTGTTTCCCCGTGAGAAGTTTAGCCGCATAGTCCTCTTCGCTGCGATCGGCGCTGAAGGCATAGAGCGCCATCTCGTGCAGGACCGTGGGGGCGGCGAAAATAGGATTCTGCGGAATACTCAGGGTGTTTCCGGCACCTATAATGCGGCCAGTTACTTTAATCGGTTCGGATGCGCCGGTTGGTACCAGTCCGTCGCGGACGCTCCCAGAAGCACTCCGAGGAGCGTTGATTTACCGCATCCTGATGCTCCCAGAATGCCTACTAACGCTCCGCGCTGTTTTCCTACCGCGCTTGGGCGCTTCGAAGTACGTGGAATATTCAGGTTTACTGAGTCTAAGATCTGTGTACGTCCGGGGTATGTGACCGAGAGGTTCTCAATCGCAAGGTGCTCGGGTGTTTCGGGAGTCGTCGATACTTTTTCGCAGGAAGCGCTCACAGAGGCTTCTGGTACAGGAGTGTCAAGGACTGTACGTGCAGATCGAAGTGCGGCTATGCCGTCTTCAGATTGGTGGTAGGCTGCACCTATATCACGCAAAGGCTGGTAGCATTCAGGAGCCAGCAGGAGTACAAGGATTGCGGTATCGAGTCCGAGTGTACCCTGTACCAAACGCACGCCAATAAGCACGGCGATCAGCGCCACCGAGATGGTCGTGATAAGTTCTAAAGCGAGCGAAGACATAAATGCGCTGCGAAGCGTCTGCATGGTACGTTCGCGGTATTGTTCACCCAGCTTCCTAAGGGCACGAGTTTGTGCACGTTCACGCCCCAGCCCGATCAATACGGGCAGCCCACGGATGAGTTCAAGAATATGGTCTGATAGACGGTGCAGCTCGGCTTGAGCGGCGGCTGTATCTTCACGTGTGGTTTTACCGATAAGTATCATGAAGATGGGAATAAGCGGCAGGGTGCACGCTAGGACGAGGGCACTTGTGATATCCAATGAGAGCACAATAAGCCACAGCAGAACGGGCACTACGGCGACCGAGACAAAGGCAGTCAGGGTTTTAGTGTAATAATCATCAAGAGCGTTCAGTCCCCGCGCCAGCAGAACGGCGGTTGCGCCTGTACCTTCAGGGGTGTCTGCCCCTCCTGTAGCTAAGACACGATGCACAAGTTTTTGGCGGATACTTGCTTTGGCTCCTACGGCTGCACGCTGAGCACTTACGGACAGCGCGTAATCAGCGCCTGCACGTACAGCAAGCGCTATCAGCGCCGTAACGATTAGCCCCCACGTTATGGCGGCGTTTCCGGTGCCAAGAAGATTGCCTAGTCCTAGAAGCCATCCATTGGTACTGTCGAGTTTCGCTTGTGAGTCACCCGAGAATTCGATGAGAGCGCGATAGGTTTCTGGATCGCTGGCGGCCTTTAGATGCTCGTGCTCGGCGGCGAGCGCAGTAAATCCGGCGTGGGCTGCCCGGGCAATGAGGGATGCGAGCGCCGCGCTGAAGATCACGGTTGCCAGTGTGTGTATCCCGGTGATAAGCCCGAAAACCCCTAGGTTTTTACGGGCGTCTGGTCCTAGCGGAGGACGTTTATCGTTGTTGCGCTGTGTTTTATTGGCGCGTGGGCTCACGTCTCGTTCCTTCCCTACCGCTAAAGTGAGTGTGGATATTTTCTCCGGTGTGTTTCCTAGTTTAGACACTGGTGGCGGGCTTGTCTGCTTTGGTTTTTAAAGTATTTCCGGTGCCTTCACATGTTGCTGAAAGCACCGGAAATACTTCTGTACCCTCCCGATTACCGGGTACATTCTTGGCTATGACTGCCCTGTTCGGGTGCGTCACCAGCTCGCTAGCATCGTGGGCATCGGGGATAGTTTTCAACGCGCAAACGCTTGCGGAACACCCAGTATGTCCAGACTTTGGTACACGATAATAACGGGCAATCCAAATCCACTCACAACGCTCATAACTCCGAGTGTGTACTCCGAGCTTGAGGCGTTTGCAATGGTGAGCGAATGAGCCGCGTCCAAGGTTGAAGGTAGTACGTTGGGGAAAAGAGCGGTGAAAATCGCCAGCGCGCCAAAAGCCATGAAGAGGCTCAGACCTGCGAAGGCACGGCCTTCGCGTGAGCTTCGGGCGCTTATCCATGCAAAGAGCACTGCAAATACGGCAAGAATAGTGCATAGCCAGGAAATACCGTTACCGGTTGTAACCTGCATGTACAGTACCCAGAGCACGATAGGCAAAAGCAGAAGCGGAAGCCAACGCACCAGGGCGGTGCGTGCGCGGTGGCGTATATCTCCATCGGTTTTCAAGGCAACAAAGGCAAGTCCTTGCACGAGGGCAAACCCTACAAGAGAGAGGCCGCCTAGAAGCACGGGCCAGGAGGCCCAGGCGAAGGCACCGCCTACACGGTCACCGTTGGCATTAATTGGTAAGCCAATGGAGGTCAGCGCAAGAAGCGCACCTACCAGTAAAGCGATGAAGAATGATGATAGCGAGAGAGTGATAGTCCAACCGCGAATCCATCGTTCATCGTTTTTCTTACCGCGATACTCAATAGCAACCACTCGGAAGATCAGGGCAAGCAGCGCTAAAGTTAGTGGAATATATAGGGCTGAGAATAGGGATGCGTACCATAACGGAAACGCCGCGAAGGTGGCAGCACCACCGGTAACAATCCAAACTTCATTACCATCCCATACGGGACCGATCGTGTTCAGAAGCAGGCGTCGCTCTTTCTCGTTTTTGGCGAAGATGCTCATGAGCATGCCCACGCCCAAATCGAAACTGTCGAGGATAAGGTAGCCAATCCAGAACATACCGATAGCGACGAACCAGATGGTTGGTAGCAGTGGCTGCCCGGCAAAGATATTAAAGTCGAAGGTCATCGTTTAGAATCCTTACCCGCCTAGTAGGCGAACTCCAAGACATCGCGCTTATCGTGACCGCTCTTTTCGCCGTCCTGCTCGTGTTCAGAACGCACGAGTTCGGGCATAGCGGCTACCACGCCGGCCTTAATGTATTTAGTCAGCAGGTAAATTTCGACCACCATCAGGATGCCGTATACCGTTCCTAGTGCGATGAGTGAGAATAGTATCTCTTCGCCGCTCACACCCGGAGAAACCGCTGCCGCCGTGAACATGAGGATGGACGGGTCACCCTCAGGGTTGGGCGCCACCACGAAGGGCTGGCGTCCCATTTCAGTGAAGATCCAACCGAGGGCGTTGCCGAAGAAGGGAGCCCAAATTCCCCACAAAGCCAGGGTTTTCAGCCACTTGGCTTCGGGAACAGTACCGGTTCCCTTCTTGCGGGTAACCCATAGTACGTAGACGTACGAAAGCGCACCAATACCACCAAGCGTGATCATGCCGCGGAATCCGTAGTAGGTGACTTCCATAAGGGGCAAATAGTTGATCTTCTGCCCGGCACGCTCACCGTAGAGGGGGTTATCCGCCAGATGCGTACCGTATTTAGCTTCGTATTCAGGCATAAGGGTTTTCACACCCTTGACCTCGGTGGTGAAATCTTCGTGGGCCAGGAATGAGAGCGCACCGGGAACCTCAAGCACTGCCTGCACTTTATCACAGTCTTGAGAACCCAGAGAAGATATAGAAAGAACCGAGAAACCGGTACCGTCATGGCATGCCGCCTCGGCAGCCGCCATTTTAAGGGGCTGCTGATGAATCATGAGCTGAGCTTGAGCGTGACCGCTAAGAGCCACACCAGAGAACCCGATGAGACCCACAATCGCGCCGATGCGCAGGGAACGGAACCAAACCTTGTAGTCGGTCTTATCACGACCGCCAACTTCGGCATCTCCAACTACAACCTTGCCATCCTCTACGATGTCAATGCCGTCACGGCGTCGGCGCCAGAGCTTATACCAGGAAATACCGACCAGGAATCCACCGGCGACCTGAATGGCGCCAAAGATCACGTGGGGGAAGGTAAGAAGCGCGGTGTTATTTGTGAGAACAGCCCAAATATCAGTCATGCGGGGACGGCCATCGACCATTTCAACGCCTACCGGATGCTGCATCCAGGAGTTTGCCACCAGAATAAAGTATGCGGATACCCAAGAACCGAGAACCGCCATGAAGAGGCATAGGGCGTGAACTTTGGGCTTGAGTTTGTCCCATCCAAAGATCCAAAAGCCCCAGGAAGGTTGATTCGATAAAAAAAGGCAAAAAAAGACCTTCCATAGCTAGCGGCGCACCAAAGACGTCACCCACAAAACGCGAGTATTCACTCCAAGCCATACCAAACTGGAATTCCTGCACTAAACCGGTTGCCACACCCATTGCGAAGTTGATGAGGTAGAGCTTTCCCCAGAACTTCGTCATACGTTTGTATTCGTCTTTTTTCGTGAAGATATAGCGCAGGTACAGGAAGGTGATGACCATACCCAAGCCGAGGGTTAGGGGCACCATAAAGAAGTGGTAGACGGTCGTGATACCGAACTGCCACCGCCCAATGTCAAGGGGATCCATGTACATGATCCTTTTCTAGAATGTGTAAAGTCTACTGTTGGCAGACACGCCCGGGAGCGTAGCACACCTCCGGAAGTCAGGTGCACATATCTCAGGATGTCTTACATAGGTAAGGTAACGCGTTTTAAAAACGGCATGAACCAGGCAAGTTTTACACTCAGGTGTGCATGGCTTGACGAACCTATAAAGGTAGTTAACACAATTATTGATTTTTATGCGCTTTGACCCGTAGATATTGGGAGAAATTTCAAGATAAGCATCACGCCTTGGTGATGCCTTTCCTAAAACTTTCCAAGAAATCGAAGGTCAGCAATTTACACGTACTAAGGTGACTCCCCCAAATTATGAGGAGAGACACCTTTTTCTTATAGTCATACATGATTTATGAAGAAGGACACAGTGAGTATAATCACCAATATTTGCAGCGTCAAATATCTGTCAAAAAGAGGTTTCAACTCTCCTGCGTCAGATTGTTCACAGGTGCAAGCTAAATATCAATATTGTCCTGATCGAGCTGATGCGCACCAGCAATAATAAATTCCTTACGCGGAGCAACCTCCGCCCCCATCAGGAGCGAGAAAGCCTGCTCAGCTGCCTCCGCGTCTTCAATTCGGATGCGGCGTAGCATACGATGCCGGGGATCCATCGTAGTTTCGGCAAGTTGGTCGGCATCCATCTCACCCAAACCTTTATAGCGCTGAATGGGCTCTTTATAGCCCTTACCCTCAGCCTGCAGCTGGCTCAGCAGTTCATGCAGCTGACGTTCTGAATAGGTATACACCATCTCGTTCGGTTTACCTCGGTTAATAACCTCTACACGATGCAGTGGTGGTACAGCCGCATATACACGACCGTCTTCGATGAGCGGGCGCATGTACCGGTACATGAGAGTAAGAAGCAGGTACGAATATGAGCACCGTCAACATCGGCATCGGTCATCATGATGACTTTGCTGTAGCGTGCCGCCTCCAGCTCGAATGTACGCCCAGAACCGGCACCAATTACCTGGATTAGGGCCGCGCATTCGGCGTTCGCCAGCATATCTGTTACCGAGGCACGCTGAGTGTTCAGAATCTTGCCGCGAATCGGTAGAAGCGCCTGATAGGCCGAAGATCGCGCCAAGCGGGCGGTACCCAGTGCAGAGTCACCCTCCACAATAAACAGCTCAGAATGCTCTACGTTTGTTGACCGGCAGTCCACAAGTTTTGTTGGCATTGAGGAAGATTCCAAGGCAGTTTTGCGCCTCTGAGTTTCCTTGTGAATGCGCGCTGAGATGCGGGTTTTCATCTCAGATACGACCTTCTCGCACAGGGCTGTAGCCTGCGCTTTCTCGGCGCGTGCCGTAGAGTTCAGCCGAGCCTTGAGCTGATCACCAACTACTTTAGAGACGATCTGCCGCACAGCCGGCGTTCCCAGAATTTCCTTTGTCTGCCCCTCGAATTGAGGCTCCGCAAGACGCACCGTCAGCACGGCGGTAAGACCGGCGAGCGCATCGTCTTTCTCGATCTTGTCGTTGCCAACCTTAAACTTTCGAGCGTTGTCGGCAAGATGCTTGCGGAATGTTTTGAGAAGTCCTTGTTCAAACCCCGTGGCGTGGGTTCCGCCTTTGGGCGTGGCAATAATATTGACGAAGCTGCGGATTGTCGTCTCGTAGCCAATGCCCCAGCGCAGAGCAATATCAACCTCGCACTCACGGTCAACTTCGGTGAGTTTAGAGCGCCCATCCGAGCCTAGAACGGGTACGGTTTCCGTAAAAGAGCCTCTGCCACTAAAACGCCAAATATCGGTCACGGCAGAATCATGGGCCAGGAATTCAACAAATTCGCTAATGCCGCCGTCATGCTGAAAGACCTCTTCGTAAGGGCCGAACTCCCCCGGAGTTCCAGGGATGCGCCGCTCGTCTCGAATAGCAATGCGCAGCCCGGGAATAAGGAATGAAGTTTGGCGGGCACGTGCCACCAAATCCTCGTAGCTAAAACGCGCATCCGGGGTAAAAATCTGCGGATCAGCCCAATACCGTACTCTGGTTCCAGTTACACCACGCTTGGCGCGCCCCACGATCTGAAGCGCAGGATGTTTCTCATCTGCAGGAGTAAAAGAGTCTTCAGGCTTAGGAGTGCGCCCGGAATCGAACACGCCCGGTAGCCCATGTCGAAAGGACATTTGATAGGTTTTTGACCCGCGATCTACCTGAACGTCAAGACGTGATGAAAGCGCGTTCACCACCGAGGCGCCCACACCGTGCAGACCGCCCGATGCCGTGTACGATCCGCCGCCAAATTTGCCGCCAGCATGGAGTTTCGTGAAAACCACCTCTAGCCCGGAAAGCCCGGTTCGAGGCTCAACATCGGTAGGGATACCGCGACCGTCGTCCTGTACTTCAACAGAACCGTCTCGGTAGAGAATGATCTGAATTGACTGTCCGTAACCGGCAAGAGCCTCATCAACAGAGTTATCAATAATCTCCCAGAGGCAGTGCATAAGACCGCGGGAATCGGTCGAACCAATATACATGCCCGGGCGCTTACGCACCGCTTCAAGACCTTCGAGAACCGAGAGGTGTCGGGCAGTATAGTTCGAAGCAGCCAAGATGTTCCCTTTCGAAATGGTTTTCTTCGTAAGTCTATTCTATCGTGCACCGCAGGTAACTTGTGTTCACTCTCGTCACGGATACTTTAGCGATTTCATGTGTAGTCCCATCCTGGACGCTGAGAGCGAAAGGGCTCAGGGGCGAAGGTATGGCACCGAGGGTATGTGTGGTTGGATAGAGTTACGACAATTCTAGGAACCTATGAGAACTTCAGTAAGGGAGATTTTCAGTGAATGCTCATGCAACTCTCGAATCTGTTGATTCGCGTACGTTGAATTCCCACGATCGTTGCGATGCGTGTGGTTCTCAGGCATATATTCGTGCGGTCTTGCCTTCCGGGGGCGAACTGTTCTTCTGCGGTCACCACGGACGTGCCCACGAAGAAAAACTCAAAGGGCTTGAAGGCATCTTGTTGTGGGACGACCAGACGTCACGACTTTAGGGCGAGATTCCCGAGGGTGTGACATCCGCCAGTAAATTACCAAGGGTACGGTTTCCTCTTCACGAAGGAAATCGTACCCTTGAAGTTTCTAATGCGTTTCGCCGGTCGCCCGCGCTGAGCTTTCATGCCTATTTAGTCACCATAATATTGGACGAGAAATAGAACTCTTCCGGCAGTTCGTTAGTCACAGGACCGTGTGGAAATTCGCTGATCTTAGGCACAAAAGTACCAGTCCATCAGCTCGGCGCTTGTCTGCTTCAGGATCTTACGCACACGCATGGCGCGCGCTACTTGACGGCGAAGTCGTGGGTGTATCTTTCTGCGTCGAGGTAAAAATCCACGGTTTCCTCGTACCCTTCAACGACGGTACCGAAGGTAATCTGCAAGAACCCATCGTCGGTCGTGGAATAAAGAAGATCATTGGGCATAATATCGGTGAACGCGAGCATCCAGCTATGTCGGCGCTCATAGCATTCACGGGTTGTCTGCAAAGCCGCGATAAGGCGGTGGTCAATCAAGAGCTCTACCCGACGTTCCGTGATGTCCCCCAGCTTGGCGTAGTTCCCAAAAGCGCGGTTTGCGCCGGAACGACGCGGCCATTTGGTGACGGCTCCATGAGGAACTTCTCCCGCAAAGGTGAACGGACCGCGAATAGTACCGGCCAAACGTAACCGTTCAAAGGGTGCTGTAGGCAGAAAAGTGTAAAGCAACCTATCGGCGCTTACCGATTTGCCCCAGCGTGCAACTTCAAAAATAGTTGGTTCCGGTCCTACAGGGTACATACGGGGCATAGGCCGCCCATATTCGTCAAAACCCTCACGGGATTTTCCATCCGGCAGATAACCTTCCAGAGTTGCTCCCACCGGTCGAGTCCATGATCCTGAATAGGGTTTGACGATGCGCGGGTTCTGCACCGGAAGAATGCTGGTGCGTCCACCGAAGTAGGCGGGCATCCTTTCCAGATTGCGCCATGCGTATTTGCGGCAACTGCTTCGCGCCACCAAAGGGGCCGTTTACCGGGGGTTTGCCCGCCCAAACAGTGCATCAAGACCCAAAACCCTGCCCAGAGAAAGCATAAAGCTGCGCCGCTCAGAGTTACGATACTTCCAACCAGTGCTGCGGTACCTGTCGCCCAGATATTGATGCCCACCCATGCTGTTAAGAGCCCCCAGCATCCCATGGCATAGGGCCCGAGAGTTATCACTGGATCAACTACTTTAACAGCGGCGATAACACGCCGATTGAGCCCGCGCCAGATATAAGAGTATGCCCACAGCGCGGGAATCAGCAGAATAATCATTACAGCAAAGAGAACAATCATCAGGGCCTCAAAGCATATCTGTTGCCGTATATATTACTTACCATTGTGCCTTGTACCAGAATCGTTTTATACGATCTTCACGGTCGAAGCTGAGAAAGAGATGACCGCAACGTTCTTTCTTCAGAAGATGTCGTACATACCCGATTGATGTGCTAAAACACTCCGATCATGTGTCTTTATGAAAGAACCTCATAGGACGCATGATTATTTATGCTCAAGAGCTTGCTGCAGATGCGGAACTAATGCTTCAAAGGCACGCGCCCGGTGACTTATTGAATTTTTGATCTCCGCCGGGATCTGGGCACACGACTGGTCCGCATAGGCTCCATCATAAAGCGCGTTGTCACCATTAAGCTCCACCGGCATCATAATAGGATCATACCCAAACCCGCCGTTCCCCTGCGGTGCGTGCAAAAGCGTTCCAGGAAGCTCGCCGTACTCAACTGTTTCATACCCACCGAGCGCTGAAGGAACAGCTAAGGAGGCGGCACAGCAGAATTTAGCGGCACGGTGTTCATCGCTGATATCACAAAGTTGTTTCAACAGCAGGGTGAGATTCGCGGTATCGTCCCCATGCTCCCCTGCCCAGCGCGCCGAAAAAATGCCGGGAGCGCCGTGAAGAACCTCAACGGAAAGACCCGAATCATCGGCAATAGCGATACACCCTGTAGATTCTGCCACGGCACGTGCCTTGAGCAATGAATTCTCGGCAAATGTTACCCCGGTCTCTGGAACATCGGGGGCATTGATGCTGGCGGCGTCGACCACATCGGTATCCACGTTCAGCCCAACAATACGGTTACGCAAAATTTCGCGAAGTTCGCGCAGCTTACCTTGATTGCGACTCGCTAAGACAACCTTAACCATAAAAGTATTACCCCTCTTCAAGAGATTCACGCTGTATCCGAGCAAGTTCGGCGGTGCCTTCTAAAGCAAGATCGAGCAAAGCATTCAGCTCATCACGGTCAAACGGTGCACCCTCTGCCGTACCCTGAACCTCCACAAATTTCCCGGAACCAGTCACGACCACATTCATATCAGTTTCAGCGCGCACATCCTCGGTATAGGGCAAATCAAGCATGGGAGTACCGTCGATAATACCCACAGAAATAGCGGATACAGAGTCTTTTAAAGGCTTATTACTGGGTGAAAGCAGACCATTACGCTGTGCCCACGCGATAGAATCGGCGAGCGCTACATAGGCACCCGTGATCGAAGCGGTACGTGTTCCGCCATCTGCCTGAAGAACATCGCAATCCAGAACAATGGTATTTTCTCCCAACGCGTTCATATCGATAATGGCACGCAGGGATCGCCCAACAAGACGGGAAATTTCGTGTGTACGACCGCCAATCTTTCCCTTGACGGATTCACGCGAAGACCGGGTGCCTGTAGCGCGCGGAAGCATGGCGTACTCTGCGGTTACCCAGCCCTTTCCTTCACCTTTGAGCCAGCGTGGTACCCCTTCCGTGAAGGATGCGGTGCACAGCACCCGGGTATCGCCGAACTCTACCAGCGCAGACCCTTCGGCTTGGTTTGACCACCCACGAGTGATGATGATGGGGCGCAGTTCGTTGAGGGCACGACCATCGGCACGGGCTACAAAAGTCATAGTTCTCCTACTCTTCTTCCGGGGGAAGAGATATGTTTGACATGGGTGGATCGAGCAGTTCGATAACGTTCAGGGTTGAGGTTGGCGGATGCGTGGGCGCTGGCCTAGGATGCACGCGATAGCTTGCTGCAACCTCGGCGACGCCTACCGGCCCGTCGAATGCACTTTGTGCCTCGGCACGGGCGATATCGGGGTCATTCCACACTGGCAGGTGCGTTAACAAAAGGTTGCGTACCCCGGCTTCTTGAGCTGCTTCACCGGCGCGCTTACCGGTCAGATGAATACCACGCAACGCATCGTCACGTCCTTCTTGATAAGCCGCCTCGCACAGGAAAAGATCGGCACCGCGGGCAGCTTTGATGAGCCCATCGCATGTGTCGGTATCACCGGAGTAGGCAAAAAGTGTTCTGCCGTCCCGGCTATTGCAGGTAATACGTAGCGCGTAAGGATCTTTAGCGGGGTGGAGCACCCTAAAGGGTTCAACTGTGAAAGGACCGATTTCGACTTTATGTCCTTCGTCCCAAGTATGATATTCAAACTCGGTACTCATGCCCGGGTCTGGGTCAAGCCCGTGCGTTGCCGAAAGATATTCGTTAATGGCAGCAGGTCCGTAGAGAGGAATCCTACCTTTGGGCCAGCCTCGGGGATCCCATTTCACGGCGACATGCAAACCGGAGAGGTCAATGCAGTGGTCAGGGTGAAGATGCGATATCAGGATAGCGTCAATCTCAGCTAGGTCAATATACCGTTGAAGTACGCCTAGGGAGCCGTTGCCCATATCCATGAGCACACGCCACGTGCGTCCAGCATAGTCAGTTGCTGAGAGCAGATAACAGCTCGCCGGAGAATTTGGTCCGGGAAACGAGCCGGTACAGCCGATAATCGTCAAGCGCATACGGGGTGTTTCCTATTCGGTGTGTGTGAAAGCAGCAAGACTTGAGTCGATCGTGACGGAAGGCAGTCCTGAGGCTTCTTTGGAGTTGAAGTCTTTCGTAGTGGCCTTTTCGCTGCCTGCTGGTGCGGGAAGAGCCGCCAAAGAGCCTGTGGGGAATCGTTCTGCCACAGATGCCGTGTGCCGCACATTGTGAACTTCTGGGCCCAAGAACCTGCGCGCTAGGTTCTCGAAAGTCTCAGATTCGCCGGTCGCTAAGAATTCATGATGCGGATTCGTTTCAAGGTCAGGGTTCTCAATATTTCTCGGTAAGAAGTGCCCGATAAACGTCTTTGGCGGTCTCATCTGCCGAAGACACAAGAGTTACGTCCTCCCCCATGATGTAGGAAATAATGCCCGTCAGCAAAGGGTAGTGAGTGCAGCCAAGTACCAGCGTGTCTATTCCCGAATCTTTAAGGGGCTGCAGATATTCTTCGGCAGTACGCAAAAGTTCGGGTCCGGATGTCACGCCCTTCTCCACGAACTCGACGAATCGAGGACATGCGATAGACTGCACCATAAGGTTCGGGGCAATCGCAAATGTATCTTCGTAAGCGCGTGAGGTTACCGTTGCCTCTGTGGCGATAACCCCGATCTTACGGTTGCGGGTCGCGGCTAGTGCTCGACGCGCGGCGGGCTGAATTACCTCAATCACGGGAATACCGTAGTGGCGGGTGTAGCGTTCGCGCGCATCCCGGAGAACGGCGGCAGATGCTGTATTGCACGCAATAACCAGCATTTTTACACCGGAATCAACAAGCTCGTCCATAATGCGCAGGGCATTAGCGCGAACCTCGGCAATTTTGAGCGGGCCGTAGGGTCCATGAGCGGTGTCGCCTACATAAATAATGCGCTCATGCGGCAACTGATCCATAATAGCGCGCGCAACGGTCAGACCACCCACCCCGGAGTCAAAAACTCCGATGGGTGCACTTGATGTTGGACCAGCCGGTGGCGCGGGGGTTCCCCACGGGGTGCGGGTACGATATGGATTTGAGGTATCTAAGTTATCGCTCACGAACTTTACCTGTTGTCCTTCAGCATATGATGTACTTTATTTTCATTCTAAGGTGTTACAGATACTGTCCTGTTCTAGATAGCCGCATCTGAGTCCTAAACCACCCTATAGGATGGGCCACATCAAGGTTCGGGCAGTGATGTTTCATATCGCATGCTGTACTGAGCTCGTTAATCTGGAAGGCATCGTGTGATGCGCTTATTTGTCTCTGATCAGCACGTTTCTAAGACTGCGGGGTTTCCATCGAATCAAGCATCGCAACCATAAGCGAGTCCTGTACCCAGGTCACGAAATTGTACACGACCGCCAAATAATCGTCGTCGTTCTCAACCTTTGACCAGTCCGTGAGATGGTGCACCTGGTCTGCGCGTTCTTCATCGATAATGTCTAAACGGCTTCCCAAAACTAAACGGATATCGTTAAGTGCAGACGCCCACGCATGCGCATGCTCATCACTAAGCACGATATCTCCCGCTTCAATATCGAAAGCCAGGAGACTCAGATTTGCCACCTTCGTGGCGCGTCAAATCCTGTTCGGTGTACCGGCGATATTCCAGCGCCGCCTCAGGATCGCTACTTCCTGCAGGCAGTACTCGTGCCACCGCTGGATCGTCTGGGACGCTGGGATTCTCGACAATACCGATGAGAGCTTCAAGAGGATCATGATTTTCCGAATCCGGAGATTCCAGAAGAGCAATCACGTCTTCGGCTAGATCTCGAATAAGATCAAATTCAGCCTTCTCAAATCGAGCGGCATAGCCATGCGGTGTATGTCGAAAACCCTGCGCCATAAATTAGTTCTCCGCCTTTTCAAAGCTCGCCATCAAACCCCACGCGTGCATGGCCTGGGTATGCTTTTCCGCATCCTCACGACTGCCGGTGAACACAACAGCCTTGCCGTTATTGTGCACCTGGAGCATCAGTTTCTCGGCACGACGACGGCTAAACCCGAAATGAGCGCGAAAAACATAGGAAACATAGGTCATAAGATTAACGGGATCGTTCCAGACGATTACCTGCCACGGCGTCTGCGTTTCAAGATTTTCGTCAATCGTCGCATCAAGCTCAGTGGCATCTAGAGTATCGGTCGCAAGAACAGCCGTAACAGTGTGGTTGGAAAGATGGGTGAGCTTGTTGGTCATGCATAAGATTATACTCGTGGGGGCTTTGTTCCCGCGGGATTGATTCCGTTCAAATAATCATAAATATCTTAAAGTCAAATTTACATTATGTCGCGGACAACACATCCCGTAAAGGTAGTAACCTGCCTAACAGACAACTAAAATGAGACATATGGCAACTACCTCGCTTCTAACCGACCATTACGAACTTACGATGCTCCAGGCAGCGCTCGCCTCTGGAACTGCGCATCGCCGCTGCACCTTTGAAGTCTTTACACGTCGCTTGCCCGCGAGCCGCCGCTACGGCGTGCTCGCAGGTACAGGACGCTTTCTCGAAGGGCTTCAGTCTTTCCGCTTCGATGACGAAGATCTATCTTTTCTAGCCTCTCGCAATGTTGTGAATGCGCAAACCCTAAAATACCTTGAGAACTTTAGGTTTACCGGCAATATTCGAGGCTATGTCGAGGGAGAGATTTTCTTTCCGCACTCCCCCGTTGTACAGGTCGAAGCAACTTTCGCAGAAGCCTGCATCTTAGAAACCTACCTGCTGTCTATCTTGAACTATGATTCAGCTGTTGCATCTGCCGCATCACGTATGACTGCGGCGGCGGGCCACCGTCCCTGTATTGAGATGGGCTCGCGCCGTGCGCACGAACGTGCCGCTGTATCGGCGGCACGTGCCGCTGCTATTGCAGGCTTCACTGCAACATCTAACCTGGAAGCGGGCAAGCGCTATGGGCTTCACACTCTCGGTACCAGCGCCCACGCCTTTACACTTCTTTACGATTCTGAGCGTGAAGCCTTTGAAGCGCAACTGCAATCGTTAGGGGCACGCACGACCCTTCTTGCTGATACCTATGATGTCGAGAATGCGGTACGCCTTGGCGTGGAACTCGCGGGCGAAGAGCTCGGCGGAATCCGCCTAGACTCAGGTGATCTGGTAGCATCGGCGCAGCGCGTGCGTGAACTTCTCGATTCTTTGGGCAACCACAACACCAAGATTACAGTGACAAGTGATCTTGATGAATATGCTATCGCTTCTTTAGCCGCCGCGCCGGTAGATTCCTATGGTGTGGGCACCAGGCTGGTAACCGGTTCCGGTGCCCCTACCTCTGCAATGGTGTACAAGCTGGTGGAACGTGAAAATACTGCTGGCGAGCTGGAACCCGTCGCTAAAACCTCTGCTGGCAAACGTTCTCTAGGTGGTGCAAAGCAAGCTGCGCGCCGCCACAATTCCTTGGGCATCGCTACTGCTGAGCTTATCGGAACGGGGAACAATCCCGCTGCCCTCGAAAATACTCGCGACCTTATTCGCGATTTTGTGGTTTCTGGCGAGCTCCTGCCCGGTTTTACTGGCGAAGAGGCGGTACGCACCGCAACCAAACGACATAGCGCATCCCTAGCGGAACTTCCCGAATCCGCTCGTCGCCTTTCAGAAGGCGAACCCGTTATTCCCACCGAATTCATCTAGCCACAGCCCATCCAGATATTGCCAAGAAAGGGACTATACACATGGCAAAAGCGCTTATTATTGTCGATGTTCAGAATGATTTCTGCCCTGGCGGAGCCCTTGCAACACAGCAAGGCGCCAACGTGGCATCGCTAATTAGCGAATACGTTGAGGAACACCACCACCAGTACGATGCCATTGTGGCAACTCAAGACTGGCACATTGATCCGGGCGATCATTTCTCAGAAAATCCAGATTATGTGAATTCCTGGCCCGTACACTGCGTCGCCAACACCGAAGGGGCAGAGATTCACCCGAATCTTGATACCGACTATATCGAAGCATATTTCCGCAAAGGCAAAGTATGAGGCGGCATATTCGGGCTTCGAGGGTCTTCAAGCTGCCGAAGATTCCGTGATGACCGGTGAGCACGATCCCGAAGCATCGTTGGAAGATGAGGCACCTAACACCCCACTCGCCGATTGGCTCGACGAACATGATGTTAAAGATGTTGATATCGTCGGGATCGCGACCGACTTCTGTGTACTAGCGACAGCAAAGGATGCAGTAGATGCCGGGTACGAAACTCGCGTGCTGATTGACCTCACGGCGCCGGTTCATGAAGACAAACTGGATGATGTTATCGCCGACATGGAGGATGACGGTATTACCGTCACAGAAGCGCTTTAGCCAGGCGAGAGATTATTCTACAAGTTCCTGCCCACGAACCAATCCGCCAATTTATCCAGGCGAGCCTGAATTTGCTCCGCGGATGCCTGTGCAACTGCGGGACCACCGCAAATTTTACGCAGCTCATTATGGATAACGCCGTGTGGTTTGCCTGAACGGATAGACCAGGCTGCCACGTTTTTCGCCAGTTTATTGCGCATCTCTTTAAGCTGGCGGTGATCCACAATTGCGGGAGCTGCTGTCGCTGGGCGGCGGGATGCGTGTTCACGCTGGCGTGCACGAAGCAGAGTACCCACCTGGTCGGCGTCCAGCAAACCGGGAATACCGAGGAAGTCTTGTTCTTCTTCCGAACCGATCTCCAGACCACCTGACGAAAATTCGGAGCCATCGAAGAGCACGCCGTGGAAGGAAGCTTGCGAACCAATCGCCTCGAATTTACCGCGCGTTAGTTGTTCGGAAGCGCGTTCCTCGCGGTTTGCTTCTTCGAGTGCTTCATCGTCCAGCCCTTCAGCCATTGGATCGATATCGTCGTCGGTGGTACGGCGGTCGAGGGCGTGGTCACGCTCAACTTCCATATCATTGGCAAGCATCATCAGCTGCGGCACAGACGGCAGAAAGACAGATGCGGTTTCCCCACGTTTACGGGCTCGCACAAAACGACCAATCGCCTGTGCGAAGAAGAGAGGTGTGCTGGTGCTGGTAGCATACACACCCACCGCCAAGCGGGGTACGTCCACCCCTTCGGACACCATGCGTACCGCGACCATCCACCGCTTGTTGCTTTCACGAAAATCGTCGATTTTAGCGGATGCTTCACGATCGTCAGAAAGTACTACGGTCGGCTTCTCCCCCGTGATCTTGTGCAGTTTTTCGGCATAGGCTTTGGCGTCGGCATGGTCAGTTGCGATGACGAGCGCTCCCGCGTCAGGAACAGTGCGGCGCACTTCGGTGAGTCGTTTATCGGCCGCAGAGAGCACGGTGGGAATCCACTCACCCTGAGGATCAAGTGCGGTGCGCCATGCCTGGGCGGTAATATCTTTAGTGAATCCTTCCCCTAGATTCGCCGCCATTTCTTCTCCGGCGGAGGTCCGCCAGCGCATTTGTCCGGAATATGCCATGAAAATAACTGGCCGCACCACGTGGTCTTTCAGCGCAGGGCCATAACCATAGGAGTAATCGGCACGCGATCGACGAATACCTTCATGGTCTTGCTCATAGGTAACAAATGGGATAGGTGAGGCATCAGATCGGAATGGTGTACCGGTCAGCGCAAGGCGGCGTGTGGCCTCATCGAAAGCCTCACGCAGACCATCGCCCCAAGATAAAGCATCACCTGCATGGTGGATTTCGTCGAAGATAACAAGAGTCTTGTCATTTTCGGTATTTCGGGCGTGCAGCTGCGGCTTATTAGCAACCTGCGAATATGTGAGCGCTACGCCCTTGTACTGGCGTCCAACGTGAACATCGGCGTTTTTGAAGTTAGGATCGATCGGAATACCGACCTTAGCGGCGGCATCCGCCCACTGTTTCTTGAGGTGGTCGGTGGGTGCTACCACGGTAAGTTTTCGCACAACCCCGCGATCGAAGAGTTCACGTGCCAAGGTGAGAGCAAAGGTTGTCTTGCCAGCACCAGGGGTTGCTACAGCCATAAAGTCCCGAGGGTTCGTCTCAAAATATTTTTTCATCGCCTCGGCCTGCCAGGCACGCAGACTGACGGAAGTACCCCACGGGGCACGATCGGGGTATGCCGGGGAGAGCTTTGGCTTAACCATGCTGTCAAACAATGTAGGCTCTTCGTACTCGCTCATGCTCTTCTCCCCCATATTTTCTCTGGTTTACCTCTGCTTCAGTATTTCCTGTGTACAAAGGCTCCTGCAGAAACACAGGTTATAAATTCTACCACCGTGTCGTGATACGTCCGCGAGGGTTCGCTTAGTTATTTTGCCCAGTGCGAAGTCTGTTTGAGTCCAAAAATAAAGTATGTGCCTGCACCCCATGCTGGGGATACAGGCACATACTTCTGCATATTCCGGAGCGAAACTTCCGTTATTTGTCGCCGTTATCCGAATTATCTTTACCAGGCTTAAGACCCTCGTAGATTTCTTTGCAGGTTGGGCAGACTGGGAATTTCTGCGGATCGCGTCCAGGAGTCCACACCTTACCGCACAGCGCGCGAACGGGTTCACCGGTAAGGGCGGATTCCATGATTTTTTCCTTACGCACATAATGCGAGAAGCGTTCATGGTCGCCCGGCTCAGAAAGCTGGGCTTCTTCCCGCTCAAGTAGTGCGGTACCGCCCGCCGTCTCGGGGCCAAAGGGATCTTCAACGCCTTCAATGGAGCTCATGTTCTCTCCTCCAAGTATGCTCTCGCCGTCTTAGTGCTATTAGTTCTATTGTAGAGACTAGTGTAACAACGGGAAGGGATGCCGAGTTATTCCATAGAGAACAAGGGCGACGCTTGGAAACATACGTGTAACTGCCCCATAACGCCGCCCCCATATTCTCTATAGGTTCTAGTTCGTATTGAACTTTGCAACCCGCTGAAGCATCATCGAGCTATGGCGATCGTAGAGTTTACCACCTGCAGAAACTCCGATAATGAATAGTGCAGCACCGATAACCAGCTGGATAACGCCAGAGATAATCAGCACCATGTCGTCCTTGCCGCCGACTATGTAGATGAACGAGCCAATCCCACCGGGAAGAGCGATTAGCATGCAGATAATCATGCTGCCCATCAGCAAAGCTGCTTCGCAAAGCCGTCTGGCTGTTTAGGCGTTTTGAAGGGGTTGGCTCCAGGAGGCGCGACCGGTGGCGAAAGCACTGTATCAAGCATTAATCCGAACCCTACAGTTCCTGCGTAGACTCCCAGCTGATGCAAAAGCACGACCGGGTAATAGGCTATAAGCCCGTGGACAGCGCACATAATAAAGAACATCACCACGACGATTGGCAGCATTACGATGGAGTGTCCGAGTGCACGCCCAAGCCTATCATCACGCCCACGCAGAGGCGAGAGCACGTGCAGACTAAAAGCCGTGTTATCGTACGAGACCATATACGCTATGTAGAATCCTGTGAAGACATTGCAGAAATAAACCCAGAAACCGAAGAGCGTTTCAGGTCCAGCCCCGGAATTAGCGAGCTGGATTCCCGTCGTTGCACCACGAGACCCCATGCTGCCCGTGAAGAGCGGCATCACGAGAGCAAAGAGTACATAGAGCATGGCAGTCATGGCGATCAGCAAAGTCATGCGCGTATCTTTGAAGTAGCTATGAATGGTACGTGCGGCCACAGCGCCCCAACCAGTGTTTGGGAACCTCGCAAAAATACCAATATCTCCTGCCGTCAGGTTCTTAGCCTTGCCCCATTTTTGTTCACCGCTGACATTACGCATTGAGCGTTCGAGGCTACGACCCCACAATACCCAAGCACCACCCAGGTATATGAGGGAAAGTACCAGACTTAGACCTGCTAGAGCCCAGTTACCCGCCGCCACATGGTATGCAATCGCAAAAGCAGACCCGAAAGGCGTATACCCCAACCATTGAACGTTCTGAGCGATCTCCTGGAAATGATCTATCACATAGAATATAGCTCCACTGAAGATAAAGCCTGAGCTTACCAACAGCACGCCCAGAATAATCTTGAAGATCAGATCAATACGGGGGTTAGCATTCAAATAAACGCCAAGCTGATTGGCAAGGCGCGCCACTGTCATCAGCAAAGCCAGCCCCAACACTATGCTCAGCAGATAGGCTGCTAATCCCACAGGATTACCAATAAATCCGAGGGTTCCCAGAAGGATTAGGATAATCGTCGCTATACCTGGAAGACCTATAAACCCACCGAAGAATTGCCCCTTCTGCAGCGTCTTAGCCTCTAGCGGGAATAACACGAAGCGGCTTTCATCAAGGGTTCCGTCTAGGCCAGTCCAGACAATGGGGATAAGAGCCCAGCCAAGAGATACAAGAAACCCGAGGAATAGGGCGAGTGCAGGACCATCTAAACTACCATCAATCCCTAAACCAACGTAAGCGAATCCCAAACCAGTCAGTGTGCCAAGCAGGTACAGGGCGCCAAAAGCAATACCAATAATCGCCCACACACTACGTTTGAGCGAGGCAAGCACATACCGCCATTTTAGTGAGACGAGGTGCGCAACCATGACAGTCCTTCCGAGGTGGTGCGTCCGCCCACGAGCTGTATGAAACGTTCTTCCAAAGTAGATTCCCCACGCACTTCATCAACCGTACCTGCAGCGAGAATCCGTCCCTCATCCATAATGGCTACGTGGTCGCATAAACGCTGCACCAAGTCCATAACATGCGAGGAGAGGATAACTGTTCCGCCTGAGGCGACGAATCCTTTGAGGATATCCTGAATATTAGCCGCTGAAACCGGATCAACCGCTTCAAAGGGCTCATCCAAGATCAAGACTGAAGGGGCGTGAATCAGCGCTGCTGCGAGGGCGATCTTCTTGGTCATACCTGCTGAATAGTCGGCGACCGCGCGACCCTGCTGCATCGGTTAAATCCATAGCCTGCAGAAGATCCTTGGTACGTTCGGCAACAGTGTCACGTTCGAGACCGTGCAGGTACCCCGAATAGGTAATAAGCTGTTCACCTGTAAGTTTATCGAAAAGGTGCACGCCATCCGGCAGAACGCCCAAATGTTTTTTGGCTTCCAAAGGGTTCTGCCACATATCGGTTCCCTTAATCAACGCCACGCCTTCGGTGGGCTGCAGCATACCAGAAACCATTGAGATAGTCGTCGTCTTACCGGCACCGTTGCGCCCTACCAGACCGTAAAAAGAGCCGGTAGGAATGGAAAGATTAATGCGATTAACGGCAACAGTCATGCCGAACGCCTTCGTCAAACCATGAATTTCGATGGCATTAACAAGGTGCGCACCAGGTTGGTGACTAAGAGCCTCACGGGTGACTTGAGGCAAGCTCCCCGGCTGCGCGTTTGCATAACTCTGTTTGGTCATTGACTGGCCAGCATCATACGCCGGTGTACCAGCTTGTGTATTCTCTGGTGAATAGCCGTAGTCTTCAGGTGCCGTCCCAGGCACAGAATTGTGTTCTTTCATACATACAACGGTACCAGTTTGGGAATACTTCAGAACCATATCTTGGGCTTATATCATCAATAATTCTCTAAACTTTTTAAAGCATGAACTATAAGGATGACTAGAGTATTTTCCATGAACTTCCCGTTGAAGGTGTGAATAAGGCGGGATGCGTCACAAGCTACATACATCCCGCCTTATTTTCTCTTCTATGGGGTCTAGAAAATTGCCATCGTCAGCTCAGCCCGTGCTTTGACTGTTCGCGGATCTGTAGCACCCACAACGTCAAAGAGCTGCACAAGACGTTCACGTACTCGGCTCTTATCTTCCGGAGAAACAGATTTAAAAAGTCGCAACAGTCGTGCGTAGGCATCTTCAACATGCCCGCCTATAACGTCAAGATCGGCAACGTTAAAGGCAGCCTCAATGTTGAGAGCGTCGGATGCAGCTGCTTCACGCTCTTGGGCAAGATCCAAATCTGCCACGCGAGCTAATAAATCAACCTGAGCAAGCCCGACTTTAGCATCATGGTCGCCCGGGTTCTCTGTCAAAGCCTCGCGGTAGGCGGCTCGTGCTCCTTCATAGTCGCGTTCGTCAAGAGCCTGCAAAGCTTTAGCGTGCAGCGGCGGCAGCGTCTTCTCTTCCTCAGCTGAAGGTGCAGGCTCAAACCCACCGGGAAGCTGATACTGCACGGCAAGCTGCAAGACCTGTTTCAACATTTCTGAAAGATCCTGCGGGCTAATCTGACCGTTATAAAGAGGCGCTGGACGACCGGCGATAACGGCCACGCCTGCTGGTACGCCGTCCATGCCAAACGCTTGGGCAGCCTCCGGAAGTTTCGTAATATCGACGGCGGCAAGCAGCATCGCACCTTCCGCCGCATTGACTAGGTTTTCGACGGCGTCTAGCATTTCAAGCGACGCTGGAGAATGCGGGGCATATAGCCCAAAGATCACGGCGCCTTGGGTAGACAGTTGTACGTACTTCTGAAAATCTTCAGGTGTTGCAACATCGAAACGCCAGCTTTTCGCCGAATTGCTTTGTGCTGCAGTGGGTGTAGAAGTACTGATATCGTGACCGCCAAGCACTGGAGCGCTACGTACCGACGCGGGAATTTGTTCTGCTGAGCTTTGGGGGTTTGTTGGCAGTTGGTTCGGGGTTGGAGGAATTGTCATCGAGAATCCTTTGCGAGCCTCAGAGAAATTTAACGTACTCCCTAATTATCCCGCGCGACCCGCTGTTTTACAGGATTCTCGGCAATCGTTCGAGGTGCGCGAAATTTCAGATAGGCTTACTCGGTAGCTTTCTGCCTCAAGAATGTTGCGAGCGCATACAGTTTTCAGAGATGCCCGGTAGAATAGCCAGGTAAGCTTTATGAAAGGCAGACTATGTCCGATAGCTCGAATCCGCAAGCCCAGCAGACTCCTCCCCCAGTTCCCCGGGTTCCGCGGAAAAAGCCGGAGCAGGAAGAACCCATGTTTGAACAGGACGGTTCCGTATCGTCTACAAAGCGCGAATCCCTGACTTCACATATTACGGGTACCATCAGCGATTTGACCGATAGCATCAGTCAGGCACGCTCACAACGCCGCAAAGCTTCTCTTCCTCCCCGCATCGCTCCAAAAGTCGATGAGGCTTCTGAACTTCATATTTATGAGAAAAGCTCACCGCTGCATAATCCTGTATCTTTCGGTTTCCTGACGACGGTTGGTGTTGGTCTGGCCCTGCTGGCTTACTACGCTTTTACCAATGTCGGCGCGCTTGTCGGCTGGGTCACTGGCGCTATCTTCATCGCGCTTGGGCTTGACCCCATTGTTCGTAAACTTGAGAGTTTCGGCGTTAAACGCGGTGCCGGTGTGGTGATTGTGGTTCTTTCCTTCGCAGCCATCATTAGCGGACTTGTGGTGTGGATTGTGCCTATTATCAGCGCACAGGCCAGCAGCTTTGTCTATCGGGCACCCGCTATTTATCAGGATTTCATCGATTCTGATACTTTCAAACGCATTGATGACGTTCTGCATGTTAACGACTGGGTTAATAACAACGTTCCAAAGTTCCTAGAGTCTCTTACATCAAGCTCTGCGGTCGGCGGATTCATGAGCAACTAATTACTGCGGGTTCCACAATTGCGCAGATTTTGACCGGCACTATTATTGTGCTGTTCCTCTCGCTCTATTTCCTCTCATCAATGCGCACTATTAAGGCGTGGGGGTCGCGTTTGGCTCCGGCTTCCAAGCGGGAACGTGTTGAGGAACTTACCGAACGTATCACGGGTGCCGTTGGTAACTATGTGATGGGGCAGGGAGTTGTCGCTGTTCTCAACGCAACCTTTGCGCTTATCACCATGATTATCTTGGGGTTCTCATTCCCTCAACTTGTGGCTGTGTTCGTCTTGATTTTGGCCTTCATCCCATTGGTTGGCGGCGTAGCGGCGCTTGTTCTGGTGTCTCTTATTCTTCTGACGCAAGGCTGGCAAATGTCTGTCACATTTGCGATCGCCTATTTTATCTACCTACAGATTGAGGCATACATAATTTCGCCGCGTATTATGTCAAAGGCTGTTTCGGTTCCCGGCGGTGTCGCTATTATCGCTGTCGCTGCAGGCGGTGCACTGTGGGGCGTCTTGGGCGCGCTTATTGCGATTCCTGTTGCCGCATCGCTACTGATTCTGGTGAAGGAAGTCTTTATTCCCCGCCAAGACCATCGATAAAAAACCTTTTCTTAGAAATAAGGATGCGCCCGCCGTTGAGAAAAGCGGTGAGCGCATCCTTCGTATAGACGGAGTAGACAGATTAATTATGGTTCAGTAATCTCTTCTGCGACCGGGCCGTTGTATTCGGTAGGAAGTGTGGTCTGCTGACCCGTCACCACTGAGACAAGGGCGTTGATCACGCTGTTTACTGACTTTTCACCCACCCAAAGGTGTTTACAGTTCTCAAAAGGCACGACCTGAGTGCGGGCTATTGGTTTAAAACGCTCGCGCGCTTCGGTGGGGCGTAGATAATCGTCAAACTCCGGGATAAAGGCATAGAGCGGATTTGAGATTTTATTCCATTCGTCCAGTTCGGCGGGATGCACTCGGTGTAGAGGCGGAGAAAGCAGAATAGCCCCCACAAATTCTGATGCATGTTCCGGGGCATACTTAAGCACAAGTTCCGTACCGAAAGACCACCCGATTAACCAGATATTCGGCAGCTGGCGTTCCACGGCATATTTTAAGATCGCGTCAAAATCTTTTTTCTCAGCAAATCCTCCGTCGAACACTCCCTCGCTTGTACCGCGGATCGAAGAAGTACCGCGGGTGTTAAACCGCAGAACCGCAATATTTGCAAGCGCTGGCAGACGGAATGAAGCCTTCTTGTACACATGCGAATCCATATATCCGCCGTGCGTTGGAAGCGGGTGAAAAGTCACGAGAGTAGCTTTTAATTTCCCCTTCGGGAAGTGCCAGTTCACCCACAAGGCGCTTCCCATCAGCGGTTGTAACATCAAAGTTCTCTCGGCGCGCGGGAAGTACCGTACGAGATTTAATGAGAACAGGCTGATCAGATTGGGTGAAAACATACCGTGAGGGATCAAACTCTCGGAGTTTTCCAGAGGACTCTTCAGTCGCCATAGTGTCACTTTCTTCGTTCTAACAGGTCTTCGCACCCACGATAGGTATTCCGATTTCGTAATAGTTCTAAGCACGTCTGGTACGCCAACAATGTTGGTGCCAGTGGCGGCGCTCATCAATAGCTCGAGAACGCCCCAGTGTATGGCTTTCTTGCCATACAACAAGATGCGCTGTTCTTGGCGGAATTGGACGGTTGCATTCCGGGCACGTATAGGTTTTCAGAGCATTTACGGCGGGAATGTACTGCACCAGCCAATCGCCAAAACGGTCACGTTCAATACGCGGCGCCGGGTCAAGAATACGAGATATATCACGTCCACCGGGTGCAGACCGCGTCCATTTGTTGGAGGTTGTGCCCGAGGAACGTTTACCGGGGTGATTCTTGCGTGCCATGCTTTCTATTCTAGCGTTCAGTACGGCATGCCATCTTTTAGCTGCTTTGATGCCGCCAGGCAGCGGTTTCTACAGCTGGCATGTCATAGTCTTCCTCGGTAGAGTAGATGGGGTGCGTATCGTTATAGCTGACTGTTCTGTTGATTACGAAGGGCGTTTGCGCGCCCATCTCCCCCGTGCTACCCGCTTACTTATGGTGAAGAATGACGGTTCTGTGCTTATCCATTCCGATGGCGGTTCCTATAAGCCGCTGAACTGGATGAGCCCACCATGTTCTCTCCTTGTCGCAGACTATGATGAGATTCCAGATAGCACCCGGGAAGATCTTGATACGGATGTGCAGCAGCTGTGGACGGTACAAGCCGCTAAAAGTGATGACCGCCTCCTTATCCGCGTGTACGAAGTTATTCATGAGCACGCCCATGATTTAGGAGTCGATCCTGGACTTATCAAAGACGGCGTAGAGTCCGACCTGCAGCGTCTTCTTGCAGAACAGATTGAAACGCTCGGCAAGGGTTACTCTCTAGTACGCCGTGAATACCCTACGGCCATTGGGCCCGTGGATATTATGGCGAAAGATTCCAACGGTATCAGTATTGCTGTAGAGCTCAAGCGCGTGGGTGATATTGACGGGGTTGAACAGCTTACCCGGTACCTTGATCTGCTCAACCGCGACCCACGACTAGCGCCTGTGAAGGGTGTTTTTGCTGCACAAAAGATCAAGCCCCAGGCACGGACTCTTGCCGAAGATCGCGGTATTCGCTGCATCTCTCTCGATTACGATGCGATGCGCGGTATCGACGATGCTGCAGATCGGCTTTTCTAAGCCAATATTTATGCGCTGTAGAGGTCTTCGCGACTCTAAAACTCAAGTATTCGGGAAGGTAAAAGCCGGTACAACCAACAATAGGTTGTACCGGCTTTTACCTTATTAACGGTTTACTTCTTACCCGTCGTAGGGGTAGCAATCTCGGCATGCTTTGCCGCGATCGTTACCTTATCGTTTGAGACGGTCAAGAACCCATCATGCAAACGCGTAGTGAGTTCACCACCATTGACGGGTCGAATCAGAAGTTCTCCGTCCTCCGCAAGAAGCGCACAGGTGGGGATGAGTCCGGGATAAATGCCCAAATCGCCGTTCGTAGTACGCACCCGTACATAGGAAGCTTCACCAGTCCACACGACGTTTTCGCGAGAAACAACTTCAACTGTTAGTGCCATAATTACTTGGCTCCGGTCTGTGCCTTGATTTCCTCGTACTGACGCATCACGTCATCCATGCCACCGATGTTGTAGAACGCCTGCTCAGGAATATGGTCTACATCGCCGTTACAGATCATCTGGAATGATTCGATGGTATCCTTCAACGGAACAGTGGATCCTTCAACGCCGGTGAACTGCTTTGCAGTATAGGTGTTCTGCGAAAGGAACTGCTCAATACGGCGTGCACGTGAAACAACGACCTTCTGTTCCTCGGAAAGCTCATCAACACCCAGGATCGCGATAATATCCTGAAGGTCCTTGTTCTCCTGCAGAATCGCCTTCACGCGAATAGCCGTATCGTAGTGTTCTGCCCAATGTACTGCGGATCAAGAATACGAGAGGTCGAGGTCAACGGGTCAATTGCCGGATACAGACCGCGCGATGCGATCTCACGCGAAAGCTCGGTAGTCGCGTCCAAGTGCGCGAAGGTTGTCGCAGGTGCAGGGTCGGTGTAATCGTCTGCAGGAACGTAGATTGCCTGCATCGAAGTAATGGAGTGACCGCGAGTCGAGGTAATGCGTTCCTGAAGCAGACCCATTTCATCCGCCAGGTTAGGCTGGTAGCCAACAGCAGACGGCATACGACCGAGCAAAGTCGAAACTTCAGAACCTGCCTGGGTAAAGCGGAAGATGTTATCGATAAAGAGCAGCACATCCTGGTTCTTCACATCGCGGAAGTATTCCGCCATAGTCAAGCCGGTGAGTGCCACACGCAGACGAGTTCCCGGGGGTTCATCCATCTGTCCGAAGACAAGGGCAGTATCTTTCAAAACCCCTGCTTCTTCCATCTCAACCCACAGGTCGTTACCTTCACGGGTACGCTCACCAACGCCGGTGAACACTGAGGTACCACCGAAGTTGCGCGCCACACGGGTAATCATTTCCTGAATCAGCACTGTCTTACCGACGCCAGCACCACCGAACAGACCGATCTTACCACCCTTAATGTAAGGGGTGAGCAGGTCAATAGATTTAATACCGGTCTCTAGCATCTCGGTCGATCCCTCTAGCTCTGCGAAGCCGGGAGCGGCACGGTGAATAGGCCAATATGCGTCAGCGTCAATATCGGAGTTTGGCACATCTAGTGCGTTACCAAGAACGTTGAAGAGGTGCCCCTTCACGCCATCGCCCACGGGTACAGAGATAGGAGCCCCGGTATCCAGTACAGCCTGCCCACGCACAAGACCGTCAGTCTGTTGCATAGAGATGGCACGAACAATCGAATCGCCCAAATGCTGAGCAGTCTCAAAGGTGATGGTGTAGGTTTTCCCGTCGAGGGTGAGTTCAGTGGTCAGCGCATTGTAGATATCCGGCACCTGACCAGCGGGGAACTCAACGTCAACCACGGGGCCAATCACGCGGGCAATACGCCCCGTTGCGCCCTGGGTGGTGGTAGTAGTCATGTTTCTCACTTACCTTGAAAAGTTGAAAGTAGATAGCTTCGAGTTAGCAGTGTTCTTAAGAGGAGGCGAGAGCGTCTGCGCCGCCCACAATCTCAGAGAGCTCCTGAGTAATCTCGGCCTGACGAGCGTTGTTCATCAGTCGAGTGTACTTCTTGATTAGAGTCTCAGCGTTATCGCCCGCAGTCTTCATCGCACGCTGACGCGACGCAAGTTCACTTGCAGCGGCTTGGAGCAGACACGCGAAGATACGAGAAGCGATATAACGCGGTAGCAGCGCATCCAATACTTCCTGGGGAGAAGGCTCAAATTCAAAGGATGCGGGTTGCTGATAATCGGCTGAAGAAAGTTCTTCGTCAGGTACGATTTCCTCGCCCAATTTAGTTGCTTCTGCCACGTGGATGGGGAGCAAACGAAGAATCTTGGTCTCTTGAGTCACCATGGACTTGAATTCGGTGTATACGATATGCAGATCGTCTACCCCGCCGTTTTCATGTCCCTTTTCGTACTCCTCCAAGAACACATCGCGAATCTCAACTGCGGTATCAATATGCGGATTATCGGTGTGTCCTTCCCAAGCACGTTCATAGGGACGTTCCCGGAATTCAAATAAGACTTCGCTTTACGCCCCACCAAGTACAGCTGTATTTCGCGCCCCTCGCCGCGTAGCCTCTCGATAAGCTCTTCTGTTTTCTTCAGCACAGACGACGAATACGAACCTGCAAGACCGCGATCACTCGTCATCACCAAGACTGCAGAGCGTTTATGCTCATGCTTGCCAAAGGTATCGGGACGATGGATCAGAGGATGCTGCACGGACTGTTGCGTTGCCAAAGCAGTCACAACGCGGGTCAACGCGTTTGCGTAAGGGCCCGTGGTTTGAGCGCTCCGACGCGCCTTGTTAATACGGGAGGTCGCGATCATCTCCATCGCCTTGAAGATCTTCTGCATAGACGATGTCGAAGCAATTTTCTGTCGGTAAACCCTAATCTGGGCTCCCATAGAGCTTCCTTTCTCCTGGACATCTGCCCCGCCCATAACTCTGAAAATTCAGAGCGGGGCTAACACCTAGGACTAATCGCTAACCGATGGTTTCCTGAGTGATGTCACGATCCTGAGCCGCTTTATGCTCCTCATGACCTGCATCAACAAGGTGGCTGGTACCCTCCGAGCGGAATCCCTTCTTGAAATCTGCAACGGCAGCTTTCAAGGCATCTAGGGTTTCATCCTCAAGCTTGCCGGATGCGGCAATATCGCTCAACACCGAGGTCCGGTGACGCAGATAGTCAATAAACTCTGCCTCGAAGCGAAGAACGTCAGAAACCTCAAGATCATCAAGGTAACCGTTGGTACCTGCCCAGATGGAGACAACCTGCTCTTCTACCGCATACGGGGTGTACTGCGGCTGGCGAAGCAGCTCGGTAAGACGGGCGCCGCGGGTCAGCTGTGCCTTGGAAGCATCGTCGAGATCGGAGGCGAACATTGCGAACGCTTCCATAGCACGGTACTGAGCAAGGTCCAGTTTCAAAGTACCGGAGACCTTCTTCATAGCCTTGGTCTGCGCCGCACCACCCACACGAGAGACGGAAATACCAACATCAACGGCGGGGCGCTGGTTAGCGTTGAACAGATCGGATTGTAGGAAGATCTGACCGTCAGTGATAGAAATGACGTTGGTCGGGATGAAGGCAGAAACGTCGTTTGCCTTGGTTTCAATAATGGGGAAACCGGTCATCGACCCTGCGCCCAACTCATCAGAGAGCTTAGCGCAACGCTCCAATAGACGAGAGTGCAGGTAGAAAACGTCACCGGGGTATGCTTCACGCCCTGGCGGACGACGAAGCAACAGCGACACGGCGCGGTACGCTTCTGCCTGTTTTGAAAGATCATCAAAGATAATCAGGACGTGCTTTCCGCCATACATCCAGTGCTGACCAATGGCAGAACCGGTGTAGGGAGCCAAGTATTTAAAGCCTGCTGCGTCAGATGCGGGGGCAGCAACGATCGTGGTGTATTCCAACGCTCCCCTGGTTTCAAGGGTGTGTCGAACAGCAGCAATGGTGGAGGCCTTCTGTCCAACTGCCACGTAAACACAACGAACCTGCTTACTGGGGTCACCGGTTTCCCAATTAGCCTTCTGGTTCAGAATCGTATCGACTGCAATCGCAGTTTTACCGGTCTGACGGTCACCAATAATAAGCTGACGCTGCCCTCGACCGATCGGGATCATAGCGTCAATAGCTTTCAGACCGGTCTGTAGGGGCTCATGCACAGACTTACGCTGCGTTACACCAGGTGCCTGCAGCTCAAGAGCACGACGCCCTTCATCCTTAATAGGACCCAGGTCATCAATAGGGTTACCTAGCGGATCGACTACACGACCGAGGTAAGCATCGCCCACCGGGACCGAAAGCACCTCACCGGTACGGTGAACTGGCTGTCCTTCTTCGATACCGGTAAAGTCGCCCAGAATAATGACGCCAATATCGCGGGTATCAAGGTTTTGCGCGAGGCCAAGGGTGCCATCCTCAAAACGAAGTAGTTCGTTCGCCATCACCGAGGGCAGACCCTCGACGCGCGCAATACCATCGGAGGCTGCTACAACGCGCCCCACTTCAACACGTTCCACGTTGCCGGGTTCGTAAGACGCTGCAAATTCGTTCAGCGCGTTACGGACATCATCGGCGTTGATGGTCAAATCGGCCATCTTATGTCCCTGCTCTCCTAATTGTGGTTGCACCTCTCGGAACAACCGAAACTTGCTTCGTGGGAAGGAATAATATTCTAAATTTGTCTGCTTCCCAAGGTATCTTCTAAATCACCGTTGCGACGTATCGCAGAAATATTCAGCTAATCTCTACGCTTGAAGGTCACGTTCAAGATCATCAAGACGGGTACCAACGGTTCCGTCGATAATCTCATCTCCAATCTGTACGCGCATACCGCCTAGAACAGCTGTATCTATAGAAACGTCGAGTTTAAGCTGACGACTATAGATCTTGTTCAAGGTCCGGCTCAGGCGTTCAAGCTGTGCCTGCGACAGCGCTACTGCAGAAGTTACCTTTGCGATGTAACGGTTCTGTCGCGTGACGATGATTTCCACGAATTCATCAGCGAGGCGAGCGGCATGGTGACCACGGGATTCGCTACCAATTCGTTCCAAAAGAAGTACGCCTTCCGCAGTGGCGGCTGGACCGCCTAATGCTACAGCGAGCCTCTTCTTTGCTTCTTTGCTTGCCAAATTGTCGGACAGCGCTGCTTGCGCTTCGGGGGTACCATCAACGTTGCGCACAAACGTCAGCAACTCGTTGGTAACCTCTTCAAGGGCATCAGCACCACCACGAGACTGAGCGGATGCGATGGATGCGAGTACCGCAGCCTTCTCAAGCGCGTCTGCAAGATCACGCTCTTGAGACCAACGCAGTGCTACCGCCGTAGTCAGCACTTTGAGTGCTTGAGAAGAAATTTTGCCGCTAAATAGCCTGTGCAATATTTTCTCGATCCTTCCCTTCACGCGAAGAGTCGGTCAAACCACGGCGCAAACCGCCATCGTGGTCAAGTACATCGACCACGGCGAAAAGCTCGCTAGCTAGGTTGAGTGGGTTCAACGAAGCGTTGGCTTCAAGAACCGCTTCCACCTTGCTCAGTGATTCAGTAGATACTCCTGCCATTACCGAGTTGCACCTGCATTCTGTTGCTCGGTTTCAAGGTCAGCAAGAAAACGATCTACCACGCGGGCCGATCGCTCATCATCGTCAAGGGCCTCGCCCACAATCTTTCCTGCAAGAGTAGTCGCCAAAGTACCAACTTCATGACGAAGAGATACTGAAGCAGCTAGACGCTCAGCCTCGATAGTCTTCTGCGCATTATCAGTAATACGCTGAGCCTCAACGGTTGCGCGCTCACGAGCCGCTGCGATAATTGATTCGCCTTCGGTACGCGCTTCTTCGCGAATCTTCTGAGCTTCCAGACGAGCGCTTTCAAGCTGCTGGTTGTACTCTTCGCGAGCCGCCGCGGCCTCTGCCTGAGCTTTCTCAGCTTTGGCAAGACCACCCTCGATTGCTTCTTTACGGTCCTGGTAGATCTTCTCGAACGCCGGGACAACGTATTTATGAACGATGAAATAGAGAATCACGAACCCAACGACGGTGATGCCCAATTCCCAGAGATTGGGAATTAGAGGGTTAGAGCTGTGCTCTGCGCCCCCTCCTTCTGCCAGATAAGTCATTGAGGGATTTCCTGTTCTTTAGGTTGGTTCGTTAACAGCTATATCTGAGCTTAGATGATGAATGCCAGAACGAGGCCCAGAATCGCCAGAGCCTCAACCACCGCGAAACCCATGAACAGCATCGGCTGCAGGGTACGCTGGGACTCGGGCTGACGTGCAACGCTCGTCATGTAGGCAGCGAAGATTAGACCCACGCCGATGCCGCCACCAATAGCTGCGAGGCCGTAACCAATAACGTTCATGTTGATTCCTTTCAACAGTGTGTGCTTCAGTGAAAATACCGAAGTTACAGAGCTACTTATGTGTATTCGACCCGTAAAACGGGTTGCTTTCTTCGCAACTGGTAGCCAGTTACGAAAACCTATATTTTAGTGTCCTTCGGAAACCGACCCTTGCAGGTATACCGCAAGGAGCAGGGTGAAGACATAAGCCTGGATTACCTGAATCATCAGTTCCAGGAAGTAGAGGAATAGACCCAACGCTCCAGAGGCGATACCACCCAAAGCGGCAGCCCCGCCGACGCTCATCACCAGGAACTGAGTTAGGGATGCTGCCACCATCATTGCCATGTGACCGCCGAACATCGTAGCGAAAGACGAAGCGCGTGAGTCACGGGACGAATGATAAGGTTCGAGAGGAACTCAATCGGTACCAAAATAACGTATACCCACCCCGGAACTCCGGACGGCATCGTCAGATCTTTGAAAAACCCAACCAGTCCCTTGCGCTTGATACCTACGCCAACCCAGGTAAGGTAGCCGACGATGGCCAATGCATAGGCGCTGCCCGGGTGAGAAAAAGAAGGAAGTTGGATAAGGGGAATTGAACCGTAAAGGTTATTAATCAGAATAAAGAAGAAAGAAGTAAAGAGCAGGGGCACGAAAGGCTTGAAATGCTGTGCACCAATCAGATCTTTGCCAAGTGAATTACGGGTGAAGAGATAGCCTGATTCTGCGATGAACTGGGCTTTACCCGGAACCATTGCACGCTTGCGTGCAGCCATCATAAAGAATATGGAGACGACTACGACAGACAGGATGACGAGCAGCATCTGTTTACCAAAGCCGAACCCAAGAGAATCAACCTGGAAGAAGTCAGGCAGATGCATATCGGCCGGTGTCGGCGGCGTATAGCCTTCTGCGAGTACAGACCCGTTCTCGTTCAAAGCAAGTCCTTTCTTGCCGTTAGCTGGCTACTTGCTGGTGCAAAACTATGCGCAACTAACTGGATGGAATGTGTGCAAAACCTAAAACTTTTAGGTTATTTATTTAGAGCGGCTCGTATGCAGATATACCAGGTAGATGCCTCCGCAAGCACCTATCAGAACACCAACCCATACAAACCACCGGGTATTGAGGAGCCAGTCAACTCCAAAGCCAACCAATCCCCAAAAAGCCATGCCGATAATAAGATACAAAACAGACATCACGCCGCCGGATAGTCCACCGCCGGATACCAGTTCTCCTGTGGTACGGAGTTTCTTATCTCCGTCCCACCATTTCTTCTCAGAATCGGTCAAAAATTTCCCTATCTACTTCTGAGTAAGCCTTTGTGTGTGCTAAGACTCAGGATCGAAGTACAAAAATCCTTGAATTCATAATGGTTACAGCCTCGACACTTAACCACAGTACCGCTCCTATGACGGCACCACCAAGCGTCCAACCGTGTTTAAGTGCCTCTGGCATAGGTACTAGTAAAAGCACCATCGCCATGAGTAACACCTTCACCACATAACTTACAAGCAAAGCCTGAGGAATCCCAATCTTTATACGGTGTGCCCCCAAAGCAGTTGCTACGCCCATGGTGAAACATATATAGACTACCAGAAACCCAACCATAAATCCCGCCGACCCGCGAATGCCCAATATGATTCCCAGAATCGGTAAACAAGGAACTAAAACCAGTGCAGACATTACGGTCTCGCGATAGGCTAAAAGCCTCCAGGAAAAGCCTTGCACCCTATTTTGCTTATTGTCTTTCTTACCTATACTATGGATAAATTTTGGGTTCCACAGAGCCCTCCGAATCGAATTTAGCCACCGTTGTTTCACTCCTGTGAGCCCTCAGACTTCTGCTCGCTCTTAGGATGCGTCTCTGCGTTCAGATCTGCAATATTCTGCTTGGAATTAGCGTGCCTCTGCTCGGCAGGCTGCAGACGCGTATCCAGCAATTCGGGAAGTCGCAGGTATAAAACAATGACGGCTACAGCAAGGGCAAGAACGCCAACACCAGCAAAAAAGGCACCTGTTAGGAAAAGATCTGAGGCAAAGAGTACAAAAGCCCATACAATCGCAGTCGCAGAACTCACCATAATTGTTGCGCTGATATGCCCCAATCCAACGTCAGTCAGACGCTGATACACATGGGTTCGATGCGGTTTGTACCACTGCTCCCCAGCAGCCATACGACGTATAAGAGTCATCGCAGAATCTGCAAGATAAACCAGAAGCGGGGCTATCGACGCAAGAAACGGAATTCCAGCATAGAAAGCACCAACGGCAATTGTTCCAAGAGAGGCACCCAGAAAATAAGACCCAGCATCACCCAAGAAAACATTGTGACCCGTGCGTAAATTCCAAGGAAGGAAAGCCGTATAGGCACCTGCAATTGCCAGACCACCTATCGTCATCCACGGCAAACTACTTACGCCCGCCCCATATAGGCGTAGGCAAGCCCAGCAACCAGCCCGTGGCATCCGGAGATACCGTTTGATGCCGTCCATAAAGTTTGTAACGTTTATATACCCCGCGATAAAGAGCCCCTGCTACAGGAACCCACAGCAATGATGCCTCTTGAATAATAGCGAGAGAAAGCGCAATACCGAGCCCTATAACAAGCTGCATCCCGGCACGCTTGGCAACGCTGACTCCGTAGACATCTTCGGTCCATCCCAAAAGCAAAGCAAGACCACCGCCTGCCAAAAAAAGTTAACGAGATGGGGAGATTTACAGTCCACCCCATGAGGGTAGCGACCGCGAAACTCAAACAGGTAGCACTAGCGGTTGCCAGCCCCATGCCCCGGTACGTCGGAGTCGTATGCGAGGAACGCTCATTGGGTATATCAACCATATTTAGCGCGTGCAACAGGGGGCGTACCGCAAAAGGCAGAAGCGCTCCTAACACAAACGCTAGTATAAGCACCAGAGATGCCTGGTTCATGTCTCTCCTCTAGACGGTAAAGCCTCGTAACAGGGTGTAATTTGGGATTCTACTTCCCCGCTACTCGTTCTACAAGACGAAATTCATCCGTAGTACGTGCTTACGCAGACGTTAACGGGGCAAAATTTCATCGTTCAATATTCAAAAACGGCTAATTCCTGTGTTCTTCCAGAAGACGACCCTGACGCGGATCTACCACACGGGTAAATCCATGACGCTCATATGAACGATGCGCTTCATAATTCTGAATCCACTGCTCATAATCCAAATCCTCAGGATTGAGGGCTGGTGCCGTCGAGTGCGAAATAAACTTGTTTTGAGTGCTTCGAGTGTGTTGCTCATTAGCACCGAAGAGGGTTTCGTCCAATTTTTCGCCAGGACGCAGACCGGTCACTACAATATCAACATCGTAACGCTCATAGGCTTTACGCATCTCATGTGCAACATCGTAGATATATACAGGTTCACCCATATCAAGCACCATAACTTCACCCGGATGACCAATAGCCCCTGCAAGCATCACCAGCAGGCAAGCATCCGTAATGAGCATAAAGTACCGGGTAGCGTTCTCATCAGTAAGTGTAATGGGACCGCCGTTGAGAATCTGCTGCGTAAACAGAGGTTTGATAGAGCCGCGCGAGCCAAAAACATTACCAAATCGAACCGATACATAAGTCTTCCCCGTCTGCTGTCCAAACCACGAGGTTAAGCATTCAGCGGTTCGTTTTGACTGCCCCAAAGCGGTCTTAGGATCTGCCGCTTTATCAGTTGAAACATTCACAAACGTTTCAACATCCGCCGCTTGCGCAGCATATAGAACGTTAAGGGTGCCCAGCGAATTTGTTTTCCATGCTTCCTCAGGGTATGCCTCCAGCGCAGAAACATGCTTCAAAGCTGCAGCGTGGAAAACCACCTGCGGTTTTCGTTCAAGGAAGATATTACGCAGGTTTTCCCCCTCACGAATATCCGCGAGAATAATACGCTCATCATCCAGACTGGACTCGCCAGTGATCGAGAGCTTTGTTTCCATCAGCAGGGTTTCGTCACGATCGAGCATCATGAGCAGCTCAGGGTCGTATTCGTGGATCTGACGGCATAGCTCAGAACCAATAGATCCTCCTGCGCCGGTCACCAAGACCCGCTTACCTTGAAGGTAGCTGCGCAAAACTTCAGTATCGACATCGTAGTTGATTTCACCGCGGATAAGCTTCATGAGCTCGTTATCGTCGGTTTCTACCACGTTGTTGCCGAAGAGCTTTTCGCTGGCGCTCGCTACACGAGTTACTTCGACTCCGTGTTTTTGCATGCGTGCCCAGACCCGGTCGAAACGATCATGCGGCATATTGGTGATAGCGACAATCATTTTCTTAGGGGCATAGCGCCTGATGACCGCATCCAGTTCTTTACCGGTGTTATAAACCGGCACATTGTGAATGTTAATACCGCGTAGCTGAGGGTTATCGTCCACTACCGCAACAGGCCGCATATATGCAGAGTCATCATGCATAAGAGCTTCGATAACTGTGCGGCCCGTAAACCCGGCACCATAGACGATAACAGGCTCACCATCAAGATTACGCAAAGTCTTATGCTCAACATAAATACGCTTAACCATGCGCATCGCCGCCATGAATAGCAATGTAATACCCACCGAGATAGGCGGCACACCATGAGGCACATGTACTAGTCCTAGAGCTTCATCTACGTAGCTGAAGAGGAAAAGCGCCACCGAGACGATACCTACGGTTGCGCCCGTACGCCAGACTTCCTCGAAAGAACCGTAAGAATACAGGCCTCGGTACACCTTCATACCGTAGCCCACAAGAATCTGCAGAATAATCGCAAACCCCATACTGAGCGCCACGCTTTGAAGATCAATCACATCAAAGACAGAGTTCTGGTTCAGAAGCAGGCTGTACCGCAGCATAAACGCGATGACGAGCCCTATAATCCAGGCTACGGAATCTAGTGCAATCTGAACGAGAAGCCACCAGCTTTTAGGGGTGTAGGGGCGTTGGCGATCCACCACCGCAATTGGCTGAGTCGTGGGATAGTTCTCCACTTATGCGTCCTTCCCCTGCAAACTATTCTCTACGTTCCTACTAGGCCGTATATCGGTGAACGCTCGAAATGCCTTACGGCGCGTACTCTCCGGAATAAACCGGTACGCCGTTCGAACGCTCATATTCTTAATCCACCCGAGCTTTGAGATCGCGTGCCCGGTATATAGTCGACGTTGAATCGCCCAATCCTGTTTCCAGGCGTTAAGTCCGCCCCGCCGCGTGTAGGCACCCGCACCCACACGATAACGGACTAATGGCTCAGGCACATTACCAATCTTATAACCGGCGGCGATAACCCGCGACCACAGCCACCAGTCTTCGGCACCAGGTACATATTCATACCCACCTAAACGCTGAACAACGTCTTTGTAAAAAGCCACCGTTGGGTGGTACAGGGGATTGCGCGAAGGCATCATGTCAGCCAACCGAGATGCGTCAGTTACCGTCTGGCGGGTAGCCTCTACTGTGGTATTCTGCGCATCAACTTCGTACATGGCAGAGCCCATCACCGCACAGTCGCTCTCGATAAGCGCCGGAATTAGGGTTGCAAATCGGTCTGGCTCCGAAATATCGTCAGAGTCCGCTCGGGCAACGATGCCGTAAGAACAAGCATTCAGCCCCTCGTTGAGTGCAGTGGCAAGACCCACATTCTGAGGCAGTTTGACTGTGACGATAGGAGCGCATTCCCCCGCCCTGCTACGTTCGACCCAACGGTCAATGACCTCGCGCACTTCAGAAGGCAACGGACCATCCTGAACCAAAACCAGTTCAGCAGGCCGAAGGGTCTGATGCTGAGCGTTCGAGGCAATAGCTGCCTCCACATGATCAGCAGATTCCCGAGCGTAAACACTCATCAGAACAGAGAACTCCGCCTGAGAATGTGGTGCGCCAAAGGAATCATGGTTTTCTTGGATACCATAATGCCCGGGAAATTCAAGGTCGTACACTCCGCGAAGCACATCACGATTAAGGCGAGGGGCATGCAGCGCATCCTTGATACCCCTCAGGAAATAACCCAAATAAATAGATTTTTCGTCCGTACGCAGAACCGTCGAAGCCCAAAGTCTTGCTACCGACCCGCCATATAACAACTTCTCAAGCGGGCTGAGAGTACGGGCTCGCGTGAAAACCCACAATTTATTGCGAACATCGTTATAAAATCGTGGGCCCGGCTTCGCATTCGTCGTCCCAAAAGTTTTCGTGTGGTGACGAGCCACCGAGGCGGGTACAGCAATGGCATCTCGATGATGTGCAAGACGGGTCGAAAATTCAAAATCATCATTCCAGATAAAAAAATCCGCAATCGGTAGGCCGCCATTCTGACGAATAACTTGAGCGTCCATCACCAAAGATACAAAGGAGGCGCTGCGTATAGGCCGACCCCCCACCGCTTGTGCACGACGATGCCGCCCAGAGCCAGCACCGAACATAGTGCGCATCGTATTCATGGGATGGTCTTCCCCCATTGGTCCACACAACCCGTGAAGCTATCAAGGCGGGACGACGGCTGCGGTCCGGCGAATATGATTCCCATGCTTGAACAGACTCATGCAGGGTGTTTTCGGTTGGTTCAGTGTCATCATCCATAACCCACACAAGATCTGGATTATGGCGCGCTAACGCGCGGTCGATTCCAACGGCAAATCCACCCGCACCTCCCATATTCTGAGACAATGTGATGATATCGAGCGGAAGTGAATAGCTTAGGTTTTTTAGATATTCGGCCGTACCGTCAGTAGAAGCGTTATCAACCACGACAACGGCGTCCGGCACAACCTGCCCTGCGGCGATACCTGCGAGGGTAATGGGTAATAAATCTTGACGATTATAGGTCACAACAACCGCTACAACACGCGGCCTACCGAGCTGTGCCACACCGCAGACAGGCGCACTCACCGAGTTTTCGCTCTCATCAGGCATCGACGCTTCCTCCCCCAGCACGCACTTTTCAGGCGGACCTATAAACACACGGATATATGAGACATCCCAAGATAGCTATTCTACCTGTCGAAAGCTCTATAGCTAAACATTACGTTCCAGCTTCAGTTTCGACTAGAGGCCAAAAAGTTAGCTCCGCCACGTGCTCCTGTGCCACGACTATGCTTTAGCTCTCTTCTGCCCTGAAGTACTACTCTAAAACGTTATTTCTGTTTCTTAAACACCACCGAATATGCGAAAGTTGAAATACACACTCCGTAACAGTTTGGGGTGAGAAAGGTGAAAAGACGTGTCCGAGTCTAAATGGAAAGTTATCGGTGCAAGTGGCTTCGTGGGGTCGTCCATCGTGGCACGACTAAATGCCGAAGGAATCAGCGTAGATCCCATTGAGGCACCCCGTTTAGCAACCCGAGCACTCGACTCAAGAACTATTATCGAAGAAGCTCAGCTCCTTGAAGGCATCATCGACTCCCTAGCGGATGCGTTTGCCGGGGCTCAGGTTGTTGTTAACGCAGCAGGTCTTGCTGCCCCCAATATGCAAGACGTACCTGCGCTAGTGGGTGCTAATGCTCTGTTACCGGCGGTGATCGCTATAGCAGCACACCGTACCGGAGTACGCCGAGTTATTCACCTCAGTTCGGCAGCAGTTCAGGGCGCAAAATCTGTTCTTGATGCGAGCGAATACACAGCTCCCTTTAGCGCATACTCCTTTTCAAAAGCCTTGGGTGAAGAAGCTCTTTTAGACTTGCAAGATACGTTCCACGAGGTCTCGCATGGCGAAACCTCTGAACCTGTTGAGCTGTGCATCCTGCGTGCCACCAGCGTGCAGGGGCGCGGGCGCCGCACTACCGAGGTCTTCGCCAAAATAGCCTCTTCCCCGTTAGCTTCTGTAGCAGGTGCAGGAACCCGCAAATCCCCCGTATCGAGCTCATATGCACTGGCTGAATTTGTGGTTAAAGTCGGCTCCTTTAAGGGTGAGCTGCCCTCTATCGTGCTGCAGCCGTGGGAAGGCGAGACGGTAGCCTCTACCATGGCGGATGCTGGTCGCCGCAAGCCCGTGCACCTGCCTGAATGGCTGTGCAATCTGGCGGTTAAGACCGGGTATACGGTCTCCGAAATGATGAATGATAGGTTCCAAGGTTCCGTTCGCAAAGTCGAGCTCATGTGGTTTGGACAGGAGCTCGACGATTCCTGGGCTCGTGAAAATGGTCTTCTACCCGAGCCGCGAGTGCGTGAAGTGCTGCGCAATGCCCATACTGCACTCGGTAAAAAGAAAGATAAGCGATTTAAGAACGCCTAGCTACAGACCCTTACACTTTTCTACACAGAATAAGCAACGGTGAGGGATTCGAGAGTTAGTATCTCGATTCCCTCACCCATTTTTGAATAACCGTATTTTCTTGTGAGAATTATCTGCCCTCTAAGATTCTGATTTCGCCTCGCCGTGCACAAGGGCGCGAGCAGCATCCGTCGATACCGGTTTAACTGGAGCCTGCGCTGTCTTGACCGGCTGAGGTGTGTTGTTGCGGTATCCGCGCGAACGTTTTTGATCAACCTCAGGCTTTTTATCGGCAGCAAGCGAGGTTGCGGTATTAACGGCGCTCAACAACATATCTGCGATGGAACCGGCTACCGGTGATGCTGCACGTTCCGGTTCTTTGCCGCCGCCGGCATGCTCAGCATCCCACTGGTCATATGCTTCATCAAGGTCTTCCTGACCGGTCGGCTTCTGCTCAGTATCTTCTTGAGTGGAGGTTTCTTGCTTATCTTTCTCATCGTTACGAGCATTGAGCTCGCTACGGGTCACGATTGAAGGCACAACCTCACGAAGCTCTTCAACGGTAATAGCACCTTCACGAACCACAACATAAGGGGTCGAAGTACAGTCCAGAATTGTGGACGGCTTGCTATCGCCAACGCTTCCGTCTTCCTGCGGTGCAGGACGAGGACCATCGTCCACAACAAGCGTGACGTCCTCACCCAGCTGATTAAGCGCTTCTTCGGCATTAGCTGCCGCAGGCTGTCCTGTCTTGTTAGCCGAAGACACCGCCAATGGACCGTGCTCAGTCAGAAGCTTGAGCGCAAACTTATCGTCGGGCACACGTACGGCAACCGTCCCTTGAGTTTCGCCCAAATCCCACGTCAGCGATGGATAGGAATACAGAATAATCGTTAGAGCTCCGGGCCAAAACTTATTGCCCAAATCATATACATCGTTTGGGATTTCGTCAGCAACGCCCGCAAGAGCTGCAAGGTCGAATATCAGCACAGGCGGAGGCATGGTACGGGAACGGCCTTTATCAGCCAGAAGCTTCGAAACGCCCTGATGCGAGAAAGCATCACAGGCGATGCCGTAGACGGTATCGGTAGGAATCACGATAGTTTCGTGGGCATTCAATGCCTCACGAGCGGCTTCGACGGCCTCCGTGGTCTCGGTATCAGTCGTTACTGGGTACAGCTTTGCGTTCACGTGCCTTATTCTCTCATGTTTTGGTACGAGGCGGTGGATGGTGTGACAAGGTTACGCAATAAGCGAGTGGTCACGCCCGAATATATCGCTCTCTACCAGGGTTTATATCCCGCGGTGTGTCTGGGTTTGCCGTTCAAATCTCGGATTGAGTATATGCTCACATACCCCTGTGCCGCTAATGTCTCAGCCACGCGGGTCTCTTGTGAATCATCGTGCTCCATCATAAAGAAACCGCCGGGACGCAAAAGATAGTGAGCCCGAGCGATTACCTCCCGAGGAATTTCCATGCCCTCTTCTCCCCCGCCATAAAGCGCCATCTGCGGGTCATACTCGGCGACTTCAGGAGCCTGGGGTTTGCGGTGGGGAGGAATATATGGAGGGTTTGAAAGCACCAAGTCAAAGTATCCGGGCAGATCTTCAAGCGAGGTACGAATATCGCCCGGAATAAGGTGTACGTTCTGAGGATCAAGATTCTTGCGTGCCCAGAGGAGAGCCTGCTCGGAAAGTTCAACCGCAAAAACTTCTGCTTGAGGATTCTCTTCTTTAATCGCTGCGGCGATTGCCCCGGATCCCGTGCATAAATCCACGACGCGAGGGCGAGCGTTAGACTCGTATGTCGCCAAGACCCGCAGAGCTTCCTCCACTAGAAGCTCAGTTTCAGGACGGGGGATAAAAACACCCGGACCTACCTTTATCTCCAGGTGATAAAAAGGTGCGACCCCCGTAATATGCTGCAACGGAACGCGCTGAGCTCTGCGCTCTAGCAGTTCCATATAGCGTACTGAATCTTGTGGCGTAATCCTACGCCCCATCAGGGCGAACCGCTGCACGTCCGCACGAGTTACTGAGGATTCCCCATAGCTACCGCGTTGAATGCCTTGAGAGCCAGTACCTAACAGATATGCGGCAAGAAGTTCGGCGTCTGCCCGATATTGTTCTATCCCAGCGCGACGCAGTACGTCAGCACCGCGGCGCAAGGCTTCATCAAGCCCTTCGCCGCGGTGTGCTGTTGGGGTGACCCGTAATCCTGTCACTTCTGCGTTGCCTCGGATTATTCCTGCTCTTGGCCAACCTGTTCCAGCCGGTGAGCCTCATCCATTTCGATGGCAGACTGCACAACTGGATCAAGGTCGCCGTCCAAAACCGCGTCTAAGTTATATGCTTTGTATCCGGTACGGTGGTCGGCAATACGGTTCTCGGGGAAGTTGTAGGTACGTATGCGTTCCGAACGGTCCATCGTGCGCACCTGAGAGGCACGATGCGCGGCGTTCTCAGCGTCGATCTGCTCCTGCTGATGCGCCAGCAAACGGGCACGCAGCACGCGCATTGCAGCTTCGCGGTTCTGCAGCTGTGATTTCTCATTCTGCATAGCCACAACAATACCCGTAGGAAGGTGAGTAATACGCACGGCAGAGTCGGTTGTATTCACAGACTGTCCGCCGGGACCGGAAGAACGGTAAACATCAATCTTCAGGTCGTTCTGACTGATCTCGATCTCTTCGGGCTCATCAACCTCGGGAAATACGAGCACGCCCGCAGCCGACGTGTGAATGCGCCCCTGCGATTCAGTCGCGGGAACACGCTGAACTCGGTGCACGCCGCCTTCATATTTCATGTGTGCCCATACGCCTTCGGCAGGTTCGTTGGAGGTTCCCTTGATTGCTATCTGGGCATCCTTGTACCCACCCACATCGGTACTGGTGGAGGAAATAACCTCAGTCTTCCAGCCCTTATGCTCGGCATAACGCAGATACATGCGCAAAAGATCACCCGCGAAAAGAGCCGCCTCATCGCCGCCCGCGCCCGCTTTGACCTCAAGAATAACGTTGCGGCCATCATCAGGATCACGAGGGATCAAAAGACGGCGTAGCCTCTCTTGGGCTTCTTCAAGCTCGGCCTCAAGAGTAGGAATCTCAGCCGCAAAATCGGGGTCTTCTGAGGCCATTTCACGCGCCGCTTCTAAGTCATCCGCCAAGGACTTGTATTTGTTATATGCGGTCACGATACCGGTGAGTTCCGCATAACGCCGCCCCACGCGGCGAGCCTTCCCCTGATTTGCCTGAACGGCGGGGTCAGCCAGCTGCTCCTGAAGCTCAGTGTGCTCGTCAAGGAGCACCTGGATAGACTCAAACATTTTTGCTCTCTTACCTTTGTATACGCGCCGATCTCCTGAACTCGCGTATATCTTCACTTCATTATTACAGGGTCTAGGCACCGCCACACCCCGTACCGCACAATCTCTTGGGCGGTACGGGGCGAACAATGCTGTGCGATAACCGCTACGAGACGGTTACCTTGCTAATCCACAAGGCGCAGCCCATTCTTCTGAACAGTCAGCAAGAATTCAACGTTGCTCTCGGTCTTCCGAAGCTGGTTTGTAAGAATATTTAGAGCCTGCTCGGGTTCCATACCGGCCAGAGCACGGCGCAGACCCCACATAATCTTAACTTCGTCCGGAGAGAGCAGATTCTCTTCGCGGCGTGTGCCGGAGGCGTTAATATCCACCGCCGGGAAAATACGTTTATCCGCGAGCTGACGTGACAGACGCAGTTCCATATTACCGGTGCCCTTGAACTCTTCGAAGATAACTTCATCCATCTTCGAGCCGGTCTCTACCAGAGCCGTCGCCAGAATAGTAAGCGAGCCACCTTCTTCGATGTTACGAGCGGCACCGAAGAATTTCTTCGGCGGGTACAGAGCGGCAGAATCGACACCGCCGGACAGAATACGACCGGAGGCAGGAGCCGCCAGGTTGTAGGCACGCCCCAGACGAGTCATGGAATCCAGCAGCACGACGACATCGTAACCCAGCTCAACCATGCGCTTAGCGCGTTCGATAGCCAACTCAGCAACGGTGGTGTGATCCTCAGCAGGACGGTCGAAGGTTGAAGCTATAACCTCGCCGGAGACCGTGCGCTGCATGTCGGTTACTTCTTCAGGGCGTTCATCCACCAAAACCATCATGAGGTAAACCTCAGGGTTGTTGGCAGTAATAGCGTTCGCGATCGATTGCAGCATAAGGGTTTTACCGGCCTTTGGCGGCGAAACGATCAGACCGCGCTGACCTTTACCGATCGGAGATACCAGATCAACAACACGGGTACCCAGTTTCTTCGGGGTGGTCTCTAGGCGCAGACGTTCCTTGGGATACAGCGGGGTAAGTTTCGAGAACTCACGACGGCTGGAAGCTTCTTCCACAGGCTGCCCATTAATAGCTTCAACTTTCACAAGCGCGTTGAAACGCTGGCGCGAGTTTTGTTCTCCCTCGCGCGGCACGCGAATAGCGCCCAGAATATGGTCACCCTTACGCATGTGGTAACGCTTAACCTGAGCCAGGGATACATAGACATCGTTCGGACCGGGCAGATAGCCGGAGGTGCGCACAAAAGCATAATTATCGAGGATATCGAGAACACCGGAAATCGGTGCCAGTACGTCGTCCTCATTCACCTGAGGCTCATCGGAGTCCCCACGACGGTTACGACGATCGTTCTTTTCATAGCGGTCACGCTTATTGCGGCGGCTAGTGCGCTCCTCACGATTCAGATTCTGTTTTTCGAATCGTTGATCGTTTTTCTCGGAACGCTCATTCTTCTCAGAACGGTCACGCTTGTTACGGCGGCTAGTGCGCTCTTCGGCCTCTTCTTCGCCCTTACGACGGTTATTCCGCTCGCGTGTGCGTGTACGTTTAGTCGGCTTCTCAGGTTCAGAGCCGAAAGTCATATCCAGAGCCGCCGTAATGGAGTCCAGGGTAGTAGAGCCGTCCGAAGTTGTGGCTTTCAAATCGGCGGAATTCTCGGGAAGATCACGCTGTGCAGAACGCGAACCGATGCTTTCAGAAGCCAGTTCTGCTTTCACATCTAAGGGAGGCAAATCCGCATTCTTACCCTCTTGGGGACCGCGACCGTTCTTAGCTTCACGGTCTTTCCGAGATCGTGAATTTCGAGTGCGGCGAGTGGTACGTTCCTCGCGCTCGGGGGTCTCAGTACTCGCCAGATGCTGCTTCTTCGGAAGATTTCTTTGTTGAGGAAGCCTCATCAGGTTTAGCGGCTTCTTCAGAAGCTGCCTTAGCGGCCTTGCGACTACGCGCGCGCTTCTGTGCCGGAGTCTCATCCTGCGCTTGAGAATCTTGCGACTTTGAGCGGGTGTTTTTAGAAGTTTTCGTGCTTTCTTGAGTCGAGGCAGCCTCGGCACCTTCGGTGGTGCCGCCGCGCTGATGCAGGGGTTAACAGCTTCCACAAGCTCAGCCTTCTTCATTTTCAGGTATCCACGAATACCGAGCTGCTGAGCGAGAGTACGAAGCTGTGCGACCTTCAAGCCGCTGAATTCGGAGAAAGCGTCACCGGAACCGGTGCCATTATCCTCGATCACGACAATGTTCTTTTGCCAAACGATTTATCCTTTTTAGTCAGGGACACCCAGAAAATCCTCTCAGAATTGAGGATCGGGTTTTTCTCATCATGCGTACAGTGTAGAAACTACATACCGCATACTGCGCGGTATCGCGCTACGCTATACTGCCTCATATATATCCGAGGCACTCACTTTCGAACCGTCGTTACGTGAGGTCAAGAAACGGCAAAGTCCTTGTGAAGTGAGGCAAAAAATACATAACCACAGAAAAATATTTCCTCGCGAGCTCCCCACGGAAGAAGAAGCATACGCGAACACACAAAAAGACGTGGTTCAAAGAAAATACTTTCCATTCCCGGATGTGGCGGTTCTTCGTGCGACCGGGAGATAAAACAAACACGATAAACCATGTCAGGTGAAAAACACCTTACTGTGTAACTATAACACCTTCTGCATCGATTTCAAGGGGCATGACGCGCCATGACAGGCGACGCCCCTCATATTCGCTCCTCTCATGAGTAGCCTCAAACTCAGCGATCGCTCGCTGTGCTGCAGCGACTTCTTCACAGCTACGGGAGAAGGTTAATACGGTAGGCCCAGCCCCCGAAATTACGGCGGGAAGCTGCCGATCACGCAGATAGGCGACCAGCGCCGCACTCGGCTGCATCGCAGGAATACGGTAGCCCTGATGCAGATAGTCCACGGTTGCATCCATAAGATACTCCGGTGCCTGCGAAAGGGCTTGAATCAATAAAGCAGCATGGCCTGAGTTTGCCGCAGCCTGCTCATGCGGAATCTCGGCAGGAATCAGCGAACGCGCAAGTTTTGTAGAAACTTCATAATCGGGCACCGCTACGATAGGTATAACGGCAGAATGAACCGGTACGACCAGCGAGCGCCAGTTCCCCAGTTCGCCCCAGGATATTGACAGTGAACCATACACCGAAGGCGCCACATTATCGGGGTGTCCTTCAAGGTCTGAAGCTACTTGAAGAATCTGGTCACGACTCAATTGAGCGTGCTCGGGAAGCAGCCCGGAGGCCGCCGCAACGCCCGCAACAATAGCGGAGGCAGATGAGCCCATGCCACGTGAATGCGGAATACGATTGTGTGCCGTCAGCCTGAGGGCTGGGAAATCATGAAGTCCGACCTGCTCAAAAGTGGAACGCATCGCCTGAATCACCAGATGGGTTTCATCGCGCGGTACGGCCTCGCTGCCCTCGCCTGAAAGCTCAAACTCTAAACCTTCAGAAATACGCTCAACCCTAAGTTCATCATAAAATCCTAAAGCCAAGCCTAAAGTATCGTAGCCGGGCCCGAGGTTAGCACTTGATGCCGGAACCTTGACGGTGACGGTTTACCGACAGGAATATCTGCGCATGTGATAGGGGTATCGGAATTCGACATGGAAACCTCGGGTGCATGTGGATGTTAGGAGCGCATACTGTGCTGTTCAAGCGGTGGAACAACACTAATGTCACTTACTTTACGAGAATTTATCCTAGCATTGAGCGGGTTACGGACAGAATAAGACGCCCTTGCCCAAGAAAATTTTCTCGGACAAGGGCGCATCGACCTATCGGTTAACAGGCTATAGGGTGGTTAGTTCAGGTCAAGAATATCTGCCACAGCCACAACATCGAAGGCTGCCTTAGTCGGTTCAACCTTCGCGCCGTTGACCGGTTCCAACGCCCACTGCGGGTCCTTCAAACCGTGACCCGTAACCGTAATGACAATGGTCTTGCCCTCGGGAGCCTCACCCGCGCGATGTTTCTTGAGCAGACCCGCAACACCAGCGGCTGAAGCGGGCTCAACGAAAACGCCCTCGCGGGAAGAGAGCCAGCGGTGCGCCTCAAGAATCTCCTCATCGGTGACAGCTTCAATCACGCCGCCGGATTCATCACGTGCCGCCTCAGCTTTCTCCCACGAGGCAGGGTTGCCGATGCGAATTGCGGTCGCAATCGTTTCGGGAGTGTCAATCGGGTGCCCTGCAACAATCGGAGCCGCGCCAGCTGCTTGGAAACCCCACATGATGGGTCGCTTGGTGGTAACCGGCTCTAGAACCTTGCCGTCACGGTTCGTATAAGGCTCGGAATACTCCTTGTATCCCTTCCAATAAGCGGTAATATTGCCCGCGTTACCTACCGGGAGCAAGTGGTAATCGGGGGCGTCTCCCAGAGTGTCGACGACCTCAAAAGAACCGGTCTTCTGCCCCTCAATGCGGTAGGGGTTCACCGAGTTCACCAAGAATACTGGGTAATTCTCGCTGAGTTTACGGGCAATTTCGAGGCAGTTATCGAAGTTTCCGTCAATCTGAATAATATCGGCACCGTGGGCGATGGCCTGCGAGAGTTTACCCATCGAAATCTTGCCGTCCGGCACGAGTACCGCGCAACGCATCCCCGCTTGAAGCGCATATGCCGCTGCCGACGCTGAAGTATTACCGGTCGAAGCGCACACAACAGCCTTCGCACCTTCGCGTTTAGCGGCGGTAATAGCGCTCGTCATGCCGCGGTCTTTGAAAGATCGGTGGGGTTCATCCCCTCGAATTTGAGGTATACCGTATTGCCAGTCTGCGCTGACAGCGCCGGTGCGTGAATCAGCGGGGTTCCGCCTTCGCCTAGAGTTACCGGTTTTACCTCGTCCCCGAACGGAAGACGGTCGCGGTATTCGTTAATGACGCCCTGCCACACATGTGCCATGGGATTCTCCTACTTTCTGCTGATGGTTTTACTCGCGCGGACTTGAGAATTTCCGCGCTGAAATTCTAGTCTTCCTGATCTATTTACCGGACTCGACGCGAATCACGGAAATAATCTCGCGCACAGTATCTAAACCGTCGATCACCGCGATCGCGCGGCGCAGGTCAGAGTCTTTGGCAGAGTGCGTCACCAGGCGAATCTGTGCGGCGCCATCCCGCGGAGTAGATTGACGCAAAGAATCCACCGAAATACCGTGTTCGGCGAAAATACGGGCAATGTTTGCGAGCACGCCCAATTTGTCATCAACCAGCATGCCTACCGAGTAGCGGGAGATAATGTCGCCCAATCCGGTAGCAGGCAGCTGCGCGTAAGAGGACTCGGGCACACCTGGACCACCCAATACCAGACGGCGTGCTAACGACACAAAATCACCCAGAACGGCGGAAGCAGTCGGTGCTCCGCCAGCACCAGGGCCATAGAACATCAGCTCGCCTGCGTTCTGTGCCTGTACAAACACGGCATTAAATGCGCCATGAACACCTGCCAGTGGATGCTGCCGCGGAATAAGCGTAGGAGCCACACGGATATTGACTCCGTCACCATCTCGCTCACAAATGGCCAGGAGTTTAATCACGTAGCCGTCGGCATCTGCGGCGGCAACGTCATCGGCGCTTACGGCGGTAATACCCTCTATGTGAACGTCATCAATGGTGAAATCAGAGTGGAACGCCAATGAGGCTACAATAGCAGCCTTTGATGCGGCATCGTGGCCTTCAACGTCGGCGGTGGGGTCTGCTTCGGCGTAGCCGAGTTCCTGGGCGTCTTTGAGCGCATCGGCAAAAGTTGCGCCGGTGGTATCCATCTGATCCAGAATGTAGTTGGTGGTGCCGTTCATAATGCCCAGCACACGTGTGACGGTATCGCCTGCCAAAGAATCGCGCAGGGGGCGCAAAATCGGAATTGCACCGGCGACCGCCGCCTCATAGGAAAGCTGTGCACCGGACTTATCGGCAGCAGCCTGAAGCTCAACACCGTGCTTTGCCAGGAGCGCTTTATTCCCTGAAACCACCGATTTACCTGCCTCTAGAGCGCGCAAAATGCGGGTTCGTGCAGGTTCAATACCGCCGGTCAGCTCGATCACCACGTCGGCAGCGTCAATCAGGGCGTCTGCATCGGTGGTATACAGCCCTGGGTCGGCATCCCAGTGGCGTTTAGCCGCAGTATCACGCACGGCTATACCGATCAGCTCAACAGGCGCACCTATCCGTTCTTTGAGAACCGCGCTATCCTCACTAAAAATACGCGCTACCTGAGAACCAACGTTCCCAGCGCCGAGCAGAGCAACCTTAATGGTGTCAGTCACGTTATCTCCTACATTTTGACCGAGTGGTGAACGCGCCTGTACGAACGGGCGACGTCATCATCAACTGTATCAAGAGAGCGGCGCCTGGGCGCGGTCAGGACGCCAACATTACCGCCATTTACGGGGGTGTCGTTATATTACGTGCAGCTTCTTACCCAAACATGCGCCACGCGGGGTCATCATGCGGAAAAGATTTGGAACCCGTACTAGAAGCCCGTATCGAGAGCGAGCATCTCGTCTTCGCTTTGCCGGCGAATAATAGGATGCGCCGCCTCCCCCCGCCGACGTAGCAATAACCGGCGGACGGCTCAGGTAGTTATAGTTCGACCCCAGCACATAACAGTACGCACCGGTAGCTGGCACCGCGAGAATATCCCCCGCACACAGGTCAGCAGGAAGATAGCAATACCGCACCACAATATCACCCGATTCGCAGTGTTTACCCACCACACGAGAAAGCACCTGTGCCCCCGCCGGGGCACGGTTCGCCAAGGTTACCGCATAGTCGGCGTCATAGAGCACCGGGCGCGCATTATCGCTCATACCGCCGTCCACCGAGACGTACCGGCGCACTCGAATCTGACCATGCTCATCCTCAATACTCACGTTTTTGATGGTGCCGACGGTGTAGAGCGTCACCCCTGAGGGGCCTGAAATCGAGCGGCCAGGTTCAAAAGACATATGCGGAATCGTCATGCCAAGACGCCCGCAGGTTGCCGCGACAGCATCCGCAATCGAGACGGTAATCTGCTCAATACTGCGCGGGGTATCGGCCTCGGTATAACCGATACCGTAGCCGCCGCCCAGGTCAAGCTCAGGCAGGCTAAGACCGTATTTCTGGTTCACGGCATGCATAAAGGTGAGGGCAGTATCTGCCGCCTGTTCAAAACCCTGCGCCTCAAAAATCTGCGAGCCTATATGGCAGTGAATCCCCCCGAAAATCCAGGGAATCTGTGGCGGTGAGGATACCGGCGGCAAGCATCGCGTAGGATTCGTCCTCAGTGGTTGACCAATACTCAAGTTCGTCGGCCTCCAGCCCGGCAAGACGCGCGGTTCCAGGCTGAAGCGACATCCCAAATTTTTGATCTTCATGCGCCGTAGCAATAGATTCGTGGGTGGAGGCATGTACACCGGGCGTAATCCGAATGAGCACGGGAACCGCCGGGTACGGCTCCAGCCCCTCTGCGACACTTTCTGCGCACAGCTCAGCATACACATCCGTAATGAGTTTAAGCTCATCAATGGAGTCCACCACCACGCGGCCCACCCCGTGTTTGATGGCGCGCGCAATCTCGCCGCGCGACTTGTTATTACCGTGCAGCGCGATATTTTGCCCGGGAACCTGCGCCCGCAGGGCAATCGCCAGTTCCCCGCCCGATGCCGTATCAAGACACAAACCTTCCTCATACGCCCACCGCGCCACGGACGTGCACAGGAATGATTTTCCCGCGTAGTAGACACTCACCTGCGCGCCATGCCGGGCGAAAGCATCCTCGAATGCCTGGCGGTACCCGCGTGCCCTAGCTCGGAATGTATCTTCCGAAAATACGTACTGCGGAGTATCAAACTCTTTGACAAGCTCACTCGCTGCAATGCCGTCAATAGTTAGCTCTCCCCCATGATTACGCTGAAATGAGTCCGTCCAGATGGTACGGTTCAGCTCAGCCGGATGTTCGGGGCAGGTAAGCCATTCGGGGGCGTACAGGGATTGTGCGTCGCTCATGCAGAAGTCCTCGGGTCTTGTGTCACGGTCACAGATTCGTGATCCCATCACCACTATATCGGAACGCCTTGCTGCCACGATGCTGCTCATAGGTGGTGTTCAGATAGCGGATAAACCAATAAATAAAAGCCGCGTACCCCGTCATCGTCTTGGCGGGTACGCGGCTTCCGGTCGGTTCGGCGTTACATACGCTCGGGGGCGGTGACCCCCAGCAGACCCAATCCGTTGGCGAGTACCTGACGTGTTGCATTGTTGAGAAGCAAACGGGTACGGTGCAGATCAGTCACTGGCTCATCGCCCTTCGGAGCCACGCGCGAGAGGCCGTACCAGCTGTGGTAGGCCGCCGCAAGATTTTCCAGATAACGGCTCACGCGGTGCGGTTCGTAGAATTCCGCTGCGGTACGCACGGTTGCCGGGTATTGCCCCAGCACTGCAAGAAGCTCAGTATCTGCGGGCGTATTCAGAAGCCCTGTGTCCACACCATCGGCAAGATGCACGCCAGCATCAATGGCATTACGTTCTACAGCCGCAGTGCGGGCATGCGCATACTGCACATAATAGACAGGGTTATCGCTGCTCTTCTGCACCAGCAGATCAAGATCGATATCAATTGTGCTGTCTACCGAGTAGCGGATCAGTTCGTAACGTGCCGCATCCACGCCCACAGCCTCTACAAGGTCTTCAAGGGTGACGACATTACCGGCGCGCTTCGACATACGCACGTGTTTGCCGTCCTTGACAAGGTTCACCAGCTGCCCAATCATGACCTCAATCTGCTCGGTCCGGTACCCCAAGATTTGAGCGATAGCCTTGAGCCGTCCCACGTAGCCGCTATGGTCTGCACCAAGCATATAGATGGCTATGTCCGCAGGGTTCTCAGGACGGGTCATTTTATTGCGGAAATACGCAATATCTCCAGCAACATAGGCGTGATTACCATCCGATTTAATGACCACCCGGTCTTTATCATCGCCGTAGTCGGTGGTGCGCATCCACCACGCGCCCTCGGATTCAAAAAGCTGACCATCCTGTTTCATCTGCTCAATGATACGGTCGGCCTCGCCAGATTCAAATACCGAGTTTTCGTGGAAGAAGACATCAAAGTCGGTGCCGAAACGGTGCAGAGACTCTTTAATCTGCGCGAACATAAGCTCGGTTCCGATTTCACGGAAAACTTCTGCAGGGTTTTCGGCGTCGAGCGCGTCTGGGCGTTGGGCGAGAATCTGATCTTTGATATCTGTAATATAGGCGCCCGCATAGCCGTCTTCAGGGGTAGGCTCTCCCTTGGCTGCAGCAAGAAGCGAGTTTACGAACCGATCAATTTGAGTGCCGTGATCGTTGAAGTAGTATTCGCGCACCACATTTGCGCCCTCGGCTTCGAGGATATTGGCGAGCGCATCACCTACGGCCGCCCAGCGGGTTCCACCCAAGTGGATGGGGCCGGTGGGGTTAGCCGAGACGAATTCAAGGTTAATGGTTTTTCCCGCGAATTTATCGCTGGTTCCGTATGTTTTCCCGGCTTCGACGATAGTGGCGGCGAGGGTGCCTGCCGCAGCCGCATCCAGGGTTATATTGAGGAAGCCTGGACCGGCAATATCTACCGTTGAAACTCCCGGAATTGAGGCAATTTTATCGGCAAGAACAGCTGCTACTTCGCGAGGATTCTTGCCAACTTTCTTGGCGAGCTGCAGCGCAATATTAGTCGCCCAGTCACCGTGTTCGCGAGATTTCGGGCGTTCCACGCGCGCGAGGGGAAGCTCTGCGTTATCTGCGAGGGTAAGCTGACCGGATGCGATAGTTTTATCGAGTTCTTGAGCAATTGCTGCTGATAATTCTTCGGGAGTCATAGCTACATATTCTAGCAACATCTGATAGGATATAGAGGTTCGCTTGTGCGCCGTATGCGGCTGAAACGCCTAGTTTTTGGTCGAGGTGCCAAGGCGGTCGCCAAAATTTCATATGTCAGCCCTTGTAGCTCAGTGGATAGAGCGCTTGCCTCCGGAGCAAGAAGTCGAAGGTTCGAATCCTTTCAAGGGCACTTTTTTATTGGCCTATCCGCTTCAGCGGGTAGGCCATTTTTGTTTAAACCACTGACAATTAGCCCGCTGAGCCATACCATGAAATAACGAAACTATGCAGGAACCTGGGAGGCTAGGATGTCTATAGGCGCTTTTGCATTTATTACGATCGCTCTCTTCATGGTGCACGAATTTGAGGAGATCATCTTCGTGCGCCGCTACATCGAGAAGTACTCCAGCGATAACCGGTACCACGACGAAATCTTTATAGCGGGGCAAGACCATTACCCCTCAACCGCAGTTATTGCCGCCATGATAGGTGAAGAATTTATTGTTGCTTGTTTGATTCTTTTTAGCGGGGTCATATTTGATTCCATTGAGACCGTCACAGCTATCTTTATCGCTTATATTCTGCATCTTATCCTTCATATCCGCGAGGCGTTTATCTTTCCTGGGTGGGCACCGGGCAGCAGGACCGCAGTATTTACGATGCCGTTTAACGCTATTACCTTATACGCTATCTCTGCTACCCAGCATATCGATTACCTCAAATTAGTTATTTTGACCGTGGTCTTGAGCGCTGTGATTCTTATTAACCTCCAGATGCTTTACCGACTATCGGGAAAGATTGAAACGTCCATTCAGAAGATTGCGTAATACTAGGGTTCCCGGGTTTCTATAGTTAGACAATAAGCCCTCACGACGCTGATAGCTCTCTACTACAGGAACTGATAGGGCTTCAATTTAGCTAGATATGCACATACTCGTCATGAGAACGGCACGTGTGAGAGTTGCCTTTTATGACATGCTATTTTGCCCCGTGACTTGCGCTTGAGAGAATGTTTCCAACCATTATCGTCAAGGCAGAAGGGGTTCACCATGACCATGCACCAGGTACAGCTCACCGCATGGGGTGAGCCCGAGAACCTGCATTTTACAGAGGCTCCTATGCCTTCACCCCTTCGCGGGCATGTTCTTCTCAAAGTTACTGCCGCTGGTGTTAACCCTATAGACCTTACAACGCGCAAGGGATTGGGCCCTGCGGCATCATTGATTAATCTTGCCCAAGAACCCGCCGTTTTAGGATGGGATGTTGCCGGTTTGGTTTGTGAAACGGCGGGCGATTACACGGGATTCCAGCCAGGCGAGAAGGTTTTCGGGCTGGTGCAGTTTCCGCATCCGGGTAAGGCATATGCCGAATACGTTTGGCTCCTGCCCATCAGCTTGTGCACGCACCTGCAGATATTCCCGACGAACAGCTAGGTGCCGCTCCTCTGGCGGCCTTGACGGCATACCAGGCACTTTTTGAGGTTGCGAACCTTAGCGCCGGGGAGCGCGTGCTGATCCATGCGGGCGCAGGCGGTGTTGGTCATCTCGCGATTCAGCTTGCCCTCAACACTGGCGCGACAGTTTACGCCACGGCTTCTGAGAAAAACCGTGATTTTATACAGTCTTTGGGCGCAGAATTTATCGACTATACAACCCAGGATTTCCGACAGATTCTCGGTCCTACCCTTGATGTAGTACTGAATTCTACAGGGGCACAGACCTTCATAGATTCTTTGGATGTGCTGGTTCCGGGCGGTCGAATCGTGACCCTCACAAGCCCCGATCCTTTAGAGACTGCACGCGAGAGCGGGTTTACGGCAGAGTGGCTGACGGTGCACCCCGACCGTTATCAGCTGGGTGAGATTGCCCGACTCATGTCGCTGGGGATTGTGAAAGTTCACGTGGATCAGACTTTCCCGCTAGAGCAGGCAGCGAAAGCTCATGAGCTTGTAGGCTTCCGTCATGTGCGCGGCAAAGTGGTGCTTGTTCCTTAGATTCCACGTGTTCTCTGGAAGAAGACGATCCTGAATCTTTATAGGGCTGCTGATGCTCCAGACGATGAGGTGCTGCCAGCATATGGTCCACGTCTCTGTGAAGACGCGCGGCTATGGCGGCATCATAGAGCACGCCGTTGTAGCAGAACTTTTCACGTTCTACGCCTTCAACCACGAACCCTATATGGCGCGCCACTGCCGCTGACGCCGGGTTATTGGTGCGGTACCCAAGCTCTAAACGACGAACACGTGGGGACCTTGCGGATGTAAGAGCTGAGAAATCGTAGCTGATCTTGGCTTGTTCTGCAGGTTTTCTGGGTGATGCAGCGCTATCATCCAACGCGTCTATATTCTGTGCCCAGTCGCACGCCGCACGCACGCATCGACTTGTTATACCGAGCCCTCGGGTTTCTGCCGAGATCCAATAGTAAACCCAAGCTCTATCCCAGGTTCCAGAAGGCTGGCGCCCCATACATCTGAAACCTACGCACCCGGCAGCTTGGTTATCAGCTTCCAGACACCATGCTATGTGTTCAGAAGACGGAAGAAGCTCTTCGCAGATGAGAGTTCGCGCATCTTCTACACCACCGAGAGCTGGCATCTGATGTACAAGATCGGGCGTTGCACGGTATATGTCATAGAGTCTTGCGGCATCATCTTCCCGCCAAGCCCGCAGCGTTATTTTCATGATCCGCCTCTGTGTTTGAGGTTATTAGTATCTGCCCTGAGTTTACGCAAGAATTCGGGTTCCCGCCTCAACTTCCGGGTCGTGGTTAGCGTACATAGCGATACATCGCGGATCGGCACCGGCGGCACGTGCCCAGTCGAGAGACTGGAATGCTGCCTTGGCGTCAGTGACAACTCCGGGACGCAGGCGTTCCTCAAAGGAGGGGCGACCAAAGCCCACGTTAGAAGTCAGCAGAATATATTTGCGCAGGTCGTCACCAATAACACCCGGTTTCACCCCGACCACGGTTTCGGTGCCGCGCACGAGTGTAGCCGCCAACCCTGAACTGTGCCCCGGTGCAAAAACCATCATTACAGAACCGTCACCATAAGGATCGTATGCTTGCCTCTCCCCTACGCGAGAATTCCACGCATAGGTTTGCAGGTTAACGCTTTCCATTGGCTCGGCAGGTACCGTATACGGTCTTTCTGAGCGGCTCGAAGTTCGGGTTCAGAAACTAGGATGCGTGGAGCTTCTTTGATGAGACGTAGCCCGTCAGCGTGGTCGCAATACAGGTGGCTCATCAGCACGAGATCGAGATCCTGTGGGCGAATACCATGCTCTTCAAGCTGTTCGTGGATTGCTTGTCCTTCGGGGAGGTTGGCTTTGTTAGTCGGGTATTGATGGCGCAGATTTTTGATCTGCCCCCAGCGGGTACGGTTATCAGTGTGCCACCCGGTATCAATAAGCGTCAGCCCGTGTGAATTCTCAATCAGATAACAGCTGACAGGAATTTCTACTAGGGCGCTTTTAGGCCGCAACAGGTGGGTCCATGCCAGTGGAGGATCAGTGTCACGATAGTACGGCAGTGCTTTATCGACAATAACGGTACCAGTATGCAGAATGGTCATTTTGGTTGTAGTCATAGTTCATTATCGTACGGAGATTGAACACGGCCTCGCATGTTTATGCCGGCTTGTTTTGGGCAATATTTCTATGCGTGAATCTTCTTGAAAAACCATGCTAAATTTTTCCCTCACTAAAAAGCATAGAAATACATAAAATAAGATATAAATTCACGAAAATATGCACTCTTACCTATCAGTTATATGAAATAGCACAAGACTTCGCCGAAAATACGGCTTTCTTGGGCACCAAATACAGAAGAGTAAACTAGTAACAATATGTCTGAGCAGAAACCCACCGAACACACAGATACTCCTAAGACCACTCGAACCGCGCCCAGTATGGCGAGCATGGCGGCTGCCATTCATGCGGCGCCGGTGCGCGCACCGCAAAAGCCCGCGCGCACATCCCAAACATCCGATGAGAAACCCGGCGATGCTTCCACAGCAGAGCCAGGTGCGAAAAGCGGGATACTTCCCACAAGAATTCCTCGCGTAAAAAAATAACGCTTCACGCTCCAAAAACCCGCAAAAACGCGCGCATCACAAGAACCACCGGGACCGGGCCCGAACAGCGTCCCCTACAACCCGCTGATTCCCGCTGAGATTACCTATCCCGAAGAACTGCCCGTCAGCGAGCGCCGCGAAGACATTAAGACGGCTATTCGTGATCACCAGGTCATCATTGTCGCTGGCGAGACCGGCTCGGGTAAGACCACGCAGTTGCCCAAGATGTGCCTGGAACTCGGTCTTGCTGAAAAAAAGGCATGATTGGGCACACCCAGCCGCGCCGCCTTGCCGCACGTTCGGTGGCGGAGCGCATCGCCGAAGAGCTGGGGCAGAAAATTGGTGAGACCGTGGGTTACCAGGTGCGTTTCACCTCTGAGGTGGGCGAGAACAGCGCTATCAAACTCATGACGGACGGTATTCTGCTCGCCGAAATTCAGCACGATAAGCTGCTGCGCAAGTATTCCACGCTCATTATTGACGAGGCACATGAACGCAGCCTAAATATTGATTTTATTTTGGGGTATCTGAAGCGGATTCTGCCGAAGCGCCCCTGATTTGAAGGTCATTATTACCTCCGCAACCATTGATCCTGAACGATTCGCGAGGCATTTCGCACCGAGTTTCGTGCCTGGTAAGGGTGTCGTAGACGATTCTCTCAGCGATGAGGAACGTGAGCTTGCCGAGCAGATTCTTCCCGATGACGCTCCCCCGATTATTGAGGTTTCGGGGCGTACCTATCCGGTGGAGATTCGCTACCGCCCGCTCGATGGGGACGACTACGCTGATGAAGATGAAGGCGACGAAGACCGTGACCCAACCGATGGAATCCTTGCCGCCGTTGAGGAGTTGTCGAAGGAAGCACCTGGCGATGTCCTGATTTTCTTCTCGGGCGAGCGTGAAATTCGCGATGCTCACGATGCTTTAGAGTCTTTGGTCGCCAAGTCCCCACGTATGAACTATGAGGTTCTGCCGCTGTATGCGCGTCTGTCGTTAGCAGAACAGCACCGCGTGTTTACGCCGGGGAGTCGGCCGCGTATCGTGCTGGCGACGAATGTTGCGGAAACTTCGCTGACGGTGCCGGGTATCAAGTATGTAATCGATACCGGTACCGCCCGCATTTCGCGGTATTCTGCGCGCACGAAGGTGCAGCGCCTGCCGATCGAGCGGATTTCTCAGGCGAGCGCGAACCAGCGCTCGGGGCGGTGCGGTCGTGTGAGCGATGGTATTGCGATTCGGCTGTATTCTGAGGAGGATTTCGCGTCGCGCAGCGAGTTTACCGACCCGGAGATTCTGCGCACGAACCTGGCAGCCGTTATTTTGCAGATGATTGCGATCGGCGTGGTGCGTGAGCCCGGCGATATTGCGCGGTTCCCGTTTGTGCAGCCGCCCGCATCACGCGCGATTAATGACGGCGTGAATCTGCTACGTGAGCTTGGGGCACTTTCTGAAAAACCATCGCGCACGGATAAGAGGGGGAAGCATCATCGTGCTACCTCGACGCTGACTGCTACGGGGCGTGCTATGAGTGCGTTCCCGGTCGATCCGCGCTTGGCGCGCATGATTATTGAGGGTTCGCGCCGTGACTGTGCTAAAGAGATGATGGTTCTTGCCGCCGCTTTGACGATTCAGGATCCGCGTGAACGCCCGGCTGAGGTGCGTGGCACTGCCGATGAGATGCATGCCCGTTTCACGGACGATAAATCTGATTTTTCGTCGTTCTTGCTGTTGTGGCAGTACATTAATGAGCGCCAGGCTGAGCTTTCCTCTTCGCAGCTGCGGAAGATGTGCCATCGCGAGTTTATTAACTTTTTGCGTATTCGTGAGTGGCAGGATCTTTTCGCCCAGCTGCGTGAGATGGGGCGCACCGCGAATATCCGCGTGTCGAACGGGCGCGATATTGACGCTTCGGGGCGTGAGGTTGAGATTCATAAGAGCCTGCTTTCGGGTCTGCTCTCGCATGTGGGCGCTAAGGAGGAGCGTGAGAAAACCTATGGCAAAGCCCCGCGTGGTCCGCGCGAATATCTGGGGGCACGCGGCACAAAATTCGCTATCTTCCCAGGTTCCGGGCTTTTCAAGCAGAACCCTGACTGGGTGCTTTCTGCCGAGCTTGTGGAGACTTCCCGGCTGTGGGCACGCACAAACGCCGCGATTGAGCCGCAGTGGGTTGAAGAAGTGGGCGGGCACCTGCTGAAAAAGCAGTATTCCGAGCCGCACTGGTCGGCAAGCCGGGGTGCCGCCGTAGCGTATACGAAGGGCACACTGTACGGACTGACGATTTATGCCGACCGTCCAGTGCAGTATTCCCGGGTAGATGCCGCCGCTGCACGTGAGATTTTTATTCGTTCCGCCCTGGTGGAGGGCGACTGGCGCACCCAGCACAAGTTCTACAAGCGCAACCTGCGTGCCCTGGCTGAGGTTGAGGAGCTTGAGGCCCGCCTGCGCCGCCGCGATCTGCGAGTGGATGACGCCGTGCTTTCGAGTTCTATAATGCGCGCATCCCCGAGCATGTGACGGACGTTCGTTCCTTCGATAAATGGTGGAAGCACGCGCGTTTAGAGAACGATAACCTGCTCGATTTCAACCCGGAAAACCTTATTAATGAGGATGCCGCCGATTATGACGATTCGCAGTTCCCGCGCCAGTGGGTACAGCGTACCGACGGCGGCGAACTTACCCTGGATTTGCGGTACGAATACGCCCCGGGAGCGGGGGTGAGCGGTACCCGCACGGATGCGGCAAAACGCGACGGCGTGGCGGTTCAGGTACCGATTCTGTTCTTGAACCAGCTGACCCCCGAGCCGTTCCGCTGGCAGATTCCGGGAATGCGCCATGAACTTTTAACGGCACTCATTAAATCGCTTCCGAAGGCGATTCGCCGTAATTTTGTGCCCGCCCCGGATGTTGCACGCATGGCGTTGGAGTCTCTGGAGGCTGACTACTCCCCCGCGACCGACGAGCTTTTGCCCTCGTTCGCGCTGGTGCTGCGCCATTTGCGCGGCGTGGTGGTTGAACCGGATGCTTTCGATTGGGAATCCGTGCCGGATCATCTGAAGTTCACGTTCCAGGTGCGCGATGCCCGCAATAAGATTCTGGGCGAAGGAAAAGATATCCGTGAACTGCAGCAAAAACTTCATGCGCAGATCCGCTCCGCCTTGGCAGATTCGCTAGGCGCTTCGGAGGATACGGTGGCGAAGATGACGGCGCTCGCAGGTGGGAACTCCGCGCAAGGGGCCTCATCGCAAACCGGTTCGGCGCAGCAGGGCGCGCAGGAAAACAGCTCAGGATCGGGCGCAAAACCCGGGAAAACCGCCGCTCAGGGTGCAGATTCTCAAGATTCTATCCGTGAAACCACGGGCCTGACCGATTTTCCTGGCGAGGAGATTCCGCGCAAGGTGCAGCGCATTATTGCGACCCAGGCAGTCAGTGGATACCCGGCGCTGGTGGACGAAAAAACGAGCGTGGGCATCCGTATTTTCCCCACCGAGGCCGAGCAGGTACATTCGCAGCGGCGCGGTATTATTCGTCTTCTGCAGCTGCAGGTGCCCTCACCAGAACGGTACGTGAGCGACCATCTATCAAATAAAGAGAAGATTGTGTTCACACAGAACCCGCACGGCTCGATTGACGAACTGATTCGGGACTGCACGGTTGCCGCGCTCGACAAGCTGGTTCCACATACGCCCGTTTTCACGCGCGCCGAATACCGCGAGCTGTTCGAGCATGTGCGCGCCGAGCTGATCGATACCGTCTTTGAGGTCACCAAGCTGGTTGCCGAAATCCTCTCAGAGGCGACGGCGCTGCGCAAAGCCATTAAGAAAGCAACCTCGTTGAGCACCATGCACGCCGTCTCAGATGTGAAGGGGCAGCTCGATAACCTGGTGTACCCCGGATTCGTGGCGAATACCGGGTACGATCAGCTGGTTCACCTGCCGCGCTATCTGAAGGCCGCGCAGATACGCTTGACGAAGCTGGGACCGAACCTGAACCGAGATAATCAGCTCATGCTCACGGTGCAGGATTTGGAGGATTCTTACGATTCCGCCGTCAAGTCTCTGCCTGAGGGGACTCTTATTCCCGATGCGCTCGCTCGCGTGAACTGGATGCTTGAGGAGCTGCGTGTGAGCTTCTTTGCCCAGGAACTCGGCACGGCGTATACGGTCTCTGAGAAGCGCATCGCCAAGGCTCAACGTGAGGCGCTGGACCAGGTGAAAAGGTAGAGGTTTTCGGCGGGCTCTATCTAGGTTTTCGTTCCTCGAAGGGTTGGGTGTTGCCACAAGATTCTGAATCTTGTGGCAACACCCAACCCTTCTACGCGCCATAGTGGTATCGGCATGAAGCTATGACAATAGAGTCGTCAGTAAGCTTGTATACGAGACGGTGTTCATCAGTAATTCTGCGTGACCACCAGCCTGAAAATTGATGTCTGAGAGCTTCAGGCTTCCCTATACCTTCATTACCATTTCGCTCAACATCTTTGATCAGTAGATTAATGCGCTTGAGAACCTTCCGGTCTTGCACCTGCCACCAGAGATAGTCGCTCCATGCTGAATCGTCAAAAATAATTCTCACAACTATTCCTCAATCAGCTGACGTTCAGACCCAAGACCAGCTTCAAGACGAGAGATAGATTCCATAAGACGACGTGCATTAGCCGGGGAGCGCATAAGGTAGGCAGTCTCTTGAAGAGATTCATATTCAGACAAGGAGAGGATAACTGCTGGCTCGTGCCCCGATCGAGTAATAACAATTTCTTCACGATGGTCTTCAACGTGGTCAAGTACTTCAGCATACCGAGCCCGAGACTCGGTGTAAGACATGGTTTTCATGAACACCTTCTTTCTCTGTACAGTATAATGTACAGAGGGCTTGATAGGAAAGCAATGAAGCTCGGTTACCATACATTTAGACCGGTTTCTCCAGTTATTTCTGCGCCAGTCCGAAAGTTTTGAACACGTATGATGATGGTATGAGTTTTATCGCTACGTTGGTTCTTCTGATAGGTATTAGTGCGGGAAGCAGCTATTTTTACAGACAACATGCCGCGCGGATAAAACCTCAGCCTGATGGAACCGTCCGAGCGAAGCTGCCCGGCTGGTACACCGCGTTTGGTTATTTTCTTATTGCAGCAGGAGTCTTCTTAGCCTTTGCTTCACTTATTTTAAGTTCAGGCAGCAATCCTATGCCCCTAAACATGGCGATTGGCTTTCCTGCTATGACCTTCGGTCTTGGTATCGTGACGATTCTTATGGGTCAGCGCCAATACATTGAAACCGGCGTGGACTATATCGAACGCCGCGCTTGGTACGGCAAAGTGACCCGAATTCCCTTCCATGAGATTGACTCGTACTCGTATAGTCCAGCGGGCCTTGGCGGTTGGCTGGTTCTTAAGACGGCGGATAGACGCAGGATAGCGTTTAACTCTCGTTTTCTACGGGGTGAACGGGTGATTGCTGCGTTGGCGTTTCGCCAGATTAATGGCCGCTGGCCCTCCCCATACAACCAGGAGGAACAACGGGTTTTAGAAGAGGAATCATCCATGAGAGCTGCTCAGCAGTACCTTGCGAAGACTCCAAAAGCTCGGGGCTTGCGGAGGTGACGGATTAGTGCCTACAACGTCAAGAGACTCGGAGGTGGGCAAGAAAACCTTGCTCTAAGATCGGTCCCGCACGTATCTGGTCTCCCCTTCCTCAGTTTTTGAACACGTATTATGGATATATGACTTTTATTATTACTGCGATTCTTCTGGTGTGTATCGGTGCGGTTAGCGGCTACTTCTATAGAAAATATGCCGCACAGGTAAAGCCTCAACCCGATGGGACGATCAGGGCAAAGCTGCCCGGTTGGTACAGATTTTGTGGTTACTTCCTTGTTGCTGTGGGAGTGCTCTTTACCCTTATCACCCCAGCATTGATCTCGGGCAGTAATCCAATGCCTCCATATATGGCGTTTGGGGTTATTGGAATCTGCTTAGTGTTTGGCGTCTGGGCAATTCTCATGGGCCAACGTCAGTATGTTGAAACCGGCGTAGATTACATAGAGCAGTGCACATGGTATGGCAAAGTTACCCGCATCCCCTTTCACGAGATTGATTCGTATGCGTATAGCTCAGGGCACCCTGGTGGATGGCTGGTTCTCAAAACAGCAGATAAGCGTAAGATTGCATTTACGTCCCGGTATCTGCGAGGTGAACGGGTTATGTGTGCGCTGGTATTTCGTCAGATTAATGGTCGCTGGCCTTCCCCAACGAGCCCCGAGGATCAACAGGTTTTAGTGCAGGAAGCCTCATTGGCAGCCGCTCCGCAATATCTTATGGAGAACCCAGTTGGTCAAAATCTAAGCGGTCAACAGGCATAACGTTCAGCAGGGACATATACATAGAGTCGTCGCCCATTCCGGGAGCGGTTTCTTTATCCGAAAGCATTTGAACCGCTTTTGGATAAAGAAACCGCTCCCGTTTTATGAATATGCTGCTTAAGATGGGCTATAGAATCCATAAGGTGACGAGTGTTTACTGGAGAACTCACCAGGTACATAGTTTCTCGGAGTGATTCATGCTCGGAGAGAGGCAAAACCACAGTGGGTTTGTGCCCAGCATGGGTAATTATGGCTTCCTCACGGATGCGCTTCGACGTAGTCGATAACTTCGGTAAACTGCTCGGCGGAACCGTTATAGGAAAAAGTTTCCATAGGGTGACGTCTCGCTATTGGGGGTAAGAATAGTTCTTAAAGATGAATATCTAACGACCTGTTTACTACGGAATTTGTTGCCCCTGCGGAGGAGATATTGAAGACGCATTAGAACTAGATTCACAAACACCGGAGGTAACTTTATAACCTTTCTCAAATTGCAAGTATTCACGGTGTACGTTTATCCATTTTCCAGTACCAGGATCATAGTTCCCTGTAAAAACATGAACTCCTCTTGTATCGTAAGATACGGGCAATGAAGTACGTCCACTATTTTTAGAATTGTACGAATCTACAACACAGGAAACACCACTATAACTAAAAATAACCATTCTAAATACAAGGAATATAGAACCAATATATAATAATATTGAAAAAGAAACTTGTTATAAAAAAATAATTCCATTTGATAAATCTGAAAGAGTTAAATACATACATCCGAAAAATCATTAAAGAAAGGAAGAATATTATCACCATAAAAATGACTATGTAAGACATATTTTTTTCAATATCCGAGCTAAGTATTTGGTTCCCATTTCGATATTTAGTTGAATATGAAGATAATGATAATATATAATAGAGAATTGCAAGTACTATAGATATCACCCAAATAGGTCCAAAAGATTTAATATACATATTTATTAATTTATAGAATTTTTCAAATTTGTTCTTATTTTCGCTTTTGGGTTCTTTATAAACCATATAGCTCAGGGAAAACCAGGGATAGAAAAATAGCGAGATCGGTATTATAGTAATAACTAAGAATAGAATCACACGGTAGGAATTATTTATAACGTAGTACTGAACATAGTCAGTAGCATTAACGATATCTCCTGAAAATATGTCTGTATAAGCATAAACCAAAACGGAAACCATAAATAAATATGACCCAATTGTAATAAAAATCCACCACTGCTTTATGAAGTCAAAAAAAATACCGACAGGACCTTTAGGTTCTTTAGACTTATTTATGGTGGCTGAAGATAGTTTTGACTCATTTTTTAGAGACCGACTCTGCCTCCATAACGAGGACATTACAACACCTTTTCTATGGTTATGTATCATTTTCTAGCTAAATCATATATTAACCACATATTGAGATATTAATCAAGTAATCTTACGGATACATTCTATATATCAAATAATTACCCCTCAAAGAAAAGCCTCTCATAAACTTTCCTAGCATTTCGGGTAGCCCTTAAATAATCTTCTTCCAGCTGGCGGGCGCTGCCTGGGGTGTAGCCGCTCCAGCGGGCTACCGCCTCCAGGGCATCGCGCAGGGTGGGCAGCAGATCGGATTGACGCACGCCACGCAGCACATTGCCGCCGCGAATCTTGGTCGCCAGCAGCCACGCATCCCGCAGAACCTCGGCGTCTTCGGCAGCCACCAGGTTAGCCTGCACGGCGGCATCCAGTGCCTCCAGGGTTGAGGTAGTACGCAGCCCCTCCACCTCATGGGCATGCTGCAGCTGAATCAGCTGAACCAGCCACTCCACATCAGAGAGCCCGCCACGCCCCAGTTTCAGCTGCCGGGTGCGGTCTGCCCCGTGCGGCATGCGCTCATGCTCCACGCGCGCCTTCATGCGCCGCACCTGCTGCGCCTGTTCCACCGTGAACTCACGCGGATACCGGTACGGGTCAATCAGCTCAACAAACGCACGCCCTAAATCCTCAGAACCGGCGATCGGGCGAGCCCGCAAGAGCGCCTGAAACTCCCATGTCTCTGCCCAGCGCTCATAGTAGGCGCGGTATGAATCCAGCGAGCGTACCAGCGCACCCTGCTTACCTTCGGGGCGCAAATCTGCGTCTACCTCAAGCGGGCGTTCGGCACGGATTGCCGGGCGTACCGGCTGTTTAATCAGCTGCATCAGCCGGTTCACAATGCGGTTTGCCTGCGCCTGGGCTTCTTTCTCATCGGCGCCTTCCACGGGATGGTGCACGAACATTACGTCTGCATCGGAGCCGAAACCGTTCTCGGCACCGCCCAGGCGCCCCAGCGCAATCACCGTGATCTCGGTTAGTAGCGGGTTCCGCTGCTCGTCTTCGGGGTTCTCCCCCGCCGCATCTTGAGAATCGTGCTGCGGTGCGTCGTTCTTCTGAGGCGCGGTTTTCTCGTTGCGCTCCCCTGCGTTGATCTCTTCGCGTTCCGCCAGGGCGAGCGCCGCACCGATGGTGCACTCGTCCACGGTCGCCAGCCCGGTGCACACCTGCTGCACGCTCAGCAGTTCAGGGCGTCTCCCATGGCGATGCGCAGAATCTCGCGGCGGCGCAGGTATCGTACCGCGCGCATAGCGTCCGCAGAATCTTCATGTCGTGACAGGAGCGAGGTAATTTCAGCCTTGAGAGCGCCCGCGCTCAGCGGCTGCAGGTCGGCAACCTTATCAAGCCAGGTGATGGAGGTGGGCGCGTCTTCCAGCAGGTCGGTAATATACCGCGAGCTTGAGAGTATCTGGCATAGACGCTCCGCTGCGGCGGGCGAATCGCGAAGCATACGCAGGTACCAGCTCGTGGTGCCCAAAGACTCCGAAACTAGACGGAACCCCAGCAGCCCGGCGTCTGCATCCACGCCTTCAGCGAACCAGCCCAAGAGCACGGGCATCAGGTGCCGTTGAATCTCAGCGCGGCGGCTGACCCCGTTGGTGAGTGCTTCAATATGCCGCATGGCTCCGCGCGGGTCGCGGTAGCCGAGCGCAGCCAGACGGTCCTGCGCTGCCTGGTCAGAAAGCGCCACTTCGTCGCGGCTCAACGTTGAAACCGCAGCCAACAGCGGGCGGAAGAAAATACGTTCGTGCAGGGAACGCACATTGCGTTTGAGTTTCTGCCAGGCCTTGAGCATTTGTTCAGCCGAGAGTGTTCCCATACGTTCGGCGGGCACCAAGGAACGGGCGAGGGCGCGCTGTTCCCCGGCGCGATCGGGCATCAGGTGAGTGCGGCGCAAGTGCATAAGCTGAATACGGTGCTCCAGCAGACGCAACTTCTTGTAGTCGCGTGAGAACGCTTCAGTATCGGAACGGCTAATATAGCTGGCACGGGTAAGTGCGGCAAGCGAATCCAGGGTAGATTTGGTACGCACCGCAGGGTCGGTTCGCCCGTGCACCAGCTGCAAAAGCTGAACCGTGAACTCAACATCGCGCAGACCACCGGGACCGAGTTTTATTTGACGTTCCAGCTGGGCGGCAGGAATATTATCGGTCACGCGGGCGCGCATAGCCTGCACAGATTCCACAAAGGAATCCCGAGCGGCTGATTCCCACACGAACGGCTCGATTGCGCGTGCATATTTTTCACCCAAATGCGCAGACCCAGCGATCGGTCGAGCTTTCAAAAGAGCCTGAAACTCCCAATTCTCAGCCCAACGCTTGTAATACCGCACATAGGATTCGACGGTGCGCACCAGCGGCCCGTCCTTGCCTTCGGGGCGCAGGTTCGCGTCCACCTCCCACAGCGGCGGTTCGGAGGCAGGCGCCATAATCGCCTTCGTTAGCGTATGAACCAGCTCAGTACCGATCTGGGCGCAATCCTGCTCGGTGAGGGGTTCTACTCCCTCGGGCAGTTCACTGGCGGGAATGGGTGCTATCACATACACCACATCTACATCAGAAATATAGTTCAACTCGCGCGCCCCACATTTGCCCATACCGATAATCGCCAAATCCAGGGCATCTACGGATGCGCCCCGAGCAGGTGCCGAGCACAGTCCACCGCCCAGGCCCTCTGCAACCTCGGTGCGGGCTATCGCGAGCGCCCCCTCCAGAGCGGCGGCGGCAAGATCGGCAAGATGCCGCCCAACCGTGGGCATAAGTTCCACAGGATCGGGCGAACACACATCAACAAGCGCAATTTTCGTGAGTGCGGCACGGTACGCCACACGTAGTGCCGTATACCCGTCTTTACCCGTCATCTCACGTGATGCGCGCGGCCGCTCATCGTCGGGGTTTGCACCCACCGCTTCCAACAGCTCCGTGCGGTATGCGGTTGCCAGCGGGGCCGTAGGCTCATCAATATCGTCGAGCTTTTTACCCCCGGCAGCGCCGCTGTACCCGCGAATATGCGGGGTTTCTTCAACATCGTGCGGGTCTATCTGCGGCTCAATATCCTCCGCCTGAACAGTGCTGGGCTCTTGAGTGGCGATAAGCTCGGGTTCAGAGTCTAATCCGTGGCTATCGAGAACATGGTCGATCAAATGCGGGTTGCGGTACAGAAAATCGCCCAATGCCTGCGAAGACCCTAAAAGCCGGAACATGCTAAATTCGGCATCCCCGCGGTTCGCGCGCTCCGCCGTTGCGGGGTGCTTTTCGATAAGCCTCACCAGCGAAGGTAACGCGATATCCGGCGAGGGTGCCCAGCGCAGCCCGGCAAAGAGGGCATCCGTATTAACCTGGGCGAGTTCGGGGGAATCAAGCCAGCGCTCGCTCTTTGCGGCATCATAGAACCCGGCGGCGACCATGCGCGTGCGCCTGCGTGCGCGTTCTTGACGTTCCGCATCCGCCGGTACCGCCTCTGTTCCTTCAGTAGGCTGCTGCTCTGGCATGGTCCCCTCCCGAAACTCGCCTATCCGCTAGAGAATACCCAGATTATGCTTGAGCTCATACGGAGTGACCTGCGCCTGGTATTGTTCCCAATCGGCACGCTTATTGCGTAAGAATTGTTCGAAAACCTGCTCCCCCAGAGCCTCTGCCATGAACTCGGAATCCTCGGTACGGTTAATAGCCTCACGCAGAGAAGCAGGCAGCGGGTTGTAGCCCATAGCGCGGCGTTCTGCGGTTGTCATGGCGGCAAGGTCTTCAGTCACGGCAGGCATGAGCTCATACTCGTGCTCAATACCTTTGAGCCCTGCGGCAAGAATTACCGCATATGCCAGGTAAGGGTTCGACGCCGAATCAAGCCCTCGGTATTCGATACGCGCCGCCTGCATCTTATTCGGTTTATAGAGCGGCACACGCACCAACGCCGACCTATTATTGTGCCCCCATGAAACATAACTGGGTGCTTCCCCGCCGCCCCACAGCCGCTTATATGAATTGATGAACTGATTGGTGACCGAGGTAAACTCCGGGGCATGCTTGAGTACCCCGGCAATAAAGTGCCGTGCCGTCTTTGAGAGACGATACTCAGCCCCGGCTTCAAAGAACGCGTTGGTGTCGCCCTCAAAAAGCGAGAAATGGGTGTGCATACCGCTGCCGGCATATTTGGTGAAAGGCTTAGGCATAAACGTTGCGTAAAGATCCCGCGTGTACGCAACCTCTTTGATGACGGTACGGAACGTCATCACATTATCGGCGGTCTGCAGGGCATCAGCATGGCGCAGGTCGATCTCGTTCTGTCCGGGACCAGTTTCATGGTGGCTGAACTCCACCGAGATACCAACCTCTTCAAGCATGGTCACCGCTTTGCGACGGAAATCCTGCACAATCCCGCCGGGTGTGTGATCAAAATAGGATTCATAGTCTACTGGTACCGGAAAACCGTCATCACCCAGCTGAGCAGATTTGAGCAGATAAAACTCAATTTCGGGCGAGGTATAGCATGTGAACCCCATTTCAGCAGCTTTGTTGAGGGTTCGCTTGAGTACGCCGCGAGTGTCGGATGCGCTCGCCTCACCATCGGGTGTAAGAATATCGCAGAACATGCGGGAGGTATGGTCTTCAATCCCGCGCCAAGGCAATATCTGGAATGTGGAGGGATCGGGTTGAAGCAGCATATCGGATTCGTACACGCGCGAAAGACCCTCAATAGAGGAACCGTCAAAGCCGAGCCCTTCCTCGAAGGCGCTTTCAACCTCAGCTGGGGCTAATGCCACGGATTTGAGGGTTCCCACCACGTCGGTAAACCACAGCCGAATAAAGCGAATGTCGCGCTCTTCGATGGTGCGCAGTACAAATTCTGTTGACGGTCCATAGATATCTCCCTGTATTCCGGGCGGTAGCTGACTCGGCGGTGAGTGATGCCGTGCTCACGCATATGTTGGTGCCGCAAGACGCGAGTGCGCTGGCACGGTTTTATGTCTCTTTCTAGACTATCGGTTTCTTCCCGCAAAAGCCTGATGTTCAGGTTTCGTTTATGTAAATTCTATGGGTCAGGTAGGCGTCTTAGTTCTGTTGCTATATATTCCGCGTTTTACCCACCTTTGAAAACTGAACCACAAGAGGCGGGCTTTTGGCTGAGAAAGTAGACCTCTCTCGTTCCCGACCAAAAATCCCGCTTCATATGCACGCAGTAGTTTATTCCCCCAAAATTCACGTTCAATTCACGCTAACGGGCTCTGAGCTGTCCGGCGAGTCGCCTAAGATAGAAGTTGCTGGGTGACTCCCATCACTTCAAAATTTTGCGGACATCCAAACCACGAAATCACTGAATACGTTCCAGAGGAAATACACATGAGCATTGCAGAAATATGCAGATTGATAGCTATAGCGTTCATGTACATCGTATGTTTTATCGTTTTAGGAATTCCCGCTCTCATTTTCGCTGGATTTATCGTATGCGCCCTTCTTGCTATACCCCTCACGCCAATCCTGTGGGTTATAGACAAGTTCCGCAACCGAAACCCCACCCCGGTTCCAGAGACTCCCAAAAACCCGTTAAACTCGACGAAATTACCTGGGCTCTATCGCCTCGCCAACTGCGCGACCGGCATGAACTGTACGTACGGTGGGCGCATCGTATTTACCTCAATATCGCTATCCGCCCTGATACCCTCAAAAAACCCGCGTTGGACGATGCCTACTCTGAAGCTGTCCGTGTTGACATTCTGCGAGCCTACACGGCCTTGAACAGATATGAATACGTGCTAGATGCTAAATCTTCTCAACCGCAGAAACTCCGTCAGGCGAGTACCGACGCTCTCGGATACTCTCGGGGTGTTATACGTCAGACAGGTTTGATACTTGGAGATTGGAAAGAACCGCGAAATATATCCGCAAAAATCTTTAAAGGGCAAGAAACTAAGGTACAAGAACTTTGCGGCATCCGTGATGAAACCGAACAGCATCTTTCCACCGCACTATCGCAGCATAAGAACAGTGATTTTCCCCAACAGATTGCTTGTGCGGTGCTTGCCGCCGCAACACAGGTTCTAGAGGCAGCGCAGCATAAACTCGCCGAACATCCGCATATTCGCGGGGATGCAGCACGCACTTACCTGCACCACGAAATTCAGCGTGCAATATGCGGCGTTAGGACTATATTGACGGCGCTGCAAGAAGCCCTTGACACATACAGGAAGTACTGCCGTGCCGCCCCCGAAACACAGGCTGCCGTTGAACTTCTTGAAGCAGCGCAGCACGGAGCCGAAGAACGCCGCAACCGTTTTTATCGGCAAATTGTTAGCCACCGTGCCGAACAGCTCGAAGAAATCCTAGCGACAACCGGCAAGGCACCCGCTGATCTGTCACAAAGTCAAGGGCTTCGAGACCGCATAACGAGCTTTTGCGTAGATTTGCTTACGGAGGTGAAGCCGGTACTTTCAGAGGAATCTTATACACACTGCGAGCGCCTTATTCAACACCTATGCATAACGCAGATACGCCGCGAATACGGTTACACAAAGCTCCTTCTCGCTGGGGAATACGCGCCGCTGAATACGCATGAGCTCTGCACGGCTATGCTGAATCAGTATGCTTGCCAAATACTTCTGGAGGATAAAGATGATCTATCGGGCTCTTTAGAGTACCTGGTAAACCTAGTAAAACAATTACGGCATACGCGAGAGGAAATGCTGCAAACATATGATGGCTACTTCCCCGATATGACACCAGATTCCCCAAGCCAAAAGCGGTTTGTGGCGGCGCTGAGCTACGAGCTTCTTGTATCTGACACCGAAATGTATGCGACATATGACGAATGCCAGCGTATGCTCGAACGCGATAAGCGCAGCAGACTGCAGCCCGATTCAGAGGAATATCATTACTGGATGCTGCAAAACCCTAGTTGGTTTTATCATTCCCTGTATAAGGATGACTTTTTTGTACCCTGGCATAAGGTGTGGGAGGAGCCAGACCACCCACGACCGGACTATCTGAAAGTCTGATACTCGGTTCATCACGTCGTATAAAGTGGCGGAGCTGCCCTTCGTAAAATCAGGAAGGAATAATTGTGGAGTATCTTATTTTCAGCGGCGCCTTCATGCTCGTTATGTTCAGTATCATCTGGCTTATTTCTTATATTTCTTCTTTCAAAGAGCCCTGTCCTTTACCCAATGGAGTCTATGATCCCGAGTTTATCGTGGCCGATCCGTATGCGCTCTCGGCAGTAGCACTCTCTCCCCAAGGGTTCGCCCCTGCCAACGCTCACCCCTCAATTTTCGAGCTATCGCAGGCGGAACTCATGCACAGATGCACCGCATGGTACCGCGAAGCTGTATACGCCGCCCAATATTTTCAGCTGCTACGAGAACGGGGGCAGATAGCCCAAGTTCGAGTCAGCAAAGCCGTCAGTCGTGACTATCTGGAAGATACCGATAGTTTCATCCGGAATATGCACGCTGCATATTATGCTTTCGCGACTACGGTGCACAGAGACGATCAAGCCCTCAAAACCGCTGTAGCACAGTCTCTCAGCTGCTCTCTCGGGGTGCTCTTGAGCATCGCCTATTTGCCCGTTCCCGAAAGTTATCTCACCGATGAAAAACTCGCGCATATCGCCGACCGTGCTCGGGAGCACCAACAGGCTTTATCGCGCCAAATTCACGATCTTGAGACACGCTATCCAGCCATTACCTCATTCCCATTTGATGTACTACATAGGCACCTTCGCCTAGCCCAAACGCTGCACGAGAATACACACCATGAACGATATCTCCAAGGTGCCCAGACGATTTATCGACACCTCACTCTGCTCACGGATGCATTCGACTCCGCACAATCACAGCTGAGCCCAACGCTGAAACCCTTGAGCGTCTGCTTCAGCAGATTGATATTGACCACGCATCAGAGCATTTTCAGACACTTACCGAATATCGTGCAAGGCTCACCGAGCTACAATCGGCGGTGCCATCACAAGACCCCATCACCGTACTAGTACAGGCAACACAGCTTACTCTCGATATTGTCAAAGCTCTCGGATACGCATTTTCCGCAGACACTAAAAACGATGCGCGCGCCCTCCTGAGCACCACTACCGAAACACTTATCTCGGCTAATCTAGCCCGCACCAACGTGTACACGCTCGGTCGCCTTCTGCCTATAAGCCCAGAGCTTCGCGCCGCCCTCTCTCAGGCACATGTTCAGGTACCCCAACTCTACGAGATGATGTCGCTTAGCCAGATGGTCCGCGAGTGCGAACACCTCATGAAATCCGCATCTGCGCTGCACCATCGCGCCCGCACTGAATATCACGAAAAATTCTCAGCCTTTACGCATGAAGAAATTCTCTCGACTGTAACGGAGGCTCTGACCCAGTCTTCAGCCGAACTGCAAGCCCAAGCACAACGCTGTCTTGAACAATTCCAATGTGATGCGCTCGCCGCTGAGAAACGAGGCTCCGGTACCGACCCTCTCGTGTACTGGCCCCCTGCTCTCACACAAGATACCGTTTTCCTCTTCCACGCAGAACGTCACGGTTGGCGCTGGGGCTGGCGAAAGTCCCTTGTCAGAGGCGACTACTCTCCATTACGCGCCCTGTACTAAATCAGATGATGGGTGTTTTGGTATGCCATAGCATCAGGCGTTATCTATCAGCGAACCGCTCCCCAGCACTACCGGAGCAACCACGATAAAATAGACCCCATGAGCGAGAATGAAAACGCCCCTTACGCACCATCCGCGCCTGCCGCATCTGCACAGCACCCGCACAACGCGACGAGCGCCGCCCCCACAGGAACCGGGGATAAGCCTTTCAACCTTGAAGCGGTGAAGAAAGTGCGTACCCTCCACCTCGCGCAAGCTAAAGCTGCGGGCGAAAAGTTCTCAATGCTCACCTGCTATGACTTCTTAACAGCCCAGATTTTTGACCGCGCGGGAATCGATATGCTTCTTATCGGTGACTCCGCCGCTAATGTCGTCTACGGATATGAGTCCACTCTCACCGTTACTCTTGACGAGATGATTCCGCTCGTAGCCTCAGTAGCACGCGGCGCATCCCGTGCTATGGTGGTCGCCGATCTCCCCTTCGGCAGTTACGAGCAGTCTCCCGCACAAGCGGTCGCTTCGGCGGCGCGCCTCATGAAAGAAGGCGGGGCACACGCTATCAAAATCGAGGCCAACGCCGCTATGAACGAGTGGGTTCGTGCCATAGTTCGTGCAGGTATTCCGGTTGTCGCACACGTCGGTTTCACCCCGCAGTCGGAGCATGCTCTCGGGGGTTTCCGGGTGCAGGGCCGCGGCGAAAAAAGCGATGCCGTTGTTGCGGATGCACGCGCCCTCGCCGAAGCTGGCGCATTCTGTGTGCTTCTTGAAATGGTGACTACAGAGACCGCGCGCCGCGTTGATCAGGCGGTGGGCGCAGTTCCTACTATCGGTATTGGCGCAAGCAACGTCACTACCGGTCAGGTGCTTGTCTGGCAAGACGCTATGGGAATGCGCGAGGGCAAACTCCCCAAGTTCGTCAAACAATTCGCGCAGATCGGTTCGCTTCTTGAAGATGCGGCACGTGCCTACCGCGCCGAGGTGCGCTCGGGTGAGTTCCCCGCCCAAGAACACACTTTTGAGTAGGATCTCCTCAGAAAAACCGTCTTAGGGAGCAGCGGAAAATCTACAAAGCACAAGAGCCAGCCTCACACGCGGTGAGTCTGGCTCTTATAGATTTGCGCGGAAATCGGCTAGTCCTGGTTATCCCATTCTTCATTACGCTTCTGCGCTGTTTCCATGGCCTTTTCGGCCTCTTCGCGCGTCGCGTAAGGACCCCATAGGTGGGTAATCTTGCTTTGCTGCCCTTCTTCTACCTGCCCGGTAAAGGTGTTATACCAGTACTGCACCGGGTGCGGACCGGGGGTGATGTCTTCGGTAATGCTCATTATTCTCCTTCAGCATGCCTGCGTTTTGGTGACAGAAAACTACGCAGGTTCTTTATGTCCTTCACGGTAGCACCTTTTATATCCTCATGCGCCGTCTTTCACCAATTTTCGTCAACTTTAAGGCCCTGCGCACGCATGGCGAAAAATATTCTGCATATATGGAAAAAGGTTCGGGTTTTGTATGGGGTACCTAGCGATACACCTGTGTTCTGCCGGTAAGATAATTTTATGGCTACTTCTCATAATCTTCCCGCAGAACCGGGTGCCGCGCCCATAGGGTGCCTGACCCCCGGAGTTGTCACCCCCATGCGCACTGTACCGGCAGATATTGTTCGCCCCGAATACGTGGGGAAGAAAACCCCCAATGAGGGCAACGACTCAAATATGTACACCCCTGAAGAGGTTGAGAGAGTACGTGCAGCGGGTAAGGTTGCTGCAGGCGCTATTGTGGAGGCGGCAAAGATTGCCGTCCCGGGCACGACAACCGATCAGATCGATATGCTGATCCACGAGTATATTTGCGATCACGGCGCTTACCCCTCCACCGTGGATTATCGCGGCTACCCGAAATCGGTATGCACCTCGCTGAACGAGGTAATCTGTCACGGCATTCCCGACTCCACGGTACTTGAGGACGGCGACATCCTAAACCTTGACGTCACCGCATACCTTGATGGAATGCACGGCGACACCAATAAAACTTTGCTGGTGGGTAATGTCGATGAAGAATCCCGTCTGCTGGTAGAACGTACTGAAGAAGCCCTCAACCGCGCGATGAAGGCGGTTAAACCAGGCCGTCAAATCAACGTTATCGGTCGCGTGATTGAAAAATACGCGGCGCGTTTTGGATACGGTGTAGTGCGTGACTATACCGGGCACGGCGTGGGGCGCGAATTCCACTCGGGCCTTATTATTCCTCACTACGATGCAGCTCCCGCCTATGATATGGAGATCAAAGAGGGCATGATCTTCACCATCGAGCCCATGCTGACCCTCGGCACGATCGAATGGGATCTGTGGGATGATGATTGGACTGTGGTCACCCGCGATCGCAAACGTACCGCCCAATTTGAGCACACCATGGTTGTCACAGCAGACGGCGTGGATGTTCTCACCCTGCCTTAGTTTCCTCCCAATAACACAGACACGACGAAAGAGAGACCTATGAACGAGACTACTGCTGCAATTCCTCCGGTCGAAGGCTCGGTAGAATACGTCGATGTTCCGGCGCCCACTCCCAAAGATCTGATGATCGGTATTGATATTGGCGGTACCGGTATGAAAGGCGGTATCGTCGATCTGCGAACCGGTAATCTGGTATCCGAGCGTTTTCGCATTCCCACCCCTCAACCTGCAACCCCGCAGGCTATCGCACAGGTAGCACGCCAAATTGTTGATGAGCTTCAATCACGTGAGATAGCGCCAGAGCCTTATTCTGCTATCGGCGTCGATTTCCCCGCCGTCGTGAAGAATGGTGTGGTTTTCTCAGCTGCAAATGTTGATCCCGCCTGGATTAACACCGACCTTGAGCAGCTCATCAGCGATGCCCTGGATTCAAGGACTGTTTACGGCATTAATGATGCTGATGCCGCAGGTCTTGCCGAAGCCACCTACGGGCAAGGACGAGACAAGACGGGGCTCATCGCCGTTATCACTTTAGGAACCGGTATTGGTTCCGCCCTGATTAACAACGGGGTTTTGGTGCCGAACACCGAACTCGGACACCTTGAAATTGACGGGTATGATGCGGAATCCCGCGCATCCGCGCGAGCACGCGAAGTTCATGATCTTTCGTGGAAGAAGTACGCCAAAAAGCGTCTGCGCCGGTATTTCCAGCATGTTGAAGCGTTGTTCTCCCCCGACCTTTTCATTATTGGTGGAGGCATCTCAAAGAACCCCGAAAAATTTATGCCCTACTTCGAGGACGAGATTCGCACCCCTATGGTGATGGCGACTCTGCGCAATAATGCAGGCATCGTGGGCGCTGCGCTTTGGGCTGGCGGAATGCCTTCCGAACGTCAGCGGCGCGGCGAACTCTAAAGCCCGTAAAACTTCATAAAGCGCGAACAGAGAATATTTTGACGAAACAGGTAGCCCTGTTTCGTCAAAATATTCTCTGTTCGCGGGGTTAAACAACTGGTGCTTAGAGGAATGTACCTTGAAGCGGGTTGCTCTCGTTTGATTTCCCAGAGCGAGCCTTGGTAGTTTTGGCGGTATTTTTCTTCGCAGGCTTCGCATCTTTATTTCGTTTGTCTTGGGAAGTTTTATCCGAAGAGGCTACCGCATCCTCTGGAGGCTCGGCATCTCCCACGCGGTCCTCACGCAGAAGAGCGATCGCAGATTCAAAGTCTTCAAGGTTCTCGAACGCTTGGTAAACGCTGGCAAAGCGCAGGTAAGCTACCGCATCCAGTTTGGAGAGCGGTTCAAGGATAGTAAGTCCCACTTCGTGCGCGTTAATTTCGGCGAGTCCGCGGGCCCGAATAAGTTCTTCGACTTCTTGAGCAAGTTTTGCCAAATCGTCTTCGCCCACCGGACGCCCCTGGCAGGCTTTACGCACACCGGCAGCAATCTTGGAACGATCGAAGGGCTCGGTCACACCGGAGCGTTTAATGACGGAAATAGTGGTTGTTTCAACGGTTGTAAAACGCCGACTGCACGCGGTACATTGACGACGACGGCGGATAGCCGCACCATCGTCGGTAGTTCGCGAATCTACTACGCGAGAGTCTGTGTGCTTGCAGTACGGGCAATACATGGTGTCTCCTCAGGTGGGCACTGTGCAGCACCCGCGTCGAGCATCATCACTCTTATTTTACCGATGCCGTCAAGAGGAACCGTCAGAGGCTTGTGTCCATCCTAGCCACGCCCACGATGGTTTAACACCCAGCATTAGCCCGCCGTGTAGATCTCTGAAGAGCTGGCCTAACGTTTCGGTAAGGATTATCCAGGGGAATTACCCCTCCTGAATAAGCCTTACCCATACCGCTTGATATTGAGGGCTTCTCCCCTACCGGCGAATGCAGCTGGGACCGAAAATCGTCTTAATCTCACCAAAGAGGCTGGGATTGGGATCAACTCGCACACTCGAATCCAGAAGGACCAGCTGTTCTTTATCACGAGTGCGCAGGAGCATCCGAACATCCACATTCCCGCGATGATCACGCAGAACGTCCTTCAGCTCTTTAAGACGATCCTCCGTCACATGGTACTCGGGCACCGAAATCGTAATCGGGGCGCCGCGACCATCATCGCTCAGCTCAAGAATCTGCATTTCCTGAGCGCTCATATTCACGCTGCCGTCATCACGCCGCTGAATACGACCCTTAATAGAACAAATCAGGTCATCCGCCAGGGCGTTGCCCATCGTCTCATATGCACGGGAAAAGAACATGACGGTCAGGGTAGCACCCGATGAGTCCTCAAGCTCTACCGACGCATACTGATTACCACTCGACTTGGCAATACGCCGCGAAACACTCGTGAGCATGCCCGCGATCGTTACCACTTCGCCGTCGCGAATATGCGAGTCCTCGTCGATAATATCGTGCACGGATGCGGTTGCCGCGTCCGAAAGCGCACGTTCCAGACCGCGCAGCGGATGATCGGAAACGTACAGGCCCAGCATTTCACGTTCGAAATTCAATTTCTCGCGGCGTTCCCAGTCGGGAATATCTGGAACTGTCACCGAAAGATCGTCACCGAGTGCGTCATCCATACCCAGGGAACCGAAGAGGTCAAACTGGCCTGCTGCCTCTTTGCGCTTTACGGAGACCGCCGCGTCCACTGCCGACTCGTGTACCAGCGAAAGCGAACGGCGAGTATGTTTCAGCTCATCGAAAGCACCCGCCTTAATCAGCGATTCAATGGTGCGTTTATTACACACAACCAGCGGAACTTTCTTCAGGAAGTCGTTGAAAGACTCGAAGTGCCCCTTCTCTTCGCGGGCTGCAATCATGCCGTCGACCACGTTTGCGCCCACGTTACGAATAGCGCCCATGCCGAAACGGATATCCTTCCCCACAGGCGCAAAGGTCAGGGTGGATTCGTTCACATCCGGGGGCAGCACGGTAATACCCATGGCACGGCATTCGTTGAGGTACAGAGCCAGCTTATCCTTGTTATCGCCCACACTCGTTAGCAGAGCCGCCATATATTCCTGCGGATAATGCGCCTTCAAATAGGCGGTCCAGTACGATACCAAACCGTATGCCGCAGTATGGGCTTTGTTGAATGCGTAATCGGAAAACGGAAGCAGAATATCCCACAGGGCCTTAACTGCGCCCTCCGAGTACCCGTTAGAAATCATGCCATCGTGGAAAGCCTCATATTGTTTATCCAGCTCAGCTTTCTTCTTCTTACCCATCGCGCGACGCAGCAGATCCGCTTCACCCAGCGTATAATTTGCAACCTTCTGGGCGATCGCCATCACTGCTCCTGATATACGATCAGGCCATAGGTAGTATCAAGAATCTCGGCAAGAGGCTCTTCAAGCTCGGGGTGAATCGGCTGAATCTCTTGCTTACCGTTCTTACGAAGGGCATAGTTCGTATGCGAGTTCGCACCCATAGGTCCAGGGCGGTACAGGGCAAGCACAGCGGAAATATGCTCGAACTCTTCGGGCTCCATGAGTTTAAGCAGGCTGCGCATCGGACCGCCATCAAGCTGGAATACGCCTAGGGTGTCACCACGCGCCAGTAGGCGATAGGACTCTTTGTCATCAACCTCTAGGTTTTCAAGGTCTATCTCTATGCCGCGGTTCATCTTGACGTTATCTAGCGCATCAGAAATAATCGTCAAATTGCGAAGACCCAAGAAGTCCATTTTGATAAGACCCAGACCTTCACAGGTGGGGTAATCAAACTGGGTAATAACCTGCCCATCAGCCTCGCGGCGCATCACAGGAATCACGTCAGTCAGGTTTTTGCTCGACATGATAACGCCCGCGGCGTGCACGCCCCACTGACGTTTCAGACCTTCCAGACCTTTTGCGGTCTCGAAGACTTCGCCGTAAATCTTATCGACCGGATCCTCGATAAGTGCACGCAGATCGCCCGCTTCGGAGTAGCGCTTATCTTCGGGGTTATACACATTGGCAAGTGCAATGTTCTTACCCATAACGTCCGGCGGCATCGCCTTCGTGAGGCGCTCACCTACCGAGTAGGGCTGATCCATCACGCGAGAAGCATCTTTGAGCGCCTGCTTCGCTTTAATGGTTCCGAAGGTGACGATCTGTGCGACTTTGTCTTCGCCATATTTCTCGGTCACATAGTCGATCACTTCGGCACGGCGGCGATCGTCAAAGTCCACGTCGAAGTCGGGCATCGACACGCGGTCGGATTGAGGAAGCGCTCAAAAATCAGGTCGTGATTGAGCGGGTTCAGATCGGTAATACGCATGGCGTAGGCGACCATCGAGCCTGCGCCGGAGCCACGCCCTGGGCCCACACGGATACCATTGTTCTTCGCCCAGTTGATAAAGTCCGCCACCACAAGGAAGTATCCGGGGAACCCCATGGAGGTAATAACGCCTACCTCATATTCCGCTTGTTCACGTACCTTATCGGGCACGCCATTGGGGAATCGGTAGTGCAGTCCTCGTTCAACTTCCTTCACGAACCAGGATTCTTCGTTCTCTCCCTCGGGTACAGGGAAGTTTGGCATATAGTTCGCTTTGGTATTGAACTCGACGTTGCATCGTTCGGCGATTTCAAGAGTGTTTTCGCAGGCACCCGGAACATCGCCGAATATCTGATACATCTCTTCCGGCGAGCGCAAGTAGAAGTTGTCCGCATCGAATTTAAAGCGTTTAGGGTCGGTCAGGGTCGAACCGGACTGCACGCACAAAAGTGCAGCGTGCGCGGTGTGATCTTCTTGGCGAGTGTAGTGCAGATCGTTCGTCGCGACAAACGGCAGGTTAAGCTCTTTGGCCAGACGGTGCAGATCTGCTTGCACATTACGCTCGATATCAAGCCCGTGATCCATGACCTCACAATAGAAGTTATCTTTGCCAAAAATGTCACGGAATTCTGCTGCCGCTGCGACTGCCTCTTGGTACTGACCCAAACGCAGACGAGTCTGAATTTCTCCGGAAGGACATCCGGTCGTGGCGATGAGCCCTTTAGAGTAGGTTTGCAGTACTTCGCGGTCCATACGCGGCTTGTACAGCTGACCTTCCAGTGAGGCGACAGATGATGCGCGGAAAAGATTGTGCATGCCCTCAGTGGTTTCCGCCCACATAGTCATGTGGGTGTATGCACCACCACCGGAAACATCGTCGCGAGAGCCATCGCCCCAGCGCACACGTGAACGGTCGGTACGGTGGGTTCCGGGAGTCAGGTACGCTTCCACACCGATAATGGGTTTAATGTCATTGGCCTTCGCTTGACGCCAAAAGTCGAAAGCACCAAAAAGGAACCCGTGATCGCTGGTGGCCATCGAGTCCATTCCGAGTTCCCGTGCGTATTGAAAGAGGTCGCCTAGGCGGGCAGCGCCGTCCAGCATGGAATATTCGGTATGCACGTGCAGATGCGCGAAGCCCTTCTTAGCCACGTTTTCTCCTCATTAGCTGTGGTTGTTGGTCTCTTAGTGTGCTGACTGAGTTTTAGTTATGCTCTGGTGATGTTCCCGGTGCGAAGTGCCTCAAGTGCATAGTCTAAATCCTGCGGGTAGGGACTCTCAAACTTAATGTGCTCTCCAGTTCCCGGGTGGGTAAAGCCTAGGCGATGTGCATGCAACCACTGCCGGGTCAGGCCAAGTTCGGCGCTAAACCGGGGATCGGCTCCATAAGTGAGGTCGCCGCAACAGGGGTGCTGTAATGAAGAGAAATGCACACGGATCTGGTGAGTCCGTCCCTGTTTCTAAATGCACCTCAACAAGAGAGGCAGACCCGAAAGATTCCAAAGTTTCATAGTGGGTAATAGAAGAACGTCCATCCTCAATAACGGCGAATTTCCATTCATGCCCGGGATGCCTGCCGATAGGAGCATCAATAGTCCCCATGAGAGGATCCGGCAGTCCTTGTACCAGGGTATGATATACCTTCTCAACGGTACGATCCTTAAAGGCACGTTTAAGCTCGGTATATGCCCGCTCGCTGCGCGCCACCACCATAAGCCCGCTAGTGCCGACGTCCAGCCGGTGCACAATCCCCTGACGCTCCGCCGCCCCGGAGGTAGCCACGGTAACGCCTTCTCCCAGAAGAGCCGAAAGAACAGTAGGCCCATGCCACCCGTGAGAAGGATGCGCGGCAACACCAGCAGGTTTATCGACCACCACAATATCGTCATCGCAATAGACTATGCCGAAGCCATCTACCTTTTCGGGCTGAATATCGGCAAGGTCACGCGGAGCAGGCGCATTCACAAACACAGTCTCGCCCGCGGACAGTTTATGCGACTTACCGATTTTCAGCTCATTTCCACGCTGAACCACACGCACATGCCCGTCGCGAATCCAGCTGGATGCGCGGGTACGCGGTATCTCAAGGGCACCGGCGAGAGCAGCGTCCAATCGCATACCTACTAGAGCCTCAGAAACATCGAACTCGGCGGTTATGCCTGCTGGCGCAACATTATCGGTCAATTATTCCCCTTCGGAGATCTTCTGAGTTTTCACGTGGGTAGATAGTGCGGAAGCCTTCTTCGCAGAGGATTTAGCACGTGTACCAAGCAGCGTTATGCCACGGAAGTTAAGCAGTACGATTAAAGCCATACAAACGCAGATCGCCGAATCGGCAATATTAAAGATGGCAAAGTTAGGCACCGAAATAAAGTCCACCACGTGTCCCATACCGAATCCTGGCTCACGGAAAAGACGATCAAAAAGGTTTCCGAGAACACCGCCCAGCAGCCCTCCAAGGGCAAGGGTCCAGTTCAGAGCCCGCGTCCTTCGGAAGAGGTAAAGGACGGTTGCAGCGGCAAACGCCATAATAACCGTAAATATCCAGGTTGCATTCTCGCCGAGAGAAAAGGCAGCGCCAGAATTCCTGATGGAATACCACCACAGAAGACCATCGATCACGGGGATGCGCTCCCCAATCTGCATCTTGGTAACCACCAGAAGTTTTGTGCCCTGGTCAATGAAAAAAATAGTAAGAGCCGTTAGAATCCCGACTACCCATGCGCCGCGTGATGAGAGTATACGCGTAACAGATTTATGCGATGCTGTTGAACCAGCGGCAGACGCAGTGGTCTCTTCAGATTCCATGTATCTCCTCGGTGAAGGGCAATGAGCGGGGCGGCGGATGTTGTACCTGAATTCGCCCTCCTCTAGCTTATCTTAAGCCAGGTATAAACAACCGCCCGCAAAGCCAGTAGCAAAGTTCTTCTTGCCACGGATGCGGACGGTGTTTATAAAAAGGTATCGAAACTCAGAGCTTAGCGAGCATCTGCTTCAAAAGACTTCAGAGTCTTCAGCTCTTCAAGCTGAGAGGTGAGGTGTTCCTGCAACTTCGAACGGTAACGCGACTCAAAACCACGCAGGGACTCCACGGTGATTTCCAAACTGTCACGCTCATCGGTGAGCTTGGAAAGAACCTCATCACGCTGAGAACGTGCAGCTGCCACCAGATCTTTAGCTTCTTTCTCACCCTTAGCAACGAGTTCTGCACGGGTTTTTTCACCCTGAGAGACGTATTCGTCATGGAGTTTCTGAGCCATGGCAAGCAGACCTGCTGCATCCTGAGCGCCGCCAGCAGCTACGGGTGCTGGGGTGCTGGTCTTATCCTGTGCAGCGGACTTAGCCGTTGCAGACGAAGAAGACGTATTGTTGGTCGCCGGAGTTGCCGAACCAGACTGGGCGGCTGCAAGCTTACGCTTGAGGGATTCGTTTTCGGTGTACAGCGCGCGGAGCTCAACAACAAGCTCATCAAGGTAATTATCAACCTCATCGCGGTCGTACCCGGATTCGTTTCTCACAATTTTGAAGCTCTTGTTAATCAGATCTTCGGGGGTGATAGCCACAGCTTATCTCCTTTGGAATAAAGTTATCTGTGAATAGGTTTTGGGATGCCCATAAATTTATTAAATAAACTTACGGTGCTGGCTAGGGTACCGCCCATTATTCTACTCTTCTCTACACTTCAAGACCCGATTTTTCCAGGAATTTCGGCGCAGAGAACCTCTTACCATCATAGTAAATGTATTTCCTGACGGAAAGTCTGCCTCGCCGTTATTGCTTCATACATCTTTATGCATATCAGAAAAAAATTTATGCTTTGACCAGGAAATATAACTGTTATTTAGCGTGAAAAAGTTAGTGTCAAAGAGGTCATCACTGACAATAAAAGTCCCACGCCTAAAATCAGAATCAGAAACCCAGTGTCAAGGGCAAAATTACCAATACGCAGTGGCGGCACAACCTTGCGAAGCTGGTTCATAGGCCAGTCTGTCAGAGCATACACTCCAGAGGCGCACAGGAGGGCAATCCCTCGCGGACGCCACCCCGGCACAAAGACACGCACCCAGTCCAGAAGCATACGCAAGAGCAGCCCAATGTACAGAATGTGCAGGGCTATGGTAATGATGGCGAAGATGTACCCCATGCATTACCCCTGGTCAAAAGGAAACGGGCCCTCAGCCTCAAAAGCACCCGGTGCCGGAGTCGTGTCAGCCCCCAGTACCTCTAGGTTTTCGGGGGTTAGCAAGAATACCTGCCCGGTCACACGTTCAATGCGACCTGAGAGCCCGAATGCGAGTCCGGAGGCAAAGTCCACAAGACGTTTAGCATCCGAATCGCTCATTTCAGCGACATTCATAATCACAGGAATATTCTCACGAAACGCTTCACCAATAATTTTGGCGTCGTTGTATGAGCGGGGGTGGATTGTTGTAATGCGGCGCAATTCGTCCTCATCTTCCTCGTAGGGGTATCCGGCACCAAGACCCTCGTCAATGCCGTAAGAATTCACATCAAGCTCATGAACTTGATCGTAGCCGGAGGAAGGGTAGGGGTACTCGTCGGTCTCGTAGTGATTTTGCACCTGGTATTCCTCTCGGTTAGTTTTCTGTTCCCGGTGTGGGATTGGCGTGTAAGTCGCGGCAAACTGGTTGGTTTCTTGCCGCTGAGCTGAAGTTTGATAAGCAGACGATGCCATAATCGCTTCTGATTCTACAGATAGTGGCTCCGCAGCGCCCGTTGCCTGCGGCATAGCTGCGGTGTCAGGGTTAGCAGATGGTGGTGTGGGTAATGCATTCAGCCGGGTTCCAGGTGATGGAGCGGGAGTTTCAGCAGAAGGAATAGATGCCTCATCCGTCGAATCATGACTATGGACATCCTGCATACCTTCCGATAATTCTTCAGTTTCCGACCCATAACGAGTCACGCCGAAGAAAGAACCGAGGCTATTGGCAAGTTTGCCACCGCCTTGTTTCGCCATTCTTTACTCTCGTTTCGCAGTCGTACATTCACATATATGCGGGAGATTCGCTCCACCGATACCTGAGATTCTAACGTGGGAAATAGCACCGCACACGCTGTCGGTTCGACACCGATTATATATGTTCACAGAGAATTTTGGGGGTATTCCCACGGGCTTTATTGACGATGATGCATATTCTTAAAGACGACGTCAACCATCCCTCACAGGTGTACATTCTACCAGCGCTTGAAAATCCTATCAGCGTATTTCTCATCTGCTGCATGCCTTGCACAACAAAACCTAGTAAAAAAATCTAGGGGTAATCTCGCTTCCCCATGATGTCGCTTCCTACCCGCACACACGTAGCCCCCCAGCGAATAGCGGCTTCTAAATCTGCACTCATGCCCGCCGAAATCTGATCTGCATGCGGAAACTCGGCGCGCAGACCCTGCGCCAATTCCCAGAGTTTTTCAAAGGATTCGTCGGGGTTCGCGCCCAGTGGCGCCACCGCCATAATACCCCCACAGCGTAATTCTTCTTGAGCTTCGATACGCTCAGCAAGCTCTAAAATCTCGTCTTGGTCCGTTCCACCACGCGCCCCTTCCGATGCATGTCCCGGCCGTTGCCTGCGCTTCAAGCGAAACCTGAATCAGACATTCTAGAGCTCCTTGGGATAGAGCCACTGGGGCGTCCTGCTCCCCCGCCTCATAGCGAGCTACTTGGTTGCGATAGGCTTTGCTAAAGAATCAATCAGAGACGCACGATCTACGGACTGTACCTGATGGACATATTTTACGACGGACTTTGCCTTATTTGTTTGCAACTGCCCAATAAACGCCCAGTAAGCGGGGTCGGCAGGTTTTTCAATGGCTCGAAGAGCACGAGCTTTAGGAGCCGCCTCTTGATCACGGTTCTCACCAAAAATACGTACCCCCTGGGTGTAAAGCGCTGCTACATCAGAGGCAGGGAAAAACTTGGTCACGGTGACAAGGCGAACTGTAGGGCTATGCTCGGTGCGCACACCACTGGTATCGGCTTCAGCATCGCGGACGCGCGCCATAACCCGTGCGTAGTTATCCGCAAGCTGCTGCGCGCGTTCCGAGGTGTACGTCAATGTCTGTTCTTCGCTCATCATCAGTCCCCTTTACCGATATACCCTCATACTCAGCTCTTCTTCGATTTTAAGATCTCAGGAAGGTTTCGTCACCCATACGAGCCCAGCGATACGTCCGGGTGCTTCACCTCGATTCATAAATCCTCGATGCGAAAAAAGACTGGTGCTTTCATAAGTGCAGGCTGCCAAGTCGGTAGAAACCTCTATCTTCAGCTTATTCAAGAGAGCAATCGCTCCCGCTGGCAAATCTAAAGCCGGTGTTCCTTGGCTTGTCTGAGCGTACGTTTCAGGAATCTGCTGTGTCGCATGTTCGCGCATATCTTCAGGTACCTCATAGCAGCTTCCGCATATACTAGGCCCTAACCACGCGTGAATCTGTGTTGCGCCCTGCTCTCGCATCGTCGCAACTGTGCGTTGAATAACTCCTGCAAGTAGCCCAGGACGCCCTGCATGTGCCACAGCAATAATGGGCACGTCATGGTCATGTGGGGTAGGTTTCTCTCCCACGAACACGAGTGGAATGCAATCAGCAACCATAATAGCTAGAGGCTGACCTGTTGTACTGTAGGCAGCATCTGCTTGCGGAGCCTGCTCGCGTAATTGATCGGCACGTTTCAACGTATATGCTCCACGCTCGTCATTCGGAGAAATCTGTGTACTCAGAATATGATCGGCGCATACAATATCTGCACCGTGTACTTGATTGAGGTAGAGGAAAGGAGCCGAACTACAGAGACTTTGTACATCAGCACGGTTTCAGCGTTGCGGTATGGGGCTCGCCCGCATTAACATGAAGCCCCAAATTACCGGCCGACCGTGAAGTAAATCCGATATGCACGGTATATGGGCCGCTGGTATAAGTTCCTATGGAGTAGAACGGGTTGAGGGTACTCATGGTTCTTTCTGCTGTCATAAGGTCAAAGCATACACAAAGGAGCCAGGACGTATATGTCCTTGGCTCCCTTATGTCTAAAAAAGATGTGTGCGACTTACTTCAGGAAGTCGGGCACATCGAGGGTATCGCGCCGCGCCGGGGACTCTTCCACGACGGGCGGTAGATCAACATCAAAGCCAGCTGCGGCAGGAACATCATTCTGCTGAGTACCATTCTGCGCACCGCCGAAACCATATCCGGTTGATGCGGGAGCTGCAGGAGCGGCCTGCGCAGAGCCGCCGAATGCCTGCTGGGTACGCTGCGCCTGAGCATTTGCCGAAGCTGAACTGTTAGCGTTGGTGTTAGTCTCAGGGTTGACGGCGTCAAATCCAGCGGCAATAACAGTCACACGTGCTTCATCACCCAAGGCGTCATCAATCACAGCACCGAAGATAATATTTGCGTCAGGATGTGCGACTTCCTGGACCAGGCGGGCAGCCTCATTGATCTCAAATAGACCGAGATCGGAACCGCCCTGAATGGAGAGGAGTACACCGTGTGCCCCATCAATGGATGCTTCCAAAAGTGGGGATGCGATAGCAAGCTCGGCGGCTTTAACAGCGCGGTCTTCACCAGCGGCAGAGCCAATGCCCATCAGAGCCGAACCAGCCCCCTGCATAACAGACTTAACGTCTGCAAAGTCAAGGTTGATCAGACCCGGAGTAGTAATCAGGTCGGTAATACCCTGCACACCGGAGAGAAGAACCTGATCTGCCGATTTGAAGGCGTCAAGCATCGAAACGTTGCGATCAGAGATAGAGAGCAAACGATCGTTCGGAATCACAATGAGGGTATCTACTTCATCACGAAGTGCAGCAATGCCGGTTTCCGCCTGGTTCGAACGGCGACGACCTTCAAAGGTAAAGGGACGAGTTACCACGCCGATCGTGAGGGCACCCAAAGAGCGTGCAATACGTGCTACAACGGGAGCACCGCCGGTACCGGTGCCGCCGCCTTCACCTGCAGTCACGAAGACCATGTCTGCGCCCTTGATAACCTCTTCGATTTCCTGGGCGTGGTCTTCAGCAGCCTGACGACCGACCTCGGGGTTTGCGCCCGCTCCGAGACCGCGAGTTAGTTCACGACCAACATCAAGTTTGACGTCAGCGTCAGACATCAAAAGTGCCTGAGCATCTGTGTTAATAGCGATGAATTCTACGCCTCGCAGGCCAACCTCGATCATGCGGTTGACTGCATTGACGCCACCGCCACCGATACCGACGACTTTGATGACTGCCAAGTAGTTCTGGGGAGTTCCAGCGTCCATTTATCCCTCGATTATTTCGTGTAAATCTCTAGAAAAACCCAAGGGTTCAAGTAGAACCTTAGTCTTCCTAACCTCATAGTGACTTTATCTGCAAGGATACCAACAGTTTCACCAGGTTCCTAGTTGCCTGAGGTATTTGACGTGCATTATTTATAGATTTTTATAAAAAATCTATCTTTTTACCCGATGCTTAACCATAAGGTTAAAGGCTAACGAGTAACCGGAACACGCGGCGAAGAAACATCATAAGTGTTTACTTTATTAGCGGCTTGTCCTTGTTGTGCGGTCTTTGACTGGTCCTCACGTACCGCCTCCATCAGCTTAGTTAAAACCTTAGCTTTAAGGTCACTCTCTTCAGCTGTACCCCACTGCACGACAACCCCATCCTTCAATGTTAAGTTAATGTTTGAGGTTGAGCTTGCTCGCGCCTCTTTCACCTGCGTCAGGATTGACGAGGGCAAAGCAGAGAGCACATTTGCAACCGTGCGGAAGGCCGCAGAGTCCTGGGGAGCTTCCTGTCCAACATCGACAAGCGGAACATTGATTCCATCAGCATTCTCAACTTCACGAAGTTTGATTCCCTCACTATCAACAACCACATATTTCCCGTCCTGATGAATGACGGCAACAGGGGTACGCTCTTTGAGGGTTACAACTAGTTCATGCGGAGGATGCGCCTCAATCTGCACGCCGCGCAGTACATGCTCCTGGTCGATAAGTTCACGCACCTTCTGATCATTAATACGAGTCAGCGGCGTGCCCTTGAGCGGTTCCAGTTTCTGCTCAACCTGCACGCTATCCAATAGCGAAGCGCCTTCAACTCGAATAGTCTGAACAGAGAGCAGCGGAGAATAAAAGACCAAACCGATATATAGAAGCACAGCAAGTATAAACGCACCAACGCCATAAAAGATTTTCCGCAAGCGAGTGAGCGGACGTCGGCGCTTCGTAGTCTGACTCTTACTTTGGTCTTCTGCCAAAAGCCCGTCGAGCCCGGGGTCATTGCGTAATTGGGCGATACGCCCCTGCTCTTCGCGGATCTCCTGTTCCCGCACTATCTCGGTTTGACGTTCCTTCTCACGTTCACGACGCCATCGGCCAAAGGTACTAGACGTAGATTTCGCCGATTGTGAATCCAACTCATCCGGTTCAGATTCCCCTGCATCCAGACGTATATCACGGTCCTTGAGCTCTGAAGATTCAGAATACATTGCACGGGAAGAACCCGTCTGGCTCTTACTTTCGGTATGAGTTTCTTGCTCAACAGGATTCGTCTGGTTCTGAGGGCTCATACCTTCAAAAGATTTTGACGTATCTTCAGCAGGTTTAGCTTTCTTTTTGCCGCGAACAACCGGTAACTTCGGAGTACGTATCGGCGAGGTTGCAAACGCTTCCGTGCCCGGTTTTCGCTCTTGACGTCCTTTAGCCACTATTACTCCTTAGGGTAACGGGCATGTAGCTCATGCAGAATACGCTCTCCTAATGCGGTAACATCACCTGCACCAATGGTCATAATAATATCGCCTGGAACAGCACACATAGCAATATCTTCAATGGCTGCAGCTGCATCCGACGCATAATGCACCTCAGAAAATCCAGCACCGGTGATAAGTTCACTCGTGACTCCCTCAATCGGAAGTTCCCGGGCAGGATAAATATCCAGTACATACGAACGATCAGCCTTCGAAAGAGCCTGCGCGAAATCGGCGGCAAATTCTTGGGTACGTGAAAACAGATGCGGCTGGAAAACCACATAGAGGTTATGCCCATCGGCAACCGTGCGGCCGGTCTCAAGTGCACGGAATACCTCTGTTGGGTGATGAGCATAATCGTCAAAGACTTTAATACCCGCTACGTCACCACGCAGAGTAAAACGTCGATCTGCTCCTCCGAAGCCGTATAACGCGGCGGCCGCGTCCTCAGGTTGTGCTCCAGCGAGAAGAGCGGTAATAAAAGCTGCCGCTGCGTTCAACTGATTGTGAATACCGGGTACCCGCAGCTGAGCATCCTGTTCGCCTTCGTAATGTTTACTCGCGCACTCGAAAGACCAGCGCAGTGTTGCCGAAGACTCTGAGCCGTGGCTCGTAATGCGTGAAACCCGTAGATCAGCCTCAGTAGACTGGCCGTAAGTTACCGCTTCAATCCCAGCATCGCGCGCACGTTCTGCAAGCGCACGAGCGCCTTCATCATCCCAGCATGTCACCAAGACGCCCCCAGGGGCCATAGAGGCAACAAAACGGTTAAACGCCTCATACACGCGTTCGGGAGTTTCGTAGAAATCCAAGTGGTCAGGTTCAACGTTGGTAACCACTGCGATCGCAGGCTGGTAGCGCACAAAAGACCCATCGGATTCGTCAGCCTCTGCTACAAACCAAGAGCCTTCACCAGTGGCCCCCAATCGCGCGTTGCTGCCGTATCCTGCAATAACTGTTCCTACCGCGAAAGACGGGTGAAACCCTAACTTATCCAGCATGACGGCAATCATGGAACTGGTTGTGCTCTTACCATGCGTGCCAGCAACCGCTACAACCTGTGATGCTCCCATAGCGGCAGCCAAAGCCTCAGAGCGGTGCAATACCCGAAGGTTCTGAGCACGAGCCGCAATCAGTTCGGGGTTATCTTCGTGAATGGCCGTTGAGATAACAACGGTATCAATATCGTGAATATTCGCAGCATCTTGGGGAGTATAAACACGAGCACCCGCTTCACGTAAAGCCTGAATAGTCGCCGTTTCTGCTCGGTCAGAGCCGCTTACGGGAATACCAGCTTTCAGCATCAACGTTGCAATAGCACTCATACCGGCACCGCCGATCCCTACAAAATGCACACGTCCCAACTCCTGCAGGGATGCGCGCGCGGGAAACGGCGGGTTCAGGGGCTCAGGAAGCACCATGTTAAGGTTCATCAGTTCGGACATTTATTTAACCACCTTCAGGGTTGCCTCAGCCATAACATGTGCGGCATCACGAATGCCCAATTTATATGCTCGACGACCCATTTCTTTTAACTTCTGAGCATCAGCCATCAACGATGGAATTTCACGGGCAAACCACGCCCCGGTCATTTTCTTATCTTCGATGAGAAGCGCGGCTTCTGCCATAACCAGAGAACGAGCATTGAGACTTTGTTCACCATTACCAAACGGGAGTGGAACAAAAATTGCGGGTACACCCACCGCAGCAACTTCGCTTACGGTTGCGGCTCCAGCACGGACTATCAAAAGATCGGCGGCGGCATAAACATCCTGCATGCCGTGGCTAAACTCAATCTGACGATAATTTGGGGCTGTAACGGGCTCGCCTGAATCATCCACAATAGCTTTGCCTTTACCAGTAATATGCAAAACCTGAAAACCCCAGTCCTCAAAATTTGTAATGTTCTCAGCGACGGCGTTATTAAGGCTTTGTGCGCCTAAGGAACCGCCCGTCACGATCAGAACGGGCTTATCGGGGTCAAGACCTAGAGTATGCCTCGCCTGTGCTCGTGCCGCTCGACGGTTCAGATGCGCGATCTCATCTTTCATGGGCATACCCACAAGTTTGGCGCGAGGGAAAGGGGTGTTGGAGAAAGCCACACCCACAAACTTCGCTAGAGGACCACCCAGTTTATTTGCCAAACCGGGCTTTGCATTAGCCTCGTGAATAACAACAGGAATGCGGGAGAAAAAAGCGGCAAGATATGCTGGCGGACACACATAACCACCTACGCCTACTACAACATCTGCATTCGCATCTTTGAGAATTTTACGGGTTTGCGAAATCGCTTTTGCGAATCTTGGTAAAAAGGTTAATGCGTTAAGCGATAGACTTCGGGGGAAAGCTACACGCGGAATAAACTCAATATCAAATCCAGCTTCAGGAACTAATTGAGCTTCCATCTTATCCTTGGTGCCAAGAGTCAGAATATTAGCTTCCGGCTCAATCCGGCGGATTTCGCGTGCTATAGCAAGCATCGGGTTAATATGACCAGCGGTGCCGCCGCCAGCGAGAACCACAGAGGGTGCCTTAGACATAGATAATAACTCCCAACAAATACATTCACCTCATTTTACGACATAGCAGGACTAACCTCGTAGTGAAAGAATATGAAGTCGGGTATATATCCACGTCCCGAGCCCGGTATTCCTCCTTTCCCTATTTCAGAGGCTATGAGCGTGAACCACCCTGACCAGGTTTACGGCCTCGCGGGTTCTGCTGACTCTGTGAAGGCTGCTGCCGACGTATCTGACGTGATGTTCCCGCAGAAGGCTGCCCTGAAGAAGATGTTTGGGAACCCGGTTGAGGGTGCAAAGGTCGCAACCCGGCTGGCAAACGTCCCGATGACGAAGAGCGGTGACGCGCTCGATTGGCGTTTGTGCGCTTTTGCAGGTTCTGCAGGGGAATTGTATCTTCGTGGTCTGCAGGGGTTGACCGTTGCCTGCCCTGCGAGGGACGAGATGCAGGCTGTACATCTCCCTTACGGCGCAATTGAGGGAACCCGTTCATGGGTATGCAATCCATTTGGATGTTCCTCTTGGAACCGCTGCTCACGAAGTCGCTGCCGTTCACGCTGAATACGCTGCTCTTCATGAGCGAGAGCTTCCTGATGCTCCGCCTCACGGCGACGCTCAGCAGCACGATCGGCACGTGCTTGAGCGCGCTGCTCATACGTCTTGCGAGTATGCTCACGCTGTCGCTGGGTTATGCCCAACCAGGATGGCAGTTCTTTGACTCTACGCAGTAAGCCCCTCACCCCAGTAATCTTTACCAAGGGATCCACCGGCTTCTTGCAGTTGAAAGCCGCTCATCTTCAACGATGGCTTGCAGAGCCAGTCGTCGCTTCCAGTCTTCATTAGCGCGTCGCACTTCGCGAGGTGTCTGCTTCGTTAAATCGGCGGCCGGTATGGACCCACCTACAAGTGGAGTTTGCCGCGCAAAAGCATAGAGCATACCTGCGGCAAGCATTGATGAAATCAAGGATGAACCGCCGTATGAAATAAAGGGAAGCGGCACACCAATCACGGGAAGAATACCGGAAACCATCGCCATATTCACAATAGCCTGAGTGGAAAGCCACGCGATAATACCGCCCGTTGCAATACGAATAAACGGGTCTGCGGTTCGGGCGATAATGCGTAACGCACAATAGATCAGGCCCAGGTACAAAAGCACTACGGTAAGCGTGCCCAAAAGCCCCAGTTCCTCGCCGATAATGGCGAAAATGTAATCGTTATGTGCTTCGGGCAAATAGTTATACTTCTGGCGGGATTGTCCTAGCCCAACGCCCCAGAACCCACCGGTTGCCAACGCAACCCCGCCAGCCTGAGATTGATCACAGACAGAACCGGTGCATACACCGAAAACACTCATCAGTCGTTCACGACGGTTTGAACTTGAAATTGACCCCACTATGGCACTCACGATCAGAATAATCGAAAGCCATACCATAGTCTTACGGTTTGCGCCCGCAATATATACCATGCCCAAGAAGATAAAGGCGTAGACGATCACGGTACCGAGATCTTTACCTGCCAGAATAAGCAGCATCAGGGGCAAGAGCCCAAAAAGTGCGGGAAAAATTGCACGAGATGTCTTCTCTTTGAGTTTACTGCCCTGCCGAGTCAAGACCATCGCCATCCACAGCACAATAGCGAGTTTAGAGAATTCCGAAGGCTGAATCTGAATGCCGCTGAACCTAATCCAGTTACGGTTGCCATTAATATCGGTACCAATAGCAAGAACAGCAATCTGGGCAAGAATCGCCAGGGCTAAGAGGATATTAACGACCCACATTTTGCGGTACCGCTGTACTTTCAATACTGCTATAGCCCCTAATGCAGCGGCGCCTAGAGCGGCAAACATTACCTGACGGGTTACCTGCGAGAAAGGGGACATTCCCTGTGAAATCATGCTCACAGATGATGCAGACAGTACCATGATCACGCCAAAAACTGTGAGACCAGCGCATACTAAAAGAATCAGTCGCGGCACATCCGCTAAATCGCGCGATGCGGAACGCTTATAAAGAGACGAGATAGCGTTATACAGAAAAGAACCGAGCCTCGTTGAGCCGTTCCTGCCCTGGCGCTGTGCATGACTTACGCCTCCACGGGCCGACGAGTGAGTCTGACCGGGTGCATTACTCATGCGTTCTCCTCTTCTGTGTCTTAACACGACAAACTCAATAGATTTTTCCTACAGCAGAAAAGTCTACACGGCGTTTATCGTTTCAGAGCAATCAATATGCCTTCAGATACCGACAATATGAGATTTGACCGCATCTACAAAAGCGTTACCACGAACGGCATAATTGTTAAATTGGTCCATCGAAGCAGCGGCAGGCGCCATGAGTACTGTATCACCCTCAGCGGCTAGCTCTTCTGCTTTGACTACGGCAGCTTCCATAACAGTAACCCCGTCAGAGGGATCATTCGCCGAAGCCGTCATATTATAGGTAGGAACATGGCTTGCATACTTCGCCAAAGATGTTTTAAGTCCCGCCGTATCAGTGCCAATGATTAATACTGCTTTCAAACGTGAAGAATGCTGAGCTATAAGATCATCATACTCCACCCCTTTAGAAAGACCTCCAGCAATCCAAATCAGCGAAGGATAAGCGCTCATTGAAGCGTTAGCGGCGTGTGGGTTAGTAGCCTTAGAATCGTTGACCCACTGGATTCCATCGCGGTAAAGCACCGTCTGATTACGATGCGCACCAGGCTTATAAGAACGCAGTCCATCCCGCACAGCCTCAGGAGCAATATTTGCAGCACGACATAATGCGGCAGCGGCTAGCGCATTCTCCACGGTGTGCTGTGCGGGAGCTTGACCGGGAACGGGCGCTAAATCTTCAAGAACACCAAGCTCAAGTGCCTCGCTGTATCGATTCTTCAAAAACGCACGGTCAACAATAATGTCTTTCCGCCAAGCCCAACATGGAGACTGAGGGGATCTCGGTTGAGCTAATACCGATGGCACGGGCACCTTCTATAACATCTGCTTCTTCAACCATACGCAAAGTATCAGCATGATCGGTATTGAAAATACACGCTGCCTGAGTATTTTCGTACACACGTGCTTTATCGGCCTTGTAAGCCTCAAAAGGAACCGTGCCAATCGACGTGATCTTCCGCTACGTTAAAGCACCACGGAAGCGTATGGCGACAGTGAAGAAGTCCAATGCAGCTGAAAGCTCGAAAGCTCTACCGCAAAAAAATTCATAGGGTTCATCGTCGGCAACAGCGTAGACTGCTGGCATGCCCACGTTCCCCAACCTGCAGAGATTTTTTTACCGGCTGCTTTAAGAATCGAATCGACCATGCCCACGGTCGTAGTTTTTCCCATTGGTTCCCGTCAGGCACAGCCACTTTGGAGTAACCCGACCTTGACGTTGATTCAGACGCCATGCCAGTTCGATTTCACTCCAAATTTGAATCCCTCGTTCATATGCATCAAGCATTACAGGGCTATCTGGACGGATTCCTGGCGAAGTCACGATAACATCCGGGTCTTGATCATCGACACGAGGCACACATTCCATGTATTCCTCGCCAAATAAACCCGTCACGTTCCCATAGGCTTCTTGGTAAATTCGGATGCGCTCTCGCTTTTCCTGCGTATCCTGCGCATCAATGGCGGTAATAGGGGCGCCTTTCTGAGCCAGCACATCCACAGCAGCGTCGCCGCTAGTACCGAGACCTATTACGACAACCCTTCAGCCCCGCCCAAGGCCCGTCCCAGGTAGTGAGCTCAGCAAGCCGAGGATTATTGACGACTGGATTGACAGCGATAGCATCTGCATATTGGGCACGCTGTGCCTGATATGTGGAGGCCCGCTGCGAGTTCTTAGCGTCAGGCATTAGTGAATCACTCCAGACGTCTGTGAGAACCAATCTCCAAAGAAAATTGCAAGAGCAACCAGCACACAAAGCGCATTTGCAATCCACAGACGGAATACCGAGTTCACTTCACCACTGCTGACAGAGCCGGGGACAAGACCCTTCTTATCTATGGAGTATCTTCCGTTTGCACCGGTTTTCTCAAGATGATGGTGGAAAGGAGTCATGCGGAAGAAACGGTAGGCATGAGGAATTTTATCGCCAACAGATACAGAACGTTTACGGCTAACTTTGAAGACAACTTTCTGCACAATCACCGAGAACACTTCCAGAACCGGCACAAGCGCGATAATGGGAAGCAGAAGCTCGGTACGGGTGAAAAATAGCGAAGGAAACCAGCGCGCCTCCCAAAGCAAGAGAACCAGAGTCCCCCATAAAGATTTGTGCCTTAGAAACGTTCCACCATAGGAACCCGGCGAGGGAACCAACAAGTGCGGCTGCAATAAGTGCCAGCGACCCTGGATCCCGCACATCATAGCATGCATTTCCCGCCCCACCGCTGCAGGCATGTACGTATTGCCAGATAGTCATGGCAAGGTAGCCAGTAAAGATGGTCATCGTTGCGCCACCCGCAAGTCCATCGAGACCATCAGTGAAATTCACGGCATTAGTGCCCGAAAGGGAAATCAGGGTAATCCACAACACCATGAGGATAGTACCACCTATAGCCCCCTGCAGCCATGAAGTCGAACGGAAGATCACGCACAAACGAAATCGCCGTCGAGGCGGGGGTCACTCCCGCCGCATTAGGAAATTGAAACACCAAATACGCAAAAAGGAAGAGTCACCGCTAGCAGACCAATAGTCTTCTGGTTCTCGGTGAGTCCTTCGTTCCCCTGGTTGCGGAACTTCATAATATCGTCGGCGGCCCCGACTCCGAGCATTCCTAGTGTAAACCCGAGGGTCAATAAAGCCGTCGCACTAGGAACCGGCGAGGTTCCAAAAACTGCAGCGTTAATCAGCAACGCAAGCAAGTAGGCAACAACGGCGGCTGGGATAAAAAAATAAGACCTGCCATCGTGGGCGTCCCCGCCTTATGCTGATGCGCGGCGGGGCCTTCTTCACGAATCAGCTGCCCCAACTGAGCTTCTGCATCTGCTTGATGAAGAGCGGTATTGCTGAGAAGGAGATAATAAACCCTAGGATTCCAGCAATAAGCACAGTAATCATGGTTAATATGTTCCTTCGTGAAGATGGCTACGGTCTAGGGCGGTTGTCGAGGTTTGCGCTGCAGAACTACCAGTTGATACCGTGCTCAGAGCGGCGCCCGTTAAATCCGTCACCTCAACAAAATCGCCAGCACTCAGCCAAGCTGGAGCCTGTTCTTGAGCCTCACCAAAGGTCTCGGTGCAGAAGGCAACCTCATCGCCCAAAGAACCTAGTTTAGCGCCATTTGAAGATTTAAAACAGCACAATATCGCCAGAACGTAACTCTGCACGCAAAATATTTAGTGCTTCTTGCGGTGTCTCTACCCAGGTAGCTTCGTTGCCCCATGAACCTTCAAGATGCGCGGCGTTGTAGGCTGGTTTCGCCTCATTCCCAACCGCAATAAGCTTTGATATATTCATGCGTACCACCAGACGACCGAGTCGATCGTGCTCCTCCAAAGAGGCCTCGCCCAGTTCGAGCATAGCCCCCAAAACTGCCCAAGTCCGTCGTGGCTTCGCGCCTCGTCCCAGTTGGGCCAAAGTGCGTAAAGCGGCTGTCATTGACTCGGGATTAGCATTATACGCATCGTTGATGACAGTCACACCGTCTGCGCGGTCTGTACGAGCCATCCTCCATTTAGACAGCGCCCCGGTGTTATTGAGGGCATGGGCAATAGCGTCTCCAGGAACACCAGCGTTATAGGCTACCGTAGCAGCCGCCAGAATATTGCATACATGATGCTCACCAATGAGTTTGGAGGAAATCTCATATTCGCTGGCGTCGGGAAGGCGAAGAGTAAATTCCGGACAACCAGCATCATTAGTATGCAGCCCCAAAGCGGCAGTATAGCGTTCGTACTGCGGTTTCTCCCCCACCCCAAAGTAGGTTACCGGCGCACTTGCGCGAGCTGACATGCGTGCAACACGCTCATCATCAGCATTGAGGATCAAGGTTCCGCCAGTATGAATACCTTCGGCAAGCTCCCCTTTAGTACGTTCGATGTTGTCGACCCCGCCAAACTCGCCAGCATGTGCGGTGCCAACTTTAAGAATCACACCATGGTCAGGGTGCACAATATTTGCCAGGTATTCGATATTCCCCACATGATCGGCACCCATCTCAATCACAAGGTAGCGAGTACTTTCGTCAGCGCGGAATACAGTCAAAGGTACGCCAACTTCGCCGTTGTACGAACCTACAGGGGCTATAGTTTCGCCCTGAGAACTTAGGATCGCTGCTAATAAATCTTTTGTGGTGGTCTTCCCCGCAGAACCGGTAATACCAATAACCGTAAGATCGCCTAGAGACCGCATCTTTTCAACAGCATACTGTGCGATCTTACCCATGGCGAGAACCACATCATCAACCTGGATGCTGGGGTACAGAATACCCCGCTCATCTTTAACAGGGCGTTCGACAAGCGCTAAGACAGCACCTTTGTCGAAGGCTCCCTGACACGAAGTTGTGTCCGTCGGTCACCTCACCTGGCTTAGCAACAAATAGGGTGCCTGGTATAACCTCACGCGAATCGGTGGTCGCGAAGGTAGCACCTAGCTCGCTCTCACGCCCGGCTAAGCCGAGCGGTGAGCCGCCTGTTGCCGTAATAATTTCGGCGGCGGAAAGCTTAATCATCTATGCTCCTTATGCTTCTTCAAGCATGCGTCGATAATCCGGAAGAATTTCGAAGTCGTTGGAGACAAGCGCTTTCGCGGTCTCCACGCGGTCGTCAAGTTGCACATCGGTACCGGCAACATCCTGCGCCGTTTCATGTCCACGACCGGCGATAAGAATAGCATCTCTCGCATCTGCGAGTTCAATTGCCCGAGCAATCGCCACTTCTCGCGGAGCAAGATTAAGGATTTGGGATGCTCGCGCACCTTCGGCATTAGCTCGTTCAGCCCCGGCAACAACAGCCTCGCGAATTGGGGCGGGGTCTTCACCGTGCGGATCGTCATCGGTCACAATCACAATATCGGCGTGCTGTGCAGCAATTTCTCCCATTAGGGGACGTTTGAGATGATCGCGCTCGCCTGTTGCCCCGAAAACAATGATGACTCGCCCACCACCTGGTCGGTCCATGGCTTCAAGCGCCCGAGTGAGCCCGTCAGGGTTGTGGGCAAAATCGACAATAGTATGCGGTGCCAGAGAAATCAGCTGCATACGCCCGGGCACTATAGGGGTTAGTGCCGTGCCATCAGCTAGGGCAGGTCGTAGGATAATGCGTTCTTCCTCAGAAGCACCAATATATACCATCAGTGCGGCGAGTGCGGCGTTTGAAACATTGAAATCTGCCGGAAGATGGGTACAACAGGGAATGGTGTCTCCCGCGCCGTTAGCCAGCGTGAAACGATGCCCTAACCCATCACGTTCAACGTTGATTACCGCCCAATCAAGCGGACCGAACTCAGCTGGAACCTCGGCTAGACCCATGCCGTATTCAGTAACAAGCCGAACAGCATTACCTGTCCCCAGCTGAATCTGGGCGTGGCGAAGCATCTTCTCGCCCCACTCGTCATCGGCAGTGATGACAGCGCGCTCAGTCCGCTCGGGTGTAAAAAGCTGTGCTTTAGAATCAAAATAATTCTGCATGGTGCCATGCAAATCTAAATGATCCTGGGTGAGGTTTGTAAACCCAGAGACCTTATAAACTACACCATCCACACGGTGATAGTCGATAGCATGCGAAGAAACTTCCATTGCTGCATGAGACACGCCGCACTCCCCCATAATCGCAAGGAGAGAATGAACGTGAACAGACTCTGGGGTGGTTAGAGCTGAAGGAACGCTCACACCATCAACAAGAATTTGGATAGTACCGATAAGACCGGTCTTAGCCTTGAGAGCAGTTCGGAATACCGACTCCAGCATGTAGGTAGTCGTCGTTTCCATTGGTTCCTGTGACAGCGTAGCGATTCAGACCCTTGTAATCTTGTGACCCATAGATCAAAGCGGCGAGTGATCCTATAACAGGACGTAAAGAGTCACAGACCAGCAGGGAGCACCTATCTAAAGAAAGATTTGCCTCCCGAATCATCCGAACGCCTGCAGTATCCGTGAGGATAGCGTGAGCCTGGGCCTCCAGCGCTTTTTGCGCGAATTGTGCACCATGAGCTTTCGCGCCTGGAAGAGCAACATATAGGTCTGCAGGACGAACTGCACGAGAATCCATGCTGATCCCTCGCACATCTTCTTCAGAGCTTTGATGTTCTAGAACAGGATGCGCGCCTAAAGCCTCTAGATGCTCCACGAGCTCAGTAACCGTGCTCCCTCGTGGATTCCGAGGTCGCAGACTCTGCACATCGCCTCCCAAGTGCGAGGTGCGACGAGCGTCTTGAGCCAAGCGCGTTTCGCTGTCCATTATCCTTCTTTCCTGACGGTCATACGCATTTCTTGCCGCCGAGATTTTTATTGTTATCGTCCTCGATCAACGCCAAGGTACGTTCCTATTGTAATAAGTTCTGCACGGTCGGGTGACCGCATGTGACTTACCCGTTAGATTTTCCATCCGCAAAAATAGGAATTTTTACTGGATCTGTGGTGGATTTAGGCACGTTATACGTGTGCAGTACTTTCTCCATAATCTGTGAGAACTGGCTTGTTGCTCCCACACTACGCACATCACCCTGAGGGCGCTGCAGAGTAACGCTTACGAGAAACTGCGGGTTGTCTATAGGCGCAAGACCTATAAAGGATGTGGTGTATCCGTCATATCCGCCTTTATCGCTGGGAGCTTCAGCTGTACCCGTCTTACCGCCGACCCGGTACCCTTCGACAGAGGCTGTTTTCGCATGGCTTTGAAGTACAACATTCTCCATTAGTTCTCGACATTGTTCAGCAGTTTTTTCGCTCACCATCCTGGTGCCGGGTTCCACATCGCGTTTATGCACCGTACCATCGGCATCAATCAAAGCGTCAACGATGCGCGGTTTAAGTTTCACACCGTTATTACCGAGTGCCTGAAAAATCATGGCGGTTTGTAGAGGGGTCTGGGCAATACCCTGCCCGAAGAAAACTGTGTATTCCTGACGACCGTCCCATTCATGCCAATCAGTTACTAGCCCCTGCTGTTCGCCAGTCAGCTCAATACCCGTATAATCCCCCATACCGTATTTTTTGAGCCAGTTATAGCGATCTTCCTTGGGGAGTTTCTGCCCGACAAGTACCGTTCCGGTATTCATTGAATCGGTAATAATACCTGAAAAAAAGTCCGGCGCTGTGCGGGGTGGTCAAAAGGCGTCCGTGAATGTTTGCCCGTTGATCACCAAACGTTCCGGAACATCATACGCCGAGGTAGGGGTCGTAATGCCGCTTTCGATCAAAGCTGATGCAGTCAGAATCTTCTCAGTCGAGCCAGGCTCAACAACCTGGGAAATAGCACGTGGGCTTGTATCCTGCTCGTTCTTAACTTTCTCAGCGCCGGGATCCATCATCGTAGAATCGGCCATTGCCAAAATCGAGGCATCCCGCACATCCATAACGATAACGGTGCCCCATTCCGCTTTGAGCTCGTCCACACGCGCTTTGACAATCTGCTGCGCGAAAATACTGGATATCCTGGTTAATGGTCAAACGTACGTTCTTCCCATTTTCTACATCGGTCGCCTCTTCTTTAGTAACAGGAATACGCACACCATCGGCACTAATTTCGTAGGTACGCTGACCGTCCACGCCCGCAAGATCTTTTTCAAAGACGCGCTCAATACCTACAGATAAATTCTTCTTGATCGTCTCGTTCTCGTTACCGGTTGCCTCATCAACAATACGGTAACGACCCACAACAGAGCCGCCCACGGGTCCGTTTGGGTACAGGCGCTCAGAGATGGCTTCCCCATAAAGGAACGGGGCTCCTAGAGCATCAATACGGCGAAATATCTCAGGGGTGACATTTGATTTCACGACGGCATATTTTGAGTCTCCGTCAAGCTTAGACTTGATAAACTCGTCGGTAACCGTAGGGTCAACGGTATGCAGAATGTCGGTTAGCTCATACACCAACTGTTCTGGAGTGATTTCACTCTTAGTATCGCGGTCATTATCGTAGCGCTTATACGAAGCAACAATAGTCTGATCAGCAATGATGTTGTACCGCTGCACGCTTCGAGCAAGCACCACTCCGTTAATATCGAGAATCTGACCTCGAACCGCTGGAACAGTCTGAGAGCGCATGCGTTTCTCACGCGATTTCTCGGCAGTATGCTGTGGATCAAACCCCTGTAGATAGAGAAGCCGTGCACCCACGGCTGCCAAGCCGCCAGTAGCCAAAGCACCCACTACAAACCCGCGACGCCCAAGCTGTTGAGGCTCGGGCGGCACGGGCGCATTCTCATGAAAGCTCAAAGGTGTCCTTTCAAACTCTTAAACAGTTCGTTCCAGTCCCCACCAATATACTATCGTTGAGATGCTGAAGGGTTAGTGGATGCCGAGGGTTTTGCAGACGCCGACGATGAAGCAGACGCACTCGAAGCCGGTTGCTGTTTATCCGCCGATGCAGACGGTGCTGCACTCGGCGTTGCAGATGTCGAAGCGCGACTCCCCTGACTGGGAACGGCGGGGGCATCCACGAGGTTGCGAGCGCCCGGGGCATCATCTTTAGGCTTCGCTACAGGAGTAGCCGTGCCGTTAATCTGCCCGCTGTTGATATCCAAAGTTGCCGGAATATCCGTCGCATGCATACCCAGCGAGCTTGCACGGTTCGCCAAGTTTTGCGGAGCCTGTTGGTACCCAATTTCTTGTTGCAGGGCTTGGTTCTCTTGGGTCAGTGTTTGCTCTTGGGTACGCAAGTCCACAAGGTCGTATTGACGGGTTGCGATCAAGATATTGAGCATCAAGATAAAGACCAAGGTCAACGGAATAGCAACAAATACACCCACCAACGCCACAGGACTCCAGCTTCGCGGACGTACCAGTGACAGGGCAAGCGGTACACGACGAGTCTCCCGAGCCTGAGCTTTTACTCGTGAGCTCTTAGCCGCAATCGAACGAGCTGGGTATGCAGATTTCGCCGGGTATCCGATAGTACGCGGATGCTGAGCACCGCCAGTGCGCGGACCAGCGTATGCGGTTACATGTTCCGACAACCGGTTCTGTGCACGATGAGCAATTCGAGCGTGCGTATCAGAAGTTACAGAAGTACGTGGAACCTGGATTTGAGAAACACGGCTTTCACGTTTGACGCAGGTTTATTCCGCCCCGGTACACCCCGGCGCGTTGGGTGTTTCTGAGCAGGTTTATGCTCAGGAATAATACGCAAATTAGCGTTCCGAGTTCCCCTGCGCTGAGTGGCAGCGCGGGGCGTCTCCTCTACGCCGGTTACAGTCGGCGCTTCGGGAGTGGTAACGCTCGGAGAGTGTTGCGGAGGGGTCATATCCTGCTCTTTCAAGTCTGTATCTGTTGTTATGCCAATTAGGTAGATGTGCCGGGAGAGTTAAGCTGTCTTAGAGATTCAGCTGGATACTTTGATTTTTTCTCCGGCACGCAGTTTAGCGCTTGCTGCACGCGGGTTTTCGGCGATTTCAGCCTCTGTAGGCGGCTCTGCACCGCGGGTGATAACTCTTATCGTCGGCTGATGTTCGTCAAGCTCCACGGGAAAGCCTTTAGGGGCCTTCGACGTAGCAGCCTCGGTCAAAGCACGTTTGACGATTTTGTCTTCAAGGCTGTGATAGCTCATAGCGACAAAACGACCGCCGAGTCTCAGAGCATCCAAAGCCGCAGGAACCGCCCGTTCAAGAGCTTCTAGCTCATGATTAACCTCGATACGCAAAGCCTGGAAAGTTCTCTTAGCCGGATGACCGCCCTTGCGCTGTGCTGCAGCGGGTACAGCCTTCTGAATGGCAGCTACCAGTTCCCCAGTCGTGGTGAAGGGTGCGTGTTTTCGCTGTTCCACAATATGCTGGGCAATACGGGCAGCGAATTTCTCCTCACCCCAGTTTTTGATGATGCGACGCAGCTGATTCTCGCTGTACTCATTGACAACGATGCGGGCAGTTAGCTCATCATCACCGTTCATGCGCATGTCCAAAGGTGCATCATAGGAATACGCGAACCCACGGGAACGCTCGTCCAGCTGCATCGAAGACACGCCTAGATCCAGAAGAACGCCATCTACAGAGGTGACTCCCGCCGCGGACATCGCATCTTCTATATGGTCATATACGGTGTGCACAGGCACGAAGCGATCTCCAAAACGCGCCAGACGTTCGACAGCAATAGCATGTGCCTGTGCGTCACGGTCTATGCCGATAACCGTTAGGTTGGAGAACCTTTCAAGCATTGCTTCTGTATGACCCCCCATGCCCAAAGTCCCGTCAATGACAACCGCATCCTGGCGCGAAATAGCGGGTTCCAACAGCTCCAGGCAACGATCGAGCATAACCGGAACATGGCGTTCCTGTGCCTGTCGTTGTGAAAGCTGCCCCAAAAGCCCTTCCCGATATCCAGGGTCGCCAGATACAGCATTGGGGGATGTCGAAACATCGTGCGTTGGGGCAACCACGCCGGTAAGTGAGTGAGACTCGGCGTTCATGATGCTCCTTCCCATAGCTCTAGCGGTCGTTCACAGCGGATCACAGGTTACGTTTGGGGCAACAAAACTGTGTGGTGACATAGTCATTACAGAATTGGGGCGAAAGGATCTTCGTCCAACGACGCAAATTCTGCTTCTGTCTGTGCCATATATTCTTCCCATGCTTTGGAGTCCCAGATTTCCGCACGACTTCCTGAACCAATCACAGTCAGCTCTTGCGACAAACCTGCATACTCACGCAGCACAGGCGGGATCGTTACACGTCCCTGCTTATCAGGCACCTCATCAGAAGCTCCCGAAAGGAACATGCGCATAAAGTCACGTGCTTGCCGCCCAGGAAGCGGAGAGCTTCGCATCGTTTCGTGGATACGCTCAAACTCGGCGACAGGAAACACGTATAGGCAGCGTTCCTGACCGCGTGTTAGCACGAGACCAGCTGATAGCTCATCGCGAAATTTCGCTGGCAGGATGATGCGCCCCTTGGTGTCCAGGCGGGGTGTATATGTTCCAAGAAACATGCGGCACCCCTTTCCTGACAAGCGGAATACCCGCGACTCCAATTAGGCATGTCTACCCCTGAAACTATCTTCCCCTCCACTTTACTCCATTTTGCTCCACTATTCCTACCTCATGAGGATTTTTCTCAGAAAGAACACAGCTTTTCCTTAGTTTTAAGCACCAAAGAGGGCGAGTGGTTTATCAAAAACCACTCGCCCTCTCGGACGTTTCTTTAAACTTATTAGTAAAAGTTTAAATCATCAAAAGTTTAGTTTTTCGCCACGGTTACGATCGTCCCAACGCTCTTCGAGGCGAGACATGAACTTCGACTGCTTTGTAGATTTTTTTCAGAAGAACCCGCACCTTCCCTGGCGAGCTTGGGTTGCTCCCTGCGCCTTGTCTCCTAAGAACGAATCCACCGGAGTCTTCTTACTTGTTGTCGCCAAATAAACACCACCGGCAGCAATAATAAATCCAATAATGCCCAGCCATATCATCTTTGAGGCAACGGCACCGATAATAATACCCAACCCAGCTAACACGCCCAAAATGCCGAGAGCCATGTGTCGGGCACTAAATACGGGAGCTGTATTACCCGTTGATGACATTGATGACGCAAAATGTGGATCCTCAGCGCTCATCAGTTCTTCGAGCTGGTCGAGAACCTTCTGTTCACGCTCAGAAAGTGCCATTTCATTCTCCTTGAACGAACCGGTGACATGAGTGCTTATTCGTCTATCCTAAACCTACAACACTCCGTTGCTTTTATACTACCCCGCAATCCTTTTTTAAGATACCTACCGCTCGCTCGCGTGAAAATTTTCTTCTCTAACCAAATATGGTCTTGTTTACGCTCTTTATGGGAAGATTCACCTCAGAACAGATTTTTCTACCCCAGATTCTTCGATTCCCTCCACTTTTTACTCCCCTATACTCCAGAGCGCTCCCCTAAGAAGTTTTCTGTTTTTCTGGGCTGCTCTTGTGAATATATGAAAGATCAGAAGCACTAGAAACGGCTGCATCAGTAAACTTCTGACGAATACTATCGAGAGCATGTTCCACTGCGCTCCAGTCAGGAGCACTGCGGATTCCATTCCAAGCACCAACCCTGAACTTATCATCACCCACAGTATCTTCAAGATGTTTAGAACCTGCCTCTAAATCTAACAGTATTGCATCGTCGAAGAGTGGATACTGCACTCCGAGCTCACTACGTTCAAGTTTTTCGGCGCGAACACCAATGAGGCGAATAGCGCGTGTCGCATACTCCTGAGACTGCTCAGCAGAAAAGGCCAAAAGCCCCATCCCGCGCAGTGCAGCATGAGATGCCCGATAAATTTCCATACCTGAATCGCAAGAAACCGACAACGGCACAGATTTCGTATGAGTCTCAAATCCTTCATACCGAATTTTGAGGCTGAGAGAACCTGCCAGCTTACGTGCACGGCGCAAACGTATACCCACTTTAAACGAAAGCGAGCGCAAAGCATCTGTAATCTCATACCCCGACGTAGTGTCAGTCCCGAATGTGTGCTCAGCGCCTATACTTTTCTCTTCACGATAGGGCACAACATCACGGCTATCGAGCCCACGAGATGTAGCCCAAAGGTGTTCTCCAGCAGCTCGTCCGAACCGTGCACGCAGCCAGCTTATGTCGAGTTCGCGTAAACCAGCAATTGTTGTAATACCGTATTTACCGAGGGCTGCAGCACTTTTAGACCCTACACCCCAGAGCTTTTGAGACAGGAAGTGGATCTAAAAACTCACGGACTTTTGCGGGAGGAACCACCCATAGCCCGTTAGGTTTACTACCGGTCGAAGCCATCTTGGCAATAAGTTTATTGACGGAAATGCCCTGCCGAGCTTGGTAGATGAAGTTCCTCCGCAATTCGTGAACGCACACGCTGAGCGATATCTACAGGACTCGTTCCATGGATAACTGCACCCGTGAGATCCACAAAAGCTTCGTCCACACTTACCTGTTCTACCAACGGGCTTTCTGCACGCAAAATATCCATAACAGCCTGCGAATAATACCTATAGTTACCGCGAAGAGGCATGACCACAGCAGCAGGACATAGAGAAAGAGCTCGTGAAAGGGGCATGCCAGAACGAACTCCATATATGCGAGCCTCATACGAGGAAGAACACACCACGGCGCGAGGCCCCTGTGGAGCAACGATGATAGGTGCACCCTGTAATTCGGGGCTCTCCAGAAGCTCCACATTAACGAAAAAAGCGTCCATATCAAGATGCATAACAACGCGCCCCTGCTGCTGGTTCATACCCCTCCTTCCCAACTCACAATATATAATAGCATATATATTCTATAATTAGTACTTGTATTCTATATCATAGAAACCTCAGACCTCAGGAAGGTTATAATATTCGCAAATATCGACCGGTGCTTTACTCTAGAGGAGTATTCGCGCGCACTCCCCTAAGGAGCACAAACATGGCAGAACAGCCGAAACCTGAAATCTCAGCGACGGCGTTAAGTCTGAGCAAGAAGCTTACCTACGCGCAGTCGAAGCTACTATGTCAGAATTTTTCGCACAACAACGCACTCTGCTGACCGCTATATCTCACGATGCGCTGCCCCTTCTTGAAGCTATCGAGTCGCTCTCTTCCGGGGGGAAACGTCTCCGGGCTCTTCTGAGCTATTGGGGATGGCGAGGTGCTGGAGGAGACTCCATACTCGAAGGGTCGGCTCCTGCCCCTATTATTCGAGCAGGGGCTGCCCTTGAGCTCTTTCAATCAGCGGCTCTTATTCACGACGATATTATCGATCGCTCTGATACACGCCGCGGAAAGCCCTCAGTACATAAAAAGTTTGAAACACAGCACATCCAGAACTCATGGGTGGGCGATACTTTCAACTACGGACTAACCGGTGGAATCATCGCGGGTGATCTGTGCCTTTCGTGGTCGGAACAGATGTTCTCATCCATCGGAGAAGGTGCTTTATCCGGCACCGAAGCGCGAAACATCTTCGATACTATGCGTACCGAAGTTATGGCTGGCCAATACCTTGATGTGCTTTCCGAAGTTATTCCAGCAGAGACTCCTGAGAACGCCCTCGCTCGTGCTCACCGTGTTATTCAATACAAATCCGCAAAGTACTCCTGTGAGCACCCACTCGTCTTAGGAGGGGCTTTAGCACTCACCGCAATCACGCATCAAGACCACCCGATTCTTGGGAAATATCGTGCTTTCGGACTTCCGCTGGGAGAAGGATTTCAGCTTCGTGATGATGAACTTGGTGTCTTTGGAGAACCTAGCGCCACAGGCAAACCCGCCGGAGATGATATTCGTGAGGGAAAACGCACCGTTCTCATAGCGCTAACAACACAAAATATCTCTGCTGAAGACCGCAGGATGCTTGAAGGCGCCTTAGGGAACCCGGAACTCACGAACCAGCAAATCTCTAAAATCCGAGAGCTTATGATAGATTCTGGGGACTCTAGAGCATGTCGAAGAGCTTATCACTCAGAAGTCAGAAGCTGTAGATACTGCTCTTCATGCGCTGCCGGTATCCGAGCCGATACGCTGCGCGCTCAGCGCGATAGCGGCTAAGGCGCTGCACCGTAAAGCTTAGAGAGAATGGTGATGCGGCGCATCCAAGCTGTTAGATGCGCCGCATAACTATATATTTTTCGGGTACCGTTGGAACTCGATCTTGATAAAAACTCTTCTTAGTTTTGTTTTACCAGGCAAGTGCCTGTGCACGACGGCGGATCTCTGTCTTGCGTCCGTCTTTCAAAGCATCAATAGGGCGCCCAGGAAGAGAGTCATCATCCGTGTATAGCCAGACGATTGCTTCTTCATCGCTGAACCCTGAGTCTTTGAGTACGACTAGAGTTCCCTTTAAAGATTCCAAGACGCGGTTCCCGTTCAAAAAGAGTGCGGGGACTTTACGCACGTTGGTTTCGGGATCGCGCAAGGCTATCAAAGACCCGTCAGAAAGAAGATTATGGATGCGAGTGATCTTCAGATCGAGGATCTCAGCGATCTCTGGAATAGTGACCCACTCGCCTACAAGGGCAAAGGTCTGAGCAATATTTTCGTTAGTCACCCTTTAAGAGTGCCAGAGAGCCTAATCAATTACCACTTATTCCGTACCGCAAGCTGGTGTGTTGCAAGTAGCGTGCTCATCTAGCCTACGACTAAATCACAGGTATACACCTTTCCTGAAAATCTGCTGAGGGTTAGGTTCCGACATGACGAATAGGGTCGCATCATTCAAATGCATCGCCTAAAATTTTTATCACTATGAGTCATACTCCACAGCCTAATTCCGGTTCCTCTGTGCCCGGTCCTGCTCCCCAGACGAATCATAAGCAGCCGCTGCGGTTAACCGGTCAAGTGCTCGAAAAGCACTACCTCATGGGACGAATGATAGCCCGCGGAGGCATGAGTGAAGTCTATTACGCTTCTGACTTGTGGTCGAATAATCCCGTAGCTATTAAAGTGCTTACGCCCGAACTTGCCGAACAAGCGGAGAACAGGCAAAAATTCCATCGTGAGGAAAGCTCTCTGCGTAAAATTGGCGGGGGTCACACAGTAGGTGTGTTGTCTTCAGGTACCGAGTATCTTCAGGGGCAGCGCATTATGTATATCGCTTTGGAGTACGTTTATGGGTGTACGCTCAGCCAGCTCCTTCGCTCTCGCCAAGCGCTGTCTATGGGGGAAGGTCTTGAAATTTGCTTCCCGTTGTTGAGGGGCTTTCAGAGGTGCATGCGCATCGGTATGTTCACCTCGATATGAAGCCGGGGAATATTCTTTTAGATACTCAGCGGCGCATTAAGTTAGCAGATTTTGGTCTTACGCGCCGCAATGACCAATATGACTCTGGGGTTCTTATGGGTACCCCCGCCTATGTGGCGCCTGAAATTTTAGACCCGCAAGGACGTGTTGGTGCTCCAGCGGATATTTTTGCGCTGGGCGTTATGATGTACCGTATTTTCTCCGGTCGTTTACCGTTTACCGGTTTACACAACGATCAACAGGTTCTCTACCACAACGCCAACATTGAGATGCCTCCAATTACGGAAGTAGCTCCGGGAATCGACCCCGATATAGCGGGGATTATCAGGTGGTGCACACGTAAACAAGCGGATGCACGCCCGGAGGACGCCACGGAACTTTTCACTGCTTTATCCGAGATAGCCCAGCGGATGAATCCTAAAGATCGTGCATGGCGTTCCCCGCATCTTGAACCTCCCGAGCTTGCACTTTGGGATGAGGTGGGTGATATTGCTGAGCGCAGCGGCATGGCGCAAATGGTGCGTGATACTCCTATTAGCGCGTACGGCAGCGCGGTAGATTTGATTCTCGACGTAGATGCAGAGAATTCGGTAATTGACGATTTTGGTGTCCCTCTCTCCCCTGCTGTCCATGAACAAGGGCATATAGGTATTGGCCCAGAACCACATGGTCCCGACGAGAGCCTAATATCTCCCCCATCTTCAACCCCTAGTGCACCAGCGAATCTCCATAACGCGCTACGACCAGAGCCATCGCCAGTACCACGATCAGAATCACCTTCCACTCAGCACGTTCCTCAGCAAGAAAAGTCTATGTCCAAAGAGCAGCTGGACAATGAATCGTTCTCTGCTTATGCAGATCCGCAACGAATATATGATCACCGGGGTTCAAGTGTTCCTGTCCAAGCAAACCAGGAGCAAAATTCCTCTCTAGACTCTAAACAAAGCTGGGATTCTCAAGCGCAGGAGCGCGAACGTCGGCACATTCTTGATCCTCGATTCCCTACCGAGTCTCTTGCCGAGCCACCTTCAGCTACAGCGTGGAGCCTCGCCGCGTTAGTGGTGGTCGTTCTCTTTATGGCGGCTGGTTTTACGGGCTGGATGCTCGCCACATCAGTGCTGCAGGCCGCCTGGTGGCAAGATTTTTCCAGGCTTTTCGGCGGATTATAGAGTAATCCCATATGCGAAGGTCGCATAGAAACTCTGTAAAGTTCTATGCGACCTTCAGCATAAAGCTAAAACTAGATTGCTTATCGGTTCCTGAGATACTCGGATACCAAGAACGCGATTTCAAGCGACTGCGAGTGATTCAGCCGGGGATCGCAAAGAGATTCATAACGATCAGCGAGGGCTTCTTCATCAATAGCGTCTGAGCCACCTAGGCATTCAGTAACGTCATCCCCGGTCATCTCAACGTGAATACCGCCAGGGAATGAGCCGAGAGCATCATGTACCTCGAAGAAACCGCGAACTTCATCGAGTACATCATCAAAACGGCGGGTCTTATAGCCAGAAGGAACGGAAATTGTGTTACCGTGCATAGGATCGGTTACCCAGATAACCTGTGCACCAGCAGCTTGTACCCCTGCGACGATAGGAGGCAGCTTCTCTCGAATATTCTTAGCCCCCATACGGGTAATAAAAGTGAGGCGACCGGGTTCACGATTCGGGTCAAGTTTATCGATAAGGGCCAGTGCATCTTCGGCGGTGGTTGTGGGGCCAAGTTTTACGCCGATGGGGTTACGCACTTTAGAGAGGAAATCCACGTGCGCATCATCAATCCCACGAGTTCGCTCACCAATCCACAAGAAATGGGCTGAGGTGTCATAGGGCAAGTCGGTTCGTGAATCGATGCGGGTGAGGGACCTTTCATAGTCAAGGACTAAAGCCTCGTGCCCCACATACATATCGGTAGTTTTGAGCGCATCAAAATCAACTCCACAGGCTTCCATGAATTTGAGGGCGCGACCGATTTCATCAGCTGTTTGTTCGTATCGCTCATGCGCTGGGTTTGAAGTAAACCCGCGGTTCCATTGATGTACTGCGCGTAGATCTGCAAAGCCACCTTTTGTAAAAGCACGCACAAGGTTAAGGGTGGCGGAACTGGTGTGGTAGCCGCGCAGCATACGTTTAGGATCATGCTCACGAGCTTCAGGCGTGAACTCAAAACCGTTGACGGTTTCTCCCCGGAAGGAAGGCAAAGTAACATCGCCGCGTGTTTCCGTATCCGAGGAACGTGGCTTTGAGAACTGGCCAGCCATACGACCCATCTTCACCACAGGCATCGAAGCGCCGTAGGTAAGAACCGCCGCCATCTGGAGAAGAGTTTTGATGCGACCAGAGATTTTGTAGGCTGTGGCACCTTCAAAAGTTTCGGCACAGTCACCGCCCTGCAGCAAGAACGCACGTCCTTCGGCTACTTCCGCCAGCTGTTCGCGCATAGAATCTACCTCACCAGCAAAAACTAGCGGGGGCAGAGAGCTCAGCTCGGCAACAGTTGCGTCAAAATCAGCGTGATTTGCCCATGTAGGCTGCTGATCTATATGCAGATTCCGCCAGGTATCCAACCCGTAATCTGCGCCAAGCTGGTGGTTATGGTTCGCGTTGCTCATGGGTGTGTACTCCAGAATTTCTGTATGGTTCAGCACGCTGACGCGGCGTTAAAGGATAAAGATTATTGTACCTTCCTAAAATGCCGTATCTGAGCATATGGCGCAGTCTTAGATAAGTTTATGGGCACTCTGCACACAGACGGTTTACAGCCTGTTCGGCGGTTAGCTGTCGGACGCCATGAGTTTTTTCACCGCATCCGCGTACACATCAACATATTCTTGCCCGCTAAGCTCACGAATAGCTACACCTACACGATCCGCAATCTCACGCTGTACGGAGAAAAGATGCGCTTCGTGACTTCTGCTGGAGAAATCTAGCGGCTTTCCAAAAATTGTACGGATCGTTATCTTTTGTCCGCGATTGCGCAGGTGCGGCCTGTTTGTTCCCAGCGGCTGCACCAGGTTCGTACCAATCTGCCCTACTGGTACGACGGAAACTCCAGATTCAAGGGCTAACCTTGCTACTCCAACTTTGGGACGGTAGCCACGCCCGTCAGGACTGCGGGTGCCTTCGGGATAGATCCCCAGTATGCCGCCTGATTCTAGCACCCGAAGGCCTCTGGCAAGAGATTCTTGACTTTTGACTCCACCGGAACGATCCATGGGAAGCTGACCCATGCTTGTAAAAAATTTAGCCATAGCGCGACCTTTGACACCGGATGTTGTGAAGTAATCACTTTTCGCCAAGAAATTAATAGGGCGATCGAGCGCAAGAGGTATAAAAACTGAATCGCAAAATGCTAGGTGGTTACTTGCAATAATGACCGGTCCCTGGGGTATGTTCTCAAGCCCGATAATCTCATGCTGATAGAGACTATGCAGAATGGGTGTACTAAGAAATTTGAGGGTGCTGTAGGCGAGGGTCATAACTCTTCCGTCATAAAACAATAAATGCGGGATAGGCACGCGTACCCGTATATGACGGATGTGGTTAGCGAGCACATATCACGAGAGGACGGCAACAATGCGAAACCTCTACGTGATTAGATTGTAACGGTTTAGCAGTACCGTGCCGAAATCCTCTCTTTCCCGACGCCGAGGTGACTTTTGTCTGATAGTTATCTGTGAATATTATCGTTTTCGCGCTCTTAGCGTAGCTCAGACGATGTTATCCCAGAGCTGTAGGTAATAATTGACCACGAACCTATTCAACTCTTGAACGGTTCCAAGTCTCAAAGTGAGATCGTACTGTTGAAAGGATGCCATGAGTATTTTCGAGAATGCAGGTGAACCGTTTCGCCGTATCCGCCGTCAGGCGCATCAGCGTCGTGAGCTTGCCATCCAGCCCTCGACAATGCGTGTGCAAAACTCTTTAGAGTCGGAGTTCAACCACGATCCTATTTCCCATCCGGCTGACCATGAACTCTATGAGGGTGATGTTGGCCTTCTCATCATTCATGGCTTCACAGGATCCCCGCACAGTATGCGACCTATAGCAGATCACTTTATTAAGCTCGGCTACCCTGTTGAGATGCCTCGTCTTGCTGGGCATGGCACACACTGGCGAGACATGGTGGCGACCGAGTATAAAGAGTGGGTCGACGGTGTCGAAGAAGGATATTGGAAACTCCTCAATGCAGGCTATCGAGTTATCATAATCGGTATTTCTATGGGCGGGTGCATTGCTACCAATTTAGCGGCTCGGCATGATGTTCTAGGCATGGTGCTCATTAACCCCTATTTTGTGGATGTAAACCCCATGATGAAAGTGGCACACCGAGTTGCCCCTATATTTCCTTCGCTCAAATCTGTAGGATCTGACATTGCCCGTCCTGGAGTTGATGAAGGTGCATATCCGCGAACTCCTACCGTTTCTGTACGGCAGCTTCACCTTTTGGGCCGAGAGACTCGTGAGCTGATACCCTTGCTACGAGCTCCGGTGCTTTACCTGCGTTCCCTTCATGATCATGTTGTTTCAGATAGTTCGCACCGCTATTTTCTGGAACACTGCTCAGCACCGGTAAACTTTAAATGGTTGACTCACAGTTACCATGTGCCGACTCTAGACTACGACGCGGAACTTGTCTTATCCGTGATACAAGATTTTGTCGTTGACTGTGAAGCATAATCCAAGCTACAGCGTTGAAAGGCCTTGTATGCAAATTGTCTCCGTACCCGCAGAAGCTATGGTAGATCCAGCGTTGAATCTCACCAGTATTGTGGAACGCCATGCCTCCGACACCTCAAATCCCGTGCTGTATCGGTGGCAGATGTCGCCTGGCAATTGGCAGGACATTCACGCACATCAGTTCCATGACATGGTGGTTTCCGTAGCCAAGGGACTCATTGCGCATGGCGTTAAACCTGGTGATCGCATAGGTATTATGAGCCGCACCCGCTTTGAGTGGGCTTTAATAGATTTGCTATCTGGTATGCCGGTGCCATATCGGTACCTATCTACGAGACGAACGCACCCGCACAAGTTGCCTGGGCCTTATCGCATTCTGAGGCACAAGCAATTTTTGTGGAGAACGATAATCTGGTTCAGATTACTGATAAGGCGCATAAATTTCACCCGCTCAATATTAAGAATCGTTGGGTTATTGAAAATGGAGATCTGGATGCACTCATCACGGCAGGTCTAGATGTCTCCGATGCCGAACTTGAAGTGGCCCGCACACATGCCCATGCCGACTCGCTTGCAACCATCGTTTACACGTCTGGAACAACAGGTAAGCCTAAAGGCTGTGCGCTCACGCACGGAAACTTTCTTAATTTGAGTCTTAACACGCGCATCGTGGAGCCGGAGATCGCTAATCCACATAATTCTTCCCTTATTTTCCTGCCCTTAGCGCATGTTCTGGCAAGGTTTATTCAGGTTCTTGCTTTGGATTCCGGGGTTGTTGTTGGGCACTCCCCTACCATCAAGAATCTTGCGGCTGATCTGGATAGTTTTAAGCCCACCATGTTGCTGGTGGTACCGCGTGTCTTTGAAAAGATTTATGAGGGAGCATTGGCTAAGGCGGCTCGTGGCGGAACCATAAACAAAAATCTTTTTAAGCGAGCGGTTAAGGTCGCCATCGCTTGGTCTGAGGCTAAAGTTTCTGGACAACTCCCCTCAAGTTGGCGGCACAATATGCACTCTACGATAAGCTAGTTTACACAAAATTGCGTGCCGCTATGGGCGGTAAATTACGTTACGCAGTCTGTGGAGGCGGACCTCTCTCCCCACGTTTGAATCATTTCTACCATGCGGTAGGAGTCCGAGTGGTTGAGGGTTATGGTCTCACGGAAACATGTGCGCCGATTGCTGCCGGGCGCATCAGCAATTTTCAGATCGGGGCTATTGGTCCGCTCCTGCCAGGTTCTCAAGGCCGTCTTGCCGAAGATGGCGAGCTTGAACTGCGTGGAATCGGCGTGATGAAGGAATACTACAAAAAAATCCCGCTGAAAATGCCCAGTCTTTCACTGACGATGGATGGTTCAAGAGCGGTGATCTAGCCCGTTTCGATGATCAAGGGCTCCTCAAAATTGTGGGGCGCAAAAAAGAAATCATCGTGACGGCCGGGGGCAAGAATGTTATTCCCGGCACTGCGGAGAACCATCTACGAACTTCTCCCTTGGTATCTCAGGCTATGCTCGTGGGAGATCAGAAACCCTTTATCGCGGCTTTGGTCACTCTCGATCCCGATACTCTTCCCGATCAGCTTGAACATTTGGGGCTTCCGCGTTCCCTTTCCATACCGGAGGCCGCCGTGCATCCTGCCGTGCGTGCCGCGATCCAGCGCATTATTGACGAGGCTAATCAACTGGTATCTCGCGCAGAAGCTATTCGCGAATTCCGCATTATGGGTAAGGATTTGACGGAAGCAGACGGCTATTTAACACCTTCTCAAAAGCTCAAACGGGCTAAGATTCTGCAGGATTTTTCTGCTTATGTGGATGACATCTATAGCCGTGTTTCGGAAAGCGCTAATAATAAACTCGAACGTCTGCAAAGCTACGCCGAGCAAGCTTCTGATAGGCTCCAAGAGTTCAAAACAGAGAAGACAGAAAAACTTCATGATCTAAAGGTCGAAGCGACTGAACGTCTTGAAGAGTTTAAAGGGCAAGCGGCGGAAAAGTTATCTCAGCATCAGCCAGCCCGAGCCACACCTTCAGATAAAGAGCGTACATACCCTGATGGTAAAGAGCACGTGCGCGGAGATTCAGAAAACAACAAAAAGCTCCACGAATCTCTTCGGAAGAATCGTAGCTCTTGAATGCGAAAAGAGGCTAAAAGCTGTGGGGTTCTCACCAAGATTGGGGAGGGCCCCACAGCTTTATATATGAAAACTAGTTATCTACATCTAGCCCAAGAAGAGCATTTTCTATAACTTCAGTCAGAGCAGGGTGAATCCAATACTGACCACGGGCCATGTCTTTCACGCCTAACCCGAAGCTCATGGCTTGAATAAGCGGCTGGATCAACACTGAAGCTTCTTCCCCTACAAGGTGGGCGCCTAAGAGCTGTCCCGTGTCTTTGCGGGCAATAAGTTTCGCCAGTCCCACGGAATCTTCCATAGCCCATCCATAAGCGGTATCGCCGTAGTTCTGGCTCTTCACCGTAACTTCGAAGCCCTCACGCTCCCCCAGCTTCCGGGCGTTCTCTTCCGAGAGCCCTACAGTTGCTATCTGCGGATTACTGAAAACCGCAGCAGGGACAAAACGATGATCGCTGGCAACGAAGCTATCGGGATGGCTAAGGTTATGTTGAACGGTCCGTGCCTCATGGTTTGCCACATGCTTGAGTTGGAACGGCGAGGAGACATCACCTAGCGCGAATACTCCAGGTACGGGAGAACCGTTATACAGTACGCGCTGGTATTTATCAGTTCCAATAAACCCGCGGCTATCGACGTCAAAGAAACTGGATGCTTTAAGAGTATCGCTATTGGAACGACGACCAGTTGCGGTAAGTACGGCATCCGCAACAATCTCCTCTACCTCACCATCGTGTTCAACTACGACGGTAACGGTTCCATCGCCGTTCTCGCGTATCTCAACAAGGGAGCCCTCTAGGAGAATATTCCACTGGTGAGAGGCAGCTTCTATGAACCGGTCTACAACTTCTTTATCTACCTCACGGAGAATACGGTTAGAACGAACAACCTGATAAACCTGTGCCCCCAAAGCAGAGAATACATGCGAAAACTCAGCGGCGACAACCCCACCACCAAGCACCACAAGACGTTGAGGGAACTCTTCCAAACGCATAATCGTGTCGTTTGTATGAACCTGTGGTAAGTCAATACCGGGAACCGCAGGAAGAACCGCCCGCGAACCCGCAGCAATTACAACCTGGCGACCATAAAGTTTCTGCCCGGACTCTGTCTGCACTGTGTGAGCATCAACAAAATGAGCGTATTCGGGGTAGTAATCCACATTAGGTAGACCAGCGCGCCAGTCACGCCCACCAGCAGAAATCTTATCGATGCGCTGAGGGAAAATACGATCGCGTATCTGTGCCCAGTTAATTGCAGTAATTTCAGCCTCAATACCCTAACTTATTGAGCTCACGTGCTTTCTGCGCAGTAGTTGCCGGGTACACAAACATTTTTCGTAGGGATACACCCAACGTTCAGGCATGTTCCGCCGAAAGTACCGCCGTCTATAAGCGCTACTTTTTTGTTATCCCATTCCGGTCCTATCAGGGTGTTCCCCGATCCCGAGCCGATGACGATAAGGTCGTACTGTGCTACGCCATCAATAATTTCGAGCTCTTTGATACTCATAGTCCCTCACCTGCAATAAAGATTACTGAGTCTTGATACGTACGTTACAACGCTATACCCCGGGATTTTTTATTCCGGGGCACAGGACATCCGTCTCTAGGCTCTACAGTGCTGCCATGAGTCCGGCAAGCAGACGTGTAAATCGTATGGAGGGCTCCACAGCTTCTTCGTCGGGCCAGAAGTGAATCGGATGTGCTGCCCCAAGAGCACGCTGAATAACAGCTTCCTCGTTGAACGTAGGCTCAGCAACAAGCTGCCCAAAGAGTGCCTTCAATTCTTCGTACCGATAGCTGTGCTCAGGATCGTCGGCACGTAATTTATTCACGACAACGGCAGCAGCCTCAACAGAACTATTCTCGTCTTTCTGGAACCTAACAATCGCACGGAGGGTACGCTCAGTACCCGCCACGGAGAAAAGTGAAGGCTCCGCAATCGAAAGCACTCGCTGACTTGCGCCCCATCCAGTTGCTGTAAGGGTCCCCTAAAAAAACGGTGGGCAGTCGATGAGGACTAGGTCGTATGTGCTCCCAGTATTTTCGATAAGATTCTGCAACCGTTCAATGAAGGGCGTGGGCTCTTTCGTATCGAGAAGAGCCGAACGCGCCGAACCACGAGCTACATGAATTTCGCCGCCCCCTATAGGGTTGCTCGTGAGTAGCGTAGGTGTACCCACCAGGCTATTCCAAGCTGACGGGCTCACAAGACGGGTGAGCGCATCGGTGTCATGGGTAAGCAGGATAGAGGCAATGTCCGGGCACCCGCCTTCCGCGGCAAGTCCGGTACTAGCGTCCCCGTGGGGATCGAGATCTATGACAAGGGTTTTGAGCCCACCGTGCAACGCTGCTGATGCAAGACCTAACACAATGGAGGTCTTACCCACGCCACCTTTGAGGCTACTAACACTGACAATTCTAGGCATGGCGCTCCGAAGTTATAAGTTCAACAATTGAATGAGTGCACTCTTATTTTATCGAAATTACTTGCGTTCGATAACGCTCGATCGCAAGTTTTCCCAATAATCTTTACACTCGTGTATATCACGCATATGTGGTGCCACAGCGTATGTCTTTAAAACCACTCTACTAGAGTATTGAGGTTTTAGTGCACGTCAGGCTTTACGGGCGCGGCGTGCGGCAAGTTCGTCTTCCGCGTCCGATACCGTCTGCATCTCTTCACCAGGTTGCCCATTCAGATTCGCTTCGATCTCACGCCAGACTCGCCCAATAGCAATTCCGAAGACACCTTGGCCAGCCTGTACGAGATCAATAACTTCGCTCGGCGACGTACACTCATAAACGGTGGTTCCATCGCTCATCAGGGTGATTCCTGCAAGATCCTCGATCCCCCGAGTATGAAGATGGTCAATAGAGGTACGAATCTGTTGTAAAGATACTCCGGTATCGAGAAGGCGCTTAACGATCTTTGAGAACCAATACATCGCGGAAACTATAGAGCCGTTGAGTCCCAGACCCTGAGGCGGAGCGCACAGTAGGCACCACAAGCTCCGTACGAGCCCAGTAGTCAAGCTGCCGATAGCTAATCCCGGCAGCTTTCCTGGCAACAGACCCGCGGTACCCTAAGTTCTCATCGACGATTGATACAGGATCTTTAAAAAGAACCCCCTGTTCACCACGCGGAGGTGGTGCCATCGGAAGAAGAACTTCAAACCCTTCTAACTGCTCGGCTGTACCATGCATATCATGGTAAGCCTCAGAAGAACGAGATCCAGTTTTGAGGTATTCCCTGGTGTGGTCTTGTCACCGACGCTATATCGCGCCATTGGCAATACCTCCTTCTTATCCGATGTCCGTAGCCGAACGGGTTACTTCTGTTTGTTATCCTACCTTGTTACCCGTTCAAATGCACGGAAATACCGGGCACTAAGCTCCAGCAGTTTTTACACGTTTAGAGAGCAAATACATTACGGGATAAAAAGAGGAACCGCGCCTTCTGAAAGCTACGGCAGCCTTTATAGTTTAACCTATCTCTCCCTTTAGCATAAAACTTGCACATCTTCAGGGTGGGAGTTGAGCTTTAGTAGATTATTCTCCGCCCATACAACATCTAAGCGCGCCTAGAATACGGTCATGGAAACATGTAAACCCTACTCATATTGAGCACTATATCTGCAACAAACCTTAAAAAATGGATGCGCAAAAGCGATCAAACTTTCACGCATCCAACACTGAGATTGAGTGATATTTTTCTTGGCAGGACTAGCCCCTACTTCATAGACAGACGCAGAAGCCAGCGCAAGTTTCTAACTACATGCGTACAGAAAGCCCTAGTTATACGTCGGCATTGCAGACTCTACAAGGGTTGCATGCAACTGCAGACAAAGTTTGCGAATCTTATCGGCTCGCTCTTGAGCCTGCGTCTGAGAAGCTGCGTCACGGCGCGAAGCTAAAGGAGCTACCGCGATCTCAACAAGAGAGATTTCACGGTCTGCTGCAGATTTGAAAGCTCTCAGATGACGGGGCTGAATACCATGCCCCATAAGCTCGGCGCTAGCACGGGCGATCAGCACATCATATTCAGTGTATTTTGCGTCTGCTTCGTCATCCAGAAGTCCGAAGTCAATAAGCTCACGAATAAGCTCAGCAGAAGCACCCGAGTACTCTGCAAGCTCACGGATACTGTATGTACGCCCTTCCGCAACGTTGGTGGATCCCAAAACCTGGTCCAACATCTCGTCCGAAACGGGTGCAGGTACAGAGTTAATGGCGCGACCCGCCTCAAGATCGTCAAGATGCTGACGAATAACCTTGAGCGGCATATAGTAGTCGCGTTGCATCGTCAAGATATACCGCAGGCGCTCGATGTCGGTTTGGGAGTACTTTCGATACCCAGTATCGGTACGTTTGGGATGGACCAAACCACGCTCCTCTAAGAAACGAATCTTAGAGGCGCTGATCCCCGGAAAATCAAGGTCCAGTTGACTCAAAACCCTGTCCTATAGTGCGGCTCTTGATATCTCGGGGGTCACGACTATCTTTGCCACGTTCAGCGCTCTCTACTAGAGCCTCTGCCCGAGCGAGATTGTCATCAATGCGGGAGTTCATAGTATTCCTTTGAGAAATTGTGCTCGTCAAAGTTACGCCGATGCGCAGACCGCCTCGGCGTGCTGCATAGTACCTAATCGGCTTCTTCGCAGACGGCGTTACTTGTTCTTTTGTATTGTGAGTGAGTGAGGTTCAGATAATTTATCACAAAATGATAAACACTGAACCTTTGAGTCAATCTTATAGTGTTCCGTCTCAGAATTTCCATTAGAAAACCGCCGAATAACGGCATTTTTCGATGCCGAAAGATTACAAAACTTTAACCATCAAGTAGTAAAACAATACCAATTTCATCCAAAAAAACCCTTATTTTTTTCCACGCGATATATAAGTATAGGTATTGATAAATTTTTAGAATTATTTGTATTTATTTTTCGTCACATTTTACAAAATCATCCGGTGATTACCGTCTTTTTGGCGGTAATCACCGGATATATATCTACGCCTAGGTACCGGTAATTAGTCCAACTCAGCCTGATAGGCCTCCGCTGAAAGAAGCTTTGCCACATCATCAGCATTTTCAGGACGAAGTTCGATAAGCCAGCCCTCGCCGTAAGGATCGGAGTTCACCTGTGCGGGGTCATCAGCCAGCGCCTCATTGACGGCGACAACCTCACCAGCAACTGGTGACAGAAGATCGGATACGGACTTCGTGGACTCAATCTCGCCAAAGCTACCCTCAGCATCGAGGGAGTCACCGACAGAGGGCAGGTCTACATAAACCACGTCACCCAGCGCATCCTGCGCATGATCGGTAATACCGACGCGAACAGTACCTTCAGCCGAAAGGGGGGAAACCCACTCATGATCAGATGTGTACAGAAGTTCTGCGGGAACGTTGCTCATAGCAGCGATTTCCTTTCAGTGTGTTCTTGCTACGCACGGTTCTGTGCGAACCTCTCACGGTGTGGGACACGAGAGGCAATACACAAATTATCTCATAGATACGTAATGTTGAGCACGTTTTTTCCGAATCGTGTCATGGGTTCTTAGAAGCAATTTCTATAAGGTTGAAAACGTACCTCATTAAAACTTCACACTCTGAAAACCAGACGGAATATAGTGAGATGCCTCGCCTCTACGCATAGCAGAGACGAGGCATCTCATTCTATTTAGCCCAACTCAGGCTAGAACCTCACTTATCGAGAGGAGATAACACTCTCTGAGAAGGGGTTCGGGTTACCGAAGCGGTGTGCGGTAATCGAAACGGCCTGTTCACGCAGGAAGGGGAGCATCTCGATACGACCAGCCTCGGTCACGGGGTGGAAGTACACAGCAACATCGGGACGACCACCCAGGGCCGTGTACACGGACTTGACGTCATCACCGATGTAACGGATACGAGTACCTTCAAGCGGAGTACCAGCCAGAGCGCGAACCGGAGTCTTAGCGTTAGAAGCCAAGTATGTGCGCCATGCTTCATCGGACTCGACCAGGTACTTGATGCCTTTGTTTTCGAGAATACCGCGTACAGCGACCGGCAGATCCTTGCCCACAGACAGAGCCATCGGCGCACCCGCAGCCAAGCCAGCAAGAACCACACGAACAGCCTCTGCGACAGAGGCGGATTCGTCAGCACGTACCAGAACCTGAGTGGGAACGTAACGCAGAATGTTACGCTCAACGCCAAGCTTCGAGGGATCGTAGCCGTAACCAAACTCGCTCTCCCAAGCTTCAGCATCCGAGGATGCCGAACGGGTCAGGAAGGCGAAATCTTCTGCGGTGCACAAATCGGCATTATCTGCTGTTGCCAGAACTTCACGTACAGCAACTGACTGAGGAACAGCGGTTGCGGTAGCCTCGGTGCGCTCCCAGTCGGACAGTGCAATGAGATAGCTAGGACCGCCTGCCTTGGTACCAGAACCAACAGTGGATTTCTTCCAGCCACCGAAGGGCTGACGGCGGACGATAGCGCCGGTAATACCACGGTTCACATAGACGTTACCTGCCTGCACCTTGGAGAGCCAGAGCTCAAGCTCCTCTGCATCCAGCGAATGCAGACCAGCGGTGAGGCCGTAATCCGGTGCGTTCTGAAGCTCAATAGCTTCTTCCAAAGTATCCGCGGTCATGATGCCCAGGATCGGACCAAAATACTCGGTCATATGGTACTCAGATCCAGGCTTAACGCCTTCACGAACACCGGGGCTCCATAGGCGACCGGTATCGTCAAGTTCCTTAGGCTGAATGAGCCAGCGCTCCCCCGGCCCTAGAGTAGTCAAACCACGCAGAAGCTTCTCTTCAGGCTTCTGTGCAACAGGGCCCCATCTGAGCTTCAATATCCTGCGGATGTGCCACGTGCAGAGAGTTGACGGAGTCAAGAAGCTGACGACGGAAACGCTCGGACTGTGCGGCAGCGCCTACCAAAATGACAGTAGAGCCTGCGGAGCACTTCTGACCTGCGTGTCCAAATGCCGAGTATACAACATCCTTAACAGCAAGATCGATGTCAGCGTTGGGGGTCACGATGATAGAGTTTTTACCGGAGGTCTCACCAAATAGCGGAAGATCATCGCGCCAGGAGCGGAAGAGCTCTGCCGTCTCGTAACCACCGGTGAGGATCAGACGATCAACCTCGGGGTGAGAGATCAAAACCTTGCCAGCCTCACGGTCAACAACCTTGACGAGCTTCAGAACGTCCTTGGGAACACCTGCTTTCCACATGATCTCAGCAATCAGAGCACCAGTACGTGCGGTAATAGTTGCAGGCTTGAAGATAACAGCCGAACCTGCAGCCAGACCGGCAAGAACACCACCGGCGGGAATAGCCGTCGGGAAGTTCCACGGCGGAACAACCACAGTCAAATCAACCGACTGTACCTGAGCACCGTCAATCTTTTCCAAGTCTTCAGCAAGCATTGCGTAGTAGTAGGCAAAGTCGATAGCTTCAGAAACCTCGGTATCACCCTGATCCAGAGTTTTACCAGCCTCAGCAGCCATAACTTCCAGAAGCTCGGCACGGTGCAGGGCGATTTCCTTACCAACGTTACGCAGTACAGCAGCACGCTCAGCGCCAGAGAGACGACCCCAAACCTTACCCGATGCTTCAGCATCAGCAACAAGCTGTTCAGCCTCAGCGGCAGAAGTTAGCTCGTTTCCTTCAAAGTAGCAATACCGATTTGAGTGGTCTTGGAACGCTCAAGGATTGCTCGGCCCCACTCACGGTTGCCAGACAGCGATGGGTCGGTATCGGGTGTGTTCTCAAAACGACCTGCGGGCACGAAGACGTTATCTGCATTCTCAGTCTGACGGTTCTGATGGCGTTTGCCTTCCGGAACCTCATCAGTGACCGAGTTCAGTGAGCGCATAAAGCGGTCTTCTTCGCGCTTGAAGATTTCTTCGTCAGTTGCGAGATCAAAAATACCCGACATGAAGTTTTCGGAAGATGCGTTCTCTTCTAGGCGACGAATCAGGTATGCAATAGCAACGTCGAATTCCTTGGGGTTCACCACGGGCACATACAGAAGCAGGTGTCCCACACGACGGCGAATGATTTCTGCCTGCTGCTCGGCCATGCCGATCAGCATCTCGAACTCCACGCGATCCTTAACGCCGCGGTCTTCAGCCAAAAGCAACGCAAACGCAACGTCAAAGAGGTTGTGCCCGGCAACGCCTAGGCGGATGTTCTTCGCATGCTCGGGACGCAGTGCGTAATCGAGGATGCGCTTGTAGTTGGTGTCTGCAGCCTGCTTGGTATCCCAGGTGGTAACAGGCCAACCATGCATAACACCTTCCACGATTTCCATGGAGAGATTGGCGCCTTTAACCAGACGAACCTTGATGGAAGAACCGCCGTTAGCAACGCGCTCCGCTGCCCATGCCTGCAACCGCTGCATTGCGGCGAGAGTATCGGGCAGGTATGCCTGAAGCACGATGCCTGCTTCAAGATCCTTCAGATGAGGCTGATCCAGGATCTTGGTAAAGACCTCAATGGTCATATCGAGGTCTTTGTACTCTTCCATGTCCAGGTTAATGAACTTCTTGGGGGAAGAGGATGCGGCCAGCTCATACAGCGGAGTCAAACGTCGAACTGCTTCTTCGACAACTTCGTCAAATGCCCAGTGCTGATGAGGGCCAGAGACAGCAGATACCTTAATAGAAACATAATCAACGTCGTCACGAGCGAGCAGACGCTTAGTCTCAGAGAGACGATGCTCGGCTTCATTATCACCCAGCACTGCCTCACCCAGCAGGTTAACGTTCAAACGGTTACCACTCTTGGTAAGTTCTGCGATGGCATCTCCCAGTTTCTCTTCGGAAGCATCGACGATCAGGTGACCCACCATTTCGCGCAATACTCGACGCGCCACAGGAACGGTAGGCCACGACACCTTACCGGCCAGCTTACCGCCGAAGCCAACGGCGGACTTCATGTACCACGGCAAGAAGGAAGGAGCTAGACCAGAAATACGAGATAGGTTACGACCCGAAACGTTGTCGTCCTCAGGGCGAATGACGCCATCGACAAATCCAACGGTAAAGGGCAGACCCTTTGGGTCTTTCAAAACACCAGCCAGTTGCTTGGCAGCATAAGTTGGCTTAATGGACTGAGACTCAGTCACCCATTGACGAACGAGTGCACGAGCGTCCTGAGCCAATTTCTGGTAATGCTCAGATGCGAAAGGATGCGTCATCCTTGACTCCTAACTAACTACGGTGTGCTATAAGCACACGAAGCGTATTGATGTCTCTATTTCACCACAAAAGGGTATTGAATACCTCATTAGAAAAACTGAATGTTTTTGCCAATAATAGTTTTAGAATATCTAAATATTTTTGACGGCCGCAAATCCCCACTAAGCCCCATGAAATAGGCGGAAGGGCCTGAACGCACTACAAGCCAAACAACCACCATCCAACCCCACCTCATCCAACATTCAACAAGCACTTTAAACCTTAAAGATTTACGGCCTTAAACCCGACTTGTTTGCAATCAAAATACAGTACTTAATGCCGGACAAAACGAACAGAGTTCATTTATTACAAGAGAATGACATCCCAAAATGTTTATGAAAACTTTATCGTTGCGTCCGTCGTTTCTGCGACACAGAAAGTACCTATTTCGATACCATGAAGAAAAGCTTAAGGTGGTTTAAGATACCGCATCAGGCAGCCTAGTACTCCGCAAAATGAGGGGCAGCAAGACCGATGCGAACAGCGCACCCTTACTCCACTAAACCAACCACGACCGCGCTAATTTAAGGAGACTTTATGTCTGTATCTGATATCCGGCGTATGCAAATGCTTCTGGAGATTCACGAACGCGGCACCATTATCGCTGCTGCGGATGCTCTCAGCTTGACCCCATCTGCTGTGTCACAGCAAATTGCAAACCTCGAAAAAGATACAGGTACAGCATTATTACAACGTGTTGGGCGGCGCGTTCAGCTCACGAACGCCGGTCTTGTCATGGTCGATAGTGCTCGTACTATATTGCGCGAGATAGACCGCATGCAGACAGCAGTAGCAAACCTTGCAGGAGAACCAGCAGGAACCGTGCGCTTGGCGATCTTCCAATCCGCTTCCTTTGCGCTTCTACCCCGCGCTATCAAATACCTCGAAGAACATGCACCGCGTCTAATTCTGCACGTTCTACAGATCGACCCAGAGACGGGAACTTCACTCACTCGAAGCCGCGAGTACGACATGGTTCTTTCAGAGGCTTATCCGCACCACCCTATCCCCGAGTATCCAGACCTGCACTCTGAGCTTTTGGTAGAGGATCCCCTGAGTCTTATCGTCCCCGAAGAATCCAGCATCAAATCTCTCAAAGAAGCCAACGAATTGCCTTGGGTTCTTGAGATGGAGCAGAATACATCACGTCAGTGGGCTATCAATCAGTGCCGCACTGTAGGGTTCGAACCAGATATTCGGTACAGCGCAAACGACATGATCACTAATGCAAACCTGGTGCGTTCAGGATGCGCAACCACTATAGTGCCAGGATTCGTACTCTCAAGCCTCTCTAACACAAAGGGTATTCGCACAGTAGATCTTCCGGGTAAGCCTTCACGCAAGATCTTTACCGCAGTCCGCACAGAGTCGGCGAAGAATCCGGCTCTAGTAATGGTTCGTGATGCACTTCAGCATGCCGTTAAAGAAGCATTCGGCTCATAACAAGAAACCTAAACACTTATTTCTCTATCACGGCTCGGGCGAGTTTTTCGTCGAGCACCAGGTCTGTAATAGCGCCCGTACGCAGCGCTCCTCTTAGCGCTGCCGCACGGTGCGTTCCGGAGGCTACGCATATACGCCGAGGAATGCGGGAAAGTTCTTGGGGGCTGGGGCCGGATGCCCGACGGTTAATCTCAAGGTCATTCCAGCTTCCGTCCTCCCGCAGAAGTACCGTACAGATATCGCCGACCACTCCCTGCTCACGCAGTAGGCGTTGTTCTGCCGCATCAAAGTACCCGCCAGAGTACACATGTGAGGGAATAGCCCCTCCGAAAGCGCCAATACCGAAAACTGCTACATCGACCCGGCTTTGTACCTGCAGTGTTGCCTGGATGCTCCGCTCGCGCCACATCGCAGCTTTGGTATCGGCAAAGTCAAAGAATGCGGGCACCGGAAAATGAATCATATAAGCATCGTAAGCGCTTACCATGCGTCCCAATAGCGTGCCTAAATATGGTATTCCAGAATGATGCGCATTCCCTGCCCCATTTAATTGCACCACGCTCACCCCCTCTAGTGGTCGTTTAGGCAGATGCCGCGAAACCTCTGTGAGAGTTGCCCCCCAGGCCACCCCGATGCTTGTGCCGTTATCGACTAGCGAATCAAGAAGTTGCGCGGCAGAACGCGCAACCTGGCTCATCCTAGCGATTGGGGTAGCGTCCTGCTTGGTATTCACAAGAGTAACGCGAACTTTGTACCGCTCCCCCAACCGTTTTTCGAGCTCATGTCGGGTTCTATACGAGTCGTCGAGGCGAATTTGCACCATGCCTGTCTCGCGCGCATTTTTGAGTAAACGCGAGATAGTTGCGCGTGAAACTCCTAGGCGGGATGCAATAGTATCCATTGTGAGATTTTGGATGTAATACAGCTGCGCGACCTCATAGGTTTGGCTGAGTCGTTCGTTCATTCGTTCCTAACCTTAAGTGAAAATCCGTTCACTCCACTTGGTAATTATTTCACCACTAAGTTTTACTTGAGAGCAATACGTCCTCGGTTCGGCATGTAGTCCGGCCTCCATACTCACAAGAAGAAAGATACCTATGAGCTCTCAACAATTTGCGCAACTCTCGCACCTAACAACAGAATCCCGTGCACGTGCCCTAGCTGAGATGAGCAGCGGTACTGAACTTGATGTTCTGGTAATTGGCGGCGGCATTACTGGTGCCGGTATTGCCCTTGATGCGGCGACTCGCGGCCTACGTACAGGTATTGTGGAGGCCGGAGACTGGGCTGCGGGCACCAGCGCTTGGTCCTCAAAACTTATTCACGGTGGCCTACGTTACCTCTATAACCTAGATTTCAAACTCGTAACCGAGGCTCTCAAGGAACGCGGACTGTTGCTCGAAAAATTGCACCTCATCTTGTGCACGCGCAGCCTTTTTTGTGGCCATTGAAGACGCCGGTCATTGAGCGCTCCTATTCCGCTATCGGTATTGGCATGTACGATGCTCTCGCATATATCGGTTCGCGTGGTAAAAAGGGAGTTCCTTCGCAGCGTCACTTTACAAAAAAAGGCACCAAAACAGTCTTCCCAGATATCAAAGACTCCGCTTTTACCGGCGCTATTCAGTTCTACGATGCCCGTGTAGATGATGCCCGCTTGGTCGTTGATGTTGTTCGCACCGCCAGCGGTTATGGTGCCCTGGCTGCCTCACGTACCCAGGTGGTGGGTATTGATAAAGACACCTCTGGCAAGGTGGTAGGTGCGCGACTGGCCGATCTTGAAAGCGGACAGGAACTCACGGTCAAAGCCAAGCACATTATTAACGCCACCGGAGTCTGGACCGAAGAATCCGAATCTCTGGCAAACCCGGATGCTGGCCTTGAAGTACTCGCTTCTAAGGGTATTCACATTGTCGTGCCGCGTGATCGTATCCAGGCTACCAGCGGTATTTTCACGAAGACCGAAAAATCAGTGCTTTTCATTATCCCGTGGCAGCGCTACTGGATTATTGGTACGACCGATACCCGTATACCGAGGATCGCGAGCGTCCTGTGGCAACGCGTCAGGATATTGACTATGTGCTGGAGCAGGCGAATAAGCTGATTGCTAATCCGCTGACCCACGACGACATCATCGGTACCTATTCGGGGCTGCGCCCCCTCTTGCAGCCGAAGGTTAAGGGTGATGGCGCTCAGTCCACTAAGGTGTCTCGTGAACATACTGTTACGGAGGTTGCCCCCGGTATGAGTGCCATTGCTGGCGGCAAGCTGACTACCTACCGCGTAATGGCAGCGGATGCGGTTGATTTTGCACTCGGTGATCGTGTGCAGGAACGTCCGTCGGTGACGGAAACAATCGCGCTGGTGGGTGCCGAGGGGTATCGCGCTATTGAGGCGGGCCGTGACCGTTACGCGCAACGCTATGGTTGGGATGAAGACCGTATTACCCATCTGCTGGAACGCTATGGCGCGCAGATTGAAGATCTTGGTGCGCTTATTGATGCTGATCCGGATCTTGGCAAACCTCTTAAACATGCACCGCAGTTCTTACGCGCCGATGTCGTGTTCGCTCTTCGCTACGAGGGTGTCCTGCACCTCGAGGATGTACTGGTTCGCCGCGTGCGTCTTGACCTTGAACAACGTGATCGCGGGTTGGCTGCGGCCCCTGAGATCCTTGAGATTATGCGATCCGAACTCAACTGGGATGATGCGAAGGTCGCGCGCGAACTTGCACTCTACACCGAACGGGTGAAAGCTATTCGCGAGGCAGAGTCCACTTCTACCGATGCTGAGGCGTCTGCCAAGATTGTGGCTGTAGACCCGGTGGCTCCCCGCAGGAAGCTCAACGTGCAGCACCACTAAAACTTGTGCGAAGCTCAGAGTTTCGCTCAATACTGCCGCAGGATACGGCATTTATAGTTGCCGTATCCTGCATGGTATGCCTGTTTGATTTAGTATTTTTTTCCAGCAGGCACACCACCCATAATTTTTGGAATCCTACGATATGTTGTATTCCGTGAGATTCCTCTACCTCACAAACGCACCGTCATGGCGCATCCCGCAATGGCACGACCGGGCTACCCGGTAACGTGCCCCTAGTGCGGATATCTTGTACGGCGACGAAAGGAAAAATATGTCTCTCTTGGCTGCAACCATTCCTGTGCAGGCGGTAAGCCTGCTGGTGGGAGATAATGGTGTTGCTACCCATCTTGGGCTTTTTGCTTCTGAGCTCTTTGGAACGTTCATTTTGATTCTTCTGGGCGCTGGCGTGGTTGCCGGTGTCTCACTCCCCAAATCGTATGCGAAGGACGCCGGATGGGTTGTCATTACTTTCGCTTGGGGGTTTGCGGTTTTTGCGGCCGTTTATCTTTCCGGGCCTTCGGGTGCGCATCTTAACCCGGCGGTTACCCTTGGCTTAGCGGCGGCCGGTAAAGATTTGGCCAAGGGTGTTCCAGCAACTCCGGAAAACATTGCGATCTATATTGTGGCGCAGATTCTTGGGGCTTTCCTAGGTGCTGTTGCCGCGTTCTTGGCCTACAAGAAGCACTTTGATGAAGAGCCCGGTAATCGTCTGGGTATCTTTGCGACCGGTCCCGCGATCAAGTCTTATGGTTGGAACCTGGTGACGGAGATTCTGGGTACATTCGTACTTGTTGGCTGGGTTGTTGCCTCCGGACAGACTCCTTCCGGCTTGGGTCCGTTGGCCGTGGCCCTTATTGTGGTAGCTGTCGGCATGAGTCTAGGTGGACCTACCGGATACGCTATCAACCCTGCGCGTGATCTTGGCCCTCGTATGGCCCATGCTGTTCTGCCTATTCGCGGTAAGGGCGACTCGAATTGGGCATATTCTTGGGTTCCGATTCTGGGCCCCATCATCGGTGGCGTATTGGCTGGCTTGATTGTGCCTGCAGTCTTGGGATTCTAGAAACCACTGCACGGTTTAAAGATATTTTGGTGAATGGGCATCACCCATTATTCCTTGTTATGGCGCGGTCATGCGCCCCCCCCAACCATTTAAGTGAGGTTACTCATGACTACTTCCTTGCATTCGGCAACTCTGAACGTTGAACGTAAATACATTATGTCTATCGACCAGGGCACCACCAGTTCCCGAGCTATCCTTTTCGACAAGGCGGGCAAGATCGTTTCTGTGGGTCAGCTTGAGCACGAGCAGATTTTCCCCAAGGCAGGCTGGGTTGAGCACAACCCTGCTGAGATTTGGGATAACGTGCGTAAAGCCGTTGCAATGGCGATGGCAAACGGTGAAGTAAACCATCACGAGATTGCCGCAGTGGGCATCACCAATCAACGTGAGACCACGGTGGTGTGGGATAAGAACACTGGTGAGCCGGTCTATAACGCAATTGTCTGGCAGGATACTCGCACCCAAGAAGTTGTTGATGAGCTCGCTGGCGATGACGGCGTGGGTAAATACCATGACATTGTGGGTTTGAATCTTTCAACCTACTTCTCAGGACCCAAGATTAAGTGGATTCTTGATAACGTTCCCGGCGCTCGTGAGCGTGCCGAACGTGGTGATCTGCTTTTTGGCAACACCGACAGCTGGGTAGTGTGGAACCTGACCGGCGGCGTTGATGGCGGTGTACATGTAACCGACGTTACGAATGCATCCCGCACTTTGCTCATGAACATTCGTACTCTTGAGTGGGATCCGCAGATCGCTGCCGATATGGGCATTCCCATGAGTATGCTCCCCGAAATCAAGTCTTCATCTGAGGTCTACGGCTATGGTCGCCCCACCGGCCTGATGCGCGGCACACCCATTGCTGGTATTCTGGGCGATCAGCAGGCGGCAACCTTCGGGCAAGCTTGTTTCGAGAAGGGCATGGCGAAGAACACCTACGGCACCGGTAACTTCATGCTGATGAACACCGGAAATGAGCCCGTGTTCTCAGATAACGGCCTTCTTACGACCGTGGCGTACAAGATTGGTGACGCTGACCCCGTTTATGCCCTAGAGGGTTCGGTTGCGATGAGCGGTTCGCTAATTCAGTGGCTCCGCGATAACCTGGGCATGCTCACCAACGCCTCTGATTCCGAAGCACTAGCAACCTCGGTTGAGGATTCGGGTGGCTGCTACGTGGTTCCTGCATTCTCGGGCCTGTTTGCACCGCACTGGCGTTCGGACGCGCGCGGCGTGATCGTGGGCTTAACCCGCTATGTAAACAAGGCGCATATTGTGCGCGCGGCGTTGGAGGCAACCGCTTTCCAGACCCGCGAGGTGTTGGACGCGATGAACGCCGATTCCGGTGTGAAGCTTTCCGAGCTGCGTGTGGATGGCGGTATGACCGCAAATGAGTTCCTGATGCAGTTCCAGGCAGATATTCTAGGGGTTCCGGTGATCCGTCCGAAGGTTATTGAGACTACTGCGTTGGGTGCCGCCTACGCAGCCGGTATTGCGGTCGGTTTCTGGGACGGCGAGAAAGACGTTGTCGAAAACTGGGCTGAGGATAAGCGGTGGCTCCCTGCCATGGAGCAGTCCGAGGTAGACCGCCAGTACCGCCTCTGGAAGAAGGCCGTGGCACGTACCCTCGACTGGGTGGATGAGGACGTACCGACTTCCTAAGAATTTTCTTCGTACATAAAGCCCGCACTCTTTTGCGTAAAACGCACAGCACCGCTGTTCGAGATATGCAAAAGAGTGCGTTACTGTATCCTGTACATTTTGCCGCATATCGTACGCTTCTACCCTACGAAATTGCAGGAAAATGTACGGGGTAATTACAGCACGTGTCTATATCAGGTATGAGAACAACCCTAGTTACCAGCAATAGCAGGCCAATAGGTTTGCCATCCTCCCGCGGTTCGGGCCGCTTTGCCTGCTTGGACGATTAGCCCATGTAACAGTGCATACTCTTCAACGCTCAATACTTCAGAACGGATGCGTTCATCGCACGCTTTGCGTGCTTTCACATAGGTAGCGTAGTCTCCCCATCCAGCCGCTGCGAGAAGCCTACGCGCATAAGCATCGTAAATAAACACACCTCGGTGATAGGCATACAGCAAAATGTCGTCAGCGGTTTCCTCGCCTACGCCCTTCACCCCTAGCAGCGAAGCCCTCAACTGTGCATCACCCATGGATTCAGCAAGGGTATCAGTAGTGAGGAACCAATCGGTGACGGTTTGCAGATAGACGGTTTTAGTGCGCCAATATCCTGAGGGTCGGATTGCGTCTTGCACCACAGCCGAATCAGCTGCAGCAAGTGTTTCAGGAGTGAGGAGGTTGAGGGTACGCAGGTTTGCCAATGCGGTTTCGGTGTTCGTCCACGTGGTATTTTGCACCAATACTGCGCCTACCAGGATCTCGAACTTTGTTTCGGCTGGCCACCACACGCCCACATCAGGAATCGCGCGCTGGAGCACCGTCATCATCTGGCGCATTGATTCCATAACAGACCCCTTCATTAGGTTTTCTCGTCATCGCATAGTGCATCTGAAATCATAAAAGAGTTCAACTTTCAGCACCTTCACACTTGATATTGATGATTATCCCAGACGCTGGCAACTTATTCGGGAATCTGAGCTCTCTCCTTACAGCGTTGGCAGACTACGCCGTCGAGTAGTTGAGCGACCCAAGACAAGATAAATGCTATTCGAGTTTTAAGAGACAACTCTAGCCATCCAAGTACGAAGCATAGGAATTTCGTTCGGAGCAACGGTCGCGATAATACGTTCACAATCTGCGCTGGTTAAAGCTAAATAATCTTCTGGGACATGATATGCATCTCTGAGTTCTCCTGCATACACACCTGGGAAACCACCGCCCATCAGAAAAGGTGGCCCATTATCACCAATAAGCACGTGATCAGGATCAGTGTCTAACATGGTCAACGCACGGTCATAGAACTCATACCCACCAATAACAACGGTCTCTTGGCTGGTCTCAAACTGTATATCTATATAATAAACCGGGGCAAAAAATAGCCGCTTGTGTTTACGAGCATCAGGACTGATACTCACGCGCATCGTCGAAAGCGGGAGAACCGGCACGCTCTGAGAATAGTCTCTGGCTTCCTGCTCGCTAGAAAAACGTATGGGCATCTACGCACTCCCTTCAGCACTGCGCATGTCTAGGGTATCAAACCTATCGAAAAAGCAGTCAGCGTCTCAGATGATTAGGTGATACGCCTAGAAGGATAGAAATATCCCGTACACTTTGCCGCATCTTCGTAGGGTAAAAGCGTACGATATGCAGGAAAGTGTACGGGATACGAGTCTATCATCGCAGGATTCGCAGGGTTAACTAGAGATGCCCTCAGGTTCTTCAAGCATCTCTGCACGTAGTTTTGCATCACGTTTACGCACGCGACGAGCATTGTATTTATGCCCTACGGGGTAGAAAAAATAAAGTCCCACAAGAATAAAGAGAGAAATCATCATAATACTCGTGAATATTCCAGAGAAAACTCCGGCGCTCCCCTTTTCTGCAATATCTTTTGCAATATTGTTCATGACCGATCCTGGCAGAGTCATTCCGCACAGAACGTAAAGACAAAATTGCCACCATTGGTAACGCACAAAATTTCTACGGAGAGCATAGGTAACAGCGGATTGCAATTCGGTATATCGCATTCTGAGGTTTTGCGGTGCCCGCTGAATATCCTGAATGCGCCTTAGTGCCTTGGACGCTTCAAGAGCGGCTTCGTAGGAAACGAAAACCGGCTTACCCTCAAGCTCAATTGCGTGTGCCTCAGCAGCGCGCAAAAACAGGCTGGTCTGCGCATCAGCCAGAGAGGAATCGTCCTGTCCCTGCCGTCGCTTATGCGCGCTAACCGTCATGTTCTCAGCGGTATCGAATAACTTTGCGCGAGCCGATACATAGTTAGGTTCTAAGGGGTTCAACTCAATGAGTTCCCCATAACGATCGATCGCAGTTGCAATATGTCCCAGATCGACGGCAATAGCTGCTTCAAGTTCTAGAGCTTCCTCGTAGGTTACGGGAAACCCGGAATTGTATGCCAATCGTCGACGTGCTTGGATAACATTAAAATATGCGGTATTAAGTTCCCCTCGATACCGTTGAGCGCAAGCTAGTCCATATAAACCTACCGGGTCTTCAGGTATTAAAACGTTGAGTTTTTGCGCAGCGAAATAAAGATTTATGTCATCACTATCATCAAGATAGTCAAGAACTAAATTACGCCAGTAATCTAGGTTTGGCACCGAATGTACGGTATGCGTGCCCACAGTTTTTTGCGGGTAAGTCAAGGAAGTCATCTTTGGGTCCCGAATTATATGAGTGAAAGAGTGAGTGTGTAAGTTTTATTTTACCCAAAATAACTAAAAAAATTTAAAAATAACTATGTATTTTATATCATAATTTTATATAATAATATGTAATGTAAAGTTTTTCTGCGTCATGTTTTCGCGGCAGAGTTTATGATTAAGGAAGTAAAAACGCAAAGGAGCTGTCATGAGCGAGAAGAAACCTAAAGCACCACAAGAGCCCATTAACAACACAGCAAAACGCTGGCACAGCCTCATCGACAGCCCAGTAGGACGCCTTTATCTTGCAGCAAGCACCAAAGCTCTTACCGGGCTTTGGTATGAGGAACAGACACATTTTCCTATACCAGACGAGCTCGGTGAGTTTATTCCAGATCCCTCGGCAATCGCTGCAAACAGCGAGCCAGCGCCTGCAGCGAGCATCCTTAAGCACACCACTCGCGAACTGCAGGAGTATTTCGCCGGCAAACGTACAACCTTCACAATTCCTTTAGCGCCTGAGGGAACAGATTTTCAGCTCATGGTATGGGAATATTTATGTTCAGTCCCCTACGGATACACCACAACCTACGGAACCATCTCACATGCCGTGGGACCAGGCGCACCCGCACAGGCGGTCGGACAAGCTGTTGGGCACAATAAAATTTCAATCATCATCCCTTGCCATCGCGTTTGGGGTCTAATGGCAAGCTCACTGGCTACGCAGGCGGGCTCGACCGCAAACAGTTCCTTCTAAACCTCGAAGAACCTGCAGAAATTCGCGAGGGTCGGCTCTTTTAGGCTCTCGACTATTTTATCGAAATAATATTCTATAGTTGCCTTCCAACTGAATCTCTATATACTATACTAGTACATATTTACGATATTAGGAGGTAGCTATGTCGTCAGATGATTCTGCGAACGCTGTCGCTTCTGGCAAAGTCGAAACGAGCGTAGACCGAAAATATCCTGCTTGGGTACGTCATGATCTTGAACGCGACTACTACGATAAGGAGTGGGGCATACCTATCACCCATGAAACCGGGATGCTTGAACGGGTGTGCCTCGAAGGGTTTCAGGCCGGTCTTTCATGGTATACGGTCTTAGTCAAAAGGCCAGTGTTTCGAGAAGTCTTTGCCGATTTTGTTCCTGAAAAACTTGCAGCCTTTACAGACGATGATGTCGAACGGCTACTCCACGATAAACGTATTATTCGGAACAACCTCAAGATCCGCGCCACGGTCTCAAACGCACGACTAACTCTTAACCTACGCGAGCGTGCAGCTGCTGGAGACGAGTCATTAGCGGGATTTCGCCTTCCGAACGGGTTATGGGTTGAACCTGGTTTACCCGCTTTTATCTGGTCTTTCCTTCCCGAAAGCACTATTACTCCGAAAACTCTTGAGGAGGTTCCTACGCAAAATGATGTCTCTGCAGCTATGTCGAAAGCATTCAAAAAGCTCGGAGGCAAATTCTTGGGTCCAACCAGCTGTTACGCCTTAATGAGTGCCATTGGTATGGTGGATGCGCACCTACTGGACTCACACCGGCGTGGGTCATCAGGCTTATTTACTCCCGAAGGAGAATTGCGCCGGGGCTCATAGATATAAAGGGTTTTTGTTAAAACGAAGAGATTCCTGCCTCGCCTGCTGAAAGGCGAAAGCAGAAACCTCTACTGTGTGGCCAGTTGGGTCTTGTTTTTTAAAGCCCTGCGTTATGACACCATCGTGAAAAGCAATATAAGAGATAGGATTGGCGGTACGCACTGAATCAGCGCGGGTTTACGCTTATCCGGTGAGGTCGCGAAGAGATAAATTCCCGCGACGGCCATCGAACCTAGACCGGCAAACATGAGGGCGATGCCAACTTGAGGCAGACCACCAACCCAGAACGCTAACAGGCCGGTTGCTGCAATCCAGGCCAGCATGAGATTGTAGAGCCCTTGATTTGCAGCCATTTCTTTGGAGGCTTCGGCAAATTCTTCCGTGGTACCGAAGGTATTCCGACCCCGAGGTTTAGTCCACAGGAAAGTCTCAAGAATCCAGATATACACATGAATAGCGATGGACACGAATGCGAAGACCGTGACGACGCTTGCCAAAGTAGACATTGCTATTTCCTCTTTCTCGAAGGTAGTCGGTAAATCAAGCACCAATTCTACTATCTCATCGTCATAATCCGTAAGACAGCCAAGGCTCAAGGATAAACAAGAGGAACCTCCTCCCACCTACATACAGAATACGCCAGCTCATACCTCGTTCGAGGCACAAGACTGGCGCATTCGGGGGGGGTATGTGCTAGTGGACGACGAGCGACAGCAGGTATACCCACACGCAGGTCAGCACCAGCAAAATAGCACTGTACTTGATCGCCATTGAGGTTATCTTCGACTCCTGCCCAGAGCTTTCCACAGATGCAGCCGCAATAGCGATAGACTGCGGCGAGACGATCTTCGCCATCACACCGCCGGCGGTATTTGATGCCACCAGCAGGGTGGGGTTCACGCCGATCTGGTGAGCGGTAGTCGATTGCAGACCCGCGAAGAGAATATTGTTGTTAACCACCGAACCGGTCACAAACACACCGATCCAGCCGATAATCGGCGAGAAGAGTGGGAAGAACGTCCCTACCGTCGCAACGGCCAGTGCGATGGAAGAGATCATACCCGCATAGTTCATCACGTTAGCAACTGACATCACAAGGCAGATCATAATGATGGGCGTCTGCAGCTGTTTCCAAGCACCGCCCAGCTCTTCGAAAGCGGCCTTCCAGCTGATGGAGGAGAACAGCACGGTAATAATAACAGCCACAAGGATCGCGGTACCCGAGGCTCCCAGAATATTCCAGGTGAAGACGGCTTTCACAGGGGTCGGGTTTTTAGCGATAGGAGCCACCTGCTCGATCGCCCCATGAATACCAGGAACATTGACAAGGATATTAGTGAAACCTAGGGGACCATCGCTCTCTCCTGCTTTAGCTGCTTTAGCGAATACCGGTTTTAGGACCGTAGACCAGAGCAGAATTGCGACGGACAGGTAGATGAATGGGCTCCAAGCCTTGAATATTTCACCGGAGGTATGCTTGGTCTCGCCTTGTGCTTGCACTTCCTCCAGGGAGGGAGCGGTAGGCTCACGGAAAAATATGCTTGGGTTGCCATGCGCGCATGATGAGAGCCAAAACGATCAATGATAGAAGCGGCGGAATAATATCAACCAGCTCAGGGTTTCCCAAGGTCAGTAGCAGCAGGGATTGTCCGCCAGAGTAAACGGCACCAACGATCAGAGCCACCAAGCCGGTTTCGCGTAACCCGCGTATCCCGTCTTGGATAACGACCATGAGCACTGGGATAAGCATCGCAAAAATCTGCAACACAGGAACCATATTTGCCGATAATTCGGCCAGAGGAATACTGCCTTTTTCGGCGCCGGTGCTGACCGGAATACCGATAGCACCGTATGCACCGGAAGAAACGTTAGCAACCAGCGCGAACATTGCGGCCTTGAGCGGGTTAAACCCGAGGCTGACCAGCAAAGCCGCACAAATTGCGATCGGAATACCGAACCCTGCCGCGCCTTCAAGAAATCCACCGAAGCAGAATGCGATCAGCAGCATCTGGATACGCTGGTCAGTGGAGATGGCCGAGATAGAGGAGCGAACAATGTCGAAGTGACCGGAACGCACTGTAATACGGTATAGCCACACCGCCATGAGCACGATCCAGCCGATAGGCCATAGGCCAGCCAAGAAACCATAAAGGATTGAGCCCGCTCCAGCGCCTACTGGCAGCCCAAATACGAAGATTCCGATACCGAGTGCGAGTGCGAGAGAAATAATCGCCGCTTTGATACCGCTGAGTTTGAGAATGGTTAGTCCAAGGAGGAAGAAGACAATGGGGATTACCGCTACTAGTGCTGAGAGCATAGTGGAATTGAGCGGGTCATATACCTGCTGCCACATGGTTTTTCCTTTCCGCGACATACGCGGTTCTTAGTGGTCACTGCGTACCGCTAATGTGGATTAACGTGGGTTCATGAACTTTTACCCAAGATCCACGGTTGCGATTCTGTGGTTTTTGGCTATGAAAGCCAGTGTGTGCGGATGTTGCTTCCACACTGCGCTACCAGTACCTCTTTGTAGTGTCAAGGAATTTACCTTGGCAGACCAGCTGTAGACACCTCATCCACTCCAAAATATACCACTATCGACAGAATAATTCGCAAGTATTCCCACTCAAAGACAGGAACATCATAGTTGTACTTTCACCTAAAGCGTATTCTTGCCTAGTGAAAGCCATAATACGCAAAGCATACGAATCGAGACAAAAAACGATATTGATTCGCGAAATAATCTATCCAAGAAGAGCTTGCAGCGACATCGCCCTCACAGATCTAAAGAATGTTCAGATGCGGTAAAAAAATACGAGAGTAGCAGCTCAATAACCAAGACGGGGATTACCCGTACCACGGCAGAGCTTAACAAAAAACGGCGTTTGTAGACAGAAAACAGCGATATACGATAAACCCAATAGATAAAAACGCTCCAATCGATAGTTTTACCGATTAGAGCGTCTTCTGCGTCGGGTTGACAGGATTTGAACCTGCGACCCCTTGACCCCCAGTCAAGTGCGCTACCAAGCTGCGCCACAACCCGATGTACATCACACTATTATGTACCGTGTTTCCAGGAAATCCCTGCGAACACTCGAATAACTATACCCCAGGTTCTCACCCCGTGCAACTTAGAAAACGCGAAAATACTGGATTTTTCGCTGCCGCTCAATATATATTCCACGCAGACGACTAAGGGAACTTTGAGAACATAGCGTCTCTTCAGAATGCTTGGATTCCTGCCAAATCCCTGCTTGCATATGGGCTACTGCGATGACAGTGTTAAAACACACTGACTCTTCACAGACGCTACAGATTTTTAGAGAGGGCATCATGAAAAACCTCATTATTTTCGATCATCCCTACACTGCCGAGGCTTGGCGTAATATCCCCCATCAGCGGTCTTTTTGCGCTGCCCTATGCAAGAATATAACCGATAAACTTGAGGCACGCGGCGACGAGGTCGATCTTCTTGATCTACATGCCAATGGTTTCGACCCGGTCATGCGAGCAGAAGATCTTGCTAACTGGCGTCGTGGTAATCCCATCACTAACCAGATAGCGGACTATCAGGCACGTGTAAAATCCGCAGACCGCTTGATCTTTATCTTCCCTATCTGGTGGGATTCTATGCCCGCCATGACCAAGGGTTTTATCGATAAAGTCTACGCCAAAGATCTGCTGTACACACAGCCTAGCGAATACCGGCTTGTTACTACGCTGAATCACGATACCGAAATCGTTCTTGTAACCCCGCTCGGTATGCCCTTGCCCATATACAAATACATCATGCGAGCGCCCGCCGTCAGAATTTTTCAAACAGAGTATTTTTCCGGAAGACCGGGATCAAAAAAATTTCCGGTGGCTTCCTTATGCGCGGGTAGACAAAATGACGGCTGAGCAACGCGCCCAGTTACTCGCAAACGTACCTTTTTAGATGAGCGCGACGAATTAGCCAAGGGAAGCATAAGCACCCCACCAAAGATATAAAGGGTGGGGTAGTTATGCTCGTTCACGTTTGGGTAGCACGTTAGCGTTTGCGTGAGCCCCTTGCCGCCCCTTTTTTTCGCTTTGTTTCCCCTGACGGTCCCCGAGAGGCGGCGTTCGCGCACGCGCATCGAAATTTCGATCGGCGTACCGTGAAACTCAAAGGTTTCACGCAGGCGGCGCGTGATAAAACGCCGATACCCCGGGTCTAAGAACCCGGTTGTAAAGAGCACAAACTTCGGCGGGCGTGAAGACACCTGTGTGCCGAACAGGATGCGCGGCTGCTTACCACCACGCAGCGGATGGGGATGCGCCGCCGCCAATTCGCCCTAAGAAAGCGTTCAGTCGCCCGGTTGGAATACGCGAATCCCAGGATTCCAGCGAGCGTTCCAGGGCGGGAACCAGCTTATCTTTATGCCAGCCGGTTTTTTTGCCGAGATATTCACGCGTGGAGCCCATTTCACATGTGCCAGGTCGCGGTCAATTTCGCGTTCGAGCATGTCGCGGCGTTCCTCATCGAGGGTATCCCATTTGTTGAAAAGCCAGCACCATAGCGCGACCGGAGTCGATCGTGGTCTGAATGATGCGCACATCCTGCTCGCTCAGCGGTTCAGAAACATCCAGAAGTACGACTGCGACTTCGGAGCGTTCCAGGGCTGTCTGGGTGCGGAGTGAGGAATAAAATTCGGCGCCTTTCGCCATATGCTGGCGACGGCGAATGCCCGCCGTATCGATGAATCGCCACGGGTAGCCGCCCAACTCAATAACCTCATCAATAGATCGCGTGTAGTACCCGCGAGATCGTTCACGACGGCACGTTCGGAACCCGCTAATTTGTTCAGCAGCGAGGATTTACCCACGTTGGGACGGCCGATAAGTGCCACACGGCGAGGTCCGCCCGGTGCCTCCGGCTGCGCATACTGGGAGTGTTCGGGCATAACCTCTAGAAGCTCATCGAGGGCATCCGCCAGACCACGACCGTGCAAACCCGAAACCGGGAAGGGCTGTCCCATGCCCAGCGACCACAGGCTGTAAATTTCCGGTTCCAAGTGGGAATCGTCGATCTTATTTGCCATCAGAATGATGGGCTTCTTGACACGGCGAAGCATACGCACGATCTGTTCATCTGAGGCGGTAATTCCCACGCGTGCGTCCACAACCAGGATGACAACATCGGCCTGCTCAACCGCAATCTCCGCCTGATCCGCTACCTGAGCATCAATACCACGAGCATCGGACTCCCAGCCGCCGGTATCGACAAGGGTAAAGCGTTTGCCAACCCATTCGGCTTTATAGGAGACGCGGTCGCGAGTCACGCCCGGCTTATCTTCTACCACGGCTTCCCGACGCCCCAGAATGCGGTTAATAATGGTGGATTTTCCCACGTTGGGGCGCCCCACGATAGCTACTACAGGATCGGCGAACTGTTCGTCTTCTTCGTCAAAGTCGAAGCCCCAAGCGCCAAGAAGGGCACGGTCTTCTTCATCAAGGTCATAGTCGTCGAGTCCTTCCAGAAGAGCCTGCGCACGCGCTTCTGCGGTTTCGTCGTCAATATCGGCTAAACGTTCGGTGAGGTCATCTTCTCCGCCGACTAGGTATTTGTCTTCGTAGTCGTCGCGGGTAGCGTCGTTCTCAACCATGCGCCGTCCTTTCTTCTGCGCGAACGCCAGCTTAAGGCTTGTCCTAGCAGCTTTAATTTCTCACTAGTATGTTCGCTGTCTTTTCAAGTATTTTATGCGGTCTCGGTCCCTGCAGAGGCATCCCGTGATGCCTGTCGTTTCGCCTTCACCTGTGCATTAACAGCATTAATAACTGCTGATACGGTCTCGTTAAAATCCAGATCCGAGCTGTCTACCAGGGTTACACCGGGGGCGGCTTCCATAAAATTGTTTACCTTAGAATCCTGGGTATCGCGTTCAGAGATCTGCTGCGTAAGGTCGCCGGACTCTCCTGATTTTTCGGTGTTCTCTAGTCCACGGCGTGCCATGCGCACCTCTTCCGATGCGGTTAGCAGTATGCGTGCATCTGCATCCGGTGCCACCACGGTTGTAATATCTCGCCCCTCCGCCACAATACCGTTGACCGCCTGGTTGATCGTCCAGCGTTGTAGCTCGATGAGGTATTCACGAACGGCAGGCACAGAGGCTACGGCAGAGACCGCACCAGAAATTCGTTCAGTGCGGATTTCCTCGCGAATATCGGTGGTGCCCATCAAAATTTCTTCTTCTTTGATATTGGTTCCGAAGACGAGCGGCATCTCTTGCACAGCTTTCCCGATAGCATCTTGGTCAGCAAGATCAATATCGAGTTGAAGTACACGATAGGTTGCGGCACGATACATAGCGCCTGTGTCTAGATACGCTAACCCGAAATGGCGTGCGACTTCTTTTGAGACCGATGATTTTCCAGAACCTGACGGTCCATCGATCGCGATCGTAAGTTTAGGGTTCTCATGCATAACATTACTTTCTGTTTGCGAGGGGTCCCGCATGTTGAGTGTCAAAAATAATCTTGAATATCCAGGCTTACGGGAGGGGTAACTGCTGAGGAACGCCAGCTATTTACGACTTTCCAGCCTCGTTCCGTAAGCCCGTCTACCAAATAGTCGTGTTTTGCCGGGTTTACCGAGACCTCAGCCATGCCGACGGGCGCGCCCGTGGAGTGCTCCAGCCGCAAATCTTCAAGGTTAATCCCCAAGTCGCCAATATCTGCCAGCATCCGTGCCAAAGTTCCGGGCTCATCATCAACCAAAACGGTGAGGGTCGCAAAAGCCGTCGGAACTCCGCCGTGTTTACCGGGGATGCGCGCCACACCGGCGTTGCCTTCGCTCATCAGCTGCGCAAGATCAAGCCTAGCGCCCGATGCCAAAGGATCTTCCAATGTTTCAATCAGACGGTTTAAATCTTCTCGCACACCATAGAGGCTTTTCACGATAGGCGCTGCGTTCGCCGCAAAAATCTGCACCCAGAGTGCAGGGTCGGAAGCAGCGATGCGAACCGTATCGCGAAGCCCTTGCCCCGCTAAACCAAGCGCATATAAGGGAGTTTCCTGCAGCCGAGTCGCTAGCAGGGAGCTCATAGCCTGCGGCAGATGGGAAATCAACGCAACCGTTTCGTCGTGTTCTTCAGCGCTAAGAGTCGTCACGAAAGAGCCAAGCTCTACCGCAAGGGCGCGCACTAATCGCACGCACTCGATACGTGCATCGTCATGTTCGCAGATAATCCAGGGACGCGCCTGAAAAAGCTCCCCACGCGCCGCAACCGGGCCGGTCTTTTCACGCCCAGCCATCGGGTGCGAACCAACGTATCGTGAAGCATCAGCATCAGAGGCGAGTACCTGTTCTAAAGGCTGTACTTTAACGGAGGCAATGTCGGTCACGGTAGCGCCCGCATATCCGGGGCTAGGCGCATACTCCCGCAATGCCTGTATGCAAAGTTTTCCGGCTATATCCGGCGGAGAAGCCACAACTACCAGCTGCGGCTCGAAAGATTCACGCTCATCGGGCTCAAGGGTATCGAGTCGGGTTCCTGCCCCAATATCTTCGGCGACGGCTTCAACGGTGGGCGAAATATCCTGCAGATAAACTTCAAGCCCCGCAGCACGCAAACCTAGCCCGATAGATGCACCCAATAGGCCAGCCCCTACCACGAGGACCGGTCCTTCCAGCATGGGGGTCATAGTTGTTTCTGTCATTACATCTCCACCGAAGCAAGCAGATGCCCAATTTCGACTTTAGAAAGATTACGAATGGTCCCCTTGCTTCTGCGATCCGATACGAATGGGACCCATCTGCACACGAACAAGTTTCTCCACAGGATACCCCACGGCTTCAAAGAGGCGGCGCACAATACGGTTCTTGCCCGAGTGAATGGTCACTTCAATCAGCACATGGCCGGGCGCCGAATCCACAAGTTTAAAGGAGTCCACCCTCGATACGCCGTCTTCAAGGCGAATACCTTTCTTCAGCTCAGCGCCAATACCTGATTCTACTGGACCGCGCACCTGCACCAGATACGTTTTGGGTACCTCATACGAAGGATGTGTTAAACGGTTTGCGAGCTCGCCGTCGTTAGTAAGAAGCAGCAGACCCTCGGTTTCCACGTCTAATCGTCCCACATGGAAAACACGCTCATTCATAGAGTCACGTAGAAAATCTTTAATGCAGGGGCGGCCATCGGGGTCTTCCATCGTGGAAACGACGCCAGCAGGTTTATTGAACGCCATGTAGATGAGCTTTTCGTTAGTCTGCACGGTCATACCATCAACCTGCACAATCACATCGGCAGGATTAACACGCACCCCCAGCTCGGTCACGACCTCACCGTTAACGGTCACTCGTCCTTCCGTGATCATTTCTTCACATACACGACGCGATGCAACACCTGCCTGCGCCATCAATTTTTGCAGGCGTACACCGTCGTGATCATAGAAATCAAAATGATCCACAGGCGCATTACGGGGACGGCGTGGGCGATGTGGCCCAGAGTAGTTATTTACCCTGTATTCGCCGCGCTCATGCGGGAAAGCTTCGCCGGAACGATAGGGGCGATGCGGTGCCCGCCTATCCCGCTTGGAAGCACCCGCGCTGTGGCTACGCGCGGCGCGTGGAGACCCTGATGTACCGGCTTTAGGCTTTCCGCCGCCTGAAGTTTTGCCACTAAATTTACCGCCTCGGGTTGAGGAGCTAGCGCCCACGCCATTACGTTTCGCGCCGGGTCGAGGTTTCCGCGACCCGGGGTTTTTACCGTGAGAGTTTCCATATGCCATAGTCTTATTCCTTATGTCGTTCGTCTGAAGTTTTCACAAGATTTTGGTGCCCACCGCTTCCTAGGTTTAGTCCGCGAGCGCCGATAGGCTAGTTACGATTACCGTGTTCAGAGGGACTGTCGGAAAGCACCGCTGCCTCGGTTTCATCAGGTAAAAGAGGCGCAAGCGCAGGAAGCTCCTCCAGAGAGTTGAGACCTAATTTTGTCAAGAAAAGTTCCGTGGTTTCGTAAAGAACCGCGCCGGTGCCGTCCTCTTTACCGGCCTCGCGCACGAGCTGGCGCTGTAGCAGCTGACGTACCGATGCATCTGCGTTTATTCCTCGGACTGAGGCTATTGCGGCACGCGTAACCGGCTGCCGGTAAGCGATAACTGCCAGGGTTTCATATGCGCTTTTGCTCAGGGTAGCGCTCTGTGAACGGGTCACAAACCTCGCTACCCAGGGAGCAAAATCGGCGCGAGAATACAACCGCCAGCCACCGGCAACTTGGCGAAGCTCAAAACCACGCGGCTCGTGGGCTGGGAGTGTCTTCACCATATTCCGAATCGTCACCGTTATATTCACGATAAAGCTCGTCAAGAGCGTGCTCAATACTGCGCTCATTGACAATCAGGGCAGCAGAGAGTTCGCGCACACTTACAGGAGTATCAGCAACAGCAAGAATAGCTTCAATAGCGCTTTTCACGCCCCCAGGAATAAGCTCAACGCGCGAGAATTCCTCTGCATCAGCGGCAACCGCCCGGGTTATCTTCGCGGGATGCCGAGCATCCGAAGACGTTATATTTGTCAGAATCGCGCTCAGTTTCGGCTTTGTGTTCCTGGTCAGTAGAAGTCTGCTCGGGTACCGAGGCATTTTCGCGATCAGATTCTTCTCCGGATTCACTGTCTGTCTCAGTATCGGCACTAGGGTCCCAGTAGCCTAGGTTTACCATCGCTAAATCATTCTCGGTGAATTCATCCTCAAATCGGCTCCCCTGCTGCTGCGCGGCTGTCTTACCAGCAGAGTTGAAGGATTCTTCGCTCATGCGGTCTCCTCCCCTGCGTTTTTAACGCTCTCTGAAAAGGTAAGATCATCCGGGCTATCGCGATGTTCTGGGCTGTAGCCCTGCCCTGTATCATGTGCTGAAACTGCCGGTTCAGCAGGAACAAAAGCACGCGCATATTCGGTAGCGCGTACCGAAATCTCGGCGAGCGGCGCATCCTGATGTACGTCTACCGCGCCCTCTTTATACAGTTCTAAGAGCGCCAAGAAACGCACAACTGCGATGTCAAGTCCCTGAGCATCATGCACCAGTGCCGAAAATGTTACCGATGATACCGTCGGTTTACACGCAAGAAGTGCATCCAGAATATATTGTTCTTCGTGTGCAATCGTTGTTGAGGCGCCGTGAAGGTGCTCATTCAGTTCCTCAGCAACATCAGCCGGATTCGGTTCTAGATTAGTCGAAGGTTTTGGGGCAAATGCTTGCGCTGCAATACGCGCAAATTCCTCCACTCCCCCTTTGAAAACAAGCTCTGGAAGGGCCTTCACAAATACAGGTTCCAGCGCCACGGTCCGCGGAAAGCGCTGGGTCTCTTCGCGCCAACGATCAGCGAAAATAGCGGCTACCTCACGGTAGGCGCGATACTGAAGCAACCGAGCAAAAAGCAAATCACGCGCTTCTAGAAGAGCCACATCCTGATCTAGCGGTTCATGATTCTGCGGGAGTAGCCGGGCGGCTTTAAGCTCTAGCAGAGTCGCGGCCGTTACCAAAAAATCGCTTGCCTCGTCTAATGCGCGTTCGGTGCCCTGTGAATATAGGGCATGCAGATACTCCAGGAACTCGTCGGTTACTTCAGCAAGCGCAATGTCTGTAATATCGAGCTTACGACGTGTGATCAGTGTTAGGAGAAGGTCGAATGGGCCCTCAAAATTCGGTAAATTAAGCGTGAATCCAGCACCGTTCACCGGATTGGAGGCATCAGACGTCTCATGCGGTGTCGGTACCCTCACGGCAGCGACATTTTTGGTCATAGGTGACCGATTTCCTTTACTGGGGATTGCAGGATAACCTGCGAGATCATGAAAGATACGGGATGTACCGCCCATATTATACGTGCCTTGACACCATACCTTCAAGGTTTATAGGTGGTGTCAAGGCACATGGGATCCAGGATCTTATCGGGCTCCGCCCTTGTAAATAAGTTCACGGGCCACCTGCCGGTAAGCTTGAGCCCCGGTGTGGTTGCTGGCATATGAGAGGATAGGCTCTGCCGATACTGTAGCATCCGGGAATTTAACGGTTCGCTTAATCACGGTGTCAAAGACTTTATCTCCGAAGGCGTCAATAATACGTGCAAGCACTTCTTTAGAATGGATGGTGCGGGCGTCAAACATGGTCGCAAGAACGCCGGTAATTTCTAGATCCGGGTTCAGGCGATCCTGCACTTTCTCGATAGAGTCCACGAGAAGCGCCACAGCTCGCAGGGCAAAGAATTCGCAGATAAGCGGAATGATAACGCCATGCGATGCTGTCAATGCGTTTACGGTTAGCAGGCCAAGCGAGGGCTGACAGTCAATCAGAATAACATCGTACTCATTCTGTACCTTACGTAGGGCTGAGGCGAGTACCTGCTCGCGAGCAACTTCGTTTACTAGCTGAACTTCAGCCGCAGAAAGGTCGATGTTTGCGGGAAGAAGGTCGATGTTCTCGATATCGGTCGGTAGAATAACGTCGTTAATATCGACCTTACGATCCATCATCACGTTGTACACGGTCAGCTCAAGCTCATGCGGATTTGTACCGAAACCAGCGGATAGGGCACCCTGAGGGTCAAAGTCTACAAGGAGCACTTTACGACCACACTCCGCAAGTGCAGCACCAAGGTTTATGGTTGAGGTCGTCTTTCCTACGCCACCCTTCTGATTCACCATTGAGATGATGCGGGCGGGACCATGTTGGCTTATAGGCGCAGGATCGGGATATTCACGTAGGGGTCGGCCGGTTGGTCCGAGTTCTTGTGCCGGTGCTTCGGTCAACTTATCTTCACCTTCGTCAACGAATTTTCTCTTCATGTATAAGGTTACCCCACACACGCCCGCTCAGCAGGTTTGTGAGTTCGCTTTACGTACGAATTATGTTACATCGCGCTCTGTTCAGGTCTATAAACCAAATAATTCGGGAATTCTAGAGGCCCCGCTCACCATAAGCCACAGCATTATGTAATTCTCATGCTAAATCAGACCTTGCAATATGCGGGAAGGCGCTTTCCTCCTAGAAACAGATACACCTCCCCGCATACTTTTTAACTTATTGATCTTCCGGTAGCGTCACAGTATTTTTAATCTTTGGTTCAGCCACAACGGACATCTGTTTGGTGGGAGATTTTTGACTTACCGCATTATCCACGTATTGGTCACCGTGTAGTTCGCCGCCCATGGTGGATTCGTCAAAGGGGATCTCCCCTTTCAGCACCGCATGAACACGATCCATATCTACCTCTTTAACAATCTTCCCCATGAGTAACGTCGCCACTGCGTTGCCTGTGAAGTTAGTGACCGCACGTGCTTCAGACATGAAGCGATCGATTCCCACGATCAAGCCCACACCATTAACAAGGTCGGGGCGGTGTGACTGCAAACCGCTGCCAGGGTCGCCAATCCTGCGCCCGAAACACCGGCAGCTCCTTTCGAAGCAATGATCATGAAGACCAGCAGAGAAATCTGCTCGCCTAACGCAAGTGGAGTCCCCATAGCCTCCGCGACAAAGAGGGCGCTCATCGTCAGGTAAATTGCGGTGCCATCCAGGTTAAAGGAATACCCCGTAGGAACCACAACGCCTACGACAGGCTTCGAAACACCTAAGTGCTCCATTTTGGCGATAAGACGCGGCAGCGCTGCCTCCGACGAGGATGTTGAGAAGATGAGGAGATATTCGCGTGCCAGATATTTCAACAGGGTAAAGATATTCACACCGGTTACGAGCTTGAGAATAGTGCCCAGAACGATTACGACAAAGAGAATACAAGTGATATAGAATGCCACCATCAAAATAAACATTGAGGAGATCGCACGGGAACCCGTAGAACCTACAACAGCTGCAATCGCACCAAGCGCACCAGCAGGCGCTAACCACATAATCATCATGAGCAGACGGAATACGAGCGCCTGACAGTAGGTCAGAAATTTGAGAATGGGAGCGCCAACCGGTCCCATCTTCTGCAGGGCAAAGCCGGTCAAAAGCGCCACGAAAAGGGTTTGCAGAATATTACCGCTTGTCAATGCCGAAAGCAAAGAAGTCGGCACGATGTTGAGCAGGAACGAGACAGTGCTGTCACCGCCATGTCCTTCAGACGAATTCGGAAGCGTGTATTTCGTTGTTGCCGGGTCATAGTGCAGCGAGCTTCCCGGCTCGATAATATTACCTACAACCAGGCCAATTCCTAAGGCAAAGGTTGACATGAGTACGAAGTACAGCAGCGCCAATCCACCGACCTTGCCGACGGTTGCTGCCTTAGCAATAGACCCTACACCCAGCACAATCGTACAGAAAATTACAGGGGCGATCATCATCTTGATGAGAGCGATAAAACCAGTACCGATGGGCTGCAGCTCTTTTGCAAAATCGGGAACGGTCATTCCCAAGATACACCCAAGGATCACAGCGGCAATCACCGAGAGGTAGAGCATATGGGTTGGGTCTTTGTAGAACGGTTTCTTTGCGGATTCCGTACTCATTAATTCTTTCCTTTCGCGCCGGGGACGCACGGTGCTGTGTGTCTATACCGACCAGAACTTTATTGTTCCGGATTCAGGATGTTATACAGGCTACACCTACAGCAACATTAACGCGGGTGTTTTTCTGACTAAAAATATGCCATTGCAACAGAATATTTACATGTCTGTTACAAACAGCATAAATATTACATCTTTAGAGTGTAAATCGTATAAATAAGCTAAATTATAGTATCTTATTGGCGTATTTCTCTTTAAACGCATATTTGTCGGCATAGCTATACAGACATAGTGTCGTCGTTCTTCCGCGCAGCTATTCCCCACAGTCTACTTCTACTAATCACCTACTAAGTACGCTCATGTGCACGAGGATGCGCCATCCGGTAAACCTCCAGCATCCCTTCCGGAGTAACCTTGGTATACACCTGCGTAGTCGCAATCGAGGCGTGTCCCAATAATTCCTGAACCACGCGAATATCGGCGCCGCCCTGTACAAGATGCGTCGCAAACGAGTGTCGAATAGAGTGGGGCGAAAAATCAGAGCTCAGCCCCGCCTCCTCAGCTGTTTCTTTGAGGATAAGCCATGCTCCCTGTCGACCCAGCCGACTCCCCCGCCCGTTGAGAAAAAGCGCAGCGGTGCCTTTACCATGTGAAGCAAACATGGGGCGAGCGCGCACAATGTAGTCTTCCAGCGCCCTCTGCGCGTAGGATCCCAAAGGTACTAAACGCTCTTTACCCCCTTTGCCGAAAAGACGCACATACCCAGGCACGGCAATAAATTCTCCGTTTTCATCGCGGGGTTTTTCGCCCAGGTGTATATCGTCCAGATCTGTTGCCAGCATCTCGCTCACGCGCGCACCGGTAGCATATAAGAACTCAAGTATCGCTCGATTACGCAGGCCGGTAGGAGTCTTAAGACTGGGTATGGCAAGGAGCTTTTGCATTTGCTCCACGGACACGGCTTTGGGCAATCGCTTCACATTTTTAGGCGGTTTCACGGCAGCGGCGGGATCGGTCTCCAGGATGCGCGAAGCATGCCAGAAACTATGCGCGCCACGAACTGCAGCCATGGTACGTGCAATTGAATTAGGGCCCAGCGGCAGAGGCAGTGTGAAGTCGCGTGTACCCGTTGTAGAAGTCTTTATTTGATCCGAAGCATAGAGGGAAACCGCCAAAGATTCCAGGGTGTCTTCGAGTTCCTCTGCTCGGGTATCAGATTCAGATAGTTTTTCTCCCTGGCTTTTGCTGGGATACCCCGAATCTCTGTTCTCCTCCGCACGCGGCAGTGTCGGTTGGGCAAGTTCACGCATAAAGGCACGCACATCGGCAGTGCGAATTCGGTGGGCATCAATGATACCGCGTGATGCCATAAATTCTACATACCGCCTTAAATCGCGTGCATACGAAGCTATCGTATTCTCGCTGCTGCCTTTTTCAACTCGCAGGTGAATAAGATACTGTTCAATATCCCGCTCAAGCGGACTTATACGATGTATTCCTTCGCTCAGGTGCTGAGAAACCATAGCGAATTATTCCTCGTGTTTAAAAGTTTCGGGGCGGATACGGCGCCCTCTACATAAGGATGAAAATCCCAAGTATCGGCCGCTTCTCGCAGGGACAGCTGCTCTTGTCGAGCCTCGACCGCGCAATATGCCGCAAGAATAGCCTGAATAGCCAAACCGTTATGTAGTTGGCCCGCGAGCACAAGGCGTACGGCCTGTTCAAGCGGAACCCACCGGTAGGTAATCTCCGCTTCTTCGCCCCTGCGTACTATACGGTTTGCTTCAGGAATCTCGTACAGGTCTTGGGCAAGGTATATACGACCCGCTTCCGAAGCGGCTCCCGGAGTCGTGTAATAATCGATCAAGCTGCGCCAGTGATGAGCTCCAAGGTCGGTTTCTTCCGCGAGTTCGCGCTGGGCTGCATGAAGAGGGTCTTCACCAGTAATATCAAGAAGTCCTGCGGGAACCTCCCAGAGGTTCATACGCACGGGATGCCTATACTGGCGCAGAAGCAGAATCTCATTCCGGTTGTTCAACGCGGCAACCGCAACGGAACCCGGCATGTCGATAACATCCCGCGTTAAAGTGGTACCGTGCCCGTCAAGATCATAGTGCTCCACGGCTGCTTGGAGAACATATCCGCTATACTGCACCTCACGGCTTAGGATTTCTCGCGTTGAGGGAGCATCGATCACATCAGCATACATAGGATCTATTCGATGCGGATACTTGTTCTCTGAAGTGTTCATATCCCTATTCTAATTTGCATACTTACGGTCGCCAGAATCAGAACCTTAAGGACAGAGCTATCAGCTGACAGCGCTGACGTTTCTATTTTCCTTTGACAGAGCAAAGTCGCGGACTACATCGGCAGTCCGCGACTTCTTATAAAGAAAGTTCTTACTCTTTACCGCTACGCTTGAGAGCTGCTTTCACCAGCCCCGCAAAAAGCGGATGCGGCCGCGTAGGACGCGAACGGTACTCCGGATGCGCCTGAGTCGCCACATAGTAAGGATGCACATCAGCGGGGAGCTCGACATACTCCACGAGCGAGGAATCCGGCGAAGTACCGGAGATGACCAGGCCAGCCTTCTCAAGCTGTTCACGGTACTCGTTATTAACTTCGTACCGGTGACGATGCCGTTCCGCCACTTCGGTCTCGCCATAGGCCTGAGCAACCTGTGAACCGGGAACCAGATTAGCTGTGTACAGACCCAAACGCATGGTTCCGCCCAAATCACCTGCGCCTTCCACAAACTGCTTTTGTTCTTCAATCGTGGCAATGACCGGCATTGTTGTCTGCGGGTCAAACTCGGTTGAGGATGCATCAGAAAGATTCAAAACGTTTCGAGCGTACTCAATCACCATGGACTGCAGCCCCAGGCAAATGCCCAGAGTAGGAATCTTATGTTCACGAGCATATTTCAATGCGCCGATCTTGCCGTCTAGACCGCGAATACCGAAACCGCCAGGTACCAAAATGGCATCCATATCATGCAGCTGATGGTCTGCGTCCTCATCGGTGGCGCATAGGTCTGCAGCGACCCATTTGATATTGACCTTTGCATTATTCGCAAAGCCCCCGGCGCGCAGAGCCTCAGAAACCGAGAGGTATGCATCGGGAAGATCGATATACTTACCCACAAGGGCAATGTTAACGTCGGCGGAGGGGCGGTGTACCGCATCCAACAAACGATCCCACTGCGTGAAATCTGGCTCAGGGGCAGTCATGCCGAAGTATTCCAGAATATAATCGTCGAGCTTCTGGGAATGAAGGGTTTTGGGAATATCGTAAATGCTGGGGGCATCGGGACATGAGATAACGGCGGCAGTATCAACATCGCAGGCGTTACCGATTTTGGCGCGGTGCGATTCCGGAACATCACGCTCACAACGCAGAATCAAGCCATCGGGCAGGATACCCAAACCACGTAATGCTGCAACGGAATGCTGAGTAGGCTTCGTTTTGAGTTCGCCGGAAGGGCCGATAAAGGGTACCAAAGATACGTGGAGAAAAAACACGTTCTGACGTCCAACGTCACGGCGTACTTGGCGTGCCGCTTCCATAAAGGGCAGCGATTCAATATCGCCTACCGTACCGCCAATTTCGGTGATGATGATATCGGGCGCGTTTTCGATTTCGGCGGCGTAACGCATACGTGCTTTGATTTCATCAGTGATATGAGGAATAACCTGCACGGTATCGCCTAAATATTCTCCGCGACGTTCTTTTGCGATAACGGTCGAGTACACCTGACCGGTTGTAACGTTAGCGGATTGGTCAAGGTTCTCATCAAGAAAGCGTTCGTAATGCCCAATATCAAGGTCTGTTTCAGCACCATCGTCAGTTACAAAGACTTCGCCGTGCTGGAAAGGGTTCATGGTACCGGGATCTACGTTAAGGTACGGGTCAAATTTCTGCATCGTGACCGATAGACCACGAGAACGTAGAATCTGACCGAGAGAAGAAGCTGAAAGACCTTTACCGAGAGAAGAAGCAACACCACCCGTAACAAAGATTTGGCGGGTTACCTTACCGTTAGCGGACGCGTTAAGAGCGTTATTATTTTCATTCACCACGGAATTCAAGCTTACCATTTTCTTTTCCCCTATCCAATAGAACACTAACGGACGAGAGCTTTTCTCTTCCCTAGATTTAATGAGCTCTTTCCCGTATTTCGCGCAGTTTTTACGCCATAATAAACGCTTCATCTACCGCTGAATACCGTGTTACACCACAACGGCCTCTAGAAATATCTGCGACCCAATACTACCGAATATCCTTGGAATGCTCCTCAGATATATCAGCTATGACCGTTGTCTTTTCAGCACCTGTTTACTCAAGCTGACCCCCTGCGCGTAAAGCTCCCGCGCGTGTTCTTGGGCTGCTTCCGACTGATCGTGTCCGGCGAGCATACGAGCGAGTTCTACAACACGCTCTTGGTCAGAAAGTACCTGTACTTTCGATAACGATGCGTCATCATTTTTAAGGACCAAAATATGCTGATCCGCGAAAGCCGCGACCTGTGGTAGGTGAGTTACCACCAAAACTTGTACATGCTGGGCAAGCATTGCAAGCCTGCGACCAATCTCAATAGCAGCCTTACCGCCAACGCCCGAATCTACTTCGTCAAAGATAAAGGTGGGTACCGGATCCACTTCCGCCAGCACAACCTCCAACGCAAGCATTACGCGTGAAAGCTCACCTCCAGAGGCGCCTTTCCCAAGTGGACGAGGGGTTGCCTCACGATGCGGAGCAAGCATAAAGGTCACTGTGTCACGACCATGAATTGAAAATTTATCTGCCTCGGCAACTTCAACAACAAGAGAAGCATTCGGCATGGCAAGCGCGGTTAGTTCTTCACTAACAGAATCCGCCAAACGCGAAGCGGCTTCTTGACGCGCTTTCATAAGCTGAGCTGCCTGCTCTCCTAAAGCCTGACGCAGGTCGGTAAGCTCTTGTTCCAGAGATTCCTGTCGCGCTGGATCATCAACAAGGCGAGTCAGGCGATCACGAGATTCTTCGGCCCACTCAAGGACTTCCGCAATATCTGCACCATATTTTCGCGTCAAATTTTTCAGCTGCGCACGACGCTCCTGTACCTGCGCTAGGCGTTCAGGCCCTTCAGAATCTAACGAGGTCGAATAGGTAGAAATATCGGTGGCAACATCAGTCGCCAGAACTAAAAGTTCGTTAACCCGTTGAGCTAAATTCTCTATATCGCTATCGGCATCGGCTTGTCCCAAAAGAGATGTATGTGCCGCGTCCAAAAGACTCAGTACATTTGCCTCTGTGCCTTCCGTATATTCGCTGCCCGACAGCGCCGCCGCTGCAACACCGGTTGCGGTACGAAGCGCCTCAACATTCATCAGTTTGATGCTTTCATTCTTAAGCGCTTCGTCCTCACCCGTCTGTGGATTTACGGAGTCTATTTCTTCAAGCGCCCCCTGCAAGCTTTGCGCCTCTAATGCTCGTTCACGAGAATTCTCACGAACCTCTTTATATTCAGCGGCTGCGACTCGGTACCGCTCATAGGTATGCTGGTACTTCTCCAACAGGTCAAAAAGCTTTTCGCCCGCATAAAGGTCTAGTGCACGACGTTGCTCACTGGCAGACTTGAGACGCAATTGATCCGACTGACCGTGCACAGCTACAAGAGTTTGCCCAATATCTGAAAGCTTACCGACAGGCGCGGTGCATCCTCCTACATGTGCCCGAGAACGCCCAGAAGCATTAACGGTGCGAGCTAAGAGAAGTTCGCTTGTTTTTTCATCTACCGGGTCAGCTGTTCCGCCCACTTCTTCCGCAAGGGTCAAAGCCTTATGTTCTTGAGGTAGGCGCACGATGGCTTCCGCTAAGGCGCTCTTTGCCCCTTGACGCACACTTGCAGCATCACTACGCGCCCCGAGAAGCATACCAAGTGCCGTAACGACCATAGTTTTACCGGCACCAGTTTCACCTGTTAGAACCGACAGCCCGGGCTGCAAGGGTAATCGAGCATCAGTAATAATGCCCAAGTCCCGAATATGGATTTCTTCAATCACGATGCGTCTACCTTAAAGTCCTTACCGCATAGGGGCTGGAGTCGTGCCACATACGCGAGCTATGTGCGGCTCTATTGCACTGACCGACTTCCTGTTGGAGCACCCCAAACATTCGGTTTCCGTGTGAGTACCAGATATAAATCAATGAGGATCTTGCGAGCTGTTTTTTTCACCGATAGTGGCATCGCACACCTCACGCTCCTTCTCAGAGGTTGGGCCTCGCCATCCTCGAATAGGCAGAGCAAACTTACGAACCAGCCGTTCAGAGAACGGGGCGGGGTGGATACGTGCCAAAAGCACTGGTTTCAGATTTACGCACCTCAATGCGGGAACCGGGCAGCAGATCATTCATACGTCGTCCATCGCACCACAACACACCGGATGCACCATGAGCCATCATTTCAACAGCTACCATAGAAGACGGAGATGCTACTAGCGGTCGTGCAAAAAGGGCATGTGCTGAAAGCGGTACCAATAATATAGCTTCTACCTCAGGCCAGACTACCGGTCCCCCACCTGAAAATGCGTATGCGGTGGATCCCGTGGGCGTACCTATCACCACACCATCACAGCCAAATGTGCTTATTGGCTTACGATCTACCTCAATGATGACCTCAATCATCTTCTCGCGGTTGCCTTTTTCAACGCTTACTTCATTAAGCGCCCAATCCGTATGAACACGTTTCTCCTCGTGCCATACTTCAATGTCGATTGCCATACGCTCTTCGACCGCATACTCGCTCTTGACGATGCGGTTTACAGTTTCTTGCAGATCACTTTCTTCCGATTCCGCTAAGAATCCTACGTGTCCCAGATTCACGCCGATCAGCGGAATGCTTGTATGTCGCACCATTTCTGCAGCACGCAGGATAGAACCGTCACCGCCGAGGACCATACCAAGCTCAATATCAATAAGCGCAACACTCTCATGCACCACCTGCACAGGCACCGGATCGTCCCAATTTTCCGTCAAGGCTTCCAGATCAGAACGGTTCATCACGGGCACTAGACCTGCACGATGCAGCTGTTTACACGCCTGGCGGGCTGCATCCCGTGCTTCTTTGCGGCCAGTATGCGCAAAGACTAGAATTTTACGATTTTCTGTTATTGACACGTTCTACCCTCCTCACAGCAGGCATTATTTACGGATTATCCCACGACTACTTCTTTAGTATAGCCGAATTTCCCATTATACTGGAACATATTTTCTAGAATATTATTTCGATAAAAAGATTTGTTTGCTATTTCTGCTTCTTGCACCATAAGAAAAATTCGACGTTACCATCTTGCCCGGGTAAGGGGCTTTGCACAGTATCTATCACGCGAAGACCACATGATTGAGCCGAGTCTTGCACCTTACGCACGGCGAAAGCATGTGCTTGAGGATCTGTAACCACTCCTGCACGCCCAATTTGATGTTTTCCTACTTCAAATTGTGGTTTCACCATGAGCACTAAGTCCCCATCTTCCTCGGTCACCTGCGCAAGAGCATCTATGACTAACGTCAACGAGATAAATGATAGGTCAGAGACAACTAGGGAAACTAAGCCCCCAATATCCTCTGGAGTTAGATAACGCACGTTAAGACCTTCATAAGCATCAACTCGAGGATCCATGCGCAAAGACTCAACAAGTTGACCGTGACCCACGTCAACTGCTGCAATATGTGAAGCTCCACGGCGCAAGAGTACGTCGGTAAATCCTCCGGTAGAGGCACCTGCGTCCAGACAACGACGACCGGCTACAGTTATGTGCGTAAAAATATCTAAGGCACCAGCAAGTTTATGCCCGGCACGACTCACATATTCTGTAAGAGGGCTTTCTTGTACCAGTACATCATCGTCACGATGTACAGGCTGCGATGCCTTATACACAATTTTCCCATTAACACTCACGCACCCGGCATCAATAAGTTTTGCCGCTAAAGTACGAGATGCAGCAAGCCCATGCTCGGCAAGAAATTTATCGAGCCGCACCTAGGAGTTCTCCCCGGGTTCTCGGGAGAAACGTACATTATCTTCGAGGTTATCAACTAAGGTTCCATAGGCCCGAATACGCTCTACAGGATCCATCGCTAAAACAGCCTGCAGCTGTGTTTCAAACTCCTGGTAATCAGCTTCTTCAAGGGACTCATGGCTATCAGCATTTTCTGTAGAGTTTTGTTGTTTCTTACCCATAAGTTAAACCTCGGGAAGGCCTTGAATATTCGGGGTCACAGCCTGCTCCGGATGCGCCGCCCACCAGGCAGCGCAGGCTACGCGCCAGGCTTCTGCTTCCGCATCGCTGCCGGAAAAGCCCTCTGGCGCGAAAGAGCCTTGGACGGTTAAATAGATATTATTTCCCTGTACCTTGGCAGTCCATGATGGTCCATGCGCTGTAATCGCGTGGTCCTCATGGAGAATTTCGATCTGCGGATATGGTTCGAAGAAATCATCAAGAGTGCGCAAAATATATGTGGGACGTTGTTCAGGGACCACCGATATAACATCCTGATATGTCTGCACGCCGGTCAGCACAAGTGCACCCGCCATATGAGCTTTGTTGGCTCCCAGAATATCGGTGTCAAGGCGGTCCCCTACAATAACGGGCTTTGAGGCTTTACTGATTGAGCCGCAGTCTCAAAAATAGCGGCTTCAGGTTTTCCGGCTACCATCGGAGTACGACGTGCCGCAATACCCACCGCCGCTACTAAAGAACCGTTACCGGGTGCTTGCCCTCGTTCCTTAGGAATAGTTTGGTCTGTGTTCGTGGCAACCCATAAGATGTTCTGATCAGCGAGAGTGTACGCTGCCTCTGCCAAATCTTCCCAGCTGAGTTGCGGGTTAAAACCCTGAACCACGGCAACAGGGTTGTCGGACTGTGATGATACAGGCTCCAACCCGACAGCCCGCAGACAATCTGCTAAAGCTTCAGTACCGGTAACCAGAATTTTAGACCCGGCGGGCACATGTTGAGCCAATAAAGCCGCGCCAGCCTGGGCAGAACTGACAACACGTTCCGCCTGCGTGCGCACGCCTAAATCTTGCAGGTGAGTCGCTACAGATTCTACGGAGCGCGAGGCATTATTAGTCACAAAGACGACGGGAACCCCACTGCTTTCAGCGCGGTTTAAGGCTTCTGGCGCTCCCTCAATAGCGTAGGGTCCAGCGTATACTACCCCGTCGAGATCTGAAAGTAAGGCATCGTACTGAGCTAGTAGGGGTTCGCTCGTCATAATGTTCAATTCTTTCTGGTTATAGACAAAGCAAGTAGCCTCAGGCGAGGAACAGATAGTTTCTACTGCTCTGTTTCATTTTGGGAAGGCTTCGTTTCATATTCAGAAGATGCAACCGCCAAGTTCTTTGACTTGTCAGAACTATATGCCTCTTCCTTCTCTGGCTGTGTTCCCTCGTCAGTATTGCTTTTGTTGTTCGAGGTCTTCTAGCACAGGTTCCTCAGGTTCAAAGAGCTCGGATTCACCATAAATATCGAAAATCTCAGGCTCAGCGAACTCACCCTGTCCCAAAGCGGCTTCGGCCCTGAACGCGAGGCGTGCCCACTGCTCTGCTTCCTGACTTCGTCCTGCATTATCTAGAGCCTCGGAATATGCTGTGAAGAGTCGAGGGCTGTATTCGAAAGCACGTTTTGGGTTTAGCTGCGGAATTTGAAGGGCCGATATCGCTTGCGATTTTTTGCCCTGATCTGCATATATCCCAGATTCAACAATGGCGAGTTCAACGCGAACCTGGGCAGGAAGCTCTTCGCGTTTAGCTTCCTCTATCATGTCAAGAGCTTTAGAAATACGGTTAAGAGCGCGCTCACAGTCTACGAGGAGCGCAAGATGATCCAGAGAGCCGCTTATGCGACGATGCGTACGTAATTCGCGTAATGCTAGTTCGTAATCTTCAGCGACATATGCGGCGACACCTACAGCTTCACGTACCGCAGAAATACGTCCTGCGCTTCGAGACGCAGCAACAGCATGCTCAAGCGCGAACTGGGGATCAAGCTCCAGATATCGTCCAGTCATAACAAGATGTTTTGCAACGGTAGCGGCATTCCCTAGACTCAAGCGCGCGAAGCTGACGGCTTGTAGCACTGTCTAATTCACGACCTGTTACATCACTGTCAATCTCAGGCGCCTTTGGCTTGGCAGGACGATAACCCGCCCGACCGTCAACAAATCGCACATTCTCCTGAGACTCTGCCTTATACGCGTGCTGCCTAGGTGACTTACTCCGAAAACCGAAACGATGCGATTTATGCGGGTTTTTCAAGTCGTTTCGGCGTCCTCCATCGCTATCCTTATGATTTGCCCCAGCCCCATCAGAATGTTGAGCGTTACTGTGGTAGTTGCTCTTCTGGGAGTTTTTCGCAGTGGAAGCACCAATAGCACCCTGCTTATTTTTAGACTGGGGGGTCTCAGACATGAATCTCCTCAAAGGGGAAGGCGGGATCAACACAGAATCTTCGCTACAAATTATGGAAGATAATCTCAGGGTGCTAAATGCACCTTTTATATTCTAGTACAGGTTGGCATAGACCGATACCCTAGAGATACTAGATCACAAGATAGCTTTGTCTTCTGCATCTACTCGTAGAAGGCGGGCTACCGGGTTGGGGTTGTTGAGTAAAAACCACCGTTAAACACAAAAAGCATGGGCAAAAGCTCCCCACAGGAAACCCCCACCCATACTTACCTCTAAACAAAATTATTATTGCGGCAGCCATCTACTCTCCCACACCCACCAAGATGCAGTACCATCAACACCACAGGGCTTAGCTCACCAGGTTCGAAAAGGATACTGGGCGTTTCCCCCAAGCTATCACCACCGCAAAACCACCAAACAACAACCCACCCCACAAAAAACGGGGCCCAGGCTTGTTGTTTCAAAACTATACAGCGAACGCAAACAAACAACTTACTAATGTGAATAAGTCTTCGGCCTATTAGTACCAGTCAACTCCACGCCTTACAACGCTTCCATACCCGGCCTATCAACCTCATCATCTCTAAGGAGCCTCACACACCCAAAGGGTGCCAGGAGAACTCATCTCGAAACAGGCTTCCCGCTTAGATGCCTTCAGCGGTTATCCCTCCCGAACGTAGCCAATCAGCCATGCACCTGGCGGTACAACTGACATACCAGAGGTTCGTCCGTCCCGGTCCTCTCGTACTAAGGACAGCCTTTCTCAATTCTCCAACGCGCGCAGCGGATAGGGACCGAACTGTCTCACGACGTTCTGAACCCAGCTCGCGTACCGCTTTAATGGGCGAACAGCCCAACCCTTGGGACCGACTCCAGCCCCAGGATGCGACGAGCCGACATCGAGGTGCCAAACCATGCCGTCGATATGGACTCTTGGGCAAGATCAGCCTGTTATCCCCGAGGTACCTTTTATCCGTTGAGCGACAGCGCTTCCACAAGCCACTGCCGGATCACTAGTCCCGACTTTCGTCCCTGCTCGAGTCGCCACTCTCACAGTCAAGCTCCCTTGTGCACTTACACTCAACACCTGATTGCCAACCAGGCTGAGGGAACCTTTGGGCGCCTCCGTTACACTTTAGGAGGCAACCGCCCAGTTAAACTACCCATCAGGCACTGTCCCTGAACCAGATCATGGCCCGAAGTTAGACATCCAGATTGACCAGAGTGGTATTTCAACAACGACTCCACCACCACTAGCGTGACAGCTTCACAGTCTCCCACCTATCCTACACAAGCCAACCCAAACACCAATACCAAACTATAGTAAAGGTCACGGGGTCTTTCCGTCCTGCTGCGCGAAACGAGCATCTTTACTCGTACTGCAATTTCACCGAGTTCATGGTTGAGACAGTAGGGAAGTCGTTACTCCATTCGTGCAGGTCGGAACTTACCCGACAAGGAATTTCGCTACCTTAGGATGGTTATAGTTACCACCGCCGTTTACTGGGGCTTAAATTCTCAGCTTCGCCCACACAGGGCTAACCAATCCTCTTAACCTTCCAGCACCGGGCAGGAGTCAGTCCGTATACCTCGTCTTACGACTTCGCACGGACCTGTGTTTTTGATAAACAGTCGCTTCCCCCTGGTCTCTGCGACCCCTACACGCTCCCCACCGCACGGGCAGATCACGCTCAGGGCCCCCCTTCTCCCGAAGTTACGGGGGCATTTTGCCGAGTTCCTTAACCATGATTCTCTCGATCGCCTTAGTATTCTCTACCTGATCACCTGTGTCGGTTTCGGGTACGGGCAGCTAAAACCTCACGCCGATGCTTTTCTCGGCAGCATAGGATCACCAAATCCCCCACAAACAAGGGGTCCCATCACGTCTCAGACACACAACCGGCGCATTTAACAACCAGTCATCCTACACGCTTAGACCACGACAACCACCGCGTGGCTTGGCTACCTTCCTGCGTCACACCTGTTAACACGCTTACCTCCAAAGCTTGGGTCCCACACACCCCACAACACCACAAAGAAAAACTTCATGACACCGTGATCGGCATGGTTAGCATCACAATATCAGTATGGACGGTCCTTCACTGGTACGGGAATATCAACCCGTTCTCCATCGACTACGCCTGTCGGCCTCGCCTTAGGCCCCGACTAACCCAGGGCAGATTAACTTGACCCTGGAACCCTTGATCATCCGGCGCACGGGTTTCTCACCCGTGATTCGCTACTCATGCCTGCATTCTCACTCCCACACAATCCACCACACACTCCCGTGGCAGCTTCACCTCGTGCAGGACGCTCCCCTACCCAACCAGCCACAAAGACTGATTGCCACAACTTCGGCGGTGTACTTGAGCCCCGCTACATTATCGGCGCAGAATCACTTGACCAGTGAGCTATTACGCACTCTTTCAAGGATGGCTGCTTCTAAGCCAACCTCCTGGTTGTCTCAGCAACTCCACATCCTTTCCCACTTAGCACACGCTTAGGGGCCTTAGTTGATGGTCTGGGCTGTTTCCCTCTCGACAATGAAGCTTATCCCCCACTGTCTCACTGCTACACTCTCACTTACCGGCATTCGGAGTTTAGCTAACGTCAGTAACCCTCGCGGGCCCATCGGCCATCCAGTAGCTCTACCTCCAGCAAGAAACATGTAACGCTGCACCTAAATGCATTTCGGGGAGAACCAGCTATCACAGAGTTTGATTGGCCTTTCACCCCTATCCACAGCTCATCCCCCCAGTTTTCAACCTAGGTGGGTTCGGTCCTCCACACGCTCTTACACGTGCTTCAACCTGGCCATGGATAGATCACTCCGCTTCGGGTCTAGATCCTGCCACTACAACGCCCTATTCAGACTCGCTTTCGCTACGACTACCCCACACGGGTTAACCTCGCGACAAAACACTAACTCGCAGGCTCATTCTTCAAAAGGCACGCCACCACCCCACAAAAAGGGGGCTATAACGGCTTGTAAGCACACGGTTTCAGGTACTATTTCACTCCCCTCCCGGGGTACTTTTCACCATTCCCTCACGGTACTGATCCACTATCGGTCATCAGGAAGTATTTAGACTTACCAGGTGGTCCTGGCAGATTCACACGAGATTCCACGAGCCCCGTGCTACTCGGGACATTGTCAACGCACACACAACACTTTCAACTACGGGACTCTCACCCACTACGGTCGACCATTCCAAGCCAGTTCGCCTACCATCATGCACTACGCCGGTGACCAGTTAGAACCACCACAACAACTCCCACAACACCCATGATGCAACACTAACCGCTATCACACACCACAGGTTTAGCCTCATCCGCGTTCGCTCGCCACTACTAACAGAATCATTATTATTTTCTCTTCCTGCGGGTACTGAGATGTTTCACTTCCCCGCGTTCCCCCCAACTGGCCTATACATTCAACCAGCGGTCACCCACCAAAACGATGAGCGAGGTTTCCCCATTCGGAAATCCTCGGATCCACGCCCAGTTATCGGCTCCCCGAGGCTTATCGCAGATTCACACGTCCTTCATCGGCTCCTGATGCCAAGGCATCCACCGTGTGCCCTTAACAACTTACACACAATCAAGAAAAAGAAGAATCAAGAAACCACACAACCGTGCAGTTCCCAGAAGATGCTCGCGTCCACTATATAGTTCTCAAACAACAAACCACACCAACACCAACACCGAGAACAAACCCAGCACCAGCACCAGCCAGTCACCAATTCAGACCACACCTAGCGTGCAACCCGAAAACCCAAGAACGCACCCGAACAACACAACAATAATGATGACGTATACACAACACCGTGAAACAAAACAAACAACAAAAAAAGGGGCTGACATTCCACCCATGAGCAAACCACCCACCCGACACTCGCGAGCAGCATGGCCAACCAAACAATAGTTGAGCTCCTTAGAAAGGAGGTGATCCAGCCGCACCTTCCGGTACGGCTACCTTGTTACGACTTAGTCCCAATCGCCAGTCCCACCTTCGACGGCTCCCCCCACCAGGGTTAGGCCACCGGCTTCGGGTGTTACCAACTTTCGTGACTTGACGGGCGGTGTGTACAAGGCCCGGGAACGTATTCACCGCAGCGTTGCTGATCTGCGATTACTAGCGACTCCGACTTCATGGGGTCGAGTTGCAGACCCCAATCCGAACTGAGACCGGCTTTTAGGGATTAGCTCCACCTCACAGTATCGCAACCCTCTGTACCGGCCATTGTAGCATGCGTGAAGCCCAAGACATAAGGGGCATGATGATTTGACGTCATCCCCACCTTCCTCCGAGTTGACCCCGGCAGTCTCCTATGAGTCCCCACCATCACGTGCTGGCAACATAGAACGAGGGTTGCGCTCGTTGCGGGACTTAACCCAACATCTCACGACACGAGCTGACGACAACCATGCACCACCTGTATACCAGCCCCGAAGGGAAACGCCATCTCTGACGCAGTCCAGTATATGTCAAGCCTTGGTAAGGTTCTTCGCGTTGCATCGAATTAATCCGCATGCTCCGCCGCTTGTGCGGGCCCCCGTCAATTTCTTTGAGTTTTAGCCTTGCGGCCGTACTCCCCAGGCGGGGCACTTAATGCGTTAGCTACGGCGCGGAAAACGTGGAATGTCCCCCACACCTAGTGCCCAACGTTTACGGCATGGACTACCAGGGTATCTAATCCTGTTCGCTCCCCATGCTTTCGCTTCTCAGCGTCAGTTACAGCCCAGAGACCTGCCTTCGCCATCGGTGTTCCTCCTGATATCTGCGCATTCCACCGCTACACCAGGAATTCCAGTCTCCCCTACTGCACTCTAGTTAGCCCGTACCCACTGCAAAACCAGGGTTAAAGCCCCCAGCCTTTCACAGCAGACGCGACCAACCGCCTACAAGCTCTTTACGCCCAATAATTCCGGACAACGCTCGCGCCCTACGTATTACCGCGGCTGCTGGCACGTAGTTAGCCGGCGCTTTCTCTGCACCTACCGTCACTTTCGCTTCTTCGATGCTAACAGAGGTTTACAACCCGAAGGCCGTCATCCCTCACGCGGCGTCGCTGCATCAGGCTTGCGCCCATTGTGCAATATTCCCCACTGCTGCCTCCCGTAGGAGTCTGGGCCGTGTCTCAGTCCCAGTGTGGCCGGTCACCCTCTCAGGCCGGCTACCCGTCGTCGCCTTGGTAAGCCATTACCTCACCAACAAGCTGATAGGCCGTGAGCCCATCTAAAACCACTCCATAACGCTTTCCACCAACACCCCATGCGGAGATTGGTCGTATCCGGTATTAGACCCAGTTTCCCAGGCTTATCCCAGAGTCAAAGGTAGGTCACTCACGTATTACTCACCCGTTCGCCACTAATCCACCTAGCAAGCTAGGCTTCATCGTTCGACTTGCATGTGTTAAGCACGCCGCCAGCGTTCGTCCTGAGCCAGAATCAAACTCTCCGTTACAAAAACAAAAAGCAAACGCATGATCCCATAACTCTCAAAAAAACAATGAACTACTGACAAAACAAAAAACAATCAGGACACACAACACCAGGCACACCAACGCACCCCATGCTCTGCACCCCACACGAATGTCCCAACCAGCAGACACCACAACAAAATTTTTCAGAACTACAAGACCACACCAAACATGACCTCAATAAGATCAAAAAACATATACGGTATCAACCCCGCACACCAACACCCCCACTACGAAGGCACCAGCGCACTGTCACAACATCCCGTTTCACCAATACACATCATCACAACACAACACACAGTTGTGCCAAAAACGTATTGAACAAAGCACACTCTTGAGTTCTCAAACAACACACCACACCAACAACACCACCACACACAAACACGCATGCAGAGATCATCATCAGCCGGTCATCACATGATAAATCACCGCAACCAACCCCACCCGGAATCACAACCAGAAATGAAGTCCTCGCCGCGGCGACTCATACAACTATACACACCCACACCCACCACCGCAACCCAACGGGTGATGAGATAGAACACTCACATAAAAACACTAGTCAGACGCGTCATTTATTTAGGTTTGCCACTATAGCCTCATATTCACCGCGAATGCATAAGCATGTGGGGAATCCGAATAGGTTCCATACGCGCATCGGATAAGAGCGTTAGTGAGACTCGGCGCGATGGCGGGATACGTCATAGAGGGTAATGCCCACTGCCATTGCGGCGTTAAGAGATTCCATAGCCGAATCAATAGGAATCGATACGATCTGATCGCAGGTCTCCGTCACCAAACGCGAAAGGCCCTTACCCTCGGAACCAACCACAACGCACAGAGGCTCAGAAGCGAGCTGTAGATTCGGCAGATCTATGTCTCCCCCACCGTCCAGACCAATCACAAAAATACCCTGCTCTTTTGCCTGCTGCAGCACGCGCGTCAGGTTCGTTGCCATCGCCACCGGAATACGCGCCGCCGCACCCGCACTCGTTTTCCAGGCGCCCGCAGTCACCGCAGCAGAGCGACGCTCAGGAATAATGACCCCATCGCCGCTAAATGCCGAAACGCTGCGAATAATTGCACCCAAATTTCGAGGATCGGTAATACCATCCAAAGCCACGAAAAGCGGGGGTGACTTGAGTTTACCAGCATGCCAGCGTTCCATAACGTCCAGTACCAAATCGGTAGCATCCGGGTACTGGTAAGGCGGAATCTGCATTGCGATCCCCTGATGCACGGCACCATCCGTCAGGCGATCCAGCTCGCTGCGGGGAATCTCCAGCATGGGCAGGTTTCTTATTCGCCGTCGTCATAATGTCGCGTACGCGGTCATCAACCTCAATACGGCTCATCACGTATAGGTGCTTCGCTGGAATATTGGTGCGAAGCGCCTCCAGAACCGCGTTGCGACCGGTGACCAGCTCATCACTCACGCGCTTGCCGCCCAGACGAGTCTGGAACTTACGGTTCGTGCTGGTAGCCGCCCGGCGCTCCGCTGCGCGCTTCATCTTATACGCCTTGTGATAAACGCGGTCCTCAGCCTTCGGGGTGGGCCCTTTACCTTCCAGCGCACGCCGACCGTGGCCGCCGGTGCCCTTCGTTGCACCCTTTTTCTTCGTGGTAGCGCCGGGGCGCGAACCTGCCTTAGCCATATCTGTATCCTTTAGTTCAACGTCTGTCATGCCCGCTTTCGGGGCGAGTTTCGGGGGAATCTGTTATGCGTTGAGGCTCCACGTAGAGCCCTGCGCGCCGTCCTTGACCGTAATACCTGCGGCGGTGAGCACATCGCGCATCCTATCGGCGGTTGCCCAGTCCTTCTCGGCACGGGCACTCGCGCGCTGTTCCAAAATATTGTGAATAAGCGCATCTAATGCCTGATGTTCCGCACCGGAAACCCCCGAACCGTCAAGATTCATGAGCGAAGTCAGCCCCAGCACATTCGCCATAGCCCACACGGCGTTTGCGTATTCGGAGGCATCAGCACCAGCGGCAAGCGCGGCGTTACCGGCGCGGGTCTGCTCGTGCAGCACCGCGAGCGCGCGCGGAATATTCATATCGTCATTGAGCGCATCCGCAAACTCCTGCGGTACGCGACGATCCTGCGGATTCGGGACCATAAGCTCCAAGGTGGCGGCAAGGAATGCCTCCACACGCTCGATAGCAACCCGTGCCTCTTCTAATGAAGTGGGGCGGTAATCCAGCACCGAACGATAATGTGCCGAACCCAAGTAATAGCGCACCACCAAGGGGCGAGCCTGCTGCAGCATTTGCACGGGAGAAATGGTGTTGCCGATTGACTTCGACATTTTCTCGCCCTCGTAGGTGACCATACCGTTGTGCATCCAGAAGTTAGCGAAATCATCGCCCGCAGCCGTGGACTGCGCCAGTTCATTCTCGTGATGCGGAAAACGCAGATCCAGCCCGCCGCCGTGAATATCGAACCGCTTCCCCAGATATTTACCTGCCATCGCAGAGCATTCCAGATGCCAGCCGGGACGACCGCGACCCCACGGCGAATCCCACGCTGCGGTCAGCGGTTCACCTTCCTTATACCCCTTCCACAGGGCAAAATCGCGGGGATCACGCTTGCCGCGCGGGTCTGCGTCGGCGGAATCCTGCATGTCATCCACACTCTGGCGGGTGAGCGCGCCATACTGTTCCCAGGAACGCACATCGAAGTAGACATCCCCAGAATCGTCAAGCGCCGGGTATGCGTGCCCGCGGTCGATAAGACGCTGAATAAGTTCAAACATCTCAGGAATGTGACCGGTCGCGCGCGGCTCATAGGTTGGCGGGTCGATCCCCAACGTCGCATATGCGCGCGCAAACTTTCTCGTACCGGTATGCGAGCGCCCACCACTGCTCGTTGGGGTGTTCCCCAGTATAGGTGGGCTGTGCAGATTCAACGGACTTCGCCAAAATTTTATCGTCAATATCCGTAACATTGCGCACGGTGGTGACTTTGAACCCGCGGTAGCGCATCCACCGCGCAAGCTGGTCAAAGACCAGGGCGGAACGGATATGCCCCACATGCGGTTCGCCCTGCACAGTAGCACCGCAGTAGTAGATGCGTGCCTCGCCGGGGACTACCGGTTCAAAATCGCGGATGCTTGATGTTGCTGAATCATAAAAACGCATAGTCACAGTACTAGTTTACGGGGTATAGCACCCGAGCGGTGGGTACCGCCGGGTTCTCTTTAATAATCTTCCGTCAGGGGAACTACTCCACCGGGTAAAGGAGTGCGGTGGCAACGGCTGCAACGCCTTCGCCGCGTCCGGTCAGACCCAAACCGTCGGTCGTGGTCGCGGTAACGGTCACCGAAGCCCCAGCCGCTTCACTCAGAACACGATTGGCTTCTGCGCGGCGTGGCGAAAATTTGGGGCGGTTACCGATCAGCTGCACGCTGATGTTGCCGATCTCGAAACCTGCCGCTCGCACGATTGCCGCCGCCTCCGAGAGAATACTCACCCCGGATGCGCCCGCCATATCTGGACGATCCACACCGAAGTTACTGCCCAAATCTCCGGTACCGGATGCAGCAAAGAGCGCATCGGCGGCCGCGTGCGCAACAACATCGCCGTCGGAATGCCCACTGAGCCCGCGTTCGCCCGGCCAGTACAGGCCCGCGATCCACAGCTCGGTGTCTTCCTCGCCAAAGGCATGCACGTCTACGCCGGTTCCTACTCGAGGTATGAGGGGGGTCTGAGGGGTGGGGCTGTTCTGTGCGCTGGTTATATCTGTCATGAAGGTGCCTTTCATCGCGGTTGTGTGCTTAGTTTCAGGAGCGGGCGGATTCCGGTGCAGTCGGGTAGAGTGCGCGCGCTATGCGCAAATCGAGCGGGGTCGTGATCTTGAAAGCATCGGTATGCCCAGTCACGGTATGTACCTGTTCTCCGTATGCCTCGACCGCCATTGCATCATCAGTAATGTGCTCGGCGACTGAAGCCTCAAGCGTGCGGCTGTGCTCATGCGCGGCACGCAGAGTGTCGATCCTGAAGCCTTGCGGGGTTTGTACGGCACGCATAAGTGCACGGGAGGGCGTGCCGGTGACGGTGCCGTGCGCATCCACGGTTTTAATGGTGTCGATCACGGGAACAACGGGGATAACGGCCCGATGATGACAGTCAGCGCTTGGGCGACCGTGCGGAAAACCTGGGGAGGCGTAAACGCGCGGGCGCAATCGTGAATAAGCACCCGCTCGATGGACGGGTTTTCGGCGGCGAGCGCATCGAGGGCGGCGATGACCGATGCGGTGCGGGTGTTGCCGCCTTCCGTAACGAGAGCATCAAATTCGGCAGCATCGGCCAGTAATTGCGGGCACCGGTGCGCACAGTCAGTCGGAACCGTTACAACGATACGTTCCGCAATACCCGAGGCACGCGCGCGCTCAAGCGCCCAGTACAGCAGGGTTTTTCCGTGCACATCGACGGCGGCTTTAGGCATCTTTTCTTTGAGGCGGGTGCCGGAACCCGCGCCGAGCACGACGATGGCGGTGCGAGCTGTCGGGGAAGCATTCGTGGCTAGAGCCTCTGGATAGTTTTCAGTCACATCTAAGAGGGTACCCGATAGTGTGCTTCTGAGGTTTTGAGATGTTTGCGCAGGTTTATGACGCTGAGCGAGACTCGCAAAGTTCCACGGTGTTTTCCCGAGGACGGCATAAAACCGGCGTCATGTGCAGGTCTCATACTGACGATTTGTCATCACATTGCTAAACTAGAGTGCGAGAGTCAAATCTTGTGTCGCTTCTGTGCGCTCGAAGGACTGCGCGTGCAAGGCGGCTTTATATGCACGCACACAGAGTCGCAGGGCTCATCAGAATCTAGGAGGACGCGCCGTGAAGTTCGCCGTTTCCCACTCTCTTAAGCGCGCCGGTGCGGGTGTGGCTATTGCAGCCGCACTCATATCAGCAACCGGCTGCGGTTATATCTATACCCAGCCGACAACCCTGCAGTATGCCGCATCCGACGGGGTTAAGGCCGATCTTAACGGCGTTGAGCTTCGCAATATCATGATGGTTTCATCCGGCAAAGGCGCGGATGGTCGTCTGCTCGGCACTATCCTGAATAAGAGCGACCACGATATTACCGTTACCTTCGCGTTCCCCAGCGGCGAGAAATCCGTCAAGGTTGCCAAGGGCCAGCAGGTACGTTTAGAAAGTAATGATTCTCAGGTGATCGTGCCGAAGATTTCGCAGACTCCCGGTGAGACCCTGGCGAATACTCAGGTTTCTTCGAACGATCAATCCACAAACCTGAATATTCCGATCTTAGACGGAACTCTCAAGGAGTACGCTTCCTACATGCCGAATGCGGCGAGCTCGCGTGCATCCTCGCAGTCCTCTCATGCGGCAACTCCCAGCGCCAGCACGCCTGCGAAAACCCCAACGCCGAGCGCATCGGCAACTGCCGTTCCCACGAATACGGCGACCGCTGTGCCTACGGCTCCTGAACCGGCAGAGACTCCTTCATACGACGAATCTGAGGAAGTCCCCGCGCCGGCCCCTACGGCGAGCGTACCCGTCTACGAGAACGTACAGTAACTCTGGTAAGGATTCACCTCTCAAGGTGCAGAAAAAGGCTCTTTATGTTGGATAAAGAGCCTTTCAGTGTGGATATGGTGAGTCTCTACGCCTCAAATTTATAGCCCAGCCCGCGCACCGTAATCACATAGCGCGGTGAGGATGCCTTCGGCTCGATCTTAGAGCGCAGGCGTTTAATGTGCACATCTAATGTCTTCGTATCGCCCACATAATCTGCGCCCCAGACCCGCTCAATCAGCTGGGCGCGCGTCATCACGCGACCGGTGTTGCGAAGCAAAATCTCTAAAAGTTCAAACTCTTTCAGGGGCATGGAAACTTCCTCACCGTCCACGGTGACGACGTGACGCTCCACATCCATACGCACCGGACCAGCTGCCAAAGCTTTCTGATCCTGTTCATCGCCGTGGTCGGGGCTCTGCCTCCGCAGCACCGCCCGGATGCGCGCCATCAGCTCCCGCGAAGAGTACGGCTTGGTCACATAGTCGTCAGCCCCAAGTTCAAGCCCGAGCACTTTATCAATCTCGGAATCCTTAGCGGTCAGCATGATGATCGGAACCGAGGAGGATGCGCGAATTTTCTTACACACCTCCATGCCGGACATTCCGGGAAGCATCACGTCAAGGAGTACTAGGTCTGGGTCTTCTCTCTCAAAGGCAGGCACCGCATCCAGACCATTGTCGACTACAACGGGCGTAAAACCTTCGCGCCCGAGCAGGAAAGACAGCGGGTCATAGAGCGCCTCTTCATCCTCAACAAGCAGAATTTCGTCATCGTTACCTCTGTTTTATGTCCTGTAGCTAGTGTAGCTCAGCTCACGAGTTATCGGAGGATTCCAGGATTTCAGGGGTCGAATGGTCTGCCTCGGCAAGCGGCAGACTCAGCATAAATGTGGAGCCCTCCCCCAGGGTCGAATCCACGGTGACTATGCCGCCGTGCTGTGCCATCACATGCTTGACGATGCTCAGACCCAGACCGGTACCGCCGGTTTGCCGTGAACGGGCCGGGTCTACACGATAAAAACGCTCAAAAATACGTTTCTGGTCTTCCTCAGAGATTCCGGAGCCCTGATCTGTCACCGAAATCAACAGGTTCTCGTGCGAGGTTTCGACCGTGACATCAACGCGGGTATCTTCGGGAGAATACCGCACCGCGTTCTCAATGAGGTTGTGCACCGCGATCCCAAGCAGTTCGGGGTCTGCATAAACCTCACGATCGGCGTGGGCATCCGTGTGGATGGTAATGTTCTTGGCTTCGGCGGCAAGCTTGGAACGATCAACCGCCTCCGCCACCAAGCTGTTGATTGATACTAATTTTCCGCTGCCGATCACATCGGCGGACTGCAGGCGGGAAAGTTCGATAATATCGCGGACCAGCGCGGTCAGACGCTTTGTTTCTTTGTGCAGACGACTCGTGAAATAGTCGATAGATTCCGGGTCATCGCGGGCTTCTTCAATGGCTTCTGCGAGCAGGCTAATTGCCCCTACCGGAGTTTTAAGCTCATGCGAAACATTCGCCACGAAGTCGTTGCGTACCCGCTGCACACGCGAGATTTCGGTGCGGTCATCAGCGAGCACCAGAATATATTCGTTTCCCACAGGAGCCACGCGCAAGTCGATAACCAGGAATTCGTCCTCGCCCCGGGCTATCTCAAGTTCTTTTTCCACAAAAATACCGCGGTGCCGCACGGTGCGGATCATCTCGGCAAGCTCAATCGAAAGCACGGTGTGCCCGCGCACCAGCCCCATGGCGTAGGCGCCCGGTGAAGCCTGCACGACGCCTCCGACCTCGTCCACCACCACATAGGCACGCCCAATAACCGCGAGCACCTGCGCCGCGCCATCGCTCAGAGCAGGTTCGGCAACGGTCGTGCGATGTCGTTCACGCTCGAACCGCCTCAGAATACCCATGCTCAAAAGACCTAGAGCCAGTCCGAGAACGCCGGAGGAAAGCGATAAGACCTGCGTTCAACGGGCGATTCCTTCCTAAAAGTGCCTATCTGATGTGCGGTGTGCATTGTGTCTGAAGCGAAAACCTGACCGCCGCGGTGCCGAGGTGCTCTGAAAACGGTGAGAACCCACCGCCCCGGTCAGTTCAACACTACCGGAACGATGGGTTCTCCTACCATGCGCGTTAAATAATTACTTACCCTGGTTTGCGACAGCCGCGATAGCATCCTTCGCAGCTTCAGGGTCAAGGTACTCGCCCGGCTTGAGAGGCTTAAAGTTCTCGTCCAGCTCGTAGTACAGCGGAATGCCAGTCGGAATGTTCAAACCAGCGATATCCTCATCGGAGATGTTCTCCAAATGCTTCACGAGCGAGCGCAGGGAGTTACCGTGCGCCGCGACCAGCACAGTCTTACCGTCGGCAAGGTCGGGCTTAATATCTGATTCCCAGTACGGAAGCATACGACCGAGAACATCCTTGAGGCACTCGGTGCGGGGTGCGTTCTCAACATCCGCATAGCGGGGATCGTTTGCCTGCGAGTAGGGGTCGCTATCGTCCAGCGGCGGAGGTGGCACATCGTAGGAACGACGCCAAGTCATGAACTTCTCGTCACCGTATTCTTCACGGATCTCAGACTTGTTCTTACCCTGCAGCGCGCCGTAGTGACGCTCGTTCAGACGCCAGGTACGCTTGACCGGAATCCAGAGGCGGTCGGCCGCATCCAGGGCAATATTTGCAGTGTTGATAGCGCGGCGCTGCAGTGAGGTGTGCACCATATCGGGAAGGATGCCGCGCTCTTTCAGCAGTTCGCCGCCGCGCTGAGCCTCAGCGCGGCCTTTATCGGTTAGATTAACATCGACCCAGCCAGTGAACAGGTTCTTCTCGTTCCACTCCGACTGGCCGTGACGCAGGAGTACTAATTTGTATGTCATAGCTTCTATTTTTTCATGCGGGCGGCGGTTTGTCATGCTTATGCCAGCAACACCACATCGCCATCTTGCCCTATATCTCGCGGCAGAAGACGAATCGGCGCGTAGCGCACCCTGCACGGATGCGCCACGCGCCGAAAAGGTCAAAGTCACCTACTCAGGCGAAAGATACGGGCTGCACGCCTTGACGAAACGAACGCCTAGTAGCGGCGGTTACCGCCCACGGCAGGCCAGACTCCCGCTAGGAAAACACTCGAAATAGTAGCGGCTACCAGCTGGAAAAGTACCACGCTGCTTGTAGCGCTGGGGTTATATGTAAAGCTCAAGGCGCTCCAAACCCCCAGCAGACCAACCGCAGCGGAACCGCCGGTCATAGCCATCCAGAAATTCTTGGAGCGTTTGCCGTTGAACGTGTACATATTCGCGGGTGCCATGACGGACCGCACAAAGGCGAGAATACAAATCCACGCCACCACGAGGGCAAGCAACCCGTCAATAATCAGGGTGGCGTAAAACAAAAGCTGAGGAGCAGTCATATTTTCCTTACTGGATGACCTGCTCGATGGCGGTCACCAAATCCTGGTAGAGATCATCGACATTCTCAATGCCGACCGATAGACGCAGCAACGACGGCGGAATGGAGTCGGGTTCGCTCCCGTGCCGACGACGGCGTTCAATCAGGGATTCTACACCACCAAGGCTCGTTGCCGGAGTCCACACGCGCAAAGCCTCTACCACACGCTGCGTTTGTTCATCGCTGGCACGCAAGACCACGCACAGCACCGCGCCGAACCCACCGTGCATCTGCTTCTTGGCCAGCTCATGCCCATTACTGCCGGGCAAACCGGGGTATCGTACCTCTTCTACCGCCGGATGCTCGCTCAAGCGCTCAGCCAGCCTCTGCGCGTTGTGCACCGAGCGCTCCACGCGAAGCGCCAGGGTTCGCAGACCGCGTAAGCCGAGCCACGCCTCCACGGGTCCGGGAATAGCCCCATTGGTGATGCGATGGTGCAGCATAGCCTGATAGAGGTCCTCGTTCGAGGTGACCGTAACGCCCAGAAGCACATCCGAATGCCCTGCCAGGAACTTGGTCGCAGAGTGAACCACCACGTCAGCACCGAAGGAGAGAGGCTTCTGCAAAATTGGGGTGGCGAAGGTGTTATCGACAGCGGTCACCACACCCAGACGTTTCGCCGCAGCGCAAATAGCGGGCAGGTCAGCTACCTCAAGCATGGGGTTCGTGGGGCTCTCCAGCCAGGCGAGTACCTTCGGAGCTGCATAATCCACGGTTTCGGGGGTTACACCGGTGCGGGCAGCAGCATCTTCGAAGGCTGCGATCACCGAATCGGTATCTTCCAGATCGATGCGCACGACCTCAGCAATACCGCGCTTCTGCAAATCCTTACTCATAGTGATAGAGGCCATGTAGGCATGTTTAGGAATGAGAATAACCGACCCGACCGGTACCAAATCCAGAATCGAGGCAATCGCTGCCATGCCCGAAGGGAATAAGAGACCGTGTGTGCCACCTTCCAACCCGGCGACGACCTCTTCCATAGCCTCCCAGGTGGGGTTGGCAAACCGCGCATACACTTTATCGGAGACGGTATCAACGGTACCGGCTCCACGGTAGGTTGAGGACAAAATAATCGGTGGGTTTACCGGCGCATCATGCTCATGCGCGGGACGACCACCGCTCACCACATAGGTCTCTGCTGACATCTTCTCTTCACTCATGCTTTTAAGAGTGGCACAGCGAAGGCTCACATGCACGCCGAACACCGCAGAAAGTCATGTTCTGGCTCGGCAACGCCGTGAAAACGTTCACCTTCCTTTATCGCATTCGGCAGGCACGGTACCCTTAGTAGGGTGAACGATTCCCTGCACTACACGCCACAGAGTACGCCCGCGCAGCCGGGTTCAGCGCCCGATCGCCGCGGGCTTTTTATCGTCTTCGAAGGCGGTGACGGTGCGGGCAAAACTACCCAGCTTGCCCGGCTTCAAGCTGACCTAGAGGCTCAAGGCTACACCGTGATTGCTACCCGAGAACCGGGCGGAACACCCCTTGGCGAGTCTCTGCGGGAACTCGTGCTTAAACATGGTTCCAGTGAGGTCGATGCCCGTGCCGAAGCGCTGATTTTTGCTGCATCCCGTGCGGCGCATGCGGCGCAGAAGATTCGTCCCGCGCTCGCTGCCGGGGCGGTAGTACTCAGCGACCGTTATCTCGATTCTTCCGCAGCCTACCAGGGTATTGGACGTAATCTGGGCAAAGATACCATCACGGATTTAAGTCGTTGGGCAACCGAAGATCTGATACCGCACGCCACAATTCTGTTGGATGTTCCCCTCACCGATGAGTCCCAGCGCATGAGCGACCGCGGCACCGTAGACCGGATTGAGGCGGAAGGCGCTGATTTCAAAGCCCGCGTGCACACCGCTTTCGCTGATATTGCGCGGCAGAATGCCGACGGTGCGCATTATGTAGTGGATGGTTGTGGAAGCGTGGATGCGGTGCACGAACGGGTGCTTGAGGTTGTTCGCCCACTCCTGGAGTCCCGAGAGTTAGCCCGCGATAACGGTGATACCGATGAGAATCTTACCCTCGATGGTTTCGGGGAGGACGCCCGATGAGCTTGTGGGATGAGCTGATTCTACCCGCGGGCACGCTTGACCAGCTACGCCGCGACGCATCCGCCGAACGTCCCACGCATGCCTGGCTTTTTACCGGGGCGGCGGGGGCACCGCATCGGCGAGCTGCCCTTATTTTCGCGGCGGCATTGCTGTGTGAACAGCCCGATCCTGCCGATCGCGGATGCGGCACCTGCAAGGGCTGTGTGACCGTGCTGAACGGTTCGCACTCGGACTTTACGCATTTTCGCACCGAGGCGGTCAGCATCAGCATTGACGATGCCCGCGACCTTGTGATGAAAGCGCAGGATAGGCCGTCGATTGGGCGGTGGCGCGTGATCCTTATGGAAGACACCGAACGCATGCCCGAGCGCACCTCTAACGTGCTCTTGAAAGCTATCGAGGAACCGCCGCCGCACACGATTTGGCTGCTGACGGCTCCCTCCCCCACCGATGTGCTCGTGACGATTCGGTCACGCTGCCGCCCCGTACAGCTGCCGGTTCCTGCTATCGCCGATGTTGCCGCCAAGCTCACCGCCGAAGGAATTGAGGATGCGCTGGCACGCCACGCGGCAACACTCGCGCAGGGTGATGCCGAGGTTGCCGCCCGCCTAGCTTACGACCCCGCAGCCCTGCAGCGGCGCGAAACTCTGCCGCTTCTCATCATGAACATTCGTTCTATTTCTTCGGCGTATGCGGCAGCGGACAGGCTTATCACGCTCGCGGAACAGGACGCCGCAGAAGCCGCCGCGGCGCGCGACGAGAAGGAACGCGCCGAACTATTGGCGATCCTGGGCATCACCGAAGGGGCGCGCATCTCCCCCAGCCTGCGCTCGCAGGTGCGGCGGCTGGAGGACGAGCAGAAACGGCGTGCGAAGCGCATCCAATCGGATACGCTGCTGCGGTCGATGACGGAGATTCAGACGGTGCTGCGCGATGTGCTCACCCTGCAGCTAAACTCCGGGTCTGCCCTGATGAATGAGCATGCCCGGGATGCGCTCGCCGAGTTCGCCGCACGCACGAGTGCCGCGCAGACCCTGGAACATGTGCAGGCGCTTGAGGTTGTGCTCGGCAGGCTGCGTACTAATGCGAACGCACGTCTGCTCATTGAGGGGTTTATGGGTAGGTTTGTGCTATAAATATAGTATTCTAACTAATAGTTCTACATGACATTTAGGAAGTTATAAGATTCCATGACATCAGATAACAGTAAAGCAACGCCAAATCTAGTTCGTGCCCATGTATATAAATATAAGAATATACCGAGCAAGGATGAAATACTCCGAAAAAATTATGAAGATAACTGCGAAAAACCTCAAGAAACACATTTGAAAGAATTCATAATATTCCATGGAAAATATAAAAATATAAATAATCCACCATGGCTTAAAAGAATTAAACATATTCTTGAAGATTCTAATTGTGCTACTAAAGAATTAGATTATTTCAAAGAAGACTATTACTACTGTACACCCTATACAATTATAGCAATTAAACTTCAGCAAGAGAACGATAAAAAGACAGACAAAGAAGATTATTTAGTAATTTCGTTAGGGTCTGGATATAAAATTTTAAATTTAAATAATGCAGAACAAGATTATGGCAAAAGCGTCCTACAAAACGTATTAAATAAAGATTCTATATCATCCCTTAAAACCCTGTTACCCTCACATAATACAAAACAGGTCGTAACATCCAGGTCTCATGAAACGAAGTTTGAGTACTTTGGGTTCGACAAATACCGTGAGATTCCAGAAAATATAACTGGTTATATCGATACAGATATATACGAACATTTAGGTATAAAAAATTCCAAAGCAAAAATATCTGGTGGAAAGTATCTTAATGTCCTTCTACCTCTACACGACATAGAAGGGTCAAGAAATCTCGTAAAACATCTAGAAGAATTGCAAGGTGACATAAATACACTAAAAAATGAATTAGGATTTATTCAAAGAGTTGAAAATGCAAAGTGTAAAGATTTATTTAATAATTTAAAGGAGTCTTTACGAGATTATAAAGAGTATATATTTATTACACTTCCTGAAGAATGGCAACAAACTTCAAATATATTTTTCTCCTTTGCGACATCTCCAAAAAAGCCAAAAACCCTGAAATTTCATTTGGAAGATACTTTCGATCCAATCAAAAATTCAGAACGAATTCTCGATGATTTAATAAAATATACAACGAATAAGAAAAAATCCAAAGATAATCTAATAAGATCAAGATTAGAACCAATTTACATACATCTTGGTAAAGATGATTGTAAAGAAGATGGATATATGTCATACAAAATTGTAGATCTTATGTCCTGTAACATTCCTACCCAAAACCATGACAAAAATATAGATCATTACACTTTGTTATATGGAAAATGGTTATATCCTAAAGAAAACTACTATGACCACATCAAGGAATACCTATCTGATAAAATAGAAAATTCTCCTGATATAATTGAAGAAGCTGTACAGGTTTGTCGAAAAAATCTAAAAGATAGACTAAATCCCCAGGAAAAGCCTAAGAGCTGCAATAGTAAAAATATTTCCTATAAGGCTTTTAAGGAAGAAGACTTTAATAATTCTTTAGCCAAGGCAATAGAGAACTTTCCAAAGGATAAGGAAGAGACGAATAACAACCCTTTTAAATTAAAAGAAAATGAAAAAGTTTTTGTTTTTGATAAGAAAAATGTAAAAATTGAAAATGCAGAATCGCCAATAGAGATATCCGACATTTTTATAAAACCTGGAACATATATATTTGTAAAAAACCACATCGAAGATGCGCATAATATAAGCCATCTACTCATACAAGCACTAGTATCCATAAAATATCTTGTATATAGCAATTCATCTACTTATTGTATAAAATATAAACTTAAAGAAAAAGGTATCCACATCGATAGTCCTGAAGATCTTATTCCTAAAAAAATATATATTATTCTTCTTGCTCAACGAAATAATGGATTACAAAGAGATATATCTTCTCTCGGTAGTATGGCATTGTTTCATGAGATACGATCAATGCTAGAATCTTTTGAAATACCTATCAAAATATACAAACATGAGTATCAGGGAGTTCCATTCTTAAAATCTAAATAGATTTTATACTTTATAGAAATTTTCTTAATCTACACAGTGTCCTCTCATAAAATATACTCGTTATATATACATTGATGGGGATTTTCAACTTGGTACCAACTTAGAACTATCAAAATCTTATTTATATACTTGCTTTATTAAAATAAATATTTTTTAATCTCAATAAATCCTAAACCTAATACATAAAAGAATTTATGGGCAGGTTTGTGCACTAGCTAGCCGCGTCCCGTCCCCTCATAACAAGAGCCTTGATGTGAAAAAAGCGAAATTTCTAACGCCTTATTCACTACCAAGGCTCTTTTTAGCACCGGAAAGAACGGAGCCGCAGATGCTCCTAGTTCCTAAACCCGTGCACCGGCGAGGGTATCCTGCCGCAGCGGGCGATGAACGCCTCCGAAGATGGTGTATGCATCGGCATAATCGGGGCACGCCCCAGCAACCCGCCGAACTCGACGGTATCGCCCACGCCCAGGCCGACGGCTGGAATCACACGCACGGCGGTGGTCTTATGGTTCATCACGCCGATCGCAGCCTCATCGGCAATCATGGCGGCAAGCGTCGCGGCGGAGGTATCGCCCGGCACCGCAACCATATCCAGCCCGACCGAGCAGATCGCGGTCATCGCCTCCAGCTTATCGAGCGTAATATGCCCGGCGGCGGCAGAATCGATCATGCCAGCATCCTCGGATATCGGAATGAACGAGCCGGAGAGCCCGCCCACATGCGAACAGGCCATGAGCCCGCCCTTCTTGACCGCATCGTTGAGCAGAGCAAGCGCCGCCACGGTACCGTGAGTCCCCACAGTTTCCAAACCCATTTCTTCAAGGGTATGCGCGACTGAATCGCCGATCTCAGCGGTAGGCGCCAGTGAAAGATCCACAATATTGAAGTACACGCCCAAGCGTTCGGCGGCTAAATGACCGACCAGCTGACCCACACGGGTAATCTTGAAAGCGGCGCGTTTGATAGCATCGGCGCACGCATCAAAACGCTCGCCACGCACTTGCTGTAGGGCACGCTGCACCACACCGGGGCCGGAAACGCCCACCGAAATAGTGGTGTCTGCCTCCTGTACTCCGTGGAAAGCACCCGCCATGAAGGGGTTGTCGCTCACAGCGTTGGTGAAGACCACAAGTTTGGCGCATCCGAAGCCGTTGGTATCTGCGGTGAGGTCAGCGGTTTCACGAATAATTTCGCCCATGCGTTTAACGCCGCTCATGTTAATACCGGCGCGGGACGAACCAATATTCACCGACGAACACACGACATCGGTCTCAGCGAGCGCAGCGGGAATAGAATCCATGAGCACGTTATCGGAGGGGGTAGCACCTTTGTCGATCAGCGCGCTGAATCCGCCGATAAAGTTCACGCCCACGGCTTTTGCTGCGGCGTCGAGAGTGCGAGCATACTCAAGATATTCGCTTTCTCCGCTGGCTGCCGCTACCACGGAAATTGGGGTTACGGCAATGCGCTTATTCACGATCGGTATGCCCAGCTCAACTTCGATACCTTCACATACGCTCACCAGGTTTTTAGCGCGGGAGGTGATTTTGTCGTAGATTTTGCTGCGTGCCACATCGCCGTCAGAGTCGGCACAGTCCAGGAGCGAGATACCCATGGTGACGGTGCGGATATCGAGTTTTTCTTCCTCGATCATACGGATGGTTTCGAGTATTTGGTCGTTCATCATAAAGGTTATCCCACGCCTTAGATGCTGTGCATCGCTTTGAAGATGGTTTCCGCTTGAATACGGATTTGCACCTTTTGGGCGTGTTCGACGGCTGTCATAGACTCCTGCAGGTCGATGAGGTTCTGTTCGGTGTCGTCAAAGGAGCAGTGCATAATCATGGTGAAGTACTCGCCCATAATGGTTTGAGAAACGTCAAGCACGTTCACGTGGCGTTCCGTGAGCTTGGTGGTGACGGCGGCGATAATGCCTTCGTGGTCGATTCCGGTTACGGTCAGAATAATTTTCACGGTGATTCCTTTACTCGTGTAAGCCCGGTATTCGCACGTTTGCTGGCACGAATGCTTGTTTAGGAATTGTAACGCACGTATAGCTATGCAGACCCGTGCAACATACTTGAGGCGGCGCTCACGTTCTCGCGGGCGCCGCCTCAGCTTGTGGGCTAGTCCAGCCGTCCGTGCGTGTTAACGCCATGCAGCAGGTCTTTCAGATGCGGTGCCAGCCGCGGTAAATCCCATGCGCGATGCCTGCTAATGGTGGAGACAATATAGTCGCTGAGGTTCAGCCCCAGGCGTTCGGCGTTGCGTTCCAGCTTCTCACGGTCGGCCTGGGTGCCCCTGCGCTGTTCGGATGGCTCGCGCAGGTAGTCCACCAGCGCGGGAATCGCGCGGGCTCGTTTCGTGGCGGAGTACCCGGGCGCCTTGATTTTGACCATATAGCCCGTAGAGTCACGGATAACCCAGCCCTCAGCATCGCTTGTACGCGCATCCTGGAGCAGGCGGGTGAAATCGGCGTCGTCCTTGAGAGGAATTTCTTCGACGGTAGAGATGCGCACGGGACCGTATTCCTCGGTTGGGCGTGGCTGCGCGAAGGCTTTCGGTGAGAGCCACAGGTCTTCAAAGCGGGCCGGTTTCACCCTAAACCGTGCGGTGTTCGCGATCAGATCGAGCAGATAGAGCGTGACGTGTTCGTAGGCACGATGTGCGGGTCGCGGAACGGATCGACCACCTCAACGGTTAGGGATGAATCCATGCGGGCGAGCGCTTCAGTAAGCCGGACGCGTTCTTCCTGGGTGAGGGCGGCGTGCAGGATGCTTTCGGCGTGGCGGCTGTAGGCGGTTACTCCGCTCTTGCTGTAGACGGTGAGCATACCTTCGAAGACCGTAATAATCGCTAGATATCCGTTTTCTTTGGCGCGTGCAACGGCCGGGTAGGTGAGGCGTTTGCGAACGTGTGCCTCACTCTCATGCCCGGGCTCGTCCATATTGAAGAATTTTTCGTACCCGCGCCCCACAATTTTGCCGGTTTCGGCGTGGATAAAGAGCCCGCGCGCTTTGGCGGTGGTCTTATCCCAGGCGCCTTTGTAGAAGGCTTTACGCGTGAAATTGCACGCGAGCACGCCGGCAGGTTCGGTGGCGCGCACGTTCACGTTGGGGTTGGCGCGCATCTCCTCTAGCAGGCGATGCCCGTCGTTGAGAGGTTCTGCGGCACCGTTTGCGGTATTTTTCGAGGCGCCTTCCGCCCTACTCCCCGAGGCGTAAGGGTCGGGGATGAGGGAGCTAGATGGGATTTTCACGATTTCACGCTTCCATACGGCTTTCTCAGCTGCACCGGATGCGCTATCCTCGCGGCTGAACACCACGGCGCTCAGCTCGCCGCCAGTAAATTCGACGCTGCTTTCTAACGGAATGAGATTACTGTATCCTTCCGAACCGAGTGCCGCCGGGCGGTGACCGTAAATTTGGGTGATACCGGCGGCCCGACTGAGGTCGTTGAGCGTCTCTTCGTAGCCTGCGTACTGGGTTTTACCCGCCCGCGCCTGCGGGTACGGATTAGAACCCAAATAGAACGTTTCATCTGCATACAGCCCCGTGAGGTACCCCTCCCCCACCCCTTCCAGCGTGCGATGGGAATCCGCGAAGAGCTGCGGTGCAACCCCGGCGTGGGTCACGAAATAACGCTCCTGCCCGAGAGTAAAGGGCATCATATTCACGGCGGTGTTGAGCATGGCGATCACTCGGCTGTTGTACACACCGTGGGCGGCGAGCGCATCCAGGGTTTCGCGGGCATCACGGTAGCGGCGCACGCCCCTAATAGTGTGCATGATGGAGCGTTCGTGGTTGCCCATCACCAGGTGCACATTAGGCAAGGTACCAAGGGCAGGTTCAAGGATGTCAAAGACTTTTTCGGGGTTTTGCCCGCGATCGAAGAGGTCACCGGCGAATATCCAGCAGATGTTTTCATCGCTCAGCCCGGTTTCGGGTGAGAGGGCGCTGATAAGCTTTTCGAGTTCACCGCCCATGCCCTGAATATCGCCAACCACGACTACTTTATGGTAGTTATCGAGCGCACGCACCGGGGTAAAGAGTTCGGTAAAAACCTGGTCGGGAGCGATGTACCCGGCGACCACATCCCGGTAGTTTTTGAGGATGCTGCGCCAGTTCTCGCGCAGCTCGCGGTGGTTGTTGTAGGCGGTCTCGATAACCTCTTCGGGTACGCGCTTGGTATATTCGCGGGTTCTGTTGCGCGCATACAGCTCGTCGAGGGTGAGTTCGCCCTGAAAATCGACAAGGTATGCGGTGTAGCAGTATTTGCGCGCAAATTCGAGGAAGGTTTCATGTTGCGCAGCAGCACGTTCATATTGTCGATAAATACGGTGTTGCCGTGCCGCATATTCTCTTCCACGCAGTCGTTTACCCGGCGGATAGCCTTCGATTCGGCGCTGGTGTTTTGTGATAGGGCTAGTGCGGGCTGATTATCGAGTGTGTAGGTGATATATCCGCATTTGCGGCGCTCGGCATCCCAAGAATGCGTGAGGTCTGCAAGTTCGGGATGCGCGGCGATCCAAGTGCTCTTACCGGCACCCGCCGCACCGGCTAAGAGGAAGATTTTACGTGCCATCGGTGCTGTCTTTCGTCGTCGGAGGTTGTGGTTGGGTCTTCCCAGGATGACATAGCTATCCCTCGGGGTGCGGCAGTTCCTCTGCAATTCTTCTTACTTTTTGCTCCTGCGATAAGTCTTGAGCTTTGGAGCAAACCAGTCGAGGACTTTTTGCAGCTGGTTACAGTCAAAGTAGGGCCCATAGACTGTATCTTGACAGTATTTTTGTTCTTTCTCTGTTAAGAACCTACATCCGACAGGTAGAACAGAGTTTTGGGGAGCAGGCTCTATTGAAGGAGTTTCAGGGCTCTCCCCTAATAGTTCATCCGTTCGGGTCGAAAAATCTGTATAGTGGGTCCTTCCTAATCTTTCAAAGGAAAACAAAGAAGGTTTTATCCACCGGGAGTTAAACGAAGAGAACTTAGGTTTATTCCTATACCACGAATTTCGGAAATCTACGCTCCCTCCATAGATGGATCCACTGAAATTCACGTATTCATGATATGTGTTATTTATAAATAATGAATACCGGTATATAGACTGAGCAAAATTAACTCTTTTATAATATGTAGATTCAGAAAAATTTGACTCTCTTAGATATGTAGAATACCTATAATCTACAGCATCGCAGTAAACAGAATCACTGAAATTTACATCTTCATGATAAAAACAATATCTAAAATTTACTTTACTGTGATAAATTGAGTTTCGAAAGCTCACAGTTTTGAAATAGAAAAGTCGAAATTCAGAGTCTGCGAAGATAGCTTTATCATAGTACACAGATCCACTCAGATTTGCAGTCCCTCCATAGTATGAAGATCTCAGGTCTGCCTTGCCATGATATATAGAATCACGTCGGCTCATACGACGCACATAACTTATTCCCCTCAGGTCAACATCACAGTAAAATATAGAATGGCTAAAATCCACAAAAGTCATATATCGAGAGTGTTGCATCCTTACAGCATCAAGATATACGCAGTCGCTCATATCTACCCGAGCGCCCCAATGGGCATATCGAAATTGAATGGGATAGAAAAATACTGAGCCTGAAAAATTAAAGGTATAAGAAGACCAAATGCCTGAATTATCCCTTCCACCAGAATGAATTTCACAAAAGTGCCTCATACTTGTTGCGGGCACATGAACACGATTATAAATAGAGAGCAGGATATTTTTACGGACATTACGTTCGCTTATATATTCAACTTTCTCATCAGTGGCGAGAATATCGATCTCATGCTGTATGTCTTGTCGTGTAACCCTGCCTTCAATTTTTTCAAGGTTGTTTTTAATTTTTGTGACAATATGGAAAGGTGATCGTATATAGGCGCATAAAGTGTCGATGATCTTCTGCACATGTTCTCGGCGAGTTTCCTCAGGAAAAGTTTTATCACTATGCCAAATATCGCCGAGACCTACAAGTGTTTGGGCACCGCTTAAGCGCACCGCTTCGTTTTCTGCACTCAAGTTTTCACATGCTTGCATGTACAACTCTAGACGGTACGTCTCTACAGTCCTTAAATCTTCATCATTCATTCTTTACTCCGAATATATACTAATATTTTCCTATGTACATACACCCATATTTCTGGTGGGTGAAATATAGGTATATGCAGAATAGGCTTAAGCTAAAAATCATAGCAATATAATATTGTGCGATGATACCTATATTATTTAACCATATAGGTCATACCAGAACGTACAATCTCGGTCATACCAGCTTTATCTACCGAATCCATGACTGAGCATAAAGCAGCGGATAATAATCGTGATTCGGCGTAGGGACTGAATCGATATTCCTGCAAACTGGGTTCTTTCGCCTCAATAAAGGTGACTAGGAAATTATTGAGTGACCAATCGGTAGAATTTTTCACGGCATTCACCATATCGGAACCGTGTGCTTGGGTCCATGCCTGGTCTACTTCAGGAGTCTCAAAACCTTCCTTGTCTGAATTCAAGGGATACAGATCGGGTTTTGAAGGGTTCTCCGATTCTATAGCGACAATCCGTTTGATGGCAGATTCTATACGTTCACGAGCTTGGAGAGGATCCGCAGGTGCATTCTTATTATTAGCCCCAGCATGTAAACTAGCTGCAATTTCTTCATCAGCAAGCTCCGGATCATTCTCAGAAAGCTCGGCAAGCGGATAATCGTACTCGCGCAGCCCGTTCACACATCCCATGCAAAATTCGATAAGTTTCGTAATTTTCTGCATATATACATCTGTTTCGGGTCCTTCAGTTTTGCCTTCCCCAACCTTAACCGGCACATACCCCAGAACCCTAAAACTGTGGCTGTTCCAAATTCGTGCAAAATTGTTGTACCTCGCAAAAATTCGCATAAACTCAGCGTCCCACCCAGAGGTTAGAGTCTGAGCGCGATAATCCGGTAAGTCTTCGCCGCCTCGTTGGTAATACAACGTAACAACAGTTACGGCTTCAAGTTCAGCCGCAATGCTTTCCAAGGTAGAAACATCCCTGCGCATCTCCGCCAGAAGACTTAAATATCCTGGAAGAGTCAGAACGATAGTATCGGTGGTACGAGGGTCTTCGCTCAGCTCCCAGTAAACCAGCTGTATCCGGAAGTTCTCATGGAGGTCTCCTGAAGATTCATTCTTGATGTGGTCTATCTGATGCGCATATCAGAAAGATCAGTATTTTGGTGATGTATTTTACATCCTACAGGAAGGTATAAATTTTATCCCTCATTTAATCGTGAGCAGAGGGTATATAACCAAAATACGAGGAAAGAATCTAACCTTTTGAGCGAAACCTACATTATTTCTAGGGCGAATCCTACACATACCGGGCGATGTACAGTTCGCCCTCCCCCGTGATGGTAACGGAAGTAGCATCCCCAGCGTGCAGTACCGACTCGGTGCCGCACAGCGTTATGTTCTGTTCGCCCGCAGAAATCGTGACTGAACCATCCACCACCAGCGCGGCAGAAGTGCCTTCAAAGGTGTATTCAACTGATTCGTCAGCGAGCACCCGTATATGCTGCACGCTCATGCGTTCATCCCACATGGCGTAGTGTTCCACGCCCGAGTCGTTCTCTACCGGACGCTGCAGTAACGGTGCATCCTGATGCTCGCCAAGCACCTTAATGAGTTCTTCTGTGTCAATATGCTTTGGGGTAAGACCTGCGCGCAGCACATTATCCGAGGGATTCATGAGCTCAATCGCCGTGCCAGAAACATATGCATGCACCTGACCATCCGGGGTAAAAGCAGAGTCCCCCGGCACAAGATTCATCAGGTTCATGACAAACGCGACGAGCAACCCCTTATCACCCGGATACTTCTGCGCCACCAGGTTCACCAGATCGGCTGCATCCGATACCGTTGCAGAGACACCATCCTGTGTCATCAGCTTTTGCGCCGCATTCACCAGACCCTCAATGGCGCGGTCAGCAGCATCCTGCGGAAGACGAATAATCTCGGTCAGCAATTGCTTCGGGCTTAGCTGCACACGAGAACTCAGCCAATCAGCACCAAAGGCTTCAGCCAGCTCTCGCAGCTCGCCCTGCGGGCGCACGCCCGTCAGTACCTTCATGGGGGTTATGGCAATTACGTTCTCAGGTTTAGAGTACCGGTCTTTATAGTTACGATGCGGTGCATCAGCCGGGATCCCGCGCGCCTGCTCCTCCTCGAATCCGGCGACGGCCTGCTGCGGCGTAGGGTGAACCTGGATCGACAGCGGAGCATCAATGGCCAAAATCTTAAACAGGAACGGGAACCAGTCGCTCGCGCGGTCAGGGCGCAAAAAACGGTCCGGATGCGCCGCCACCAGCTCGTTCAGCGGCGACACAGATCCATCGACCGTGGCCTCAGACGGAGCCGCAGGATGCGCCCCCACCCAAACCTCAGCCTCCGGCTTTTCCGTGGGTACGGGCACACCGCGCATGCGACCCAGAACTTCGTGCGAACCCCACGCATAATTCTGAATCTTATTCTTCAACGGAAAAATTTCGCCCATGTCGCCTTGGCCTTTCTAGGAACTTTTACACGCAACATCACCAAAACTACGGCATACGTGATATAAAACCCATAAAATTCAGGGAATTCTCTGGATACTCCCACCAATTATAGAGGTACATTTCGAAGATATACCCGCTAAAATAAACGAGTGACTACTATTAACCTCAAAGACTCATTTAAGGCGTACGACGTTCGCGGTATCGTCGGCGAAACTATTACCCACGAAACTGTGCGTGCAACCGGCGCAGCTTTTGTTGATGTGCTCGGTCTGGCTGGTCAGACCGTTTTGGTGGGCGGTGACATGCGCCCCTCCTCCCCCGAATTCATGGATGCATTCGCTGAAGGTGCCACCGCACGCGGCGCAAACGTCCAAAAAATCGGTCTCATTTCAACCGATGTGCTCTACTTTGCATGCGGTATTGAGAATGCGGCAGGCGTTACTTTCACCGCAAGCCACAACCCCGCCGAATACAACGGCATGAAAATGGCTAAGGCCGGGGCGGTTCCTGTATCCTCCGAAACCGGTCTTTTCGATATTCGTGATCTTGCTCAGAAGTACCTTGACGAAGGCTCTATTCCTACCGTTGAGAATCCCGGCGTCGTTACCGAAAAGGACGTTCTCAAAGCCTACGCCGAGTACTTACGTAAGCTCGTGGACCTCTCCAATATTCGCCCCCTCAAGGTTGTTGTGGATGCGGGTAACGGCATGGGCGGTAAGACCACACCCGCCGTCTTGGGGGATGCTCTTCTGCCCGCGCTTCCGCTTGAGATTGTGCCCCTTTACTTTGAGCTTGACGGCACCTTCCCGAACCACCCGGCCAACCCGCTTGAACCCGCTAACCTTGTTGATCTGCAGAAGGCGGTTGTTAAGCACGGCGCAGACATCGGTCTTGCCTTTGACGGCGATGCCGATCGCTGTTTCGTGATTGATGAGAAGGGCAACGCGGTCACCCCTTCCGCCATTACCGCGCTCGTGGCAGAGCGTGAAATCGCGCGCGCTAAGGCGGAAGGCAACGAACAGCCTGTTATTATCTATAACCTCATCACGTCCAAGGCTGTACCCGAGCTCGTCGAAAAGCTCGGTGGACGCGCCGTGAAAACCCGTGTGGGTCACTCCTTCATCAAGGCAGTCATGGCTGAAGAATCCGGTATTTTCGGCGGTGAGCACTCCGCGCACTACTATTTCAAGGACTTCTTCAACGCAGACACCGGCATGCTCGCCGCGATGCACGTGCTCGCGGCCCTCGGCGGCGGTAACCAGGCGCTCTCCGAGATCAGCGCCAGCTACTCCCCCTATGTCGCATCCGGCGAGATCAACTCCGAGATTGAGGACAAGGCAGCCGCGGTAGACCGTGTACGCGCGCACTACGCTGGCGCGCCTGTAGAGGTCGAAGACTCCGACGGTACCACCTTCACCAATACCGAAGAAGGCTGGTGGGCGAATCTGCGGCCTTCCAATACTGAGCCGTTCCTGCGTCTGAACCTTGAAGCACCGGATATCCCCACGATGGAGCGCGTGCGCGACGAGATTCTGGCTCTGGTGCGCCAGTAGTTCTTTGAGCTCACATAATTTTGGGCGGATGCCGATTATTATCGGTATCCGCCCTTCTTCTATGCATCATTGATGCTGGGTTATACGATCGCCTTACAGCCCTGGCGCGTTCCCTATTCCGTATCCAAACTTTTACACGCCAAAGTAGCCTTTACGAGCGCAGCATCCACTGATCCGGACCAAAGATCTCATAATTGATATTCTGCGCCGGTACACCTGCATCCACGAGAGCGGAACGCACGCCCTTCATGAACGGCAGCGGGCCGCACAGGTATACGTTTCGCCTCCGCAGGTACGCCCAGCTTCGCAATGTCCACACGGCCACGGTAATCGCCAGTTTCTTCGTCTTCTATGAACGAGATGAGCTTACCGTGAGGAAGTTTTTCGACCAGCGCGGTCATTTCCTCACGCAGCGGCCATGTATCAAGGCGACGGTCAGCGTGAACCACGGTTACCTGACGCTGAGAACCAGACTCAATCAGCTCATTGAGGAAGCTAATCATAGGGGTTACGCCGATACCCGCTGAGAAAAGGTAGAGGGGCGCATCTGCAGAACCGAAGCCCTCCAGGGTGAGGTCACCATAAGGGTTGGAAATCTCGACGACATCGCCAATCTTGAGTCCATGAATAATTGAGGTCATCTCGCCATTCGGGTCAAGCTTCACACCGATACGACGCTGGTTTTTATCGGACGGAAGCAGGGTGTACTGGCGGGGCTGGCGCAGACCATCACGTGCCTTCGTAATAATAGAAATGTACTGGCCTGCTTTCGCCTCAGTCATGGGGGTGTTATCGGCAGGTTCAAAGGTCAGCACGACCACATTATCGCCGGTTTCCTGGCGATCAATAACTTTGAAGGGCGCGTGGGTAACATTATTTGCCTGGGATGCGTAGAGTCCCTTTTCGATCTTGATCAGGGCGTTCGCCATGAGCCAGTACACTTCGCTCCAGGCGTCCACGACATCCTCAGTTGCGGCTTCGCCCAGATCTGCGGCAATCGCCTCGAAAGATACTTGTAGACGGTCGGGTATTCATCCTCTTGAAGCCCTAAGGATGCGTGCTTATGCGCTACACGGGAAAGCACCTCGTCAGGGTAGGAATCGGGGTGCTCCACAATGTAGGAGGCGAAGACCGCAATGGAACCGGCAAGCGCCTTCGGTTGAGTTCCTTCGAGCTGAGACGACCGGGAAAAGAGGCCATCCATCAGGTCGGGACGGGCGGCAAACATACGCTCGTAAAAGTCTGGTGTAATGTGCCCGATACGCTCTGCAATAATCGGCAGGGTTGCCTCGATAACCGGGCGTGATTTTTCGGAAAGCATGAGGGATGTGCGCCTTTCTTTCTTAGATTTTAGTGATATTTTGCTTGTAAACCTTTTTAGGTTATCACCTTTTATTGTTTGCTAAGATGGTGTTTTCTTGCGGCGTGAAATATTTAGAATGCCTTTGTATCAGATAGTATGTTTTGCATAGTAGTGTTTATGTGATTATTTTCACCGCGATATACCGTGATGTGAATAAAAATAATTTTGTACCTTGACGCTAGGTTTCACGCAGGGTGAACAGCAGTGTTGTTCTACAACGTATAAACTGGCATACCAGTCACCTGCCCCTCTTACGGAGGCGGACTCAGGTCACATACCTGCCTTCTTAAACGGACACCGGGCACATACGGTCAATGTATATTCTTACGGTGCCAACCCTTGACAGAGGCAAGCTATCAAAAGAGAAAACTCCACGCTTTCACGGTTTATCCGCTACTTTCTCTCGCATAGTGCATCTACTCTCTGAGCAACAAACATTTGTCACCCTGAGACTTTAATCTTTAATGCGATGCTACTGCAGGCCGGGGAGGTACGGGCGGCAGCTCTCGCTCCGTAGGCTCGTGCACGAGCGGTCCCCAACCCCAGCTCCACAAAAACGGGCCCAGCAGGCCGCGCCCCAGCGGGAAGTTCAGAGATAACAACGTCATCAACAGAAGCATAGAAAGCTTCACGAGCGCGGGCTAAAACCGTTCGCAGACGACAAAAACTATCTAGGGGACAGTTGCCGTTTTCATCTTCGCATTCAATCATAGGAATATCACCCTCGGTACTACGAAGTACCTGCCCCACGGTCGCTTTGCGTCCCGTCTCCGATAGCAGGACGCCACCGGATCGCCCACGGGTAGATTTCAAGCAACCCTTGATTGACGAGGAACGCCACAGATTTTGCGACGTGATTGTAAGGGGTTCCGACTCCCTCCGAGATCCTCTGAGTCGAGAGTTTTTCCCCTTCCTGCAAGGAAGAAAGAAGCATCATAATACGTAGTGATACGTCTGAAAAAGCCGTCAGGCGCATGCTTCATATCTCCTTTCAACAGTTTATTGAGGGCTAAATATATAGGGTTTGTCCGTTCTACCGGAAAATTCTAGTCTTCGTACCACCCGCACGAAAATTAGGTATGGCTTTACTGCACACAAAATGCGGAGTCTGTATAGCAATATTTTAAGGCATTGGTGGATATTTACACCTTTTCTGCATAAACTGTGCACCATCCCACACACCTGAGAATGCCATATCACGCTGTACACGCAGCACATCTGATCGGCGGATACGCTTTACAACAATGTAAGAGCAGGCTTTCCAAACGGTGGGGTGGGCTACGCATTATCAGCGCATCCCACCCCACCGTGATGTCATATTGTCGAATGTTCCTTAGTCTTCGAGAGACTTTGCCAAAGCGTCACGCTCAGCCTTGACCTCTGCGGGGAGCTTATCGCCGAACTTCGCTAACCATTCGTCAATGCCGGGCAACTCGGCCACCCACTCGTCCTTTGAAACGGCGAGTGCTGCGTTAAGTTCTTCATCACTAACGCTTAGACCGGTTAGGTCGAGATCTTCCTTCGTGGGTACGGTGCCCAGGAAAGTCTGCGTGCCGCCGCCCTTGCCGTCGAGGCGGTCGAAGATCCACTTGACCACGCGGGAGTTTTCACCAAAGCCGGGCCATGCGAAGCTGCCGTCGGGGGTGCGGCGGAACCAGTTCACGTAATAGACCTTCGGCATGTTCTCGGCGCCGTGCTTCTTACCTAGATCTATCCAATGCTGGAAGTAGTCGCCCGCGTTGTACCCGATGAAGGGAAGCATTGCCATGGGGTCGCGGCGAACCACACCGACGGCACCCTTTGCGGCTGCTGTGGTCTCAGAGGAGAGGGTGACCGCACGGAAGACGCCCTGCTCCCAGCTATCGGACTCGGAGACCAACGGCACGGTAGTCTTGCGGCGACCACCCAGCACGATGGCGCTCAGCGGCACGCCCTCGGGGTCGTAGTACTCGGGGGCGAGCATATCCACCTGGGATGCGGGGGTGCAAAAACGCGAGTTGGGGTGCGCTGCGGGACGCCCCGATTCAGGAGTCCAGTCTTTGCCGGTCCAGTCGGTCAGGTGCGCGGGTGCCTCGTCGGTCTTGCCTTCCCACCATACGGAGCCATCATCGGTGAGCGCCACGTTGGTGAAGATAGTGTTGCCCTTAGAGATTGCCTTCATGGCGTTGGGGTTAGTGGAGTAACCGGTGCCGGGCGCCACGCCGAAAAGACCCGCCTCGGGGTTAACGACGCGAGCCTGGTGGTTCTCGTCAAATTCAATCCACGCGATATCGTCGCCGACCATTTCGGCCTTCCACCCATCAATGGTGGGATCCATCATCGCAAAGTTGGTTTTACCGCAGGCAGAGGGGAATGCGGCGGAGATGTAGCGGGTAACGCCCTCAGGGTTGGTGACCTTGAGGATGAGCATGTGCTCAGCCATCCAGCCCTCATCATGACCGATAACCGAGGCGATACGCAGTGCATAGCATTTCTTGCCCAGCAGCGCGTTGCCGCCATAGCCCGACCCGAAGGACCAGATTTCGCGGGTCTCGGGGAACTGCACAATGTACTTCTCGGGATTGCAAGGCCAAGATACATCTGCCTGCCCGGGCTCAAGCGGGGCGCCTACGGAATGAAGCGCCTTCACGAAGAAGCCCTGAGTTTCGTCCAGTTTCGCGAGCACATCCTTGCCGATAGTTGCCATAATGCGCATTGAGCACACCACATAGGCGGAGTCGGTAATTTCGACCGCCATCTTGGGGTTCTTTGCTTTCAAAGAGCCCATGACGAAGGGAATGATGTACATGGTGCGCCCGCGCATCGAACCTTTGAAAAGGCCGGTGAGAGTCTGCTTCATCTCCACGGGGTCACGCCAGTTGTTGGTGGGGCCAGCACCTTCTTCGGTCTGCGAGCAGATAAAGGTGCGCTCTTCCACACGTGCCACGTCGTCGGGGTCAGAGAACGCTGCATACGAGTTGGGGAACTCATGATCGCTTAGCCGTACGAAGGTACCTGCATCGACCAGCTCTTGGGCTAGCCGGTTGTATTCCTCTTCAGAACCATCAACCCAGTAGATACGGTCAGGCTCGGTGAGTGCTGCAACATCGCGCACCCAGGCTAAGAGCTCGGGGTGGGTTGTGGGAGCGTTCTGCAGGCTCTTTTCAAGTTCTGCAGAAAGAGTACCGGTTGAGATGTCAGTCATTGACCTATTTCCCCTTTGAGTCTTGAGAATTGCCGGGCACCTCACTGGCACGGCAGGCAGTGTGTTGTGAGGATGTTTTAAACTAACGAGGGCGTGTAGCTTCCTTAAATACACGCCCGTGGAATTTTCCACATCCTCGTGTTCATCTAGAATAGCGCATTTAGCTGATGAGTCGAGTATTTTATATTCGACCCCCTACAGCACTCTTGTTCTTAAGTTGGTTTACCTGTGGATGCAGCATAGCTTCATCGAATAATCCCGAGTGTTCCCACAAATTCCAAAATTTTTTGAAAAATTTTCCCACCCCGCAAAAACATTGAAATTACGCGGTTTTTATACCGTTTTTAGGAACTTTGTGAGTAATAGTTGAGTGTTTTTGTTAGAACTAACACTCTTTTTCGACTTGCGCACTATCAAGGGTGCCCGTATAGTATTGTTTGTTGCTGCGACGGGTGGTTATAAGCCCGGTCGCGAGGAGCATGCGCCTGTAGCTCAACGGATAGAGCGTCTGACTACGGATCAGAAGGTTGGGGGTTCGAATCCCTTCAGGCGTACGAACGAAGCCTTTCCTGCCAAGGAAGGGCTTTTTTGCTGTCTATCAAAGCCTGCAGATGTGGCAGTTTGAAAGTCCTCGGCGAGTAATCGCCGGGGATTTCGCCGTTTCTATACCCTAAAACAACTATTGAATAGCGTATAATTGATAAGTATAGAGAACCACGATCCGATCCTTCTGAGTCGCAACATGCAGGCATTCATATCTACAAACAGCTTCACCTCAGGCACTATACCCATGCCTTCAGAAGCGGTGACTATCGGGGGTCTCAACGCAAAACCAGCCTATGAAATTTCGGCTATCCATACGATCAGTGCAACCAGACGCATCGCGTAAATACTTGGTCTGCCCCTCAGTTTCCGGTGTACCACAAGCTCTAGCACCGCTTTTATCTGCTAGGGGATTAAAAACACCGTTGTCCCAAGACAGGCTTCAAAAATACCGGTAATCTGGATACACCCCAATTTTCCAGGGAAAGTATTTCAACAGCGAAGGAGCGTCAACATCATGGTTCAGCTCACGATACCGCAATCCCTAGTGGGTTCCCTCATAGATATTGCTCAGCTAAAAGATATTACATACTATCCGGCAAATCACCGATGCGCTCACTGGGCAGTCTATAGCGAAGATCAGACCGAGCTTCTGTGTCCTTGTGCACCCGCCGAATCTGCATCCGTCGAGAAGCTGTTCAGCGCCGCATCCGAGATACTGTATAAGAATTTTCGACACCGTATTGAAAACGCCGACGATATTGTTTCTTTCTCAACTCAAGAGCACGAAGAAGTTAGTGCAGCTCAGGCCGACGAGGTTGTCACCGGTTCTCTGCCACTAGTTCCCGAAACCACGATTAGCGCCGCGGTGGATGCTCCCGCCGACATGATGGAGGCACCTGCGAGTGATGATAGCGCAGATACGACGCAAACTGGCCCCTATACCCGTTCCCTACGGTGCCCACTCCCCTAGAGCAGGCCCAGCCGGTACCGTCCCATGAACAGCCGCAAGTTCCCACGCCCGGCATCGCCCGCATGCCTTCTCCCGCGATGTTCAAGAAGAAGAGCACACTCACCTACACTCCTCCGCGCATTGAAGAATACCTGCAACAGCTGCGCACGAACCAAGCAGCGCAGTCCTCAGCGGAAAATACAACCCCACAACCCGAGACGGCTTCTTCACAAACCCCAAAGCCAGCGGGTTCACAGACTTCGGCATCCGGTGCGCAGCATCCCGCACAGGTATACGGACACACGCAGAAGACCGCGCTGCCTTCTTTGAATGATCCCATCACCAAGGCCGAGCGCACCGCCAACTATCGTGTAGATCCGGGACGGTTGGACACCTTCAAAAAAGACAATATCGATCTGGTGACTATCCGCGAAGTTATCACACTGGGTCGCGCCGAACGCATTAACGGTTGGATTATTCGGTTCCGCCACAACGATTACCGAGTCGATGTCAATACCGCGTCTATGACCGTTATCACCGCCCTTGACGAGTTTGATGATTTTGATGGACGAAGCGGCACAGAATACAGCCCCGAAGCCGCTCGCGAGCTTCTTGGCGTCCCCGATATCACCGCCTGCGATTTCACCTCCGGCGCGCAGAATTATCTTAAAACCCACGGCGGCGAGGCCTTCGATGCGATGGTCTCCGCCATCAGCTCTCCCGAAAAGGTACGGGTAAACCTCGATTGGACGCGCGAATATCACGGAAGTGGCATACAGGTTACGATATCGCCCGATAACCGCATCGTCATGAGTATTCGACAATCCGCCACAGATACCGACGCTAACGGTGCTGAAGATACCCCTGAAAATTCTCTAGAATCAAACGCCACGGTCTCATAGGGGTTAGGAGGAAAGCACCTTATGAACAAGAAAATAGACATTCCCGTCGAGCTTTATGCCCGTCTGCAGGAGCTCTCCCACCTAGCGCGATACGAATACACCGAACAGGAGGGCACCTGGACTATACAGAACCCCGAGGGTGAAAGCCTGCTGGATGCGCGGCGCAAAATCTCCCCGGAGGCTGCGGAGCTTTATTTCACCATCATGCCGCTTCTTGCCTCAGAATTTATTGCCCAAAACGAGGCGCTGGTGACCGCCTATCGCAACGCACCCAAGCCTGCGGCGGTCAAGCCCACGATTAAACCCTCAGGTCAGCAGCTTATTCCCCTGCTTGAGGTTCCGCACGAGAACCAACGCATTGCCGAACAGATTGAGAATGATTTCTATGGCGACGTTCCGCCGGGCGACCGCATCTACCCGGTACTGCCGGGTGTCATCGATCATATGATGCGCAACAACCTGGGGTACGCACTCGTCCTTGAGCTCATTACGGCCCCAGACAGCGAACGCCGCGACGAATCCGCCCAGGAAAACCGTTTCGGACGTGAGGTTCAGCATTATTCAAACCGGCGTCTCGGGTACACCGCCGTTCTGAACGCGAATACCTCCGAGGTTATCTCGGTGCATCCTTTTGATGGCTCTACGCTCAGCGCTCCCCAGTGGACACTACGAGCTCACCCCTGATGCCGAGAAAACAGCTGAGCGCCCTGGGACTCACAGCAGAACTTGTGGAGCGCATCCTCGAAGAGGCGAATGATCGCCGACCGATTCCGGGCACAAACCGCACCGTATACTCCCTGCACGGCTATTCGGTAGAGTTCTCAAACACCAACCATAAGATTGTCAGTGTGCGCAAGGGCGTGGTGAAAACACGCAACCCCTTCGAGTCGCAGCCCAGGATGCGCGGCACCAAGTCACAGCGCGGCGTTAAGATTCCGCACGATATTCACGCTTTTAAGAATCTTCTGGAAAGTCACGGTTTTACGATTACGATGGGTGGCAAGCACTACGATATTCGTCACGAAAAATTGGCGCCGGGTATGAAAGCTACCACATCTGTTACCCCCTCCGACAGCCAACGTTGGCATCTGAATTCGGCCCGTCAGATCCGCGAGATTTTTGGTGTGGACCTGCGATACGCCAATCCCAAAGATACCTGTCGCGGTATCGTGCATGCCCTGGAAACAGAGGAAGATTTCGAGGAATAACCTCCAGAACAAGGGTACTCTCATTCACCATTTTCGACTCGTTCACTAGGGTTCACGGGTCACGGATACGCTGTGCACAGCACCACTGCATCATAGGGTTAACCTTGGTACTCTTCTCGCGGGTGCACCTCTGTCATACCCCCGTCGCAAAGTTTTACGGGGTAAGCTCTGAGTTTACAATAGAGGTGCATCTACACAATGTGAGGAGGACACGCGCGTGAGCGTGAAGATCAATGTAACCGGAGAAGACGGTGACAGCCGAGAGATCGAATGGGAGGATCACCAGACTCTATTAGAAGCTGTACAGGCGAACGGGTTCCCCGTGCTCGCAACATGCGGTGGCAACGCATCTTGTGCCACGTGCCATACCTTTATTGATCCAGAACACTACGCGGCTTCAGGCGATCGTACCGACGCTGAGGAGGATCTCCTCGACATGGTAGACGACGTAGCTAACGAATACTCGCGCCTCTGCTGCCAGGTGGAATACGCACCCGGCATGGATGGCGCCTCTATACAATTGCAGGCGGCGATGTAATATGACGAGTTCGGCTAAGATACTCTACTCCGCAACCGCACTTCTTTGCGCCCTTACGCTGGCAGGTTGCGGCGTTTCCGATGCCGATCATTCTGCGCAGACTGACGCTTCACCGAGCGCATCCGCCAGCGTTGCTCAGGGTAAAATTACCCGTGCTTCCGACCCGGCGCATTCTGTGTCCCCCGGTTCTATCAGTACCGCGGGCGGGGATAGTTCTCAAAGCCCTGAGGATAACCCCACAGATAATAACGACTCTCACTCAAACGATGAACATTCCGAGGATGGAGCTAAGAAAAAAGACTCCAATTCTAAGGATTCTCACGATAAAAAGAGTTCATCCGGCGAGGAAAGCAAAGATGCGGATGGCTCTTCATCGAATAACGATGGAGATAACGGCACTGAAGAATCGTCCAGCCCAGAAGCTAAACAGCCAGGGCGTTCAGCAACCGGTTCTTCAGGTTCACTCCTAGCGTCAGCCTGCCAGATCACCGATCTCTCGGTTTCTGTTTCCGAAGATAAGGGCACACCCGGCGCCCGGAAATTCATTCTGACGTTCACGAACGTTTCTGAGGAGCCCTGCGTGCTCAAGGGTAACCCGACGGTTGTCTACGCAGATTCTAATTTCAGTCAGATTGGCTCACCGGCACGCCCGGCGGCAGGTTCAACGAACCCTACCGGCACGCTTCTGCACACAGGTGAATCTACAAACGCCCCAGTGACCTCGGTCAACGCTGGTCCGCTGGGTAAGAACTGTTCACCGACAATGGCGCACGGATTCTTAGTTCAGGTTCCCGGTGACGGCAACTGGACGACGGTCTCTGCTTCCTCTGAGGCGTGCACCGGCAAGGTCCAGCAGCTGTCCGTGGGACAGTTCGGTTCGTAACCAATCAGCACACGAATGATGCGCTTCGAGAAGAAGCGATAACAGCAAGAGGCGGTTCCTCATCCAGGAACCGCCTCTTCAGCATCTACACAATGCTTTATTTATACACGAGGTTTACCTAAGTTTTCCACCTCATCACCCTGATACGGAAATATTTCTTACCTATCTATGAGATAGGCCACCAGATGAAAGGAAAACGCTAGGAGTTCGCCCGCACGTGGTATACGCCGCCACGTTTTACGGGCGCATTGGCGGCAGCATCGCAATTACTTTCGTAATAGCCGCTAGAGGCTGCGGGTTACATCGTCGAATCCGAACCGGGTATCGCGTGGGTGCTGGGTTGGAACGCCGTACCCTAAATTCACCACAAGAATGGGATGCTCGTCGGTCCCTGCAAAAAATTCTTCGTACAGCCCCTCAAAATCGGCCCATAAGGGACCGGCATCTAGACCAAGGGCGCGCACAGCGGTAATAAAGTAACCGGCCTGCAGATTGGCGCCCTGCTGAGCGGCAAAGGTAACAACTTCCTCGGTCGTGCAGTAGCTCCTAATAGTCTCTGCCGCGCGGGGGTTAAACACATCTGCACGGTCTACCCACGCCTTATCGTAGGAGAGTATGGCATTGACAGGTGCCTGACGAGCCTTTTCTTGATTAGCCTCAATCAGGTGCTTGACCAGGCGCTCACGGGCCTCGGGACTCTTGATCCAGGTGATGCGCAGGGGCTGACTATTGAAGGCCGTGGGTCCCAGATAGGTGAGCTCCTGAATCTCCCGAAGCTGATCATCAGTGACGGGCCGATCGGTAAATTTACGCATAGTTCGGGGCTCACGGAAAAGAGCGGTGATTTGGTCCTCAGATAAACGGGTCATCTCTCATATCCTTTCCTATAACCTCAGGTTCTCTCGACACGGTGAATCTATTCGTCCCCCGCAAGGCTACCGCGCCGTTCTTTCCATCATGCACCGGTTCGCACCATAAAGCTACCCCCAGAATTCACGCCGCGACAGTTCCCCATTCCCTCAGAGCCCAGCAATAACCGGTGGCTGCCGCATCATCAGATACGGCAGCCACCGGTACATCACATATACGCAGGTCTCCGGACACATGTACACAGCTACCGGATTCCTGCGGTTTACTCTCGCTGGGGACGGAAGGCGCACCTCGGCGGCTCAGCGAGCGCGAAACACAGCTTTTAGATGCTGCGGGTTACGTCATCAAACTCAAACGGGTACCGCGCGGATACTCGGGAGCCACACCATAACCCAGGTTTACGACGAGGAAGGGCTGCTGGTCGGTACCTTCAAAGAATTCAGCGGCGATACCATCGAAATCCGCGCCAGTCATGGGGCCCGCATCCAGACCAAGAGCGCGCACGGCGGTCAGGAAGTAGCCAGCCTGAAGTGCAGAGCTCAGCGCGCCTGCGGGAATACGTGCCTCTTCAGCCTCGTAGTAGGATTCAAAGGCAGCGGCCTGGGGTGCGAATTCCCCAAAGCGTTTCTGCCAGTTTTTATCGAAGGCCAGCACAGCGGTTACAGGAGCCTTGAGGGTCTTCTCCTTATTTCCGTCCATCATGTGCTTGACAAGGCGCTCGCGAGCTTCGGGAGTCTTCACCCAGGTAATGCGCAGGGGCTGGCTGTTGAAGGCAGTAGGTCCCAGGTAGGCGATCTCCTGGATCTTCTGCAGCTGTTCGTCGGTGACGGGCTGATCGGTGAATGCGCTCACAGTGCGAGGTTCGCGAAAGAGAGCGGTGATCTGGTCTTCGGTCAAGCGGGTCATACCTGTGTCCTTTCAGTGAAATAAATTACTTTACGTGTAAAATTTTATGATGTACGTAATGTACATATTCAATTATTATGGCCCCATCACACGGAAAAGTCTTGTATTCGCGCACAATTGCCCCTGTAATATGTGCCACGCTCAAAAAACTTTCAAGGAGAATCCGGGGCATATACGAGATAATGGGACCATGCCCGACGCTCTAGAACCTTTCTCTCCCGCCACTCAGCAATGGTTCCGCAACGCTTTTGGCACCCCGACCGCCGCGCAGGAAGGCGCCTGGGAGAGTATCAGCAAGGGCGAAAACGCGCTTATTATCGCCCCCACGGGCTCCGGCAAAACCCTTGCCGCTTTCCTATGGGCACTCGATGCGCTCTACCGCGACAAAAGCACAGAACCGGACCAGCGCGAGCTCACGACATCGACTCAGGCACGGAAAAACGGGGACGCTCGGGAAACACAAAAGACCAAGAAACAGCGTGCGGGCGGTACGCGCATCCTGTATGTTTCGCCCCTGAAAGCTCTCGGGGCGGATGTGGAGCGCAACCTGCGCGCGCCGCTTGCGGGGATTGCGCACACGGCGAAGGAATCCGGGCGAACCCCACCCGATATCACCGTGGGTATTCGGAGCGGTGACACCCCGGCGCGTGAGAGGCGGCAGCTTATCAGCAACCCGCCCGATATTCTGCTGACCACCCCCGAATCGCTCTACCTTATGCTGACCTCTGCGGCACGTTCGACACTCACCGGCGTGACAACTGTGATTGTGGACGAGGTGCACGCCCTGGCGGGAACCAAGCGCGGGGCGCATCTGGCGGTGTCCCTTTGAGAGGCTCGATCAGCTGGTGGAGCGACCGGTGCAGCGCATCGGACTGTCGGCAACCGTGAACCCACCCGAAGCCGTCGCCACATTTTTAGGCGGGGTTCACCCGGTGACAATCGTGGCGCGGCAGGTGCCCAAACGCTGGGATCTGCGGCTCTCGGTACCCGTGCCGGATATGGCGGCGCTCGGCGGGGCAAACGATTACGGGCAGGGCAGCTATGCACCCGGGGAGCAGCGGGCACCGCGCGGACAGAATTCGCCCAGTCCAGCCCCGGACACACTAGAGTTGCAGGTTCAGGCAGCCGATGATGCGCCATCCTATACTCTTGCAGATGCTATCGGCACCTTCCCCGGCGAAGAAGGATTATCTCTTGAGTTACCAAACAGCTCTGCCGAACAAGATGGTGCTGCGAGCGCAACGGCGAGTGCAGGGGCACGGAAGCCGGGCGGTGAGGGCGAGCGCGCATCCGGGTATCGTGCCTCGATTTGGCCCTATGTTCAGGAACGCATCGTGGACGATATCGAGAATAATCGTTCTACAATCGTGTTCGTGAACTCGCGTGGGCTCGCCGAAAAACTTACCGCGGCTCTCAACGATATTCATGTCCGCCGCGAGCTCTCACGGCGCGAGCTTGCGAGTGAGCCTCTGCCTGACATTGGTGAGGAGCCAGATATTGCGCCGCTGGCGCGGGCGCATCACGGTTCGGTGGCGAAGGATCAGCGCACGCTTATCGAAGAGTCTCTCAAGAATGGTTCGCTGCGGTGTGTGGTCGCCACAAGTTCCCTGGAGCTCGGCATCGATATGGGGCATGTGGATGCGGTTATTCAGGTGGCGTCTCCGCCGTCGGTGGCTTCCGGTCTGCAGCGGGTGGGTCGTGCCGGGCACCGCGTGGGCGAGGTTTCGCGCGGGCTTTTTTATCCGAAGCATCGCGGGGATTTGCTGGGCTCTGCCGTGGCTCTGTCCGGTATGCTCGCCGGGTCTTTAGAACCGCTTACCGTTCCCGCAAACCCGCTGGATGTGCTTGCCCAGCAGACCGTCGCCGCCTGCGCTCTGGGACTATCGGGGTGGATGCCTGGTACGAGGCGCTGCGCCGCACCGCCCCTTTCGCGAACCTTTCGCGCGCGCTCTTTGACAGTACTTTAGAAATGCTGGCGGGCAGGTACCCTTCCGATGAGTTTGCGGAGCTTCGCCCGCGCATTATTTGGGATCGCACCGCCACCGCTGATGCGCCAAGCGGCACGATTGAGGGGCGGCCCGGTGCGCAGCGGCTTGCAGTAACTTCGGGCGGGACGATTCCCGATCGTGGGCTTTTTCCTGTCTACCTGGCCGGTTCTGAGGATTCCAAGGCGCCTAAACGGGTGGGCGAACTGGACGAGGAGATGGTCTACGAATCGCGGGCGGGCGATGTTATCGCCTTGGGTGCGAGCAGTTGGCGCATCGAGGACATTTCGCACGATGCGGTGCGCGTGAGCCCCGCACCCGGCGAGCCTTCACGCCTGCCGTTTTGGCATGGTGAGCGGGTGGGCCGCCCTGTGGCGTTGGGCCGTCGTCTGGGACAGTTTACCCGCGAGTTAGCGAAGTTTGCGGGTGCTGACTCCGGAAGCGAAGACGCCTCAGCGACGGTTGCGATACGCGCCGAGCTGACCCGGTTAGGGCTGGATTCTTGGGCGAGCGATAATTTGCTTGCCTATATTCGGGAGCAGCGCGAGGCTACCGGCGTGGTCCCCACCGATACGCGGTTTGTGGTGGAGCGTTGCCGCGATGAACTGGGAGATTGGCGCGTTATTTTGCATTCGCCGTACGGATATCCGGTGCATGCACCTTGGGCTGTGGCGGTGGGCGCCCGCGTGCAGGAACGGTACGGTATTGATGCCAGCGCGCTTGCGGCAGATGATGGTATTGTGCTGCGTATTCCCGCGGTGGAAGATACCCCGCCGGGTGCTGAGCTTTTTCTCTTCGAGCCCGATGAGCTAGAGGAGATCGTCAAGGATCGTGTGGGCGAATCGGCGCTTTTCGCATCTCGTTTTCGAGAGAGCGCCGCCCGTGCCCTGCTTCTGCCGCGCCGCGATCCGGGCAGGCGTACTCCCCTATGGCAGCAGCGCCAGCGTTCGGCCCAGCTGCTGGATGTTGCGCGCAAATACCCCGAGTTCCCAATTCTGCTGGAAACCGCCCGCGAATGCTTGCAGGATGTATATGACGTTCCTGCGCTTCTTCAGCTGCATCGGGATATTGCCGCGCGGCGCATCAGCCTGTCGCAGGTGCAGACCGAGGGGCCTTCGCCTTTTGCCCGCACCATGCTTTCGAGTACGTGGCGGAGCATATTTACGATACGGATGCGCCCGCCGCCGAACGCCGCGCTGCCGCGTTGGCACTGGATCCGGCGCTTTTGGCGGAGCTGCTGGGTACCGCTCAGCTGCGCGATCTGCTGGATCCGCAGGTGATTCTTGAGGTTCAGGAGCGTCTTCAGCGCACCGGGGCGAAGTATCGGGCACGCGGGGTTGAGGGCGTGGCGGATCTTCTGCGCCAGTTCGGTCCGCTCACGGCGAGGGAGCTGGCGCTACGGCTGCGCGGGAATGAGGGGTCCGGGGTTGAGGCCGCGCCCGAGGTCTCTCAGAGCACTCCAAAAGGCAGCGAAAGTCGATCTAAAAAGGCTGATATTTCACATGAAACAGGGCACTCAGCCGAAAATACCGATGAGGGTCTACCGGAAGAAGACCTTGAAACTACCCCGCACGCCACCGCCGAAGAGGCGCGCACGCTTGCCGAAGAGCTGGTCGCATCCCGCAGGGCGTTCGTTATTAATCCGCGCTCAAATACGGCGGGCAACACGGAACCGATCTATGCCGCCGTGGAAGACGCCGCCCGGCTGCGCGACGGGTTAGGGCTGCCGCTTCCGGTCGGGCTTGCTCAGGCGTACCTCACGCCGGTCGCCGCGCCGCTCGAAGACCTAATCTCGCGGTATGCGCGCACGCACATCCCCTTTACCGCAGCCGAGGCGAGCGCCCATTTCAGCCGTATTACGCCGACGGGTTCGGGTGCTATTCTGCCGGTTTTACGCGCTTTAGAGACGCAGAATCGGCTGTTCTCGGGCGAGTACCTGCCTGAGGAACTGCGTGTATCTCGCGCGGAGGCAGCCGATACGATACCGCACTCCCCCGTGCCCACGGCAAGCCTGGAATGGGTGGATGCCGAGGTACTTCGCCTGCTTCGTGCCCGGTCGTTGGCGGCGCTGCGCCGCGAGATTGAGCCGGTACCGCAGCGTGCCTATGGCGCGTTCCTGCCCGCCTGGCAGGGAGTGCGTGCGCAGACGGTCAAGGTTTCGCGCAGGCTCGCAGAAACCACCGAGTACGGTGCGTATTACGAGCCCGAACGCACGGTTCAGGTTCTTGCCGAAAACAGTGGTGCGTCCGCTGATGCTCTGGAGGGTCGCGAGGGCCTGCTGACGGTCATCGATCAGCTTGCCGGGGTGCGTGTGCCCGCCTCTGCCCTGGAGACCCTCGTCTTGCCAGCTCGGGTGCGTGATTATTCGCCGCAGCTGTTAGATAGTCTGTTGGCCAGCGGAGAGGTGCTTTGGCGCGGCGAAGGCGAAATCTCCGGCAATGACGGCTGGGTGAGCCTGCATCTTGCCGAATCCGCCGAGCTGACCCTGCCCGATTCTTCCCGCACGCAGGTCTTGGATGAGCTGGGTCCGGTGGAGCATGCCGTCTTTGAGGCGCTTTCTGGCGGCGGGCTGTTCTTTATGCCGCTTCGTGAGCGTGTGAACGACATCTTGACCTCTCGCGCCGCCTCGGGCGAGGTTGTGCATTTTCCGGAGGCTTCGGAGGTGTCTGCCGCACTGTGGCGCCTGGTGTGGGCTGGGTTGGTCACGAACGATACTTTCGCCCCGGTACGTGCCATGCTGGCGGGCGGGTCGAGTGCGCATCCGGTGCGGCCCGCCGCTCCCCTAGCGCGCCCGGTGCGCAGGCGCGGTGCCGCACGACTGTCGGCGGCGCGTACTTCTGCGGGTGCTTATTCGCGCAGGTATAGCGGCTTGAGCGGCACCCGTGCCAGCTTTTCTGATCCGCAGGTTTCGGCCCGGGATTCCGGGCGTTTCAGCCATATTAGCCTTCCCCAGAGCCGCCCTCATACTGGGGGCACCGAGTCTTCGCAAGAGGCGGATGCGACCGTTACCGCCTATGCTCGCGCGGAACTTCTCTTAGACAGGTACGGTGTGCTCACCCGCGGCGCACTCGCCTCTGAGGATGTGCCCGGCGGCTTTGCGGCCCTGTACCGCGTCTATGCGGCTGCCGAGGAACGTGCCCTGGTGCGGCGCGGATACTTTATCGAGGGGCTGGGTGCGGCTCAGTTTGCCTCCCCGGCAACGGTGGATGCGGTACGTTCCTACGCTAATGTTGGCGCTGATAATCCGCAGAATACCGGAGTAAAGCGAACAAAAACCGAGGAAGTATTCGGTTTATTTGAGGGTGTTCTGTTGGCGGCTACAGATCCGGCGAATCCTTATGGTGCGGCGCTCACGTGGCCTTCCGTCCCCAGCTTACTCTCGGCCTCTTCTGCACCCGGCAGTACGGAAGAGGCTGCGCGCGAAGGCGCAGAGACCGCTCGGTCCGTGCGGCATCGTCCGGGGCGTAAGGCGGGTGCCTGCCTCATCCTGCTCGATGGTGAAGCGGTCCTCTATCTGGAACGCGGCGGCAAAACCCTGCTGTCTTTCACGGCTGACCCTCTCAAACTTGAGGCGGCGGCCCCGCTGCTGGCGCGCATCGTGCAGGCGGGTATTGCTGAGAAAATCGTGGTGGAAAAACTCAACGATTGTGATATTCTGGCGACCCCGGAACCGCCGACTCATCGGGGAGCGTCGAAGACCGATTCTAACCGACTGCCCGAGCATCCGGTGGTGGCGTTACGGCGCGCGCTGCTTGCGCAGGGTTTTTACACAACCCCGCGCGGTCTACGGATGCGCCGCTCCCCCTAAAATGCCGGGGTCTTTAAGCGCAGAAAGCCCTGCATCGAGGAGAACCGAAATATTTTCGGTAACTCCCGATGTGGGGTCTCGTTGAGAAGCTCTAGCTTAGTACCCGCCGGTCATGGTGTCTGCCACGCCAACGCATATGTCGATAGCTTCATCGACGCGCATGGCGCGTGCACCCGCCGGAGTGTTACCGCGCGGGCTGCCCTGCACCACATGCCGGGCGAAGTAATCGACTAGATGCAGCCATCCGCCTAAAATCATGCGGGTACGGTCATTAACGGGCATTTCGGTGCGTTCGAGCATCCATTCCAAGTACTCGTCAGGAGTACTGGGAGCATCGCTTTCACTGCCGCCTTCAGCAACATGGGCGAAGTAGGAGCGCAGCTCAACACGAAGAGCCTCCACCGGGTTAGGTGATGCTCGCTGAGCGCTTCAAGAACAGCCCGTGCTTCGCGCCGGGTTACCGCCGCCGCCAAAGACTCTTTGCCGGGGAAGTAATGGTACAGCAGTGCCCGAGTAATGCCGGCCTCACGAGCGATGCTGCTCATGCAGGCTGCCACAACACCGTGCTGCGCAAAATGAGCCGCCGCGACCTGCAGGATTTGTTCTTCCCGTTGCGCCGGAGTCAGACGCTGACCGCTCTGCCGCGTCTTCTTAGCTGCTTTTTCAGAGGCTTTTTGTGCGGGTTCGGTGTGCTTAGCTTCGTTGCGTGCGTTGTGTTCCATATATCCCTCTAATCGTTCGATTTCATCGAACCTCTTTTTTTAATAGTAACGCGCTAACCCTAAGCCGCTACCTATAAAACTTAATATGAAGTTTAATGCTTATACACTGATTTTGCCGCACTATTAAGCCGTTCCATGCCTCATGATAGTGAAACAAATTTTATGATTTTATTTATTTATTAGACACTAGTGCGATAAATATTTCGCATTAACTTCACACTGTTCACCTACCACCCAAAACATGAGAGGGTCGTGCCATGATGGCCGAAGTATGTGCTGTCCTCAAGGCGCGGTCCTTATACTTTCACGCAGGAAGCTAGAGGTTTCCTCCGAACAAGCCAACTCACAAAGCACGCTACAATCAACCTATGCCGCGACGAGTCAATCGCCACCTCTTCACACCACCCCTGCCCCAGCGCGCGGGCATAGACCCCGTATCGCTGACTCTGCCCGCGCATCCAGCACTGCATGAGACGACCCAGGGGCCGGATGCGCACCCCAGCATGGTATCTCAGTACCTCATCAGTCGATTCTCACCCGAAGACCCCGCAACAATCCTCGACTGTTTCGCTCGGCACGAGGTGCGCACCGATGATGGCACGATCCTCACCGGCCAAACCCCATATCTACCCGGCCTGAGAATCTGGTACTACCGACCACTTCCCGAAGAACCGCCACTGCCGGATGACCTTCCGGTTCTCTATGAAGACGAGCATCTGCTCGCCGTAGATAAGCCGCACTATCTGCCCGTCACCCCGCGCGGCCCCTATGTCGCACAGACTGCGCTCACCAAACTGCGGGTACGCGAGAATAATCCTCTGCTCACGCCCGTTCACCGGCTGGACCGCCCCACCGCGGGGATCTTACTCTTCGCAAAAACCCGAGAGGCGCGCGGCCCCTTCCAAACGATGTTTCAGAACCGGCAGGTCACCAAAACCTACCTTGCTATCGCCCCGGCGCCGAGCGAAGACCTGCGTGAGAGCATGCTGGGCGAAGGCGTACAGGTGCGCAGCCACATTGACAAGGATCGCAATATTCTACAGGTGCGGCAGTACTCGGCACGCGAATGCGAGCGCGCGGGTCTTAGCGTAAATGCGGAAACTCTGGTACGCATCCGAGAAATCTATCAAGCACCGCAAAGTGTTCCGCTCAAATCTGGCACACAAAACCCGTATCTGTCCTATCCGGCGCCCGGCGAAGAACTCGCCCTCTACGAACTCACTCCGCACACCGGCAAAATGCACCAGCTGCGGGCGCACTTGAACCTGCTCGGAACCCCGATCTTCGGCGATGTTCTCTACCCGCAGGTTCTGCCAACAGCACCGAATGATGCAACTCTGCCGCTGCAGCTTCTAGCGCATCGTCTTGACTGTGTACACCCCTTCACGAACAAACCGCTCACCCTGTACAGCGCACGCACGCTTTCTCTCGCACCGCGAAATGTGGCACGACCCAAGTACCAATAATGCGATAATGTGGTAGCACCTCGCCTCTCGTGGCAGTATCGTAGGTAGCTTTCATAAGCAAGGAAGAAAGAACGTGACCTCCAACCACCCTTCTGAAACAGTCCCCAGCACCGAGCACGCGCAACGCGCCTCGCGTGCCGCCGACTCTATCCTCAGTCGATACACCCGCCGCGTTTTTGGCGTACCCGGAACCCTGCTCGGGGCAGTGCAGATGCCCGAATCGCGTGGTCTAGGAGCACGGTTTGCCGAATGGCATTACTGGTGGCAGGCGCACTTACTCGACTGCATTATAGATGCGGGCGAACGTGCCGTCCGTGAAGGCGACACCGAACAAGCCCAGAACATGCTCGCCACCGCCAGGAGCGTGGTACGCGGTATCCATACCCGCAACCTGGGATTTGCAAACGACTTCTATGACGATATGGCATGGTTGGCGCTTGCCGTGGGGCGGCTCAATAGGCTTAGTAAAACAATAACCGGCGCCTCGGATGTTACGGCGCAGGATGCCGGATCGGTACTCTTTGAAAGGCTAACACCGGCCTTCATTCCTGCGGCGGCATGAGCTGGTCCAAAGGCAAACGAGACTTCTGCAATACCCCGGCAACCGCTCCTGCGGCCCTTGCTTTTGCGCGCATCGGGCAGATAAAAACCGCGCAGAATCTTATGTCCTGGCTCAACGACGTTCTTTGGGACGGCGACCGTATGCTCTACTTCGATGGCGCTAACCTGCGCCCGCAGGATGTGATGGTTGATGACGTCACTGGCCGCCGCGATGTTCCCCTCGACGTAGAACGCAATATCTACACCTACAATCAGGGCACAACCTTAGCGGTGCTTCTGACCCTTGCGGAATCCTCGGAAATTTCAGACGACCGCCGTGAAGAATACCTGCTGCGCGCCGAACGCCTGATCGTCGGAATCGTCAAAAACCTCAGCGAAGATTTCGAGTTCTCGGACGGTTCACACCATCTCGTACTTCACTCCGGTAGCGACGGTGACGGTGCGCTCTTCACCGGTATTCTGGTGCGTTACCTAGCGCAGGCCGCAATGTCCACCATGCTCAGCCCGGAGGCACGATCCCTGGCGAGCGCTCTTGTATACGGCAGCGCCCGCGCGGTGTGGGAGGGGCGCCGCGAATTCGACCCCACCCTGCCGCTGAATGAACCTGGTATTGACCCGAACGAAATTCGTGACCGGGCGATCGCCATTTTCTCGCCGAAGTTCACCGTATCCGCACGCGATGCGCTCGCCGCAGGTAAGCCCGTGGAACTATCCGGTCAGCTTCAGGCGTGGATGACTCTGGAAGCCGCCGCCCGCCTGAGCGCGGAAGACTAAGTCTTTTCCGGTATTGGTGGGGTGCGCCGCTTATCGGGCCCGTCCCGTCATACCTCTACACACGAGGTGAGACGGCGCGGGTCTGCAGATGCTCTGACGTACCGCGCCTGTATAATAGCCGTGCGCATCCTCCCCGGAGTAAGCACATTTCCCCTAGTCGTACCCGTATATTTCAAAGGCACAGATGAACAACGAGTTCCCCCACCCCGACTTCGGTTTTACCGTCACGAGCCGCCTTGCCGAGACCGCATCCCCGTCTGCCGAGCGTGTTGAGGCTAACGGCGGGCAGTTTTTGGGGCGCACAGGTGTGATCCGCACCCCGCACGGCGATATTGAGACTCCCGCCTTTACGCCCGTGGGTACGAAGGCGACCGTCAAGGCGGTGCTTCCCGAAGCGATGAAGGAGCTCGGGGCGCAGGCGCTTTTGGCGAACGCCTACCACCTGTATCTGCAGCCCGGACCTGAGATTCTGGATGCCGCCGGCGGGCTGGGGCGGTTTATGAACTGGGACGGGCCAACCTTCACCGACTCCGGCGGGTTCCAGGTGATGAGCCTGGGTTCGGGGTTCAAAAAGGTGATTGACATGGGAACCGTTGCCGATGCGAAGGGTGCCGACGGGCGCCCGATTGGCGACGACGATGTAGCTCACGGCAAGGAGCGCCTGGCGCATATTGATGATGACGGCGTGAATTTAAATCCCATATCAACGGGTCTATTCACCGTTTCACCCCCGAAGTTTCAATGCAGGTGCAGCATCAGATCGGGGCAGATATCATGTTTGCCTTCGACGAGCTGACTACTCTGTACAATTCCCGCGGATACCAGGAAGAGGCGCTGGAACGCACCCGCCTGTGGGCGCTGCGCTGCATTGCCGAGCATGAACGGCTCACGGATGAGCGTACGGGCAAACCCTACCAAGCACTTTTTGGGGTGATTCAGGGCGCGCAGTATGAGGATTTACGCCGCAAAGCCTGCCGCGATTTAGGTGATATGCCTTTCGATGGGTTCGGTATCGGGGGTGCCCTCGAAAAGGAGAACCTGGGCACCATTGTGCGCTGGTGCGCCGAAGAACTCCCGGAGGCTAAGCCCCGCCATCTGCTGGGTATTTCGGAACCGGACGATATTTTTGTGGGACTGGAAAACGGCGTGGATACCTTCGACTGTGTCTCGCCCACCCGCGTGGCGCGTAATGCGGCGCTCTACTCCCCCACCGGGCGTTTTAACGTGACGAATGCCCGGTTCAAGGCAGATTTCTCGCCTATCTATGAGGGGTGCGACTGCTATACGTGCGCACACTATACGCGCGCCTATCTGCGGCACCTGTTCAAGGCGGATGAGCGGCTGGCGGCAACCCTCGCTTCCATTCACAATGAGCGGTTTATTGTGCGCATGGTCGATGATGCGCGCGCCGCGATTGCAGACGGCACCTACTTTGAGCACCGTGACGAATTCCTCGGTAACTATTACTCTGGTAAGAAGCCCTAATTCAACAACCGTCACGGAGTGTACGATGAGCATCACTAAGGTTCCCGACGAAGAACTTCTCATCTTCGACCATGAGATTGCCGCCCCCGTCGAGCAGGTTTTCGGGGCGTTTCTGAACCCGAATCTGCTGCATCGCTGGTATGGTCCGACGGGGTGGCGTACCCGTGCCGAAGATATTGTGCTGGAACCTTATGTCGGCGGCACGCAGCGGCTATCGATGATTAACGAGCTTGATGCCTCGGTATCATGCGTCCTGCAGAGTCGGTTTCTCGCTATTGATCCGCTCAAGGAGCTCGAATATGCCGAACAGCTTCCGGACCATTTAGGGAACCCCGGAGGCGTGGTTGTCTATCAGCGGTTCCGCTTTTTTCCCGAGACGGTTATTACTCCCGATGGCGTGGGCGAAGGTACGCGCATCACCGTGGAGATCGGCCCCATGCCGGTTTCAGTACACGAGGAGGTACGCGCCAGCTGGCGGTCTACCTTCGCGCGGCTGGATGCTCTACTCAAAGAGGATACGGCATAGGCTCAAGCAGCCTTGAGACTTTTGCCGCTGGGAAAGCACCGTAACTAGGTCAAGCGACCTCGCATAATACGGGTGGGGAGCGGACAGTTCTGTTATAAGAAACTGTCCGCTCCCCACCCGTGTTTTATGAACATTGGCGAAGCGTTAATCTTCGGACTGATATTCCGGGTTCTCCGGGTCGAGTTCGTTATAGGCACGCATGGCAGCCTCAGGATCGTCCAGACGCGCCGTGATCTTGATATTATGCCCTTCCACAACGCATTCGGGTGCACCGCGATCGGGGGTATAGTCCAAGAACGGACGCCAGTAGCAGGTAGCATCCTGAATGCGCATAACCCAGTGCTGGGTCTGGTTATCGGGCGTGGGGGTGCTGTTGATGTACTGGGTCATGATCGACATGGCGTAATCGCAATCCACCACGCCATCAACCACACGTAACTGTGCATTACTACCCCGCAGGTGACCCTGCTGATGAATTGATCCGCAAGTCTCCCCTGCACGGCGCACGTTCGTGGGATTACCCGCATTCGGGTCAGCCGATGCGGTGGTGACCGTACCCGTCTTGACCGCTCCCGGGGAGGTCCACACCTGGGCGGAATTCGAGGGGTTCGGTGCGCTGCTTGAGCTTGCGGAAGGCTGCAGGGTGGAGTCATCATTGACCACCGGAGTGCGCTCAGGCATAACAGGTTTCGCGCTTGTACTCGGGGTTGCCGATGCGCTGGATGCGCTGCGGCTCGCAGAGCTGCTTTGATGCGGGGAGGAGGCGCTGGCAGTGCTCTGCGCGTTCGTATCGCCACCGCCCGAGCAGGCGGTCAGCGCCAGCAGGCAGGCGGCACCAAGAGTCACGAAAGAACGAGTTTTCATAGAGATCTCCTCAACAGTGGGGACATAGTTTCATTGTACAACCGTGCAGGAATTCTCAAGATCTTCATGAAGGTTGCGCCGCTTCCCCGCGGCGACCCTGCTATGCCTCGGTTACCGTTCCATCCTTCGGCCTCATGCCTTCTTGCATCAGCATCATGATTTATTCCACGTAAAAAGGCTCTTGATGCGAATAAAGCGTTGAAAATCCCGCTCCATTCGTATCAAGAGCCTTTTAAGCGTACCCCAAGCAATTATCCAGAGAGGTTCGGAGAGTTATCCCTCTGACTATGACAACAGCTGATCGAGGATACCCGGAAGGTCATAATCTGTATGAGCGTTATTAAAGGTCGTCTCTTTCTTGTCGATTTTCATCGGCTGGGTGTTATACCCTTCTCGTGTATACCAGTCGTGACCGGCTGTAGCCGTGTTGAGAGCGTCCCACCATTCCGGTGTAGTAGCGCCTAGAGTATCTTTTCGTTCACCCACCAGAACATGGGCTGCGATTTAATGTTCTGCGGTGCCTGGGTCTCCATGCGCCCATTCTTTCCACCGCCACCGCCAACCATGATGGAACCACCGCCGGAACGCCAGGTTCCCTGCTGATCGGCATCAAGCTCGTAGGTGATGAATTCGGCGCCGCCAGAGTATCCCATAAGCCACACTTGCGACTCATCTATATCTGAATCGGCGATAAACTCCTGGGCAAAACTGCGGAAGTAGTCGCCATTCCCATCAGCGTTTTCCCACCAAGTGGCGTAATCATTTGCTTTATTTGGGTCGAATTCATCGGGCGTATCTACGGAGACAAAAACCTTGTTGTGTTTCTGAGCTGCATTCGCCATACCTTGCATGGTGTCACCTTTAGGGTTGTAGAAGAAAGAACTATCTACGTCGTCCCGGTTATAGTCACCATCGAAGTAAAACACCACACCCACGGGCTGTGACCAGTCGATATTATCGGCGTAAACGTGGTACTGCGAACTCACATTTTGGGGTGAGGTATAGGTCAGGTTAGTTCCCGATTGCACCTCTGCCTGGGCGGGGGCTGCCATGACCGAGCCAATCAGGGCGGGAACTGCGAGCGCAGTTAGGGCAGCAGTACGCATCTTTTTCGTAGACATAAGTACTCCTCAATTTTTATAACGATAGTTTTTCATAGTGTGTGATTAATATGATGCTTTCCGTCTTTTGATACAGAGTGCATACGAGGAACACTATCATTAAAGTTTTTATAGTGATATGAAATATAATTAGTATTATTTTCTTTCACGAGCTGTAAACATGGTTCTCTAAGTGCTTTCTGGATATTCTAGCGTTCGCACTAAGCCATATACTATTCTCAAAATTTACATACCCTGCTATCCTTTTAAACTTTGAGAAAACTATAAAATATTATTCATATATACTAAAGGTTCTTAGTGTGAACAATGCGGAATATCTAGTGTTGTGTTCACACCAAGAACCTTTTTCTGCGGTCTCAAACCAGAGAAAAGCTACTGCGTGAGACAGCATTTTTCTCAAATAAATAACAGGCTATTTATCAAAGGGTTTTCCAACAACATCGGTAGCGATACCTTCAAAGAACCCTTCCATCTGCCAGGCACCATCAAGATACCTCGCCTTAAGGGTCCCAGTGGAGTAGACAGTCTGCCCCCAACCATCAGTATTCTCAGGAATTTCATGCACTTCTCCGTTACGCACGTAGAAGTCTCCATGAAACATTTGTAATTGATAAGGCCAAGAATATTCTTCACCCTTTTTCTCGGGGCGATCGGATTCTAACCTATACACGAAGTTACCTGACTCCTCCCAATACTTACCCTCACGCGTTTCTTCCAAAAGAGCAATACTTTTAAAAAGCTTCTGATCGCCCTCAGTCATTCCAGACTGCTTAATATACGTATCGTCACCCGTTTTCATGGCATAACTTATTCCAGCCGATGCATATGCCCAGCTATAGTACAGCCCAAGTTCAGAGTTCTCACTCATTTCTTGAGGCCTTTTAGGATGCGACCACCCATAGCCCGGCTTTTCGCGCGTGGAATACATATAGCCCTCACCCGTATACTCCATATCCTCACTATTAAGCTCCACATCGAATCCTCGCTGGAAGCTATTCCGCCTGCTTGGACTGGCACTGGGCGAAGCGCTTGATGAATTTTCTGATGACGACGAAGAAGACATGGAACTCGCGGATGAAGAGCTTGCGAGAGGCGAAGCAGAGCTTTCGGTATTTGACGCATTCCCACCACATGCACTCATCAAGACAGCCCCAGCACCAGAACCAAGGAACAGGAGCGCGGTACGACGATTAACAGCTAAAGATAACATTGCTCAACCCCTCTCTAGGGTGTATTCAGTGAGAAACTAGACATATGTAAAGTATCATAGGTCACATATATCTGGTCGGATCGCCTCAGACTCTGCACTGTGACCTTAACTACTCCTTATGCTTACCCTCACCCTAAACGCTCTCTGCCTACCGACTCCTCTTCTAGCCGCATCTAAGCGCGATGGATGTGCCCCGTGCGGTTACGCGCCAGCGCATACAGCAGCAGGTTCACCACCGCCGCACCGGTTGCCGTCGCGCCGCCGATCATGACAATAGTGCGCGCATCCCCCAGTATTCCCGGCGTACCGAGTAGGTCACCCACAAGCACCATCGAACTAAACAGCGAGCCGATAAGAGCCCAGCACTGCCCCTGACGATGCTCGGGCACCTGCATATACACCATGTCACGAATACCCATATTGTGGATCGAGTTGAAGAACCCGCCTACCAGAAACCCAGCTCCCACAATCCAAGGATTCGCCACCAGCCCTTCCAGCAGAATCGCGGCGCCAATAAAGAATCCACCCCACAAAATCGCGTTCACCAGCTGCGGCTTGTACCATCCGCGCCCATAGAAAACGCTAGCGATGAGCGCCCCGACAGCCCACATCGCCAACACGAGCGAATACTCGAATGCAGTGTTCGTGATGGATTGCAGGTAGAACACCCCGGCGATGCCTTCCATCGTGGTGGAAGCAACCACGACCGCCATCACAGGTAAGAAAATCACGAGGGCGCGAGCGCTGGAAATAGCCGAGAATCCTAGGAAAATATCTTTCAAACTATCGCGTTTAATCGCATCGGAAAGTTCGCGACCGCGCCGTGCTGGCACGTTAAACCAGGCGATGACTGCTGCAATCAGCAAGAGCGCCGAAGAGCCTACTATAGTGGCGGTCATGTTCCAGGTGGCGAAGAAGGCGCCCACAGGCGGGGCTACGATCGAGCAGAATGAACCGATTCCCACAATAGAGGCGGATGCGCTCGACGGGGTCATACCCGGCGCCTTCGGCAGTAGTTTGAATTCGGCGGCGTTAGTGAGATTTCCGGCGGCTCCATTGAGCACGCTCATGGCAATGATGGTGACCGGATGCGGGAAAAACGCGATGACTGCTACGCAGAGCGAGGATACGGCCAGGGAGCCAGACCAGCAGGCTCGACCCGAAAAACGATCGGCAACCCAGCCCGTAAAAGGACCGAAGAGTATGCCGGTGAAGAACCCACCGACGGCCATGACGGTGAGCCACCAGGGCTCGGCAATGCGCGAGATATAAACGATGAGGATCAGCCCGAAGGATGCGTCCGCGAATCCATCGATCAGGGTGATGAGCAGAAGGGGAGTTTTGAAGTATTGAGTTAGTTTTTTCATGCTTTCGTTTCGGTTCAGAGGGATAGTTGCCTATGCCTCTGCGCCGCCGAACACTATCTGCTGCACGATACGCACCTCCTCACGTAGTATTTTGCCTTGCACCCTCACGAGTAACCCGCCGGGCATGTTTTCTGAATCACATTGTATACAATAGGGCAACCAGACTACCGGACTTCACTCCCCCAACCGCACATACCGCGAGCAGATAATGCTATGTTATTTTTCGTCAAAATACTATCTGCTCACGGTCAAAGTGCTACGGCATATACTGTGTCAAAAGCTCCCGCTGTTCGGGGGTGAGGCGAGAGAGGCGGGCGGCAGGTGCATCCCAAAAAGCCAGCACGGTAAAGGCACGCACGCACTCGGCATGATCCACCGGGGAATAGATACTATAGCCCACTCGCACTGAGGCGGCACTTACCTTTTCGATACGCACGTTTACCCCTAATGGCTCACCCGTATAGGGAAGCTGGCCCAGATAACGCACCCCGTGTTCGGCGATAAGAGCCTGCACCCCATCGGGCATGGTTTCAAAAAGCGGAATGGGCGGCGCGGGCAAATTCTGCGGTTTCTGCCCCGAAGACGGTGGCGGTCCGAAGACGGCGATGCGTGCCTCTTCGAGAAGGCTCAGTATTGCAACGTTATTGACGTGCCCGTAGGCATCCATATCACCCCAGCGCGGCGGCACCTGCACGGTCAGACCGGATTCGCCGGTTATCGAAGTTGATGGGTTCGCAGTGGATTGATGTGCGTTCATGCTCTTAACTCTACCTTGTGCATTTTTATGCATAAATACGTATATGGGTAAAGTTTTACAGTCGTACTTCCCCTAACTTGCACTACTGTTGGGCCTATACAGCGCACTGTAAGAAATTCTCGCTAGATCGTCATCTTCTGATACCAAAACATCTTAAATAGCCTTAAAGATGATGTTCCCCGGAAGCATCACCGCCTCCGGGGAACACCCAACACACAGACATTTGAACGCATACAAGATCATACGGTTCACCAATAACTATAGACCCTCTTGTAAGCCTATGATGCATTATTGCGGGTTTGTTACAGAAAAACTTTTTGTGAATTTCGCGGCCTTTCGGGAATACCCACAAAACCTTCAAGTACTACATGATAGATAAAATCATCATTACTTGAGGTTTCCCCTGCAAATTATTATGGTGATGGCTGCGGCAGAGCAACCATCACCTCGCACTTCAGCGACGAAACCCAGCATGCGCCGCATCAGCAAAGCGCTCTAGCGGCCGAATTCGGAGGCGGTTTTCAACGCCTCCTCTTCCTCCTCTAAGGCCGTGGCGTGTTCGTTGGAAGCTTGCTGTGCCTCGGCAAACGCATCCTCATCAACCGTGAGCGTATGTTTCACACGCGCAAAGTACACGATCGTCAGAACCAGGAAGTACCCCACACCCACAATCGCGGGAATGAGCGAACCACGCACCATAAACAGGGCAACCCACACGGCGAAAAGCACCATGATGCCCACGCCCGCCGTAACGCGCCCGCCCCACAGGCGGAATGCCGAGCTTTTGCCCTCAACCCGCCGGTACACAATATACGCGAGCAGAATCAGCACCCACACGGTAAGCGCACACACCATAATCAGGAAGATCATGGAGAGGAATGCTTCTTGCGGGCTAAACAGCGCCAGCAGAATAGCGATAACAACGCCGCTGGTGGAAACCCACACGGCACGCGAAGGCACCCCGGAGGCATTCACTGCAGCCAACGCGCGAGGCGCCATACGGTCGGTCGCCAGCGAGTGCATCAAGCGGGCACCGGCATACAGGTTAGCGTTTGCCGAGGACAGCGCCGCAATAAGCACCACAAAGTTCACGAAATGCGCCGCGCCCGTAATGCCCAACTGATCGAAAACCAGAACAAACGGGGAGGTTTCGACCTTCTCGCCCAGCTCGCCCGCCGAACGCCACGGAATAATCGACACCACAATAAACAGCGCCAGCACATAGAACGTTGCCAAACGAATCATCATAGCCTTCGCACTGGAACGCACCGATCGGGCAGATCCTTGGCTTCTGCAGCGGAGATAGAAATCATCTCAATACCGCCGAATGAAAACATCACGACCGCCAGTGAAAGCCAGACCGAGCCGAACCCGTGAGGCATGAACCCGCCATCATTGACAAGATTAGCGGTGCCGACCGCCGCATGTGAGGGCAGTCCGAAGAATACCAGGCACAGACCCACCAGAATAAAGGCGATCACCGAAATAACTTTGATGGACGAGAGGAAAAATTCGAGCGCACCAAAAGATTTCACGCTCGTGATGTTCAGAATAATAATTGCGACACCGAATACTGCGATGCCCGCCCACAGGGGCAGCTGCGGCCACCAGTAATTCAGGTAGGTGGCCACGGAAACCAGCTCCACTCCGGTGATGACCACGGTTGCGGTCCAATAGGCTAATCGTGTGAGAAACCCGGCATAGGGACCAAGGTACCTGGTGGCGATGGCGCCGAAACCACCTCGCACCGGATAACGCACCGCCATCTCGCCAGTGGCCGCGCCTATGACGGAGGCGAGCGCCGAGCCAATAGCATACGCCAGAATAACGGCTGGTCCGGCCATAGCGATTGCCCGCCCGGACCCCAGGAATAGGCCGGTGCCAAGCGCCGAGCCCATAACGATCATGGTCATCTGTCCGTGCGAGAGGGAACGCTTGAGTTCGGCGCGGGCGGATTTATTGCGTGGTGCTCCGCCAGCTGGATGCGCAGCGCCGCTTCTATGCCTCTTAGCAGGTTGAAGGGTGTGGCCGTCGGTCATGTTTAAGCCTTCTTCGGGTTCTGAGTGCCTGGACTGTGATGTTGTGAAAATGTCAAAGAATGAGTGTGTTTCTAGGGTAGTACATCGCCCGTATTAACCGCGAGCAGATAGTATTTTGACGAGAAGATAGCGCTATCTTCTCGTCAAAATACTATCTGCTCGTGGTATAGCAACAGGCTATGCGTCTTCCTTCTGTTGTTCGGCAAGCGCGTCAAGATCGGCACGCGGGAAACCGCCGCGTTTTTTCGCCAACACCACGTAGAAAACGGAGATAATGGCGAAGAACACCACGCCCACCTGCACGGATACTACGGCGCTCGAATCGGGAAGCATGAAAAGGGCGACCAGTGTAGCAAGGACCCCGGCAAGCCCCACACCCGCCGTAATGCGCCCACCCCAGACGGTGAATCCTGAGGAGTTCCCCTGGTGCTTCTTGTATGCCTGATAGGTCAGCAAAATCATAATCCACACAACCAAAATGCACAGGGTGACCAGGGCCATCAGCAGCTCGAAAATATTACTGATTTCTGCCACCGCCATGACAGATGCGATCACCACACCCAGGAAAGAGAGCATAAGCGCGGTGACGGGCACGCCGTTATGGTTCGTGGTGCCCGCAAACGTGGGTGCCATTTTATCGCCCGCAAGCGCGTGGAGCAGGCGGGTTGCCGCATACAGCGAGGCGTTCGCGCCAGAAAGCGCGGCGATCAGAATCACGAAGTTGGTAATATCTGCCGCATAAGGAATGCCCAGTTCAGAGAACACCATCACGAAGGGCGATTGGCTGAGGTCTTTGCCGGTCTGCGCCGCCTGCTGCCAGGGCATCAGGCACAGAATAATCAACATCGAGAGCACGTAGAAACTGGAGAGCCGCCAGATCATGGCCTTGACACTGGTACGCACCGAACGCGCCGGGTTCTGCGCCTCTGCGGCGGAAATGGAAAGCATCTCAACACCGCCGAAAGAGAACATCACAATTGCCATCGAAACCCAGACGGCGCCGAGTCCGTTGGGAAGCAGCCCACCGTCGTTCACGAGGTTTGCGGTGCCCACCGCAGCGTGCCCAGGCAGACCGACGAATACAAGAAGCAGCCCCAGCACAATAAAGACGATAACCGCAATTACTTTAATGGAAGAGAGGAAAAATTCGAGGGCGCCGAAGGATTTAACGCTCACCAGGTTCAGGATGAGAATCAGGATGCCGGAGGCTGCTACCGTCACCCACAGCGGAATTGCGGGGAACCAGTACGAGAAATATTTACCAACCGCAACGAGTTCGGCACCGGTCAGCGGCACGGTAGTTGCCCAATACGCCCAGCGGCCAATATACCCGGCGTAGGGGCTGAGGTATCTGGTTGCGATGGTGCCGAACCCGCCGGGAACGGGGTGGCGAACCGCCATTTCGCCCGCGCACGCCGCGATAATAGCAGCGATCATGGACCCAACAGCGTAGGCGATGATAGCACCGGGTCCCGCAATTTTGATGGCGGAACCAGAGCCCAGAAAGAGGCCGGTTCCAGGGCGAGACCCATCGCAATCATAGTCATTTGACCGTGCGAGAGGGAACGTTTCAGCTCGCCGTTTTCTGCCGGTGCCGTCTTAGGTACTGAGGCGTCCTGTGCTTTACTCATCAGGTGGTGCTTTCCATTTTTTCGTTCATCGGTTGGGCGCCTGCCCTCGTATGTCGCGTCGAAACCGAGCGCGGCTCGGTACCCGGTCTGCAGCAAATGTGGCAAAGGCGTATCGAATAACTATCCCGCGTCGAGCATCATCTATGCAACTTTTTGCATGGGTTTGTGCATGGCGAAACAGATTTTCCCTATGATTCTCAGAGTTTGGTTATTTTTGGGTGTTCCACGACGTAATGCAAATTTGTGCATAAGATGCGCCACCCACCGCACAAGGATACAGCGCCACAAATATTAATGGCGAGAAGCAGACAACCCATCCGCTTCTCGCCACATCATCAATTTTTCACGGCGGTGTGCGGCATCAGCCTAACCGTCGTACTCGATTTCGTGCCGTTTGAACCAGCCAATCACCGGGTAACTGATAGGCATGAGCACAATCTCAACTAGGCACTTATACACATACCCGACCAGGGTGTAGCTGATGAATTGATCCAAGCTAGTAATCCCCAGAATAGGCGAAGCAATCGCACAGAAAATAATGGTATCCGCCAGCTCGCCCACGAGGGTTGAAGCGATCATACGCGCCCACATAAACCGCCCGGAGGTGGCCTTCTTCATGGCAACCATCACCCATGCGTTCAGAAGCTGACCTGTCAAATACCCCAGCAGCGACCCGGCAAAAATCTGCCATACGGGACCGAGAATAATGGCGAACGCCTCTTGATTCTCATAGTAGCTGGCGGGCGGCAGGGCAACAGTCAGCAGGAAGCATCCGGCAGCGAACGCCGCCGCCACAAACGAGGCGATAATAGCCCGGCGAGCGCGCTAAACCCGTACACCTCAGAGAGCACATCGCCGAGTACATAGGCCAGCGGGTACAAGAAGAAACCACCATCACTGGGGATAAAGTTGCCGTTCGTGAACGGCGGAAGCTCAAATGGGAGCGGCCCGAATTCGATACCTTTCGTAGCCGCAATATTCGAAATAATCAGAATCACGCAGGATGCGCCCAGCAGCAGATCAAAATAGCTGCGGCGCTTCGCCCACGGCGGGGTAGTAATATCCTGCGGTGCCTTAGCGGGTGTAGACATAGTTCTCCCTGAAAGGTTTGATGTGAATGTTATTTTGAGATTATGCTCGTCTGCCACCCGAGCACTCACTATCTTACCCAGTAACTCCGTTTGGGTGAGAACCTAACGAAGGCTCTTGAGGTGATAAAGCGTAGTTTCGCCGCTTTATTCGTATCACGAGCCTTTTTACGGTGCAGGCTGCCGCCTCTTAAACTAGAAATATGGGTCACCAAGAACCTGCTCGCTCATCCGTGCGCCGCACAACCGCGCACATCCCGCGTTTGCCCCGAAGCATTTCGGCGGCGATGCGCGGTGCCCGCCGCGCCGGTTCGGTTCTGGAGCCCCTGCTCGTTTCCTCCAGCGAACTTATCGGGTATCTCCCCTATCGTGCCTACGGACGAACCCTGCACTATCGGGTCGATAACGCACACTATCTTGAAGCATCCCAGGCCGAACCGCCCGGAATTCTTTTCTTCTTCGACGGCGATTACCTGCTTCGTTCCAACAGCAGGCTGCTCAGCCGCACCTCCAGTTTGCGACGCGACCTCGCCGATATTGCCCGCGAACACCGCATGCTGTGCGTGCCCGTGTTAGCACCAGGGACCCTCGAAGCACCCGTTTTCAATGACCCCACAACCACCTGGTGGGTGCGCGCCCGCAGGAACGGTCGTGTTTTTCGTGCCCTTGCCGCCGACCTCGCCGAACGATACGGATACGATCGCACGCGCATCTGGCTTGCCGGGTATTCGGGCGGAGCGGAATTTATTACCTACGAACTGCTGTCGCATTCCAACGACTGGCTGCTGGGCGGGGGTGCATCCATGATCGGTGGAGGCGGTTCCGACGGTATTCCGCAGCGTTTCCGTGGGCCCAGCCGCTCCCTAAACGGGATGCTGCTCAGCTGGCATGTGGGAGACCGCGACGGCAAAGCACCGGCTTCTGCGGGCCAGATCTGGTCAGCGCAGCGTGCAGCTCATGAGGGTGAAGAATTTTACCGGGGACGGCAGGCACGCACCATGCTGCGTATTCTGCCAAAGCAGGGGCATCGTGGGTATCCGCTGACCTCTTTGATTCGGGACGATTTGCGTGCCGCCACACGGCTGGGCTACCTCTAAGCCGGGGCTTCTAAATTTTCCGAGCACAGTATTTCATTCCTAGTCAGGGCGTGATGCGCTCGTTGAGAAATATCTCAAGTTTTTCGGTAATTTTTTGTGCCGCAGTCGCAATTTATTGACGTTCTGCGGTAAAGTGTCACTATGCCTCGTATTTCTGCCGCAACAAACGCCGCTCAGCGCGAAAACACCAAACGTGCCATCCTCGAATCTTTCGGGAAGCTCCTCTACTCCCGAGGACTCCCCGGACTCACCATGACCGACGTCGCCAAAAACGCCGGTATTGGTCGCACAGCAGTCTACAATTACTTCGCTGACATGGGCGAACTCCTGGTTGCCTACGCCCTTGACGAAACCGAACGGTTCCTGCACGAACTCGACGAAGGGCTCGCCGGAGTCACCAACCCCATCGATCAGCTCGCCGTCTATATTCGCTTGCAGATCGAAGACCTCGCCCGCAGGCACCTTCCCCCCGGGCCCGCCATGCGTTCCATGCTCTCACCCGAATCATACGCGCGCCTCGGCAAACACGTAAGCGAACTGCAAATGGTTTTGGCAAACATCCTCTCCGACGCCATCACCGAAAAATACATACCCGAAAACGACATTCGCGAACTTGCAATGCTCGTGCACGGTTCGCTCTCCTCAAGCGCCGGACGCACCGAAGACGCCCCCGACGTACAAACCCGCGAACGCCAGATTCAAAGTACCATCAGGTTCATCCAGATGGGGCTGGGCGCCCGGTTTGATGCAGACGGGAACCCCCTCAAAATCGAAGAAACTCAAGCAAACAAAAGCGAGAAAACGACCAACCTGACCGTCGCATCCTAAAGACACTCGCCCCCCGTCCGACAGAAAACGAACCAGCGTTAAACGCGAAAGCCCCCGACCGCTACGTCAGGGGTTTTCTTCATCTCCACAAGTTGGCTGCGGGGAGCGAAAGCGCATCCGGCTAAAAACCCGGAACCTGATCCAAATCAAGCACCCGCGCATACATCACCGCACGCCGATGCAAAGCATTGCGCAACGCCCGATGCACCCCATCCTCCAGGTACAAATCATCACGCCACTTCACCACATGCGGAAACAGATCCCCATAAAACGTGGAATCCTCCGCAAGCAGCGTCTCAAGGTCAAGCGTCTTCTGCGTCGTAATCAGCGCATCAAGACGCACCTGCTGTGGAGGCACATTACCCCAATCAGCATGCGACAAATGATGCTCAGGATACGGGCGCGAAGAACCAACCTTCTTGAAAATCATATCTACATTCTAAAATGCCGCTCCCCCAGGCCGAAAAGCCACGCCCACAACACACGGCACAACGCCACAATAAAACCCGGTCAGCGCGTCCAAACACAAAAATCCCCGACCTCGAAAACTCGAAGCCGGGGAAAGAGCGGAGGATGGGGGATTTGAACCCCCGAGGGCGTGAACCCAACACGCGTTCCAGGCGTGCGCCATAGGCCGCTAGGCGAATCCTCCAACAAAACACCCAAAAGGGCGAACGGATAAAACTATACAGGGAACCCAACACTAAGGCAATTCTGCCCCAATGAAAGTGCCCAATGCCACTAGGCGCCCCAAGGCCCCGACACCAAGTTCACAACCACCACAAAATCAGGTAGACTGGTACGTGCCTCTTACGTGGCGTTATCTTGGAAAACTCCCCCAGGACCGGAAGGTAGCAAGGGTATTCGAGCTATGACGGGTGCGTAAGAGGTTTTTTATATCCAAAAACATTCGCAGCAGAAACACACCGTCATAGTGCGCTCACGCGCCCGCTTCGCTCACGCTTCGCGGCTTCAACCTCAGATTTATTTCCTCGCGCGCTCGGAATCTGAGGCTTCAGCGGGTGCGTAAGAGGTTTTTTATATCCAAAAACATTCGCAGCAGAAACACACCGTCATAGTGCGCTCACGCGCCCGCTCCGCTCACGCTTCGCGGCTTCAACCTCAGATTTATTTCCTCGCGCGCTCGGAATCTGAGGCTTCAGCGGTTGCGTAAGAGGTTTTTACGTTAAACTTCGCATATCGTTGCAAAGTTCATCGCATCAGTTTGATGCGCTCGCTTTACAGGGCCCCTGTCAGCTACGCTCGTTCCTCGCTTGCTGACATCCCTAGGCACTCGCATCATCAACCTTCTCCGATGAACCCAATATCTCGTTTCCCTTGGGGCGGAGGGGCAAGTGTCTCTGGGTTTCTAGTGTTTTTTGGCAAAATGATGTTTTCCGCTCCCGAATGAAGAAAATGCTCCCGCTTTATGCCTTCAAAAGACTTATCTGAGATAACCCACCCACCATTTCTCACAGGCGAGAATTTAGGTATAAACCATCCCACGCCGATGACGAAACCAAGCCCCAAGCGCGCATCCGTGAACTAAAATAGTGTAGAACCCCGCATCGTCAACCAGAAGGTCACCCGTGAGCACAGCACTCTACCGCCGTTACCGCCCCGAGACCTTCGCCGAAGTCATCGGGCAAGAACACGTCACCGAACCGCTCATTACCGCACTCACCAACAACCGCGTCAATCACGCCTACCTCTTCTCAGGCCCGCGCGGATGCGGCAAAACCACCTCCGCACGAATCCTGGCACGCTGCCTCAACTGTGCCCAAGGACCAACCCCCACCCCCTGCGGCGTATGCGACTCCTGCCGCGAACTCTCCCGCGACGGCGGCGGCTCCCTCGACGTCATCGAAATGGATGCGGCATCCCACGGCGGCGTAGACCACGCCCGCGACCTGCGTGAACGTGCAACCCTCGCACCCGTGCGCGACCGCTACAAAATCTTCATTATTGACGAAGCACACATGGTCACCCGCGAAGGGTTCAACGCCCTACTCAAAATCGTGGAAGAACCGCCCGAGCACATCAAATTCATCTTCGCCACCACAGAGCCAAATAAGGTTCTCGGAACCATCCGCTCGCGTACCCACCACTACCCGTTCCGGCTGGTACCGCCCGAAGTTCTTCTGCCCCTACCTCGAAAAAGCTCTGCGGCGAAGAGAACGTGCCCGTCGAATCCGGTGTGCTTCAACTCGTCATCCGTGCCGGCGGCGGCTCCGTGCGCGACTCGCTCTCCATTCTTGACCAGCTTATCGCCGGTGCCAACACCGAATCCGGCATTAGCTACGACCGCGCGGTCGCCCTGCTCGGGTATACGCACGCCCAACTTCTCGACAACGTGATTGATGCGTTTTCCGCCCAGGATGCGCCCTCCCTCTTCGAGGCGGTTTCGCGGGTGGTGGCGACCGGGCAAGACCCCCGCCGTTTCGTCGAAGACCTGCTCGAACGCCTGCGCGATTTGATTGTGGTGCAGGCAGTACCGCAGAATGCCGCGCAGATTCTGCAAGGCGTTCCCACCGACCAGATAGAACGCCTCAAAGCGCAGGCGCAAGCCTTCGCCACGGCCCAGCTAACCGGCGCAGCGAGCACCGTAAACGAAGTGCTTAACTCTATGACCGGTGCCACCAACCCGCAGCTGCAGCTTGAACTGCTATGTGCGCGGCTGCTAGTTCCTGCGGGCAATTCGGGCGGTGCTGGCGGCGATATTACCGCCTTGACCTCTCGACTGGATGCGCTCGAACGTCGTCTTGCCGCCGGTGGTGCGGGTGCGCCTCAACGTGGGGGACGCTCGGGAAATCCCGCAGTGGGTCAGAGTACGCCTTCCGCCGCGCAGAATAACGTATCGCCCAGCGCTGGCGGTTCTGCCGAACGTCAAGCTCCCGCGCAGCATGCCGCTCCCCCGTTGGCGGCAGGCGGCGGAGCATCAACAAAGAAGGTGGCTGGTGCCGAGTCTACGAACGCAACGGCGCAGCATCGCGGCCCCGTTTAGGGCAGAACACGAATCAGCAGGTGCCTAAGTCTGAAACGGAAGGCGAGCAAAAAGAGAAGCACCAGAATCAACAGTCTCAGGGTTCCGCGCCTCAGAACTCCGCGCCATTGGCCTCTGCCGCAGGGAGTACAGGATCTTCCGAAGGTGCGCCTTCGGAGCCCAAACCGTCCCGTTCGGCTCCCTCAGAACCATCGGCCGCGCAGGAACCTCCCGTCAAGCGCGTTACCGTCGCGGATGCAGAAGACCCGCTTGCCTCGGTGCGTGCCAACTGGCGTGCCGTGATTGCTCGGGTGAGTGCGCCGGGCGCATCCGAAAAACTGTTGCAGGTTGAGCCCGTGCGTCTGATCAGCGGCGAACTGTATGTGCGGGCAGATATGCCTACGCTCAAGGCGGTCGCTTCTTTTGTGCCGGAGTTGAGCGCGCGCGTGAGCGATTTTCTGCGTGAGCAGGTGCGTGTGCGTGCCGAGGTTGCGCGTCCCCAAGCCCAGCCAGATGCGCGACCTGCCCAGGCACCCGCCGCGAACCAGGAATCTTCTGATCCCGCGCCGATTGCTGACGGCCCGCGTGGCGGCGTGGATGCGTGGAACCGTCACGGGCAGCCCGTCCCGTCCGAGCAAGAGGCGGCATCACAGGGTACAACCAACGTGGATGCGCCCATTACGGCCTGGGAGGTCGCGCCTATCCCGCAAGATTCCGAGGATTCCCCCGTCGAGATGCGCCCAAACGATGCGGCTGAGGGCCAGCCCGCCGCAGCATCACAGCCCGGTTCTTCCCCGCAAGATACAGCGCCTCAAGATTCCCCGTCTCAACCCGGTACATCATCGGAGGCGCAAGCGAACTTGCCTCCCGAAACCGAGCCTGTACCCCCTGAAATACCCGAAGATAGCGGGAATACACGGGTTCCCGAGGGCGGTTTTGGCGAGCGCGATTCCTTCGCGGCCTCGGGCAGCGGGATTCCGCAGCAGGATTCTCCGAGTCCGCACGAACAGGGCGGGGATAGCGGTAATAAAGATCCTCAGGATGCCGGTAACCATGATGAACCGGTGGACGATTCCGCGCCGGATCCGGGTCAGACGCAGGGTGAGGGCTCTTCCCCCTCAGTTTCCCTTGAGTCTGTAGATACCGCCGAGAATGCCGAGTTCAGCAATATTCCGGTGCCGAGCGCATCTGCACCGCTAGCTGCGGGGAATAAGCCGGCTCGGGAGGCTGCCGCATCCGCCCCGGTCTCACCTTTACCACCCCTGGCTCAGCGGCCGGATTCAGCGGACACAAAACCCGAAGAGCCGCCCGCCGAATCCGAGCAGGAGACTGCCCCGGCACGCGGACAACGCGCGCAGCAGGAGCAGAGCGATGAAGAAGATGTCGTTTCTGATGACGACGAAAGAATTGAGAATAGCGTTCATATCGGTTTGCGCGCCATCGAAAAGATTATTGGCGGCAAGGTGATCGACGAACGTCCGCTCCATCAGATTTAGCGCGGCACAACGCGCTCACAACACACACAGACGAGGAGAAGCATGTACGAGGGCGCAGTCCAAAATCTCATCGATGAACTTGGTCGCCTGCCGGGGGTGGGTCCCAAGTCGGCGCAGCGCATCGCCTTCTATATTCTCAACTCTGACGCCTCAGATATGGCACGCCTGACCAACGCGATTTCGAAGGTCAAATCGAGTGTGAGCTTTTGCGAAATATGCGGCAACGTTTCGGAGACGAAGCAGTGCTTTATCTGCCGTGATGACCGGCGTGACCCGGGCCTGATTTGCGTGGTTGAGGAATCCAAGGATGTGGTGGCGATTGAGCGCACCCGTTCCTTCACTGGGCGTTACCATGTGCTGGGCGGGGCTATTAACCCGCTGGCAGGGCTTGGACCCGAGCAGCTGCGCATTCGTGAGCTGGTTTCGCGCCTGGCAGATGAGCGTATTCAAGAGATTATTCTGGCGATGGACCCTAACCTTGAGGGCGAAGCTACCGCGACCTATCTTTCGCGAATGCTGGTTCCGCTGGGTATTCGCCTCTCACGGCTGGCTTCCGGTCTGCCCGTCGGCGGCGACCTGGAATATGCAGACGAGATTACGCTCGGGCGCGCGCTTGAGGGGCGCCGCGTGATCAGCGAAGGCGCGGGTATCGCTCAGGGGAATGCCGCCGAAGATTTTGAGCAGGTGGTTGAAGAAGAGCAGACAGAACGTGAGCGCGCGGATGCTGAACCAAAGGCGCCGCGTAAACGCTGGAGCGGGAGCATGTTCGACGACCTTGACGATTCCCGGGGTGAGCCCGAGGACTCTTCCTCTGACGATCCGCACGACGCGGAGAACGATAATTCTCGTGCGGATAGTTCCCCCTCACCTGGCACGCAGACCACTGTGGATGAGGCGCTTATCGAACAGGCGCTCGATAATTCTGCCCATGCAGACGCCCCGAGTTCCGAAGACACGCCAGATTTCTCTCAAGAGACCCATAAATCAGCGGCTCAAGCTGAGCAGATTCCGGTGGATATTACGCGCGCTGATGCCTACCGCATCCACGCACACCGGTCGGAGGATTATGAGGCGCGCATCCGCAAAATACAGGAGGGGCCCTTACGCACACCCACCCCGGAGGTTCCACCCCTGCCCGGCACCAAATACGTTAACCCGTGGAGCTAATAAGCCCTGCCGTTCTATAAAAGCGGAATCGCAGCGCCCGGTTCCGCAGAGTCATCCGTAACAGTTCTTCATATTTCACGTTCTAATACACATACGTGCACAATTCCCACCGCGCGCCGCATCCGCCTACTATGTAAAGAGCCGGTAAACTAGCCGGTGGCATACTCAATACTGACCTGGAGAATTCAATGAGCCTGATCGTCCAAAAGTTCGGCGGTTCTTCCGTCGCGGATGCCGAGGGTATCAAACGCGTCGCCCAGCGCATCGTGGACACCCAAAAAGCGGGCAATGATGTGGTCGTGGTCGTCTCCGCGATGGGCGACACCACCGATGAACTACTCGACCTTGCCGCTGAAGTAACCGCTACCGTTACCCCCTCGCGCGAGCTCGATATGCTCCTGACTGCGGGCGAGCGCATCTCGACGGCTATTCTGTCGATGGCGGTCAATGATCTAGGCGCGAAGGCGCAGTCTTTCACGGGTTCTCAGGCGGGCATGATTACCGACGGCGTGCATGGTTCGGCGCGGCTTGTGGAGGTCAATCCAGACCGTATTCGCCGCTCTGTTGAGGCCGGAAACATTGCGATTGTGGCGGGGTTCCAGGGTGTTAACCGCCAGAGCGGTGACATTACGACCCTCGGTCGCGGCGGTTCAGATACTACGGCGGTCGCTCTTGCGGCGGCGCTTCATGCGGATGTGTGCGAGATTTATTCGGATGTGGACGGCGTGTTCACGGCCGACCCGCGCATCGTATCAGCCGCGCATAAGCTCAATACTGTCACAAGTGAAGAAATGCTTGAGATGGCGGCGAATGGCGCAAAGATTCTGCATCTGCGCAGCGTGGAGTACGCCCGCCGTTTCAATCTGAAACTGCATGTGCGTTCGTCATTCTCGAATCTTGAAGGCACTCTTGTTATCCCGGAAAATTCCGCGGAACTAACCCCCACCCATGTGAAGGAGATTCCCTTGGAACAGCCCCTGATTTCTGGCGTTGCGCACGACCGTGGACAGGCAAAAATTACCGTGGTGGGCGTGCCCGATATCCCCGGATCTGCCGCTAAGGTTTTCGGTCTGCTCAATGAGGCCAAAATTAACATCGATATGATCGTGCAGAACGTCTCGACCGACCGACCGAACGTGACCGATATTTCCTTTACGCTCAATCAGGCGCAGGGTCCGCAGGCGTTACAGGTACTTGAGAAGACCCAGGCCGAGATCGGTTTTGAAGAGGTTATTTATAACGAGGCAGTGGGTAAGCTTTCGCTTGTGGGCGCGGGCATGAAGACCAACCCGGGTGTTTCGTTTACCTTCTTTGAGGCGCTGAGCAATGCGGGCGTGAACGTCGAGATGATTTCGACCTCCGAGATTCGTATCTCGGTTATCACCGAGCTTTCAAAGCTTGATGAGGCGGTCCGCGCGGTACATACCGCTTTTGAGCTTGATGCCGAAGGCGAAGCCACCGTATACGGCGGAACAGGTCGCTAAACTTCTTATCTTCCAAGAAGGGTTAGGGGCGTCGGAAGGACATTTTTGTCTTTCCGACGCCCCTACTTCTTAAACTCATCTACCTTCTTTATGTGAAATATCGATTTATGTGCTTCACTTATTTCAGATATTTGATACGCTGGTATTTGTAACGCTAGTGCACCATTGCAGCTGGTTCCCGTCGAAACTCTTATTCTTCATGGTCACCGACTGTCTGCGCACGAAAGGAAAGCTTATGTCTGTAACTATTCCCAATCTGCGTGATGAAACTATTTCTCAGGCTCGTGCCGAGGCACAGCACATCCTTGCCCAAGCGAAGGAAACCACGATTTCACTCAGCGTTTCCGGAGCGGAAAGTGGACAAATCGGGGATGCGCTCAATCAGGTCATCTCTCAGGTTTTGCATGCTTTGGCTCAAGGACAGCACATCGACATTCAGACCATCCCGCACGATCTGACGACCACAATGGCCGCACAGCGCATCGGCATTTCTCGCCCTACGCTCATGAAGGCAATCCGCTCGGGAGAGCTGCCAGCTCACAAGGTTGGATCCCATTTCCGCGTTCGTACCGAAGATGCCGATAGGTTCCGCAAGAAACTACTGGAAAAAAAGGTTGCCGAAAGCAAACAAGCGCTCCAAGACCTCTGGGCGTTCGAAGAAGAAAATAACCTTGTAGATGTACTCGGGGGCCCTGCGTGGTAACACGTGATTATTCCGTCCTGCTCGATACCAATATCCTGATGAGCAAGACCCTGCGGGACTGGATCTTAATGCTCGCAAAAGAGTCCAAATATCAACTCTTCACGCCATATATCTCATGGGGAATTCTTGATGAGTTTGGGTACAGAGTGCGCCGCAATGAGCCAACGCTTGATGACGGAGTAATATCCACATGGCGAAAGCAGATTCTCAAAGTAACCGGTCAGCCACTCGAAGGTTTCCTGTAGGCTCTGTCGAGGGGTACCCCGACCAAGATGATCTTCATGTACATGCCGCAGCCCAGTACTGCGGTATGCATATTCTCGTCACTGACGACGTAAAGCTCCTTGCCTATGCGAGCACCAAAGAATCAGAGCTAACACAAAACTATGAGACCTTCAGCGCCGACGATTTTCTCATGCACCTCACAGAGCTCTCGTCCCTTTCCCTCTTCGCTCAGGTGTACGTTAAACATGTAAAGTACGCCCTTAGTCGCGGCTATAAAGATATCGATGTATGTAAGGCGCTAGACCGCACGAAAGACAGACAGGGCAATAGGCAAAACCCTCTTGCCCCTCAATTCGCCAAATTTTTACGTACGGACATTATCAACCGTCCGGACGTCACCACCGCTGTTGACCAAATGTTGACAAAAAGCCATACAACTTTCTCTCCAGAGTCTCTCTAAAATCTTACCCCTGATAAACCACGCGGATGGTTTAGTCTGGAAAGATGGCTGAAGTTTTGGATGTTCTTGACGGCTCGCTCTGGCGTGCTTATGCGAAGGAGCATGAGCGTCGGGCGGGTTGTTTTGCTGATCCGTTTGTGCGGCGGCGCGAGCAGGGACAGGCGCATCCGGTCGAGGATTTCCTGTTTACGTACTACACGCTCAAGCCCGGTCAGTTCAAGCGCTGGCATCCTGGGGCTGGTGTCATTCTGCTGGATGCCGCTGAACGCACCAGCTGGAAGTTCTACCGCGCTGCAACCGAGGACGAGCTCCTTTCAGCTGGACTCTCCCCCGACGATGCACACACCCATGCCGAACGTGGCGACGCGATTCTTGTGGACGTACCCCAATTCGTGGACAAACGCGGCACCGCTCTCACGTTCACTCGCGAAATTCTGTCAAATACAGCCGATAAAAAAGCGTTTTTTGGATGCTTTGGTATGCACGAATGGGCGATGGCGTATAAATCAGTTCAGAACAATATTCGTCACGACTACCTGGATTTGCGTTTGGGGGCTGAAGGCACTGACCGGGTGGTTGAGTCGCACCGCATCCGCTGCTCGCATTTCGACGCGTTCCGGTTTTTCATGCCTCAGGCGGCGCCCATGAACGAGCTGCAGCCCACCCGTGAAGCACAGCGCACTCTGGAGCAGCCCGCTTGTCTGCACGCCAATATGGACGTCTATAAGTGGGCATACAAGCTGATCCCTCTCATCGATTCGGCGCTCGTGATGGACTGCTTTGAGCTTGCCTGGGATGCGCGCGAACTCGATATGCGCGCCGCACCGTACGACCTTCTCGAGTGGGGCTATGAGCCTATTAAGGTAGAGACTCCCGAGGGTAAAGCCGAGTATGTGCGGTATCAGCGCGAGCTTTCGGAGCGTTCGGTAACGCTGCGCCGTCGCATCTTGAGCCGGGTTGAGGGCGCTCTCGATCGCGCCGCCGTGGCTTAAACTAATTTCTCCCCCGCCGGAAAACGAGGGAGAAATACTTGTGGTTGAGTTTATCTATCGCGATAGCCTGTCTTTTTCATCCCGAGGAGCATCTTCGAGCTTTTCTGAAGTGCCACACTCCTCAAGCCCGTATGTATTCGGTGAATATTTTCAGCGATCGTTATTTACTTAGTGGTGATTGTCCTGCACGGCTTGTGCGGTGACTCAGCGCGGTGCATCACCGCCCACCCCGGAAATGATGGCTCATTCCGCTCGGTGGAACGGAGTGAATTAACATAGCCGCGCGCTATGCCTCTTCAAGCCACGGTGGTTATGCGGTTGATGCAGCTCAGGGTTTGCCCGTTTTGTTTTCTGCCAGTGGTGATGACAGGAGTGCGATGAGGCGCCGCTTGAAAACTGGCGCGACATCATACACGTTCTTAGAGAATTTGTAATCATGCATTCCCTGTGAACATAATCACTTTAACAAAATGTGAGCAAAATGAATCGTTGATGTCACTTTTATGGAGCAAAAGTTTACAACGGAAATATACTATACAGCATGCGAGATTGGTTTTTATAATTTACATGTAAATAGTTTATGTGAAATCAGCAACTTTGAGATTAGTTTACCACTCAAGCATACTTTAAACATTGACACGACGCTTGAAAACTAGCTGAGGCGCGCATCCTGATATGCGTAATCTCCAAAATTATTCTTTAATCCGCAATTCTGAAACATCACCTGCTAGAGACTTCAAAATTCCGATGTTCGCTCACAGAGAACGATTTTTGAGAAGAATTATTACGCTTTCCTACAAGGAGTTTTGATTCCACACTTTCTTCTTGGTAAGGCATAGCTCACCATGGGTATCTTCATATTTCTGTACATCTAGTTTCACGTTCCCGTACCCGCCGCTCTTTCACTGAATACTGCGGTCAAAATTCGCTCGCCGAACGGGCGTCAAGAAGCGTGCTTGCGGTAACATTAAGACGGCTCAATCAGAACTCACGCACCCAAGGAGTGCCCGCACATGGCCCGTATTGTTGTTGATGTTATGCTCAAGCCCGAAATTCTTGACCCGCAGGGTAAAGCTATCGCTCACGAGCTGCCCCGTATCGGTCTAAATTCCTTCACCGACGTTCGCCAAGGCAAGCGTTTTGAGCTGACCGTCGAAGGCGAAGCTACCGAAGAGCATCTTGCGCAGGCACGCCAAGCGGCAGAAGAGCTACTCTCAAATCCCGTCATCGAAGACGTTGTGAACGTCTCGGTTCTGGAGGACTAAGAGCATGGCAGAATCACTCGCAGCACACGAAGTTCCCCTTGTTGGCGACTTCAGCGTCTCGGCACCCAACCCCGACTTTGCTGATGCGCGCATCGGCGTTATTACTTTCCCCGGCACCCTCGATGACCGCGATGCGGCGCGTGCAGTAAGGTTAGCGGGCGGAACCGTCGTCGAACTTTGGCACGACGAGGAAGACCTCAAAAACGTTGATGCCGTCATTATTCCCGGCGGTTTCTCCTATGGCGACTATCTGCGTGCGGGTGCTATCGCAGCGAAAGCACCCGTCATGCATTCGGTCATCGCAGCAGCAAATGCAGCGGGAACCTCGGGGTCCGCTCCCCTGCCGGTGCTGGGCATCTGCAATGGTTTTCAGATTCTCACCGAGTCGCATCTGCTCCCCGGATCCATGATTAAGAACGATCACCGCAAGTTCATTTGCCGTGACCAAACGCTGCGCATCGAAAATAACGCTACCTCGTGGACCGGATCTTACGAACCCGGGCAAGAGATTGTGGTTCCGCTTAAAAACCAGGACGGTCAATACGTGGCGGACGCCAAAACTTTAGAGGCGCTCGAAGCCGAGAATCGCGTGGTGTTCCGGTATGTGGGTTTCAACCCGAACGGTTCACGCCACGATATTGCCGGTATCAGCAACGAACGCGGAAATGTCGTCGGTCTGATGCCCCACCCAGAACACGCGGTTGAACCCGGGTTTGGTCCCTCATCCTCCGGGTTTGGTGATGTTTCACTACGAGGTGGTGCCGACGGCTTGGGCGTCTTCACCTCCGTTCTTTCCAACCTGATCAACGCCCGCTAGACGCACGACGACAAGGATAGACACAAGCGATGAGCGAGAAGCAGTTTAACCTCGATACCGTCGAGCACGCGGCGGAAACCCCCGATACTGAACTCCCCTGGGCAGAGCTGGGGTTAAAGGAAAACGAGTTCGAAGACATCAAGAAGATTCTGGGCCGCCGCCCGACCGCGGCCGAGCTGGCCATGTACTCAGTCATGTGGTCCGAGCATTGCTCCTACAAATCCTCGAAAGTGCACCTGAAGCAATTCGGCGCCAAAGTCACCGACGAGATGAAGAAAGACCTGATGGTCGGCATCGGCGAGAACGCTGGCGTAACCGATATCGGCGACGGGTGGGCGGTAACCTTCAAGATTGAGTCACATAACCACCCCTCCTATGTTGAGCCTTATCAAGGTGCGGCAACCGGCGTGGGCGGTATTGTGCGTGACATTATTTCGATGGGTGCACGCCCGATCGCAGTTATGGATCCGCTGCGTTTCGGCGCTATCGACCACCCGGATACCGCCCGCGTGGTAGGCGGTGTGGTCGCGGGCATCGGCGGCTACGGTAATTCTCTGGGGCTGCCCAATATTGGCGGCGAAACCGAATTTGACGCCTGCTACCAGGCAAACCCCCTCGTCAATGCCCTGGCAGTCGGTATTATGCGCCACGAAGATATTCGCCTGGCAAACGCATCCGGTGTGGGCAATCAGGTAGTGCTCTTCGGGGCACGCACCGGCGGCGACGGTATTGGCGGCGCATCCGTACTGGCTTCAGAATCCTTTGACGATACCAAGCCCTCCAAGCGACCCGCTGTGCAGGTAGGCGATCCCTTCGCCGAGAAGGTTCTGATCGAATGCTGCTTGGAACTCTTCAAGGGTTCCGTGGTCGAAGGTATTCAGGATCTCGGCGCTGCCGGTATCTCCTGTGCAACCAGTGAGCTCGCATCCAACGGCGAGGGCGGCATGCATGTAGACCTTACCAAAGTACTCTTGCGAGACCCACCTTAACCCCCGGCGAAATTCTGATGTCGGAATCGCAGGAACGCATGATGGCGGTCGTTTCGCCCGAGAACGTCGAGCGTTTTGAGGCGATTATGAAGAAATGGGGCGTGGAGTACTCCTTCTTGGGCGAGGTAACCGATACCGGTCGCCTAACCATTGAATGGGACGGCCAGGTGATCGTTGATGTAGACCCGCGTACCGTGGCGCACGACGGCCCCACCTATGAGCGCCCCTATGCGCGCCCGGCTGGTCAGGATGCACTCCAGGCAGACCATTTCACCGGCTCCACTGCCGACGATGCACGCCCGCGCGGCGAACAGCTGGGCGAGGCTATCAAGGCGTTCATGGCGTCCCCGAATATGTGCTCCAAGTCCTGGATTACCAACCAGTACGACCGCTACGTGCAGGGCAACACAGCCCTCTCTATGCCGGATGATTCAGGTGTGGTGCGTGTGGATGAGCACACCAATTTGGGGGTCGCGCTGGCGACTGACGCATCACCACGTTTTACCTACCTTGACCCGTATGAGGGCGCGCGCGCATCTCTGGCGGAGGCCTACCGTAATGTGGCAACCGTGGGTGCCCGCCCGGTCGCGGTTTCGGACTGCTTGAATTTCGGCTCCCCCGAAGATCCGGATGTCATGTGGCAGTTTGCGGAAGCCGTGCGCGGTCTTGCCGACGGCTGCATGGAGCTGGGTGTTCCGGTCACCGGCGGCAATGTTTCGCTGTACAACCAGACCGGAGGTAAGGCCATTAATCCGACCCCTGTGGTCGCGATGATGGGCGTAATGGACGACGTTACCCGGCGCACCCCCTCGGGTTGGGCCCCGGAACACGACGGTCAGGCCATCTACCTGCTGGGTACTACGCGTGACGAGCTAGACGGTTCAGAATGGGCGCGTTTCAAGGGCCACCTGGGTGGTCTGCCCCCGAAGGTTGATCTGGCGGTTGAACGTCAGCTTGGCGATATGCTCGTGAATATGTCGCGTGACGGCATGATCGATGCGGCACACGACGTTGCCGCCGGTGGTCTTGCCGCAGCACTCGCGGAAGCCTGCCTGCGTTTCAACACCGGGGCGCGCATTGGGCTAGGCGAAGTTGCCGAACGCGACGGGCTCGATTTGTTCACCCTGCTGTTCTCGGAATCCTTAGGTCGCGTGGTGGTTTCCGTCCCGCGTTCTGAGGAGGTGCGTTTCAAGGATATGTGCACCGCCCGGCAGTTCCCGTTCGCACGCATCGGCGTAGTGGATGCGCTCTCGAACGCGCTTGACTTCCAAAACGAGGTTTCCATCAACCTTGATGAGCTGCGTGCCGCTCACGAAGGCACCATGGCAGCTCACTTTGGCGAGGTGGCGCAGGGCTAGATCCCTCTATCGGCATAGCCTGCCCTATACAAAAGCTCTTGATGTGAATAAAGCGGAGTTTCCAACGCTTTCTTCACATCAAGAGCCTTTTTCTGCCTCAAGGCACTCCCCACCTGCGCTTTCACACGCTAGACTGGAGGATAGGTTACATAAACCGTTCACACCGATAACACATTCGCCCCGCCGAACCGCATCTAAAAAAATGCACAGACACAACAGAAAGATCACCATGACCGCAGCACCATCCGTGCAGGTCTTTACGCCAGACATACCTAAAGCGGGCAGGATAACGCTCGCGGCATTCGCTCTCTTTGTTATCGGTTGGCTTATCTATATCGAGTTCACGGGCGGACTAGACTTCAATGTCTACCGTTTCGGTGCCATGACCATCTTCGATAACGACGGCATGCACAAAGATCTCTACGCCCGCAATCTCCTGGAGTACGGCGACTTTAGGTTGCCCTTCACCTACCCACCCTTTGCCGCGCTCGTGTTCTTACCGTTCGCTTTTCTGCCCGCATGGGTGGGTATCGCCATCATGTATGCGATCAGCATCGGTGTTGCATGGTGGCTGGCAACTCTTATCTATAACTATGCCGCCGACCGCGGATACAGCATCCCTTTCCAGGAAAGACTCGGCACATACGGCATCATCGCCGCTCTCACGTTCATCATTATTATGACCGGACCATGGCGGCGCGGGCTCTCGCTGATACAAATCAACCCCATCATCCTTACGCTGGTGCTTGCCGATTTTATACGACCGGCAACCCGCATTCCCCGGGGTGCGCTTATCGGCATCGCGGGCGGTATTAGCTCACCCCGCTTGCCTTCGGCCTTATTCTGCTCATGCGCAAAGACTGGCGCGGCATCCTTACCCTAGGCGCTTCTTTCGGCGCTACCATTCTTCTTGGGTTTATCTTCCTCCCCCAGCAGGCAGTTACGTTCTGGACGAGCGCCGTTTCGGATTCCGGTCGCGTTGGAGGTATTAACTTCGCCGATAATATTTCGATTCAAGGCTGGCTGATGCACCTGGGCCTGCGTGAACCCACTCTGAAGCCCGTATATTACACCCTTGTTCTGGCTACGATCGGTCTCTGTGCGGTGCTTCTGCGCCAGCTTATTCGCCGTAATCTTGTGCTATCTCAGGTGGCGGTCGGCGGGTTTTTGATGGTGAGCATCTCCCCCATCAGCTGGTCGCATCATAACGTCATGTTCCCGCTGATTATCATGACGCTTGTTCTTGATGCTTTCCCTCTGTTTTTTGCGCACCTGCCCGCCTGGTTATCCGGTATCGCACGTGTTTTGACGTGGGTGGCGTTTATCGGTCTATATATTTCGCCTATGTGGCTGGGTGCCGCCATCGGTGGCGGATTCAACAGCCTCAACCATCTTGCGCAGTATGCCTTGTTGTTTTCGACCGTGCCGATCCTGTGTCTCTATGCGGTCATGGCTCTTTGGGCAGGTTCGGCGCTCACCCCGGCCGTGCGCATAGCGCAGAATCGCGATCGCGCGGTCATAGCCGGACCCAAACCCGAGCCTCAGACCGCGTAGCAGCAGGTAGTGCTATGTGCAGTTGAGTTACAACGCGCATACGGCGGTAACAAAGGATGCGGTGGTTTTCTCTCTGGGGAGCCGCCGCATCCGCATGACGGCTATCAGGAAGCCTAAAAATCGGAAATATTCTGCCGAGAAGCGTAGTTTTCCACCCTCTAACCCCAAAAACTACATATATCGGCAAAATATTGCCGAAGTATAGTGTTTTCACCAATTTTCATGCCATAATGGCATGAATTCGGAATTATTTTGCCGATTTATAGGGTTTCAGACTCATGGAAAGGATGTGTTCGTGCCACGGGACTTAAAGGGCTCGCTCGCCCAGATCGTTCGCGAGCATCGCCGCGAACTTCGGATTACGCAGGAGTATTTGGGGCTTCTTGCCGGAGTCTCGGAGCGCACGATCCGCGATCTTGAAAAAGGGCGCGAGTCTATCGCCTTTGACAAAGTAACCGCCGTACTCGACACCCTCGGCATCGATCTCATCCCTCGGGAGCGCTAATGCATGAAATCCTTGCAGACGTCTATAAAAAGGGGAACCTCGCTGGCCATTTTTCCCGAACAGACCACGGCGATACAGCGTACACATATGCCGAAAACTACATAGAATCCGATGGCAAACCTATATCCTCTACCCTCCCCATACGCACGGAAGCATACCTGTACGGGAGTGGTGCGTTACCGCCGTTCTTTACAGGTCTTCTTCCTGAAGGTCGTCGGCTTACCGGACTGCGTCATCATCTCAAAGTGTCTTCGGACGACGAGCTCCGCATGTTGATTGCAGTAGGAGCCGATACTGTTGGGGATGTGCAGGTGGTACCTCATGGTGACCAGCCTGCCCAGCTTGTCGTCCCCGATGGGCATGACATTATCCAGGGCCAAAACTTCCACAACATTAGGTTTTCAGAAATTATCACTCAGCAAAGCGTTATAGACCCTGTCTCTATACCGGGCGTTCAGGATAAAGTTTCGGGAAAAATGCTTACGATCCCGCTGCAAAGTAACGAAGATTTTTATCTTCTTAAAGTCTCTCCTCCCGAGTACCCGCACGTAGTGGAAAATGAAGCATTTTTTCTCACGATAGCCAACGGAATACATGCATCACCCGGAGTCGTTTCTCACCGTCTTGTACATGATGCTACTGGGCGCCCCGGGCTCCTTATCCGTCGTTTTGACCGTTATGTAGATGAGCATGGAATGGCCCACCGCCTTGCCGTTGAAGACGCATGCCAACTCAATAACCGCTATCCGGCGGATAAGTATAATCTGACGGCTGAGCAATGTGCCCATGTCATTCTTCGACAGGTCTTTCGACCCGCCTTGCCGCCCCCGAAATTTTTCGGCAGTTTGTCTACGCATGGCTTACCGGAAATGGGGATTTACACGCTAAAAATCTGTCAATCGTAGAAAACCGTAAAGGACAATACGAGCTCTCGCCCATCTACGACATTCCGTCTACGGCACCTTATGGGGATAAAAACATGGCGATTCTTCTCAGCGGTAAACGTGATGGGCTATCACGCCGCAAGTTCCTTGAATTTGCTCATGAACTAGGAATATCTGCCAAAATTGCTGACCGAGTACTTCGCGAGGTTCTTTCCGCTACCGAGAGCATGCTGGAACAGGCTCAGGAAGAGCTGCCCTTCGATTCCCATCGCCTGAAACAGCTGACAAAAGTTTTGAAGAACCGAAGGCTGTCGCTTCTTCCCTAACGTGAGAGATACTGCCTCTGTAACGGAGGATGCGGTGGTTTGCCCCTCTGGGGAACCACCGCATCCTTATATGTCTGCGTCACAGGATGAATTGCCTAAGCGCGTGTCTAAATCTGCCCTGTAAGTGTCATATAACGGTTATTTACGTATATTTTTCAGTGATAATAAACACTCTGAGGCGCTGTCTACACAGGTGTAACAATTTGTCACAAATGGTCCCGATATACCTCAAACGTGAACTTTAAACATCTATCGAGACGCTTACAGACGGCCACTCTGCTCGCTTAGCTGGGCAAAAAGTGTGGCATTAATACGGAATCCTTCCATAGCCTCGTCAATCAGGGCTTCACGCTGCTCTTCACTCAAAGGAGCGCGATCAAGAAGCTCCCGGTATCCATCCTTGAAGACCTTCGGCTTGGGAAGCTGAGGGAACGAGTACATGGTCAGAGCATCCCGCGCAATACCGTAATGGCGCGCCACCAGAGCCGCCACAGCCTGCCCGCCCGAGAGATCTCCCAGATAGCGCAAATAATGATGCGCCAAGAACCGCTCGGGAGCCTGCGCGGTCGCCTTGATACGCGCCACGTATTCGATAGTCGCTGGCAACGGGGCGTCAATCTCGGTCTGCCTAGAGCACGAATATCGTGGTGAATCGCAGCGGCACGATCCAGCCCTTCCAGAGTGAAAGGATCGGTCAGTGGGTTACCGGATACACGCAGATTCCGAGAGATTTCCTCCAGCGCCTCATAGATATAGGTGTACTGGTTGATGAGGCGTAAATACGCGGAAGTATCGAGTTTCCCGCCCATCAAATCTTCCATAAAGGTAGAGTGCTCGGCATTATCATGCACGCACTTGGTGCTCGCTTTTAGCCGGGCCGAAAACCGCTGTTCGGCAGCATCGGGAGAGGTGGTTTCGGGGGTAATAATGGCGGTCACGGAACGCCTCCTGATTGAGTTGAGAGTCATGAATATTTTTGATGACACTGTGTCACCAAATCAATAAATGACATAGTGTCACTAAATTTTTGGTTTTGCAACACCGATGCTAAAAAATTTTATTAAGGGTAACCTCATCATGAAGCAAAGTACTACAATTAAGCTACACAAGTCTTAGCTAATAGGTCTAGACTAAGACTGCTCATTACTAAAACCACGAATAGAGGACACACATGTCTATGTCGCATAACGCGAAGCGCTCATGGGCGTTTCTAGCGTCTGCCGCCGTTGGGCTCAGTGGCATCGCCGCCACTCCCGCCCTAGCGAATCAACCCGCACCGACCGCGCAGATCGTCTCTGAGCAGGCGCCAGCTGCCGCATCACAAAGCCTGCAGGATGCATCCGTAGATTGGGGCGTCAAATCCTCATTCCGCAGATACATCACCGGTCCTGTCGCTGGTGGTTCGCAGGAACTAACCGGTGCTACCTCCAATGCGGATGGTTCTTATCACTTCACCGCCGCTGAAGGTACCGTCGAAGCAGACGGTTCGTACCACGTTAAATTCACCGGCTCCAGCGTGAAGTACACCGGGCACCACGGCGTGCTCGAAGTAACTATCAGCGACTTGGAACTTGTCATCAAAGACGGGCAAGGCAGCCTATACGCAAATATCAGCGAACGCCCCTATAACGGCAACACCACCCCGAACCCGCCCGTACAGCACGATCACACGCTGATTGGTACTTTCGATGCTTCCTCCCTGAAACGAAGGTGGGCAGCTGACCTTGGCAGCATCTGATGCCACCAAGGTGAAACTCAGCGCAGAAGCAACTTCGGTGTTTGCCGGGTTCTACCAGGCAGGTCAAGAGCTGGATGCGCTGGCATTCTCCGCAAAGCTCGTTACCAAGCGGGCCCCGGCACCGGAGAAACCTGCTGATCCGACCCCGGAGCCGACTCAGCCTGCGCCTGAGCCTACTCAACCCGAGCAGCCTGCACCAGAACCGAGCAAGCCTGCCGATCCAGCTCCTGAGCCAACCCAACCTGCTCCAGAGCAGAGTAAACCCGTTGAAACACCGGCACCGCAGCCCTCACAGAGTTCCGAAGCTCCGGCACCACAGCCCTCTCAAACTTCTGAGGCACCTGCTTCCACCCCTTCAGAGCCCAGCGCACCCAGCTCTCAACCGGCACCGCAGCCCTCACAAAGCACGGAAGCCGCTAAGCCCGCACCAGCTCAGCCTCCGGCTACCGATGCAGCGCCGAGAACCGACGTGCCGAGAGGACAGGGGCACATTATTGAATCCGGCAACCTGACCTGGAATATTCGTGATTCCTTCCTGCACTACCTCAACACCATTGCGCGCGGTAACATCACCGTCGAGGGTCTGTCGAAGAACGCGGCGGGCGGGCTCGACTTTACCAGCGCATCCGGCTCGTACGATGAGGCAACGAAGACCGGTCAGATCAACTTCGCGGGCAAGGTGCACATTAGCGGGCATCACGGCCAGCTCAACAGCAGCTTCGAGAACACTCGCCTAGTCATCAAAGAGGGCAAGGGCTACCTGGTTGTCGACGCCGAAGCGCTCAACATGCAGGGCGAAAACCGCACCTTCAAAGATCTTGTACTTGCCGAGGTCGATTTGAGCGGTGCAACCTTAGAAAATAACGTGCTCTCGGCTAAGAGTGCAGCCGTTACCGTTACCGTCGAGGGGTCCGAGGCGATCTTCGCCGGGCAGTACAATGACGCCGACAAGCGCGCTATGGCTCCGCTCTCCTTCAGCGCAAAACTCGGTTCTCAGCTGGTGGAAAACAAGGTTACCGACACCACGGTTAAGGGTTCTAACACCGGCAGCGGTTCGGCGAACTTGGGCAATAACGCAAACGCGGGTATTGGCGGCACGAACTTTGGCGGTTCCGTGAACAATGGCAGCGGCAATGCCTCCCCTTCCCGTAACGGCTCCACCCCGGCTGCACACCCGAATGGCGGTAAGAGCGGTTCCTTCAGCAGCGTCTCAAAGAACCCCGCCCAGCCCGTCTGTACCCCGGTGACCGTGACTAAGCAGGTTCCCGTGGCTGCAAAGAATGCACCGGCTGCATCCGCAGATGGTAAGGTCGCCAGCGCAGATCTTGGATGGGGCGTGCGCGATTCCTTCCGCAACTACATTCGCGGCGGCATCGCGAACGGCAGCTGGGATCTGAACGGCACCACCTATTCCAATAATGCCTTCCAGTGGGCGAAGGGTACGGGTTCCTTCAAAGATGGTAAGGGCTCGATTTCCTTCACCGGTTCGGTGCATTTCACCGGACACCATGGAATTCTGGACACCACCATCTCAAACCCGCGTCTGGAGATCAACGGCAAGACCGCCGTTCTCTACGCAACGATGGTCGGCAACGATATGGACGGCAAATCGCATAATTACGGTGAAGTTGCTCTGCTCAACGTTGATGTGAGCGGTTTGCAGGTCTCTGGCGATAAAATTTCCATCAGCGGTGCGGGCACCACCATTACCGCTGAGGGTGCTAAAGCGTTTGCAGGTTTCTACGAGGCGGGTAAGGATATGGCTCCGCTGAGCTTCTCAGCGTCGCTTTCGGGTACACAGCCCGCGGGCAACACCACCAAAACCCAGACCACCCAAACTGTGACCGAAACCGTATATCAGGGTCAGGGATGCGATTCTCTCAACGCACGCGGCTCTCATGGTCGTCTGGCGCATACCGGTGCCAGCGGTGTAGAGGCTGGGGTTGCTAGTGGTCTGGCCTCTCTGGTCGCCGGTATTGGTGCCGTACTGTACACGCGCCGTCGCAAGTCCTCCAGGATGTCTGAGCGCTCCGAATAAACCTAAGATCGGCCTATCAACCACCGGCATATGCGGCGATTCTTAGGCTCGGGTTTATTCCTCGGTGCAGCATCCGCACCTCATAGCTCACCGGATGCGCCAGGGTGCGGGTAGTATCGACTACCCGCACCCTCACCCTAAGCACACGCTCTCATCACGAATACATACACTCACAGTTTTAGCCGATAGGAACTCTTCATATGGCTTTTCGTCTCTCACACCCCGGCGCAACAACACGCCCCAGACACCGGCACGGCAGAGCGAGCGCATCGCAGAAGGTTACCGCCGCGCTATTAGCGGCATCCATATTTTTTATCTCCGGATGCGGCATCGGCACCCAAAATCCGGGCAGCACGAGCGCATCCTCGCATTCCGTGGTTGATGAACAGACCACCAAGTCTGAGCTTGAGAACCTTGCGCAGGAGCTCAAGAGCAATGTTTCTTCCGATCCGAAATCGCTGACGGGTCCCAGCAGCGCGAAGAACACCCCCGAAGTTCAGCCGATGGTTGAGACTCCCACCCCGCAGCTTCCCGTGACCTTCAAGGATTTCAAGGGCGATGAGGTGACTGTTAAGTCGGCGAACCGCATCCTGGCTCTTGATCTGTACGGCACTCTCGCGCAAGAGGTCATCTCGCTGGGTTTGGGTGATCGTCTGGTCGGTCGTGTGACGTCTTCAACCGAGTCTTCGCTAGCGAAGCTACCGCTCGTCACTCAGAACGGCCACGACCTGAACGCGGATGCGATTCTCGCGACGAACCCCGACCTTGTGCTCTGGGATAAGAGCAATGGTCCCGAAGAAGTTGTTGAACAACTGCGCGATGCGGGCGTGACTGTGGTGGTGTTCGACCATGAGAGGCGCATGGATAAGATTATTCCCCAGCTCAAGGCTGTGGCACAGGCTTTAGGTGTGCAGGAGGCGGGCGATAAGGTCGCCGAGCGCGTGCAGAAAGACCTTGATTATGCCCTGAATACCATCAAAGAAGTTGCCCCTGAAGGCGATAAGAAACTGTCAATGGCATTCCTGTACGTGCGCGGTAATGCCGGGGTATTCTTCATTCTCGGTAAGGGTTCCGGCGCGGATGATCTGATTGCCGCGCTTGAGGGCAGAGATGTGGCTTCCGAGCAGGGAACGCGCAACATTGTTCCCGCGAATAGCGAGGCGCTGGTCAAGGTGAACCCGGATGTCATTTTGACCATGACTCACGGCGTGGAATCCACCGGCGGCTTGGATGGATTCTTGGCACGCCCGGGGGTTGCCGAAACGAACGCGGGAAAGAGCAGGCGCGTGGTTGATATGAACGACGGGCAGATTCTATCCTACGGTCCGAATACCCCCGCTGTTCTGCTTTCCCTAGCCCGCGCTATCTATGCACCCCAGCGTTAAGAGGCTCCACCTGTGAATTCGTCCAACCGCACTGATGCGGCGACTCCCGGCAGCGCGGATTATCGCAGCAAACGCCGCATCCGTATTCTCGCAACTTTTGGCTTTCTGAGTATTGCCCTGATCGTCATAACCGTGGTGTCGGCGGGGTTGGGTCAGTACAATATTCCGACTGATCATGTGATGGCTTCGCTGGGGCGCCGCTTGGGTATGATTCCAAGGATCCGACCGCCTATCTTGAAGACAGCACCCTGTGGAATATTCGTTTTCCGCGTGTGCTTTTGGGGCTGCTCGTGGGCGCTGCCCTGGGATGCTCGGGCGCGGTCATGCAGGCGGTTTTCGGTAACCCGCTGGCCGAGCCCGGGGTTATCGGTGTGTCTTCAGGCGCCGCAGTGGGAGCATGTGTAGCGGTCGTTTTCAATCTCGAATTCTTCGATATTTACACGGTTCCAGCTTTCGCCTTCGGCGGTGCCCTCGCGGCAACAGCACTGGTTTATTTTCTCTCGCGTTCCTCAGGTCGGGCGAAAGTTCTCTCCATGATTTTGACGGGTATTGCGGTAACAGCAGTGGCAAACGCCGCAATCGCGTTCTGCCTGTACCTGGCCGATAATGTCAGCCGCGACCGCATCGTCTTCTGGCAGATGGGATCGCTCAACGGGTCTACGTGGAAGGCTCTTGCCAGCGTGTGGTTCGTGATCGTAGCGGGGCTAATCATGTGCTTGATGATTTCACGCAAACTTGATCTGTTGGCGCTGGGCGAGCGCGCAGCGCAGCATTCCGGGGTGAACGTTGAGCGTCTGCGCGGTGTTGCGATTGCTGCTACGGCGCTTTTGACGGGTGCGGCGGTGGCTCATGCGGGCATTATCGCCTTTGTGGGGCTGATTATTCCGCATCTGCTTCGGCTTATTTTGGGGCCGTCTAACCGTTTGCTGCTGCCTGCTTCGGCACTGGGCGGGGCGCTGTTAATTGCGCTTTCCGATTTGGGGGCGCGCACGCTCATTCCGGTCTCTGACCTGCCGATCGGTATTTTTACGGCGCTCGTGGGTGGCCCTACGTTCTTCTTCCTGTTGCGCCGTTCGATGGGGAAGGGAGGTCTTTAATGCTTATTGTTGATGGGGTGTCGCTGTCGGTGGGTGGGCGGCGCATCTTAGAGGATGTCTCTTTTGAGGTTCAGGCGGGCGAGGTTGTGTCGCTCATCGGTCCCAATGGTGCCGGTAAGTCCACGATTTTGGGGGTTATTGCGGGCGATATTAAGCCTGATTCCGGCGCGGTACTGCTCAAGGATAAGCGGGTGGGTGAGTATTCATATCTTGAGCTTGCGCGTCTGCGTGCCCTGCTGCTGCAGAAAACTCAGGTGGCGTTTTCGTACCTTGTGCACGAGGTAGTGGCGATGGGGCGCACCCCGTGGCGCGGTACCGAGCGTGCGCATGAGGACGACGCCGTGATCGAGCAGATGATGGCACGCACGCATACAGAGATGATGGCAAATCGCGATGTGACAACCCTTTCGGGCGGCGAAAGTGGGCGTGTGCATTTGGCCCGTATTTGCGCAACAGACTCCCCTAGTGCTCTTGGATGAGCCTACGGCGGCGCTGGATATTAAACATCAGGAACAGACTCTGCAGATGAGCCGGGAGCTTGCCGCTGAGGGCACGGCGGTGTTGGCGGTTCTGCATGATTTAGATGTGGCGGCGGCGTATTCGGATAGGATCGTGCTGCTGGATAGGGGTCGTGTGGCTGCCAACGGTACCCCCGCTCAGGTGTGTACCGAGGAGCGGCTAAGCCGTGTGTATCAGCATCCGATTGAGGTTTTGGAGCATCCGGTGACGAAGCGGCCTCTGGTTCTGCCGCGGCGATAGAGCGGCACCGTGCTTTGAGTCGTCCTTTTTCTGGGCTGCTACCCCGAATATTTCATGCCGGTATCCGACGGATTCTCAGTATATTCCCAGTTCGGAATATAAGCCCTGTGCCATGGTTACTTGTTAGAATAAAGTAATGCCCGGCGCAGGGTTATTTCTCGTGATAAGAAGTCTGAACTCGCCCGGGTGCAGCCCAAACCGTATGTATTACTCTTCCCCTACCCTACGAAGGAGAGTACCCCATCCATGAGTTCTGACCAGCACAAGACAATGCTGTCTGAAGCCTCCGGTTATGTTCCCGAATATTCTGCTCAGGCACACAGCGGTTCTCAAGAGCTTGCTGTTCACGGGCTCAGCAGCGATGAGGTTGCTAAGCTCACCGCCGCCGGTAAGGTCAATGCTCAGAATAATAAGTCTTCCCGCACCTTGTGGAGCATTATGCGGGCACACCTATTTACGGTATTTAACCTGGTGCTTGGGCTGTGCGGTCTGGTTGTGATTCTATACCAGCGTTGGGCTGATTTGCTCTTTCTGTTCGCCGTGGTGGCGAATGTGATTATCGGTTTTGTGCAGGAGTACAAGGCTAAACTTGAGCTCGACCGTATCTCTCTGCTTGACCGATCCCCGATCACGGCGGTGCGCGATGGCGCTATGATCGAGGTTCCTATGGAGTCCCTGGTTGAGGGCGATGTGGTAGTGCTCAAACGCGGCGACCAGGTTCCTGCGGATGCGGTGGTCCTCACCTCCGACTCGCTAGAGCTGGATGAATCCCTGCTGACCGGCGAGAATGACCCGATTCCGAAACGTCCGGGCGATATGGTGCTTTCGGCATCGAGCGTGCTCGGCGGCACCGGGCGCGTACTGCTCTCGGCGGTGGGCTCCGAGTCCCGTGCAAGTAAAATTTCCGATGAGGCCCGTCAGTTCTCGCGCATCCAGTCTGAGCTTCGCGATGCGCTCGACCGCGTGGTGCGGTGGATTACCTTCGGCCTTGCCATCATTATCCCGATCGTGCTGTGGGGCCAGGTGCGCGCGGCAGGCGGCCTTGAGATCGTCAATCGTGACGGTCTCTGGGAGAACGTTGCTATTGCGGTAGTTTCGTCAGTAGCATCTATGATTCCGCAGGGTTTGGCGCTCATGACAACCTTGGCGTTCGCGGCGGCGGCTGTGGCTCTGGGACGTAAACACAATATTTTGGTGCAGGAACAGCCCGCCGTTGAGGTGCTCGCCCGCGTGGATACGGTGTGCTTCGACAAGACGGGCACCCTGACCGAGGGCGGCGTGATTTTCGATTCGGTACGTCCGCTGACTACTCCGGCCGAGGCAAAAGCACCCGATGAAAATCAGGCGTGGCGCGCATCCCTGCCGCAGGGCTGGGACCAGGCGTTGGCGTGGTTCGGTCATGATGAAAACGCGAACCCGACCGCAGCAGCACTCACCGGCGGGTTCGAACAGGCGCCCACCGAGCAGGTCAGCGGCATTGTGCCATTCTCGTCGGCGTTACGCTTTAGTGCTATCGAGTTTAAGTCTTCGGGAGCCTGGCTTCTCGGCGCTCCCGAGGCTCTGCTGAACCAGGGCACCGAGGAACGTGAGCGGGCCCGTGAACTCGCATCATTGGGTCTGCGCACGATGGTACTCGCGCATGCATCCGCCGTGGTACGCAACGATGACGGAGACCCGGTGCAGCACATCCCCGCCGACCACACCCCCGTGCTCTTCGTGATTTTCCGCGAAAATGTACGTTCCGATGCCCCCGAAATCGTGGACTATTTCAATCGCCAGGGCGTAACCCTCAAGGTGTTCTCAGGCGATAACCCTTACACGGTGCAGGCAGCTGCGAAGACCGCCGGCATGGATATTTCTGCGGGCGCGATTGATGCCTCTACCCTGCCGGAAGACGGCCCCGAACTCGCCGAGGCCGCCGCAACCCACAATATTTTCGGTCGCGTTTCGCCCGAGCAGAAGAAGAACATGGTGATCTCGCTCAAAGAGCAAGGGCACGTCGTGGCAATGACCGGCGACGGTATTAACGATGCGCTCGCACTCAAACACGCCAATCTCGGTATTGCAATGGGTAACGCTGCACCCGCGACGAAAGCCGTCTCGCGCCTGGTGCTTCTGGACGGCAAGTTCTCTTCGCTTCCCGCTGCCTTGGAACAGGGCCGCCAGGTGATTGCGAATATCGAAATGGTGGCGAACCTGTTCCTAACGAAGACCGGCTTTGCGATCCTGCTGGGTGTGGTCTTCGGTCTGATGGGGCTGATCTTCCCGTTCCTGCCCCGCCAATACTCGACCGCAGATTTCCTGATTGTGGGCGCATCCTCCTTCGCGCTGGCACTGCTGCCGAACTCGCGCCGGTACGTGCCCGGGTTCTTGCGCCGCGTGCTGAATTACACGATTCCGAACTCTATTATCGTGGTGGCGATGCTGGTTCTGGTAAACTTGGCGGCGCTGTTTATCTTCCGCCCGGAAGGGGATATACGACAGGTTCAAACGGCATCGTTTATCACCCTGGTGATTATGGGTCTATGGAACCTGGCAGCGGTAGCACGCCCGCTCAATACCGCACGAATGCTTCTCTTCGGAGCGCTTTTGAGTGTCTTCTTCGCAGCCCTTCTGGTACCGCTTCTCGTCAAGTATCACCAGTTTGAGATGCCGTCGACGGAACTTCTTATGCTCTCTATCGGCGCCGGAGTACTGGGTGCCGTGCTGATTGAGGTGAACGCGCATCGTAGTCGCCGCTGGCAGAAACGCAGCTACCCCGAGCTTGAGGTGGCTTCACTGAGCTTCTTCCCTTCCGCGACGAAATAGCTCAAGATCGCATCTTCCCCTCAGTAATCTCGTCTAAGAACCGGTGCCGTAACATCTCATGAACGGCACCGGTTCGGCGTTTAACCTCTTCGGATGCTCTGCCTCGCCGTAACGTGAAACCCGCCGCAGACCTGAACGGCACAATTTACACTTTCTGAACTTTCAAAACCTCATCTTGCGCTCGCGCAGGTTTAAGCCTAAAGTTACATGCAGACATTGTGATTCTTAGAATCACACAACCATAGAACACAGGGTTGTTACTGGTAAGGCAGGCAAGACCTGAGTTGCTGAATCCCTTGAGGGAATAGATTCCTTAGGGTTCATCGTTATACCCACGATGCTTTAATGCATCACGGTACGGCGGCATGCAGCTCGGGTCTTTTTTTTTGTTTCCCTCGGGGCGTTTTGCTCTGAGGATGCCGCCGGTAACATCCCTAACACACTATTCACCGTGCAAGGATAACAACGTGAAAAACCACGAACTTGGCGAGAAGATTCTGACGGGACTTGGCGGTTCCGAGAATATCGCCCACTTTACGCACTGCGCAACCCGTTTGCGCGTAACTCCCGCCGACAGGAGCAAGGTCAATACGGACCAGATTAAGAGCATCCCCGGGGTGCTCTCGGTCATTGAGCAGTCCGGTCAGACTCAGGTCGTGCTCGGCGACCGTGTTGAGGGGGTCTACAACGAGATGCAGACCCTGCCCGGCATGGCGAACCTTGGCGAAGATAATGCTGGTTCCAAGAAGGCTTCCGAGGGCAAGAAGGCTGGCTGGCTCACCAATATCTTCGATGTGCTCTCCGATTCCTTCCGTCCCCTGCTGTGGGCGCTGTTGGGCACCTCCATGATTCTGACCCTGATCGTGTTCTTGCAGCAGTTCGGTTTCTTCGGTCAATACACCGACCTGACCGGCCAGAGCGTGAACATCGATATTGTGAACGGTCCGCGACTTTCCGATGAAGCCGCCGGTAAGGCGCTCGAAGCCGAATGGATGAAGCAGTTCGCTTTCTGGTACATCCTCAAGGCTGCCGCTCTGTCGGTGCTGAACTTCATGCCCATTATGCTTGGCGCAACCGCCGCAAAGCGTTTGGGCGCAAATATGTGGGTTGGTGCGGCTATTCCGGCGGCGCTGATGACCAGCACCTTCCAGAGCCTCACCAAACTTGCTGACCCGGCTACTAAGATGCTTGACGTATCCATTATGGGTCTGCACCTGCCGCTGTACGCCTACGATTACACCGGTCAGGTGTTCCCGCCCCTGCTGGCGGTTGCCCTCTTGGCGCCTCTGGAGCGTCTGTTGAAGAAGATCATTCCGAATATGCTGCAGATGGTCTTCGTCCCCATGCTGTCCGTTATTATTCTGGTGCCCGTAACCGCTTTCGTGGTGGGTCCCATCGGTATTGGCGTGGCTATGGGTATCTCCGACTTCCTGAAGAATGTTAACGATGTAGCTCCGGGAGCTGTGGGTGCGCTAATCGCAGGTCTGTACCTGTTCATGGTTCCGTTGGGCCTGCACTGGCCGCTGAACGCCGTGATGATTAACAACCTGCAGACCCTGGGTACTGACTTCATCCAGTCCCCCATGGGTGCTTACAACTTCGCCGTCTTCGGCGCAGTAACCGGTGTTGCTATTAGGGCTTCACGGAATAAGGAGCTTCGCCAGACTGCGGTGGGTGCTTCTATGTCCGGCCTGCTCGGTGGTATTTCGGAGCCTTCTCTCTACGGTGTGGTTCTACGCTACAAGCGAGTTATTCCCCTCATCCTTGTACCGGCTGTGGCCGGTGGTGCCACCATCTCACTGCTGGGAGTCAAGTCGCACGCTTTCGCCTTCACCTCGCTCCTGTCGATTCCCGCAATGCAGCCTTCCGCCCTGTATGCTCTGGGCTTGTCAATTGCGTTCGGTGGCGCGATGACGGGTGTTCTGCTCTTCGGGTATGAGTCCAGGAACGCAGCAAAGACTGCCGATACTCCTGCAGATTCCGCACGGGATGCGGCGGCAAGCGCATCGGCGAAGAAAGATTCCGCCGATCAGGCCGGGTCAGCATCCGCAGCTGCAACCGCTGCAGCGCCCGCACTAGAGGCAGGTACGGTTCTTGAGGTGGCTTCTCCTCTAGAGGGTAAGGCCGTGGCGCTTTCCGAGGTTCCAGACCCGATTTCGCTGCCGGTAAGCTCGGCGAGGGTGTTGCGGTTGAGCCGACCGGCACCACCGTGGTTGCACCCGCAGCGGGTAAAGTCGCAGCTACTTACCCCTCCGGTCACGCGGTGGGCCTCAAGTTGGATAACGGCGTGGAACTTTGGTGCACGTCGGTTTGGATACCGTGAATCTCGACGGTGAAGGCTTTACCGTCAAGGTGAAGAAGGGCGAGCAAGTTGCCGCTGGCGATACGCTGATCGAGTTCGATCCTGCGGTCATTAAGAAGGCTGGTTACCCGCTCATCACTCCGGTGATTGTGACCAATACCCGCAAGTTCGCCTCGGTTGAGGGCGTTGTGGGTAATGCAAATAATGCATCCACCGTTTTGAAGGTGACTACTAAGTAGGTTTTCCGATGCGGCAAAAGCCCCACGTGCAGTTCAGCTGCACGTGGGGCTTTTGTGATATTCCGTTGTTTAGTTATGGCGGCGGAGCCTCTTAAGCCCCCGGTTCATACTACGATTTTTTCTCCCACCCCACGTTAATCCACACATTGGGGTCGTAGTAGGGTGCTGCGAAGAGCGCGGGGCCATAGTTGGCGAGTTTTTTGCGCACCGCAAGATAGTTGGGCCCGTTGTACAGCGGAATATAGGTGGCAACATCCTGCTGATGCTTCTGTTCAATGGCGTTGGCGCGTTCCAGCTGCTGGTGTGTATCCTCGGTTCCCAGCATCTGCGCCGCCATGCTGCGGATTTCTTCGGTGCTCCAGCCTTCCGTGGCGGAAGCGTACAGGTAGTTAACCGCCTCCACGGGGGTTGGGGTGATGCTGTACCCGGTGAAAACCGCATCGTAGTCGCCAGCGGCGAGCGCAGTGCTGTATTCGTTGGCTGGGCGGTTTTCAACCTTGGCGTCGATCCCCATGCGCTTGAGTTGTTCCATCATGAAGTTGCTCATGGAAGCCACCGTTGGCTCGGTCGTGAAGTTGGTGATGGTCAGGGCTGCTTTTTCTTCGCCTTTAGTGTAGATACCTGCGCGGGTGTATCCGGCTTTCTCAAGGATTTTGACGGCGTTTTCGATGCTTGATCTGCTGGGATAGTTGTTGCGGTACCCGTTTTGGAGCGGTAGGAAGCAGAGCGAGCCGGGCAGGGTTTCTTTCCAGCCAAGCTGTCCGAAACGTATATGCTGAATCTGTTTGCGGTCGATTCCGGCAACCACGGCCTGGCGTATGGGCAGCGGAACTTTGCGGGGGTTGAGCTGTAAAACGCCCGCGTAGAGCGCCATTCCGCGGCGAATTTCGATGTCTGCAACACTCGTGATGTCGTTGTAGGCGCTCACGGTGCTCACGTTAACAACATCAAGTTCTCCGGTTTTGAAGGATGCGCGTTCCTCGGCGCTGTCTTCTATCTCGTACCAGGTGATGGTATCGAGAAGGGGCTGTGTGCCCCACCACGCTGGGTTTCGTTCGACTCTCAGGTATCTTTCGGCGGTATTCCACTCTTGAACTTTGTAGGGTCCCGCCCAGTATTTATCAAGGGGTTTATCAAAGCCGTTGTTGAAGAGCTCGGGGTCTTTCAGCGCCGGGTGCAGGAAGATGCAGAGGCTTCCATCGGCTGGGTACCACGGGGTTTTCATGGTGATGCTGATGGTGTGTTTGTCGCCTGCTTCTTCGATGGAGGCTATCTGTTTCCAGGCTCCCCCGTCGTGTATTCGGTAGTCATTGCCGCCATCGTCTTTGCCGCGCAGGATCTCCCAGGTGGTGCGCAGTGCCTCAATGTCGATAGGGGTTCCATCATTGAACGTGGCTTTTGGGTTGATCTTGATGCTGATGGTTTGTGAACCGTTCGCGGTTTCGGCTTTGAACTCGGTAACGTAGTCGGGGTTGGTGGTGAGTTTTCCGGCGTAGTCGCTTATCCATCCTCCGGTGGCGGCTGCCGAGTTCACGGCCGCGTGAATGGTGAGCATTGAGATTCCGTACCCGGATTCGGAGGTGATGTTGAAGTTTGGTCCGATAGCGGGATATGACAGGTTGAGGCTGCCACCCTTGCTCAACTCGGCTCTATCGCGCGGATTGGTTGCTGTTGCCTCTTGAGAGTCTGTTCCCCAGCCCGAGCCGGGCAGTTCTGAAGCACTCGTTCCAGCCTGGCAGGCGGTTAGCACGCTGATTCCTGAGAGCGCGAGAGTACCAGTGAGCAGGGTTCTGCGGGTGACAGATACGTTCTTCATCGAAGCTCCTGAGGTTCCGGGGAGAATCTGTGCCGGGTGAGCTAGTTCGCCGTGGATGGGTAAAACATACCGGATGCACAACAGTGAAATATCCCTGCTTAATTATATCCCGGTTATCCTGCCTTTTGAGCTTATTTCACGCGGTTTCATGAGCTTTCGCAACCGCCTTTCACTCTTTTGATCTTCGCCGCGCTGATCTTGCCGGTGGCTGTCGGCGGCGGAGGTATATACTGCCTTCACTGGTTGGAATTGCGTAGGACCAGCACAGACCCTCAAGGGCTTCATCTTGGCGACTACTAGTATCTTTCAGAAAACAGCCCAGCAAAAGCAAGTGCCCCCAACCGCATATCGGTCAGGGGCACTTCGGCTCAACAATGCTGCAAGATTGACTACTCCTGCCAGCCTACGTTCATCCAGTAATCGGCGCTCGTGTAACTCGTTTTGAAAGGCTCGGCCCATAGTTAGCCAGCTTAGACTTGACGGCATAATATTCCGGACCATTAGCGTATGGAAGGTACATCACGACCTTTTCAAGGTGCATCTTCTCAAGTTTATTGGTCATCTTGAGCTGTTCTTCACGCGATTCGACGGTCAGAAGCTCTTCACAGAACTTATCGATCTCGGGATCGCCCACGCCGTTGTTATTGGCGGAATGGTAGAGGGAAACAGCCGACTCTGCCGGGTCAAGACTGGTGCCGAAACCGCCTAGTATCGCCTCGTAAGATTTTGAGCCGATGACCGAGGTGTAATTTGAACTTGGCTGATTATCAGTATTCACCTTGATTCCAGCCCGCGACATTTGCTCGGCAAAACTACGTGCCAGGGCCTGAGTCGTGGCCTCACCACCGAAGTAGGTGATAGAGAATTCTGCTTTTTTGCCGTCCTTCTCATAAATATCGCCATTGAGCTTATAACCGGCTTCTTCCAGAATCTTCTTGGCGGCACCGGCACCGGTTTCTTTGGGGTAGTTATCCTCGTACCCTCTTTGGAAAGGCATAAAGACAATAGAGCCGGGCATCGGCTCGCTCCAGCCAAGCTGAGAAAACATAACGTTCGCCAGTTGAGCGCGGTCTAAAGCTGCGGCGATCGCACGGCGCAAAGCCAAGTCAGTAATACGCTTGGGGTTCAGGTGCACACCGCGCACTCCTGTACGCTGACCCTCGCGGATATCGGTACCCGCCTGCCCCTTGAGCTCGGTATAGGTATTGTTTTCGACAAATTGAGTAGCGTCAACATCACCATTTTTGAAGGCCGCCCGAATAGCATCGGTTGTCATTTCACGCCACACAATACGGTCCAGAAGGGCTTTCTTTTCGCCCCACCAATTCGGGTTTGGCACAAGGGTTAGAGTCTTCTCTGCGGAATTCCAGCCATTTTCCGCGACCTTGTACGGACCTGCCCAATACTGGTCGAGAGGCTTATCCACAAATCCCTGATTGAAGAGTTCCTTATCGGTCAGCGCCGGATGCACTGCGGTAGCAAACAGGCTTTCTGCCGGATAGTACGGGCTCTTAGTCGTGATTTTGACTGAGAACTTATCACCATCTTCTTCGATGGATTCAACGAGTTTCCACGCTTCAGATTCGAGGAGTTCGTACCCGGTTTCTTCGGTGGTCTTTCCGTAGAGAGTCCAGCATGCGCGCACCGCTTCAATATCCATTGGGGTGCCGTCGTTAAACTTTGCTTTGGGGTTAAGTTTCATGCGGATAATCTGTTTACCGTCTTTGGTTTCCGCCTTATGTTCCAGGCACAGATCCGAGTTGAGGCTTAGGTCTCCGTTATAGTCGACATTGAAGAAGCCAGCACCCGAGGGGATATTACAGGCGTTAATGGCATCCAGGTTTGAGCTTGTGTACCCGGTCTGAGTTAGGGTATTAAAGTTTGGTCCCAATGATGTAACGACGAGGCGTAGCTCGCCTCCCTTCTTCAGCGAAGAGTACTCTTGTTTATTCACGTTCACACGCGAGAGAACATCTGCAGAGTCGGTAGCGGCAGTGCCGCCCGGTTTATTGGATTTACCGCCTCCGCACGCAGCCAGCAGGCCTGTAGTTCCCAGGGCAGCTGTTCCCATAAGCAGGTTGCGTCTCGACACAGGTGTTTTCATGATTTTTCTCCTTAAGAGGGGTTAGGAAGAAGCGCCGCTGCTACCTTCCAGAAATGGTCACCCACTGGGGATTTAGAGGTATCCCAGGGGTGAAAGATGCTTTTAGTATAACCCATTGTGAGACATATCTATGATATAAAACATATTATGAAGCCTTTAAGGAAAGTTTTAGAAAATAAACACCTGCGATAAACATAACGCGGGTGCCTACCTCACAATATATTGTGAGGTAGGCACCCGCGTTGATGAGCCGCTAAAGACTACTCCTGCCAGCCTACATTGACCCATAGATTAGCATCTGTATAACTTGTCTGGAACAGGCGAGGACCATAGTTTGCCAGCTTACTCTTCACAGCCGAGTAGCTCGGACCATTAGCGAAGGGCAAGTAAATAGCAACCTTTTCCATGTGGAGCTTCTCTACCTGGTTGGCAAGCTTAATCTGCTCATCTTTAGATTCAGTTGCCGAAATCTTAGCAACCAACTTATCAATTTCGTCGTCTCCCACGCCGTTGTTAATATCCTTGGTGTAGAAGTACTGGGGGCTATCTGCCATATTCGCGCCTACAGCCCAACCGGAAAGCGTACAATCGTAACTCTTCGTACCCACGACAGAGTTAAAATTCGACTCTGGCTGATTATCGTTGGTTACTTTAATACCAGCTTGTTTAAGCTGTTGCTCTATTCGCTGGAATTTTGCTTGGGTGACGGTATCACTACCGAAAGTAGTAATCGAGAATCCTGCAGTCTTACCGTCCTTCTGGTAAAAGTCACCGCTCTTGGTGTACCCTGCTTCTTCCAGAATTTTCTTGGCAGCATCTGCTCCCGAATCCTTCGGAACGTTATCCTCATATCCCTTCTGGAAAGGCATAGCGAGCATAGACCCGGGCATTGGTTCTTCCCAGCCAACCTGCTTAAAGGTAACATCTGCTAGTTGAGAACGATCAACCGCTGCAAAAGCAGCACGGCGAACCGCCAGATCTGTAACGCGAGTAGCATTAAACTGCAAGTTCTGCACACCAGTATTCTGACCTGAACGAATTTCAGTACCGTTCTGCCCCTTAACCGCGCTATAGGTTGCAGCATCGGTAAATCCTGCGGCATCCAGTTCACCGTTCTTAAACGCAGCCCGAAGAGAATCGATACCCATCTGACGCCAGATAATCTTCTCCAGCAATGGCTTCTTCTCGCCCCACCACTTATCGTTCGGAGCCAAAGTAATAACCTTCTCAGAAGAGTTCCAGTTACTTACCTTAAAAGGACCAGCCCAGTATTGATCCATAGGCTTATCGACAAAACCATCGTTGAACAGCTTCTTATCGACAAGAGCAGGATGTGTAGCAAACGTACCCAGGTCATCCGATAGATAGTATGGAGTTGAGAGAGTAATCTTCACATGGAACTTGTCACCATCGACAGCTTCAATACTTTCCATCTGCTCCCATGAAGGGTTGGGGATGATGTTGTAGCCTGAGTCTCCGCCACCCTTATAGATCTCCCAGTATGCTTTGACTGCTTCAACGTCAATAGGAGTACCGTCATTAAAGACAGCCTTGGGGTTAATCTTGAATTCTACGGTCTGAACCCCATCTTTAGTCTCCATCTTGTGTTCCAAACAGAAATCTTTGTTGATAGAGCGTTCGCCTGCAGGGTCCGTATTATAAAAACCAACAACGGCTGGTATGTTACAAGGGCCTCCAAAAGCTGCTAGGTTCTCTGTGGTATAGCCGCTCTGAGTCATGGTGTTGAAGTCCGGGCCCAGGGCACTTACGGAAAGTTTCAGTTCGCCACCCTTCTTCAGTGAAGAGTAGTCTTGCTTGTTAATCTGCAGATTCTTGACAACTTCTTCCGCGCTAGAAGCTGCTTTGCCGCTTAGCTTGTCATCTTTTGAACCGCCACACGCAGCCAGTAAGCCAACACTTCCCAGGGCGACAGTGCCCGTCAGCAGGGTGCGGCGGTTGAAGGTTCTCTGAACGTTCATGAGGATTCTCCTTTACTGCCTCGAGTCTATACGATGTGACACATCACCTATGATTCAAGGCACATACAACAATGTTGCTTTTATAGTACAGAACCCCCTACCCCACCGCAAATAGTTTTCACTCCTTTACCAATCTACGGAATTTCTACCATACAAAGCCGTAGATTCTCTCCGTCATATATTTGCTTTTTTAGAATAAAACTAATTTTTATCTGCAAATGCGATAAGGCGCGGGCAGATAATATTTTGTCGAGCAGATAACAATCCGCTATCTGCTCGACAAAATATTATCTACTCGCCGGGTTAGGGTGAGTACGAATGTGCATAACACCCACCCCATCCGTCAGAGAGCGAGCAAAACTACTTCACCCAACCAACCTTAGTCCAGTCGATGGTCTTGAACAGGAACGCACCATAGTTAGCGAGACCCTTCTTCGTAAAGACGTAGTGAGGACCGTTAGCGGCGCATCCTAAGAAGGCAAGTTCGGAGGTATGCTTCTTCTCGATCTCGTCGCATTTGAGGTTCCGCTCCTTATCGTCCTCAATCAGAAGCATTTCATCAATCATGGCGTCGATCTCAGGGCTGCCGATACCGTCGTTATTGGACGAGTGGAAGAACTGTTGGGTGGCGACCGTAGCATCGGGGTTATTCGCCTCGTATCCCGCGAACGTGATGTCGTATTCCCAGTTGCCCAAGACCCTACCGAAGTCGCCTTCGGGATGCTGATCGACCTCAATATTGAGCCCGGCTTCTTTCATATTCCGCGTAAAGGTCTGAGCCATACCCTTATCAACAGGATCGTCGCCAAAGATCACGATCTTATAGTGAATCTGCTGCCCATCTTTCGCGTAGAACTCGCCGTCTTTAGTGTATCCGGCATCCTCAAGCACCTTCTTGATGGCATCTTTGGGACTGCCCTCTACCTTGGGGAACGCGTCCTGATAATACTCCGAGAAAGGCATGTGGAGCATCGATCCGGGTATCTCTTCTTCATAGGGCAAGCCCTGGTACCGAATCTTGGCGAGGGCTTCCCGATCAAGCCCGTAGAAAATAGCCTTCCGCACGGCGGCATCCTTGACCCGCCGGGGGTTCACATCGATACCGGAAACATGCAGGCGCACTCCCTTGTGGAGTTCCGTGCCTGCCACCGCCTTAAACTCGGAGTAGGCAGAGGCGGTTCCGGCAGCCGCAGCATCAATTTCGTCATTCTTGAAGGCCGCTTTCTTCGCTGGTTCATCCATCTGCCGGAAGATAATCTTCTCCAGCACGGGCTTATCACCCCACCATTTATCGTTCGGCACCACCGTAACGGTCTTCTCGGAAGAGTTAAAACCGCCATCTTTGATCGTGAAGGGTCCACAGCCCCACTCGGGATGCAGATTATCCACAAAGCCCTCATTATAGACCTTAGGATCTTCCAGCGCCGGATGCAGAATAAAGGTGAACAGGGCGTTCAAGGGGTAGAAAGGCTTCGAGAATGTCACCTTTACGTGGAAGTTATCTTCTTCGGCTTCCACGCTTTCAACATATCCATAAATATCCGAGGCCACAATATTGTACTCCCCGTCAGCCTTTTGCTGAGTTTCCAGGTGGTCTGCAGGGCTTTCACATCAATAGGCGTTCCGTCGTTGAACTTGGCCTGGGGATTCAGCACGATCTTGACGATAACCTTCTCACCCTCTTTGCCGGGGGTAAAAGACTGAGCATATTCTTTCCTGAGGGTCGTAGTACCGTCAAAGTCTAGGGTCCACAAGCCTGCATCATGAATAGTGCTCATGATGGTCTGGGTATCGGTCATATTGCCCGACGTAGTCCGGGGGTTGAAATCTGGCCCCATCGACCCGACCGGCAGCCGCAGGGTTCCGCCCTGTTTCAGCTCAGAAACCTCGTGAGCATTGATGTCGTAGAGGTCTTTAAGGTTTGCACCCTGCCCGGGAGCGGTAGTTTTTCCGTCCTTCGCACCGCCGCCACATGCGGAAAGCACACCGACGGTTCCAGCTGCCGCAGCTACGCTCAGCAGAGACCGGCGAGTCAGTGCATGAGGAATGAACGCTGCTGGGGTTTTGCTGATGCTCATGATGTGTTTCCTTACGTGTATGCGCCCTGCTATGGGCTTGGTGTTTCAAAGGCTTTGAGATAACTTATGCAGTATTATGCATAAATTATCCATATCCAGAACCATACACCGAACTTCATGCGAAAGTTAAGAGAAACAGCGATAATGTGTTGTAGATTACATATTTTCATGCATATTTACGCAATCTTTGAGCAGATATTTCCCTACTTTCAGGCAATAATGAGCATAACTTACGACAATCCAGGATATTTACTGAATATCATGTGTGGCTATGAGAGCACAGACAAGGCGCATCCCCACTCCCCCGCGAGGGAATGTAGGATGCGCCTTATACATATTTGTAGAACGCTCCCCTAATTTCTAGGGGCTATAAGCCCGTCCAACTAGCCAGTGAACCCAATACGCGACCACGCCGAAGGGTTGTACTGCGGATCATCAAAGAGAAACGCACCGTAGTTCGCCAGGTTCTTCTGGCAGCACACGATCTGCGGACCGTTGTAGAAGACGCTGCTCGTAGCAAATTCCTCCATATGCTTCTTCTCGATCTCGTTGCACTTGAGGTTACGTTCTTTAGCATCCTCAATGGAGAAGAGCTCTTCAATCATGGCGTCAATCTCTTCGGAACCAGCCCCATCGTTGTCTTCGCGGGAGTAGAACTGCTTGGTGCCTTCAGTACCATCGTCGCTGTTTACACTGTACCCAATGAAGCTCAGTTCGTGCTCCTTGGCAGACATCACCTTACCCAAGTTACTAACAGGCTGCTGATCGACATCGCTCTCAATGCCCAGATCACGAAGCTGCTGAGAGAGGAAACGCGCCAGAGATTTTATGGTGTTATCCTCGCTAAAGTTGTTCACCACTACTTTCGCGCGTTTTCCATCCTTTTCATAGAAATCGCCGCTTTTAGCGTATCCGGCCTCTTCAAGAATCTTAGCGGCCGCAGCCTTCCGATCGGCTGCCTGCGGCATACTATCGGCATAGTACTCCGAGAACGGCATATGGATCCTCGATCCGGGCAGGGCCTCGTTGAACGGCAAACCCTTAAAGCGAGTATCGGAAAGCGCCTTACGATCCAAGCCCACCATAATGGCGCGGCGAAGCGGAGTATCGACTTTGACGGGGTTCATCACCACACCGCCTGCAAAGAGGCGTTGGCCCTGGCGGAACTCGGCATTCTTAACATTTTCGAGTTCCTTGTATACGCTCACGACATTAGCGTTTACGGCGTCAAGCTCGCCATTGGCAAAGGCAGAACGCTGCGCAGGGGTATCGAGCAGACGGAACGTAATGGATTCGAGAACCGGTTTTTCACCCCACCACTTGTCATTTCGTGTGACGGTCAGCGTTTTCTCGGTTGAGTTCCAGCCGCCTTTGGCAACCTTTAAACGGCCCCTGCCGCATAATCGGAATTCGGCTTATCCACTAGACCATTGGCAAAGAAATCGGTATCCGTCATTTTCGGATGCACCACATAGCTGAAGAGGCTGGCAATCGGGTATGAAGGCTTCGACATCGTGACCTTCACGCGGGTTGCGCTGCCGTCTTCTTCAATAGACTCAATATTCGGGTACAGACCCGTGCTCTGAATCTGATAAGTCTTGTTGTCTGAAAGAACTTTATGAGTCGCTCTCAGAGCTTCAATATCGAGCGGGGTACCATCGTTGAATTTTTGCCTTTTCATTCAACGTGATATGCAAAACCTGTTTGCCGTTCTCCATTGCGGAGGTGAACTCGGTACAGAAGTCGGGGTTAGGTGAAGTTTTACCTTCGTAATCTTGCTGCCACAGACCGCTCGTGAGCAAAGAATTATACGAAGAAATAGCACGAGCATTATCGCCAACGGCGCCCTGAGTATGCAGAGGGTTGAAATTTGGTCCCAAACTGGTGACCGCCAGACGCAGCTTTCCGCCGGATTTGAGGGCAGAAACATCCTGCTTATTAATTTTCACGAGATCTGCGATATTCGCACCTGCCGTTGCTGCAGCCTGAGTAGAACCGGAACTGCCGTTCTTGCCGGAGCAAGCCGCAAGCATGCCAACGGTTCCCAGCGCAGCACCGCCTGCGAACAGGGTGCGGCGGTTCAGAGTGGAGTGAGCTTTCACGAGCGTATTCTTTCTATCACCGACAAACGCACAGTCTAGCGCTACCGCCCGTGGTAGCGGCGTTTGATACACCTTAATTGTATTCATGGAATTACAGAGCGAGAATTTATTTCCTGCAATCTCAAATACTGGTAATTCATATCACTATTTCGCTTTATCGCATAATATAAATTTTTAGCTCTTTAAAACGTTGCGGGGATGATTCTCATAGAAGAATCACCCCCGCAACACACATGCGGTTCTACGAAACCGACTCTAGCGCTACATCGGGAAGGTCTGCACCATCCGGGTAGTAGCAAGCATAACCGTGGTCTTCGCCGTCAAGCGTGATAACCTCGGGTTTTTCCTCCAGGCACCGCTTCTGCTTATCCTCAGGAAGCAGCTTGAAGATGGGGCACCTGCTGGAGAAACCGCATCCTACCGGTGCATTAACCGGAGTGGGCAGGTCGCCATCCAGCATGATGCGCTGGCGCTTAGCCTCAACCTCCGGGTCTGGCACGGGAATAGCCGAAAGCAAAGCCTTGGTGTACGGGTGAATCGGGTTATCAAAGACCTGATCCACGTGACCAATCTCGACGATGCGCCCCAGGTACATAACCGCAACCCGGTCAGAGGCGTGGCGAATCACGGCGAGGTCGTGCGCCACCATCAGGTAACTCAGACCCAGGCTCGCGCGGAGTTCCTCAAGCAGGTTAATCACACCCGCCTGAACGGAAACATCCAATGCCGAGACAGGTTCGTCCAGCACCACAAGTTTCGGGTTCACGGCAAGCGCACGGGCAATACCGATACGCTGGCGCTGACCGCCGGAGAACTGGTTCGGGAAGCGGTTCACGTGATCGGGCTGCAGACCCACAATCTTCATCAGCTCAACCACGCGCTTTTTAATATCCGGACGCTTCATGCCCTGGTTTTCCAGGGGCTCAGCAAGAATCTCGTAGACGGTAAAGCGCGGGTCGAGGGCGCCCGTGGGGTCTTGGAAAACCATCTGCTGGTTCTTGCGCAGTTCAAGAAGCTCACTGACAGATTTATGATCCTGCGTAGAGACGCCGTTAATCAGAATCTCGCCATCGGTTTTCTTGCTGAACTCCATAATTTCCAGCAGCGTGGTGGTTTTACCACACCCGGATTCGCCCACGATTGAGAAGCACTCACCCTCACGAATATCGAAAGATACGCCGTCCACGGCCTTCACGGTACCCACGCGGCGCTTCATGAGGGAACCCTTCATGAGCGGGAAATGCTTCTTCACGTTGCGCGCTTCAAGCACCGGCGCGCGATCTTCGCGCGGAATGCTTTCAAACTTCGAAACGGGAGTTTCAGGAACGGTATAGAGTTCTTCGGCCGTCTTACTGATGAGATCCTGCGAGATAGTGCAGGAGGAGTAGTGCCCCTCACCAGCGCCCTTGAGCGGAGCAAGCTCGGGCTCACCAGCATCGTCCTTGCAGCATTGACCGCCGTTTTTGGCGACGGGGCAACGCTCACGGAACGAGCAGTGATCCACCGGGTACAGCAGATTCGGCGGCGTGCCCTCAATGGGCACCAAAGAGGTTTTCTGCGAGCGATCCACGCGGGGAACCGCACCCAATAAGCCAATCGTGTAGGGATGGCTGGGGTACTTGTAAAGGTCTTCAGCCTTAGCGATTTCTACCGGTTTACCCGCGTACATCACCAGAATGTCATCGGCCATACCAGCAACAACACCCAAGTCGTGGGTAATCATGATAGTTGCCGCACCAGTTTCATCCTGCGCCTTATCCATAACCTCAAGCACCTGCGCCTGAATGGTGACGTCAAGCGCGGTAGTAGGCTCATCCGCAATAAGCACGCGCGGATCGTTGGCAATTGCCATTGCGATCATGATGCGCTGGCGCATACCGCCGGAGAACTCATGCGGGAAAGAGCGCAGACGGTCGGCTGGGGAAGGAATACCCACTAAGCGCATGAGTTCGATAGAGCGATCTTTAATCGCCTGCTTGCTCATACCCTTATTGTGGATTTTGAGGACTTCGGCAATCTGATCCCCGATAGTGTACACCGGAGTCAGCGAAGACAGCGGATCCTGGAAGATCATGGAGATGTGCTTGCCGCGGTACTGGCACATTTCCTTATCGCTCAGACCCAGCAGTTCGGTGCCGTTGTATGTGATAGACCCGGTAATATCGGCGGTCGTGGGGTGAAGCCCCATAATCGCCATAGATGCCACGGATTTACCCGAACCGGATTCACCAACGATACCTAGGGTTTTACCGGCGTAAAGGTCAAAATCAACACCGCGCACCGCATGTACAACACCGTTTTCGGTATTGAAGCTAACATGCAGGTCTTTAACACTCAGAACGGGAGAAGTGCTCATGAGTTTTATGCCTCCTCATTCTGGGTGGATGCCTGAGCATCGGGATTGGGGTCGGTTGATGGTGCTGCAGCGCCGGCTTCCTGAGCCTCCGCTTCCTCGATCTTAGATGCCGATTTCTGGCTCTTAGGTTTCTTTGACTTCTTGATCTTACCGACCGACATGGAAGTCGGGTCGAAGGCATCGCGCAGGCCATCATTCATGAGCGAGAGCGGCCCCACCAGCAGGAAGAAGAAGATAACGGGGAACCAGAACATATGCGGCAGGGTATTAAGCTGCTGTGCAGCATCGGAGATCAACGACCCCAGCGAGTAGTTCGGGTAGGTAATACCGATGCCGATAAAGGAGTACGCAACCTCAGAGAGCACAGCGATCATGATGCCGGTCGTGAAGTTCAGAACGAGCATCGAGCCGATATTCGGTACGAGGTGCCGCAGCACGATCTTGAAGGGGTGTACGCCCATGTAGCGTGCTGCCTTCACGTAATCGCGCCCAATCAGGGATTGCGCCATCGCACGAATCACACGGGCAGGACCCATCCAGCCGAATACAATCAGCACAGAGGAGAGCACAATCCACGTGGGAACGGTCTTCTGAATCTGCTTACCGATCTGACCGTTGATGAAAATCGCCAAAATCAGCAGCGAAGGAACCATAATCATGGTTTCCAAGAGGAAGAGCATAACCCTGTCGATCCAGCCACCAAAGTACGCCATCACACAACCGTAAATTGCGGAGATAATGACGGTGGCGATACCCACGACCAGGCCGATTTCCATTGAGGTCCATACGGCTTCGCTCATCATGGCGAAAAGATCGTTACCGCCCACGGTGGTGCCAAACCAGTGCTCTGCGGAGGGACCTTCACCGCCGAGGGTCATAAAGTCAGATTCGGTTGCGGAGTACTTAGAAACATATTTGCCGAAGTACCCGAAAAGCCCCACACAGATAAAGACGATAAGCCCGAACACCGCAGCCTTGTTGCGCAAGAAGCGGCGGAGGATAATCACGTTCTTGTTGAGAACTTTAAAATCACCATTCTGCACGACAGGTACCGTGCTTGTTTCAGTTACCTGGCTCATGAGATCCTCACTCGGGGGTCGACGATCGTGGTCGCGATATCGGCGATAATGGCACCGATGGCGAACAGCACGGAACCGTAGGCGAGAGTAGCGGTCGCAGCGTTCACATCTGCTGACCGATCGCATCAATAGACCATTTACCGATGCCGGGCCATGCAAACACGGACTCCGCGAAGAAGGCACCCGCAAAAATGGTGGGAATGGTGTATGCAATCGACTGTGCCACCGGGATAAAGGACACACGCAGGGCGTGGCGGGTAATCGCCTGGTTACGGGTGAGTCCTTTCGCGCGAGCGGTACGCACGAAGTCTGCATTCACGTTATCGAGCAGGTATTGCCGCTGAGCAATCTGATAGCTGGCCCATCCGAAAATCGTCATACAGAAAGTCGGCACCACATAGTGCGCCGCCATGTCTATGGTGGTATCCCAGAAGCCTGTTACACCGGGCGTCGAAATACCGGTCACATAGAAAATCTTTTCGCCACCGTTTTCAACCACAATGTTGTTAATGGCGGTCGCTCCCTGCTGCACCACGAAGTATGCCACGGGGGCGGGAATAATGTAGACGAGATAGGAATAACCGGTAATAACCCGGTCGGAGAATTTGTACTGACGGGCTGCCGAGTAAACACCCAGCGCCACACCGATAATAATGGTCAAAATAGTCGCCGCGAGCATCAATCTGGTAGAAACCCACAGACGCTGACCAAATTCCTGATTGATATATCCGCTGTTTGGGCTGCGTCCCCAATCAAATTTGGTGACAACATTCGTCAGCCATTGAATGTATCTGTCCCACGCACTCATTTCGGGGTCGAGTCCGAGGGAGGCGAGAGTGCGATTCACCTGTTCAGGCGAGGGACGCGGCACCTTTTCCTGCTCCAAAAGGGCAGGTTTTAGCGTGGTAACAGCCGCAAAATAACCCATAGTCGTGGTTAAGAAAACCATCACGAGGTAAGTGAGCGACCTCCGGAGGATATACCTAAACATGGGGCGGTTCCCCCTCCTAGATATTCTGGTTTCGTAGGCATGTGTGTTACAGCTTCCGTCATCGGATAATCCAGTGACTACAGTCACTAGAAGCGTAGTTCTTTTATCTTATATTTACATTCGGATATCCACCAAACCCACATCGCCTTAAAATCAGCCGACAAGCACCATTTTGCGGGGTACTGCGAGGAGTTTAGAGGCGGCATCCCCGGTATCGCTGTCAAAATAAGGTCTGGCGAAAAGTTACGAAAGATTTACACACACCGAAGATTTGTGGCGTCATATTTTTCCAGAACGCCTCAAACCCTCTCCAGACCCCAAAAAATCCACGAAAAACCATGTAAACAGGAGCAAAACCAACATCTAAAATAAGTAGGTCCTAACTTATATTTTCGGGATTTAGGGCAAAAAATTTTATGAATTTCATACCAAAAGCACCCCGTATCCTGTGATTTATGAATGGCATCATAGGATGCGGGGTGAGAATGCATCTCTTTTACACGTGACTTTCTACGTTCGTGAAAATTCTAGAACCGGTTACGGTACTCGCTCGCAGCAGCACCGGTGCGGAAGGCACGAATATTGTGGGCGATCAGTTCCTCCGGATTTACGGGGCGACCACCGGCGGCATGCGGGGTAATCACGATATTCTTCGCATCCCACAGGGGCGAATCGGAGGGGGAGCGGTTCGGTTGCCGTCACGTCCAGTGCCGCACCCGCAATCGAGCCGGAGTTCAGGGCGGCGACGAGTGCATCCTCATCGACAGTGGTACCGCGCCCCACGTTAATCAGGTAGGCGCGCTTGGGCAGCAGCTGCAGCTTATGGGCATCGAGCGCCTTGAAGGTCGAATCGCTGGTGGGAAGCACCATCACGAGAATATCCGTAGTTGGCAGGTATTCGTCGATCTGTTCGGTAGCAATCACCGGGAAACCGGAGCGCTCCCCCGCGCTCTGCGCAACGCCGGTTACGTTCGCGCCGAAAGCCTTGAAGAGCCGCGCGGTCTCTTGACCAATCGAGCCGAAGCCCCACACGAGCACATTGGCATCAAGCAAGGTGGTGATCTGGTCTTTCGGGTGAAGTTCCTGCGCGCCGCCGAGCTCCTCAGCCCAACGATGCTCGACCGTTGCCTGCGCCAGCGTCGGCAGGAAGCGTACAAAGTTCAGGGTCAGCGCGAGCGCATGTTCCGCAACGGTCTTCGAGTGCAGACCCACACCTGCACAGATGGCGGCATCTGGGGTGAATCCCGCCGCGCGCACCGCATCCGGCCCCGCAAGAAGCGCCTGAATAAGCCCCACATTTTTCATGCGGCGAGCGGAATCCGCGAGCTGATCGGCGGTATTCGCCCAAGCAATCAGAACTTCGGCATCGGTATCTTCCTCGGCAATAGGTTCCGTGGGGTTGTAATGCCGCACGGTATCGCCGGGTTCAAGCCCTAGTTTCTCTTCGTCGAGCGTAATTGAGGTAGGGATCAGAATCTTCATGGGTCCTCCTGTGGATGGTGCATGCGGGTTGGCGTTCAGCGACGAAGGTGACCTGCATCCCGTGTGAGGGGGTTAACAGTTATTCCCCTCCAGCATAGCGTGAGAGGGGAATAACTGTATAGGGTTACCTAAGAAGCCGTTAGGGCTTGGTGCCGCGCGAAGGTTCGCCGGTTTCCTTTCGGCCCTGAACGTGCTGCTCGGTTTTCGCCGGTGCATCGGATGCACTACCGGCAAGTTCCGGGTCAATCACGGTATGCGCTTCACCCTGCATTTTCTTCAGGCATTCGGCATCTTTCGCCGCCATTTCGGGCGTGATTACCTCAATGGCACCGGTTGCCGAACGCGCCACATCGGTAGTGGTGTGCGTTTCGATAGTGGTGGCGAGCGCATCCTCACGAATGAAGAGAAGCAGAAGCGCGGAGATTAGTCCGAGCGGTGCCAGGTAGAGAAAAAGCGGGATTAGGGCATCATTGTAGGCGTTCACGATAATGCCGTGAATCGGCTCGGGAATCCGGCTGACGAGCTCGGGAGTCAGGGAGGAGGTTCCGTGTTCCCCCGCCGAGGCTACTGCTTGCGCGGGCATGCGTTCACTGAGCAGGCTGCTCAGGCGTGAGGTAAACAGGCCGCCCACGAGCGATGCACCCACGGTTGAGCCGACCTGGCGGAAGAAGTTGTTTGCCGCGGTGGCTGTTCCGACGACGGTGACGGGGAAGGCGTTTTGCACGATGAGGGTGAGGAACTGCATCGACATGCCTAGGCCCGCACCCATGACCGCCATGTAGCTGCAGAAGATCCAGGTGGGGGTGCTCGGGGTGATGGTGGAGATTAGGTAGAGCCCGAGTGCCACGAGTGCGGTACCGGTGACCACATATGCCTTGTATTTGCCGCGTGCGGAGACCAGCCGCCCGGTAATAATGGAGACCACAAGCAGGGCACCCATGAGGGGAATCATGAGCAGACCCGCCACGGTTGCGCTCACGCCCAGGGACATTTGCAGGTAGGTGGGGATGTACTCGACGGCACCGAACATGGCAACACCGAGGGAGAGAGAGGCGCCCAGGGTGAGCAGGAAGTTGCGGTTGGTGAAGAGGTACATGGGCATGATCGGCTCTGCGGCGCGGTTTTCAACCGGAATGAAGATCAGGGCCGCGACGGCGGATGCGATGAGAAGCCCAATAATCTGCGGGGAGTTCCAGGCGTACTGATTGCCGCCCCAGATGGTGGCGAGCACGAGCGCGCTGGTTCCAGCCATGAGAATAATACTGCCCAGATAGTCGATCTGCCGCTTTTCGCGGTCTTTGAGCGCGGTGTGTGGGAGCAGGAAAATGACGGCAAAGATTGCCAGTACGGCAAGCGGCAGGTTGAGCCAGAATGCCCAACGCCAGCCGGGTCCCTCGGTGATCCACCCGCCGATGAGCGGCCCGGCGACCGAGGAGAAGGCGAAGACACCGCCGATAATACCCATGTATTTACCGCGTTCGCGGGCGGGGATCACGTCTGCGACCACGGATTGGGAGAGAATCATGAGGCCGCCACCGCCGACTCCCTGGAGCGCGCGGGCGACGATCAGCCAGGTCATATCGGAGCGAGCGCGCCGATGATAGATCCCGTCATGAAGGAGAGGATGGCAAAAATCAGGAAGGGTTTACGCCCGAACTGGTCGGAGAGTTTGCCGTACACCGGCATGGTGATGGTGGAGAGCAAGATGAAGGTGGCAATTACCCAGCTCATATGCTCCACGCCATGCAGTTCGCCCACAATGGTCGGCAGTGAGGGTGCGAGGATGGTTTGGTTCAGTGCCGACATGAGCATCACGATGACCAAGCCGGAGAACATGAGCGCTATTTGATGTTTTTTAGCTTCAGCCGTGGTGGCTTCAGCGGTTTTGTCTGAGTGCGACGTCATTCCTAGTTTTCCTTCAGCAGGGCTTGAAAAGTTTTGACGGTGTTGTGGATGCGCCGCTCAACCTCGTCTTCGTCGGCAATATCCTTGGCGAAGTGCAGTTGCCGCAGCACCGCGGATGCGAGCTGGACCGTGGCACGGGTGCGTTCTTCGGCAGTTTCTGTCAGCGGCATATTTTCGGGGCGGGTTATCAAAGGGCCGCGCCTTCCTGCGGCGTTAAAGGCATCCCAATCGACGGTATTGAGATAGTCAATGAGCACCTGTTCGCAGTTGATATGGTGTACCTTCAGCCGGTGCCTAAATTCGGGGAATTCGTCGATGCGCTCCCGGAATTTGCGTGATCGGCAAAGTTGAAGCTGTGCCGCACGATGTACAGCAGCAGATGGGTGATACGTACGATGAGGTTGTCGTTTTCGTGCGCCCGGTCGCTGGCGAGCAGGTCGTCGGTGATGGCGGGGGCGCGCAGGCCGAGCACCGCATCCTCTTTGGTTCCGAAGTAGTTGAAGAAGGTGCGGGGCGAGATTCCGGCTTCCGCCGCGATGTCTTCGACGGTGCTGCCGCGCATGCCGTGCTGGCGGGCTAAGCGCAGGGCGGTTTCGTGAATGTTCACCCAGGTGCGTTCGCGGCGGCGTTCACGCAGGCTTGTCTCGGTGCGACTCGGCTCAGGTTTTTGCATAACTGCAATTATTGCATTTCTGCATTTTTTGCACAACTGCACTATGCAGGCGACGCGGCGTGTCCTGTCTCTCCCCCACAGAAGACAAGATGCTAGGCATAATAATAAGGTGAACTTTTTTTCACCCGGATACCTCGACTTCCTACCCGATTGGCTCAGGATTATTCTGTTCTTCGCAGACCTGAGCATCCGTGTGCTGTCCCTATTCTGGCTGCCCTACAACCGCAAGCCCGTGGTCGCACTCGGCTGGCTCATGGCTATCTTCTTCATCCCGTTCATCGGGTTCCTAGCCTTCCTGATTTTCGGGTCCTCTCATCTTCCGCAATACCGGCGTGCCCGGCAGCACGCCATGAACGACCTGATCCGCGAGACCACCGGCGGCACCCCGCAGCTCACCGACTCCGACGGGCTCAACGAAGCAACCCTGGTCGCCAGCCAACTCAACTACAAGCTCGGTTCGCTCCCCCTCGTCGGCGGAAACTCCTTCACCCTGCATAACGACAACCACGAAGCCATGCGCATCATGGCGCAGGAAGTCAACAAAGCCCAGCGGTACGTTCACTTCGAGTTCTACATCACCGCCTACGACGAAGCCTCCAAAATACTCTGGGATGCCCTCTTCGCCGCCCAAAAACGTGGCGTGCGGGTGCGCGTGCTCATCGACCATATCGGCTCGCGCAAATACCCCTCATACCGGCAGCTGACAAAAATGCTCAACGAATCGGGTATCGAATGGCGCCTGATGCTGCCCATCAAACCCTGGCGACTGCAATGGCAGCGCCCCGACCTTCGCAACCATCGTAAAGTCCTTGTGATCGACGGCGCAGTGGCTTTCTCAGGCTCGCAAAACGCCATTCACCGCTCCTACGACCTCAAAGAAAACGTGCGTAAAGGTCTGGAGTGGAAAGACCTCACCTTCTCATGCACCGGTCCCATCGTCGAAGAGCTCAACGCGGTATTCGTCTCCGACTGGTACTCCGAAACAACCAGCTGATCCTCGAAGAAATTGAGGCGAAAATCCCCTACGTTCCAGGATCGATGCGCGCCCAAGTGGTTCCCTCCGGACCCGGGTTCGAGACGGAAAACAACCTGCGCCTAATCAACTACATGATCTACAACGCAGAAAAACGCATCACCATCTGCTCACCCTACTTTGTACCCGACGAAACCCTGCTGCAGGCACTCACCAACGCAGCATTCTCAGGCATCGAAACCACCGTGATCGTCTGCGAAAAAGGCGACCAGTTCCTCCCCAATATGGCGCAGCGCTCCTACTACGAGACGCTGCTGCAATCCGGGGTGCGCATTCTGCAATACCCCAGCCCCACGGTACTGCATTCCAAGTTCATGTACGTAGATGACGAAATGGCGTTTATCGGCTCCTCGAATATGGACCCCCGCTCATTCTCGCTCAACCTCGAAGTATCAACCTTTATCGCAGACGCCGCTATGGTGGATGCGCTCGCCGACGTTGCGCGAACCTACGAAAGTATCTGCACGGAACTGCGTTACGGCCCGTGGTCCTCACGCCCACAGCGCATTAAAGTCACCGAAAATATCTGCCGACTTTGGTCATCGCTTTTGTAAAACGTGGTCTGGAAACGCCCGTAACATGAGGGAGTTCGGCATGACCGCACTCTCGAAGCGGTACCTGCAGCTGTGGTGATGACCGCGTGCAAGTGCGCCTTCTGAGGCTTCTGAAAGACCAGCTGACATGCGGTTTTATACCGATTCGCCATATCCGCGAAGTTTTCCCCGCGAATGCAGAAAACGCACGATCGCCCGCACCCGTCGCGGACGCATCGCGCGTCGTCCATTTCTACCCAAAAATATAGTATATAGCCTATCGCCACATGCGATTTCCCGTGTGTATCGCCGAGGGTTTAATCTGCAGCCACTCCGGACTGGGCAGCCGCACGGCCTTCTTACACCCAGACAGAGCCGTGATAATCGACTCGCACCGGCGGTTGAACTCAACCGTATGCCGCTTATCCACGATCTGTCCCGGAAAATGGCGGTGCATCTTCGACACCGAATCGCTGCTCTCCTGCAGACCGTGCCCGGTATGGCCCGGCACATGCTTCACAATCACCCGATGCGCCCGAATAGCCGCGGTCAGCTGCTCCATCTCGGCGATAACCCGGGCATCCTGCACACCCTCACGCACCCAATAATCGAAAGCCCAACGGCTGTGCGCCAGCCGCAGAAGAAAGGTCAGCGCGCCCAAGGAATCAGTGTTAATAATCAGGCGGCGACCGCCGTGATAAAACACGTGAAACGCCGCGAGCATCGCCGAAAGCTCACCGGTCATAATATTCACGGCATCATAATGGGTGTGAAAATAAAAGCCGTCCTCGCTCACCCCGGCAATGCCCATGCGCCCACCGCGCAAATACTTCTTATTGTGGGTGGCGCGAAAGGAACAATCGGTGAACACGTTATAGTCCACGAGCTGATTTTCGGGAACCTCTGCCAGCGTATCAGCGATCATCTGTTCGGTCAGCTGCTCGGCACGATCCTGAAAATAGCGCATCGTCTCGGCGGCATCCGTACCGGCAAGACGCACATGAACCTCACCCAGCGAATGGTTATCGTACGGGTCAAGCACCTTCTCAAACGCCCGGTACTCCATCGCCTTCTTAAGCTGCTCACAATTACGAAAAAGAAGCTTTAAATCGTGCCGGTCGGCGGCAACCGTCACCAGATGGTGCGTATAGTCCGAAGGAATAACATCCCAGGCATTAAGCACAATACGCCCCAAAGTCTTCGGGTGCACCACATCGCACGGGTCAAGAAGCGAATGCATACACGATTCAACCACCGGCTCCTGGTTAATAACGATGCGCTCACCGTTTTCACGCGAAATATAGACAAGAGCTGTGAGGGTGCTGTAACAGTATCCCTTGGTCTTACGGGTGTATTCGGCAACTGCAATCACAGCCACGCCCCGAGTTGTATAGCCCGCCGGGTATGAGGTGCTGTAGTCGGGCGCCTCCCAGGTTAGGGTGCACCGTTTAATATGAGCCGGTGAGAATCCCACGTGTGTACACCCCCTTGCCGCATAGTCTCCTTCTTTCGTGTAGTGAGGAATTGTTCCACTATCTTTTATATGCCCGCCGGTGTCTGTGCGCAAACGTTGAACAGGTTATTTTACAGTCAGCGAAGAACCTTAAAAAGGGAAGCTAAAACCGTTTCTTGGCGGGAATCATGTACGGTGAATGGGAGGTTCTGCCCCGCTCTGGCGCGCATCTGTGCGACGGTGTAGGGTTGGAGTTATCCGGTATATCTAATTAAGTAAGGAGCGCCCCATGATTGGTGTTTATGCAGGTGTTTCGGTCAAGCCCGAGCACGTTGAAGAGTTCCTGGCATCCGTCCCCGCTCTCGTCGAGGCATCGCGCAAGGATGCGGGCAATATCAGCTACGATTTTGGTCCCGCCGCCGGTGAGACCCCTGCGGGTGAACCGCGCGCCTTCGCGTTTATTGAGCGTTGGGAGTCACAGCAGGCACTCGAAGCACATATGGCGACCGAGCATTTCGGTGCCGCTGTGAAAACCTGGGAGCCGCTGCTCGCCGCAGAGCTGGACGTGCGCATCTTCGAGATGTAGCGTCTGCTTTCCCTGTTCTCCTCTGCTAAAAAGAGCCTTTATTTGAATAAAGAGGGTTTTTCGCCGCTTTATTCACATAAAGGCTCTTTTTATACTCGGTCAATAGGCGACTAGATTCCCTCTGGGAGGATGCGCACCCCGCCCTTGTCGGCAGAGGCGGCCAGCATCCCGTAGACCTTCAGCGCATTCGAGACCTGACGTTCGCGCGGCTTAGTGGGCTTCCACGGGAGGGCGCCCTTCGCCTTGCGCCGCGCCTCCAAAACCTCGTCCGGCACATTCGCCCGCAGGATGCGGTTGTGTACGTCGATCTCGATCTCGTCGCCGGTTTCCAGCAGGCCGATAGCACCACCGGCGGCAGCCTCCGGCGAAACGTGGCCAATCGAAATGCCCGAAGTACCGCCCGAGAAACGCCCGTCGGTAATGAGTGCGCAGCTTTTACCCAAGCCCAGACCCTTCAGGTACGAGGTGGGGTACAGCATCTCCTGCATGCCGGGACCGCCCTTCGGGCCCTCATACTGAATCACCACAATATCGCCGGGTTTCACGTGCTTCGACAGAATCTCAAACACGGCTTCATCCTGCGACTCAACCACGAATGCCTTACCCACGAAGTGGAAAAGTTCTTCATCAATACCGGCGGATTTGATGATCGCACCGTTCTGGGCGATATTACCGCGCAGAACCGCCAGACCGCCGTCTTTCGTATAAGCATGCTCCACAGCGCGAATGCACCCATTTTCGGCATCCGTCTCATGTGATTCGTACTTGTTCGCGGTCGAGAACGCCTGCGTGGTGCGCACCCCGCCGGGTGCCGCAAGAAACAGTTCGTGAGCCTGCTCGCTCGCAGTACCGGAACGAATATCCCATTCGGCAAGCCATTCATCCAGCGAATCCGCATGAACAGAATGAACGTTCTTGTGCAGCAGCCCGGCACGGTTCAGCTCACCCAGCAGCGCGGGGATACCACCCGCACGGTGCACATGCTCAATGTGATACTTCGTAGAGTTCGGCGCAACCTTCGCCAGACAGGGCACATGGCGCGAAATACGGTCGATATCGTCCAGCGTGAAGTCAGCGCCGGCCTCATGCGCAATAGCTAGGGAGTGCAACACGGTATTGGTGGAACCGCCCATAGCCACATCCAGCGCCATAGCGTTCTCAAAGGCTTCCTTGGTGGCGATCGAACGGGGCAGAACTGACTCGTCATCCTGCTCGTAGTAGCGCTTCGCCAGACCAACAATGCGCTTACCCGCCTGCAAAAACAGCTCTTTACGCGCGATCTGGGTCGCAAGCGTGGTACCGTTGCCGGGCAACGCCAGACCAATCGCCTCGTTCAGGCAGTTCATGGAGTTTGCGGTAAACATACCCGCGCATGAACCACACGTGGGGCAGGCGTTCTTCTCGATCTGGGCGAGCGCGGTATCGCTCACGGAATCGTCCACCGCCATGACCATCGCATCCACCAGATCCAGGCGGTGCTCCACAACGCCTTCAACGCCCTCGCCGGATTCCATAGGGCCGCCCGATACAAAAATTGTGGGGATATTCAGGCGCATCGCCGCCAAGAGCATACCGGGGGTGATCTTGTCGCAGTTCGAGATACATACGAGCGCATCCGCGCGGTGAGCGTTCACCATGTATTCGACCGAGTCGGCAATGAGGTCGCGTGAGGGCAGGGAATAGAGCATGCCGTCGTGGCCCATCGCAATGCCGTCATCAACCGCAATGGTGTTGAATTCTTTCGCCACGCCGCCAGCCTCACGAATAGCGCCAGCCACTAGGTCGCCCATATTTTTCAGGTGCACGTGACCGGGTACGAACTGGGTGTAAGAGTTGGCAATCGCAATAATCGGTTTGCCGAAATCATCATCACCCATGCCGGTTGCGCGCCATAGAGCGCGGGCACCCGCCATATTGCGACCGTGAGTTGAGGTGCGTGAGCGTAATTCGGGCATGTCTTTACCTTCCGTTGTGATGCATCTATAGATTCTACGCGCAGGCGTGCGCCCAATCATCGAAGGGTTACTTTGGTTTCATATATTGGCATGCCGTGATGCTTGGTCATGAGCTGTGCCTGTGGCGCGCCGAAGGGTGAGTGTGGATGCGGCGCGCACCTTATGCCGCGGGGCGGGCAAGGATGCCGGATCTGCGGCAGATTTGCCCCCTTGAGAATATATCCCCGTGCAGCGTGGAATGAGTCTATTATGCCCCCTATGCTGGTGGGTAAGAACTCCCGCCGCGTGATTTGCGCCAACTAGCGAACAAACGCTACGCAAGCGCACGAAGACTCGTACGGCCGCCACCCCTTTATCTTCTCCATTGGATGTATCTTCTATGTCTCGCTCCCCCGCACAGTTCCGCAGCACCGTGATCTACCAAATCTACCCGAAGTCATTCTATTCCGCGCACGGTCGGCCAACCGGCGATATTCGCGGCATTATCGAGAAGGTGCCCTATGTGGCATCGCTGGGGATGGGCATGGTGTGGTTCAACCCGTTCTTCGCCTCGCCCCAGCACGATAACGGCTACGACATTTCCGACTACTACGCCATTAACCCCGAGCTGGGCACGATGGAGGACGTCGAGGAGATGATCGCCGCTTTCGGGGAGCACGGCATCGGGGTCATGTTCGATATGGTGCTCAACCATGTTTCGACCGAGCACGAGTGGTTTAGGCGGGCACAGGCGGGCGAGCGCGAGTACTGGGATTATTTCTATCTTCACCCGGGGCGGGTTCAGTCTGACGGCACGGTGGTTCCGCCCACGAACTGGGAGTCGAAATTTGGCGGTTCAGCCTGGGAACCTTTCACCGATACGGCGGGTGAGGTTTATCGGGACGAATCGGGGGCACCGCTGTACTATCTGCACCTTTACGACGTCACACAGGCTGATCTGAACTGGTACAACCCCGCCGTGCGTGAGGAACTCTATAAGGTCGTCAATTTCTGGTATGACAAGGGTGTTCGCGGGTTCCGCTTCGATGTCATTAACGTGATCGGCAAGTCCGAGGAGCTTGAGGATGCACCCGCCGGGGTTGTCGATAAGACCCTGTATACCGACACGCCCATCGTGCATACGCGTCTGCGGGAGCTGAACCGCGCATCTTTCGGGCGGTATGGGGATACCGTGACCGTGGGTGAAATGTCTTCGACGAGCATCGAGAACTGCGTGGGCTACTCAAACCCTGAGAACCGCGAGCTCGATATGGTGTTTAGTTTTCACCATCTGAAGGTGGATTATGAGGACGGCGAGAAGTGGTCGAAGGTGCCGTTCCGCTTTGCTGAGCTGAAGGGGCTGCTCAACGATTGGGCGCTGGGCATGCAGGCGGGCGGCGGGTGGAATGCGCTGTTTTGGAATAATCATGATCAGCCCCGCGCACTCAACCGTTTTGGTGACGTTCAGCGGTACCGGGCGGAATCTGCGACCATGCTGGCGACCGTGATTCACCTGCTGCGCGGCACACCCTATATTTATCAGGGCGAAGAGATCGGCATGATTGACCCGGTGTATTCTTCGATTGACGACTACGTGGATGTTGAGGCTCATAACGCTTTTAAGACCCTGCGTGCGCGGGGTCTCTCGGAGGGCGAGGCGCTTGAGGTTGTGCGCGCCAAGGCACGGGATAACTCGCGTGTTCCCATGCAGTGGGAGTCTGGTTCCGGTGGGGATTACGGCACTGTTGGTTTTGGTACCGCTGACCCCTGGCTGGCGCCCGCCCCCAGTGTGGATGCGGCAACCGGTGCGGGTATTTCGGTGGCGGATGAGGAACGTGACGGGGTGATTTTGCCGTACTATCGCGAGCTGATTCGCCTGCGCGGTCAGTACCCTGTGATTTCTGAGGGCATTTACGCGCCCTATGCGCTCGACCATGAGCGGGTCTTCGGGTACCTGCGAGAACATATCGCCGAAGGAACGCGCACGCGGCTGCTGGTGCTCAATAATTTCTTTGGGGACGAGACGGCGGTACGTGTTCCCACCGAGTTCATGCCGGGCGAGGTTCTGGATGCGATCGCCAGCGCTGAAGGTTCGCGAACTCCGACGGAAGCGCAGTCTGCACGGGTGCTTTTATGTAATTACAAGAATCCGCTCGGTCAGATTAGCGGTATTTCCGGCCCCGATCCCCACGAGGTTGAGGTTACTCTGCGTCCCTACGAGTCACTGGCTCTGATCGTGGAATAGCCCATCGTTTCCTCTTAGCTCGCCAGATTAATTGCTCGGTTACCCACGCGGCTACACGGGCATTTACATATATGGTTACAAGCGCGAGCAGGTGGTTTTTGGTCCGAGCAGGTGTGATTTTCCTACCTGTTCGGCAAAAAACGACCTGCTCGCGGTTTACAAGGCGGTTAAAGTGGGAGCATGAGTTTTGATTACATGCCTTCCGAGACCTTCCAACGTGCCGACCTTGACTTGCTTCTGAGCGTGCGGGTTGACGTGGCTCAGGTGCCGGGCGGCGCATCCCAACGGCAGATTTTGGATGCAGTATGCACCTTCCTAGGGTCCCTCAATCGTGACGACTCCGCTGATGGGCGCGCGCTTGACCCGGATTTGGGGTTTGCGCGTCCCTACTATGCGGGCGGGTTTACGGTGGGCGTGGTGCCTGCATCCGGGCGGGACAGGGTTGCGCTCGCTGGGAGCCATGAGGGAGCACAGGCTGTTGGGTTAGGCAGGTTCAGCGAACCTTTGAAGGGTAAGGCTGGCTGGCGCATCGTGACGTCGGTGGTGGTCTCTAGCGCGGGCGAGGATGTGCTGGATTCCCTAGAGGCTGGCATCGAATACCTGACGGATGCACTCGGTAACCTGCGGATAGGCCTCTCCCTCACGGAACTCCCGGTCGCTTAGACTCCTCTCCGTTCATCTCCACAACCGGATATTCTCTGAACACCAGAACCTAGCGGCGTTCAGAACCCAACAAAGAAGAAAGGCTACAACAGCCCCTTATCCTTGAGCCAGTTTGCCGCTGCCGTGGATGGGTCCAGTTTCTTATCGCCGGATACCTCGTCATTGAGCGAGCGTAAATCGTCGGTCGTCAGCACCGCACTGATGCGGTTCAGTACCGCCTGCGCATCCTCGGGTACCCGTTTGGTGTTGATAATGGGGAGTACCTGCTGCGCCGGAATCATGTTTCGGGTCTTCGAGCATCACAAAATTGTTCTGCGTAATTGCCGGGGTGGTCGAGTACAAATCTACAACCTGCACGGTGTTATCTTGCAGGGCTTTGACGGTGAGTGCCCCTCCCCCGTCCGCAAGCGAGACGAATTCCGCCGGAACGCACCCGTACTTATCTTTGAGCCCCGGAATTCCGTAGGCGCGTTCGGCAAATTCGGGAGCGGCACCAATCTTCAGTTCGGTACAGACCTTCGCCATATCATCCAGGGTGTGCAGATTGTATTTTTGGGCGGTCTGCTGGGTGACGACTAAGGTATCTTTATTTTCCGCCTGCGAGGCGTCCAGAGCCTTGAGGTTGTCCTGAAGCACCCCACCGAGCGCCTGCAGAATCTCTTGTTTAGTCTGCGCTGTGGAATTCTCGTCAAGATACAACAGCAGGTTGCCCGAGTATTCGGGAACCACGTCGATAGCCCGGAGGTAAGCGCCCCCAGGTAGGCTTCACGCGCGCCAATCCCCAGCTGGGTGCTCGATTTAAACCCGTTTTTATTTAGCGCTTGGGAGTATATTTCGGCGAGAATCTGCGACTCTGCGAACGCTGCTGACCCCACAATAATGCCGTCGTGTTCACCGCCGAAAACATTTTCGCCGCTCAGCCCGCAGGCACTCAGCACTCCTAACGTCCCGAAGGCACCGAGGACACCCAATGCCCGCCGCCTGGTAACGCCGCATGCCATTCCAGTCTCCGCCGTTCCATGGTTTTTCGCGCTCTTTCCGGAAAGAAAAGAACGATCGTTCGTGTTTCGGCGATGCGCCAGGCTCATGCGTGCGCCCCTTCCGTGTGCGAGTTTGCCGCATCCAGTGAGCTCTCGTGTTTCGGTTGCCCAGCACGTGTGGATGCGCCGCCGCGCCCGCTTCCACCCCGCAAGGGCACGGGGGTCACGGCCCGCTGCGCTAGGGCCATGAGCGCATCCACCACAAGGGCGAGTACCGCTACCAGCAGGGTTGCCACGAGCATACGCGGATAGTCCCGCACCGCGAGCCCATCGAAAAGGTACCGGCCCAGGTTATTCCCATTAATGTAGGCGGCGATAGTCGCGGTCGCGATCACCTGCAGCACCGCGCTGCGCAGACCGCCCATAAACACCGGAAGACCCAGAGGAATCTCAACCCGGCGAAGAATCTGCCCTTCGGTCATGCCTTGGGCGCGTGCCGCATCAACCACATCCGGGTCAATCCCGGTCACGGCTTCGAGGGTGTGCGCCAGTAGGGGCGCCACCGCGATAATCACGAGCACCACGAGCGGAGGAATCGCGTTAACCCCAAACCAGAGAGCCAACAGGGTCAGCAGACCCAGGGCGGGCAGGGCGCGTAAAGCGGCGGTAAACCCCAGCAGAGCGTGCCCGCCGCGGCGAGTATGCCCAGCCCACAGACCAAAGGCACGGCAATCACTAGGGCAATCGCAACCGCAAACACGGTGATGCCCAGATGCTCAATGGTGCGCGCAAGAATGCCCTGAGGCCCTTGCCAGTTGGTGCCATCACCCAGAAAAGCGAAGGTGCGTTCTATAACATTCATGCGGTCCTCCAGGCGGTCAGGCGCCGTGCCGTGAGGGCAAGAAGCGCATCGGCGAGGTAGGCGAGGGCAGCACTGAGCACCACGCCCGTGATAAGTTCGGCAGGGATACTACGCGCTAGTCCGTCGGTAAAAAGCGTGCCGAGCGAAGAAACACCAATAACCGCGCCCACGGAAACCATTGCAATATTCGCCACCGTCGCCACGCGGATACCGGCAAAAAGCACGGGCAAAGCGAGCGGTAATTCCACCGTGAAAAACGCACGAGCCGGGGTGTACCCCAGGGCGCGCGATGACTCCACTACGTGCTCGGGAACCGCGTTAAAAGCGTCTACCCCGGAACGCACCATCAGCGCCATCGTGTAGATCGTGAGCGCCACGAGCACGTTCACCGGCGAAATAATGCTGGTTCCTAGAATCAGCGGCATGAGCACGAAGAGCGCAATCGACGGGATTGTGTGTGTAGAGCAGCCCGAAGCCGTGCACCAGGGCGTGCGCACCACTCCGGTAGGTTTTCGCGCCGCCTTCCCGCGCGCGGCGGCGGCTCGCATACCGCGCCACCGGAATCGACAGGGCGGTCCCCACAAGTACCGGAATAATGCCCTGGTACAGGTGATTGAGGGTCAAATCAAGGACGCGCTGGATGTTATTTCCCAACCAGTCCCAGTGCATCGAATCTGCCAGCAACAGGTTCATACTATCCCCGCCCAGAGGTCGATGCGGCGCCCTCGCCCGATGCTGCGGCTTCGCGTGTGCGGCGGTAGCGTTCGCGGCGAATATACCGCACCTGGCGCATCACATCGGCAGGTAGAAGGGCACCCACGGACTGGCTAACGAAAGATTCCACAAAATCGTTGGCGGGATTCGTCAGGATCTCTTCGGGAGCGCCATATTGGGCGAGCTTGCCGCCGGGGGCGAAGACCGCAATATTATCGCCGAGGAATAGGGCCTCATCAATATCGTGGGTTACGAAAACAATGGTCTTATGTAGCTCGCCCTGCAGGCGCAAAAGTTCTTCCTGCAGTTCGGTGCGCACGATCGGATCGACCGCAGAAAATGGCTCGTCCATGAGCAGAATGGAGGCATCCGCCGCGAGCGCCCGCGCGACTCCCACGCGTTGGGCCTGCCCGCCGGAAAGCTGAGCCGGGTAGCGCTGCGCTAAGGACGCATCCAAACCCACGGTGCCCAGAAGGTCAAGAGCGCGTTCTTTCGCCTGCGATTTGGAGGTGCCGTTCAACAGGGGCACGGTCATAACGTTCTCAAGCACGGTACGATGCGGCAGCAGCCCGCCGCTTTGCATGACGTACCCGATGGATCGACGCAGCTTGTAGGGGTCTTGATCTGCAATATTTTGCCCGCCGATAGTGACTGCGCCTTCCTGCGGCTCTACCATGCGGTTGATCATGCGCAGGGTGGTGGTTTTACCGCATCCTGAGGAACCGACGAAAACGGTGGTTTCACCGGCGGGGATGCTCAGAGTCAGGTTATTGACCACGGTGTTAGCGCCGTAGCGTTTGGTGACCTGGGAGAATTCGATTCCCGCAGTGCGTGTTGCCTGCGCGGAGTTCGACGGTATGGTGTCTTGGGGAGTGGATGCTGGCATTCGATCTCTTCCGTATGCGCCGGTTTGCCGCCGTGTGTAAAGGTGTTGTCCAAATAACACAACGTCTCCACCCTAACGGAAATTCCAAGAAATTGAAACGAACCGGCGTGTTTACCGCTCTGCCAGCTGCTACTCTCCTCTCCTCCGGTGTAAAAAGAGCCTCGAAGTCAAGAAAGCGGCGAAAAATACTCTTGCTTGAAATCAAGGCTCCTTTAGCAGAAAAGGATGCGGGCGCACAAAATATAATGCACAAGACATAGAATACGCAGGCTTGAGAGCAGGGCGCGGTTAAAGAAAAAATCCGCCCCCACTGTAGAAGCCTGGAGGGCGGATTGTGGCTCCGACCGGCGTCGATCCGGTGACCTTACGATTTTCAGTCGCACGCTCTACCAACTGAGCTACAGAGCCTTGCGCATCGAAGCAGATACGCAACGACCGCGTCTTCGTGATGAATTTCTTCACCTGAATCACGCGGCCAGAGCGACCCCGACGGGACTTGAACCCGCGACCTCCGCCGTGACAGGGCGGCGCGCTAACCAACTGCGCTACGGGGCCTTGTTGGATTCGGCAGGGGTATAATCTGCTTCTTCAACATGGCTTTGCAAATCTGAGGATTTGCAAGTACCCCCAACGGGATTTGAACCCGTGCTACCGCCGTGAAAGGGCGGCGTCCTAGGCCGCTAGACGATGGGGGCCCAGTCGATGCGAACGGGTTCTTTTCATCCCGTCGTTCGAACCTCAACTAGTCTATGACAGATTTTTAAGCCGTGCAAGCCGGATTCTTCAAAAACTTCTTCATACCCGCCGCACTCCCCCTTCTAAGATACCCTGCTCACCTACATAGTTACTAGTCAGAACGTATTTTATAGTCACCAGAAATTTCTCAAAATTTTTCTGAATAACCCCCGCAAACAGCACGAAATGACCGGGTAAGCGCCGCGCATCCCCTACACAGGTTCAGCAAAAAGGCGTAGAATATGCCGCGCGCACGCGCACACCATGATTTTGATACAAGAAATCCCCGCCGGTTTCGGGCTGTGCCGAAGACCCGGCGGGGATTCTTCATTGCGGCTCATGTACCGCAGAAAATCGCTGCGTACAGCTATTACTCGCCGCGCGAAATACGAATCATCTCATCACGGTCAACAACCTTCACACGCTCACGTGGCTCGCCCTTCGCATCCTGTGATGCTGCACCGAGCGCCTTTTCGTGATCGTCCAGACGGTGCCAGCCTTCCCAGGTGGTATAGCGAATGCCCTTAGAATCCAGGTAATCGCTGAAGGTGTCAGCATCTGGTTCGGGAGCGGTGTACAGGTTCTCGCGGTCCTCCAACAGGTGGGTGATGGTTTCAAGCGCATCGCCCTTTGTGGAGCCGATCAGACCCACCGGTCCGCGCTTAATCCACCCGGTAGCGTACAGGCCGGGCACGTGCTCGCCGTTTTCATCGACCACACGGCCCTCAACGTTAGTAATCACGCCCTTATCAGCGTCATAGCCAACCTCGGGCAGCTCAGATCCGAAGTAGCCAATCGCGCGGTACACGGCCTGCACGGGGTAGTCCACGAACTCGCCGGTGCCCTCAATACCGCCCTGACCGTCAAGCCTATTGCGTTCCATGCGGATGCCCACAACCTTGCCGTCCTCGCCCAGAATCTCGTGCGGGGACTGCAGGAAATGCAGGTGCAGACGGCGCGATGCGGTCTGCTCGCCCTCCTCCTGGTCGGTAAGCCAGGTAGTGAGGGTCTTCATCATGGTCTTAACCTGGTTATTAGTCTGAATAGCCTCATCCGAAGCCTCGTCGAACTCGAAGTCCTCTTCGTAGAGCACAATATCGACATCGCGGGAATGAGAGAGCTCGCGCAACTCCAGGGGGGTGAACTTGATCTGCGCGGGGCCGCGGCGGCCAAAGACGTGCACATCGGTCACGGGCGAAGATTTCAGCCCCTCGTACACATTCTCGGGAATTTCGGTGACGAGCAGATCATCGGCGTGCTTGGAGAGCACACGCGCAATATCCAACGCCACGTTGCCGTTACCAAGCACCGCGATTTCCTTCGCGTTCAGCGGCCAGGTGCGCGGGTAATCGGGGTGACCGTCATACCACGAGACGAAGTCGGCGGCACCATAGGAACCGTCCAGGTCGATGCCCTTAATAGGTAGGGGTGCATCGTGAATAGCGCCGGTCGCGAAGATAATGGCGTCGTAGTGCTCGCGCAGGTCAGCAAGGTTCAAATCCTTACCGTATTCGACATTGCCGAAGAATCGAATATCACCGCGGTCAAGTACCTTGTGCAGGGCGGTGATAATGCCCTTGATGCGCGGGTGATCGGGTGCCACACCGTAGCGAATGAGCCCAAAGGGCGCGGGGTAACGATCAAATGTCGATAGAAACCTCAACGGCTCCAGAACGTACTTCCTCAGATTTGGTGAGCAGATCGGCAGCGTAGATACCCGCAGGACCCGCACCGATGACGGCAACGCGCAACGGGCGTGCAGCTTCAGACACGTATTTTTCCTTTCAAAGTTCACCCATAGGGCGAGCTTAGCCTTAACATCCTTGCTTATTTTAGCGGTCATGCCTGAGCAAACGCAGGAAACATGAGCTGAACCACTCAAAAGACACATTTTTCATGTTTTTACCCCAGGTTTTGAGGTCTCATCATAAATATTCCTGTCATGACTTCAGAATATGTGCGCGAGCACAAAATTTGTCACCTGCGTTATGAAGAGCACAATAAAACCCACCGATGCAGTCTCGGTGGGTTTTTCTCATTCCGTCTTCCCGCATTGCCCGCTCTTATTACCCCGCGAGCAGGTGGTTTTTGGCACGAGCAGATAGGAAAATCCTACCTGCTCGCGGAATGAATAGGGGTTAGACCGCGTGGAATTCCACAACTAATTCTTCGCGCTCGCCAAAACGCACAAGGTGACGCTCCAGCACGCCTGCAAGGTTCTGTGCTTTCTCGTCGTCTTCGGCGCGAACCTCCATGATGAGCGCATGGTTCGCATCATCGGCCACCAGATCGCCATACCCGCGAAAGATACCGTCGCGATTAAAGATTAAGCGCAATCCGCCAGGAATTTCCTCGGTGCTAATTTTGCGGCCCATATGTGAGCCAAGCTGTTTAATATAGCGCGCCGGGCGGTCGGTACTAACCGTGGAACGCTGACGAACGGGCAGAGATTCTGCGGCTGGATACTCACTCATAACAACCTTCTTCATGCTTCAGGATGCGCGCCCAGCGCCAATTCCCAGGCGGCACATATCATCCTTAGGTAACCCTATCTTAGCAATGTTGCGAGCGGGTGCCGACGGGGTTTCGCCTACAGCACGGATGGTGCCCTCACGGAAAACTTACCACCTAAAAGCGACCATCATTCGCACACGCAAAGAAGTAGCCTTTTACGGGTTATTCCCCCTAGAATGTTGTAGTAACAAGAGCGTCACGCCCCACGGCTGGCGCTTTTCTTATGCGCATCCCCAACCGGCGGTTGCGCGCCCTACGAGAGTATCTACGGATTTTCACGAATGTCTTCTGAGAACACCGCGGCTCCCCAGACGCCTAAACCCAGCAGTTCGGGCGGCACACTGGACCGTTACTTCAACATTACCGAGCGTGGCTCAACTATCAGCACCGAAATTCGCGGCGGTTTAGCGACCTTCTTCGCCATGAGTTATATTGTGGTGCTCAACCCGCTTATTCTCGGCCTCACGCCCGATTCATCCGGACGTTCCCTCGGCGTGCCGCAGGTTGCCGCCATGACCGCGCTTGTTGCAGGCGTGATGACCATTCTTCTAGGCGTTTACGCCAAACACCCCTTCGCGATGGCGGCGGGACTGGGCGTGAACGCACTATTGGCGACTACGATAGCCACGACTCCTAACCTCACCTGGCCGCAGATTATGGGGTTGGTCGTGTGGGCGGGCGTGCTCATGACCGCCCTCGTGCTGACCGGTTTCCGCACCGCCGTTTTCGACGCCGTGCCCGAAAGCCTGAAAACCGCAATCGTGGTGGGTATCGGGCTCTTTATCGCCTTTGTTGGGCTGGTGAACGCCGGAATTATTCGCCGTGCAGAGACCGGCTCAACCCCTGTCGTGTTCGGTGTTCACGGGCATCTGCTTGGCTGGCCCACTCTCGTGTTCATTGTGGGTTTGTTCCTGACCATTATTCTGTATGTTCGTCAGGTGCGCGGTGCTATTCTCTACGGCATGCTCGCATCCACGGCACTTTCGCTTATTCTGGAGGCGGTCGCCCCCTCCGGCAGCGTGCAGGCTAACCCACTTGGCTGGTCGCTCAATGTACCCACCTGGGACGGCAGCGGTTTTGGTCTGCCCGATTTTTCGCTTCTATTCTCCGCAGATCTTTTCGGCGCCTTCAGTTCTTTAGGGTGCAATGGCCTCAATTCTGCTGGTGTTTACCATCCTCATTTCGGCGTTTTTCGATGTGATGGGCTCCATCATGGGTATGGCAGTCGAAGCCGGTTCTATCGATGAAGACGGCAAGATCAAAGACATTGACCGTCTGCTTCTGGTAGATGCGCTAGGCGCGGTCGCCGGGGGCGGCACCTCAACCTCAACCAACCAGGTATTCGTGGAGTCGGCAACCGGTATTGGCGCGGGTGCCCGCACAGGTCTGGCAAATGTGGTGACAGGTGTGCTCTTCCTGGGCGCTATTTTCCTCTCCCCTGGTGACGATTGTCCCCTTTGAGGCGGTCGCCCCCGCAATGGTGTTCGTCGGGTTCCTGATGGTGCGCCAGGCGGTTAATGTTGATTGGAACGATCTTGCCCTGGGAATTTCGGCCTTCTTGACGATCGTCATCATGCCGCTGTCGTATTCGATTGCGCACGGTATTGGTGCCGGGTTTATTTCGTACACGGTTATCCGTGTGGCGACCGGTCGCGGACGCGAGGTGCACTGGCTCATGTACGTGGTTTCGGCGGTGTTTGCGGTGCATTTCGGAATGGGCCTGATTGAGGGGTGGATGCGTTAGAGCATCTTTCTCTCTCCCCCTCCCATCGTAAAAGAGCCTTGATCGTGAAAAACTTCAGTCACGATCAAGGCTCTTTTATCACCCACTTTTACCCCTAAAGGCGGATATACATCCCTCGCACCCCGCTAAAGACCTGAGAATTTCCTGTCAGTAGCGCATTGAGGGTTAAACGTCATAGAATAATGTGGTAACAAAAGCGTCACACCCACCATAAGGGTTGGGCGCTTTTTCTTATTGCGGCGCAAACCCGCGCACGCATCCCTACGAGAGTATCTACGGATTTTTCACGAATGTCTTCTGAGAACACCGCGGCTCCCCAGGCACACAAGCCCAACGCATCGGGCGGCGCACTGGACCGTTACTTCAAAATCACTGAACGAGGCTCATCTATTTCAGCCGAGATTCGTGGCGGTCTCGCCGCGTTCTTCGCTATGAGTTACATCGTCGTCCTCAACCCCCTGGTGATCGGCACCGGCGCAGACTCGGCGGGAAATATCCTTGGCGTGCCGCAGGTTGCCGCGGTCACCGCACTCGTCGCCGGCGTGATGACTATCCTCATGGGCGTTATTGCTAAGCAGCCTTTCGCGATGGCGGCGGGACTGGGTGTGAACGCGCTGCTGGCGTCCACGATCGCAACCACCCCCGGGCTGACGTGGGCAGATATTATGGGCTTGGTGATTATCGCCGGTCTTATTATGACTGTGCTGGTCCTCACCGGCTTCCGCACCGCCGTATTCGAGGCGGTCCCCGAGAGCCTCAAAACCGCAATTGTTGCGGGAATCGGCTTCTTTATCGCCTTTATCGGACTGGTTGATTCCGGGATTATCCGCCGCATGCCGGATGCCGCAGGAACTACCGTTCCCGTCTCGTTCGGCGTGGGTGGTCACCTACTTGGCTGGCCTACTCTCGTATTTATTTTCGGTCTTTTCCTCACCATCGCGCTGTTTATTCGCAATGTGCGCGGCGCTATCCTCATTGGCGTGGTGGCATCTACCGCGCTGTCTATCATCCTAGAGGCCGTTTTCCATATCGGCAGCGGTAAGGGAAATCCGACCGGCTGGTCGCTCAACGTTCCCGCGCTCAATAATTTTTCCTTCTCAGCCCCCGATTTCTCGCTTATCGGGTCTGCACGATTCGGCGCGTTCGGCGCTATCGGCGTGCTGGGCGCATCACTGCTGGTGTTCGCTATTCTGCTCTCGGTCTTCTTTGACGCTATGGGCGTTTCAGTGGGCTTAGCAACCGAAGCGGGCACCATCGATAAGGATGGTAAGGTTGAGAATATTAACGAGGTGCTGCTCGTGGATGCGGTCGGTTCCGTGGTCGGCGGCGGCGCATCCGGCTCTGCAAACCAGATTTTTGTGGAGTCGGCAACCGGTATTGGTGAGGGTGCCCGCACAGGTCTAGCAAATATCGTAACCGGTGTGCTGTTCCTGGTGGCGATTATCGCCTCGCCGCTGGTGACGATCGTTCCCTTTGAGGCCGTCGCCCCCGCTCTGGTAGTTGTTGGGTTCCTGATGGTGCGCCAGGCCGTGCATATCGACTGGCAAGACTGGGGTCTAGGCATCCCGGCGTTCATGACCATTATTTCATGCCGCTGTCGTACTCGATCGCTAACGGTATTGGTGCAGGGTTCGTCTCCTACGCCTTTATCCGCCTGGTTCAGGGTCGCGGGCGCGAGGTGCACTGGCTCATGTACGTAGTTTCGGCGGTGTTCGTTATCTACTTCGGCATGGGTATTATCAACGGTCTCACGCACTAGCGTTGGCTGAAATCCCGGGTGTATATCGGGTGTAAAAAGGCTCTTTTTGAAGAGAAGCGGCGGAAAACTACGCTTTATTCAAAAAGAGCCTTTTATACACCTATGGGGGTGTAGATATGCACTCGAAAACGTCAGAAATTTCACGGCTGCAGGTATACAATTTCACCCGTTTTTCCTGGTATTCTTCGCATAGGTTTACTTTCAGGTAGACCCAATTCAACGCACCTATACACGCAGACAACGCGTTTGAATGCGAACCAGCCCCGCCCTCTTGCTCAGAGACGGCGCGGGCTGGCTCAGGTTAAACCAAGAATTCTATCGGTCGCTTGGGCGGCATAATTCTTTCATGATGCGCTCGGCCCTCTCTTGTGCACGCTCATCCACCACGCCAATATCGCATGCGTGCAGCAGGTCTGCCGCCACGTGCAGGCGCAGCACGCGCGGAAGGGTAAAAACCTCGCGCAAAATCACGTTCGCCCGCTCGGGTGGGGCAGGTTCCAGGATCCAATTCGGGGCAAATTTTGTGAGGTCACTGGGCAGAATGTAGGCGTCTATTAGAGGGGTTTTCATCCCCGAAAGTTCGTGCCGAACCCCGGTGAGCGCGAGCACATCCGCACCCGTTCGCAGCAAGTCGCTCGTATCGTAGGGTGCCACGTAGTAGTGCGCAGTCATCCCGGTGCGGTGCGTGTACTGCCGGAGCGCATCGAGCCCGTGAGCGCAGAGGATGCGGGCGCGTTCGGCGGCGCTGCGGCGCGCATCCGGGGTAAGCAGGTGCCCTCCCCCGTTGAAATAGAGGGCGAGCTCATCGAAAGATTCCTGCGAGATAACGTCACTCATGGCATAAACATAGCAAACACAGGACTAGTTTTTGAGACTTTCATCAAGGAAGCTCACAATGTAGTCAGGATTCAAGCTCTGCGCCCTGGGCTGGGATTTTCACCGTTTTCTGATCAGGCACGGCTTATGACTCCTTTCACCAGACGTTCCGCTTCCCGCTCGCTTCTCGGGTCTTTGGAAACTAGGAGGTCAACCGCAACGTGCAAGGGGCGAATCTTAGGCAACTCTTTGACTGCGCGAAGAATAACGTTGGCATCCTGTGCCGGAACTTCACGCAGTGCGTAGATAAATTTCAGGGATTCGAGATTGTGGGGAGTCACATATGCTTCTACGGTAGCCCCGTAAATTTCCGAATATTCGTGGCTGACACCCGTAAGCGCTAATGTTCGTTCGTCCATCAAGTCATGCAGGTCAGCAGAAGGCACAGCATAGAATTGAAGTTTCGCATCTGCACGCACTGCATACTGCTAAGAGCTTCTACCCCACGTTCGGAGAGGTTATGTGCACGTTCTTTGGCACGGCGGCGTGCATCGGGGGTAAGGGATGCACTGTTACCGTCAAGATAGGCGGCAAGTTGATTGAAGGATGACATCGAGATTTTGCGCCCATGTGCGGAGTGATGCTCGTGCGGGTTATCTGAAACCATCCACCGCCCGGCGATTTTTTGTCCACTCAAAGATCCTCGTTCAAGGCGTGCACGCACGCTTCGGGGGCTCACCCCGGCGTGCTGGGCATATTCCGCGACTGACATCATGGCAAAAACATACCATAAGAGGAATATTTCTGCCATACTGCCCGGTCGGGAGGAACTTAGCTGACCTCACCGTCTAGGTAGTACCAGGTGCCGTTTACTTTCTCGAAGCGGGATTTTTCGTGCATGGTGCCTTTCACACGTTCCTCGGCGGGCGTGCCGGGAACCGAGCGGTAGTACGCCACGAACTCGACCGTGCCCACCGCATCGAAGGGACCACCCGAAGAGCCCAGAATATCCAGCCGGTACCAGCGCAGCGTTTCATCCAGCGTTAACTCGGCGGGGCGCGTATGCGGGTGCCAGCTCGCCAGCAGGTAGGGCGCATCGTGCAGGGCGAAGGCGGTGAACCGCGAGCGCATCAGGGCCAGCGGTGTGGGCGCGCCCAAGGTTCCGGATGCGGCAAACTCGCCCAAGTACCGCCCGCAGCAGGCACCGTATACCTCGCCACTTGTGCAGGGGCAGCGGGTTTGAGGATCATACAGGGTTGTTTCGCTCATGCACCCCATTCTAAAGGGCTACCCGATGCAAACATGCGAGAACCCACCCATCCCGGCGGTCAAACCAGAGAGGGGCGGGTTCTGCACTGTTTTCAATATATTGCGGAGGAAACTCTGAAGCAGAGTTGGTTAGTTCGCGATAGCGCGTGCCGGGGTGTCTGCCGTGGAGGGCTTACCCACGTAGGCGCCACGGTACTTCGCGACCGGGTGGGAGTCTGCAACCTTAGTCTGGCCCTTGCCGAACAGGCTTTCGCGCAGGGTTTCACCCTCGTAGGAGGTGCGGTAGCGCCCACGCTTTTGCAGCTCGGGAACCACGAACTCGATGAAGTCCTCGAAGGAGCCGGGCGAAACGTGGTATGCCAGGTTAATACCGTCCAGTCCGCCTTCATCAATCCAGCGTTCGAGCTCATCGGCCACCTGCTGCGGGTCGCCCACAATAACCTCGCCCATACCGCCGATAGTGCAGTGCTCGGCAATATCCTTACGCGTCCACTGCTTATCCTTGGCTTGCAGGGTGAAGGGGGTGAGGAAGGACTGAATCGACTCGGTCTTCACATAGTTGAGTACCTCGTCCTCGTCGAACTGCGAAAGATCCACGCCGGACCAGCCGCCGATAATGGCCTGCGAAGATTCCAGGTTCACGTACTTGCGGTACTCTTCGTACTTTGCCTTCGCCTTCTCTTCGGTCTCGTCCACAATAATGGAGAGCATCGCGAAAAACCTTGATTTTCGTCGCGTACGCGTACCGTTCTCTTCGGCGCGGTCACGGATACGGTCGGTAATAATGCGGGTCAGATCGGGGCGGAGCGCACCGATAAACACAACTTCGGCATGCTTGCCCGAGAACTTCTGCCCGCGGCTGGATGCGCCCGCCTGGAAAATCACGGGGGTACGCTGGGGGCTGGGCTCGGTCAGACCCGCACCAGGCACGCTGAAGTACTTGCCCTTGTGCTGAATCGGGTGCACCTTGGCGGGGTCGGCGTAGATACCCTTCTCGCGGTCTTTGACGACCGCGCCGTCTTCCCAGGAGCCTTCCCAGAGTTTGTAGCAGACATCCAAGAACTCTTCGGCGAGTTCGTATCGGGTGTCGTGCTCAATCTGGGTTTCGAGGCCCTGACATTCGGCGGCGGAAGGCAGGTATGAGGTCACCACATTGAAGCCCACACGCCCGTTAGTGAGGTGGTCAAGAGAAGCGTACTTGCGGGCAAGCGTGTAAGGCTGCTCGTAGGTGACAGCTGAGGTCACGCCGAAGCCCAGATGCTCGGTCACGGCGGCCATTGCGGAGATCTGCATGAACGGATCGTTCACAGGCACCTGCGCGCCACCTTCGATAGCGGGTGCGGCGGAGTTCTTGTAAATATCGTAGATGCCCACAACATCGGCTAAGAATACGCCGTCGAAGAAGCCCTTCTCAAGGATCTGTGCCAGGTCGGTCCAGTATTTGATGGTGTTGTACTCGGTAGCCCGGGAGCGGGGGTGGCGCCAGAGGTCGAAGCTCTGGTGACCCACACAGGTCATGTCGAATGCGTTAACTGCGATGCGCTTCTTCTGCTCAGCCATCTACGTATCCTTTCGCGAATGTTCAGGTGTTCCTGCACCCCGCGCGCCGCCTCCTTTATAGGTGGTGACCTTCTTGGTAGTCCAGTTAGTACAGGTGGCGCATTCGCGCCGTACTTGCTTCGTGTCCCTTGAAGCCAGATCATCATCTGGAGCACCCCGCTACGGGAGAGGGTTGCCGCCCGGCTAGCCAGAGCTTTTACGCCGGGACTCATAATCCTTGATTTTGAGTGTATAAGGGGTGTCGTGGTTGGTGCGATATTATGACGAATATTAATGTTTGTGACTGTCGCCCGTAATATTAAGGGCCGCGTACGTCGCCCGGCGGACAGCAGTGTTCTTTCGATTGCGACGGCAAAATTCGGGAGCAATAGTTTGCAGCGGGAGCGTGTTTCGACCGACTCGTTACCCGTCAGCTTCGGAATACTATCTGGCGCCTCGCACGTTCAGAACAGCGTTAATCAGCGGCTGCAAACTATCGCTCCCGGAAGGACTCTTTAGGAAATGAGGTCCATTTCGCGGGCATCATCCGCAGTGATGGGGTTTATTTCCACCTTGGGCTCGGGGACAGGTTCAGTACCACCTCGTCCAGTCAGAACTGCAAAGCTCAATTTTTCAGGTCGCTTGGTGCCGTCAGCCAGCCTTTCATTCCGTCACGGTTAAGATCAAGAGCGTAGATTCCATGGTCGATTTCGCCATTACCGTTGAGATCAACCGGTCCATCTGCTGGCCTCAGTACGGCCTCTGAATTGGGCCGATACATGTACCCACGCGCTTGGGGACCAAAGCCTTTGCGTTCGTCCAAGGCCCATTCTTTAAGGGTCGGCATATCCTGCTGCAGGTATCCGAAATATTTGGTTCCATCCGCCTTGGGCACACCGGTAAGCTGATAGTTGTAATTCATCACGCTGAAGTACTGTGGTTTACCTTTTTCACCTTTCTCCTCGGCATCACCACCGTGCTGCAGGCCGAGGTTGTGTCCCAGCTCGTGAATAAAAGTACCCACGCGAATATCGCTCATATTACCTTTATTGTTATTCCAGTGTGTCTTTCCTACAGTCACCATGAAATTAAGACCTCCCAATTGCCCCAATCCTGATGAACCTTCCTCCCCACTTTGTTGTTGCACGTAATAGTCACCCCAGACCATATAGTGAAAGAGCCCTTCACGATACTGATTAATATGAGAAGCCTTAAACTTGGCCCAGTTCCCACCTCTGTCATCTATATCGTCGCTGAACACTTGCCACTCGACCTGTTGACCCCCTCCCAAGTTGTACTTGGGGCCCCGAGCGGAACCGGCATCTAGGTGCAGGTTAATACCCGTTTTGCCGTCGGGGTTGCTGATATTCAAATCCGCGAAAGACTGCACGATGCGGTCCAGCTCTTCCTCACTAGCAAGCTCACCGGGCATATAATCCATCTCGACAAAAATGTCTTTATGGTTGGGATCCGCGCCCATCTTAGGGAAATCGATCTCTGGTATGCCATCGTTATTGACATCGTACCCGTCTCTTTCCAGCTCGTCGGGAATATGATCGCCGTCGCGATCACCCGAGTTGGGGCTCTGAACGGGATCTATATTCTGGTTCTGCGCGGGTGCAGGCTGAGCGGGCTTCGCCTCCACCGCAGAAACGGGCAGAGAATTCAGAGGAGCAATAAGCACCAGGCTGACAAACGCCAGCATCAGGCGCACTATAGTACGTAATTTCATGAGAGATATTCCTTATGTCGTTGTATTGAGTGAGAGGGAATCTTAAATAGAGAGTGAAGTGAGCGATAGTCATCGGTGAGAACCTGCGATGTTGCGGGCTCTCGGATGCGAATACATCTTGGGCGGCGTCACGATGCCGTTTGAGCAAGAGAGTGGTATATGAACGGTTGTGCGGGGTAAAGCCCGGGAGCGAAGAGGTGCAGCGAGAGCGTGTTTCATCTGACTCATTGCCTCGCCAGCTTCGGAATGTTATGTATGTCCTCGCACGCTCGGAATAACATCCCTCAGCAGCTACACCTCTTCGCCCCCGTTTTGGGAAGAACGCCGAATGATTTAGGGAATAAGGCCCAGGTTGCGGGCGTCATCCGCAGTGACCGGGTTTTCTTCCGCTTCAGGCTGAGCCACAGGACCGCCAGCTCCAGCCTGAGCAGGCGTCATATCAAAGTTGAGCTTCTTCAGATCACTGAGAGCAGTTAGCTATTTAGTATCCCATCGCCATTGAGATCTACCGAGACCGGAGAATTATCAATAACGCCGTTCCGGTTGAAATCGATGGGTTGATTTGCGGGTTGAGTAACGTCTTTCCCATTTTTATCTTTGTGCGTATACAGGTATTCGCTCGCTTGGGGGCCAAGGCCGTCGCGCTCGTTCAGTGCCCACTCCTTGAGGGGCGGCATATCCTGCTGCAGGTATCCGAAGTATCGGGTTCCGTCCGCCTTGGGAATGCCGGTGAGCTGATAGTTGTAATTCATCACGCTGTAGTACTGAGGCTTGCCGTTGAATTCGTCAGTACCGCCGTGCTTCAGGTTGAGGTTGTGCCCCAGCTCGTGGATAAAAGTGCCCACGCGAATATCGCTGTTGGCTCCTTCCCAATAGGTTTTCCCAACGGTCACCATGAAACCGGGAGAGCCTACAAGCCCTACTCCTGATGAGATTCGATTTCCGGTTTCATTATCCACATAGTAATCGCCCCAGATCATGTAGTCGAAACCGCTGTTGTAGCGGGCAGAATCAAAATTACGAGCCCTGATATTTGCCAATTCCCCAGAAGACTTCATATCGTTGGTGAGCATTTGGTGCGGAACCTGGTTGCCGCCTCCCAAGTTATACTTGGCACTCCGGGCAGAACCTGCATCTAGGTGAAGATTAACGCCTGCCCTGCCGTCAGGGTTAGTAACATTCAAGTCAGCAAAAGACTGCACGATGCGGTCCAGCTCTTCCTCACTGGCAAGCTCGCCAGGCATATAGTCCATCTCAACGAATACATCTTTGTGGTAGGGATTTGCACCCATTTTCTTGTAATCGACTTCAGGTCTACCATCACCATCAGCATCGTATCCGTTGATTTCCACACTGTCGGAAAGCCCGTCACCGTCAGTATCAGGTGAAGTCACCTTCGGGGCGACACCCGGGTTACCAGGGGCGACTGGCAACGTGTCTGCCGAGGCGGGCAGGGAATTCAGAGGGACGAGAAACACCAGGCTGACGAATGCCAGCATCAGGCGCGCTATAGTACGTAGTTTCATGAGAGATATTCCTTGTGTCGTTGTGTTGAGCGAGAGGAAATCTTTCTATGAGTGAGCGGTATTCATGGTAGGGAACTATGGTGTGGCAGATTCCCACATGCGACAATGCGCATTAGTGGCATTGTGGTGCCGTTTGAGCAAGAGAGTGGTATATGAACGGTTGTATATGAATAACCGATAGATAAGATTTCACCTGCATCCTAGCACCGTAAAATTTTATAAATCTGTGACATAAAACAAGTTTTGGGAGCGGACCATATCACAGGAATAAGTAAAGGTTTCCGGCAACATAACCCGTTCCCGCACGCTGGCAGCATACAAGGCTAGCGAATAAGACCTTGCTCTCGCGCATCATCAGCCGTTATGAGATTAATCTCAATCTCTGGTGAAGGTTTAGGGCTTATCCCACGTCATATCTTCCGCATACTCTCAGGATGCTCAGATCGGGACGAGTGAGTGTTTTATCGTAAAGATTTCATGTGTGTCTTACATTATTTAGGATTTTTGGGGTATATCCCGTAAAATCATTAATGGCGTGTAATCCGAGCGCCACTTATTCACCCAACCACTCATAGGAGTCATTGTGACCCACGCATCTACGCGGGGAGGTCTAACGCGCCGTCGTGTTCTGGCAGGCGCCGCATGGACAACCCCAATTATTGTTTCTTCCGCTGTAGTTCCGGCTTATGCGGCTTCGTATGATGACACACGCCCTGACTACGGTATTTTTACTCAGGCGTTCGTCACCCACCAGGAACAAGCCTATGACAACTTCCTGGGGCTAGATTCATTTAGCGGCCCAGTTGCGAACGAGCAGGCCAATGTTCCGGCAGGTTCCAGTGGTCTCTACTCGGCTGGCGGCGGTAAGTTTACCCCCGGCGGCAGCATCGGCAAGGCAAAATGGGGTGGCGCTGGTTTCTGGTTCTCAGCACCCAAGGCAACCACTAAAGACGGTAAGCAGACATACTACTCGGGCACCACTACCCTGCTCGCCGGTGCGCGCCTACGTTTGGAGTACCGTTTCGTTTTCCCCACCTCGTTTGAGGCCGACGGCAATGAACCTCCGGGCTGGGATAAAAACACTGAAGATTTTGCGGCTTCTCTCACCGTTAATCCCACGTCAGAAAACGGCGATAACCCTAAGCTCGTCGCCTTCAACGGTGGTGCTATGTACGGTACCTTCAGCGAGATGACCTCTAACGGTAATGAGCTGATAGGTTACGTTGATATCAAGCTTGAGCAGGATGTTGTAGCTTCCAGCCACAATGGCGGCGGAACTCAGGTTTACAACCAGATCTTGGCCAGCCAGTTCGGTACACATTTTGAAGATATCCATCTCGAACACTACGGACTGACCACCACCCTGACGATCCTCAACGGTACTCTGCGCTATGAGCCTGAGAACGGTGCCCCCAAGAGCGATATTGACCTGACCGGTCAGCAGGCTGTGGCATCCATCGATCATGTTGGCGAACCTGAGAATCCAGATCCGAGCACTCCCAGCACCCCAGCGACAAGTCAAAGTCCAACTCGACGGGATCAACGGGTGACCAGAAAAACAAGGATCAAGAGAGCGACTTCACCGTCCGTAACGACATTCAGATCGATCCTAACGACTGGTTATCCGGGCAGAAAAACCCTAACGGAGCCTCGAAAGGCTCAACCAACGCACAAAAACAGAACTAATCGGTAATTTTGGGTGAGTAAACGGCACTCCCACCGGATAAATCCTCTTGACGAGGCGCATCCCGGTGGGAGTGTTTTTCTTGCACTGTTCGCGAGCAGGTGGTTTTTGACCCGAGCAGGTAGGAAAATCCTACCTTGTCGACAAAATCCTACCTGCTCGCGGTATAGGGTGTGGTGTGGACGGAGGGCACAATATTGCGGAATGTTACGAACGTGGCGCATACATACGCAATATGACGGGGTGTCTTTGCACCTGCGCCAGCTACAAGGTTTACTAGATTGGTAATCCATCTAGAGCGACCGAGAGACCTGGCTCGACGACGTCGCAGCAACCTCGCCTGCGGTGGCGCATCATGCGCCTTCATAACGCCGAAGGTGCTAACGCCAGCAACCGATGGGAGATACTGTGGGACTTCCCTCCCCTTTTTCATTCACGAATCCTCTAGCACCCACCCCCAACCCCGCGCACGAATCTGACGAGGCGCGGGTAGCGTTCTGGGAGAAACAAGCCGAACGCCTAAGCTGGGGCAAGACTTGGGACAACGCACACACCTTCCAGAAACCGCAGGTTATCGGAACCGACGCTGAGGGCATCGAAGAATACTCCGTACCCGAGATTAAGTGGTTCGAGGGCGGCAAACTCAACGTCGCCTACAACTGCGTGGACCGCCACGTGGAGGCGGGCCGCGGCGACAAAGTAGCCCTCTATTTCGAGGGCGAACCCGGCGATCGTGAAGCTATCACCTACGCCGAACTGCAGCGACGCATCGCCCGCGCCGCCAACGGCCTGCTCAAACTCGGCGTGCGTAAAGGCGACCGTGTAGTAATCTACCTGCCGGTTATTCCCGAAACCATTATTTTTCACGCTTGCGTGCGCGCGGATCGGCGCAATCCATTCGCTCGTGTTCGGCGGGTTCTCGGCGGAGGCGCTGAAGTTCCGGGTGGAAGACACCGGCGCGAAGGTTCTGATCACCACCGACGGGCAGAACCGCCGCGGCAAGGTCGTGCCCGTGAAGGTGAACGCCGATGAAGCATGCTCAGGTGAGAACAAAATCGAGCACGTGATCGTGGTGGATCGTACAAGCGCCGCAGACCCCGTGGCGCACGCGCAGGTTCCCTGGACGACCGGGCGCGATATTTGGTACCACGACCTGGTGGATAATCAGCCCGATACCCATGAGTACGAGCTGCACGATGCCGAAGACCCGCTGTTTATCATCTATACCTCCGGCACCACGGGCAACCCAAGGGCCTGGTGCACACGATGGCGGGGTATTTGGTGCAGACCGCATACACCCACGCACTGCTGTACGATCTGCTGCCAGACTATGTGGATGACGACGGGGTGCTGCGCCCCGATGAGCTGTCTGCCGTGAACGATCCGGCGAAGGTTGAATCGACGGTGCACTGGTGTACCGCCGATCTCGCGTGGGTAACCGCGCACACCTACGAAATCTATGGTCCGCTTGTGAATGGGGTGACCGAGGTTATTTTCGAGGGTACCCCCAATACTCCGCATTACGGCCGTCATTTCGAGGTTATCGAACGCTACGGCGTCACCAATTATTACACCGCGCCCACCCTGATTCGTTCCCTTATGGGGGCTTTTCCTGACGGCCCCGAACCTGGAAAATACGACTTCTCATCCGTGCGTCTGCTCGGGTCTGTGGGCGAGTCCATTAACCCTCAGGCATGGAAGTGGCTGCGCAAGCACGTGGGTGGGGGTACCGCATCGTTTATCGATACGTGGTGGCAGTCCGAGACCGGCTCGACCATCTGCTCCCCACGGCCACACGACCCCGCCTTCGCGCCCGAAGGGACCTTCCCCGAAGGTACCCCGCACTGCACTCCCCTTCCCGGATGCGCCACCCGCGAAGTCCCCGGAGTCTCGGTGCGCGTGGTGGACGAGCACGGTGACTTCGTTGAGCCCGGCAAACAGGGCTTCATTGTGGTCGATAAGATCGGCCCCCTCCATGGCACGCACCGTCTGGGGCGACCCGCAACGCTACCTGAATTCCTATTGGAAGCACTACGGTACGCGCGGCTGGTTCCTCGCCGGTGACGGCGCGAAAGTCGATGATGAAGGCAACGTGTACATCCTGGGGCGCATTGACGATGTGATCAACATTTCCGGGCACCGCCTTTCGACCATCGAAATTGAGTCTGCGCTCGTGACGCACCCGGCCGTGGTGGAGGCTGGCGTGTGCCCCGTGGAGGACGAGCTAACCGGCCACCAGGCAGTCGCCTATGTGACGCTCACCGACGAAGGTCGGGCACTCACCGAAGACGAGCTGAAGACTGCACTCACCCAGCATGTGCGCGAGCATATTGGCCCTATCGCTAAACCCAAGGATGTGGTCGCGGTCGCCGATATTCCTAAGACTCGTTCAGGGAAGATTACCCGCCGTCTGCTGGGTGAGCTCTACCAGGGGCATAAGCTGGGCGATATTTCTTCGCTTCAGAATGAGGAGGCGCTCGGCGCTATCGCACAGGTGCTCGTAGAAACCGGGCGAGTAGACCCGGATGCGTTCGCCGAAGAGCAAGCGGCATAGGGGTTGCGCTCGGCAGCAGCATCGCGCCGAATCTGATAGAAAGGTTCTCTGCGAGCGCGAGTGTTTTGCGGAGGCAATAGCTCCCGCCCTCAATACCCTGATGAAACTACAATGCGGCATATAACCTGCTGGTTATATGCCGCACTGGCTATATACACTAGTCAAATAGTATATTCCTCAAATGGAATTATGGCTTAGAAGGATTTTTTGCGTCCTTTTCCGAAGAAATCGGTTGCGTCTCGTCTGCGGGGCGTGCCTCGGTGGAGGCGGTCACCTCCGCATCAGGATCGGTACCGGAAGAGTTTGAGCCGTCCCGTGCCGAGTCAGCTTCCGTTTGTGGCTCAGCGGCATTCTGCCCGGATGTCCACGCACCTTTATCCACCGGCTTGGCGAAGAAGAGACACGCGACCATGCCCACGACTGCCAGAACCAGTGCCAGCATTAGTGAGTCGTTCATCGCGGTGGCAATAGGTTCACGCAGGAAATCGGGAACCTGACCGCCGGACATCCCTTCACCGCTGACGGCGGGGGCGCTCATGGCGCTTCCGCCGGCGCCCGAGGGACGCATCCGCTGCATGGTCTGCGCAATCTGGTCGGCGATCAGACCGCCCATGAGAGTGGCGATACCCGCCGAACCGAGCACACCGGCAACCTGACGAGTTTCGTTATACACGCCCGACCCGGCACCGGCTAAACGAGGCGGCAGGTTGCGGGTTGCGGTCACCGCTAGCGGACCCCAAATCATAGAGTTACCGATACCCAAAATCGCAAAGGGTATGAGCAGAAGCGCGAGGGGTTGATCCGCCGTCATCAGAGCGCGCAGAACGACAAACCCGACTACCAACAGGGCAAACCCTGAGACCGCATACCATTTGGGGTTTGACGTGCCTAAACGCTTGCCAATGACCGGAGAGAGCGCACCCGAGAACAGGGCGAGCGGGGCGGTCATGAGTGCCGCCTGGGTGGGGCTCATACCGCGCACCTGCTGGAAGTAAATGGTAGGTGGGAATGCCATTGTGAGGGTGTGCGCACCCATTGCCGCGATAGCAATATTCGATACCGAGAAGTTGCGGTCTTTAAACAGCCCCAGCGGCACCAACGGTTCTTTGCGGTTAACGGCTGCCACACAATAAAGAGGGTGAACACGATGATGCCCGCGATAATCATGCCCCATACGCTCACCGGGATTCCGGTTCCCCACAGCGAATCGGTGATAGTGCCCCAATCGTAGGTGGAACCCTCCTGAATGCCGAAGACCATCAGGAACAGGCCGATAGCGGAGAGAACCACGCCCAGCCAGTCGAAGTTGTGCTGTTTGGAGGGGAAATGCGGGATATTCCGTACCGCCAGATAGGTGCCGACCACACCGATAGGGATATTGATGAAGAAGATCCACGCCCAGCCGGGACCGTCCACGAGCAGGCCGCCGGCGATAGGGCCCACGAGCGATGCTATACCGGCCGCCGCGCCCCACACGCTCATTGCCACCCCGCGTTTATGCGGCGGGAACATGAGCGTAATAATGGACATGGTTTGCGGGGTCATAATTGAGGCGCCTATCCCTGCACCACGCGCGCAACGATCAGCATCTCCACATTGGTCGAGAGCCCGCACCACAGCGAAGAGAGGGTGAAAACCACCATACCAAGCAGGTACATCTGCTTCTGCCCGAACCTATCGCCCAGGCGACCGGTAATCAGCAGCGGCACCGCATAGGCGAGCAGGTAGGCGCTGGTCACCCAAATCACGGCGGAGAGCGAGGCGTTGAGCTCATGCTGCATATGAGGCAGCGCCACGGTGACGATAGTGGTATCGAGCAGGATCATAAAGAACCCGATCACGAGTGACCACATGGCAACCCACGGTTTCTCGACGGTTTGCTCCATTGATGGTGCGCTGCGGTGCGTCTTTGATGCGGCTGGCTCTGCCATAAATCCCCTGCCTTGTCTTCTCGGCGGTACCGCCGGGCAATAAAAACCTAGCACTTTTCATCATAACGCCGTCTTGAGCCCCGCACGAGAATTCTCGTCATGCGGTGCTGTCTGAGCGCATCAGCACAGGGAACGCGGGTATCTGTTGTTCTCAGGAAGCACAGAAAAACCATAGACATTGCGGCACAGCAAGCCTAGCCTGGATATACAAGTATTTTTCAACACACAGGAGGATACGATGGCTAACGTTACGATCATTGGCGGGCACGGCAAGGTTGCTCTTCTGGCCGAGCCGCTGCTTCGTGAACGCGGACATACGGTGAACGCTATTATTCGTAGTGAAGATCAGTCGGCAGATATTATGGCGACCGGCGCTAACCCTGTGGTTGCCGATATTACCGCCCTGAGCACCGAGGAGATGGCGCAGCTCTTCAAGGATTTACATACAGAAGTGCTGGTGTGGTCCGCGGGTGCGGGCGGTGTAGGTGGCCCCGAACGCACCTATGCGATTGACCGTGACGCCGCGATTCGCTCTATGGAGGCGGCACAGCAGGCAGGTCTTCGACGGTACATTATGGTCTCGTATTTGGGGGCCGGAACCGAGCACGGAGTACCCGCAGATAACCCGTTCTTCGCGTATGCGGAGGCTAAGGCTGAGGCCGATCAGCATCTTCGCGGCACCCGATTGGAGTACACGATTCTAGGTCCCGGCATGCTCACGACTGAGGATGAGGGCGGTATTAGCGTAGGGGTCGATCCGGTGTATCATTCCGATTTGAGCTCCCATACCCCGCGTGCCACCGTGGCGCGGGTGCTCACTGAGGTAGTCGATGATTCCAGCACGATCGGCAAGGGCATCCCCTTCACCGGCGGCGATACCGAGATTCGGCAGGCTCTCGCTCAGGCACCGTCAAGTTCACAGCTGCGCTAGGGTTTGCCGGATGCGCCTGCCCCGGCTGAGTACGGATGCGCCCCGAGCCTCTTCACGGGTTCGGGGCGTGTTTTTCTTTCGCGCAAGGTTGGCTCGCGCGCCGGGGTAACGGAGCGTTTGGTATGTGCCGCTGTGCCTGCGCGCGGTCGCGCTCTTGTCATGTCAGGTTTACCCGCAGCGTGCGGGTATTATCTCGCGACGAGTTCCGGGGCGGCTATTCCGTTGGTGCCGCATCGCTCGGTATCTAAAGTACCAGGTATTTTTAGAGCAACCGCAGGAGGTTCCCGTGGGATTCTTCGATCTCTTCGCCGACAAAACCCCGGAAGAGCCCGCCGAGGCTCAGCTTACCGCCTACGTTCAAGGCAAGGTTCAGGGTGTGGGGTTCCGATGGTGGTGCGCCGGGGCCGCCAAGCCGCTGGGGTTGAGCGGATACGCCGAGAACCTGGATGACGGTCGGGTGAAGGTGATAGCGCAGGGAAGCCGCGCATCCTGCGAGCGCCTGCTGGAGACCCTTAATTCGGGCGATACCGCCGGGCATGTGGACTTTGTGGATGCGTCTTTCACCGAACCGCAGGGCACGTTCAAGGGGTTCGGGACCCGGTAGCGCACTCCCCTGCCGCCCTGCTAAAAAGGCTCTTTATGTGAATAAAGCGTCTGAAACGCCTCTTTATTCACATAAAGAGCCTTTTTATGCTCCCGATGCACCCCGCAGTATGCCCCAAACACCCGGTAACGTGGAATAATAGTTTACGCACTCATATCATTCACGTAGTTCATGAAGGTCTTTGATGACACGCTATCGCTGGGGCATAACCGGTGCCTGCATTCTTTTCTTAGCCGGAGTTATTGTTTATAACCTGCGCGAATTTCTGGCATATGATTATCTGGTCTATTATGCCGGGGGTAAAAGCGTTAACTGGTTTCTTGATTACCCCAGCAGCCTCTATGATCTCGATATTCTTCGTGAAACTGTGCGGGCAGAAAACTTTAGATATATTTTCGGCGACAGCGGCCTGTGGCTTGCGTTTACGTACCCGCCGTTTGCATCGCTCCTCTTTATTCCCGCATCGTTTTTGCCCCTGCGGGTGGCAATCGGTCTTCATCTGGCATTTTTCGTGCCCATTGCCTTCTATTGCGCCAAGGTTCTGCGTGATTATCTGGTAAAGCGCAATTCTCGGCTTCTTTTTAAGAAATATCTTTCGTCTTTTTCCTTTATTGTTTTGTGTGCCGCACTTATCTTGCTTTCGGCTCCGTGGCGCAATAATTTCTTGTACGGTCAAATAAATCCGTATCTACTGGCGCTTATTTTGTACGATCTTTTGCGGCTGGGTACCAGGATTCCGCGCGGCGTTTTTATTGGTATTGCTGCGGGCATTAAACTTACTCCGCTCGCCATAGGAATTCTTTTTCTGGTGCGTAAAGAGTGGAAATCCATTATTGCGCTGGGAATTTCGTTTGCAGGCACCATCGCGGCAGGGTTTGTTTTGCTTCCGCAGCAGTCTCTCACCTATTGGGGCAGCGTCATCTGGGACCCGTCACGCGTGGGCAACCCGATATCGAGCAATAGCGTGGCGATTCAAGGCGTTTTAGGGCGCATGACCTTTCAGGATGGTACCGTGTTGAAGGCGCTGTACGGAACCGCAGCAATCGCGCTAATTGCGGTGATAGGGTACGCCCTGTGGAAGATGGAGCAGCACAACCTCTATCTATCGCAGATCTCGTTGGCGATTCTTGTGCCAGTGTTTATCTCGCCGATCAGCTGGTTCCATCATGCCGTGATTCTGCCGATTTTTATGGTGTGCGCGGCGGTCGATTTCTTGCCGCTGGCGGCTCGGTGGCGTTTTCGTGCGGGGCGCATCCTGTGTTATATCTGCTATGCGCTGAGTTCCCTCATGCTGATTAATACGCTTCTGGACTGGGGAAAGCTCGTGGTGCGCTTCTGGCGGCGTGTCGATTTTTATCCGTTTACCGGCAGGTATCCGGGGGTGGATGCGCATACCCTGCTCCTACGGGCGGCGGATGAGCAGCCGGTTATGTTTGTGACCTCAATTCCGGCGTTGGCGCTCGTGGTGTTGGTTGTGCTGTGGGCGGTGCTCCTACGCCGCCCTGCTGAAAATATGCAGTAATCAGAAGGCTCTTAATGCGAATAAAGCGGGATTTCCAACGCTTTATTTACATCAAGAGCCTTTTTACGCAGTGACAGCGGCGGAAAAGCGAGAAGCCAGGACACAAACGCCTTAATCACGCCAGATCTCGGCGAATTGGGCGCGTGTCATCATCGCCTGCCGCACGGCAACAGCCACCCGGTTGCCGTACTTGTCGGGACGGGCCGCGCTGGTGCTAATCCCGTTGATAATATTCGTGAATCCGGCCTTCACCGCCACCCGTTCGGATGCCGTGTTCCCCGCCAACGCCGTCCATCCGATGGTGTCTAGGGCAAACCCGAGCGGGTCAAAGCCAAAGCCGAGGACTGTGCGTACCGCATCTGTCATGATGCCGCGCCCGCGCATCTGGGGAGCCGTATAAAACCCTAAGTCTGCGTGTGTTCCGGGCGCATTTGCGGAGCCTCCGGGCAGGCGCAGGGTAACAACCCCTGCGAGCACCCCGCTGTAGTCAATGGCCCAGGTGAGTTCACGCCCGGCTGCTGCGGCGCGCTGGGTGAAGTTGAGGAAGGTTCGCGCATCGTCGCGCGTATAGTTCAGGGGGGATGGTGGTCCATCGCACGGTTTCGGGGTCGGTGCAGATATGAACCAGTTCGTCAAGGTCGGATTCGCGCAGTGACCTGAGGGTAAATTTTTCGGTGATGAGTTCCGGAATTCTCATGACATGACATTACCAGTTTCTGCGCTGTTTTGTGAGGCGTGCTGTGTCTGCAAACTCCCAATCGCCATATTGTGTGACTCAAAACATTTGTAACATACCGACGGACGGTTGATTATTATGAATTATTCATATTAAAATGGATAGGATTCCTCTTGTGAGGAGAACAGAAGAATGCCTCAAGGCCACTGAAGTCACACACGAACCAGCCTTGAGGTACCCACCTAGATCAGGAAAGAAGAACACTATGGCTGTGCTAACTATTGGCGACCAGTTCCCCGCCTACGAGCTGACCGGCGTTGTTCCCGGCAAGCTCGCCGAGATTGAGGCAAACAAGCCCGAAGATTACTTCACCACCGTTTCCTCCGAGGGTCTGGACGAAGACACCTGGCGCGTCGTATTCTTCTGGCCCAAGGACTTCACCTTCGTCTGCCCCACCGAAATCGCCGCATTCGGCAAGCTCGCCGACGAATTCGAGGCACGCGACTGCCAGGTTATCGGCGTATCCGTGGATAACGAATACACCCACTACGCATGGCGCCGCTCCCATGAAGAGCTCGTAGATCTGCCCATCGTCATGGCATCCGACCTCAAGCGCGAGCTCACCAGTGCCCTGGGTGTCCTCAACAAGGACGGCGTGGCAGACCGCGCAACCTTCATCATCGACCCGCACAACACCATCCAGTCGGTATCCATTACCGCAGACTCCGTCGGCCGCAACACCGACGAAGTACTCCGCCAGCTGGATGCGCTCCAGTCCGACGAACTGTGCGCCTGCAACTGGAAGAAGGGTGCAGAAACCATCGACGCCTTCAAGGAGATGAAGTAATGAGCATTGAGAACCTGCGTAACGCGCTGCCTTCCTACGCGAAGGACATGAACCTGAATCTGTCTTCGCTGCCGCGCATCACCTCGCTCACCGAGCAGCAGCTCTGGGGCGCAATCCTGGCCACTGCGGCGGCAACCAAGGTTGATTCCGTTATCGTTGAGATCGCAGCAGAGGCGAAAGAGCACCTGAGCGAAACCGCCTACGATGCGGCACTCGGCGCGGCAACCATCATGGGGATGAACAACATCTTCTACCGCACCCGCGGCTTCCTCGACGGCGCCTACGACGATCAGCGCGCAAACCTGCGCATGCAGATCATCGGCAAAAACGGCGGTATCGACAAGCTCGACTTTGAGATGCTGGCGCTCGCAGTTTCTGCCGTGAACGGTTGTTCGCACTGCGTGGCTGCCCACGAGCACACCATCCGCGAGGAGGGCGCCTCCAAGGAGCAGGTTAACGACCTGATCCGCATTGCGGCAACCATGGGCGGCGTGGCACAGGGTATTCAGCTGGCTGAAGCACTGGGCTAAGCACACAGCCTCGCCCCCGCGTAATCTCGCGCAAGAAGAGCCTGATAGTGAATAAGCGTTAGAAATTCAGCTTTTCACTATCAGGCTCTTTTTCGTATGGGGCATAGACATGACCCGAGCGAAGTATGTGTTTTAGAGGTCTGCATTATGCAGCAAAGCTGCAAACAGAGACCGTCTACATAGGCGCCCCCGCTCCTCTCCGAGAATTTTCAGTTCAGTCGCAACGCTATTTCTCTGGTGCTGCAAGTTTTTGCTTGCTTTCGTTCTGTAAATTTTGCAATCCTTCAAGAATAAGATGCACGGCCTCATCAACGAAAGGAGTTTGCATGAGGCGCTTGTACTGGTCAGTATCCAGCCCTGCCCCTGCAGCCAACTCATCAAGATCAGTCTTCTTAAGTGTATGTAGGATCTCTGAATAATCCGTTCCGTGACCTTTACTATCCGCAAACTTCAGGAGGTCAGCATACCCGGCAGTATGCTCAACCTGCCAGTCTTTAGTAAGTTCCTTCGGTACGTCTGTCTTCTGCAGCAGGTACTGACAGATTATGTGGGTGATACCTCCCAAACCCCCAACCAGATATATAGGGTTCATCTTTTTAAGTGCAATAAGGAATTCCTCAAGTATGCCGGGCATCTTGCCCAAATACCCCGCTGGTTTTCCACCGGCACATATATGAGCCTTTGATGCCTCGCCTACCTCTTCACGCATCTCTGATAGGCACCGCGACCAGATATACCTATTGTATGTACCTCGCGGATCTATATATTGCTCCTTAGAAACACTCTTGCTCTCAATATCTTTTGGTAGTGGTACCTCTTCCTTATCCAGTATGTCAGCATAGTTCGCATACCAGCTAGTATTTTCAGACTTTAAATACAATGGCCACGCCAAGTAGCTCTTGACATACTTCTTATTAGGAATACCAAGCCTATCCCTTAGTACAGCTGCTTCATCAAGCGTGAATTGGGTAAATCCGTCATTACGTAGATCTCCGCCGTAGATCAAGGTGGAGCCGCGCGCCAAAAGGTACTGCACCAGCATTTGTGAGAAACGCTGTAATTCATCAGCATGCAGATTATTTTCGTCATAGTCAGGAGTTGGATATTCTGAAATAGATAGGCTAACACTAGTTCCTAGAGTATAGTTTCCATCTTTCCTGCTAGACCATAAGGGGGTAGAGATATCCACGTTGAGCTTTTCTGCCCAGGCTGTCTCTTCCCTGTAAAGGGGTGGATCAGGGTAACACACATGTATCCTATCCAAATTTCCAGGCAGACTATCCCTTATAGCTAAAATCTGTTCTATCTCTGGGGGACGTGCCAATATAATAGCGTCATCATCAATCCATTTCTGCGTTTTATAATTCTTGAGTAGTTCTTTAGCATGCCGATAACGTATAGTTTCCAACAACGCTGCTATGAGGATATTTAGAATCTCTTTCTCGCTTAAATCCCCTTCAGCGGTAGCGTGCAGGCAAGGAACGTTAGATGCAGCAGGGAAAATCCTATCCTCATAGCGTTCCAGACAGTTCACAGCGAGTATTGGACGGTCCTCTTCCTTCGCCGTCAAAATCTCACGTTGACACCAATACCGTGAGGAGTAATGATCAGTTGAAAACGCAATAAGAGTTGAAGATTTTATACTATTCACAATATCTTCATCAAATCGATGCGCTGGAGTAACATCATACGTATCGAAAAAACGCTGCATCACAGAATTGTCTATATAATTTTTAACAGATTGAGCATGCCGTAAACCAGTTTTATCGCATTTTGCATGACTTAGAAAAAGTTTTAGGGCACCACTATCTTTCTCATTACAGTTATCACTATTCAGACCATAGCGGTACAGTTCATGAGATAGCTCAAGGATGCCGCGTTCCACCCAGTTGGCAGAAGGCCAACTATATGCTCTAATAAAATGTTTATGATATAACCTTCCCTCAAGAGAGTTAAATTTATTTCCAATCCTATCTATGGAAATAGGTATAATTGTGAGGGATTTATGGATCGAACCGATATAACTCGTCCATTTTCGACTCTGGGATACCATATCATGGCCAACAAACAGAAAAACAACATTATGTGCACCAAGTTCCCTAGGGATACTGCTAGGAAAATCCTGCACATCTGATGACATGTAAAGGAAGGTTGGAATATTCAGCTCCCGAGAAAAAGGCCTGTCAATATCCCGAGTAAGATACCTACGGAACTTTTTGATAAGGGGATAAGCCTTATCATGATCGTTAGGATGCCAGACAAAGTGTGCCACAAGCGGTGGTTTTAGATCGGTATAGTTAGACATATATTAACCTCCTTAATGTTACTGTACACAATACCATGCATCAGTTTTAGATATCAGCACCAAAACAAAACTTCCTTACCATATCAGAAATAGCTCCACAGCATGACTTAGTATGTTGACTATCTTTACGTCTATTTATATTTTCAAGGCCTTCAATTATCAAATGTACTGCTTCGTCTACAAAAGGTGTTTTCATAAGTCGTATATATTTATCGCCTGTAAGGCCAGAACGTTCAACAAGCTCATCTAACAAATTTTTAGGGTTAGACAATATATTTTTAAGCATATTATAACTAATGTCTGAATTGCCTTTATAATCCTTCTCTTTACTTTCTTCTAATTTGTTATATAGGTCTTTGTATGATATAGAATGCTCACCAAGATTATTATTATGATTTTTCTGCCAATTTTCTTTTAATGCGTCAAGGAATTCTCTTATTTCATCCTTCGATTCATCAAAGAATTCATCTTCTTTAATAGCATAACAAAGCAATTTTGTTATTCCTCCTAAACCTCCTACAAGATATATAGGTTTATTTTCGTCATATGATATAATAAATTCTTCTAATAAACCCGGCATTTTACCCGAATACCCACGTATTTTACCACCAGCAAAAATACGAGCATCAGACTTCCTAATTGACTCTTTGCGCATCTTTGTGAGGCACACTGAACGTTTACACAGATCATCAGGTTCCTTACCTGGATACTTTTCACGATCAATATTACCAGCAGGATCAACTTTGGTTACTTCAAATAATCCTGGTTCATTAACACACCATTCTTTAGTTTTTTCTTCAAGATAGTAAGGCCAAGCAACGTAATTTAATACATAAGCATCACCCTCAGACTCATTATCTGTGCCTACGACTGTATCTTTACTTGTATCTTTATGAAGCCTGTCTTTAGTTATCCGTGCTTCATTTAATATAAATTCTGTATATCCATTATCGCGTAAATCCCCTCCATAAATTAGCTTATAGCCGCCTGCCAAAAGATAACGCACCAAAGTTTGAGAAAAACGTGTTAAATCATCAACATGTTGATTATGATTTTCGCACGGCAAAACTGCTATTTTTGACATATCTTTATTGTCATAAATGTAACTGTGTCCCTCTCGTGAGAAATATAAATAATTAGCAATAGACAAGCCTATTTTATTCTTCTGTTTTTCATTTTCCTGATTATTTTCAATATTATTTTCTTCTTTCCATTCGCCTTCCTGAAAAATATACTTACTGTGCCATAATGGGGTACTTATTTTTATTGATGTGTTTCTAGAAATTTTATCAGTCTTAGGTAATAACCACATAAGTTCTCGATGATAAATAGGAGGTTCTGGATAATATATATTCTTTCTACTACTAATGGCCTCTTGAATTTGCCAGGATTCGGGAGGACGACTTAGTATCTCTGCATCTTCTAAAAATTTTATATTTTTTTGATAAAAATCTAAAATATCCATAGAATATTTATACCTAATAGTTTCTACCATTACTGCAACTAAGATTTTTATAGAATCTTTTGATTTAACTTTATACTTTATATTTGGGGATAATAAGTTGTGTGTAGTTTTAACGCTTAGTTCTTCTGTAAGAATATCTAATTGGAGCAATTTCTCCTTTTTTGTATATTTTCTTTGTTTTGCGCTAGGAACCCGGATACTTGGTAAATTTGCAACTGCCGAAAATGACCTATCTTCGTATTCCTCCACACAATTCGCAATAACTATCGGCCTATTATGCTTTTTTGCAGTCATCAGCTCGCGTTGACACCAATATCGTGTTGAGTAATTATCACTCATTATTGCAAGAAATGTAGATTCTTGAATATTTTCTTCTATTTTTTCTTCAAAGTTGGTTCCAGGAGGTATATCATATATATCAAAGAATCTCCCTATATTAAGGGTTGCTATATGGTGGATAATGGACTTTGCGTAAGCATAACCGCTACCGTCTTTCTTCGTATGACTTAAAAACAGTTTAATTGGCTCATAATTTTTATTTTTCTCTTTATCGCCATTATTTTCCTCTTCAATACTATTGTTTTCTTTTTCAATACTATTATTTTTAGTAGGTTTTCTTATTAATTCTATGCCCCAAACCCTCTTATAAAGTTCATACAATAATTTAATAATACTTTCAAGTTTGATTTCTTCGCTTTTTAAATCATTTAACCGTACAAAATTCCTTTTACTCATAGAGTCGTAAAGAGAGAAATTTAAACTCTTATCATTTAACGCTACAGGAATAATATATTTATACTCAATTTTATTCTTATCTGAATCATCTTTAGGTTTATCTATGTCTACATCGTTTTCGTTTTTATTTTCTTGGTTTTTAGATTTTAAGATGATCTCTTTGCCAAGATACTCATTCCACTCTTTACAAATCATCTCTGGAGTTACGAAAAAGAATACAATATCTTTCTCAGCCACTTTTTTCAACTTAGGAAGATGCTCGGGTTTATCATTGCAGTACAAAAAAGTTGGTATATCTAATGTACGCGAGAATTGTTTATCTGGGTCACGTGTTAAATATTTACGAAATTCTAGAACAAATTTTGACATCTTATCTAAGTAATCTTCATACCCCTCAGAGTAATAAGCATAATCCTTTGAACCCCAAATAAGATGTACTGCTAAGGGAGGGACAAAATTATTTTTTTGTTTACTCATTTCAAATCCTTTCTAAGGTTTCCAGTTAGCGTAGTTAGATGGAATATTTCTCTTAAAATAGCGTCGTCGATTTTTTGGTTTTGCCTTCCTTTTTCTTCTGGTCTGGTATGCTTCGTGAATCCAGGTCTTAAGACACTGCGCAGATTGTGGATAAGCATATATCTTTGCATACCCGCTAAGTACGTTATCGTACAATCGCGGCGGAATGTTACAGGGTGTATAGACAGCTTCGTCTTCGGTCAAAAACTCCTCACAACAACTATCGGGAGTATAACTGGGGAGCAAAATACCGATCAATCCCGAATGATAGTTGCGTGTCGTCTGCGTCAGACTATACCCGATCTCCCAATCGATATGCTTACGTCGCCATGTTTCAGCACCGATCAACACAACAGTCACTGTTGAGTCCGAAATAAACTGATCGCGGATTCTCTTCCGTATAGTCTCTGCTTTGTTTCTGGGGTTGATGTCACCATCTTGTACCGAGCGGCAGATGAACCCATCCACTTGTCCAGAGAAGTCTTTCTCGAACTGTTGACGGTAGAGATCGTCTACATGATGGAAACTAATGAAAACCCTATGTTTAGGAACTCTAGGGCTCTGGAAGTCTAGTTGAGCAAACATATACCTCCTAACATTTGGGTGCTAGAAATAATATATATTCAACAAAAATCACTATAACACAGTTTTATACACCTGAAATGATAAATTTTTCACAAAATTACTTTATATATAAAACAGGTGTCAAATTATATTTAATTTTCTCATTTGAGCAATAGATTACACAGTAAAAATTTACATAAATAAAAATAATCTAAGCCGCTTCCTGCCTCTGAGGCTGTTCCTTAGGCTTTTCTGCGGGTGCTTTCGGGAAGCCCATCACCGCCGAGAGCAGGACGAACGCACAGATAATAGAGACCATCAGAATCGTCCTCTCCCCCGGAATCACCGCGAGCAGGAGCGAGGAAATAATACCGCTTCCATATTGGAACGACCCTAAGAGTGCCGCAGCGGAACCGGCGATGGCAGGTTCCACAGAATTTAGGGCGGCGGCGTTCGTACAGGCAGTAACAATGCCGTTCATGCTGAACACCAGGAACACCGGAACCGCTACACCCCACAGACCACCCACATCCGCAGCAACAGTTATCACGGCGAGTATAGAAGCCAACCCGGCAACCGCAGTCGAATGCGCAGCAGAAAATCCAGGCTATAGCGCTGCACAAATCGTCGATTGAAACTGCTGAGCACCATCACCCCGATAATATTTACGCCGAAAAGCAGACCGTAATAGCGCGGATCAACCCCGAACCGCGTAATATACACACTCGACGATGCCGTGATAAAAGCGTAAATCGCCACGTAAAAGAAACACACGCACAGCACGTACCGCATAAAAGTGCGGCGGCGCAGCAAAAGCGGATAACTTCTAAATGCGGCAAGTACCGTACTGCTTTCACGCTTATTTTCAGGCAGGCTTTCGGGCAGGAAAAAGACCAGCATCAGGATTACGACGCTGATGGTCACAATAGCCCAGAAAGTCAGCCGCCACCCGCCAGAAACCACCAGGAACCCGCCAAGAAGCGGCCCGGCAATCGGCGCAATCGCCATAATAAGCACAAGAGTAGAAAGTACCTGTGCCGCACGCACGCCCTGATACATATCACGCACGATAGCGCGCGCAAGCATGGGACCCACGCACGCACCGACCGCCTGCACCAGGCGCCACAGAACCAGTTCGGTCGTGGTTGAGGCGAGCGCGCATCCGGCAGAACCGACGGCAAAGATTGCCATGCCCAGCATCAGCGGAATTTACGCCCGATGCGGTCGCTGACAGGCCCCCAAATCAGCTGCGCGATCGCGAACCCAATGAGGAATCCCGTAATCGTCAGCTCGATATTGCCGCCCAGTTGCGATTCGATGCTCGGCAGGCCCGGCAGGTAAAGGTCGGTCGAGATAGCCGAGCAGGCCATGAGCGCACTGAGTGTTGTGTAGAGAAAAAGCATGCGGCGCGGATTCTCCACCGCACCCTGTGAATGCGTTGTCACGAAAACCTGAATTCTTGGTTGTGTCTGTGTGATGTTTGCTTGCTGCCAGAGGTTCCTCTAAACGTTGAGAAGAGCCCGTTAGAGGCGCTTATTTTGATTCTACTCCCCTCTTCCCGAGGATCTAAGGGCGCTTTGGGGGTTTATTCGCGTAGGTGAAAGTTATGGGTGCTGAAGGCTCGCCCACTGCCCTCTGTGGGTAATATGCCTAACTCGTGAATCTTATGTATAACGTGAGCACGTCACGCATAAAACCACTTGTCAGTTGAATTTTAGACCGACCGGAGCACTGCATCCCAGGTGGAGGCGAGGCGCACCGCGGCGGAGGCGAGCGCATCCAGCTCACCGGCGTAGACCGGAGTGGATCGCACACCCGCGCACCAGTCAATCGTGCCCAGACCCAGCCAGGGTTTGCCGGGGAAGAACTCGCGCCGCAGCGCCACACGGCGTTTCCCCAAAGCCCGACGACCGGGCACATAACCGCCGCGGCTAATGAAATTCATCCCGGCGTTCAGCGAGAACCTGCTGATCCAGCACCCGCAGAGCATTAACCCAGCTGGGCTCCCCCGTCTTGGGCAGGTCGGTTAATTCGGGATATTCCTCGTCACGCTCGGTCACGCTCACGCCCAAAATGTACTGATACCGCACCTGATCCAGCTCGCCGGGAAGCCCACGGTCGGCACTCTGAACCGTTCCGCACAGATGCCGTGCCACGGGCTCGCCCGCCAGATTCACGCCCATCAGCGGCAGCTCGGGGCCGTCAAGATACAGTCCCACCGCGCCGGTTCCCGTAATATTTGGGCGCACCGACCAGCCGGGCAGACCCCGCTCTAGCGCCGGATGCACCCGCTGAAGAACCTCAAAAACCTGCTCACGTGAAACCGCCATTGCGTTCCTCTCAGCACTTTCAACCTGCGTTTACTTTCTTCCATTGTCTCGCACAGATCTGGCGTATGCGGCACGCCACAAACCTGCGGGTATCGTAGCGGCAGCACACGCGGTAAGATAGCAGACGTTGCGCCTAAAACTGTGGGCCGCACTCCTCTACTCCTGAGCCGTCGAAAGGAGGCCGACCGTGTTCAATATCGAGCCCGAGACGCTGTTCCGCATCGTAGATATTGCAGCCGTGGTGGCTAATGGACTTCTCGGCGGAGCGGTGGCGCGCGCCCTGCGGTTCGATATGGTGGGCTTCTTGCTGCTGGCGGTCGTCTGCAGCATGGGCGGCGGCATGATTCGTGACATCCTGCTGAATGTGGGGCTTCCAATAGCGCTCACCGACGGCTGGTACTGGGTGGGTGCCATCACCTCGGCGGCGTTGGCGTATGTGCTGGATCTGAGCTCAAACTGGGCCACCCGCGCGCTTGTGGTCGTTGATTTTCTGGGTATGGGCTGTTGGGCGGCTACCGGCACCATCAAATCCCTTACCCTGGGACTGCACTGGCTCCCAGCCATCGGGCTGGGGGTGACAACGGCGGTTGGCGGCGGGGTGATCCGCGATATTATGGTGAACCGCATCCCCGCTATCTTCGGCGGGAACTCGCTCTACGCCACGGTAGCGTTCGTGGGTGCCGCCGAAACAGCAATCTGCTTCAGGATGCTGGAACGCCCTCATGTGGCGATCGCTATGTCTGTGCTCACCTGCACGGTGTTGGGTATTGTGGCGCGGTGGCGCGACTGGCGACTGCCGATGCCCACCACGCTGAAGGTTCAGCGCCCGCGCCTGCTGGATGTATTCCGCCGCGACCACGAACACCTTGAGAACGAGGGCTGGGCACCGGGCACGCCGCTCACAAATCAGCTGGATGTGATTACAGAGGACCAGATTCAGGCGTACCGCGATCAGCTGCATCGTGAACGGGAACAACGCGGTAAGTAACGGGTCTGTGTTGCTTTGTCCTGACAGGTTCCTCAACGCTGTTCGGAAAGAAACGATAAAGGCGGCGGGATGCTCATGTGTGCCAAGCACCCCACCGCCACAAAAGTACCCTGCGACCGCCGCGAAAGCCCCCTGTCGCAAGGCACTCGTATTAGCATACCCATAAAGCTATCCCTAAGGGTAGGGTTTTAGCTGTCAAGTGGTTAACCCGATTTAGATTTTCGGGTGGAAACAATATAAATATATAATTTTGTATTTCTGACGATTAATTTTCTTCAGCTCGATGCGCCAGTGCCTCATTCAGACGGCGAAAACCTTCTCGGGTATTGTCAAGAAGTTTAGGCATGAGGGGCACAAGCAGACCACTGAAGATTTCGGACTGTATTAGGTGAGTGCCACCGCCGGGCAAGGGGTTCAGTTCAAAGCGGTGCTGACCGTCAAAAATTCCCGGGATTCCAAGGCGACCCAGCCACTCAAGAGTCTGATTTTCGGATGCTTCCAGCACGGTGGGGCGGAAGGTCATGGGGCGCTTGCCCGGTTTCATCGTGAGGGTAAGGCGTTCTCCAGCACGCGGCACACCTTGCGCCCGAATAATAAAGGGGTTCCACTCGGGATACTCTTCAAACCGGGTCAGGATTTCCCAAACACGATGCGGTTCCGCCTGGATAGTAATCTCGGCACGGATACTGCGGCTCATCATCCACACTCCTATACACAATAACCATTCTGTTTACTATGTATTCCAGTGTATACGATGAACTTCGGGGGGCATTAAGCATTCACGACAGAGGTGGAAGCGCACGACTATCTTCCCAAGCGCGGGCTTTATCTTTTACTCATGCTGGGCACTATCCAAAAGCGGGAGCGTTTTCTTCATTCGGGAGCAGTTTAACTGCTCCCGAATGAAGAAAACGCTCCCGGGAACTCAGCTTTCAGCCGCAGACCCGAAGTACTACGCCGTGACCTGGCGCTTCGAGGAAATCACGCCGGTGTTGAAGCCCGCAAGGTGCAGACCACCGTGGAAACGCGCGTGCTCGATTTTCACGCATCGGTCCATGACCACGTTCAGCCCAGCTGCCTCACCGATAGCGGCGGCTTCCTCATTCCATGAGCCCAGCTGCATCCACACGGTCTTTGCACCCAGATCAACCGCCTCCTGTACCACACCCGGGAGGTCTTCATTGCGGCGGAAAATCTCGACGAGATCGGGCACTTCTGGTAGGTCCTGAAGCGAGGCGTACACCGGCTGCCCCAGCACGGTCTTGCCTTTTGCCGCAAGAATCGGGTTCACAAAATACACCGTATACGGCGACGAAGACAGCAGGTAGGTTGCCACAAAGTTTGAGGCGCGCGAAATCTTATCGCTCATCCCCACAATCGCGATAGTGCGGGTATTGCGCAGAATGTTCAGCCGCTCGGGGGCGCTCGGGCCTACCCAGGTACGTTTCTCAGTCATTAGTTGCCCTCCTTCGCGGGTGCATCCTTGGGCTCTGAGGCGCCCGAAGCTGCGGCACTATTCGGCAGCGCACAGGCGGCGCCCTGCTGCGGGTCAGCCTCTTCAGCGGCGAGAGCCTCTTGTGCCGCAACGAGCTTATCAGCACTGGATTCGCCCACACGTTCACCCGCGTGGTTCATGCCAGTCGCGTGGGTGAGCGCCTGGTCAAGATCCCAGATAATGTCTTCAACATCCTCAAGCCCAACCGAAATACGAATCAGGTCTTCGCCCACGCCCGCAGCAGCAAGCTGCTCACTGGAAAGCTGCTGATGCGTAGTCGAACCCGGATGCAGCACCAGAGTGCGCGAGTCACCAATATTCGCCAGATGCGATGCCAGCACGAGCGCGCTGATGAACTCGCCGCCAACCACGCGGCCGCTCGCCTTCTCGGTGCCCTTCACCCCGAAGGAGAATACGGACCCAACGCCCAGCGGCAACAGTTTTTTCGCGCGTTCGTAGTGCGCATGCCCCGGCAAACCGGCATAGTTCACGTAGGCGATGCGCGCATCCTCAACCAGCCAATCCACGACCTTTTTCGCGTTGGCGAGGTGCGCATCCATGCGCTGCGGCAGGGTTTCGACACCCTGAAGCAGGTTGAATGCCGACTGCGGTGAGAGCGCGGGACCGAAGTCGCGCAGCTGCTCGGAACGCAGTTTTGTGAGGAACCCGTATTCGCCGAAGTTCCCCCACCACGAGACGTTATTGTACGAAGGCACCGGCTCGGTCATGAGCGGGAAGTTGCCGTTCGCCCAATTGAACCGTCCGCTCTCAACAACCACGCCGCCGAGGGTGGTTCCGTGCCCGCCCAGGAATTTGGTGGCGGAGTGAATCACGATGTCGGCCCCGTGTTCCAGTGGGCGAATCAGGTACGGGGTTGAGATAGTGGCATCCACGACGAGGGGGACTCCCGCCTCATGGGCTACAGCGGCGAGCCCTTCAAGGTCTGCGATCTCGCCGGAGGGGTTGGCGACGACCTCCGTGTAGATTGCCTTGGTGTTCTCGGTCAGCGCCGCCTTGTAATCCGCGGGGTCGGTGCCTTCCACGAAAGTGGTTTCGATACCGAACCGGCGCAGGGAGACATCCAGCTGGGTGACTGTTCCGCCGTACAGCTGGGAAGATGCCACAATATGGTCGCCCGCCTGGCAGAGCGCGGCGAAGGTGATGAACTCGGCGGCCATGCCGGATGCAGTCGCCACCGCCCCAATACCGCCCTCTAGGGATGCGATGCGCTCTTCCAGCGCGGCAACGGTCGGGTTCGATAGGCGCGAGTAGACGTTGCCGTATTTCTGCAGGGAGAAGAGGTTGGCGGCATCGTCGGTGTCTTTGAAAACGAACGAGGTGGTCTGGTAGATAGGGACCGCGCGGGCGCCGTGTTCAGCGTCCGGGGTGCCGCCCGCGTGCAGGGCGCGGGTGCGGAATCCGAAAGTATGTTCAGCCATGCATGACTCCTGGTTGGCTTAGCGCAGCCGAATGATGCGCCAAGGTCGAGGAACAGAGGTACTCAACCCTATACTGTGCCACGGTCCCCGGATGCGCCAAGTGCGCGTAGCAATGTGTCGTTTGTGTCGGATTATGACGGGAATTAGAACATGCAAGCAATTGCGTCACCAGCGTATATATTTCATGGTTAGCAGCTCGACCACTCAAAGATCACGTTTGAGAAATCGCCCGCCGCCAGCTGTTCAGGCGTTATCAGCCAGTTTGCGGAGCCTGCATCGCCCCAGAGGAGTTCCGGGGTTTCTTCCTCTGACTCCCAGTCCGCCTCAGAAACAATGGTCAGCAGGTTCACCGTGTGCCCCTGCAGGTTCTCGTCGAAATCCCGCGGGTCATTCTGAATAAAGTAGGGGTAGCCACCAATCCGGGAGTACTCATCACTCTCCTCATACGGGAGAGTAAGCTCCTCAACGGCGTTTGCCCGCTGAATCCTCGCCTGCTCGTCGTCTCCCGTGGGCAGTTTATCCTCGGGGTACAGCTCGTCCCACACCCGTGCAAAATCGGGATAGTAGTAGTGTGCAGTACCGGTAACTCCCTGCTCGACCAGGCTGAACGAGAGCGCAAATTCCACGCTCTCCGGTTCGATAGGCCAACCGATCGTGTCCCAGTCGATCACCGGCAGCGGCGCATCCGGGTTCGGCTCACCCACGCTCTCGTAGTAGAGCACCCGCCAGTTCTCTTGAACCGCAGGCTTGTTATAGTTATACCCCCACACGGTGTCGTGAGGGTCAATCCAGATTGAAGCATACCGCTCTTCGGGTAAATATTATTTTGCGGCAGCTGCGCACAGTTAATCTGCGCGATCATGCCTAGGGGCTGGCCGGATGCGTTCGTCGGCGCGGATTCTCCCACAGGCAGGTACGGCACTCCCCCGAATTTGGAGGCGGTCTTCGGCAACGGCTGCTGCGATGGGGTTGCCGTAATCCTGATAGCCTGCTTGAGTTTTCCCTGATTCATAACGTCGAGGACTCGACGCACCTGCGCTTCGGTGTTTTTAGCTGCATTCTGCTCGGTGGTATTCATGTGTTCCTCTGGGTGGTTGGTTCAGTGCTACAACCATCAGAACACATTTCGCGGTGCCGCGCGCAGAACTTCGTCACTCGTGCACTTATTCAACGGTGTATTTTTTGGGAGGCCACACGCTACATGACTCTAGGCACCCCAAAGATTCAGGGGATGTGGCGTATCAAGTATCTTGAGTACGCCACACCCCCTTGCGTAAGAATCATTGCGAGCCGGTTAGCTGCTCGACCACTCAAAGATCACGTTCGAGAAATCGCCCGCCGCCAGCTGTTCGGGCGTTATCAGCCAGTTTGCCGCGCCTCCGCCGCACCACATGAGCTTAGGCGATCCGTCATGAGGCTCAGCCCAGTCCACCTCAGAAACAATGGTCAGCAGGTTCACGGTATGCCCCTGCAGAGCCTCGTTGAAGAACCGGGGGTCGCTCTGCACAAAGTAGGGGTACCCGCCAATCTTCGAGAATTCGTCGTTCTCCTCAATCGTGAGGGCGGCACCCTGCGCCTCCTGGTAGCTTTCAAGCTGCGATTCGGGGTACATCTTATTCCACACGCGCGCGAAATCTTCATAGTAGTAATTGGCGGCGCCGGTAATACCCTGCTCGATCACCTCGAACGAAAGCGCAAACTCGGCCTGCGTGGGTTCAACGGGCCAGTTGTCCTTGGGTTCCACGGCAGGAAGAGTCGTGTTCGGGTCTGGCCTGCCCACGTTCTTGTAATAGATAACCCGCCAGTTCTCCTGGGATGCAGGCTTCGCGGCATCGAACCCCCACGCCTCGTCCTTAGGGTCTATCCAGAATTGCACCATGCCAGTTTTTGGATAGATATCATTCGGCGGCAGCTCTGCACAGTTAATCTGCGCGATCATCCCCAAGGGCTGACCACTGGAGTTTGTCGGCGCCGAAGCACCCATAGGTACATAAGGAATGCCCCCAAATTTTGAGGCGGTCTTTGGCAGCGGGGTCTTAGAGGCAGTTGCCGTGATGCGTACCGCCTGCTTGACGTGGTCTTTATTGAGAGCATCGGCAACATGCTGCGCTTTTTCTTCTAGAGTGCTCATGGACATCCTCCAAGGCGTGGTTAATGGCATGTATTAACCATGAGAACACACTTTTTTATAGTATGCCTTGAATATCGTTGTGGGGTGAAAAACGAACGCATCCGCATACTACACAATGTGGACCAGCACGACCGCACCCTTGCTCGGAATTCCTGGAGGGTTCCGGGCAAGGGCGCTCTCGCTGTGATGTGCATACTAGATATTTTTGTCGATTTCCTCGATCACGCCTAGGGCCGCGGTAATGCCCGCATTCAGGTAGAACATATCGGAATCTACCTTATGAGCGTGCTTCTCCTTGACCGCTTTCAGGCTATCCCACAGCGTCTCAGAGGTGAGCTTGGATTCGTCGCCGCCCTGCACACCATGAATACATGTGGGTTTTTCCATCTCTTTATTAACCCACATAGTTATATTCCAAAAACGGTATATAAACTTGTCAGAGTATATATTCCACATTCCCTATCTGGAATATATGCTGTATAAAAACCTCTCTTGGCGGCTCGGCACGGTTAAAGTGTCAGGGTGCCTAGGTACCGTCGAGGTATCAGAAAAACACCCCGCACTTTCACGGGGCGGTACCCCACCGAGAGAGGATCAGCACCTATGACACAGCACCCCCTGAGCGCATCCCGCATCGTTGCAACCGCCGAGGATATTGTTAGCGCCGATCATCAGTTCCTCATGTCCACGGGAACGCTCGTACACCACGAAACCTTCAATATAGAGGCCATTCGCCGCGATCTAGAACAGCTCATTGCCGAGCGTGTTTGTCTGCAGGTCGCCCCGGCGTCAAATTCCTGCTCCCGGATGCTCGCTCAGCATCGTTATGGCGAGGCCGGATTCCAGCAAAATCTTCGCGAATTACGCCGGGCGGCGCAGAACGCTATCCTAATGGTTTTCCCGCACGATCAGCTTGAGATTGGTCTTCGTTTCGAGCGGATTCAGGGCACCAAACTGGCGCTGACGCATATGTATTGCAGCCCCCGTTACGGCGATGCCTGGTATAAGCATTGGGCGCCGCGGGTGCTGCCCTTGGAAGGGTATGCTTTCGCCACCGAGAGCCGCCCGGGTTCCGGTGATTTTAGGATTAATACCGCGCAGTTCCTCAATATGCTGGGCCTGCTGGAAGTCGCTATGATGGGGCTTGATGTGAGTGAATGGGACCTGTGGGAATGCGAAAACCCCAAGGACGCCTGCACTAAATTCAAGCGGGAACGCCGGGATGTGCGCCGCCGCATTCGCGAAGATTATGGCATGACCGCTTAGGGTTTCGGGCAGAGCAAAGCTCCCCACCCACCGAACAATGCGGTGCGCGGGGAGCCAGCACGGTTACGGATTAGCCACGGTGTGCGTAACGGTACAGGAACGCCGCCATAGCCTCACGACTGATGCTCTCGTGGGGACGGAAAGTTCCGTCATCCCAACCGGTCGTAATCTTGCTGTCATGCAGCCAGGCAATTTCACGGTAGAACATGTTCTGTTCGGGAACATCCTTGAAAGGCGCATTCTGCACTTCAACCGGCGGTTTCCCAGAGTACCGGTAAAAGAACGCGGCCATAGCCTCGCGGCTGACGGGGTCGTGAGGACGGAAAGTCTTATCAGGCCAGCCGGTTGTAATACCTTGCTGCTGGAACCAGATGATTTCCTTGTAGAAGGGGTCGCCTTCCTTCACGTCGGTAAAGGGGGGAATCCTTCGGCAGCTGTACCTCGGGCGATCCGGACATACGATAGAAGAACGCCGCAATAGCCTCACGTTCGATGCTTTCGTGCGGGCGGAACGTGCCATCGACCCAGCCGGTTGTGATGTTCTGCCCGGCAAGCCAGGTAATCTCGCGGTAGAACATATCGCCTTCGTGCACATCGGAGAACGACTGAGCGGGCTCTGCCGGTTTACTCGGCTCAGGTTCGGCAGGCTTACTGGGCTCCGGCTCGGTAGGCTTCGACGGTTCCGGTGCGGGGGCCGTCGGGGCCGGGTCAGCTGATTTACTCGGTTCAGGGGTTGGAGCAGGGTCAGCAGGTTTGGTAGGCTCAGGCGCTGGTGCCTCGGAGCTTTCCGATGGCTCAGGAGTCGGTGTTTCAGCCGGTTTGCTGGGCTCAGGCGTGGGCTGCGTCGGCTCAGGGGTGGGTTCCGTGGTCGGATCAGCAGGTTTCGGCTGTTCGGGTTCCGGTGTCTTAGCTGTATTCACCAGACGGTTGAGCCACAGGTTAGATTCCAGACCGTCATTCTTCTCAACCATCGTGGGGAAGATAATATCCCCATTCGGCAGCTCAAGCGCGTTGTACGACCCGCTCTTATCGGTTGAACGCAAGTCAGAGAGCGGCACATCGTGATCAAATTCGAGGGTCTTTGACATCCAGACTAGGCGGCCGTTTGCGGAATCGACTGCCACAATCTTGTCGCCAGCGGTGAAGAACGATGCGATCGCCCCCATGCTGTGCGGTGCGGTGGAGCTTTCGCGCACCGTTGTGAAGGAAGAACCATCATACTTGAGAACCTGCACGGCACTGGCGCTTGCGGCGTAGTTATTCCACCGGTAGACGTATCCGTCCGGGGTGGTGAGCAGGCCGTTGAGGCTGGCTGCCTCTTCCGCATCCTTGGGCTGGGTTTGCTCAACCACCGAAATACCCTGAGCACTCAGATGTAGCAGCTGACCGTTCTGAACCTTGTTGCCCTCTTCGTTGTACACAGATTTGTTGGGGCTGTATAGGAACGAGCCGTCGGGCAGCGGCGCAAGCGTGCGGGTGCTTCCGGTGAAAACGTCGCCGTAGTATTCGCTCAGGTCATCGGCGTGTGCCACCGAGGGGTCAAAGTCCAGCGGAGATTTGACGGTTTGCGCTTTCACCGTGCCGTCGGATGCGACGTTGACGTACCGCGCCTGCCCGCTGCTATCGGCGGTGAGCACAGCCCAGCTGTTGGTCGCTTCGTTGTAACCGAGCGCCAAATATTTTCGGATTCGCTGAAGGTGACACCCGCGAAAGCACCCTGAGATACGAGCTTGCCGGATTCATCTACCCGGTAGCGTTCCAAGGCGCGAGTATTCGCATTCACAAACACGATATCGCCGGTGGCGGGGCTGGCGGCAAAGTGCGCACTGGAACCCATCGGCAGGGTTGCAGACTCGGTCTGCTGCAAAGTCTTTGGGTCAATGACCGCGTAGCGTGCATCCGCCCCGCCGCCGAAGCTTTTACCGGCCGCGTAGAAAAGATAAGAGCCCGCGCGCACGGTATTTTGCGGGTTATTAATATCGGTACCCGAATTCAGGCTCTCGCCCAGTTTATAGCCGCTGTTTTGGGCATCTTTCGCCTTAGTACCGGAATACGAGAAAGTGAGAGCGTCCAGCCCCACACCGTCTTCGTAGAAGTTCGAGAATGCGTGATTACCTTCGGCGGTGAGATTAGCCGCAACATTATTCCAGGTGACAACGCCGTCTTTTTCACTCTGCTGAGCGGTTTTGAGCGAGAGCTTTGCCATCGGGATTTCATGGGGTCCTTCCCACTGCCCGGAGGTGTAATTTTTGGTGCGCACAACCATGTAGAGCATGCCGGTGCCCTGTGCCGCATCCACGTCGATGCGCGGGTTTGAGAGCGTTAGGTTCAGCGAGCATTCTTCGGGTTTATTGCGGTCGGCGCAGTGCGAGATATATTGAACTTTGCCGGAGCCCTGAAGTGAAACTTGGTTGCCGTCTTCGGAAACTTTGGCTTCTTGGTTGGGGAAAGTGAACAGGTCGGTGGAGTTGTAGCTTGCACCCTCGCTGACCTTGTACGGTTCGCCGATGTAGTTGCGGAATGAGGTTTTGATACCCCAGGTGATGTTTCCGGTGCTCTGGTTCTGTTCGGCGGCTACCGCTACACCGGAATCGGCGTGAGCGTTCACGGCCAAAAGCGGAGTTGCGGGCAAGAGCATTGTGCCTGCGAGAGTGAGTGCGCAGATGCGTCTGAGGGTGCGCTGGCGCGATGCAAACGTGAAAGACATGTGTAATCCTCGTTGATCTATTGAGTTAGGACACCCTTAATGTAGCAACATGCTACCCTTAATACAAAAAGAGCTTTAACACCACTCTGTGACGAGTTATCGCTACAAAGTGTTCATACACTACAATGCCCTCACTTCGCTGCAATAGAGCGCTAACGACAACATGCAGACCACCGAAAAACTCTAGATTTTATTCGGTATTTCTAACGCTAAATACCGTGAGAATCTTTTTAATATGCTCTTCTAAAATACGTAATATTACGGCTAGAACCAGCCGCGCTTCTTAAAGAAGAGATACACCGCCACACACGCCACCACCATGAGCACGAGCGACGCCGGGTATCCGTAGGTCCACTTCAGCTCGGGCATATCCTCAAAGTTCATACCGTAGATAGACCCGATAATTGTGGGCACCACCAGGATTGCGGCACCCGCCGAAATACGCTTCATATCTTCGTTTTGCTGCTGCGCCACAATCGTATCGTGCACCGTAAGCGTGTTCTGCAGGGATGTGCGAAGATCCTCCAGGCGCTCCTTAACCTGCACCACGTGATCCTGAATATTACGGAACTGCCGCTGCAGCTCATCCTTTTCCTGCGCGATTTCGGTTGCGGTAGCACCCGTATAGGGGCTGACGTCAAGCACGCCGTCACGAATCTGCTGCATAATGCGCGCGAGCATCATATCGAGCGGCTTGCAGGCACGCTGAAAATCGGCAACCTGGTTGAGCAGTTCATAGGTACGGCGTGACAGTGTGCGGTCGCCGGCGCCGGTTTCTTGGAAGAGCGCATCCTCAATTTCGTCGCCGTCATTTTCGAGCCCTTCGAGCACCGGCATGTAACCGTCTACCGTCTGGTCGATGATGCGGTGCAGCAGGCGTATGGGCGAGCCGTCCGGAGTGGCGTAGATCAGGTTGAAGAGTTCATACACTGCCTGCTGCGGATGTATCTGGTCGTTCACGATGCTCAGCAGGTAATCACGCCCCAAGAACATGTGCATCTCACCCAGGCGCACCTCTTCTTCGGCATCCAGGTAAATCGCGGGACGTACCACCGCAAACAGGGAGCCTTCATAGCTTTCAAGTTTGGCGCGCTGATGCCCGTGCGAGGCGTCTTCGAGCGCGAGTCCGTGCAGATTAAAGGTTTGCTGAAGCTCGCGCAGCTCCCGCGCGTTCGGGGTCATGTAGCCGAGCGCCACGCTTGCGCCGCCCTCACGGTAAGCATCAAGCGCCTCGGTCTGGGTAACCCCCATACGGATGCGGTCCTGCTGCGGATAAATAGCACCGGTTACATACGACATAGGTTAAGTGTAGGGGCAAGACCCCCAGGCACTAAAAAGAGCCTTTATTCGAATAAAGAGTATTTTTCGCCGCTTTATTCAAATAAAGGCTCTTTTTATGCAGGGGATTTATCGATGCGCCGGTAAATCTGAGTTGCGGGGTCCCGCTCAAGTATTCCGTGATCCACGCCGTAGCGACGCACCAAGGCAGGGTCATCCGTGTACCGCCTGATGCGCTCATTCACCTCACGCTCCGAAAACTGCTCGGAGGCAGGAATACTCTTTTGAAGAATCCAATGCAAAAGAGCATTCTTATCCTGCGCACGTGAGGGCCAGGCATGCACTCGTCCCTTGACTAAAAACCGCTCAACATCATCTGTTACCTGGTTTTTCGCGGATTTCAAAAGACTCAAGTAGTCGGAGAATACCTCGGTAGCCTGCCAAAGCCCATCCTCTGACTTCTCAATGAGCCTGACTGCTTCAAGACGCGCCAACAGTTTACGATCACGATAGTTAGGCGTTTTCGGCACATCCTGCACGATAACCTTGGCATACATTTCTCGGGATTCACCATTCGCCAGTGCAGCTATCACCGGCAAAATGTTTTGCATATTATCCATCATTTAATTCTGCATCATTCCTACAACGTAAAAAGGCTCTTTATTCCAATAAAGCATTAAAAACGCCGCTTTATTGGAATAAAGAGCCTTTTTCTGGGAGGGAGAAGAAAAGAGCCTAATCCATCAAATCGCGCACCACAATAGTTTGGTCGCGGTCGGGACCTACGCCGATCGCCGAGATGCGGCAGCCGGAAAGTTCTTCAAGCTTATGCACATATTTGCGGGCGTTCTCGGGCAGTTCGTCCAGGGTTTTCGCATCCGAAATGCTCTCGTTCCAGCCGTCGAAGTACTCGTAAATCGGCTTCGCGTGGTGAAAATCGGTCTGCGTCATCGGTATTTCGTCGAAAGCGCACGCCGTCCACCCTCATACGCCACGCATACGGGGACCCTCTCAAGGCCGGTGAGCACATCCAGCTTGGTAATAAACAGGTCGGTAAACCCGTTGATGCGCACCGCCTGGCGCGCAAGCACCGCATCGTACCAGCCGCATCGGCGCGGACGCCCCGTGTTCACGCCGAAACTCGCCGCCGGTTGTGCGCAGGAAAATCACCCATCTTATCGAAGAGTTCGGTGGGGAACGGACCAGCACCCACGCGGGTGGTGTACGCCTTCTGAATACCAATCACGCGGGAAATACGGGTGGGGCCAACACCCGACCCCACGCAGGCGCCCCCGGCGGTCGGGTTTGAGGAGGTCACGAACGGGTAGGTACCGTGATCGACGTCGAGGAAGGTCGCCTGGCCGCCCTCCATGAGCAGGGTTTTACCCTCATCAAGTGCCTTATTGAGCAGCTGAGTAGTATCAACGATCATGGGTTTGAGCCGCTCGGCGTAAGACATGAAATAGTCCACGATTTCGTCTACCTCAACATGGCGGCGGTTATAGACCTTCACGAGCAGCTGGTTTTTCTGCCGCAGCGCGCCTTCAACCTTCTGCCGCAGAATCGACTCATCCAAAATATCCTGCATGCGAATACCTAAGCGCCCTACCTTATCCATATAGGCAGGCCCAATACCGCGCCCGGTCGTGCCGATCGCGCGCTTACCCAAGAAGCGTTCAGTGACCTTATCCATCGTCTGATGGTACGGTGCCACCAGGTGAGCATTTGCCGAGATTTTGAGTTTAGAGGTGTCGGCGCCGCGTGCCTGCAGACCCTCAATCTCAGAGAAAAGTGCCTCCGGGTTCACCACCACGCCGTTGCCGATCACAGGCGTTGCGTTCTCGCTCAGAATGCCGGCGGGCAGCAGCTTAAGCTCAAATTTTTGGCCGTTCACCACCACGGTATGCCCAGCGTTGTTGCCGCCGTTCGGCTTGACCACGTAGTCCGCGCGGGGTCCGAGCAGGTCGGTTGCCTTACCTTTACCTTCATCGCCCCACTGGGCGCCCACGATCACAACAGCTGACATTCTTGCTCCTCTAGGATGTACTCCCCGCCGTTTCGGCGGCCGTGCGCGGGTTCTTCAAACCCTCTTAGGCACACATTTGTTAATCATAACGCGACCCTGTGACAGTGCATCTATTATTTAGCGGTTGCAACACATCTTTTTCGTGAGTCTCTGCGGCGTAAACCCCGTGATTCGGCGGTAAAAGCCGCTTTGGAGGGCCAACATACAGGATGCGCGCCCGGGGCAACCTGCCGCGAGCGCGCATCCATGAATTATGCCCGGGTATATGCCCCAGGTACCGCATGAACCTTCTTATTTGAGAATCTTGATGAAGGTCATGGGGTAGTCGTACATTTCACCGCGATTAGCCGCGATAGCGCCTAAGATGTGGAAGATAATCATGAGTATGCCGGTGACTGATACCACCAAAAACCATATCGGAGACATGATGAAGAGGGTGATAACCATCAGGAGGAATGCGGCGGTGTTAATAACCCACATGGAGAAGTTGAAATTGAAGGCGCGGCGCGATGATTCTTTGGTGAATTCGTAGCCGGGCTTGTCTTTGTAGATGAGCCAGAAGATGAGCGGGGCTATGAAGCTCAGCGTGTTCAGCGACAGCAGCATGGCGAGAAGCGATGAGAGGTGCGCGAATATCGCCATGTTTTTGCGTCCGGGGTAATACCTTGGTGGTTATATTCTGGCCGTTGCTGGCTGTAACCCGAACCCGACTGTTGGTTATAACCGGGCTGATTCTGGTAGTTCGGCTGTCCGTTGTTGTAGTTAGGGTCGTAGGTCATAAGAACCTCCTCAATGCAGCGTGTTGGGCTGTGTTTTACAGTATATGCCGCCTACCTTAACGCAACATGGGAATCGTGGGGAGAGGATATTTGTAGTCCTCACCAGAATTTGCTTTAACCGCCCCGATAATGTGGAACACGACAGCGGTAACGCCCAAGCCTGCGATCAGAAGCCACAGTATGGGAAACATCGCAAAGAACAGCACAAATGGTTCGCCGGATTGGCTTTGCGCCCCTAGGATGAGGGATATTACCATCAGCAGAACCAGCAGCAGGAATGAACTAAAGATAATGATAACTAAGGTCACACCCAGGTTGAAGGCTCGTGCGGCAGCATTGCGTACCCGCTCATAGCCGGGCTTGTCTTTGTAAACCGCCCAGAAGATCAGCGGAATTAAGAATCCTGCAATCCCGGAAAGATGCGCGAGCATCGCCATATTGTTAACGTCGGTGGGCTGCTGTATCACGTAGACCGGCTGCCCGTAACCCGGTTGTGGATAGCCTTGGCTCGGCTGCTGTGGGTTGTATCCCGGCGGGTATGGCTGCTGGCCCTGGTTAGGCTGCGGATTCTGCTGGTAGGGGTCTTGGTTGGGGTCAAAGTTTGACTGGCTCATGTTTTCACCCGTTCTGTGCGTTGTCGTCTCTGTGTTTCGTGGTCTCGTGTACGAGTTTTACCTCGGCTCTGTCTTCGATAAGGATTGAGATAAAACCCTGCCCGATGCGCCCGCCGCCTCGGTACTATCGCAGGATAGGCAAGGTGGGCAGAGGGTACTTATAGTCTTCACCAGAGTTTGATTTAACCGCGGCGACAATCTGGAAAATAATCATCATAATCTGGACAACGCAGCTTATCAGAACCATGAGGGTTATGGGCGCGAACATACCCATGGCACTGGAAAAAGCGGTGCTCGGGTCGTTGGTCGATGCCATACCGGGTACAACCATCGTAAAAATATAGACAAACCCGCTCAGCAGGGTGATAAGAACAATCAGGTATCCCGTTAGCCCAAAATTGAAGGCCCGCGCGGCGGCGCGGCGTGCCAGTTCGTACCCGGGTTTATCTTTGTAGATAGCCCAGATAACGAGCGGAATAATAAACCCACCTAAAAGCCCGGAAAGATGCCCCCACATGGCAACCGTACTGACATCATTGGTTTGTTGAGTCACATATATAGGCTGCCCCGGTGGGTACGGCTGTTGGTACTGTCCCTGGTTAGGTTGCGGGTTCTGCTGATAGGGGTTGTGGTTGGGATCAAAATTTGGCTGACTCATGACAATATTCCATTCTTGAGGCTGCTGCCCCACCCCGTCGGGTCTGATGCAGACTTCCATGCGAGCCGGGCACAGCATCCTTACCGTGCTCGACGATACGAGCAACTCAGCTTCGACAAGGTTTTTATTCGGTGTTTTTGGTCTTTTTATCATAGCGCGCACCATATTTATACGGTAGATTTTTGTGGCACGAATACCGGATGTTTTGAGGGAATATATAAAACTATAGAAGTAAAGAATTTACATTTATGTATAAATTTTTATAAATATTTTTTTGGTGTCCTTGATAAAACTCTAGAGTAAAACTTCTTAGAATTGATAGTGCAAGACACATCGTTGTTTTTCAAAACGCGATGCGCTCGCATATCACACCGAACCATAGTTACCAAAAGTGCTGACTCGGGTTCGACACTATCAAACACAAGGAGCATCATGGCATCCACCAACACCTGGCGGGCGTGCACCCGCATCGGGTTATCGGCGGTTCTGGGGCTCGGTCTTATCGCCTCCACGGCGGTACCACTCAACGCAGCAGAGACACCGTTGAGAGGGCAAGACCCAGACCTGAGAACCTCACAACAGCACACGCAGCAGCAGGTACTCTCCCCCAGCATGCTAAAGGCGCAGGGCACCATACCGGTCTACGTCAAGTTCAAGGGTCAAGGCGCCTATGAGCAGACCCAGCCGCGGGCGGTTCTGCAGAACAGGCAGGCACCCGTGAACGCTCAGGCACAGGTGCAGGCGATCAAGACCCGCGTAGAGTCACAGGCGCAGTCCGTAGCAGGGAGAATCGCACGCGAAAGTTCTATACACCACCCATAACGTGATGCCGGGCGTGGCGCTCATGGGCGATGCCCAGGCGATCCGTGATCTCGCATCCCGCCCGGATGTTGAGCGCATTAGCCCGATCGTGCCGAAATACCGTCAAAATGCGGGTTCCGTCGTCGATACCGGGAGCCGCCGAGAATTGGGCGCGGCAAAACACCGGGTACACTGGCAAGGGCATCAAGATTGCGGTGATCGACTCGGGCATTGATTACACGCACGCCGACTTTGGCGGGCCCGGCACGAAAGAAGCCTTTGACGAGGCCACGAAACTCACCAATATGCCGGAAGCATCGTCCGGTCTCTACGACCCCGCGAAGTTCTTAGGCGGGTACGATCTTGCCGGTGACGACTATAACGGCCTGAACACGGCAGTCCCCGATAACAACCCGATCGACTGCATCAGCGGCGGTCACGGCACCCACGTGGCGGGTACTGCGGCAGGTTGGGGCGTGGATGCGCAGGGCAAGACCTTCCGCGGCGACTATTCCACGCTGACACCTGAGAAACTGGGCGAGATGAAGATCGGTCCCGGTTCTGCACCGGATGCTCAGCTGTACAGCTTCCGCGTCTTCGGGTGCAGCGGTGCCACCAACCTGGTGGGTCAGGCTCTCGATAAGGTGCTCGACCCCAACGGCGACGGCGATTTCTCAGACCGCGCGCAGGTGGTGAAACATGTCTCTTGGCGGCGAGTTCTCGCCCGAAGATGACCCGAATCCTACGCCGTCGAAACGCTGTTCCGCCAGGGTGTGCTCGCCGTTGTCTCGGCGGGTAACGCGACCGGATACAACGGTGTAGGCGATACCTACTCGGACTCTGGCCAGCCCGCGAACGCCATTTCGGCGCTGACGGTGGCGAACTCGGTGGGTTCAACCTACGCCATGGATGCGGCGCAGATTCTTGCGCCCAGCCAGATTGCCGGGAAGATTCCGGGCGACTATTCGGTGGACTACAACTACTCGAAAGCCTCCGAAGAGACCCTGCGGGGTCAAGTCGTTGCGGCGCCCGCATCGAATAAGTTCGGGTGTGAGGCATTCAGCGCCAAAGAAGCCGCCAAGCTCAAGGACCGGTGGGTCTTTATCGAGTGGGCAAACGAGGACGGTACTATTTCGTGCGGCTCGAAAGTCCGTTTCGACAATGCGGAGAAAGCTGGCGCTAAGGGCGTCGTCCTGTCCTCCCAGGAAGAGCGCGCCGAACTGGGGATCGCCGGGAACGAAACTATTCCGGGCTTCAGGGTGGCGAAGAGCGCATCCGATAAGGTTCGCGAGGCTGCACAGGCTGGCACCCTAGAGATTCGCCTGGGCGAAGACCTCAAGGGTGGTCTGCGCGTTCAGAGCGGTAAATTCGATGAGCTGACAACTTCGAGCGCACGCGGGTTCCACGGCTCGTACGGGTACACGAAGCCCGATCTCGCCGCGCCGGGGAATAATATTTCCTCTGCCGCCGTGGGTACCGGAACGGGCTCGATTCAGTACACGGGTACGTCGATGTCTGCGCCCTTTGCCTCCGGTGTGGCGGCGCAAGTGTTGCAGGCGCATCAGGATTATTCGCCGATTCAGATCAAGGCGGCGATGATGAACAGCGCAGACCATGACCTGCACGATGCCGCCGGGCATACCTACGCGGTGGATCGCGTGGGTTCAGGGCGCATTGATGCGAAGGCCGCTGTTGATACCCGCGTGCTTCTGTACAACGCGGACCGTCCCGAGCAGGTCTCGCAGACTTTCGGCGTGCTGGAATATGCGGCAGACGCAGGCCAGCAGTCGCTCACCCGCGAGATGACGGTCGAGAATTTCGATTCCAAGGCGCACACCTACTCGATTTCCTATGCGGGAAGCACCGATATGCCCGGTGTTGAATTCTCGATGCCTTCCAGCATTACGGTGCAGCCGGGTGAGAAGAAGAATTTCCAGGTGAAGGTCACGATCGACCCGGCACGCTTGGAGAAAACTATGGACCCGGCGATGGAAAAGACCCAGTCCTCCATCGACATGAACACGGGTAAGACCGTGGTTCCCGAGCAGGCGCGGCAGTTTATCGCCTCCGAATCCGGGCGTATTAAGCTGACCGAAGGCGACCAAACCCTGCGCGTTCCCCTGCATGCGGCGCCCAAACCAGTTTCGACCATGAAGGTTGCGGGCAATAACGTGCAGGTTCCCGCTGGCTCCTCCCAGACGCGAGTCACATTAGAGGGCACCGAGCTGAACCAGGGCGGATACCGCTCCCTGTTAGGGGCCTTCGAGTGGGGCGCATCGGTGAATCGTGTTAACCCGAGCAACCTGTGGGTCAGCAGCGATATGAAGGCGAACCTGCAGCATGTGGGTGCGGCCTCGAACGCGCCCGCGCTCAAGGGTACGGGCAAAGACCCGAACGAAGGCACGCTTTCCTTCGGCATCAGCACGTGGAGGAACTGGGATGTGATCTCTGAGGAAAACACCTTCACGGTCAATATCGATACGGACGGCAATAACCGCGCCGATTATGTGCTCAAAACCGACCGTTCCGCAGGGTTGGACTTCCCGATTGTGCGCCTGCTGGGCTACAAGAACGGGTCTTTGGAGCAGCTCGCCTACTATCCGCTTAACGGCGCCTGGGGCGATACCGACACGAACATGATGGACACAAACACACTCATCATGAGTGTACCCCTGAAAGATTTGGGACTGACGGCCGAAAACGCCCCGCAGATTCGCTACAGCGTTGAGTCCATCACCCAGTACGAGTGGGAGAACGTCAGCCAGACCGACTGGATTACCTACAGTCCCTTCGCCCCGAAGGTGTGGTTCAGCGGTACCGAGTCGAGCATCCCCGGACTTTTCGCGGATGCCCCCACCACCGAGCTGACGCTGCACCGCACCTCGGATGCGGGTTCGGCTAAGGCTCTCTTCCTGCACCTGCACAACGGCACCGGAGACCTTTCGGGTTCTCAGGGTGCAAGCGGCGAGCGCGCCCAGGTGCTTCCGGTGAGCGAGCAGAGCACGGAGACCCCTTCTGCCCCGCGCTTCACGGATGTGAAGGAGGGCGATATGTTCTACACCGAGATCGCTTGGCTGGCGCAGCGGCGTATCACGACCGGTTATCCCGGATGGTTCGTTCCGTCCCGCCGAGAATACGAGCCGTGCCGCCATGGCGGCGTACTTCTACCGCTTAGCGGGTTCGCCGCAGTTCACCGCGCCGAGCACGCCCACGTTCAAGGATGTGGCTCCCGGCGACCAGTTCTACAAGGAGATTGAGTGGTTTGCGGCGCAGCGGCTGACGACGGGGTATGCGGATGGTACCTTCCGCCCGCAGGATGCGGTTAACCGCGATGCGATGGCGGCGTTCTTCTACCGGTATGCGGGTAGCCCGGCCTTCACGGCACCGGATAAACCCACGTTTAAGGATGTTGCCCCGAACAGCATGTTCTACCGCGAAATCGAGTGGCTTGCCGCGCAGAAGGTGACGACCGGGTGGCCGGATCAGACCTACCGCCCGCTGGAACCTATCCATCGCGATGCTATGGCGGCGTTCCTGTACCGCTACAACCAGGGCGTGCTCAAGGCTGAGGGCTAGTCCCCCTAATCCACCCCGCAAGCAGCGGTTTTCGCCCGAGAAGGTGGGAAAATCCTACCTTTTCGGGCGTCGCCCCGCTTCTTACGAGGGTTAACACATATTCACTCCGCATCATCTGTACATTGTTACCTTCAAAGGATCAAGGAGTATGATATGCCTCCGAATCATCGCAGACGAGGCGCCTTAGGGTGTCTTGCCGCCGCGACAAGTATTCTGTTAGCGCTTGGCACACCTGCCAGCGCAGACATAAACCCGGGCGGTACCAACGAAAACGGGCAGTACGTCGCAACCCCCACACCGCAGAATTCAGATGCGCTCTCCCCCCACCATGAAAAAGGCGGAGGGAGATGTGCTCGTCTTCGTCAAGTTCAAGGGTCAGGGCGCCTACGAGCAGACCCAGCCCGACGAGGTTCTGCACAATAAACAGGAACCCGTTAAGAAGCAGGGTGAGGCCACCTCTATCAAGGATCAGGTCGAGAATCAGGCTCGCCAAGCGGCTCAGGATTCCGGTGCAGAAATACGTTATACCGTGCACAATACGATGCGTGGCGCGGCCCTGCACGGAGATGCCGAGAAAATCCGTTCTCTTGCCGCGCGGGATGATGTCGAGCGCATCACCCCCATTGTGACGAAAAAGAGCATGAATGCGTATAGCGATATAGACTCTAAGGCCGTGCAGGCTTGGGCTGAAAGCACCGGGTATACCGGTAAGGGCGTCAAGATCGCTGTAGTCGATTCCGGGATTGACTACACCCATACCGACTTTGGCGGTCCCGGCACGAAAGAGGCTTACGAAAAGGCCAAAACCCTGACGGACCTGCCCGATGCCGACTCAGGGCTTATCGACCGGTCCAAGGTGGTTGGCGGTATCGACCTTGTGGGGGATGACTACAATGCTCTCGACGCGGGTTCGACCCCTAAGCCCGATAACAATCCGCTCGACTGCCGTCCTGAAGGGTATGGAACCGGCGGGCACGGCACCCACGTAGCGGGTACCGCAGCGGGGTACGGGGTGAATGCCGACGGCAGTACCTTCCGCGGCGACTACTCCAAACTCACCGAAAACGATCTCAAGAACATGAAGATCGGTCCCGGCTCTGCCCCCGAGGCGCAGCTGCTGAGCATCCGCGTGTTCGGGTGCCAGGGCAGCTCAAACGTGGTGATGCAGGGGCTCGACCGCGCTCTAGACCCCAATGAGGACGGCGATTTCTCGGATCGCGCTAATATCATCAACCTGTCCCTCGGCAGCGAATTTTCTCCGGCTGATGACCCTGACTCCGCTATGGTGGATGCCCTCGCGCAGCAGGGTATTCTCACCGTCACGGCGGCGGGTAACGCTAATGAGTTCAACGGCGTGGGCGATACCTACTCGGATTCGGGCAGCCCCGCCAACGCCGCATCCAGCATTTCGGTTGCGAACGCCAACGGCACTATGAGCGTGTCTGATCAGCTCAAAATTGTCAGCCCCGAAAACGGAATTCCCCTTGATATTATTGACGGCACCTTTAGGGACTTTAAGTTTATTGACGGTGACTATTCGCTCAATTTCCCTCTCGATAAGGCACCTGCCGATAAGCTCACCGGCTATGTAACCCTCGCGCCCGAACGCAACCATGACGGCTGTAAGCCCTTCACCCCGGAAGAGGCTGAAAAGATCAAGGGTAAATGGGTGATGCTCGACTGGGAAGTAGACTACACCTACAAGGTCAATTGTTCCTCTGCCGAACGCTTCGATCATGTTGCCCAGGCGGGTGGCACGGGTGTGCTGCTCGTCCTCAAGGATTATCCTGCCCAACAAGGGTTTGGCGGTAACGCCACAATCCCCGGGTTCCGCATTAACACCGCCTTCGCCGCAGACATAAAACCCTATGTGGAGGCCGGAACTTTCAAGGTTGAAGCGAACGAGGCTTATAAGAAGGCAACACATATTCCTACCAGGCTCGAATTCGGCCTCAATTCTATGAGTTCTCGCGGACAGCACGGCACCGAAGGATTCATCAAACCCGATGTTGCTGCACCGGGAGTCGATATTTTTTCGGCGTCAGTCGGCCAGGGCACCGAAGGGGTTTACAACACCGGAACCTCAATGGCGGCACCGCATGTCTCCGGCATTGCTGCACAGGTGATGCAGGCGCATCCAGACTATACCCCGGCTATGGTGAAGGCTGCGATCATGAACAGCGCAGACACCGATCTCACCAACCATGCAGGGTCTAAATATGCTGTTGATCGTATGGGGTCTGGCTTCGTGAACGCCAAGAAGGCGGTCAACGCGAAGGTTCTGGTCTACGATGAGGAAAATCCCGAGCGGGTTTCCCTATCATTCGGCGTTCTCGAATATCCCCTCGATGGCGAAGACCATACCGTAACCCGCAATATCGTCGTGCGGAATATGGATTCGGTAGCCCACACCTACGAGCTTTCGTACCAGTATGGTCCCGAAATCCCTGGATCACGTCCCGAGGTACCGCCCTTGGTGACCGTCGAACCGGGCGAGACCGTAAAAGTTCCTATCACCTTCTCGACCTACACCCCCTTCCTGGAAAAGACCATGGATCCCACCCTGGAGAAAGAGCAAACTGCCATGGCCTATGTTAATGGGCAGTACCAGCCTATTATCTCGGGCAAACGTCAGTATATTGCGAGCGTCTCCGGCCGCATAATCTTTGAGGATGCGAACCAGGACGACGGGGAGGAGCTTATACGCCTGCCCGTTCATGCGGCACCGAAGCCTATCTCTACGATGAAGGTTCAAGGCTCCGAGATTCAGTTTGAGAATGGTAAAGCCACCGAAACCACCGTCAAACTCGCCGGGCAGGATGTGGACCAGGGCGGCTACCGGTCCATGATGGGAGCCTTCGAGCTGGGGGCTGCGAGCCCGCGCATCCCCACCGAGAATCTGGATCTTCCCTCAAGCCAGAGCATGGATCTGCAGTATGTAGGTGCCGCTTCGGATGCTCCGGCGCTCAAGGCAGCCGGGCAGAATCCGAACGACGGTAAGATCTACTTCGGTATTTCAACCTGGGGTATTTGGGATTCCATGCACCCGGGACGTCAACTTCAGGTAACGCTCGATACCAACCGTGACGGTAAGCCCGACTACAACCTTGAGGTGGGGCCCGAAAAGGGTCTGGATTACCCGCTCGTGAAGGTGTGGAAGGCGAATGGGGATACCTGGGAAATAACCAACCGGTACCCGCTTAATGGCGCCTGGGGCGATACCGACACGAACATCATGGATACAAACGTGATGGTGCTGGGTGTGCCGCTCAAGGATCTGGGCTTGACAGCTGACTCGGCTTCGAGCATTGACTATGCGGTTTCAACGAACACGTGGAGCAATGCGAAGGCGGGCGGCGACTATGTTGATGCCACCGAGAAGATCTCTTTCAACCCGTTCGCACCGAAGGTATGGTTCGAGGGTGAGAGCGCGGGTGTTCCGGGGCTCTTTGCTGACCGTAACGGCGGCGAGGTAAAGGTGCACCGCGTTGAAGGCGAGAAGCCTTCGGCACTCTTCCTGCACCTGCACAACGGTACCGGAGATTTGAGCGGTCAGAACGGAGCTGCCGGTGAACGTGCCCAGGTGGTTCCGCTGAGCGAGCAGCAGCAGAGCAGTCTGCCGGGTCCCTCAGAGCCCACAGAGTCTCCGAAGGATAGCTCGCTGCCGGGTCCTTCAAAGCCCACGGAATCTCCGAAGGCGGATACGTCTTTGCCGAAATAGCGTGCAGAACCTGCCAACTATGCGTTAGCACGCTGACCTGGCTGTATACCGATTCTGGTATATAGTCCACACGGTATATAACCGATCACGAATATGCTCTCGGTTCCTCCGGCAGTGAGGGAATCGAGAGCATATTCTTATATTCCGATACTGGTATAAAGCCTTGTCCGTGCCTATGTGTGAAGTTTTGGTGGGTCTCTAGCACAACGGTTTCACCACGACAGGTTATCCCGAACGATGAAACAATACCCCCGCAGTAAAAAGCTCCAGGTTTATTAAGAGGCTTTTCACTGCGAGGGTATTGTTATCGACTCTGAAAGTCTATGCTCTAGGCCTTACTAATCTTTCAAGATCTTCAAGGCGGGCAGCGGGTACTTATAATCCGTCTCTCCCGCATTGGCCTTCACCGCGCCAATAATGTGGCATACGAAAGCAGCAATCCCCCATATACCAACAACGATTGCCACAACCACCATGAGAATAAGGGCTACAACCGCGAGCCCACGGTTGTCCCCAGCTACAGCAACTACTACCAAAATAATGGGAATAATCAGACCCACAATCGCTGCAATCGAAATAGTAATCGAGACGTTGAAGGCACGCGCTGCGGCACGTTAACAACCTCGTATCCGGGCTTATCCTTATAGATCGACCACATAATAAGCGTGGCGATCCAGGTAAGCAGAATGGATATATGCGCGAACGTTGCCTTGCCCTGCGCATCTGGTGCCTGTCCCGAGACCGGCTGAGGCATACCCTGTGCGGGCTGTTGGCCATATTGATTGGGGTCAAAGTTATGTTGGCTCATGATAGTGTACTTTCATTCGAGGTCTATCGGTGCGATGTGTGAGGTTCACCGAATATTAGGCGAACCTACCCTAGGCTAACAAAAATGCAAATAGTTCTGTCTGTTTTATACATCGCGACACTTTGTAGTATTTCTAGACTAAAAACAATAGTAAATTAGCTCTTTGTAGCAAAAGATTCGGCCAATCTTTTAGATTAGTTGCATTAACTTTCGTTCCCTCAGCAAGACGGCGCCCGCGTACACTAGAAATATGCGTGAACTTCAGGAAAAAATCGTGGCACAGATGGGTGTTCGTCCCAATATGACCGAAGAGCAGGCGCGTGAGGAAGTACAACGGCGCGTACAATTCCTCTGCGACTACGCGAAAGCAACCGGCACCCACGGATTCGTGCTCGGCATTAGCGGCGGCATCGATTCCACACTGGCGGGCAGGCTCTGCCAACTCGCCAGCGAAAAACTCAACGCCGAAGGATACCAAGCTCAGTTCATGGCGGTGCGCCTGCCCTATAAAACCCAAGTCGACGAAGAAGACGCACAAAAAGCCCTCGAATTCATCGCCCCCGACCGTACCGTCACCTTCAATATTGCGGATGCGGTCGATGGCTTCGACACCGCCTACACGGCTGCCGTGGGTACGCCTATCAGCGACTTCAACAAGGGAAATATTAAGGCGCGTGCCCGCATGATCGCCCAGTATGCGCTCGCTGGCGACCCGTCCCTGCTGGTCGTCGGAACCGACCACGCGGCGGAATCCGTGACCGGTTTCTTCACGAAGTTCGGCGACGGAGGGGCGGATATACTGCCGCTTTCCGGGCTGAATAAGCGGCAGAATCAGCTGCTTCTGAGGGTTCTGGGCGCATCCGAGCGGCTGTGGGCTAAGCCGCCGACAGCCGACCTGCTTGACGGTATCCCCGGACGCACCGATGAGGATGAGCTCGGCATCACCTACCCGCAGATCGACGACTACCTGGAGGGTAAAGAAATTGACCCCGCCGTCGCCGAAAAACTAGAGACTATCTACCTGCGCAGTCGGCATAAACGCACGGTTCCAGTGGGTATCGCCGATACCTGGTGGAAGTAAACCTTGGGTGAGGCTCGTTGCCCGGCGGCTTATTCTGTGCTTACGCTTTTTCAAGCTGCCGGATGAGCGTGCGCCCACTCGCCCAAAACAGAGCCACCCCGAGCGCGCACGACCCCATCTGCGTGACGGGGAAAGCCCAGGTGAGACCAGTAAATCCGAAAAGTGTATCGCCCGCGAAGACCGTGACGAAAAAGAAAACACCCACACTCGCGGTCAAAACTACCGCCGCCACGCCTTTGCCACAGGCTTGGAACCAGGCGACGAGCAGCATCACTAGCGCATAGAAAACGGTTGAGAAAAGCAAGGCGGTGAGTACCTGGTCCCCCGCCGTGATGATGCTGGGGCCACCCGCAAGATACAGCGCCCAATCGCGGAACGCCCAGACCGGAATCGAGAACACTGCCGAGGTTCCGACCGAGAGCATCACCGCGACCTTGAGTGCGGCGCGCAGACGCTCCCGATTCCTGCACCGTAGGTATATGCAAAAAGTGGAATACTGCCCATGCAGATACCTGTACATAGGGTTTGCGGAACCATGATCAGACGGATCGAGACGCCGAAAGATGCGACCGCCGCATCGCCGTATTTAACCGCCAGGTTATTGAGCACCAGGGCAGAGACGACGAGGAAAAGGCTCGATACCATTTGCGAGGAACCCACCGAGAGCACGGGTTTAAGCACATCGGCAGAGAGCGTGAAATCCTTGAGCGACCACGAAAAATTCTTGCTCTTCGCGGTCAGAAACAGCATGTAATAGATAATGCAGGCGACGTTTGTCCCCATGAGAGCCCAGCCAGAGCCCGCCGCGCCCATGTGTAAAACGCCGATGAGCAGCACATCCAGCACGAGGTTGGCGAGTACTCCCCACAGCAGGCCGTACATGGATTGTTTGGCATAGCCTTCGGCACGCACCAGCTGTTCCAGGGTGAACATACACATCCAGGGTGGGGCGCCAAAGAACAGCACGGTCACGAACCAGCGAGTCGGTTCATAGGTGGCACCACCGGCACCCATCAGCCGAGTGAGCGGATCGACGAAGAAAATCCCCGCTACCGCCAGCCCTACGCCGAAGATTAGAGAAGCATAGACAGCGAAAGAGGTAACGGCAGGAATGCGGGCGGTGTTGCCTTCACCCAGCAATCGTGCCGTGAGGGTGGATGCGCCCACCCCGAAAAGCCCCGCCAGCGCGGTAATGACGCCCACCACCGGGAACCCGAAGATAAGCGCGGCAAGGTCTTCAACCGTGCCAAAGTGCCCCACAAAATAGGAATTCACCACGTTGTAGATGGCGGTAATCGCAAGCCCGGTTGCCATAGGGATACTAGGGCAAGCAGGGCGCGCATCACCGGGGCGTCTTTGAGGAAGTAAATGTTTCGGGAGTCTTCACTCAGGTTGTTTTGATGAAGAACTTCGCGGGAAAGCTCGTCTGCACTCGCCGTCGATGCGGTATCCCCGGCAACCTGTGTTTCGGGTACACCGAGATGCTCGGCTTGGGGCACGGTGTACCTCCTTATAGGATAATGGTCGGTGAACGTAGGCGGCGTGCGAACGCATGGAGTATAGGCATATAAGCCTGACAAGGGTATATACCCAGTCTGGAATAATCCTGCGGCATATGTACGTGCCATGCAATAACCTCACATAGCACCTATACCGAAAGTTTTTCCTTATATACCGATACACGCATATAACCGGTTGGCTCTCCCTGAGTGCGTGGCAGCCGCCTCGCTTATCATACACGGCTGTGCCTGTATGGGGCATATGCAGGTCGTTCCATGACGGAATAACTTTTCTGATACTGCGCTGCATGGCAGAACCTTATATGCGGTTTTGAGCATATTATTCGAGCTGCTTAGCCCGATATATATCAAAAGCGTTATATAGCGGTGAACCTCTGTTTCCAGGGGTCACTGCAATATAACGCTTCGGGCATACACTCAGGTCAGAGCGTTTTCACGGGTGCGAATGAAGAAAGTGCAGACCCGCTACTCAGACTCAACCTTAATCTCGGTCACGCCGTGCTCGGGGGTGCCCGATGCGGGCGCATCCTTCACCTTAGTACCGCCGGTTGCGAAGAAGAGGATCACGCCCAGCACGCACGCCGAGATCTGGGTGAAGGGGAACGCCCAGGTGAGGCCGTCGAACCCGAACCACATATTGCCGAAGATGACTGCGGGGAAGAAAAGCAGGGCAATACCCAGGGTCATGAGCGTGGCGGGCAGGCCTTTACCGGCGGCCTGGAACCACGAGACGAACACGATGCTCACGGCATTAAACACGGCGGCAAGCATGAGTGCGACCAGTACTTTCTCGCCGGTGGCGACCAACGAGGAGTCGCCCACGAGCTCAAGAAGCTGGCGACGTAATATCAAAACGGGGGTGGTGAAGATAATGGAGGTTGCCACCGATACCATTGCGGCGGTTTTCAAGGCCGAACGTACTCGGTCTCGATTGCGGGCACCGTAGGCGTAGGCGAAGAGCGGAATACCGCCCATGCAGATACCCATACACAGCATTTCGGGTACCATGTTCAGGCGCATCGCCAGCCCAAAGGCGGCCACAGAATCGTCACCGTATCCTGCCGCAATATTGTTGAGCACCAGCGCGGAAACGGTCAGGTTTGCACTCTGAATCAGTTCGGCGGCACCCACGGCGAACACGGGTTTAATAATGTCGCCGGCGATCACAAAATCGCTGGGTTTCCAGGAGAAGTTGGGGCTCTTGCGGATAAGGAACTGCAGGTAGTACACCATGGATGCGGCGTTTGCGGCGAGCATCGCCCAACCGGCACCGGCGATACCCCAGCCGAGAACCGCAATCAACAAAACATCGAAAATTGAGTTGATGACGACGCCCCAGATAACGCCGTACATGGACTGTTTGGCGTAACCTTCAGAACGCACCAGCTGTTCCAGGGTGACATGCCCACTGAAAACGGCGCACCCAAAAAGAGCAGGTGCACAAAGGTTTTGGTCGGTTCAAAGGATGCTCCGGAGGCGCCCATCAGTCCGGTAATCGGGTCTGCGAACAGGAACCCGGCAATAGCGACCACCACGCCGCAGGCGAGCGCAGAGTACAAGGCGAATGAGGTCACATTGCGAATACGTGTCTCATTGCCTTCGCCCAGCAGACGCGACGCCAGGGTTGATGAGCCCAGACCGAACACACCCGCAATCGCCATGATGATACCGAAAACAGGTACGCCGTATCCGGTGGCGGCAAGTTCTTCGACGGTGCCGTAGTGCCCCACAAAGTAGGAGTTAATGACGTTGTAAATGCTGGTGATCGCCAGCCCTGCCGCCATGGGGATGCCCAAGGCAAGAAGCGCTGTGAAAACGGGGGCATCTTTGAGCAGGTAGATGTTTTTGGGGTCGTCCATATTGGGCATCCCGGGGCCTGTATCAGGTGCGGGCACAGCCGGGATGGCGCCAGTGGTGGAGGGTACGGTGCCTGTCACCGCCGGAACTGCACCGGTGACGGGCGGGTTCGCCTCGGACGGCGCTACTGTGCCAAGTTTTGCTGCTGCGTTAGGTTTGTCTGCCGCGCCGGTATTTTCGGGCAGGGCGTGTGTAGGTTTATGTGTCATGAAGATGCGTTTCTTGGTCTGTGGAGTGCGCCCGTCTCTGGGGCGGCATGGCTCAGGTAATATCGGTCGGCGCTACATGCCGGATGCGGGCAGGGGACTCTATTGTACCCGTTTCCTGTTGAGAAGTAAGCCCTTCCTCCCGCTGCTTTTCCTCCCGACCCTCTCCCCTGCTTCCCTCTCTAATCTCCCACGCAAAAAGGCTCTTTATGTGAATAAAGCGAGTTTTTCAACGCTTTATTCACATAAAGAGCCTTTTTACACGCTAACGCTTTTAAAGGGGAAAATTTTGCCTAAAGCATACGGTAAAGATTATGAGTGCCCTCTTCCCGGAATGAGTCACCGGCGCAGGTTACAAATATACATTCCGTGATAACTCTCGGGGGAGTGAGACAGGTGCTGCTCTACGAACTAGTAGAAACGGCTCAAGCGATCCTTATCAGCTACATTCTGATTGATGGATCGACTCAAGCCGTTTCTAATGTCGTAGAAGCTATCTCAGTATTCCTTAAGCGACTGAAGTAGCATCTGCCTGACTAGAGAGGGGTTGGTAGTTAGCGCTATCGACCCCTCTTGCCCTTGAAGGGCTAATAACAGTTGCAAATATGATTCCAGCTTAGCACACCGCCTCAGTACCATCGGGCTTCTTAGCGTTCCTTATACCCAGCGGTTCTTGGGTTCTTAGGCAAGGAACTCGGGCAGTTTTTGTTCAAGCTCGGCGCAGGCACGCTCAACAGCGACATCTGGACCAATATTTGGATCCATGGTGCCTTCGGCACGCACAATATCAGTCGAATTGAACCCGAGCATCCCAAATGCGGTCCGCAGGAAGGGGTACGATTGCTCCCACGGTGCCAGCGGACCGGTGCTGTATACGGAGCCGCTTGACTGCACGAGCAGCGCCTTATGCCCGCCCATGAGACCCTGCGGACCATTCTCGCTAAACTGGAAAGTCTGACCTCCCATAATAATGTTATCCAGGTAGTCCTTCAGGCGTGAGGTCACCGAAAAGTTATGCATGGGCATAGCGATAATCAGCCGATCAGCCGCTTTAAACTGTTCAATGAGTTCAGCACGGCGCGCAAGAATCTGCTGTTCCCTCTTACTCAGGGACGATTTTTCATCATATACCGACCCGTAAAGCGGCAGGGTTTCGGCAGTAAGTTCGGGAATATCCTCATTATAGAGGTTCAGCACGGACGCATCCGGTATTTTCTCGGTCAGGCAATCGACGAGGCGGTTGGTGCAATACGCAGTTTTATTCTGGGGATCCGGGTGGGCGTTAATAATAAGGGTCTGCATGGGGTCTCCTGGTGATTGAATAAGATATTGCAGAATTTACAAAAATCCGGGATGGATATTTCTATCGTAGATTGGGTGTAACGCTGGTATCAACGCTGAGTACAGGCAAAGTTATGGAATAACGCTTTATGACGCAATATTTCTTCTAGGAATGTCCCTAGTGCGCGTGAAAAGAATTTAAAAATAGAAGAATCACATTTTACGCATTCTCCAGAATCACACGAAATTTCCTTGTAAAGCATGCGGTAAAGTTATTAGTGCCCTCTTCCCGGAATGAGTCACCGGCACATTTCGTAGATAGTTCATTCCGTGATGACTCTCGGGGCAGAGAGGCGGTGAGTAGACATGTCTCTCTACGAACTAGTAGAAACGGCTCAAGCGATCCTTATCAGCTACATTCTGATTGATGGATCGGCTCAAGCCGTTTCTTACGTCGTAGAAGCTATCTCAGTATTCCTTAGGCGTCTGAGGTAGTTTGCTACTCATAGAGAGGGGTTGGCAGTTGACGCTACCGACCCCTCTTGCCTATAAATAGGCGATTATTTCGTAGATATGCACCTAGCTTAGCACACCGCCAAAAGACCATGAAGGCGCTGCCCCGGAGAGGAATGTCCCATTTACCTCTCAAGTGCCGCCCGCAGGTCCGCCAGAGTTGTCGAGCGCATTGTACCGAAGAATTGTGCATCTACCTGCTCGACAGCGGGAATCGCCCGAATCGCAATATCCTGCCCCGCGTCCGTAAGAAGAACATTCTTTGACCGCCCATCCGTGGGGCTTGAAACACGTTGTACAAGCTCGCTTTTCTCTAGGCGCCGCAGCACGTCAGAGACCATTTGTGCATCCATGCCAGCAGCTTTAGCAATATCGATCTGTTGTACAGATTCGGTCTTTTGAGTTAGCCAGTAGGCGCAGGCGAGAATCACGAACTGAGTCTGCGTAACGCCCAACGGTTCCAGGGCATCAGCTACCGCTCGCTGCCATCGCTGGGTTAGTTTCCACAGCACAAACCCCGGGCTGTCGGCGCCGGGGTCAGCAAACCTGCTAACACTCATGATGCACGCGCCGCCTTAATAAGCTCGTTCATCTGGGCGGGAAAATCAGAGCTTATACCAGGCCCTATCATGTGACTATGGGTCTGCGCTCCTCTGACGGGGTGTAGCCTCGTGGCGCACGCGTGTGGCAGTGCTGGCGCGGGTGAGTGGCGATCCTGACCCGGCAGGGGAGCGTTACCAGAATACGGTGTTTCAGTTTGTTTCACGCTCGTCTGCGGGGTAAGGTTACGTCGATAGAGACGCTGCGCAGGATGTGCAGATCTTGGAACGTGCCCTGAGCATCGTAGCGGATAACGAGGCAGGAGGAGGCATCTGGCAGGAACCGCTCGGAGGATTAGAGCACGCAGGTTCGCCTAACGCCCCGCTACCTTAGCCCTTTTTCATATCTTCGAGCACCCGCATCAGCTCGGCGAGGCCCGCATCCAGCTGACGGCGCGTCTCAGCAGGCAGCTTTTCCAGAATACGCCGCTCATTATCCACGTGCTCGAAGACGACTTTTTCTACCAGTTCGCGCCCGGCGCCCGTTAGCTTCACGAGCATACTGCGGGCATCGTCCGGGTTGGGGATGCGTTCAACCCATCCCCGCTTCTGCATATTCTGCAGGCGGGTTGTCATAGTGCCTGAAGTAACCATGAGCGATGCAAAAAGCTCGGTCGGGGTCAGAATATAGGGCGCACCCGCGCGGCGTAACGTCGCCAGCACATCAAAGGCGCCATTACTGAGATCATAGGCAGCAAAAACCTCGTCAAGACGCGGCGCGAGTAGGATGGAGCATCGCTTAAGACGACCGATCAGAGCCATATTTTCAGAAGCCAACTCGGGGAGTTCACGTTTCCACTGATCGATAATAATATCCACGGCATCGGGGCGGTTACTGCGGGGACGGGCGCTCGACATATTCCTCCTAGAATCAGCTCACTACTATTTTATCTTGCTTTCAAGACAAAAAGTGATTAGGATTTATCTTGAACTCAAGACATCTATCCGACTGCGAAGAACTATGAAAAACCGTCTTCCTCTGCTGATCATCACGGCGTTCGTCCCCATGGTTTGGGGGTCAACCTACCTCATCACCTCCGAATTTCTGCCGCCCAACCGTCCCTTCACCGCCGCACTGATCCGCGTGCTGCCAGCAGGGTTGCTGCTACTGCTCATCACCCGAGAGTTCCCGCGCAAGAACGAGCTGGGCCGAATTATTCTTCTCGGCATCCTCAATATCGGTCTATTCCAGGCGATGCTGTTCGTCTCTGCATACCGCCTGCCCGGCGGACTGGCGGCGATTCTCAGCTCAACACAAACTATTTTCGTCCTCGTCATCACCCGAACAGTTGCTAAGAAAGCGACTCCCGCATCGGCGTGGCTTGCCGCACTTATGGGCATTATCGGCATTATTCTGTTGGTCGCATCCCCCAGCACCACCTTCGATGTGATCGGCATTCTTGCGGCGCTCACCGGGGCTGTCGCCATGGCGTGCGGAATTTTCTTCACCGCCTCAGGAACATCGTCTCTCTCGACTCTCGCCATGACAGGATGGCAGCTGCTCGTGGGCGGAATATTCCTGCTGCCCATTGCCCTGCTGACCGAGGAACCGCTGCCGCCGCTCACCCCCGCAAATATCGGCGGATACGCCTTCCTCTGCCTGGTGGGCACCGCGCTCGCCTACTGCGTGTATTTTCATGGACTCTCGAAGCTGCCGCCCGCGGTCATTGCATCCCTGGGACCGCTCAGCCCAGTCACCGCCTTTATCCTTGGCTGGATTTTCTTGGGACAAAACATGACACCGCTTTCGATGCTCGGCTTCGTGCTGGTACTGACCTCAATAGTGGGGGTACAGCGCGCCATGATGGGTGCTCGAAAAGCGACTCTTTCCCACACAAAATAGTTTTCTTACCGTCACACACACGATATAAAAAGGCTCTTGATGCGCATAAAGCACCAAGAGCCTAAGGTAATTGTTCTACCCGTAGAGAGGGGCCGGCAGTTAGTGCCACCAGCTCCTCTCGCCATAAGGCGTATAACTCATAAAGATGGAACCAGCTTAGCATACCGCCCCAGCGCGCCGATTAGCTGTCAGTCGGATTAGGTGACTCGGCATCATTGTCGGTCGTTGCTTCTTTGCTCTCAGCCGCCTGTGAATTCCTCTCAGCACGGGCTTTTTCACGCTCCGCCGCCTCACGCTTGGCCTTCGCCTGCTCGTAGAGCTTCGCCGAGGATTTGTTGATACCCGTACCCTGCCCCAGGGACGGATCGTTCGGGCGTTCCGCTAAGATCAGAGTTGCACACACTACGAGAGTGACCACAAAAACCGCGCCCGCCACACCTAAGGCCAACACGAGATTGGGGCGGTTGCGGGTGCCGCCGGTTGCAAAAATAAATACGGCGAAGAAAGCCGCTACAGCCAGAGCAGCGGCAACCAGCAGGGGACCTTTCACCTGCGCTTTAAATCCGCGGGGGCGTTCTTCAGCCACTCGTTCCTCCTCTTGTGTGTGTCTAACCAGTGTACGCGCCGTTGCAATACACCTCTAAAACCTGGGTGCTATATGAACTAAGGTTTTGTTCGGTCAGCGCCCGCTTTCTCGCTCGGTCCCAGAGAACCCACCAGCAGAAAAACGCCAATAATCAGCGCCCCGCCGCCGGGAACTCCCAGGGTCGCTTTCGCCCCGATCTCCCCCACAAACGGCAGAAGTAAAGCAACCGCAAGAAGCACGCCCCCTTCCAGAACCCAGTCACGCCACACAGCCACCGCACTACGGTAGCGCATACCCAAAAGAAGCTTAATCAGCCCCGGCAGACCCGAACCGGCGCATACCGCCAGAATAATAAGAGCAATGGTATCCGGTATTATCACGAGCAAAGCCCCAGATGCCGCCTGCACGAGTGCCGCCGAGCTGAGCGATGCGCTAGTCGCGGGTCCGTAGTGCATCCCGCGGGCCGTGAGCGCGTGTGAGGTGCCGAGCGCAAGCATCCAGAGGCCCAAAAGTATTTTGGCGAAAACATTATCAGGGGTCTGCACAAAAACGGTGATAATCCCAAAGATAAGGTATATCAGCGCGTGCAGCATTAACGATGCGTGCCCTTGCGCGGTACCAACAGCGCGCGGAACTTTTTCGCTCGGGGGCGGGGTCGATGCCGAGGGTTTCGTGCTCACGTGTACCAGAATACCGTGCAGCACCCTAAAATTCCGCATAGAACTCCGGGAGCGTCCTTAATATTCCATATACGGAATATAGAATATGCCCGGGGTTTAGCGCTTCTAGGGGCCGTTCGGGGCTACTCCAGCTCAACCGGGCCGAGCACGCGTATCTCCTCAATATCCAGGATCTCCTGAATCGCGTGGAGCACGTTCATATCGATCTTGCGCTCATTACGCAGGCGCTTGAGCACCTCACGCTGTTTCTCCAAATGCCGCAGGCGCAGCTCTTTCTCAAGGTCACTCGCCTCAATAATGCGGCGAGCTTCTTCCGGCGCGTTCACACCGTGTTTACGAACGGTGTGCAGGTTGCGGTACATACTCGCGTTGTACATCTGTTCTTCGGCAATGCGGTCGATAATCTCCTGTGGTGCACCAATTTCCTGGCCGATCTCAGCCACAGAGTTGAAGGACTCGGCAATTATCGTGCGCACCGCATTATTAATCTCGTCTTCTTCGGTGGTATCAACCGGAATTTTCGCCCACCTGATAACCAGCGGCAGGAGCATCCCCTGAACCACCATCGACAGCAGAACCACGCCCGCAACAATAAAGATAATAAAGTCACGCCCGGGAACATCAGTCGGCACGGAGAGAGCCACCGCGAGGGAAACACCGCCGCGCAGCCCCGCAAAAGTGCTCACCACACGACCACGGAAAGTTGTGCGCAGCCGCCTCTGCTTTTCTGAACGGTCAAGGGCACGAATAATACCAATCGTGACGTGCAGGAAGATGAAACGCGCCGCAATGGAAACGAGCCATGCCACCACAATCACGGCGAGCGCGGAAGCCCACGCATAGTTGTATTCATGAATGACGCCTTCCATATGCTCGGTGGCGCTGGGCAGCTGCACACCCACAAGCACGAAGAGCGCACCGTTCATGACATAGGAAACAAACGACCAGATGGGCAGACCGTAGAAACGGTTTTGGGGTTTGATGGTATCCGGCCCACGATAGGTCAGGTAGAAGGCGGCGACCACCACAGCTACCACTCCGGAACCTTTCATGCCTTCAAAAGGCTCGATCTCTTCAGACAGGAAGAAAGCAATAAACGGTATGGTGAACATGAACACACTGAAGTTCATGGGGTTGCCGATGTGTGCACGCAGCTTATTCGCGCCCCATCCGACGGCCAGGCCAACGAGAGTTCCAATCAGGAACGAGAAGAAGAACATTCCGGATGCGTTCCCCAGGGCCAGCTCATGACCGCCCGCAAGCTGCAGAGCGAGCGCGAAAAGAACTAGGGTGGTGCCGTCGTTAATGAGCGCTTCCGCTTTGAGGGTGGTAATGGAGGCTTTGGGGAGTTTGCCGTTGAGTGTTGCCACAGCCACGGCATCGGTGGGGGCGAGCGCCACACCGATAATCAGCGCCACATGCCACATGTAGATACCCATGAATGTGTAGAGTACCCAGGCGATAACGAACGCCGTGAAAATTACGAGCACCGTGCCCGAGAGTAGAATGCCGCGCAGACGGGCACGTACCTCACGCCAAGAAGTGTTTCGGGTCTCCCAGAACAGCATCACGGGCAGGAAGATTTCGAGAATCACGTGCGGGGGCAGCCCGGCCTCGCGCACCTCGTGCATGGCGTGAACGGGGATGAGCGCCAGCACAAGCCCCATGAAAATGAGCATAATGGCGGGGGTTATTCGTATTTTTATGGGCAAGGATATTACCCAGAAGAATTGCCAGCGATAGGGCAATGATGACTTCAAGCAAACTGGTGTGTTCCTTTGTGCTTTGGAGGTTGAAGAGGAATAAACAGCGCCAGAATAACACCTGTGAAGGCGCGCATATTCCAACATATCACGGGGTAAAAATACGGGGATTTATACTGAACTGCATTCTCTTCGCGGTGCTGTACTTCTAGGTGCAAAAGACCCGCGCATGTGAGATGCCCTGTGCAGGGTGCACACCGAGCTCTAGTACTATCTGTTCTATAGGAGTCGGCTTACGAGGTGATATAACGCCGCGAACCTCACGAAATATGACGATTCGTGTCATGCAGACACAAAGATGCGCGCGCATCCGCAGAAATTCCGTCGCAAAGTGAGCGTCCATGCATCGAACGTGAGAAAATGGGGGCATGACTGAACAGACTAATTCCCCAGTAACCGGCTCCCCGCTCGTGAAGCGCGGGCTTGCCGACATGCTCAAGGGCGGCGTCATTATGGACGTCGTCACCCCCGAACAGGCCAAGATCGCCGAAGATGCTGGTGCCGTCGCCGTCATGGCGCTTGAGCGCGTACCCGCCGATATTCGTGCGCAGGGCGGCGTGGCCCGTATGTCCGACCCCGACATGATTGAGGGCATCATTAACGCCGTCTCGATTCCCGTGATGGCGAAGGCGCGCATCGGGCATTTTGTTGAGGCGCAGATTCTTGAAAGCCTCAAGGTGGATTACATCGACGAGTCAGAGGTACTCTCCCCCCGCCGATTACGTGAACCACATTGACAAGCACCAGTTCACGGTGCCGTTCGTATGCGGCGCCACTAACTTGGGTGAGGCACTGCGCCGTATTGCCGAGGGTGCGGCCATGATCCGCTCGAAGGGTGAGGCTGGCACCGGTGACGTCTCGGAGGCAACCAAGCATATCCGCACCATTAAGCGCCAGATCGCCGAGCTGCAGGGCCTGTACAACACCATGCCCGACGAGCTGTACGTGAAGGCGAAAGAACTTGCCGCCCCCTACGACCTGGTGCTCGAAGTTGCGAAGACCGGTAAGCTGCCCGTGGTCATGTTTACCGCCGGTGGCGTGGCAACCCCCGCCGACGCCGCCATGATGATGCAGCTGGGCGCGGACGGCGTATTCGTCGGTTCCGGTATCTTCAAATCCGGCAACCCCGAGGCACGTGCCAAGGCCATCGTGAAGGCAACTGCGTTCTACAACGACCCCGAAAAACTGGCGGATGCATCGCGCGGTTTGGGCGAGGCCATGGTCGGCATCAACGTTGCCGATCTGCCTGCGCCGCATCGTCTGGCGGAGCGCGGCTGGTAAGTATAGGCCGCCACGTGGCGGATGCGCGCTCGCCGATCGATTATATTCGGTTCAGGTGAGGGCGCCCGGCCAAGGCATGCAGGGGGTGAAGCTCGGTGCGGGCTTCGCCCCCGACTCTGTTCAGATGCGTTATCCGCTCGGGTGAGTTTGGTGCTCTCAAACGCAGCCCGCAACTCAACGTTCTACAAAGTGCGCAACCTCGTGTTGCAGAAAGATAGGCTCATGAGCGAGACTAAGGTTCTTCCCCCGGCTGCCCTGCCCGGTGCGGGCAAAACTGTGGGTGTTTTGGCACTGCAGGGCGGTGTCGCCGAACACGCACGCATGCTCGAATCCCTGGGAGCGCAGGTGGTGCTCGTCAAAAGTGCCGAGCAGCTGGCGAACCTGGATGCGCTGGTTCTGCCCGGTGGCGAATCTTCCACAATTGACAGGCTGACCCGTATTTTTGGGCTGCGTCAGCCGTTGATTGAGGCGATTTCGGGGGGCTTGCCGGCCCTGGGAACCTGTGCCGGGCTGATTATGCTCTCGACTACGATTGATGATCCGGCTCCGGGGCAGCAGTCGCTCGGTGTGTTGGATGTTTCGGTTGGGCGTAACGCCTTCGGCTCACAGGTCGATTCGGCGCAGGTTCATCTGCCGTGGCTTACACCCTCAGGTGAGGAAGTCGTGATCGATACGGCGTTTATTCGCGCGCCGATTGTGACCCGCACCGGTGAAGGCGTGCGGGTGGTGGCGCATCATGAGGGCAAAATTGTAGGTGTGCGCGCTGGGAACATTATCGGCATTTCTTTCCACCCGGAAGTCACGGGCGATACCACCGTGCACGAGGAACTGCTCTCGCTAATTCGGTAGGCTCCCTCCTGCCTCTCCCCTGGTATAAAAAAGAGCCTTTATGTGGGAGAACAAAAGTTATCGGAACCTATCGGGGGTTATCGGAATTTTTAAGATAAGTCCCGATAGGCTGAGATAACTCGCGCAGCTACTGTGCCGACCGCTTAATGAACCGATCCATCCCCGGAACCGTAAAAGCGATCCGACCATATGCAGGGCTGTACAGTACACCTTTCTCAATTAAGGATGCGCGGCGGGCACTCAAAGACGTTGTAATAGATTTCATCCGGCTGGATACCTCTGAGACCGGCACAGAATCTCCTTCTTCTTCAGACATAAGATCGGCAACCGCCACCAAGTAGTGTTTCTCAGATTCTGTTGCCCTGTTCCACCGCGTCATATAGAACCCGCGGTTTAGTTCTTCCCAGCCCAAAGTAACGCCCACACGAACATCATCCTGAGTGATATTGCCCGCGCTGGCACAGTCCCAGGCATCCCGCCCAAACTGCTGAATGAAATAAGGGTATCCGTGAGATTGATCCACAAGTTCTGCAAGCGCATCCTGCGTGATACTACCGCCATTTTTAACAATAGGATCAGCATAAGCCAGCCTGGCCTGATCATCATTGAGACGCTCTAAAGGATGGTAGCTAAAGAGCCTTTCGGCGTAAGTCTTAATCTCGCCCAGTTTCGTGGGAACTGAAGGCAGTCCAGCTCCAAAAATATAGAATGGAAGCTCTTTTTGCCCGGCTTCATGTTGGGTTGTCAGCAGAATATCGAGCATCTCGTTATCAAGATCTTGAATCTCATCAATGAAAATACCCACACCAGTACTAGGCGTTTGGTCTTTGAGCTCCCGAGCCATAGACAGTAGTGTCTCTGGAAGATCAAAGTCTAGAAGACCCGTTGTATCGGAGGGGTGCGTATCAGCTTTAAGCACGACGGAGGCTCCGGCAAAACCAAGCGTCGCTGATAGAGAAGCAATATTCGATAAGAGTTTCTTCCAGTGACTTTGCTGTTGGTAGCCTCGAACAGCTAGGGCAAGTTCTTTACCCAGGCGGGTGCGAACTTGAGTATATGCATTCTTCCCCATTCCGCTTTCTAGAGAGATCGTTACCCATCCGGCACGTTTGCGTCTTCCTGCAGACGGCGCAGAAGCACGGTTTTGCCCATCCCCCGCAGCCCGTAAAGCATCATGCCACGGCTAATGGCTCCTATCTCAGTACGACGCAGGATGTTAGTAAACGTATTAAGCGGTTCTTGCCTGCCCGCAAATTCGGGCGGAGTATGCCCGGCGCCCGGGCGGAATGGGTTGAGAGTCATGGTCTGCGAAAGCCTCCTTAGATTTTTAGTCTACAGGAAGTTATCGGAACCTATCGGGGGTTATCGGGATTTTTAAGATAAGTCCCGATAGATTGAGATAAGCAGCAAAGCTAGTTATCCCTTTTAGGAGATTTCTGGGGATACGTTGGGATAACCTACCGCGCGGCCTTATTTTCTGAGACGGTTGCAGAAGCTATTGTGCTTTCCAGGCAAAGGGCTGTATCTAAGATTCTCTTGCGGAAGAACAGCCCTCGGCAGCCAGTAGGCGGTGTGCTAGACTAAAAGCATATTTCCTGATGCAAACGCTCATGAACGGAAGGGCTCAGTAGTTCCCGCTACCAAGCCCCTCCAGTGAGCAGGGTCGTTACCTCAGGTTCCTAATACAGGTTGAGATAACGCCTACGATATGTGAAACGGCTTGAGCCGATCCATCAATCAGAATGTAGTTGATGAGGATCGCTTGAGCCGTTTCTACTATCTCGTAGAACAGCATTCCTACTGCGCTTGCGCGCCTTCCGCACGCAGATTTGGTGCCTCGCTCGCTCGGAATCTGCGGTGCTCCAGCCGTCTCCACCCTAAGAGTCATCACGGGGGTAAATTTCATAATGCGTGCCGTGTGCTCTTACCCCGGTGAAAAGGGTTGATTCAACTTTACCGCATGTTTTACAGGTAAAACTCTCTCATTCCTAGACTTCGCGCCCGTTAGAGTTCAATGACGGTATCGTCCTGCCGGGCGGGCGCATCCTCATCGTGGGTGCTCACCAGCACGATTGCGGTATGGGCCGCTCGCTCAATCAGTTCCCAGACTCGGGCGCGGGTAGGCGCATCCAGCCCGGCGGTCGGTTCATCGAGAACCATGACGGTCGCGGGGCTCAGGGCTTTCTGCTCATTCAAGGCTTCGGCCGCCGCCAAAGTACGCGCCAAGGCGATGCACCTGCCCTCTCCCCCGGACACGCTGCCGCTCTCGCCCGCGACGGTGTCATGACATCGAGCACCACTAGAGGTAAATTCGCTTAGCCCCACCGCCTGCAGGTACCGGTCGCATATATGCACCGGAATGTCGCGCCCAAACGCCACATTCTCATGCGCGGTACCAACCAGCAGCCCAGCTTCCTGCGGCAGGTAGACAAACCGAAGAGTGCCTTGCGGTGCGCTCATCGACATATAAGCGGGGGTAGTTGTCGCACGCACACCAAGAAGCCGTTCTAAAAGCAAACTTTTTCCCGCACCGGATACGCCACGCACCCAACATGGGCGTCCCGGCTTCACCGTATGCACACCATAGGATGTTTCACTCAGGTTGCGTGCATCCAGGCGGAGGGAAAGCTCACCTGTGGTTACGACATAGTCGATGAGATACGCCGAACTCTCAGCGGCAGGAGTGGCTATTTTATGGTGCGCCTGCCGGTAACGCTCCGCCGAGACCGCGATGGTCGATACCCCAAAGCCGACGGCTTGGAGCGGGCCAATTGCCGCCGCGCATACTCCGATGAGTGCCACCGCAGTACCCGTAATCTGCGCCGGAGAGCCTTCACCGAATAATACGGTTTTGAGCACTATCGCGAGTAGGCATAGAGCCAGCATCGCGCCCTGCCAGGTGTGTAACAACATGGTGTAACGGTAACTTTTGAGAGCTTTTGCTTCTACAGGCAGGCGGCCTTGGGCATATCGGTCACGCAGAAAGGGAGCCGCCCCAAGGATTCTGCTCTCACGCCAGAGACGAAGCGTGTTTTCCAGGGTGCCAAAACTGCTCATTGAGCCGTCAAAGAATTCGCCCTGAAACTTCTGATGACGCGCAATCAGCGGCATGCTTCCAGCCAGATATAGGGCTACAAACCCGCAAAATATGCCTAGCTCCGGCACGCCACCCATCACCAGAATTGAGACAGCACCGGCGATACAACCAACCCCGGCGGGCAGAATTGAGAGGTACAAGGTGGCGAGGGTTTCGCGAATGGATGCGGCCTGCGCATCGACGGCATACGCAATTTCGGAGGCGCCTAGCATAGCGCGTGCGCGCGGGTCGGCGCCGATGCTGGTGACGAGTGCATCCGCCATATGGCGCGATTGCATTTTCTGCTCAATGAACCCGTAGGCAGGGTAGAAAAGATACCGAAAGCTCTGCCCGATTAGCCATAGAAAACTGTAAAGGATCACGAGAATGGCAAGGTTTTTGACGCCAAACTTCGGGGTTTTTCAAGGGTGCGCTGAACACCATAACCCAGCAGAATTGGGCAGGCGATCAGAGCGAGCGCAGAGATAATGACGGCGGCCAGTGCGCTAAGGTTTTTCGGGGATGATACTCGCCAGGCTAAAGTCATAACGCGAGCACAAAATATAAAATATGGTTTGAGGTATTTCACCGAGTTCTCTTTCTCTCCCGCTGCCTGATACGGCGGGAGAATGTGCGTGTATCGGTATGTGTGCACCTAGGCACGGTAATAACGGTATATATCGTACACTTTCCTGCATATTCGTAGGGTTAAAACGTACGATATGCAGGAAAATGTACGACTTACGGTAAGAGGGGGCGACTAAAGCCACCCGTTGTCGCGGGCGATGCGCACCGCCTCATGCCGGTTATTGGCGTCTATCTTCGCCATGGCCGCCGAGAGGTGGTTGCGTACCGTTCCCGAAGACAGCCCGAGCATCCCCGCAATTTCTTTGACGCTCCCGGCAGTCTCGGCGGCGCGAAGAACCTCAGTCTCACGCCCGGTCAGCGGCGAAGAACCCTGCCATTTTGCCTCCTCAGCCAGCACCGAATCGACCACACGCAGCCCCGCCGCGGTACGGCGAACCGCCTGCGCCAGCTGCGATGCCGTACCGTCTTTCACCACAAACCCGCTCGCCCCTGCCTCAAGGGCGCGGCGTAAATACCCGGGACGGCGAAAAGTCGTCAGAATAAGCGAACGAACCGGCGCGCCCGCCTGCGATGTCAGGCCCGAACGGGCAAGTTCGGCGGCCGCCTCAATACCGGTGGCACCTGGCATTTCAATATCAAGAAGCGCCACATCCGGGCGGGTTTCACGCACGGCAGGCAGCACCTCATCACCGCGGCCCACTTGCTTGACCACCTCAAGATCAATTTCAAGATCGAGAATCATGGCAAGCGCTTCACGAATCATCTGCTGATCGTCGGCAAGAAGTATTCTCAGCGGCACGGCTACCCCATAATCTCGTCAGTCTTCTCGTCCATGCTGATGCGAATGCGGCACCCATCCCCCACACCTGCCACAGGCGCCTGCTGCAGCCAGTGTTCGGGTGCATTCCCGAGTGTAAGGGTTCCGCCTGCGTCTTCGATGCGGGTGCGCAGACCGGTGAGTCCGCTCTTACACGGGGCATCACCAATTCCTATGCCGTTGTCGATAACCTCTAACCCGGTGGAGTTCAGCCGCACGGTGGCGTAGGTGGCGTGAGAGTGCCTCACAATATTGGTAACGGTCTCGCGCAGTGCCCAACTGAACAGGGAAGAATTCATGCCCGCGATGTTCGCGGCAGTTGTCGCATCGGGTAGGTTCGCCTGTATTCCGGCGGTTTCCAAGGCGCGTGAGGATGCCAGAATCTCACCTTCAAGGTCGGGAACGCGCAAACGGGTGACGGTGGAATGCACCTCCGCGAGGGCTTGGCGGGAGAGCTGGGCGACCTGCCGCATCTGCTCCTGCGCGGCCGGGGCGTTGGTTTCCACGAGTTTTGCGGCCAGCTCGGCCTTGAGGTTCACGATCGTGAGGGAATGCCCCAAAACATCGTGCACATCGCGGGCGATGCGTTCACGTTCGCTGAGGATACCGAGTTCTTTCTCAATAGCCTTGTGTTCCCGACTCTTGTGCATGCTGCGGCCCACGAAGTAGGCGATAATGTGGAACGTGGTGACAATATCGAAAATGAAGAACCCGTTGAGGGTTTTATCGCCGGAAACGGCTGGGAACGGGGCAGTGGGTGAGTCATCGAAATACCCCTGCCCCGCCACACCAACAAAGTAGTTAGTGGTGAAGACTACGGCGATTGCAACGGCTGTTTTTACCCCCAGTTTGAAGGGTATGTGCAGGTTCATCAGCCACAGCGCCACCCACAGGGGAGATATGGTGTAGAGCATCCCGGCGATACCCTGCGGGTATAAGGCAATAATGTAACCGATAGGTACCGTCACCAGAACACACCATAAGGCTGTACGCAGTACTGTGTTTTTCACGGGTATAAGCGAAGGCATCGTATGCGCCACGAAGAACAGCGCTGCACATGTCTGATACAACAGTGTGCACAGGTCCATGTTGTTTGACGAGTTCAGCTTCAGCTGATCCGCTAAGACCAATAATAATAAAACTGCTGGAGGAAATGTTGAGGCAGCTTCCCCAGACGAGGCTCCGCACAATACCCGATTTATCGAAGAATGGGGCATCTGCGGTACCTGGCTGAAGACGGCGGTTCTCCGGCGTACCCGCATCGTACTGAGAGACATGCGGTGTGCGCGTCATTGTCATGCTCGCTCCGTTGGTACTCGCTGCCGAATAATGTATCCCTATCATAAATGAGGCTCTTTGAGCATACACCGGCGAGCGGAAGGAGCCTATGTTAAATGTCATGGATTGCCGAACCGGTTTCAAGGTCGAATTTTTTGGCGCGAGGATGCCCTAGCCTGCACCCCCTGACGAATGTCACGGGTACGCCGAAAAAACGGGGATACGCTATTGCATATTCGGTGTTCACGACAAGAGCATAAGGCAGGTTGAAGCACCTATGGCAGGTATCTCTGGTTCCTCCTTATCCGGGGGTGTGTCCGCGGCGAAAGCACAGGGCGGTCTTATCGTCACGGGGTTATGCAAGTCATTCGGCAAAACCCGTGCGAATGACGATATTAGTGTGCGGCTTATACCCGGGGAGGTAACGGCGCTGATCGGTCACAACGGTGCCGGGAAAACAACGTTTCTTCACCAAATTGTGGGGCTAACAAAACCGGATGCGGGTAGCATCATGCACGACGGCACCGACCTCATTGCCCACCCGGCGCAAGCCCGGCAGGTATGCGCGATCATGCCGCAGGTCGCATCGTCCCTGGAGGGGGGTGACCCCGCGCCAGGCGATTGCGACGGCGGTTCGCATTCGCGGGTTGAAGTCGAAGCAAGCACAACGGGCGGTTCAGGAAACTCTCGATACTCTCGATTTAGGGGATTGGGCGGACAGGCCGGGGCATAAGCTCTCGGGCGGTATCAAGCGCCTGACCTCATTCGGTATGGCGGTCACCGCGCCCGCCCCCATCTATCTCTTCGACGAGCCCACGAACGATGTTGATCCGGTGCGCCGTGAACTGCTGTGGAGGATGCTGCGGATGCGCGCCGAGCAGGGTGCCACGGTGCTGATCGTGACTCATAACCTCCTGGAGGTAGAGCGCCATGCCGATAGGTACCTGCTGTTTAATAAGGGGCTGCTAGTTCGTGATGAACCGACAAGCGCGCTGGGTTTGGAGGAAGCAAAAAGTACGCTCTCGATCACGGCTACCCCGGAGTTCCTTCAAGAACTTAGCAGCGTGCTAGATGTAAACATCATCCTCACTAGGGAATATGCAAGATACGGAATATATCGAAAAGCGCATAGAAGACGATTCTTCCATCCCTCGGGAGTTTACCGTCACCCTGAGTACCGATGCGCTTGAGCTGGCCTTACCCCATGTGCTTTCAGGAATTCGTGCGGGATGCGTCGAAAGCTACCGCATAGGCTCGGCGTCTTTGGCCGATAACTATGAGGAGATGATTAACCATGACTAGCACCCTCGTGCCCTCACGAATTTCGACGGTACGTGCCACGGTCGAGCTGATCCGCTGGTCGCTAATTCGTAACGCCATCAACGCGCCGCTTTTTGCGGTGGTGCAGGTCCTTTTAGCCTTTGCACTTCTTTACGGCATCTCGGTCTTCATGCCGCATCTTGACCGGAATTCTGCAGAATATCTGGCATCCGGCGCGGTAACGGTGAACTTTATTTCTATGGGGTGTGTAATAGCTCCGCAGTTTATTGCTACCGCTAAGACGAACGGTATGTTCGACTATCAGCGTTCCCTTCCGGTGCCGCGCCTGGCGATTCTGGCGGCAGATGTACTCGTTTGGGCGGTTCTCGCTCTTCCCGGCATTATTGCGGGCGGTGTAGCCGCAAAACTCAAATTTGATTTTGATGTGAACCTGAATATCGGCGCTATTGCCGTTGTATTCGCGCTTCAAGTTGTTATGGCGGTGTTAGGGTTTATGCTTGCGTACTGGGTTCCAGCGTCACTTCTGACTATCGTGACGCAGTCTATTACCTTCATGGTTTTGCTGTTTGCGCCGATTAACTACCCGCCCGAGCGGCTGCCCGACTGGTACGTGCACATTCAGCAGTTCCTGCCGTTTGTGCCTGCGGCAAACCTTGTGCGGGCTGCCCTCTTCGACATCGGCCAGATACAGATCCTAGACGTAATAGTCGTCGGTTTTTGGGGTCTTCTGGGATGCGCATCCGCACTGTGGGCGCTTGCCCGCAGGGACTAGACCTTTCAGGGTCTCACCTGTATAAAAAGAGCCTTGATTGTGAATAAAGCATTGGAAATATCCTCTGTATTCACGATCAAGGCTCTTTTTATTATCACCCACGGACGGGGCGGAAAGGATGAAACAACTACAACCGATAGAAGCCTTCCACCGCGCGGGTCAGGTATGCCATATCGTGAACGTGGCACATTTCGCGCATCGAATGCATCGACAGTAGTCCGATCCCCACGTCGATGGTGCGCATTCCCAGCCGGGTGGCGGTGATAGGCCCGATCGTGGAACCGCAGGGCATATTGTTATTCGACACGAACTCCTGATAAGGAACGTCCCCCGCCTTGCACGCCGCCGCGAAAATACCGGCACCCACCGCATCGGTCGCATACCGCTGATTCGCGTTGATCTTCAGCAACGGGCCAGCACCGGGAAGCGGGCGCACCGTCGGATCGTGATGCCCCTGGTAGTTCGGGTTCACCAGGTGCCCGGCATCCGCCGAAAGGCACACCGAATCGGCGAGCGAGCGGCGGTATTCGTCCTGGCTTTCCCCGCGAGCCTGCGAGAGCCGCACCAGCACATCCTCTAAGAACGGACCGGCGGCACCGCTGCGGGTTTCAGAACCGATCTCTTCGTGGTCGAATCCCGCAAGCATCACAGTATGCTCCGAGTCTTCATCGGCATTCTCGGCCACATAGCGCTCTAAGGCGCACAATCCAGCATGAACCGACGAGAGATTATCCAACCTGCCCGAGGCGAAAAACTCTCCATCTCGCCCGAAACGGCGAGGGTTCTTGCGCATCCGCAAAGAGCACATCGTAACCGACGATCTGCTCCGGATCGACCGAACCACCCTCATCGATGGTCTGCTGCGCCAAATAGGCGAGCACATCGTTCTCGGTATCATCCACGCCCCAAATGGGGTACATATTGAACTGTTTATCGAGGGTCAGCTCATTACGTTTATGGTCCAGATGAGGGGCCAGCTGCGGCACACGCGCCAACGGTCCCAGTCACCACATAGCGATCCTGAAGGGTGCCGTCTTCCCGAAGTACCGTCAGGCGCCCAGCGGCGCGCAGCTCACGATCCAAAAAGGAATTAGCAGTGCGCCACCGTAATTTTCGACGCCCATTTGATGCCATCCTGCCGCCGTCACCGATGAACTCGGCTTGAGCTTAAGCGACGGCGAATCCGTATGCGCACCCAGCACCCGGTAACCGCTCGCCTTCTGGGCCCGCCGACCGCCTGCCCAAGCGATAATCGCGCCGTCACGCATCACAAAATGCCTGCCGACGGCAACCTCATTCTGCCACGGCTCGGTTTCGTTCAGCTCGGTAAACCCCGCCGCCTGCAGGCGCCGTGCTACGGTTCGCGCCGCCAGATATGAGACGGGCGAATCGCAGACGAACTGGGCGAGGTCTTCGATATTTTTGACGGCATCAACGGTCATACTATGCGCCTACTTCTTGGGTTTGGGAATGACGGGGAACGCCGAGGTCCACGGTGAAGCGTCTGTTGATCCCTGCTTATGCGATTGTGCGGCTTCCGGCGAGATTTTCGGAATCGGAGCGGTAGCCCAGGGAACCTCTGAGGTGTTCTGGGATGCCTCCCGCTGAGCCCGCGAGGTCTGCGAAACTGCAGCCGAGCCGTCCGCAGCCGCATTCTTAGCGGATGCGCCCTGCCCGCTTTCCTTCTGCCGGGCAGCTTCTTTCTGCTGAGCAAGGGCCTGAGCCTTGGCACGCTCATAGGCCGACAAGGCATTTTGCACGGGAATGCTCATCGTAGAGGTATCCGGCGCGTAGTTCTTCGAGGAAGGGTTCTTCGTATCGTCTGTCTGAGCGGTGGATGCGCTAGCGGTTCCCTTCTGCGGCGCGGCTGCATTCGACGCAGACCCCTGTGCCCCGGAGGCACGCACCGAAGAATCGGCCTGATTCGAGCCCTGCTGAGCCTTCCGCGTGGATGCGCGTGCAGCTTTCTGCGCCGCATCCAGATCTATGCCTGACGGAGCCTTTTCCGCTGCTGCGGGAGCAACCACGGCAGGCTTGAGTTCGTCGGCGATAGTCCTCGCCTGTGCAGACTGCGCGGGTTTATCGGCAGCAGACGCTTCTTTCCCGGTCGCGCGGGCGGCAGTATTCGCGGTCGTCGGACGCTCAGCCTGGGCTGACTCGTTAGTGTGTACCGGCTTTTGAGGCTGAGTCGATTCATGAGCCTGTGCCGGTTTGGCAGTTTGCGCCGGTTTCTGGGACTGGGCTGACTCATGAGTCGGCACAGATTCCTTGGCTGGCGCAGGCTTACCGATTGGTGCAGGCTTATTAGCCGGTGCCGAACGTTCGGGCTGCGCGGGGGCAGAAGCCTTGACCGACGTATCATTCTGCTCGCTCTTACGAGCGCCTTCCACAGGCTTCGCGGCGGGTGCCTGTGCAGCCGGTTTCTCTGCGCTATTCCGCTCGGGTGCACGATGCTCTTCAACCGTTTGCGGGTTGGCGGGGGCAGACGAAGACGCCGATTTTACCGAAGCATTATCCTGTGCGGGCTTGGCGTTCCCCGCCACAGAGGGCAGCAGGTTGACAGGTTGTGATTGTACCGGCGCCTGCGACCCTTGCGGTGCAGAAGCAGAAGTATCAGCAGCAGGTGAAGCAGCAGCATTTTTTTCACGGACATACCGGGCTGTGGGCCGCGTGCGCAGCGCCCGGAGCCGGTGCTGCGGCTGGCGCATCCGAGGAAGAAGCGGGCGCTTCCACGCCCATTGACGCACCCTCAGCCGAGGAGGCGGCAGCCGCATCCTGCCCCTGGTTCAGAGCGGCTTTCCTCTTTTGCCGGTAGGTGTACATGCACACGAGCCCGGCGAAGGCAAGCTGCAGAATAAGGGCCTGCACAAAGTCAAGCGCCTGAGCCTCACGATTCGCGTCAAAGGGGTCAGCCAGACCCAGCAGCCCAAAAATAAAGATCGAAACATTATTCGCAATATGCAGGCCGATACCGGCTTCAAGACCGCCGGTGTACCAGCACAAGAACCCGGCGATCAGAGCCATCGTCAGCACAGAAAGCAGACCCCACAGTCCATAACCATGCAGCACCATAAAGATAGGCGCTGGAATAATAATTGCCCAAGCGGGGTTCTTCAGCCATCGACCCACGGTCTGCATGAGATAGCCGCGGAAGAGCAGTTCCTCGGCGTAGCACTGGAACGGAACTATCAACAGAATAAGCACAATGTACAGCCAGAACATGCCGGAATTCAGCGGATGCACGCTGTTCTGCGTGGTCAAAGAACCATCCAGAGCCGCGAACCCTACAAAGTAAAGACCGAAAATGAGGAACCCAAAGCCTAGGAAAACACTCAAATAGGACCACCGCATGCGGCCCGCAATGGAGTGAATTAGACCTAAGGGTTTGAAGTTGGTAATCAGGCGCGCAATAAAAATCGCCGGAATCACCGGAATGACGGTGCTAAGGAAAGCAATAAAAACAAGCGGGGTTTTAAAAACGTTCGCGTAAACACGCTGCAGATCGGTCAGGTGATCGTAGGGGACGCGCAGCATCACGGCGGATGCCAGCAGCGCAAAGCTCACCATCAGCAGGAGCACAAAATAGATGCCGGCAATCAGCAAACCCTCAAGAACCGGGGTGAACCAACGGGCACGCGGGTTCACATGCGATAACCGGTGATAGGGCAGCTCGCTGGCGCGTTCCAGAAGTTCCTTACGGGTAAGGCGGTTACTCCTGTAATACTCAGCGGAGGCGAAGGTAGGCTCAGCGCCGTACCCGTAACTTTCTGCCTGATGCGGGCTCAGCATCGTGGGCATGATTTGGGTATTAGTGACTGCGCCAGGTGGTTGGTTTGTTGGAATGAACTCAGAACCGTGATGTCCGGGTTCCTGCTGGTGATTAGTGCTCATAGTATCCATAATAGAGGGGACCCTCCCCCGAATGTCACACCGGGGGCATCTGTGCGGGTTGCCTTACGGTGTAATAATTTACCTGCCTATGAACTTTTCGGGCTTATATTTTATGGGAAATATGCCATAATTTGAGGGTTACCGTAGTTTAAAATTTGAGGCTACTCGTGCCTACGCTTCCGGGTGTTTTTGGCGCCAGTAGTGAAGGAAGGTTCAGATGGCTCTCGTCTTCAATCCGCCCCCAAATTGGCCCAAACCGCCTGCCGGGTGGTCTCCTACCCCGACGTGGCGGCCCGATCCCGCATGGGGTCCTGTTCCCGAAGGTTGGCAGCTGTGGATTGAGGAGCCCGAGCCTGAGAATGAGCAGGCGTCCTCGACGGCGGAGTCTTCATCTGCCGCATCGGGCTCTTCTGAGGGTTCTTCCAGCGCGAAGCCCTCGCCATCGTCAAGCTCTGAGCAGAGCGGTGAGTCTGCGCAGGCTTCCGCCCCGAAGCAGCGTACCGCGCCGACCATTTCCGAACAGTTTGCCGAGCAGAAAACTTCCCATCAGCAGACCCCTGAGCAGAAGACTCAGGCGGAGTCTGCCCACGCTCAGGATGCAGCGTCCAGGAGTTCCGAGCCGCGCGAGGTCGCGGGTGAACGTGCGGGCGCATCCGGTTCCGGTGCAGCGGCAGGCTCTTCGGCCGAGTCGCAGGTGCGTTCTGAGCAGAGCGTTTCTGAGACCCCTGTGAACCGTCAGAGCGGCACCGCCGAGGCTTCAAAGCCTCAGGTTTCGGAGCCTACCCGCGAGACCGCTCGTGATGCCCACAACGCCCCATCCGCGCCGGAGACGAGCGCACAGCAGCCGGGCGTCGCACAGGGTTCGGGTGTTTCTTACGATGCGCGAGAGCCCCTCAGCGACGCACAGGATTCTCAGGGGTCCGCAGGTTCTGCCACTGCAGCAGGTGCCGAACGGCCCGAGGCTGCACGACAGGAGCCTGTATCTTCAGAGTCCGCACAGCAGCAGGTTCCTTCACGCGAGTCGCGCCCCGAGCAGTCTTCGGGTCAGTCGCAGGGTAAGCCTACGGATGCACGCGATTCGGCTGATGCGCGTGGTACCGAGGCTCAGGCATCTTCCCGACCGGCTACTCCCCCGCGCGGCACTTCCCAGGTTCCTCCCACGCAGCAGCGTTTTGAGGGGCAGCCTCAGGCTCCCGTGAATCAGCAGCAGTCGGGCTTTGCCGCGCAGAGTTCTCAGGAGCAGAACGCTCAGAACCGGGGTCAGCAGTCTCAGCCGCAGCAGCCCGCACAGTCTCAACAGCCCGGGCAATCTCAGCAGCCGCGGTCTTTTGAGGCCCAGCGCCAGCAAGAATTTGCCCAGCGTCAGCAACAGGAGTCTACACAGCGCCAGCAGAGCTTCAATCAACAGCAGGGCTCTGGCTCTGATCAGCCTCAGCAGGATTTGCGCAGCGTCAATCGAGTTCAAACGTTTCGCAGTCTCAGACGCCGGGAAGCGGCTCTCAGCAGCAGGGATTTGCATCGCAGAATTCCCAGCAGAATTTTGGTGCTCAGTCTCAGCAGGCTGCGCAGTCACAGCAGGGCTTTGGCGGTCAGCCTCAGCAGAATCGGGCGCCTCAAGCGCAGGGTTCGCAGAACCAGCAGCAGCCTCGCGGGTTTGATGCGCAGGCTCCTCAGCCTTGGCAGAATCAGCCCGGTCAGCAGCAGTTCAGCCAGTCCCGTGAGCAGAATCAGTCTCAGCCGCAGCAGCCCGCTCAGTCTCAACACGTTACTCAGGCTCAACAGCCCGGGCAATCTCAGCAGCCGCAGTCTTTTGAGGCCCAGCGTCAGCAGCAGGATTCTACACAGCGCCAGCAGAACTTCAACCAGCAACAGCAGGGTTCTGAGCAGCGTCAAGGTTTTGCGCAGCAGAACCAGGGCTCCGAGCAGCAGGGCTTAAGCGCCCAGCCTCAGCAGCAGGGATTTGCTGGGCAGAACGCCCAGGAGCGAAACGCTCAGGCGCAGGATCCGCGAAGCCAGAGCCCCCAAAGCCAGGGCGCTCAGAACCGAGATACCCAGGGTCAGAGTGCCCCGAACCAGGGTTCGCAGGCGCAGCAGTCCCAGAGTCGAGAGCAGCAGAGCCAACAGGGATTCACTCAGCCGCAGTCTCAACAGCAGCAATCCGGCCAGGTACGGCCCGGACAATCCCAGCCAGGATATTCTCAGTCCGGTCAGCCTCAGCAGGGGCAGGATCGGTCACGCTCGGGCTTTGGTGCGGGTGCCGCCGCTGGTGCTGTCGCAGGCGCCGCAGCGGGCGCGGGTGCAGCGGCCTCCTCCGGGGCGGGCGCATCCGGCGCTTCGGCTCAGCAGCAGGGTTCTCAGAGCCAAAATACGCAGAGTCAGAATGCCCAACAGGATCAGAGCTCTCAGTCGGGACAGAATCAGCAGCACTCGGTGCAGAACGCTTCGAACCAGCAGGGTAACCAGTTCCAGGGGCAGGGTCAGCCCAACCAATTCCAGGGCTCGCAGTCGCAGCAGAACCAGCCTCAGCAGGGTCAGTACCAGGCCGGTCAATCGCAGCAGTTCCAGCAGCAGAACGGTGCTCAGAATAATAACGTTCAGAACAGCGGTTTTGCTCAGGGTTCGTACAATCAGAACCAGTCGAACCAGAATCAGCAATACTCCGAGTCAAACACCTCGGATGCGCTCAACGGGTTCACGGCGGCGGCAGCATCCGGGTTCAGCGATTCACCGTATGCAAACGGTCAGACTCCCTTCAACCAGCCCGAGAAGCCGAAGCGCCCGTTCTTTGCGACTCCCGCCGGGTGGAGCGTCATCGCCGGTGCTGTGGCGCTGTTGATTATTATCATTCTGGTACTGATTTTCACCCTGCCGCGCGGATCTTCCAATGCAGCAGCATCGGAAAGCCCCGCCGAGTCATCATCGGCAGCCTCGGCATCGTCAGAGAGCTCGGCAAGCTCTTCACCCGCCGAGCTGAAGAATGTTGAAGCGAAACTGCCCAGCGGCGATTTCAAGGAGTACAAGGGCAAAGATAAGCAGACCATCGATATCGAGAAGCCCAAGGGCAACGATTCGAAGGCTATCGTCTACTATGAGTTCACCCCCTCCAAAGAATCCAACTCGCGCCATTCCCTGGAGGGGCGCACGGGGGACGATAAAACTTCCAGCTTCGCTCTGTACACCTCCGCGCTGACCAAAGATAAAATCTCGGGCACCCTGTGGATGGACTTGAAGACTTCCAGCCCCACCCGCAAGGTGAATGTCGATAGTGAGGGCGAGTGGCTTATTCGCGTCTACGATGCTTCCTCCGCACCCGAAGATTTCTAAGGGCGAGAAGATCAGCGCCGCGTTCAACTCCTACGCCGTGATCTACTCGGGCGGCTCGGGCACTTTGGAGGCTGGCTACGAGCGCAGGCCGGTAATGAACCTGCGCGTGATGGATGCGGCCCGCTCGAACGATGTCATCTTGGAATCCAGCACCTCAGAGTTCCAGGGCACCGCGAAGTTTGACGCTTCCGAAGATGTTTACTTGGCGATTAACTCCTTCCAGGGCACCTGGAACGTCGGTATTCGCTAGGTAGCCGATAACTTCTTGGTCTAAACCGAGATAGAGAAGACCCCCGCATTGTCGATCACGATGCGGGGGTCTTCTGCGCGGTTCGCAAGGCTATGCCGAGTTCGGGGCGTTTGCTGAATCTGCTGCGGGTTTGACCGAAGCGCTGCGTGCTCTCGGGGTGAGGGCCGCCCACCCCCACAGCAGAACGGTCACGATAAAGAGGCACACGATCGGCGTGCCACCCAGCGCAACACCCGGCGCAGCCAAGAATTCGAGCCCGTTCATATTCCACTGGGTCATGCCGCCGAGCACGCGCGGGGAAATATAGAGCCCCACAACGCCCACCCAGGTCAAGATGCGCGCCACAGTCACCGCAGCGGGCGGCAGGTATGTGAAGAACTCGCCGAATGCATCCACAATAAGCACGAGAACCAGAAGCGGCAGAAGCACGTTATGATGCGACCAGCTGATCGGCGAGAGGCTGACCATGAGGAACCCAGTCACCGCAACCTGGGCGAGAACCTTGTTGCGGCGTTCGAGCTGATAGAGAATCGCGGCGGTGAGCACGACGGAGAGCGCCGCCAGCAGATAGAACCCAAGCTTGGCGGAGGTTCCGTTCAACCCATAGTGCATGAGCCAGCCCTGAATCGAAATATTATCGACGAAGTTAATATCGCCCACACGCGAAGGATCTGAAACCGCGTGGAACCAGTACTGCGGGGCCTCCTTCGGCAGCAGAACAAAGCCGAGGGCAATGGTGGCGAGGAAGGTTGCGCCGAGGGTGATAATGCCCTTCCAGTCGCGGCGCACCAGCAGAATAAGCCCGAACACGAGCGGGGTCAGTTTCAAGCCACCAGCGATACCGATGAGTACTCCGCGCGGCACACGTGTTGCCGGGCGCAGAAAATCGGCAAGAATCAGCACCATAATGATGGGGTTAATCTGCATAAGGTCGAAGGTACGCCGCCAGGGGTCCGCAGAGCATTACCACTATGGTGAGTGCGGCGATCGTGCCGTAACGCCCGAGCTTATCCTGAAGCGGTAAGGGTCGGTTATTCGCATTGGCATAGGAGTACATGATGCTGGAGAGCCACCAGGCGGCGGCGGTCGTAATAAGCACCATAATCGCCATACCCACCTTGAGCGGTATGAAAGCGAACGGCAGGAAGACTAGCGCCGCAAAGGGCGGGTAGGTGAACGGCAAATCCAGCACGCCGATGCTCACCATAGCGCGCCCATAAAGTTCTTTGTCGAAGCCTTCATTATCGAAAATGGTCATGGCACCCATGCGGTAGATCGAAAAATCCAGACCGCCGTAGGTGTTCACGAAGGCTTCAAAAATATAGCCGCCCACCACCATGAGGATGAGCGCCACTACTGCAAGTTTTGCCCAGAACCGGAGTCTGGGCGCGGGATTCAGTCATGGCGTATTAGTACCTGTCTTACTGAGCTGAAGTTCTCGCCCTTTAGTGTAGCGTGGATATTCTGTTCGCCGAAAGATTATATTCCTCTTCGGGCATATACCCAGATGAGAGCCTGTCTTTCTAGGCGACATCTGCTTACGTTAAATACATTGCTTGGGGCGTGGGATGCACACGCCAATCGCTGATGTGCAGCGAATACGGTTCCTCACCCTATGCGAACAAGCCATCCACGTTATATTCCAAATACAAAATATATACTAGTCAGAAGTCTTTTCCGAAGATTTTTTGGGCTCAGGTTTTGTGTTGCCGTGAGTCTTACCCTGAGAACTCTGCCCGGAAGGCTCGGCACCTTCACGCGGCTTCACCTTCGCCACCAAGTGCGTACCGCGTTGAGTTCGGGCGCGCCGCAGTCCATGACCCACCGATTTTGCTGCCGCCGAAGATTTCGCCGCGGGTTTTTCATCGGTTTTTACGGAGGCGGTATCATCGCTGCCCTCGGCAGGCGCATCCTGATCGGAAGATTCGGGGTCTTCGCTATCGTCCTGAACCTTCGCCTTCTTGGGCATCTCGGCGATGCGCACCGCAACCTCTAAGGCAAGCACCGCAAACGACGCATAGTAGACGATAATCGAGGGGTACAGATAAGGATTTTTCTGATTTACCCCCACCATCGTGACGGCGAAAACTGCCAACTCAAGCACCACCACCACAAGCTGTTTGGCAGACCCGCCCGGATTCCTCATCATCAGGTACAACGCCATCAGCGTAAAGAGAACAGGGAAGAAGATCTGCCCCGCCACCGCCATTCCATCTTGGTCGTAAGCGTAAATAGCGAGCGCTTGCATTACGGCGGCAACGGCGGCGAGGGGGGCGAGAGTCAGATACTTCATAGGGCTATTCTAGCGTTTACCACTCGCCGGTACCGTACTGTATGACGGCTCACGCAAAGCCAAAATTCGCATGATTCGGGCAATATAATGGAACTATATGCACTGTGACTAAAAGCGATCGAAAGACAACACCGTGAGCGAGAATCCCCATAACCCCACTCCCTCGGGTTCTGACTCAGAAGGATCAACCGGCCGCGATACCGGTCGTGGCGGCGCATCCTCGAAGCCGAGCGCGGCGCAAAATTCTGCACGGTCCGGGGCCGATGTTTCGGGTTCCGGCAACGATGGACTCACAATTGGGATGCGCCCCACCGAGCTCCCCGGCGCCTCGCTAACGCCCGAGGAGATTGCTAAGCGCGCCTCCGGTCGGGGTAGTTGGCACCGCCGCGCATCGAAGCCGGTATCGTACTGGATGTTTGGCGTTATTATCGCGATTCTGGTGCATCGCTTTATCCCCAAGGGCGGCTGGCTGATTGTGCATATGGTGACTCTGGGGCTGATTACGAATTCGATTCTGATCTGGAGTCAGCACTTCACCGAAGCGCTCATGAAGATTAAAATTCCTGATTCGGCTCGCGGTATTCAGGTCACACGTATTTTTGCACTTAACGGCGGTATTGTGCTGCTGATGGCGGGCATGATTCTGCAGGATCTCATGCCGCAGTTCTATCCCCTGACGGTTGTCGGCGCGCTGGTGGTAGGCGCTATGGTCGCCTGGCATGGCTATGCTCTTCTTCGCCAGGTCAAACAGGCGCTTCCCTCGCGGTTTGGCGCTACGATTCGTTTCTATATCGCCGCGGCGTTCCTGCTTCCCGTCGGTGCCGTACTGGGCACGATGACGGCACTGCCTGGTTTGCGGGGCACGCTGCATTCGCAGTTTATGCTTGCGCATGAGGCCGTGAATGTTCTCGGGTTCGTGGGTATTACGGTGGTTGGCACCCTGATTACGTTCTGGCCTACGATGCTGCGCACCAAGATGGTCGAAAACGCCCTGGGAACCAGCGTGCGCGCCCTCATACTGATGTGCGTGGGCGTTGGGGTTACCACGCTCGCTTCACTCTTCGGGATGCGCCCCCTCGCGGGCGCGGGCCTGCTCGTGTATCTGCTGGGGCTGCTGATCGTGGCGTGGGTGATGGTGCGAACCCTTCGTACGAAGCGTCCCACAGAGTTCCCACCAATGTCGGTGGGTGCAGGTTTTATCTGGCTTATTATCGGCGTGGTGTGGACTGCTGGCTTGGTGTTCACCACCCCGTTTGAGGAGCTTCGCATGAGCGAGGTAACCCCCATTTTCGTGGCGGGTTTCCTGCTTCAGGTGCTTCTAGGGGCTATGAGTTACCTGCTTCCCCAGCGTATGGGCGGCGGTCCCGCCGTGGTGCGCGCATCCAATAAGGAGTTCAGTAGGCTTGCCGCCGGGCGCGTGACGGTTGTGAACTTGAGCCTTATTATTTTCATGCTGCCGAATGCGCTCACGGGTTCTTGGGTGAAGGTCGCTGTCTCTGCCGTGGGTGCGCTCGGTTTGGCTTCGTTCCTGCCGTTTATGGTGCGCGGCGTTAAGGCTTCGGTCAATACCCGTAAAGAGATGATGGCGGCGCGGGCGCGCGGCGAGAAGCCTGCCCCTGTCACGGAGGTCAAACAGGAACCCGTGAATCATACCCGGCAGACCCTTTTCGGTGCGCTTGCTGTGATTCTGGCGCTGACCTTGGGTATTGCGGCCGATCCCAGCTCGGTAGGATTCAACTTTATAGGTGGTTCTACGGCGACCGGCACGGGGCAGACCACAACGCTGAAGGTCAAGGCAACCTCAAACTACCGGTTTACGCCCGATACCGCGCAGGTTCCGGTGGGTAACCGCTTGGTGATTGAGGTGACGAACGACGATCAGGGCATGACCCACGACCTCACCTTCGCCAACGGCGCGAAGACCGGAACGCTGAACCCCGGCGAGACAAAGAGCGTGGATGTTGGCGTGGTGACCTCCGACCTTGAGGGCTGGTGCTCGGTGGCCGGGCACCGCCAGCAGGGCATGGTATTTCATGTGAAAACCACCGGCAATAACCTGCAGGCGAACGGGCATCACGGGGGTGGTTCCGGCGGTAATAACGGGTCAAATGGCTCGGGCACAAACACGAACCTGCTGACCGCGCAGAACGCGAATATTGATATGCACGCCTCCCCCGGCAAAGATCATGAGCGCCGTGACCCGGTGCTGCGTCCCGTGCCTGCGGGAGAGAAACGTGACGGTAAGACCGTGCACAAGATGACCATGGATGTGCAGGAGCTCGACCGTGAAATTGCACCCGGGCTTGACGTAAAGGCATGGACATTCAACGGTTCGTATATGGGCCCGGTGCTGCACGGTAAGCTGGGCGATGTCTTCGAGATTACCCTGGAGAACAACGGTTCGATGGGGCATTCGCTCGACTTCCACGCGGGCATGGTTTCGCCCGATAACACGATGAAAACCATTGCCCCGGGCGAGAAGCTGACCTACCGTTTTGAGGCTACCGGCTCTGGTATTTGGCTGTACCACTGCTCGACCGCGCCCATGAGCCTGCATATGGCAGCGGGCATGTACGGTGCCGTCATTATCGACCCGCCGAATCTGGAACCGGTAGATCATGAGTATGTGATGGTTCAGAATGAAACATACCTGACCGATACGGGACAGACCGCGGCTGACGGCAATAAGCTCGCCGAAGTTTCCTCTGACGGCATTGCGGCGGGCCCCCCCTCGCTCACCATGTTCAATGGACACGCCACCCAGTATGTGAATCAGCCTTTGGAGGTGAAAACCGGCGAGCGCGTGCGCATCTGGCTGCTGGCTGCGGGACCGTCGAAGGGCATGAGTTTCCACGTGGTCGGCTCACAATTTGACACCGTGTATAAGGAGGGTGGCTACCTGCTTCGGGACGGCAGAGATCCATATGGGGAAACCGGCGGTCACTCGCAGGCCCTCGATCTGGATCCAGCGCAGGGCGGGTTCGTTGAGATGCAGTTCCGCGAACCCGGCACGTACACGTTCGTGAATCACCAGTTTGCCGAGATGGAACGCGGCGCCATGGGGCACATCAAGGTGACGGATAAGTAGTCCGGGCAGTCGGGGCGGCGGGATTATCGCTGTCGCCTCCCCGCTCAGCGGTACTAGCTAGCTGCCGAGTCCTTCCACCGGCGACATCCGAGCCGAGCGTGCCGCCGGCAGAGCGGATGCAACCAATGCTGATGCAAGACCCACCAGCAATATCAGCGCCAGACCCAGATACGGCAGATCCGGCACGAACTCCACCTTTTGGTCTGTTGCAGCAAGCACCACCTTCGCGCTCACGCTACCGATAAACACACCCCCAAGGATACCCAACGCCACCGCGCCGAGGGTGATCAGTACCGCCTCCGCCGAAATCATGCGGCGCAGCTGCTTGCGGGAGAGCCCCAACGCGCGCAGCATCGCATTCTCGCGGCGGCGTTCATTGACCGAGAGAGTCATCGTATTTGCCACGCCAATCACCGAGATCACCACGGCGAGAGCGAGAAGACCCAGGGTAATCCCCAGCATGATCGTCAGAACCTGATCGAGCTGACCGCGCTGTTGCAAACCGCCGGTGAATTCGTTGCCGTCATTAGCCTTATTAAGCTGATCCTGTAGCGCGGAGTTCTCAGTAGCGGTCAGCGGGGATTTAGCGTGTACCAGCACCATAGTCTCCGCCCCGGCTGAGGGATTCATACCCCCTGGGGCAGCGGATGCGCCCCGCTGCTCCTGCGCGGCTGAGCCTTGGGGCTGTTCCCCAGCTTCTTCAGGCTGCTGCGGGGTCAAGGGCTGCGGGTCATCCGGGTTCTGCAGTTTAGCACCGGTGGCTGGGTTCACCACGTACAGATTCGCGATCTTACTGGTCGACTTAATAGGCTTGAGTTCGATCTCTCCTAAGGGTCCGCGTGCCTTCAGGCGGGTGGAATCGTCAAAGCCCGCATTGTTATACAGGGATTCGGGCACGAGCACCGTGTTATCTTCAGTCGGGTACTTGCCCTCAGCCGGAATAACCTTGGCGAAGTCTTCCTGGCTGAGCGCCACCATACTCGCGGTGTTGCTCATTGACTGGCTGCCGTCTTTCGACGTGAGGGTGTACTCTAGGGCACCGGCGGCTGGAGCCACCGCAACGCTTTCGACATTCTTAATCCCCTGCACTTTATCGGCAACCGAGTGCGCCTTAGCAAGGCTCTCAGCTCCCGTGCCGCCACCGGTCCCGTAGGTTGCCGTCGCCGAGACGGGATAGGCACGTTCCATGGACTCGCCGTCGATGCAGTCATGATGGAGTACCCGCTCAGTACTGCAGACACCACGAGCACACCCACCAATACGGCACGCCCGGTCGAAACCGTGCGCTTAGGCGAACGCAGCGCGTTAACGACTGCCAGATTCCCGGTCTGGGAGCGAATCACCGAACCAAACACGCGAATCAGCGGCGGCAACAACCACGGCAGGAGTAAGAACACGGCAACGCCCAAAAGCAACGCCGCAACCATGACCAACAGCACCCCAGCGCTGCTTTGTTGCGCACCTGCATCCGGGGCACTGGTCAGACTCAGCGACTGCCACACTGCTGCTGCCCCTGCCACGGCGGCAATCAGGCCCAGGATCAGACCCGCAATGCCCGGCTTCTTCACGGCTTGGGCGGTACCCTCCCCCCAAGGCGCTGATGGGCGAAATATTCAGGGCGCTACGTGCCGGGGCGAGCGATGCAACAACCGTTACGAGCGTGCAGACCACCACACCCACCACGAACGCCAGCGGGTTATACGAGACCATGAAATCTTTAAACAACACACCGGCGAGCGCCGCGACCGGGTAGACGAGCGCAGCGCCGATAGCGGAGAAAACAACCCCCACCACGAGCGCCTCAACTAAGAGCATGCGCACCAGGGATTTCCCGTGCGCCCCCAGGGTGCGCAGTAGCGCCAACTCGCGGATGCGTTGACCGACCAGCACTGCGAACGTATTCGAGATAACGAAAGATGAGACCAGCAGGGCGAGCGCCGCGAACGCCCCTAGAATCACGCCGATAAAGGCAAAAGAATTGTGATGTTTCTTCTTTGAGATCCTGCAGGTACTCCCCACCTGACTTCGCCACGGGTTCGGTATTCTGATCACCGGTAGCTAGCTTTTTTTCTGTAGTTCGGTGCGTGCGTGGGCGTCATCGTCACCTTTGAACTGGACGAACGTCATGCTAGGGGTGCGGTAGCTGTGCCGCCTCCATAGATTTCGGGTCAAGCTGTTTGAGCGCCCTCATCTGCCGCGTTCTGATAGGAGGTACCACCAATATAAACGTTATCGTTTGAGAATGAGCCGGAGAATCCGGTGTCGAAAAATGCCAGCAATGGTGTATTCCTTGGTGGCACCGGTGTTAGGGTTCGTAATAGCTGCCACAACATCCGGTGAGGTCACCGTTGAGCCAAGGTGCAGGTTGTGTTTTTCGGCGAATTCTTTTGAGATCAACAGCTCGGTGTCTGTGCCCGGCAGTTTGCCGTCAATGGGGAATGGGAAGAGCTCGGTGTCGGTGGGGGCCGGTGTATACCGCACCTTTGCTGAGTTTTCTCCGGTGCCGAGTTTACCCTGCCCGTCATATATGACCCAGGTGCGCTGAACCGAAGGGTCGTTGGTGATCGTGTCGAGATTTTCGGGCGTGAGGTAATGGTTCGCCGTGTAATTATTTGGGTTGTTAGTTCCAGCCGAGAGGACCACGTTATCGTCCTCTGAGAGCGCATCTCCTATCGCGGCATCTATAGTTCCCTGTAGCGAGCCGAGGAGCACAATAATGGCGGCGATGAAGAATGAGGCAACCGCTATGCCGATGCCGGTCAGAACGTACTTACCTTTAGAAGCGCGCAAGTTAGAGCGCGCCACCGTATTCAGAGATGTATTAGTTCGTTTAGACATAGTAGACATGCGGCTATTTCCCCTCCTGTTAGATGTGCGGATGCTTTACCCTTCCAGCTGTCCCATCGCCTGCAGCACAGCATCATGCGTAGGATTCAACATCTCCCCAGCAATCGCACCATCCTTTAAAAACACCACACGATCAGCATACGAAGCAGCATGCGCATCATGGGTGACCATCAGAATCGTCTGCTTCTGCTCAGTGGCGGCATCCCGCAATAGCCTGAGCACCTCGGCACCCGAATTTGAGTCGAGGTTACCGGTGGGTTCATCAGCAAACACCACCTCCGGGCGCGAGAGCAGCGCACGTACAATAGCAACACGCTGCTGCTGACCGCCTGAAAGCTGTTCGGGGCGATGACCCAACCGGTCTGACAGACCGAGGGTTTTAACCAGGTATTCACGCCAGGTCGGATCCGGCTTCTTGCCCGCCAACCCCAGCGGCAAATCAATATTCTGCCCGGCGGTCAGGGTAGGCACCAGGTTAAACGCCTGGAAGATAAACCCCACGTGCTCACGCCGGAACTCGGTCAGCTGGTTATCCTTCTGCCCGTACAGTTCGGTGGTACCTATACGGATGCTGGTCTCTGGAGTATGGTCGGGAGTATCCAGTGTGGCGAGGGTTTGCATCAGTGTTGATTTACCCGAACCTGAAGGACCCATAATCGCGGTGAACTTACCCCGCTCAAAATCAATAGTGACATTATTCAGGGCATGCACAGTTGCCTCACCCCGACCGTAGGTTTGAACAGGTTTTTGGTGGATACCGCTGGAGTTTCATCGGTGGTTTCTGTCGTAGTCATATTCTTAATTGTTGCAGTTACCCACCGCAAAACCCTGTATTTATACCAGCGGGGAAAACCCCTATATATTTATAGTTTCCACGGATACCATTAAAGAAAAACCCTCAGTGCTTACACCGATGGCGAGGTAGACTCCGTGGCAAAATTTCGTAAATACGCTCTCATAGCACTAGCGATTGTGGCGTTCTTGACCCTGATGTTCCTGCTTTATAAAGGCACACAGCGGAACGAGGCTACACCCAACAGAACGGCGACGCCCAGCGTATCCACAAGTTCCGCGCCGGTATCGAGCGCCCCGGTACAGACCCCGCAGGTTTCTGAGCAGAGCGCGCAGGCGGCACCCGCACCGGAACAGCCGCAGCAGTCGCAGGGAGCGCAGGATTCGCCCTCGGAATCTGCTTCGCCCTCCGCAACAGATACCGCCAAACCGTCGCCGAGCACTTCATCTGACGCTGGGCAGGAACAACATAAAGCCGATGCGACAAGCGCCGCCCCCAGTGCCAGTGGGTCTGCCAGCGCATCCCCGGGGAAAGAACCCACATGCCCAGAGGACGTATCCTACCAGCAGGTGGCAGATGGAGAGGCTGACTGCACATTTGACTATTCCAAGGTACGCCTGAAGACCATGCAGGAGGCGGAGCAGTACGCGCGTAAATGGCTCTACCCCGAACCCGGCACCTATATTCAGGTGCGGGATTACCGCGAAGCTAAGGTCAGGATTCCGGGTATGGATAAGCCACAGAGCGTATTTGTTGTTCGCGCGGTTGCGCGTTCTTCGGGGGATCAAGGCGGTAGCGGAGCCGTCACTTGGAGCGTTATCTGGCCCAACGGCTACTATCTCACCAGCGATGACCTCCCCGACGGTATTGAGGCGCGGTAGGTTCTGGTCTGTCGGTTCTTGCCTACCCCCTTCATTCCTGTGCGGATACTAGCGCTTAGATCAAGGGACGATATGGAGACGGGAATTTTACTTTCCGATCCGTGAAAACCGCGCCAGCCGGGCTTGCTGGGGTGCTAGGCTAGAGGAATGGCGAAGAAGAGCTCACTCAAGACCGCATCCGGCAAGAACATCTTCACGAAAGTGACCGCCGGGGCGCTGGCGCATTGGCAGATTATTGCCTCCGCGCTGCTTTTAGGTACGGGTGTGGTGGGGCTCGCCGCCACATACGACGACTACTGCGGTATGACCGACTTGACCTACGCACCGGAAGAGGTTCACGAGGATCTCCGCAAGGCCGGTCAGACAGCGAATATCCGCCCGGGCGTGATCGCGGCGCAGCTTGAAACTGAGAGCCACTGGCGCATCAATGCGGCTTCGAGCGCGGGTGCCCGAGGCGTAGCCCAGTTCACCGATGAGGCTTGGAAGGATTGGGGTAACGGCGGCGATATCCTCGATCCGCACAATTCGATTGATGCGCAGGGCCGCTACCTGGAATCACTCAAGAAGCGACTGGGCAAGTACGCCCACAGTGATGAGGAAGCGCTTGATCTGGCGCTTGCCGGGTACAACGCTGGTCCTGGCGCGGTCGAGAAGTACAAGGGCATTCCGCCCTTCCCCGAGACACAGAACTATGTGCAGAAGATCCGCGATCTTTCCGAAACAAATATAAGCTGACCTGCACACCGGACCACAGGTTTAAACAGTCGCAGATTGTGCGCATTGAAGCTCAGGCTGCCAAGCAAGACTCTACCGCGCCGGATGCTCTCGCCGCAGACTCCATGCATGCCGTGGTGCCGTCTTCGCGCACCGGGTCTAAGGAAAGCTAAATTTATGAGGGTTTAGCTGCTCTTCCAGCGATCTGATAACCCATTTTCTGGCGATAATTTTGATGGCGGCGAGTCCTCTATACATGCTGCAAAATATTCACAAGGTTCCCCAGCGGATCGCGAACGAAAAACCTCCGCACTCCCCAGGGCTCTTCAGCAACGCCATATTCAAGCGCAATACCTGCCGCATGAATGCGAGCGAGGATTTCATCAAGATTATCTACTTCAATCGATAAATCAGGAACCGGTGTACCTGAGCCCCCTTCACTGGCTATGCTGACTTGCACAGTCATAGTTTCCGCATTGCCGTAAGTCTGTATCCATCCGTGGTCCATGAGCAGCTCCAGACCCAGGACATCCCGATAAAAAGTAGCGGCAGACTCGGGTTTATCAGCGGCAAGGTTAGTAACGATACGCCTAACAGTCATAAGCAGCCCTTCCATGAGCGTTTTACCCTGGCAAAATCTTCACGGCACTTACTCTGAAGCCTATCAAAGATGCAAGCTGAGGGGTGAAGGCAGGGTTTCTGGGCTCACAGACCCTATGGATAAGCCTTCTTATTTTTATAGCTTGAGAAGCTCTTCTTCGTTTGTGACCACCATGGCATACGTAAATTGATGCTTTGACAAGATGGATTTCATGTCTGGAAGTTCTTTTTCTTTAATCAGCTTATTCTCGTGAAGGCTATATATGCGCAGAGTATCCTTATTGTCCGTTGAGTTTATGTTGTAGAGATATTTATCGGACCAATAAAAGAGACCCTGATCTTTTGACCTCTTATAGTCTTTTAAGGGTGAAATGTCGGGTATTTTTTTCCGGTTTCTACACAAGAATCTAATAAAAGGTTTTACATCTATTTGAATCACAATAACATCACGAATATGCTGCGTAAACCCTAATATATTTTTATATATTTTTAAGCAGTCGATAAGTAGAACTATTTTATACATAACAATAAATGTAAATGATGCACAAATTCCTTGTTCTCTATAAATTTGAACAGTATAATGTGATAGTGAGCGTATTCTCTCAACATGTCATACCCCCTAGTCGGCAACCCTATGAGAAGAGCGAACATGGCGCATAATGATCACCCGGATAAACATCCAAAACGTAAAAGAAATTCCGTCTTCGCTCTGGGTCTTTGCCCTAGCAACTTTCGTTTTAGCGCTACCCCGTATTGGTGACGGTCGTATATTACCGCTCGATCTCACGACTTCTTTTATACTCGGCGCGGTTCTTATCGTCTGCGGGTTCTGGATGATGTACCGCGAACACAAGAAATCTTCCGCGCAGAAAAAGTAAGCCCCACGACCACTAATTTTTCTACGAAAAGACACAATCCATGACTACTTTCTACGCCAAGTCAAAGATGGCTAACCCCGAATACCGGTACAACATCCTCAACACTGATTTCAAACCAGTCTATGAAACCGATGGCAGGCTTCGACTCGGTGGGAAAAGCGTCGTCTTCACCAAGGCAGATACCGAAGAAAAAGTCATCACGGTACACCGCGAACCCGACATAAAACACACCTACACTGTCGAGTCCGCAGATGGTAGCACCACAGCTACCGTGAAATACACGGATTGGAAGCCCTTCCGCCCAAAATTCAGCGTTAAAACCTCCGATGCGGAGTTCATCATGGATGGAAGCGCATGGGTCAAAGGGTTCGAGATTCACCGAGAAAATCAGGTGGTAGCAAAGATAACCCGCCCCGGACTCGGAGTTAAATACGGTTATATTATTGACATCATGGACGAAGCATTCCACGATGTCACACTCGGATCATTCATAGTACTCTCCCACTATATCGGCGGCAGGCGCGGCTTTGTAGTAGCCACAGGATAGTCCTTCCCCTTATTCGCCTCATATATGAACCTCCAGATTTTATGCACGCTCCCAGAAGTCTTATGGATACCACCAAGATCACACATTACATTCGTCAGCACGCAGAAGATAAGCCGACGCTTGCCAACATCGCTAAAGCCTGCGGTTACAGCCCGTACCATCTCTCACGCCGTTTTAGACAAGTGAGGGGCTACACCATTAAGCAATATGTTGAGGCGTTGAAGATTCAGCACAGCATTGAAAAGCTCCTAAACACATCGCCCGTTAGAACTGTAACAGCTAGCGCCATTACTGCGCTGGTTACAGCAGCTTGACGATCCTTCTCTCGCACCTTCAAACAGCATACGGGTAGCTCACCTCGCGAATATCTACGGGAGTCTCTCAATGCTCAAAACTTACTCTCAGGGCTACGTGGTTATAATGCCCAGTTTGTGCACCGTCAAAGCACCGTTACAACACCGCATCGGCTGACGGTGTGCGCAGTGTATCCGCCAGGCTACCGCAGTGATATTACGTTTATGGGGCTGTTTCCTACCGCGATTCCTAAAGGAGAGCCGGTTATTGGGGTGGCGGCGGTTGGTTCTGTGGAACATACCTTCACAAATATTCCGTCTGGAACCTACTACCTGCTGGCGTGCGAGGTGCGTTTCGGGGCGCACCCGCTGAAGGCACTGAGCCAGAATTACCGCGCTAAAGGCAGACTTTCCTATAACATTTGATGCGGCGACAACACCTGAGCCGGTTCACCTGATGATGCGCATGCCTCTGCCCGAAGACCCGCCTATCACCATGAATTTTCCGGCGTTGCTGGCACGTTACCTGCCGTCACCCCGCAAGAGTCAATAAGTGCGCAATTGAAGATAAGCAAAGATAGTGTGGCTTTGCTACCGTGAAATTATTGTCCCCATCATCCGAAATCAGGAGAATTTCACATGGCACAGATGAATGTTTATCTTTCAAACCACCACGGAACCACCCGTGAAGCTTTCGACTTCTATGAGAAGCTTTTCGGGGCGCAGCGAGATGGCCTTATCCGCTACCGGGACATGGCAGACGCGCTCAAGAGCGCTGGGATGTATAAGGAAGAATGGGGTGAGAAGATCGCCCACACCGCTATAAAGTTTAATAACATGACTCTCATGGGCTCGGATGTTGTGCATGAGGAAGCACCCGAAGGCGCACCAGCAAGTTTTCTGGTCTATTCGGCTGATTCTGTATCCGATGCGGATCGCGTTTTTGCAGCGCTTTCAGAGGGCGGAACCGTGCTTTACCCGCTTGAGAAGCAGGTGTGGGAAGCCTACGACGGACGTTGCATCGACCAGTTCGGCACCGCTTGGGAAGTCATGTACTAGGAAATGGCGTAGAAGCGATAAGTGAAAGCGATGGTTTTCAGCCGCTGAGGGACGTTATGCCGAGTGCGCGAGGATACAATAACGTTCCGAAGCTGGCGAGGTTAACGACCCAGAGGAACCCTGTTCCCGCTGCAAACCATCGCTCCCGAAGTTGTTATGCTGGTTGCCAACCACTTGCAGAACGCCCACGTGCACCGCGCATCCGCTACGAGGTGAACATTCCCAAACCGAAGCCGTGGCGAGAAACCTTCGTGGGGGGCCACTGCGCCCAAATGTACCCCGCCTGGCTGCTCTGCTCCTCCTGAGAATAAAGCTCCCGGTAACGGCCCTCAACCATCATCAGGTCATCGTGGCGTCCGCTCTGAATAATGCGCCCATCCTCCATGACCACGATATTCTCGGCGTTGCGAACCGTCGAAAGCCTATGCGCCACCACAACCTTCGTGCACTGATACTGCGCAATCAGCTCCGTCACCTGCCGCTCGGTCGCGGTGTCAAGCGCGCTGGTCGCCTCATCCAACACCAAAATCCGCGGGTACCGCAGCAGAGCCGTAACAATCGCGATGCGCTGGCGCTGACCGCCCGAGAAGTTCTCGCCGCCGCTCGCCATGATCGTGTCGAAGCCCATCGGCAAATCCTTCACAAAATCCAGGATGCCCATCGCAAGAATACTCTCCTCGATTTCTTCACGGCTGCGCCCGTCATCTAGGCCTGCTGTGAGGTTATCGTAGAGACTTCCCGACCTGGTTTGCAGCTGCTGCGGCACATACCCGATATGGGAACGTAACTCGTCCAAAGAATAATCTTTAACATCGATTCCGCCCACACGAATCGTGCCAGAAACCGGGCTGTATAACGAACACAACAGCTTAGCCAAGGTACTCTTACCCGAACCTGACGAACCCACGAGAGCAACATCGTGGCCCTCCGGCACGCGCAGCGAGATATCCGTCAGCACAGGTTTATTACCACCCGGATACGTAAAATTCACGTTCTCAAGGTCAAGGTCACCGTCAGCAATATCGGTGACAGATCCCGTGCTCTTCTCCGGTTCATAGCGCTGAATATCCACGATACGCGCAACCGCACGGTCCACCGCGATGATGCTCATAATGCCGAACATCGTCGAAGCGACCGACGAAAACAGCAGTGCAGAAATACCCTCGGTCGCAATAGCCTGACCGAGCGTGAGCGTTCCATCATTCACCAGCGGTATCGACGCCAACAACAGAATCAGAGGACCGCCCAACTGCACCACGGATGCGGCAGACCCGAGCACACCCTGCTGCAGCACCATGCGGCGGCGCATCGACGCCAGCGACTGCATATAGGCTTCGCGCCAGGTGTTATAGGTGGGCGTTGAGGAACCCGTCATCTTCATGGCTGCAATGGTGTTAATAGCGTCAAGCTCAACCACCTGCGCTTCGGAGGCGTGCGCATACTCGGCGTCGAGCGCCTGGGAGGTGGGGCGCGCCGTGACGAACCAGATCAGCATCAGCACGGCAAGAACCACGAAGGTGATTATCAAAACCTGGCTCGATTGCTGGGCGATAAAGATGAGAATCACAATCATCGTGCCGATGTTAATCACGAACTCGGTCAGGCTTGTAGACAAGAAGTTGCGCAGCGTGTTCACGCTTGAAAGGCGGTAGAGAATATCGCCCGGAGAACGCAGCGCGAAATAGGTCAACGGCAGCCTCAGCAGCCTGTCGAACATATTGCCCAAGAGCTTATATCCGATGGACGAGACGATACTCGCCAGCGTTGCGGCGCGCGCAATGGAAACCAGGTAGTAGCCAATAACACCGACTACCACACCGACCGTTGTTTCCACGACGGTGTTTCTTGCACCCCTGAGCTGCGCATCCACCACGGTTTTGGATCACCATGGGCACGGCAAAGGTAACGCTGTAGGTGATGATGAGAAGCAGCAGGAACAGCGCGTACTGGCCGAACATTTTTCTTCGTGAAGAAGGTGCCCAACTGCCAATCTTGAAAAAAACGCTGCGGGATTTCTTCTTGAAATCTCTCCGCGGAGACGGCACCAGAATACTGCCGGAAAAAAAGACTCTTCAGCCTCCTGAAGATCCATCACCCGCATTCCCGTGGAGGGGATCCATAATATGCACGCGATCCTTACGGATGCGCACCAAAACCACGTAATGGGAGTTATTCCAGTGCAGAATGACCGGCTTTGCCAATATCTCGAAGATGTTCGAGAGAGGGCGCCCTGAAGGCTTTGACCTCCATACCCTCCTCAACGAGAAGGTCTCGCACTTGGCGCATCGAGAGACCCTCACGACCGGGTTCGGCAATCAGGCGAAGGTCTGAAATAGTCTGATAGCGCCCGTAGTGCTGCAGGACGGACGCCCCCACGCCCAGCCCGCATTCGGTCTTCGCCGCCTGAAGAACAGCAGGAAAACCCATACTATCGAACCTCGAACGGCTCGGGGATAAGAGGGCTGTACGGGCGAGCATTGTCTGCTCGGCGAGCCAGCCAGGACAGCACGCCGGAGGTACCGACCATGAACGAGGGAGTCAGCGAGTAGCGCACGGATTTATTGTCGAGGACTGCCCGAATATCCGATGCGCTATAACCGTTCTCGATGGCATCCCGGATATCCTCTGCACACGGCACATCGGGGATTCGGTCGACTATCCAGGCGAGCGCATCCAGGGTGCCGAAGTCGCCGTGACAGAGGGTGAGGTTGCTTCGGGTTCCGGTGCGGAACGCATGCTGTACCGCGCGGTCGAGGTCGGTGCGGCTGGCGAGTTCGGGCATCCACAGATGCAGTGCCGCGAACGCGAGGGCAATACCCGCGCTGCCGGAGCACCAAGTTCCGCTGGCATGCTCTTCGCCACTGTCATGCTCGGTGAGCTGGGCTCGCCATTCGTCCCCGGTGTTGAAGTCGTTGAGGCGGCGCAGAAGAATTTCGACGGCTTCGCGGGCTCGTTCGGGTGAGGGCATCTGGCGGTTCCACCGGGCGAGCGCGAAGATTGATCCGCTGATTCCGTAGGCGAATCCACTGCGGTGCCACCAGTTTTCTTCTGCCATACCGGCGATAATGTCTTGGGCGTGCCTGTCTAATACCGCCAGCAGGGCTGCGCGGTCGGTGGCGAGGTTATAACCCAGGAGCAGGGCAGCAGCCCCTACCTGGTGGTCCAGGTACCCAGGCATGGGATGCTCAACCTGCGCTAGGCGTGCGGCGGTGCGGTTGCCAACCTTGACGGCTGCCTCAGCAAAACGGTCGTCTCGAAGGTTTTCTGCGGCAGCGGCGAGCGCGAAGGCGATGCCTGTTTCGCCGCAGGATATGCCGTCGCAGGTTTCGGGGGGAATGCTGAATAGCCTGTCAGCGAAGACGTCTTGTGCGATGGGGTCTAGTACCCGGCGGGCCGTCTGCGTGTATTCCGGTTTTTCGAGCATCCGTGCGGCCTGGGTGAGGGCGAGTGCAGCCCCGGTTGAGCCGGTGTATAGGTCTATGCCGAGGACTTCGGTGTTCCACAGGCTAAGGTGCTGCTGCCACAGGCCGGGGGTGGGTGCCAGCCAGGTCCAGGCATCTTCCTCTCTGCCGCCCGGGTGGTTCGTCGCCGTTAGGTGGTCGGCAATAGCCTCGCAGAGCCTCTCGTTCATGCTGCACGCTCTGCCTGTTTGACAGTAGCTCTGCCGATGCGTCCGCGAGTATGCGATCCGGCGGGTAGGGTGATACGAAGGCTGACCAGATCTGCTGCATCTGCTCTTCAAGGTCGTCTTCACCGAGAGCGGCAATATGCTCCAGGGTTTCATCGAGCGCGCTGCTGTCGATGGTCAGTCCTATGGCATGCCCGTCGAAAGATATGATCTCGGAGCCATCTGTCCGATGCATGAAGAAGGGGATGTCGAACCGCCAGAGGGCTTCTACTTCGGCCCCGATCATCTCAAGGGGACGGTTATTGCTCAGTGTTGCGGCACGCAGCGCGATCGTGGCGAAGACTTTTTCGGAGGCCAGCGCTTCGGGGCTGCTGAGCATTTTGAGGATTCGGGTGTAGTACCTGGTGGATTGCAGCAGGGCACGCAGCGTCAGCCCGGAGCAATTCGTGCGGACCACCTCGGTCATGATTTCGCGGTGCTCGCAGACCCACCGGTACATTTGCGTGAATCCGCGTGCGAAGGCGCGGGCGCGGGCTGCCTCAGAAATACGCCGCTCCTCCGGGGTGCTGGCGTTAGCTTCTTTGGCGCGATCTGCGTCTTCCGTGGTCGGGTTCTCTGGGCTGGGTTCACGGTTGATGCGTGCCACAGCATCGTCACGGAAGGGATTTGCGACGGTTACCTCGTGGAAGGGGTTCGTCCCCTGTTCGCCGTGTAGGAAGCCTACGTCACGGAACCCTAGCGAGATATCGCGGCGTGTGCGGCGGGTGGGCAGAAATGCGCTGCATGCGATTCCGCGCAGCCAACGCAGGTAAACGCTGCCTTCAGGGGGACTCTGAATATCCTCCGTCAAAATATGTACGGGGTGGAGGATCGTTTCAAGGTCAATCGGAACGGGTTCTGTGCGCAGGGGTATCAAATTCTTGGCGTGCAGGTCTTTAGCCTGCAGGGTGTAGAGCAAAGCCGCCAGCCGCCCGCAAGCCCCAAGGAAATCTTCGGCATAAAAGTCTGCTTCTTCACGTTTAATAAACTCCATGAAGCCGTAGCCGTCACCCCGAATCACGCGGGCTGCACGCATCGAAGGCGCCCCCTGCGCGGCAAGGTCTTGAACGATTTTCCAGAAGACCCATTCGCCTTCAACATTGCGGGATTTGTAGACCACCATGCCCTGGGTAAATTCGATAAGGCAACCGGCGCGTCCACCGCCGTAACGGGTTCTGGGCAGACCGAAGGATTCGAGTTTGAGGGGTTCGTCATCTTTGACGTTAAGAAGCTCGCGAATATCATCTTCACGAGCGCTCACACGCTCAAAAATCTCGGCAATCATCGCATGAAACTGCTCAATAGTCCTGCCGTGAACGCCGGGCAGAAGCGGGTAGCTTGCATAAAAGTCATCACTAAATTCTTCACCCCAACGTCGGCAGTAGTCTTCATACCGTTCTTCGGGGGTGTCGCCGTGCAGAAGACCCTGCGAAGAGATCTTTTTAATGTGCGCAACCAGCGGTCTGAGGTAGAAATTAGTCAAACGCGCGGTCAGGTTCTCCAAAAACTGACTAACCAGGAGGGGAAGCCGCGACGGTGCGGCGTAGCCCGATGCGGCAACAGCACGTTCAACATTGTCACGCTCACCCTCGGCAAGCTGGGCGATGAGCGCGTGAAACATGGAGGGTTCGGCCGTCGGCCCCAGTGCTTTGAGCACCGGAGCCGACAACCGTACGATAGACTCGGAGTCGGGAGTATTGGATGCGGTACCCAAACGTTCTAACAACGAAGTGCTAGATACATACGTTTCTAGGCGTCGGAATTGCTCATCATCCAGTTCAGGAAGAAGTTCCCTGATTAACACCTGGTATCTCCTTATCTATCGTATTTACTTATTCCCCGGACTTAGGAAGAGCTGCCGCCCCAGAAGCCAAAGCCGAAGTTGTAGTTGCCGCAGCCGTTACCGCAGTAGTTGCCGCCGCCGCCGTTGCCGCCACCGCTGTAGCCGCCACCGCTGTAGCCGCCGCCGTGACCGCTGCCGTTAACCTGGTCCAGGTCGAGGTCCGAGATCTCTTCCAGGAGCGTGATATCCTTAGCCATGGTTATCCTCCTTAAATATTCCTGATCCGTTCAGGAATAGTATTATCGGTGTTTAGTTTGATGCTGAAGACATCAAACTATTCTCTGACTGGGTTCCAGGTGTTTGCTTTTCCACAGTATTCACCTGGAACCCACTACCCTTCCTCACGGCGCACTAACGCCCCAAGAAAAGGAAGTTTGTAAAATTTGTTACTTATTTTCTGTAGCACTACAAACATAGCTATTGGACACAGGCTGCCAGGGCTATGTCATCTGAATTATGTGGGGATGCCGCGCGTGCTACAGGTGCCAAGCAACAAAAAGCCTCACATCTCCATTGACTATGAACTTTCGTCGCGGGCTGCGACATATAGGGGTGGTGAGATATATCTTCTATTCTCATCATGCGGCAAGGTCATGGAACAAAAGTCCTTATCAGAGTCGGTTTTCTCTCTATTGAAATCGGTGACTCTACAGTAACAACTTGATAAACGTGTTTCAAGATGTACTCTAGGGGTCAAAAATTTATTGTGCACTCTTTAAAATGGTAAATAATATTGATGTCAAGCATTTTAAACGTAATTCAAAACAATAATCATTACGAGTTTGGGCTGTAATTTCAAGGGTTTAGGTTTATTTACTCAGAAAATAAAACGCTTGGAAAGTATTTTATTATTTAGCTTAACTTTTGTTTTTTAATTAGATAAATAATTTTGAAAAAGTTTTTGTAACGGTTTGGTATCATTTTTAAGATAACAAAATCATTAAAAATTCCCGAGAAATCTGAGTATTGTTGCTTAGAAATTTAAACTTTATGGGTGAAATATTATGCGGTTTGAGGGGAACTTGCCGCGCTGGTTTTTGAAGAAGCACCAAACAATTTGGATGCTGTCGCCCAGGCAGCACGCTTGTGCGACAGCATCCACGTTTTTCGGTTGCTCTACGGCTCAGGTTATTTACTCGTGCGAGCCGCTGCGCATATCCATAACGACTTTCCCAAACCCCAGGGTCGACTATAAGGGATCGTCTATGCGGCTATTGGTGAGGTGTACTCCTCGTGGCTGCTTTTTTCTTCTTGGTAGTACAAATCCCGGTACCTGCCTTCCACCGAGATCAGTTCCTCATGGGAGCCGACCTGCATCACACATCCGTGTTCCATGACCACGATCTGCTGGGCATTGCGAATTGTCGAAAGCCTGTGCGCTACCACAACCTTCGTGCACTGATACTGCGCAATCAGCTCCGTCACCTGCCGCTCGGTTGTGGTATCCAAGGCGCTGGTCGCCTCGTCCAGCACTAAAATCCGTGGATACCGCAGCAGAGCCGTAGCAATCGCGATGCGTTGACGTTGACCACCCGAGAAGTTCTCGCCCCCGTTGGCCATAATCGTGTCGAACCCCAGTGGTAAATCCTTCACAAAATCCAAGATGCCCATAGCGTAGATATTGGCTTCGATCTCCTCACGGCTACGCCCATCGTCCAGACCCGCCGTGAGGTTATCGTAGAGGCTGCCTGTCCTGGTTTGCAGCTGTTGAGGCACATACCCAATATGGGAACGCAGAGCATCCAGCGAGTAATCACGAATATCGATTCCGCCCACACGAATAGCACCCGAAACCGGGGTGTACAGCGAGCACAACAGCATAGCAAGCGTGCTCTTACCAGACCCGGAGGAACCGACGATCGCGATATCCTGCTCCTCCGGAACCGTTAGAGACACCTCCGAGAGGACCGGGGCCATACCACCCGGATACGTGAAACTGACATTGTCTAGTTCAATATCGCTGTCAATCACATCTGTAACGGTTCCCTCATCCTGTTCGGGTTCGTATCGTTGAATATCGGTAATACGGGCGACGGCACGATCCACCGCCGCGATATTCATAATGCCAAACATCACCGAAGAGATCGAGGAAAACAACAGCGCGGAAATTCCCTCGGTCGCAATAGCCTGCCCGAGGGTCAGCGTTCCGTTATTAACCAGCGGCAACGAAGACAGCAATAGAATAAGCGGGCCACCCAGCTGCACCACGGCTGCGGCAGACCCCAACACGCCCTGCTGCAGCACCATACGCCGCCGCATCGACGCCAACGACCGCAGATACGTCTCACGCCACTTACCAAAGGTCGAGGTCGCCGAACCGGTCATCTTCATCGTCGCCACGGTGTTAATGGTATCCAGCTCAATCACCTGAGTTTCAGAGGCATGCGAATATTCCGCATCGAGCGCTTGAGAGGTGGGACGCGCCGTTACAACCCAGATCACCACCAGCACAGACAGAACACCGCAGGTAATAAGCAAAACCACGCCGGACTGCTGGGCGATAAAGATAAGAATCACAATCATCGTGCCGATATTGATGACGAACTCGGTCAGGTGCGACGATAGGAAATCGCGCAGAATATTCACGCTCGCCAACCGGTAGAGAATATCGCCCGGTGAGCGGAGCGCAAAATACGTCAGCGGCAACTTGAGAAGTCTGGCAAAAAGATCTCCCAGAAGCTTATACCCAATGGATGAGACGATACTCGCCAACGTTGCGGCACGCGCAATCGATACCAGGTAATACCCTGCAATACCGGCAATAACACCGGCGGTGATGCCAACCACAACATTCTCTTCGCCCTTCAGCTGAGCGTCCACCACATGCTGAATCACCATCGGTACCGCGAAGGTCACGCTATAGGTGATCGCAAGTAACAGGATGAAGAGCGCATACTGACCGAACATCTGCTTCGTAAAGAACGTATGGAACTGCCAGTCTTTGAAAACATTCCGGGATTTTTTCTCGAAATCATCCCGTGGAGTCGGCACCAGCACGCTGCCGGAGAAGGAACTCTCAGCCTCCTCAAGACTAATCGTTCGCAAACCCTGCCCAGGATCCATAATCTGCACCCGGTCATGACGCATCCGCACCAGCACTACATAATGCGAATTATTCCAGTGCAGAATCACCGGCTTGCCGATATCCCGAAGCTGCTCCAACGAGCCTGCCCGATAGGCACCGACCTCCATACCCTCGTCCGTGAGAAGGTTGCTCACCTGCAATAGGTTCAGCCCTTCACGACCGGGTTCCATAGCCAGACGCAAGTCTGAGACCGTCTGATAGCGCCCATAATGCTGCAGGATGGAGGCGCTCACGCCCAGACCGCACTCGGTTTGGGCGGTCTGCAAAACAGCAGGAAAAGCCATTACTTGATGCCTTTATGCTTCGGTGGAATCAGGAATAATCGGAGTATACAACCGGGTACCACCGATACGACGAGTCAACCAAGACAGCACCCCGGACGTCCCCACCATATACGATGGGGTCAAAGAGTAGCGCACAGATTTATCGTCCAGCGTTTTCTGTAACAGAGAGGTACTATACCCGTTATCGAGAACGTCCCGGATTTTCTCGGCGTCCGGCAGATCAGGAACATGATTGACAACCCATTCCAGGATATCCAGAGTACCCATATCACCGTGGCAATAGGTCAGGTTACGACCGGTCCCCTCATGCAGGGCATGGTGTACAGCACGCTCAAGATCGGCACGGGCGGAAAGCTCGGGCATCCACACCTGTACCGCAGCTAGTGCTAGGGAAATACCGGCAGTACCGTGGCACCACACGCCGTTCCGACTACCCTCCCCAGAGATCTGTGATTCCCAGCTTTCCCCGTTATCGAATTCATGCAGGCGCTCCAGTAGAATCTTGACCGCGTGCTGAGCGCGTTCTTCGGAAGGCATCTGTTGATTCCACCGGCTCAACGCGAAGATAGAGGCGCTAATACCGTGGGCGAATCCGCTATAAGACCACCACTCCTCCTCGACCCGGCCATCGATAATATCCTGAGCATGCCGATCCAACACGCCCAGCAGCGCTTCCCGATTGGTCACCAGGTCGTATCCCAGCAGCAAGGCTGCCGCACCTACCTGCCCGGTCAAGTAATCCGGGCTCGGATGCTCCGCCTGCGCCAGGCGTTCAGCGGACCGGTCCCCCAACACGGTCGCGGCTTCCTTAAGACGAGGATCATCCAAACACTCGGCGGCACCGGCTAGGGCGAACGCAATACCAGGCTCACCCATCAAAGCTGCATCGCGCGCTTCCTCCAGTACCAGCAGAGAACTTTCTTCTGAAGCTATAGCTTCTATTATCGGGTTAAAGACTCGATACACGATCTCAGCATAATTTTCTTTTTTAAATACCTGAAACGCATGCGCCACCCCCAGTGCAACTCCGATAGAACCCGTATAGAGATCTAAAGCAAGTGCTTTGGCATTCCAGGCATCAGAATGCTGGTGAAAGCTAGGAGCGGGTGACACCCAAGTCCATGAATCATTGTTACTAATACCTGGGTGAGCCCTTGATTCTAGGTATTTAGCAAGTGTCGTGCCAAGATCACGTTCTTTCTGGATGTCTTCTCGACCAGTCCAAGCGGCTGTAGGGTTATTAACTAAAGCATTTGAAGGATACGGAGAAATAAAGGCAGACCATATTTGATTAGTTTGGTCTTCCAGGTCATCTCCATCCATATTAGCAATATGGTCAAGAGTCTCATCAAGTGCGCTTCCCCTAATCCCCGAACCCACAACATATCCATCAGGTGACATAACTTCAGGACAATCAGACCTATGCACAAAAAAGGGAATGTCAAGTTTCCAGAGGGCCTGAAATTCTGCTGCAATCAAGGCAATGGAACGCTTTTTTCCAAAAGCTGCAGTACGAAACATAATGGTCCTAAAAACCTCTGGAGAAGTTAAAGCTTCAGGACTACCCAGCATATTTATAAGTTGCCCGTAATACATAGTTGGTTGGAGTACAACTCGAAGCATTACCCCCGTGAATTCAGCACGTATAATCGCCATTACCGCCTGACGATGTTCACAGATCCATCGGTACATTTTTATAAATCCATGTGCAAAGACATTTGCCCTATTTGCCTGTATGTCATGCTGCTGTTCCAATGTACTAGCGCTCGTTTCGGAATTTATGCCGCTACTTTCATGAGCAGACTCACGCACAAGCTGAACCATTGCATCATCTCGGAAAGGACATTCAACTTTCATACCAGCAAAAGGGCTACTCCCCTGTTCACCCTGAATAAAACCAATATCAATATACCCTTGAGATGGATCGCTTCGCCTAAGACGAGTCGGAAGTAAGGCACTGGTTGAAATTCCACTTAACTGACGTAAAAAAGCGCTGTCTTGGGGAATTTCTATATTGCTCTCAGCTTTAACATAAATGGGATGGAGTATAGTTTCCAGATCTACAGGCACAGGTCCATCTGCCGAAGGAATAATATTTTCTTCGTGCATATCCTTACCCAGTAAGGCATAGAGCAGAGCTGAAAGCCGACCTGAAGATTCTAGGAAGTCTTTGGAGGAAAAGTCGGTCTCTTCCCGCTCGATAAATTCCATGAATCCGTACCCGTCACCGACCACTACCCGGGCGGCACGCATAGCGGGGGCACCATGAGCGGCAAGTTTCTGAATGATGTTGTAGTAGGCTTGTTCGCCTTCGACACTGCGAGGCTTATACACTACAGTTCCTTGCTGGAATACCAGCATACAGCCGGTGCGCCCACCATTATGATGATCGCCAGCTAGCACAAGAGACTCTAGCTTCAGAGAGTCAGCATCTGTGACACCGAGGAGTTTTCGTATATCGCTCTCATGAGCTTGGACTCGCTCAAAAATCTCCGAAACTGCTATGTAAAACTGATCCACGATCGTCGTATGGACATACTGAAGGAGCGGATAACTGGCATAAAAGTCGTCCTGGAAATCTTCATACCAACGATGGCAATAGTCTTCATACCGCTCTTCTGGCGTTTCTCCCTGCAATAATCCTTGCGCAGAGACCTTTTTGATGTGAGCCACTAAAGGTCGCATATAGAAGTTCAATAACCGCTGTATGAGAACACTCATAAGCTGCTTAGTAAGATCATCAAGGTGTTGTACACCAGCGTAATTGAAATTTTGGACAGTCTGCCGTACACATTCACTCTCATGAGCTATCAGGCTTGTGAAGAGGGCATGGAACATGACGGGTTCGGAGACCGACCCCAGCGTCATAGACGCTGGGGTCGACAACCGCACAGTAGACTCGGAGTCTGAGTGAGCGCCGAATTTTTCTAAGGATATGGCATCCGAAAGATCCGACACCAATTGCTGGAATTGTTCATCGTCCAGCTCAGGAATAAGTTCCCTGACTAACACTCAAGTTCTCCTTTTTTTACTGACTGTTTTTGCACATCAACCATCCACAATAGGCTGAATCTTTTTATAATTAAATTAAATTAAATATAAAACTATGTACATTAATATTAATATACGATAGCAATTTATATTAACTTAACTTATCAACGATGACAATTTTATGTCTTATTACACTCCAGATCAGTGATTTAATTAATCACAATTACACTCTAGAGTCAACGTACAAACAAAACCTTCATTCCCTGCCAGCAGACTCCACAATGCTGGGGGTACATTTAGAGGGACACCACCGTTTACCTGAGCAAGATCCTGCTCAGCAATCTCTTCCAGAAGAGTGACATCCTTAGACATAACATGTCTCCTTTCTAATTTTTAAGATTACCAAAAGCAAAGGCATTCCTTCGTGGCAGTACACACCCAGCCAAGATTTCCCTTTTCGATAACACTCCACAGTGCTGGGTTACCAGTACCACCGTTTACCTGAGCAAGATCCTGCTCAGCAATCTCTTCCAAAAGAGTGACATCCTTAGACATAACATGTCTCCTCTCGTTTACCCTAAAAATTTTAGGACTACTTAAATTTCAACTCCTAAACATTATTGTCACTATCAAATTAAATGAACTTTGACAAATATTTAGGAGTTCATTACCCTCTTTCCTGGACTCACAACCTTAGGAAACATAGGTTTAGTCAACTAAACAGCTACCGATTCTTCAAAATTACTTACCTTTTGAAGACAATCAATATACCTGACCAGCTAACAATTCAAAGCTACCAATACTCATGAGCACACATCAAGAGTTGATCTTACAACCAGTCAGAGGAATTTTAGATAAAAAATTAATAATATTATTTTATATAGAAATATTTTCATCTATCACTAAAATCGGTGTTCACCCTGCCACGTTGCCAGATTTTTATAAATTTGTAGTTTCCTTTCAAAAATCGATGTGCCGTTCAATTTCTAGAATTAAACATTGTTATTGTACGTAGATTTTCGTAGAAAAAAATTTTAAATTTTTTCCGTGTCACATTATGACAGCAGACAATTAATTAATAAATCTAAACTAAAATCGAGAGACTATTAAATCAATCTTTTTATTTTAATATCAATTGATTTATTTTTTAAGGGAATCTTACTAGAGACTCTCTTACAAACAGAAGATACGTCTGTATAAAGCAGATAATATTAAGAGTTTATTTAAGGCTATTGTGTAGCCAGAAAGGTCAGCTCGCGTAAGACTGAGAACGCTCTCTGGTGGCAAGCAAGAGGTCTGCAGTAGGTTTGAAAGTACTGGTCTGCCTTGATCCGAGGGGGATCACCCATTCAATGACGATGTGGTTTACTGGGTCAAATCTTTCTGGACCTTGACAAACGTCTCCCTCGGAAACCTTTTAGGATTTTCAATCCTAGTCCGGTACAGCTCTTATCCACCCATGTTTCTTTGTCTTTAGGGAATCCTATCGGGCTACTGGATACCGGTATGAGAGAGAAGCAGGTTGAAAACTAACTACCGAATTCACTGCAGGATCGCTAGTGTCATTTCTTTCCAGGGTTTACTGATCTGAGTTAAATCCGCCACCGGCGTGGTGTTGCCACTGTACAGGTGTGCTGGGGCGTGCTCATTGTAGTTTTAGTAAGGTATCAGGAGGACGTCTACGATGACAGCTCCAAAAGTTCAGCGCGACCTTCGAGATAGACAGAAAACAAGTACAAGTTTAAGAATGGTATCTCCCTATTGATGATGGCATGATTAAAGATCAATTGGAAAACATCAAAGACTTCTGCAACGATCTCTCTGTGCAACTCTTGCCGTAGATACAAAAAGTTCGCTGCCTTCAAAACTTGGACGTGGGGAAGTCACTGGATATATTCGAAGAGTCCTATATTAGAGGATCACATAAAACAATTAGGAAGGTAGCTAATCTATCAAAATCAAGCTAAAGCTTCAGCGAATGAGTACGGTTTCTACTTGTGTACATGATAGTTTTCTTTATTTTACGTCTACAGAGTAAAAAACATTATTTCTTGTGTACCATTTACCAATAACCATCTCTAGTATGATAGTTATACTCTAGACGTAATATACATAGATAAAACAATAATCTCTTCTAGATATTTAATACAAGGAGGAATATTTATTCCTCATTATATTTACACCTACAAGAGATTATCGCTCTAAAAGATAGGAGGAGATAGCCTCATATCCTGCTATTAGTCCTATTTATCTCAAACTTATCGCACCGAAATATAACAACCACCACCACGTACAGCAATATAACACTTGCTAGCACCCTCACGAATCCCCTTGCTTATAGAACTCCAGTCAAAAGAATTCCCGCCAGAACCACCACTCACCATGTCAAGCTCCTGGTCGGTGAGTTCTTCTAGAAGAATACTGTCATTACGCATACAATCTTCCTTTCATTGATGCTGTAGGCACAATGCACATTTCCGAAGAGAAAACCTCAGTTTCTACAAGCTAGTAGATGTACATAGACGGTACCTACAAAAATTCTTAATATATTTGCACGGATCTACAGGATTCTGAACGGGATTTCAATAATTCCGAGTTGCCCTATATCACCGATGCATCAATCGTAGTCTTTTAGACCAAAGGTTATCAATATCTGTTTCAAAAATACTAAATTTTTTTAACGATTATATGTAGAGTACTACTTATTTTATATATGAAGTATTTTAAACCGCATTTAAAATCAGAGTTCAGACTGGTATATCAAGGCGAGATTAGAAATTAAGGGTATACTTCCAAATTTTAATAACACTGTTTAAATGACTAGAAAACGAACGGTATATACAAGCTCGAGAGCTTCAAAAATATTCTAAAAAAATTCCTCCACACCGTGTCGCGTCCACTAATTCAGCAACATATTCATTAATTTCATAAGATATATTGTGTGAACCTATATAGAAAAATGTAAAATTTAAATAAAACTAATATGGATAAATGGATTTTTCTTCGTAGTGTATGCTTCTTCAGCTTCCCTAGCCACCTATTACATTCTCTAACCCCAGACAGGGGCTCCCTTCCCCTCTGTCGCGACATTATCGTGGCTCTTAGACTCTTGGTAGAAGTGAATGCTCGTATGGTTAGTATTGGTTACATTTTGACTACCCCCGAGTTCGTCGTATCAGTATCTATAAAATCAGGAAACAACTCTTCCAACATCGTTTTATTAGCCGAAAGTATTCTTGAAAACAGCCTTGTAAAACTGCTAAATTTAAATAGTTGGCAAAGAAAGAGCATTAATATTTTTATTATATCTTTTTAAGGCCAGCTGAAAGCATGAGTAGTACAGAAATTATTAAGCCTTATCTATACTGCTCATAACATACAGATAATTACTCTAAGTGATAGGAGAAATGTATGGACCAGAAGATTACACCCCTAGAAGAGATCACCGACCAGGAGCTGGCACAGGTAAGCGGTGCTGGAACCTGCGAGAATCTAAAAGCTCGTCTAGATGGGAAGAAGTGGCCTCCGGCTACTCTTACGGAATCTATTTTTTATCGTTTGAGCTGCTAATAGTATCGAGAATCTTCATTAAATAATCTATAGGCAATTATTTAAACATTTTTAGTGAAGGTTAGTCCGGGGTCATGGTCGCATGGTCTCGGACTAACCTTTATATTTTTCTACCCAAACACCACCCTAACCGTCGAGTAACCCGAGATCGGGTAGGTCGCGTTCTCGGTGGCGGGGGCATCCGACTCGTCACCAGGAACAATGCTCTCGGTCGCCTTCAGCAGCTCCTCCATGAGCAGGCGCAGCTCCAGGCGGGCCAGCGGCGCACCCGGGCAGACGTGAATACCATCGCCATACACCAGGTTGCGGGACTGGTCACGATGCGGGTTATAGGCGAGCGCATCCTCGAACGCGTCCTCGTCACGATTGACGCTCGACCAGTTAATCGTCACCCGCGAATTCGCCGGAATAGTACGCCCGCCCAACACGGTGTCTTCGGTAGTCACGCGGCGGTTCGTCACCAGCGGATCTTCAAGGCGCATAATCTCCTCAACCGTGGCAGCGATCTCCGCATGCCCCTCCCCCAGTGAGTCACGCAGCCGCGCTTGCTCCTGCGGGTTGCGCGCCAAAAAGTTCACAAGAATCCCGGCGCACGCCGAAACGGTCGAAAGCTCCCCCACCGTCCAGTTACGAATCAGGCTCACAATCTCTTCATCAGTCATGGTGCGCGGCTCTTGACCGGGCAGCTGCACGGTGTCGGTCAACAGCTCAGCGGTCACATCCTGCGGATTACCGGTGGCAGCCTGCTCGCGGCGCGCATCCAGAAGCTCACGAATATAGGTGTCAAACTCAAGGGCGACCTTGCCGATCTGCTCGCGGTCACGGCGCAGCGTAGCCTCGCGGTTCTTCTCAATCCACTCGATCAGCGGCTTCTCAAGGCTCGCGGACCAGCCCATGAACGCGTTCTGGATGCGCATCGCATAAGCCTGCGCGAACCCGTCCATCACATTAACCTCGGTGCCGCGCGGCAGATTAGCTACCAGGTTCTTGACGACCTCACGAATTTTCGGCCCGAACTCCCTCAGGCGTTCGGGCGTGAAGTATTTGTCGTTCACGGCACGGAACGTTGTGTGTTCGGGCGCATCCATACCGTTTGGCACGGCGATGTGCCTCGTCGAGACGACATTCGAGTAAATTTCGGGATGATCGAGCACATGCTGCACATCGGCATTCTTGAACACGGAGTAGCCCATGAACTCGTCGTGCGCTACGGGACAGCGGCGGCGCATCTCGTCATAAGCGGCCACCTGGTTCTTCTGAACCTTCTCGCTGCGCAAATCCCAATCATTTTTTACGTTGTCTGCCACGACTTTCTGCCTTCTAAAAGTCACAGGTATGCGGGTGCCGTCAAGTATGCGCGACCGTGCGCTATCCGTGGAGTCGGCAACGGGAATATCGCGCGACGGCACCACAACCGAAGGATAGTTATAACATATTTGACACTATCACTTAACCCGCGCCCTCGCAGGATAGGAATGCCTTGCTGTGTGGGTCTGCAGAGCATCCACCGGTCTTATCTATCCATGAGCAGGTGGTTTTCGGTACGAGCAGGTCGGAAAATCCTACCTGCTCGCGTCCTAGCGAAGCCTCGCGTCTACCGAGTAGCCGCAAACGGATAGGCGGCACCTGAGATAACGCCCGCCTCCACGTCTTCCAGGGTTTTGCCGCGGGTCTCGGGCAGGTTACGCCACATGAGCACGGCGATTAGCACGTTCACCACCATGAACCCGAAGAATGAGCCGGTCAGTCCCAGTGCACCCAGAATGACCGGGAATACGAGGGAAAGCAGGCCGTTCATCATCCAGCCGCAGAATGCGGAAATGCCCATGCCGATCGCCCGCACCCGAAGCGGGAACAGCTCGCTCATCAGCACCCATGTCGAAACGTTCAGGCAGGTCTGCATCGACCCTACGAACCCGACCACAAGCACCAGAATAATATAGGGACGCGCGGGGCTGCCCTCCGGCAGGAGCATAGACGCTACCCCGATCAGCAGGTGGAAAAACGCGGTCAGCGAATACCCAGCGATCACCATCGTGCGGCGGTTCACGCGTTCCATCATGCGCAGCGAAAAGATTGAGCCGACCACGGCGATAGCGCCCGGCGCGATATTCGCAATGAGCGCCGAGCCTTCGTCAAACCCGGCCTCTTTGAGCACCTTAATGCCGTAGTACATGATGGAGTTAATACCGGTGAGCTGCTGCCCGGCACCCACCAAAATACCGACCAGCAGAATCCGCACAAACCATTTTTCACGCAGGATTTTACCCATGCTGCCCTTAGTCCCCGCGCCGATTTGGGTGTGCGTTTCCTCAAGTGAACGCGCAATGTCTGCGATTTCGGCGTCAGCACGTTCGGTGGGGCGGATGCGCCGCATAATGGTGCGCGCATCCTCGGGGCGCCCCTGCGCGATAAGCCAGCGTGGGGATTCGGGCATGCGCAGCATACCGATGAAAAGCGCGAGTGCAGGCAGGGCGCAGACGGCGAACATCCACCGCCATACGCTGTCGTGTTCACCCCAGAGGTTGCCGATGATGGCATTCACGATGAACGCTGCGAGCTGCCCGCCGACGACCATGAGTTCGTTACGCCCGGAGAGTGATCCGCGAATTTCGTAGGGTGCGAGTTCGGCGAGGAATACAGGTACGACTGCGGATGCGCCTCCCACAGCGAGCCCGAGCATCGTGCGGCCCATCAACAGTACAGCAATGCTGGGGGTGAAACGCATGCGAGCGCGCCCGCGATGAAGAGGATTGAGAGTCCGATGATGGTTCTGCGCCGTCCGATGGCATCTGAGATACGTCCGGTGATCATGGCGCCGAGGGCGGCAGCGAAGGCGAGGGAGCCTGTGACCCAGCCTTGAATGGTGTTGTCCATACCGAGTTCGCGGCTCATGGGGTCTAGAGCACCGTTAATAACGCCGGTGTCGTACCCGAAGAGGAGCCCGCCGAAGGTTGCCACCAGCGCGATAACGCCTAGACGGCGGGTGTGCGCGCCCTGCCCGAGCGGCGGTAGTGCACTGGCGCGGTTTGGCGGCTCGGTGGTGATGCTCATGCGGGTATTTTTGTCTTTCATGAGGGTCTTGTACGGCACAGGTTGAGATACCGCACAGTTTTTAAACGCTTGCTGGCTTGGGTATATTCCCGATTAGTTATATTCCCATTTGGCTATATTTGCAGTGACGAAGGAGAAGTGTCAGAAAAGCGCGATGCTTTCAGGCGCTGGGAAAATCTCGTTGAGCCGTACCAGTTCGTCATCATTGAAACGCACGCTTGCGGCCTGCGCGTTTGCGCGTACCTGGTCGGGGGTGGTTGCCCCGGCGATCACGCTGGCGACGGGGTTCTGCTGTTTGAGCCAAGAGATGGATGCTTGAACCTCAGAGATCCCCAGATCGACGCAGAATTCGCGGTAGGCATCGAGTTGTTCCCAATCGGCTTGCGCGAGTACCTGCGCTTTGGAGTGCGACAGACGTGACCCTGCAGGGATGCCGTCGCGGCGGTATTTCCGGTCAAAAGCCCGTTGGCGAGCGGGAAATACGGGAGAACCCCGAGCCCGAAATGGCGGGCAGCGGGAAGAATTTCGAGTTCGGCACGGCGATCCAGCAGGTTGTAGTGGTTTTCGGCGGCGATAAACCGCTCAGTGCCGAGTTCGCGGGCGAGGTGCTCGGCGTGGGCAAGCTGCCACCCCGCAAAGTTGGAGTGCCCCAGGTAACGCACCTTTCCGCTGGTCACGAGCGTATCTAGAGCAGATAGGGTCTCTTCCAGCGGGGTGTTCTGGTCGGGGCTGTGGTAGAAATACAGGTCAATGTACTCGGTTCCCAGGCGGCGCAGTGAACCTTCGACGGCACGCATGATGTATCGGCGTGAGCCGCGCGCATCCCAGTCGTTGCCGTTGAGGGTACCGGTAGGGAGTCCAAATTTGGTGACGATGATCAGGTCATCGCGGTTGAGATTGAGTTCGCGCATCGCGGTACCGAACATGGTTTCTGACAGCCCGGGTTCGGCGCCGTATAGGTCGGCAATATCGAAGAAGCCGATGCCCGCCTCAACTGCGGCGGCGATAACGGCGTTGGTGCCTTCCTGAGTTTGAGTGGGGGTGCCGGGGCGTCCCAGATTGTTGCAGCCGATACCGACAGAGGGCACGACCAGCCCAGAGTTACCCAGGCGTGCATATGCGGGAGATTCGATGCGTTCCATACATTTACTCTACCGTGTTTGACAGGACGTGGTCGCAACATGACGTTCACGGCGCTCTGCAATTCTCCCGCGAGCAGATAGTTTTGTGACGAGCAGATAACATTCCGCTATCTGTTCGTCGAAATATTATCTGCTTGCGGCCAAATCAGGTGGAGGTTTCAACGCGCTGACCCGCACCGCCGCGAACCCGTATGACGTATTGTTTCGCCGCATCCCACAATATTAAGCGGTTATGACCGCTCGACGACATGTGCCGACATATTCTTGCTGACACCGCGCATCCTGCCTAGAATAGGAACGTTATCTATCCAGAGCGACCGAGAGATCTGGCTCTTAGACGTCGCAGCAACCTCGCCAGCCTCCACCCATTGGGTGGACGGACAAGGTGCTCCCGCCAGAACCGATAGAAGTGAATTCCCTTCGCGTCTTGCTAAGATTTGGCGTACCTTCGGGCACGCTTCTATCGGGTGAACACGGAGGAATGAAAATGACGACAGTTCACCCGGCTCTTTCTTACGAGCTGTATCCGCCACGGTCGCACGCAAGCTGCGATTCCCTGCTCAAAACCATTGCCGAGCTTGAGCAAACCAACCCGGATTATGTTTCCGTTACCTATTCGGGCGATGCGCAGCGCCGCCAAAAGACGTTGGCTCTACTCGATCACTTGGTGCATGAAACCTCGCTGAATCCGCTGGCACATCTAATCTGCGTGGGGCATTCCGTGGCCGATTTGGAACGCTCGGTTCGTCTGATTCTGGGGCTTGGAGTACGCGGGTTCTTGGCGCTGCGCGGCGATATTCCACCCGAAAACACGCGCTCGCTTGAGCTGCCTTTTGCCCGTTACCTGGTGGAGCTGATTCGCAGGGTGGAACGTGAGGATTTCGCGCATCTTGCTGCGGGGAAGGTATCGATTGGGGTTGCGGCATACCCGCATAAGCACCCCGAGTCTTCCTCGCTTCTTCAAGACATTGAGATTCTGCTTTCAAAGCAGCGTGCCGGGGCGGATTTCGCCATCACCCAGGTTTTCTTTGAGACCGAGCGCTATTCGGGGTTGGTGGATGCTGCGCGCCTTGCCGGGGTGGAGATGCCCATTATCCCCGGTATTATGCCCGTTACCTCGCTGACTCGGCTGACGAAGCTGTGCGAGCTTGCCGGGCTTGAAGTACCGCGCGAGCTGGCGCATCGTCTGGAAACCGCGAGTGAGCCGCGCGAGATGCACCGCATCGGCGTGGAACATGCACTCGACCAATGTCGCAAGGTGCTTGATGCTGGCGCCCCCGGCCTGCATTTCTTCACATTTAACGAGCATGAGGCTGTGCTGGACGTCCTCGAAGAACTCGACGTTCCGCGCTACTCGAACCGTTTCAAACTCCCCCTAAGCGATCTTCAATACCTCTAAACTCCCCTTTTATTTGACACCCTCCCACAGTAAGGAACTAGGATGACCCACACCCCATTCCCCGCAGCAACCATCGTCGGTTACCCCCGCGTGGGCCGTTTCCGTGAGCTGAAGAAGGCACAGGAAGCGTTCTGGAAAGGCAAAATCACGCAGGATGAACTGCGCCAGGCGGCCGCAGATGTGCAGCGCACCTACTATGACCGTGTGATCGAGCGCGGTCTTAGCGCAACCGATTCGTCTATCCCGGCGACTTTCTCGTACTACGATCAGGTGCTCGATGCCGTGCGCCTTTTCACCCTCGTGCCCAAGCGTCTTGCCGACGCCAAGGATGCGCGCGGCCTGCTCGATCTGCCCGGGTACTTTGCTCTAGCGCGCGGCACCGAGACGCTGCCTCCGCTGGAGATGACGAAATGGTTCGATACGAACTACCACTACCTGGTGCCCGAGATCGGTCCGGATACCGAGATCAAGCTGAATCTTGAGGCTATTGACGAGCAGCTTGAAGTCGCCAAGGAACATGGGGTGACGGTGCGCCCGCAGCTGGTCGGCCCGCTCACCCTGCTTCTCGGGGCAAAAGCCGAACAGGGTTCGCCCGAAGGGTTCACACCGCTGGATCGCCTGGACGATTTCGTGAAAGCCTACCAGCAGGTGCTCGCCGAGCTGGCGGCACGCGGCGTGCAGTGGGTGCAGCTCGACGAACCCGGCCTGACCGTGGACCGCGACATTCCCAACGCCAAAATCGCCGAATTGGCGCGTAAAACTTACACCGCGTTGGCAGCCGAAACGAACCGCCCCGCAATCCTGGTGACAAGCCCCTACGGCAATCTGCGCGAGAACTGCCCGCACTGTTAGACACCGGTATTGAGGCGCTGCATCTCGATCTGGTTTCCACGCTCTACGATGCCGAGGCGCTGACCGCCTTCAAAGACTCCGGCGTAACCCTGGTGGCAGGTGCCATTAACGGGCGCAATATTTGGCGCGCCGACCTGCGAACGCTCCTGCACGCACTCCAGAACATTAACCGCGGTGCGGTGGCGGTTGCGTCCTCAACCTCGCTGCAGCATGTGCCGCACGATCTTGACCTTGAAGACCCCGCCGATGTGCCCGTAGACGGTCTGGCTTTTGCCGACCAGAAAGTCGCCGAGATCGTGACTCTTGCCCGCGGTCTTGCCGACGGTGAGTCTGCGGTTGAGGCAGAGTTGAAGACCGCCGACGAAGCGCTGGCACGTTTCACAGCGGATCCGCGTAAGCATAATGCGGCAATCCGTGAGCGTGCCGCATCCGTGAAACCGCAGGATTTTGAGCGTCCCGAACTGAAGACCCGCCGGGATGCCCAAGCCGATCTGAATCTGCCGAAACTGCCGACCACAACCATTGGTTCGTTCCCGCAGACCGGCGATATTCGCCGCCACCGTGCAGAGGCGCGTGCCGGTAAAATCACGCAGCAGCAGCTTGACGAGTTCCTGCGTGAAGAGATCGCCTCCGTTATTAAACTCCAGGAAGATTTGGGCCTGGATGTGCTCGTGCACGGCGAGGCCGAACGTAACGACATGGTGCAGTACTTCGCCGAGAATTTCGATGGTTTCGCCACGACGAAGCACGGCTGGGTGCAGTCCTATGGTTCACGCTGCACCCGCCCATCGGTGCTGTTCGGCGATGTGAAACGCTCAGGTGAAGGGCTGCGCGGCGAGGCCGTGACCGTGCCCTGGATTTCCTACGCCCAGTCGCTCACCGATCGTCCCGTTAAGGGCATGCTGACCGGCCCGGTGACTATTCTGGCTTGGTCGTTCGTGCGTGATGACCAGCCGCGCGAGGAAACCGCGAATCAGGTTGCATTGGCGCTCGCCGACGAAATCGCCGATTTGGAAGAGGCGGGCATCCGCATTATTCAGGTGGATGAACCGGCACTGCGTGAGCTTCTGCCACTGCGCCGTGATGAGCAGCCCGCGTACCTGAAGTGGTCGGTGAATGCGTTCCGCCTGGCGACGAGCGCGGTCGAGGACAAAACTCAGGTTCACACCCACCTGTGCTACTCGGAGTTCAATGAGATTATTGATTCGATTAATGCCCTGAATGCGGATGTGACCAGTATTGAGGCGGCGCGCTCGCATATGGAGCTGCTGGCCGATATTCCCGAGAGCTATGTTTCGGGGCTGGGCCCGGGCGTGTGGGATATTCACTCGCCGCGTGTGCCTTCGCAGTCCGAGGTTGAGGAGCTGATCCGTGCCGCGATTGGGTACGGAACCATCTCTGACCTGTGGGTTAACCCGGATTGCGGTTTGAAGACCCGCGACTACGAGGAGACGAAGAAAACGCTGGAGAACGTAGTGTCCGCCGCGAAGAAGGTTCGGGCGAGCCTGTAGTCTCTGGCGCGGAGCCTCTCCCCTACCCCTATAAAGTGCCTTAATTACAGGCTTAAACAATCACAATAATTCCGCGAGCAGGTGGTTTTGGGTTCGAGCAGGTAGGATTTTCCTACCTTATCGGCAAAATCCTACCTGCTCGCGGTTATATAGAGGGTATGCGCATCCAACATAAGCATTTATGTTCCCTAAGACATAGTCCTATCTCACATAAATAAAAAAATTTACTGTTTTGACAGCCTAAAATTGTTATTCACAGAATAATCATTCTGAACATATGTTCACTTTTAGTTTAAGTAACCTGTACATATGCTCTTAAAATTACTATTTCTATAGGTATCTATTCCTAAAATGCGAGCATGACTACTACAGATTCTCCAAAGAAGAAGGGTTCTGTACCCCGCTGGCTTGCTATCCCGACAGCAAAACCTCAACTGAACACAGCAGAGGTCGCATCGAAGTACCCCCGCCTACGTTTTCAGGTTTTTATGGGTATTTTTATCGGGTACGCAACGTTTTATCTGATTCGCAATAACGTTCCGCTTGTTACGCCGATTCTGACTCATGAGCTCGGTTTTAGTAATGCGGCTATTGGTGCGCTTTCTACGGCATTGCTTTTAGCCTATGGTTTCAGCAAATTCTTTACCGCTATGATTTCTGACCGCTCTAATGCGCGGTTATTCCTCCCTATAGGATTAGTACTTTCTGGTATTGCAAACGTTCTGCTCGCTATCGCCGGGTACATGGGTTCCGGTGCGGCAGCTGCAGGATACGGGGCCGCAATCGCATCCACCATGGCCGCCATTATGGTCTTCAACGGTATCTTCCAGGGTATGGGGTGGCCGCCCTCAGGCCGCGTGCTCGTGAACTGGTTCTCAACGAGCGAGCGCGGGTCTAAGGTTTCTCTCTGGAATACCGCACATAACGTTGGTGGCGCGCTTTCGGGTCTTTGGTTGCCTGGGGTTTCACGCTCTTCGGTAAAACCTGGCAGGTTGCTTTTTGGTTCCCCGCCGTGATTAGCTTTGTGCTTGCTTTTGTGGCGTGGCTGCTGATTCGCGATAATCCGGAGGCTGAGGGTCTGCCCACTATTGACGTGTACCGCAACGATCCCCACAAGGTTGAGTCCACGGACGAAGACCGTTCTGAATCAACATGGACGACTATTCGTAAGCATGTGCTGACTAATTCGACCATGGTGTATCTGGCTCTTGCTAATGTCTTTGTGTACACTCTGCGCTACGGTGTGCTGGTGTGGGCTCCTAAATATTTGCACGATGTGCGCCACGCTTCCCTTGAGGGCGGTATCGCTGGGTTCTCAATCCTGGAGCTTGCCGGTATTGGCGGCACTATTCTCTGCGGTTTCGTCTCTGACTATGTCTTCAAGGGACGTCGTTCACCCGCAGGTATTCTCTTCTTGATTGCTACCGTAGGCGCTATTTTGCTGTATTGGCTGCCTTCAGCCGATGCTCCGCTCATTATCGCCTATATTGCGTTGGCGCTGATTGGCGGTCTGATTTATGGGCCGGTGATGCTGATCGGTTTGCAGGCTATCGACCTGTCGCCTTCACATGTCGCGGGTACCGCCGCAGGATTTACCGGTCTTTTCGGGTATGCTCTGGGCGCTACGTTGGCTTCTACCGGTATCGGCATCATTGTGGATCACTGGGGCTGGAGCACCGCCTTCATCTTCATGATCGTATGCTCGGGACTGGCTATTGTGTTCCTCTGGCTTGTTAATGGGGCCGAGAAGCGCATGATGGCTGAGAGGGATAAGAAACTCGCTGCAGAAAACGCATAGGCGTAATTTCAGTTTCCGCGAGCAGGTGGTTTTTGATTCGAGCAGGTAGGATTTTCCTACCTTATCGGCAAAATCCTACCTGCTCGCGGTTGCCTTTAAGGGGTAAAGGGTGCCAGCGTTCACCGAATTACGCCCCTGAGGGAATATGCCGAAGAGGTGTTATCTTCAAGGTTCTCGCGCCATAAAGCCCCTAGAATGGGGTCATGGATAATGCAAAGAACTCTGGAATTACGACCGAATGGGTCGATAATGCGGTTAAACCGGGCGATGACTTCTTCCGCCACGTGAACGGCCGCTGGCTCGATACCTATGAAATTCCCGCCGACCGTTCCAAAGACGGCGGGCTGTACACTCTGCGCGATGATGCCGAAAAGCATGTGCGTGAGATCGTTGAGCGTATCGCCAAGGAACAACCTGAATCCCGCATCGGCGCGCTCTACAACTCTTTTATGGATACCGAAAAGATTGAGTCCGACGGGTTGGAACCGCTTATGCGCGAGGTTGCCCCGATTCTCAACGCCGCCACGAGCGAGCAGCTCGCCGTCACTCTAGCGCTCCTCTCACGGGCTGGGCTGGCGCAGCTTCTCGGGTGGTACACCAGCATCGATCAGAAAGACCCCGAGCACTACGTCTTTTACCTCACCCAGGCCGGGTTGGGCCTGCCCGACGAGGCTTACTATCGCGAAGAGAAGTACGAACAGGTATGCGCCGCGTATATCGAGCATATTGCCACCATGTTCGAGCTGACCGGTCTTACCGAGAGCTTCACCCTAACCCCTATGGAGGCGGCACAGCTTATTTTCTCGCACGAGACCGAGATCGCCGCACATCATTGGGATGTCGTGAAAAACCGTGATGCAGAGGCGAAATATAACCCCGTCAAAGCCACCGAACTTGACGAGAAGTTCCCCGGTTTCCCGCTCCAGCAGTGGCTTCTTGCGCTGGGGGCAGACCCCAAAGAGCTGGGCACGGTCATTGTTTCTCAGCCTTCTTTCCTGGAGGGCGTGGCGAACATGTGGCAGTCCACCCCGCTGATGACCTGGAAACTCTGGGCCCTGTGGTGCGCTATTCGTTCCCGCGCACCCTACCTGCCGGATGCGTTCGTGCAGGAAAACTTCAATTTCTACGGTCGCACCCTCTCGGGCACCGAAGAGCTGCGCGAACGCTGGAAACGCGGCGTTGCGGCTGTGGAGAACGCACTCGATCAGGAACTCGGCAAGGAATACGTGGCGGTGCATTTCCCGCCGGAACACAAGGAGAAAATGCTCAAGCTGGTCAATAACCTGCTGGAAGCATACCGCCGCTCCATCACAAACCTGGATTGGATGACCGAAGCCACCCGCGAGAAGGCGCTGGAAAAGCTCTCGAAGTTTGTCACGAAAATCGGCTACCCGGATGAGTGGCGCGACTACTCGAAACTGACCCTGGTGCCCGGTGACCTGTTCGAGAACCTGCGCCGCACCGCCGCCTTTAACAGCGATTTCATGATCGATCGCGCTGGCGACCCGGTTGATAAGAACGAATGGCTGATGTCTCCGCAAACTGTGAACGCCTACTATATGCCGCCCGCTAACGAGATTGTGTTCCCCGCGGCTATTCTGCGCCCGCCCTTCTTCGATCCTGAGGCCGACGACGCAGCGAACTACGGCGGCATCGGCATGGTGATCGGTCACGAGATCGGCCACGGGTTTGACGATAAAGGTGCGCTCTATGATGGCGACGGCGCGCTGAATAACTGGTGGACCGAGGAGGATTTCGCCGAGTTCACCAAACGCACGAGCGCGCTGGTGCAGCAGTATAATGCCTACACCCCGGCGAACCTTGACCCGCAGAAGTTCCAGGTGAATGGTGAGCTGACGCTGGGCGAGAATATCGGCGACCTTTCGGGTCTGTCGATTGCGTTGAGGGCCTATGAGATTGCGCTTGCCGAGCAGGGCATCACTTCGCTGGCGGATGCGCCGGTCATTGATGGCATGACGGCCGCGCAGCGCCTGTTCTGGTCCACCGCACAGGGATGGCGCACTAAGTCACGCCCGCAGCATGCGGAGATGATGATTTCGGTGGATCCGCACTCCCCCGACGAGTTCCGGGTGAACGGCGTGGTGCGCAATATCGACGAGTTTTATGATGCGTTCGATGTTCCTGAGGGCAGCAAACTGTATCTGGCGCCTGAGGATCGCGTACGTATCTGGTAGCCACCTGCCAGCTCCCAATAGCGCGAGCAGATAGCGATTCGCTATCTGCTCGTGGGAGTTAAGAAACGCCGCATCGCCCAAAGCACCGCCGCCGTAAAGGCTAAGGATGCGGCACATACGAACGCATATACTCCGGTATCTACCCGCGCACTTAGATGTGAGAAGAGTAAATTTCCCAGCGATGTAAAAAGCGCTGCCGCTAAACTAAAGACAGACATTACTTTTCCAATATGCCCAGCGTCGCTCTTCTTCTGCAAATCCGAGAAAAGGCCAATAGTGTAGATAACAATAATTCCACTCACTATACTTTGTGCAGTAATAACGCTGATAATTCCGGGTATAAGTGCCAATACATACGCGCCACTGATAACCAGCAGTAATATTTGTGGATGCGCCCATCGCCTCAGCGCAGGTATGCGGTTGAGAATAAAAGATGCAGCCACGGCTCCCATAGTTCCCATAAACATACCAATACCGTAAACTTCTTGCCCTAACCCCAAGTAAGCAATTCGCCCTAGAAGCAGGAAAAGGGTTGAGGCACCCCACATATTGAGGAGAGCGGCGAAGACAAGTTCGCGTCTAAAATATGCACTAGAAGCTATATATACTAGTCCAACCCATAAATCGTGAACTATATGCGTTTTTTGGAATACTTCGGAACCCTCCGAGCGTCGGGTAGCGACAGACCCAGCGGGCACCATAAAAGTGAGCACTAAAGACAGAATAAATGACACCAGATTGACGATGATTGAAAGCTCTAGGGCATTCGCAAAATTCTGCATGAGAATCATGGTTCCCACGAGGGGGCTCACAGCACGGGATAGTTCTCCCACCATCGAATAGGTGCTATTGTATTTTTCAAATTCTCGATGTCCAAGAATCTCAGGAATGATAGCGCGGCTTGTGGGGCTGTACGCAGTCGCGGCTAAAGACATGAGAGCGGAAAGAATAATCAGTATATAAACGATAAATTCTCCGCGCGCTGACGATAAAAGAATAAGAGCGCACAGGCAGCAGAGGCTATTAAAAATATCGTAGAAAATCAGCAGGGATTTTTTCTTAAACCTGTCAATAACAACAAATCCAAGAATGCTGGCGAGGAATATGCCCGCACCGCTACACGCATTCATCACCCCAACCATCTGCTGACCGGCGTGCTGGCTGATATACCAGGTCACCACAATGGTGTAGGCGACGGTGCCTATGCGTGAAAGCGCCGTCGCCGGGATAAGATAGTACGCTCTGCTGTACCTCACCACGTTCCGCAAAACCTCTCAGAGCAGAAGGCTAGATGCTCGATCCACTACTGCTGCTAGAACCTGAACCTACCTGGCTGCGGAAGGCTGCGGCGAACCCGCCAATAACCCAGTGCCCGTTTTCATACTTCCCTGTTATATCCACGTCGAGCGTGGTGCTGCGGGAGCTTGAGGGGACATCAGCATCCCTTCCTGAGGTGGCGATAAAACTGCCCAACCCTATAGTGAATCGGGAAGGCCAAGTGTATTCCCCGCCGGATTCCTTGGGCTTCGGTGTGGTGAGGTTGGCCGTCACCTTAGGTTCTTCAAACCAGATCGTTGAAAACTGGTACGAGGACGACTTAACGGAGCTTTTATCTGTATCATTCAGCGCGGTCTGCTCGATCAGGCTGTCGTCACCGCTCTCCATCATGTACTGGGTCGCCGCAGTATAGAACGCGATGCTGGAATAAAGCCCTGCCACCGAGTTTTCGTCGGCGTTCTTAGGTTTGATGGGTTTCGGCACGTTCTTCGCGCGTTCGGTGCGGGTCGCCTTACGATACTCCCCCGCCGAAGTATCGTATTCGTCGATCTTCGCTTCGCCGCTGAAATCGCTGCGGTAGCTTGCCGTAGCATTCGTCGGGAGCGGCTTCACGCTGCCGACGTTGGATGCGCATCCGACAAAAGCGAGCGCGGAACCGGCGCCCAGCACGCCTAGGGCGGTTCTGCGGGATACAAACGACTGTGTCATGAGAAAGACCTTTCATCGATGGCGACTATTGTTCTAACACTATTATCCCGGATACTCCCGGCCAGTACTATCCCTGGAATTAGGCACTCAGGTTACCCGCTGAGCCAAAGCTAGAAGACAAGTCGGTATTGGTGGGAATATCGATCAGCAACCAGCGTCCGTTGTTATATCGTGCCTTAAACTCTCCGTCGTGAACGTCTTTCTTTGCCTCGCTGGGAATGTCTACCGCAGTGCCCTCATACACTACAAAATTACCTGTTGAGAATATGGTTGTTGCCGCCCATGTGTAGACGTCACCGTTCTGAGTGGGAGTCGGGTCTTTGAGCGTAAACGTCATTTTAGGGTCTTCAAACCACATATTTTCAAGCTCTTTCACGCTGCTTTCCTCAAAGGCTTCGGCTCCGTTTATTCCTCCCACAAAGGTAATTTCTTTGAAGGGAGAGAAATCGTTGGTCATAATTCCGTAGGTGAAGGCTGCCCCAAGAAATCCAAATAGCGAGTAGAGCCCGGCGGAACTTTTCTCGGTCATCATGGCGGTTTTCACCGGTTTCGGCACGTTCTTCGCGCGTTGGGTACGGGTTGCGCGCACGTATTCTCCTGCGGAGGTGTCGTAGCTGTTGAACGTGACCTCACCCGAATAGTCGGCACGGTAGCTCGCGGATGCGTCCGCCGAGAGCGGCTGCACGCGGGAGGCGCATCCGGCGAAAGCAAGCGCGGAACCGGCACCTAGCACGCCGAGGGCGGATCTGCGGGATATGGACGAGGAAGTCATGGGCGGGTACCTTTCTCATGGAAACGGAAAATACGGCGTCGTTACCGGTATTTTCGTTCGGGGAGTGATGTTACCGTGACGGGCGCATCCTCTATTATCCCGGAGTAGAGCCGCAGTACAGGTAATTATGACACTCCTGCCACAGCAACAAGCCCCGCAGACATAGATCAAGCCCGCAGAAACGCGCGTGTTTCTGCGGGCTTAACCTATATTTGGCCGATGCGGTTCAGCCTGAAAGAGGTTTAGAACCCGAATCCTCCGCCGCTGCCGGAACCGGTGCCTAGCACGCCGAGGGCGGATCTGCGGGATATGGACGAGGAAGTCATGGGCGGGTACCTTTCTCATGGAAACGGAAAATACGGCGTCGTTACCGGTATTTTCGTTCGGGGAGTGATGTTACCGTGACGGGCGCATCCTCTATTATCCCGGAGTAGAGCCGCAGTACAGGTTTATGACACTCCTGCCGCAGCAACAAGCCCCGCAGACATGGGTTAAGCCCGCAGAAACGCACGTGTTTCTGCGGGCTTAACCTATATTTGGCCGATGCGGTTCAGCTTGAAAGAGATGCTAGAAGCCGATCCCTCCGCCGCTGCCGGAACCGGTGGATGCGCCACCGCTGGCGCTGGGGCTTGCGGAGCTGCTCATTCCAAGGTCAATTTCCCAGACACCATCTTTATAGGTACCTGTAAAGGTTTGCAACCATTCCTGATGCCGCGATTTCTCGGGGATATCCGTCACCTGACCGTTTTCAACCGTAAAGCTACCCATATTTATTGATACCTTTCCTTCCCATGTATAGGTGTCGCCTTCAATCTTGGGCTGCGGAGTATCAAGAGAAGCTTTGATAGTGGAGCCATCAGACCAAAGCTTATCTGGTGCCCCAGAAGATTTCGTCTGTTCTTCAAGCTTTGAGACGTATTCTTTGCCTTTAAGGTTGCTTTCCTTAAGAGCACTGCCGTCTGCCGTCATATAGAAATACTGGAAACTAGCAATAATAAAGGCGATATTCTGATAGAAGCTCTCCACCGATTTCTCATTCAGGTTATCCGGCTTAATCGGTTTCGGGACGTTCTTCGCCGGATGCTCGCGAGTTGCGGGCTCATAGTTCCCGGCGGAAGTGTCAAATTTCTCGAACTTGACCTCACCGCTGTAATCGTCACGTTTCGACGAATCAGAACCGCCACCGCCATTAGAATTGCTGGTTGAGCATGCGGCAAGAGCAGCCGCCGCAGAACCGGCGCCGATCACCCCAAGAGCGGAACGGCGGGTCAGATAATGTGCTGGGATATTCATAGTATTCCTTTCGGAGCCTTGCTTATGCCCGGATAACAATAGGGTATCCATGTTTAGGGCAGAGAGCATGAACGCTTCTTGTGGTTGGTTTACCTCTAACTATCCTGCCATGCGCCATGATTTATGCTTGGGATTGCCGCAGTATTTTTGTATATTCTCAGGTTTAGATCTCCCAGCTGATTATTTGCTGGTACGCACATTCGTAATCGTGAAAACCCTTAGCGCCTTTATTTCTTTGCTTCCGGTGTAGGTACGGGTGTGGGGGTTAGGTCTTCTACGCGCATCCTAAAATGTGAGAAAAGATCAGTTCTTTCGGGCGCTCCCACAATCTTTTCAGGAACGCTCACCTTACACCACCAGCGGCCGTCACGATGCACCGCGGTGAAGGTGGTCTGGGCAACTTCGTACCGTTTCGCGAGAGAAAGATTCACGGTCTCTTTCTCGCCCACCTGAAAGGTTCCGTAATCGAGGGTGGTCTTTCCTTCCCAGGTGTAGGTATCGCCCTTAATAGTCGGTTCGGAGGTTTTGAGGGTTACTGTTGCTGCGGGATTATCGAACCAGACGCGCCCTTCACGCATTAAAGAGAACGCTTTTTCGTCTTTTTCGCCACGCATGACACTATGTCCCGGCTCCGCGGCGGCGCTTTCGTCATAAAGTCGGGTGTTGCCGGTGGTGTTCATATATTGGAGGGCGGCGGAAATATAGGCGATCGTATTGTAAAGCCCCTGCACAGATTTATCGTTCATATGCTCGGGTCTGATGGGCACAGGCACGTTCTGAGCCGGGTGATCACGAGTCGCGGGTTTAAAGGCTCCCGCAGACTCATCATATGTATCGAATTTAACCTCACCCACAAAGTCGGTGCGGGTTTCATCAGAGTTTGTGGCAGATCCTTGGTTTCTTGATAAGCAGGAGGCAATAAATCCCGCTGAGCCTATGCCCAACAGCGCGAGTGCGGAACGGCGGGGAAAACGACGGGAGGTGTGGGAGGGCATCGAAATGGTGTCCTTTCAGCGCCTTTTACCCGTGCATCAAGGCGCAAACTGTGGTTGGGTGTATTCCCATTGTGTACATGATGTAGAAATTCATGCGAGATTTAATCGTTCCCTGAGCAAAGATTCAGCTAAGAGCGCGGAAAACCCGCAAGAACACCGTGTTTCCTGCGGGTTTTCTTTAAGTAGGAACCTACACTCGGTTCTCCTAGACGAGCTTGTGCGGTATTGCTACTGTGCCCCGCCGCTGCCGGATGCGCCTTCCTGCGGAGCCTGCTGCTGCGGGGTTTGCTGCTGGTTCTGTCCCTGCTGCTGATTCTGGGAGCCACCCTGAGCGTCTGAAGAACCTCCGCTGTTTTGTTGAGGATAGGACAACCACCAGGTACCGTCTTTATAAATTCCTTTGAAGACCGCAGGCGCTTCTTCTGTCCGCTGCTCTTCGGGGATATCCATTGCCTGACCACCGATCACGACGAAGGAGCCGTTGGTAGCCTTCATCTTTCCGTTCCAGGTATAGGTGTCACCATCGGTTTGGGTTGCGGGGAATCCAGAATAGCAGTCAGCTTATGGTCCTCAGCCCAGGTTTTTTGCTTTTTCCGTTCTTCAACAGCTTGCTGAACCTGATCGGCAGGGAGCTTATTCCCCTGAGGATCGAGAGCAACTTCCATAAATGGGGCAGGATCATTGGCGTTATTAAAGTACTGCCATGCCGCAACCATGTACCCGATAGCCGCATAAAAACCAGCCACGGATTTCTCACCCATCTGCTCTGGTTTGAGGGGCTTGGGAAAGTTCTTCGGGGGCTGTTCCTTGGTGCCGGGCTCGTACTTACCTGCAGAGGTGTCGTAATTGTCGAATTTCACCTCGCCGCTGTAGTCCTTTTGGTCTTGGCCACCGGATGCGGAGGAGCCTGACCCGCCGGCATTATTTGCCCCGGAACAGGCAGCAAGAGCCACCGCCGCAGAACCGGCGCCAAGGAGCCCAAGCGCGGAACGGCGAGAGATATTCAATGAAGACATGCTAGTCCTTTCGGAACCCAAGCCCTGACACTCGGGTGGTATCGATCATCGGAGGTACAGCAACAGCATATGCATATACCCGCTATCCATCACGATAACGAGAAATGAATACTCTCGCCGTAAAATTTCGCTAGATGCCAAACAGCGAACCGGAGCTCGATGAGCTTCCGGATGTTGAAGTGGGCTCTGGGTCTGTCATACGCCACTGACCGTCCTTATAGGTTCCCTTGAACGTAACGTCTTGACTCTGTTCCTTGTTCAGTTCCCGGCCCATGCCCCCACGACCACCCATACCGCCGATTTTTATGGTAACGCTTCCATCCCAGGTATAGGTGTCGCCGTCCATCTTCGGCTGCGGGGTCTTGAGGCTACTGGTAATTTTCATGTCATAAAACCACACGACTCCCCCGGTGCCCATCTGCTTAAGCTGCTCAAATTGCGGCGCAGGCACCTTCTGTCCGGTGTTGTCTACCATAACCTCCATCAGGGGTTCGAGGTCAAAAGACTCGAAGAAGTACTGGAAGGATGCAAAAAGGTAGCCGATAGACGAGTAAAAACCTGCCGCTGACTTTTCGTTAGCGTTATCCGGCTTCTTCGGCTTCGGCACATTTTCGGCGGGGTGATCCTTGGTTGCGGGCTTGTATTCTCCCGCAGAAGTGTCAAAGTTATCGAACTTGATCTCGCCGCTAAAGTCGGTGCGCTCGCTTTGAGAGCTGACACCGTTAACGCCTCCAGAGCACGCAGCAAGCGCCACGGTCGCAGAGGCAGCACCCGCCAAACCAAACGCGGTGCGACGTGAGAGACGATACGCATGTGTGTTCATGATATGTGTTTCCTTTCAGCGCTCAGGCTCATGCTGAAACCTGGGCGCATATGCAGATGCAACTAGCAGGTCTTAATAAATTTAGAAACCGAAAAGTGACCCGGAGCTCGATGAGCTTCCGGATGTTGAAGTGGCCTCTGGGTCTGTCATACGCCACTGACCGTCCTTATAGGTTCCCTTGATAGTTATATCGCTTGTTTGATCTTTACCCGCCTGCTGTGCAGCATCAACACTGCTCCCGATCCCATCATATTTAATGGTGCCTTTTGCATCCCATGTGTACGTATCACCATCGACTTTAGGCTGAGGAGTCTTCAAGGAGATCACGACTTTAGGATTAACGACCCATGCGAGGTTGGAGGATTTCATCTGTTTAAACTGGTCATAATTTCCTTGTGAATCCCCCAGAACTTCAATTAGTGGTTCGGGCTCTAGGTCCTCCAACAGGTACTGCATTGCAGCCGCGAGATAGCCGATCGCCGCATAGAACCCTGCCGCAGATTTTTCATTCATCTGAGAAGGTTTAACGGGTTTAGGCACATTTTGGGCAGGTTTGTCTTTGGTTGCTGGTTCATAATTCCCAGAGCGTTCGAAGCTGTCAAACTTCACTTCTCCGCTGTAATCTTTTCCATCTCCATTAGAGCACGCAGCAAGCGCCACGGTCGCAGAGGCTGCACCCGCCAAACCAAACGCGGTGCGACGTGAGACATGTAGAGCGGACATTCTTTTCCTTTCATGGTGCGGACTTCTTAGCCCGAATATCTGTGTGGTGTTTCTAGAGTGAAAATTCTTGAGACGATCCAGATCCTGACGAACCCGAGGAGCTGCCGTAGATAGCCCACCAGCGCCCTTCCGTATAGGTTCCGCGGTAGAGGGTATCTGATGTCTCTGTCTCAGACTCTCGGCTTACTCCACTCGGCCCGTAAAAGGTACCCAGCGAAAACGATATTGTTCCCTCCCAGGTGGCACTCGTACCGTTCATCGTCGGTTCCGGACTCTTGAGAATCGCCTTAAATTTGGGGCCGCCAAACCATGATTTACTGCTCGTGGTTTGTTGTTTCAGCTGGTTAAATTTAGATTCCAGGACATCTTTGTATTCTGGTGGAAACGCATCCGCCACAAGGCTAAAGTCCAGTGTTTCCATGGCGTACTGCATGGCTGCCGTCGTATAGCCAATCGCCGCATAAAATCCTGCCGCCGACTTATCGTTTATATCTGAGGGTTTCGTCGGTTTAGGCACATTCTTTGACGGGTGATCTTTCGTGGCAGGCTCATAGGCGCCCGCGGAGGTATCGAAACTCGTGAAGCGAACCTCGCCTGCATAATTGCTGGAACTAGATGAAGAACTTGAACTGGAACTAGATGGAGAGCTGGAACTAGAGCTGGATGCGGTTGCCCCCGCACTCTGCTGCTCGGATGCGATTCCTCTCACTTTCGGGGCGCAGGCGCTCAGCACCATCGCCGAGCCCACCGCACCGACTGCCGCAAGAGCGGTTCGGCGCGAAAAATCATAGGATCTTTCTGACATATTTCATTCCTTTCGGCGTCTTAATCGTCAACGATTAAAACCCCTGTGATGTGGCTGGGTACCTTACTATTGTGCCGTTAACCCGTGCGAACATGTGTTATATGACGTCATCATAAGCTGTTATATTTTTCTCATCGTCCCTGCACACACCCAAGAGCCAGCGCCGAGCGCATCCCTTCCAAGCACGGTACAACGCTATGGTGTAGCTGTAGAGCTCTGTGAGGCTACGGTCTTTGACCGAGTTTCAACGCTCCAGCGCCCGTTGGTATACGTTCCTTTGAAAACCATATCTTCGGTATTGCTTTTTTGCCGTTCCGTTAGGTCGTTTACCTGCCCACGATCGACGCGGTAGTTCCCGAACTCCATAGAAAACTTCCCTTCCCACGTATATGTATCACCTTCCATCGCGGGCTGCGCGGTATTCAGGGAGATAGTGACGCGCGGGTTCTCATACCAGTTTTGCCCCTCCCTCATGCGTGCCAGTATTTGCTCATTTGAGGAATTATGAACATAGTGTTTCTCATCCTCGGTGAGCGCACTGTCATCGTAAGGACCGGTGTCACCGGTGGCGAACATATACTGCATAGCGGCGGCGATATAGGCTAGGCTCGCGTAAAACCCGGCAACGGACTTTTCATCTGCATTCTCAGGTTTGATAGGTTTGGGGACGTTCTTGGGAGGGGTGTCTCGTGTGGCGGCTTCAAAACTACCGGCAGAATTATCATATTTTTCGAGTTTGACTTCTCCGGCATAGTCACTGCGTTCATTCGAGCATGAAGCAACCGTAAAAAGCACCGCACCAGCACCCGCAGCACCCAGCGCGGAACGACGTGTTAGCGCATATTCCACCGTGATTCCCCTTTCGCGCGGCATCAAAATGCGGGAAGTCCCTTCATTATCCACCTTAAGTAGAGGTTTATAGCAGATTTCAGCGGTATGCGCTCTGTGAGATTTCGCTCGATTCTGCCAGAGTATAAAGCGGGAGTGGTGCTTTGCAGACCGATCTTGACCTCCACGTATTTTCATAGAAAAACCCGTAAAACAACGAGGTTTTTACGCTCCGCAACGAAGAAACCGGAGAAGTTATCCACAGGCATACCGGTACTTTTTTATGCAACTTTTATTGCTTTCTAACGAAAGGACGTTCTTCTGCACACTGCGCTGAGTACCATAGAAGAGTATGTTCCGACATGACGAGAGGATATCTCATGGCTGAAATCCCTACTTCCGAACCCCAAGTTGGTGCCCCGCCGGTCGTAACTCAAGCACCGCCTAAACTTAACCAAGCGGGAGCTATCGACCTTGTAAAACGGGAAACGCGTGCCCCTGAGGTTGCAACTATCAGTCATGAAGCAGACGAACTGGCTATCACTCTCAACAACACCGATCTGAAGTCGCCTTCACTTCTCGATACCCTCGAAAATACGATTTCAAGCTACGGTTCCGATACCTTCAACGGCATCGACATGGTTACCCAGCGCCTGCTCAATATGCAGGAGCTTGAGCTTGCGCCGGACTCCCCACAAACCAAAGCATCTCAAAACCTGGCGGAACTGCGTGCACAAATCAACTCGCTGGATTACAGCGCGATTGACGGTACCCCCGGTAAACGCGGCATCGCAAAACGCCTGATAGGGCGCGGCAAAAGCAAAATCGAGAAATTCTTCTACCAGTACGCCAGCGTCAACAGAAATATTGAAGGCATCAGCAAAAAACTGAAAAAATCCACCGATGCGCTCGTCATGCAGCAGGCGGAACTCGTGAAACTGCGCGAGAAACTTCAGGAAGGCATGACGGATTTGAACGAGAAGATCGCAGTTCTTCAACAGTTCTCCGATATGGTTCGTGCCGCCGCCGAAGAAACTCGTCTTGAAGGAGATGAAGAAACCGCGCGCATCTACACCGAGAAGGTTCTGTATGTGACCGAACAGCGCATCAGCGATCTGCTCACTAAACTTGAAATTGCCGGGCAGGCGTACCTGACAAGCGATGTTGTCTCCAGCAACGGCAAAGAGCTCATTCGCGGTATCCGTCGTGCCGAAGACACCACCTTATGGGCATACAAAATGACCGCCTATATCGCCCGTTCCTTAGGCATGCAGGAAGCGGTTCTGCAGCAGCTTGGCGCCCTGAAGCAGACCACCGAGAACGCTATTATGCGCAATGCCGATATGCTGTCTTCGCAGGCTACGCGCATCCAGCAGATGGCGTCCCAACCCGCAATCGACCCGCAGGTTTTGGCGCAGGCACATGGAAAAGTACTTCAAGCGCTCGACGAAGTTTCTGCATTCCGTCAGGGGGCGGTAGAAGCATTCTCCCAGTCGAACCAGATGCTGCGCGAACTGACGGCAGAATCTCTTGAGCGCGTTACACGAAGGAATAATGCCCCCGAATCCCCTGCACACGCCAGCGGAACTCCCACAAACCGCGCGCTCACCCAGAATTAGAGGCACACGTGGGCGTTATCAAACGGTTTTTCGGTGTGCCGGACGATTCCCCGTTCCGCTCCCAACAAGAAAGCGTCACGGATGCCCCGGCGCAGGAGTATGCCTCGGCTCATTCTTCTGCCCCGGAGCCCACGCACCTGCGCCAGTCCCAGCATGTGTTGGATGATGCCTCGCATTATTTGGCGGATTTTGCCGTGTCTGTACCCCCGCGCGCACTCGTACCCGCCTTCGAGATGGTCGAAACCTACCGCAAAATAACGGCAGAAACGGGCAGTGATACCCGCGCAACCCTGCCCTCAACGACGGAATACACACTCCAGACGGCGCTAACCACCTATGTACCGAATCTGTTGACTGTCTATACCCGCACGCACAACCCCACCCCGGAGCAAACCTCCGAGCTGGTGCAGGCTCTTACTGATGCAAATCAGGAATTCGTCACAGCGCTTAACCTTGTGCGGGCAGATAACAGCCTTGAACTTGAAACGCACACCCTGTTCATGCGCAAGAGAATGGCGGTATAAATGGAACTGAGCATTGGTCAGAACGTCAATCTTACCCAGGAAGCACCCGATCTTGACCACGTGCTGGTAGGACTGCGGTGGCGCACCGACGAACCGCTTCTACGTGAATCTCTGGAGGCAGGGGTACTTCTCACCTCGAACGGCAAACTTGTTTCGCGGCAAGACTTTGTATTTGCTCACCAGGTCTTAGACCGTGCGGGCAGTGTTCGCCGCCGCGAACTCATGGGCGACGATCAGGTGCAGTTCGATCTGCACCTTCCCACTGTGCCCCAAGACGTAGATTCCCTGGAGGTTGTGCTCTTCACAAACGGGGAAAGTACCGTGCGGCTCAACCGTGCCAGCGGAATCCGAGCACGCATGATAAACCCCGCCACCGGAAAAACAATGTTCCGTGCCCCACTCGTGCAGGTAGGTCGCAGCGCGGCGGTACGGCTGATGCAGGTGTACCGGCACCGCGGTGAATGGAAAGTGCGGGCTGTGTGCGATGAATGGCATAGTGTTTCCGCCATGCTTCAAGGGTTCGGGTTATGAGTCGCTACAGTTTTATCACTGCCTACATAGCGGACCCTGAGCCGCAGGCGCATCCTCAAGCATCCCCCTCTACTGCCGCAGCAACAACAAACCGGGAGCCGCAGTCTGCAGATATTCCCTCTGACCAGCAAGGGCACCGGAGGGCGCAGCATACTCAACGGAATATAAACCGCCAGGCGAACCGAGCGACGAGCGCATCCGGGACAGCGCAGCCGGTGCAGCACCGGCAGATTAAGCCCCCAAATATGAGCAAATCTCGCGGGACGGCAACCTACACCCCGGAATCGTCTGAATCTTGGCAGCATTCTCAACCCGCAGACACGGCAAAAACCATAACTCCTCCATCCGAACACCTGCGTGAACCGCACTGGTGGGGTCACATCCCCAATATCGCCGACGCTCACCCGAGCGAACGTCTCTTTATGCTTGATGCGGTACAAGCCGCCGTAGGAGAACTGCGTATTACCGGAACCGATATGACTGCATTCCTGCTGAACTGGGATGGTGAGAGTGTTATGCTGTCGGGTTCATCCGCTCCCCCAACTGATGCTGCCTCTCGGATGACCCGAATATCGCTCAACGCAGCAGGCACAGTTTTGACAATTCCCCCCAAATCTTTGACGCTACTACGATCTTTTAAAACTGATCGGCAGGAACCTTCAGCTCACTAATCCCGATATACGCATAACCCGGGATTTAGGGGAGGGTACGCTAATATTAAGTGAGGATGGTTACGTTACCTGTGCCATCGCCCTTCTCAGCGGATATCAACACCATAAATAGAAAGGAAAAATATAGTGGCTGCTATTAAGCTCACCAAAGGAAACCCCATCAATCTCACCAAAGAGGCACCGGGCCTGAAAAAAACCTCACCATCGGCCTGGGTTGGGACCTATCTCTCGCAGGTGAAGCCTATGACCTTGACGCATCCGTCATGATCACCGACGAAAAATGACAGGATCCTTTTTGACGATGCATCCCTCGTCTTCTTTAACAATCCCACCAGCCTTTGACGGCGCGGTCGTCCACACCGGTGACAACCGCACTGGCGATGCTGAAGGTGACGATGAGACCATTATCGTGAACCTCGATAAAGTAGACCCAAAGGTACAGCGCCTTCACATCCTCGCCTCCATCTACGAAGGCGAAAAAACCGGTAAGAATTTCGGTGTAGTGCGTAACGCTTATGTACGTCTAATAAACGACGACACGAATGAAGAAATCGCTCGTTACGACCTTTCCGAAGACTGCTCGGCAGCGCCCGCTGTACTCTTCGCAATGGTGTACCGCCACAACGGCGAATGGCGTTTCAAAGCCGTAGAAGATCCATTCACCGGTGGTCTGCCGCATCTGCTGACCTCCTACGGTTTCACCGTTTAACAACCTGCCTTATCTCTAACGCGAAGGAGAGCCTTCTGCCCTCATGGCTTTATTAAAATTCTTTAAATACGATCTCTTGATTACCCTTGCGGCACTTATAGGTGCCGCCTTTTATGGTGGTATTGTCGGCATGGTATCCGCCGCGATCCTGATTGTCCTTGAGATCGTGTTCTCATTCGACAACGCGGGTGTGAACGCAAAATACCTAGACAAAATGTCGCATGCATGGCGCAATATCTTCTTGACAGTTGGTGTTCTGGTCGCTGTCTTTGGTATGCGTCTTATCTTCCCCTTCCTGATCGTCTGCCTGGCAGGCAACGTAGGTCCGGTTGAAGCTTGGAACCTTGCAATGGAACGCGGCGACCCGCATACGCCCGGAACCTACGGGTACATTTTGGAATCCGCCCACCACACCATCGCTTCCTTCGGTGGCATGTTCCTGCTCATGCTCTTCCTTTCCTTCCTCTTCGAGGCTGGTAAGGATGTCCACTGGCTATCCGTGATCGAGAAACCGCTCGCTAAAGCCGGGCATTTTGATTCCATGCCTGTATTGGTTTCCGGGGTTCTCTTAGTAACGGCTTCTCAGCTTTTCGGTGCCGAGCATCATGAGCAGTACACCATTCTGCTCTCGGGGCTTCTGGGCATGCTCACCTTCTTGGCGACCAACGGCCTGGCAACCTTTATGGAAGACCGAAACGAATCTCAAGAAGAATCCCTGGCGAATGTTGCCGTACTTACCGGTAAAGCAGCATTCTCCATGTTTATCTTCCTAGAAGTTCTTGATGCCTCCTTCAGCTTCGACGGCGTTCTCGGCGCATTCGCGGTAACCTCAGACCCCATTATTATTGCTATCGGTTTGGGCGTGGGCGCGCTCTTCGTGCGGTCGATGACCATTTACCTGGTCGAAAAGGGAACCCTTCAAGAGCTGCGCTACCTGGACCACGGCGCGCACTGGGCTATCGGCGTTCTCGCGCTCATGCTTCTGGCAACCCTCAAGTGGGATATTCCCGACTACGTGATCGGCCTTTCCGGCATCGTCTTTATCGCCGGGTCGATTATCTCCTCCCGCAAGGCAAACCATGCGGAGGCAGCACTCGCGGAAAAGACTGCAGAACCTGACGCTCCGGTGCAGAGCACATAACCGCAGGATCAAGGGCACATAGCTCTCAAGCAACACGGTGGGCGACGATGCGGACGCAGCGTGCGCCGCGCATCCGCCCACCGCATTTCTATGACCACATAACTACATAACTAACGAAGGGTACAGGCACTGTGGCTATTAACCTGTCAAAAGGCCAGAAACTAGATCTCTCGAAAGACAGCTCGCTCACCCAGGTTCGTTTGGGCTTAGGCTGGGATCCCATTAAAACCAAGGGGCTCTTTGGGCGTATCAAAGAGAAAGCGGTCGATCTGGATGCTTCCGTGATCGGCTATGATGCAGCCGGTAACCTGCTTGAGGTCGTTTTCTACGGGTCGTTACGCTCGGTCAATGGCTCTATTATTCACCACGGAGATAACCTGACGGGTGCAGGTGAAGGAGACGACGAGGTTATCGATATTAACCTCCCGGGCGTGGATGCGCGCGTTGCTTTCTTGGCGCTGGTAATTACCTCATATTCCGGGGATCAGTTCAGCAATATTGACAACGCCTTTGTGCGCGTTGAAAACGTTGCTACCCGCCAGGAGATGGCGCGTTTTTCGATGACAGAAAAGGGCTCGCATACAGGGCTCATGGTAGCCTTGCTGGCACGCGTAGGTCGCGGCTGGGAGCTTCGGGCTATTGGAGACCCGCTGCCCGGCGCGGCACGCACCCCGCGCGATGTTATCGACCCTGTAAAAAGGTACCTTGTCTAAAAATTTGGCGTGCTGTGCACGTATTCAATAGAGGTATGTCAGGCGTACATAGCGGCAGTTTTATTCTTCATCATGGCGGTAAGAGCTGTCTTTGGAATGCTTCTGTGCGCATAGTACTAATAGCAAAAGCTGGTCCCGCATGCATCAATACGATGCATGCGGGACCAGCTATATGCTCCGAAAAACACATCTATTCATTCAATTACTAACACCTAGAATGTTTTGATCTGCCAGGCACCATCAGAATACTTACCCTGAAAATACACCGAAGTTTCTGTCTTACGTTGTTTTTCATCGGTGTAGTCCTCGCTAGTTCCGTCAGGGAAGGCACGAAACTCTCCTAAATCGATGACCATCATACCGCCCCAATTGTAGCCGCCACCGCTTGCTTTTGAGGGACGGGGAGAGCGCATGGCAAACGTTACTTGAGGGTTACCAAACCAAATCTCACCATCTTTGATCCTATCGAAAAAGAATTGATCATTTTTTAAGAAACCATCCTTTTCGCTTTGTGCCAATGCAGACTTATTAACCATTTCGTCGCTTCCCGTCTCAAAAAGGTACTTCAATGCACCTGCCATAAAGACTAGATTAGCGTAAAAGCCATCTGCTGAGTTCTCTTTAGCTTTATCATCTAAAACAGGTTTAGGGATATTCTTTGCTGGATGTTCACGCGTTGCGGGTTCATACGCGCCAGCCGACGTATCGTACTTATCATTTTTGATAGTAGTACCGTAGTCTTTTATGCTCTCCGAGGCTGAGGCGGAAGCAGCGGATGAGGACGATGAGCTTGACGCGGACGATGAAGAGCTCGAAGAGCCGCTAGCGGCGGCATCAACGGGTCTCACGGAGGCGGTGCATCCGGCAAGAGCAATGACAGAGCCAGCGCCGACAACGCCTAGGGCGGCACGGCGGGTAACGTCATGAGGTGACATGGTGTTCCTTTCGGTGCTTCCTTAACGCCGCGGGCAGGCGGCTGCGGGGAAGCACAGGTGGCGAGCGCATGAACTTCGCCATGGGTGTTTCTCTCTACTCTAGTGTATCGAGGCTGCGGGAGCTCGCATATCTGCCGTTCTAGGGTCTTAGAATTTAGAATACGGTATGTTTCCGCATAATGCGCCAAAGAATTTCACCGGTTACTTTCCGACTATTTGTGAATCGGTCAAGTTCCGGGAGCGGTGGTTGAGATTACAAAAGCCCCGCAAGATTGTAGAAATCTTGCGGGGCTTCAAAGTTAGCCGTTTGACTTGGCTTTCGGACTAACGGTTTCGGTATTACCAGTTTGAGTGGTAGCAACGCTCCACTTGTTATCAGAGTAAGTACCAATAAATGTCCCTGGGACTTTCACATATCCTTCCCCAGGCGGAATATCGCTCGCACCCTCAGGAGTAGCCATAAATTCGCCTATGTTCATACTCAGTTGAATAGACCACTTATAACGATCCCCGTTAATTTCTGGCTGTGCGGTGAGAGTCTCGATCGTAACTGTAGGATTGCCCAACCACATCTCCCCGTTTTTAACCTTCGGAAGGATCTGAGACCAGTTGGGATCTTGATATATAATTTGGACTTCATCTTCCTTATAAGCTCCCTTACGGAAAGGTCCGTCGTCACCCGTAGCAAGAAGATACTGTATGCATGCAGCGTAGTAACCGATATGCGCGTAGAAAGCCTCAACGGACTTTTCGTTAGCGTTCTCCGGCAGCTTCGGAACGGGAACGTTCTTCGCGGGCTCGGTGCGGGTTGCGGGCACGTACTCCCCTGCTGACGTATCGAAGCTGTCGAACTTGACCTCGCCCTTGTAATCCTTAGCGGGTTCCGACTTACTGGAGCTCGACGAACCGCCGCTGGAGTTCGAGTTTGAGTTTGAGTTCGACGAAGAACATGCTGCGAGCGCGGCCGCGGTGCCAGCACCCAGCACGCCCAGCGCTGCGTTACGGCGAGTCACGATCAACGATGACATAATATTCTTTTTTCCTTTCATATGTGCCTCATTCAAAGCGAATAAGGCATAAATCTAGTGAGGCCAAGAAACCCCAGCCGCTAAAACAACAATGTTTTAGATGGAGAATCCGCCGCTTCCAGCAGCACCCCCACTGCTGCGAATAGTCCACGAACTGCCCGAATAGAGGGCCTCGAAGGTGATATCCGTATCAACGTGTTGTTTACTGGACTCCACATCTTTACTCATGGAGTTCACAACGATGTAGGAACCCATATTCATCTTCATCGTGCCGTCCCAGGAGTAGAAGCTGCCGCTGCTGCTCGGGGTGGGGGTGTTCAGCGAGAACACAACGGTCGGGTTGTCCAGCCAGGCATTGCCCTCTTTGATCATTTTGAGCATCTCTGAAGCATCAGTGTTACTGGACAGACTCGACTTTTCAGATGACACCAGAGCGCATTTCTCGAAAGGCTCCATATCGCCGGTCTGGAAGAGGTACTGCATAGAGGCCGCGATATAGGCGATGTTTTCGTAAAGTCCGTCTATGGTTTTCTCTTTGGCTTTATCAGAGAGCAGGGGTTTGGGAACGTTCTTCGGCTTCTCGGTACGAGTTGCGGACTGATGTTCACCCGCAGAAGTGTCGTACTTTTCGAGTTTTACATCGCCCGTGTTTTTCGAGTTGCCGGGCAGAGTAGATGCACTCGATGATGAGCTGGAGGATGAAGCGCTTGACGACGATGAGCTCGCGGAGGACGAGCTCCCCTGCCCGAGGTCCACAGGTTTGACGGCGGGGGCGCATCCGACAACGACGGTGGCAGATCCTGCGCCCAGCACACCCAAGGCGGCGCGGCGGGGGATATGGTGGGGTAAACGGGTTGGCATGTTTGCCCTTTCATCGGTGCTTTCAAGGGATGCGGTTACGAGCGAGGTTCCGGGTCTCAGCACATCTTTTTGCCCAAAACTGCGCAGTCAGGGGCGGAAGATAAGCCTCAACTTCCCAGTTTGTTGCTCCATACCAGAGACATTACGTCGATTGTATCTTAGAGCTTTGTTGAACCCCGGGCTCCTGGACACGTCTTCATCATTTCGTTATCTATTTGCTCTCTATGTGGACTTCCTAGAGAGGCGCTGCGGCACGGCATAAAATCGCTCATGAGTACCATTCCGTATTAGCGGTTGAATATATCACCGGACTGTAGAAAAGTCTCTATATGAGCTTTACGATTAAACGAACATTGATAGTGAGCTAGTACACGGGAGGTTCCCATGAAGGCTGTAGTTGTCCCTGACGTTGTTGATGGTTCGATAAATGTCACCGATGTTCCCGTGCCCGAGGTAGGGCACGGTCAGGCGCTCGTGAAGCTAGAGTACTCCGGCGTCTGCCACACCGACCTGCACGTTGCGGCTGGCGATTTCGGTAAGGTTCCGGGGCGCGTCCTGGGGCATGAGGGTATTGGTATTGTCACCGAAGTTGGTGAAGGCGTTGAATCGCTCAAGCCCGGCGATCGAGTCTCTATTGCATGGTTCTTCCAGGGATGCGGGCACTGCGAATACTGCACCTCCGGCAGGGAGACCCTATGCCGTACCGTCAAGAATGCGGGCTACACCGTGGACGGTGCCATGAGTGAGTATGCCCTTGTCACGGCAGACTATGCCGTAAAGGTTCCCGAAGGTCTGGATGCGGCGCAGGCAAGCTCGATTACCTGCGCAGGCGTAACCACCTATAAGGCGATTAAGGAATCGCAGATACGCCCCGGTCAGTGGCTGGTCGCCTACGGCGCTGGCGGGCTGGGCAACCTGGCGGTGCAGTACGCCAAGAAGGTTTTCGGCGCCAAGGTTATTGCCGTCGATATTAACGATGACAAGCTGAAGCTTGCCGCCGAAACCGGTGCCGACGTCACGATTAACGGTCGTGAAGTTGAGGATGTACCGGCGAAGGTTCGTGAGGTAACCGACGGCGGGGCGCAAGCTGCCGTGGTGACCGCGGTATCGAGGGTCGCTTTTAACCAGGCGGTTGAGAGCGTGCGTGCCGGGGGTACCGTGGTGGCTGTGGGTCTTCCGCCCGAGAAGATGGAACTGCTATCACAAAGATCGTTCTTGACGGTATTCGCGTGCTCGGCTCGTTGGTCGGCACCCGCCAGGATCTCGCCGAAGCGTTCCAGTTCGGCGCAGACGGGCTAGTAGTTCCCGTAGTGCAGCTGCGCCAGGTCGATGAGGCCCCGCAGATCTTCGAGGAGATGAACGCAGGCAAGATTAACGGGCGTATGGTGCTCGATTTCGCAGGTCTGTGGTAAGGCAAGAAGGCTTCTCACACGGGTGCGTTAGGTACTGAATCTTTGCGGTAGCGCGGGTTGCCGCCCGTTTCTACACATAGGGTTCTGAGCCCCTAATGCAAAAAGCGGTGTCCCCTGGAACGTATGGAAATTCCGGGGGACACCGCTCTATATGCGGAGCTAGTGATTAGCTGTCCTGGGTATCGTGGGATGCGGAGCTGTCGGATCCACCAGTTTCATAGAAACCCCCAACACTCCATTTGTTATTGTCGTATTTAGCCGTGAAGTTAATCTTCTGAGTGCGCTTCTGCTGTTCTTCAGGAAAATCTACAACCTCACCATCGTGCACGGCATACTCCCCCTGAGACACGCTCACGTTTACTGGCCACGTGTAAGTGCCGTTCTCTTCCTTAGGCTGAGCACCCTCAAAGTTCATCACAATTTTAGGGTCTGCAAGCCAGCTCTTCCCGCCCTGAAGATCCGCAAAAAGAGCACCCGACAGTGTGCGCTCTTTATCCTCATCACTCATAGCGCTTTCTTTGATCAGAGATACATCGCCGGTCTGCAGTGCGTACTGCAAAGCCGCGCCGATGAATGCGATCGAAGAGTACAGACCCGCGACGGAGTTTTCGTTCATATTCTCCGGCTTGATGGGCTTGGGAACATTCTTAGCGGGAGTCTCGCGAGTCGCGGGCTCGTAGGTGCCAGCTGAGGTATCGAACTTATCGATTTTAGCCTCGCCGCTGTAGTCGCTGCGGGTGCTCGTCGAGGAAGCCGATGTGCCGGAATCCCCGCCGTTGCCGTTCGAGTTAGAGGAGGAGCACGCCGCCAAGAACGCGGCAGAACCAAGACCCAAGACGCCTAGAGCACCGCGGCGGGATACAGAAGTAGTCAGCATGTTGTTATCTTTCAGTCGGTGATTATTGCCTATTTATTATAGAGTGCATACACCGGAAGAACCCATTTAGGGCAAGCTATGTTCCACGGGTGCGGGTGCGGGGAGTTTGCAGGTTTTGCTGATGCGCCTGGGGATTACGCGGTATGAGGTGTTGAGGCTTGCAAGTTGCGCACGAATCGGATCTCTCGTAACGCCTCAAACGACTCCCGACCCTCTAAAAACCCAGACTCCGACAACTGCTGCACCGAAGAAGCCCACTCCCCCGTACGCACCTTATACAAAATATGACCAAATCACCGTGCCGTCGAACTGCCCCGGATCAAAACTCAGCCCCTGATCCCGGAAAATAATACGAATCCACCCGTTGTGGTTGTTATCTAGATACGTGAGCCTATCAATCGAGGTATACGATGCGGTATAGGTGCGTCCGAGGGAGTTACGCCAAGTGACCGAGTGCTCATCAAACCGGATATAGAGCATGTAATAGTTAATGATTGCAACCAAGCCCAGAGGGCAACCTACTATAAATACAAAAATATGCATGCCAAGGTCGAACCCAAACATAATATCTATAAAAAGAGGAAAGGGTATTAGGATAAAAAGTAATATTCCCCATCCGAGGTAGAGGACAAAGCGCGGGCGGTGTTGCCTCACCCCGACGGAGACATGTGAACCTTTACGTTGGATGCCGGGCATAGCTCCGACGAGCAGGCCGCCATATCTGCTGATACGTCTTTTCAACTGTACCTTTTCCTTATATGCTCATCATGTACTTTCAGAGAGCTTTGGTGGCCTCATCAGGGCATAAATAGAGCAAAAGGGATGCGCTTCGTGCAGAATACACGAACACACCCCTAGCCGATATTAGACGCTGGTTATGATTCCTGATGATGCCCTACGTCAGTGGTTTCTTGGTTTTCAGGTTCTTGGTTATCCGAACGGGGAGATCGGCCGGTATCCCAACCGGTATAGAACACCCCGATGCTGATCAGCATACTCACAAACATCAACGCGCCCCAGCCTATCCCTGGACCCATAAAGGTGCAGAATATGGTGCAGAGGAGAAATAATATCGTGAGTACTGCCCCTCCGATCATGAGGCTGTACTTATAGATTCTGGTCTCAAGATCCATCAGAGATACCTTTTAGGGGTGGAAGGTGCGCAATATTTATATGTATCAGTATAGTTTCTGTGTGTAACTATCAGGTTTTCAGAGGAACAGTACTCTCACTTGGGTAAACATAGGTTTCCATAGATACTGAATGACTCACCTCTGGACGGTATTCCTAGATGTTCAGGAAAACATGGCTTTGGGGTGGCTGATGAGCCACGGTACATAAATGCTGTCGTCCATGGTGTATATAATCTCTCGCAGGTCTTCCCGCGCGTTCATCACGGCCCACCTTCCATGAGTTTGACGGAAGATTATCTGGCTCATCAGATATGAAAAATCCTGAGTGTCGATAGATAGTGTCACACTATTATTTTTGTGATATAAGGTTATTTTCTCTTTGGGTTCTTGAACGTAAGTGTATCCCAGTATTTCATCGTATTGTAAGTGGGTGCTCTTAAACGGTTTATTTCTGTAGGTGAACCCTTGCAGTCTGAAATGCGTATAGGGCCAGCCTCCAACTCGCATTCCTACAATACCGCATACTATAAGGATGGGATACATGATTAATCCTGCTATATCTGTAGAGTCCAGGGTTTTATCTTCAAAATATAAGTAGATTGTAAATATAAATATTGCGAGAGAAAGCAAGGATAAACCTGCTCCCACTATAAATAAAATTAAGGAAGTTCGTCGTTTCTTGGGTATGATGGATTTTGCAAATTTTTCAATATTATCATCAGGTATATTTTCGATATTCTTTGCAATGGCAGAACGTTTACGCTTTTTACTGTATGGGCTGAATATGATGTCACCAATAAGGTCGGGTACTGCCGATAGTATATCTGTAAGGTCAATGAGGCTCACTAACACTCCCTGATTAGAATTTGAAATACAACTGTGACCGCACATAATCGCGACCAACCCCAGAGGCAAGGACCCCGCTTTCTTCGAGTTCTTCCCAAACAAAACGGGGTCAGTAGGCGCTAACTCAGTTAGTCTAGTTTGAGTTTCCTCTCATACGACCCAAACCCAGCCACCAACTCCTCAACCCGCTGCGCGTTCAGGTTTTGTGGCCATTCCTTGTGCTCAACCCGAGACAAAACCATCGCAAATAAGATAGAGGCATCAAACTGCCACGGATCAAAACTCAGCCGTACCCTCTTGATGTTGCGGCTGCGTACCCTCAGGTACCCGTTCTTCCCATTACTTTGCAAGAGTACTTCGCTGATACTCTCATACGGCATATACCGGATCTTCCACCGCCAGTTGCGCCAGTACACTCCCGAGAGGGTTTGCTGGATATAAAACGCATGACAATGATTCACCATAGAAAATACTAAAGGACCTGCCAGAACGGTTGTGATGATATAGAACGTTATATCAAAACCTTTTATTACCGAGTGATAGGTAGGTATGGCATATATTCCTATCAAACATGCATAGCTAATCATGAAAGCAAGCTTTGGGCGGTGTTGTTTGACCCCGAGCACGGGCTGACCCATCGTACGTTTCAGCGAGGGAACATTCCGAACGAAAAGACCTGCCAACAACCCAATCAACGCAGGAGGCACCACAACCCACTTTCTCCTAGAACCCGGCAAACCTACCCCTTTACGAGGGACGCTCCGCTTTCTCTAACCGAGTCACCGATGTCAGCCCCGGAGAACCAAGCTGCACATTCTTCAAGTACACCTTGTAATACCCTCCCGATTCAATGGAAGCCATATAATCATCCATTGATTGATCCTTATTCGGGGACTCTGAAAGCGCTAATTTCCCACACTCCCGAGTCTCAACCCACCCTACCCGGGTATAGTCGGTATTGCCTGAGAGATCACCGCCAGCACGGTACTCTGCCCAGGCTTTCTCGACCGTGCAGTACTTATACTTCCCCTCACTATCATCACGAAATATGTATTGCCAGCATAATAACTACAGCAGGAACCACAAGAACAAGAATAGAAACGAGCATTCCCTTCCATCCCTTGGCATTGCGAACGCTTTGTTGCACCATTGATAACCCTTCTAGCTTCTACCGCAGTGTTGTGGGAGTAAACAACTGACTATAATCATAATTCTGCACCTTAATCGCCGCGATCTGCAGAGAATCAGAAACCAGGACTATTTCTCCTCCTGAGGCTTGAGAGCCTTATAACCACTCAAAAACAGTAAAACAGCAAGCGCAGTATTAAAAGCACCAACTCCTATCATGGAAAGACTACTGACCAAGTTATTCTTGGTATCCGCTATCAAAAGTACAATCCCTAAAAGGACTGCCAAACAGGACGGTGTTCCTAACAGCAACCCAAACACAAGATACTGACGTGCGCTAGAGCGATTCATGACAGAAGGGTCATTGATATCTTCATTGCTCGTATCATCAGAGTATTTCATATGCCTCTCCTGAAGTCTTTAAGCGTCTTCGGAACCACTCTTTCAGCACTCCAACTAATGACCCCATTAATGCAGGAGGCATCAAGGCCCACCTTCCTCTAGACCCCAAAGAACCCTACCCATTCTCACGAGGGATTTCGAGGGGTTTAACCCAAGCATGATCCTGTAAAAACCGTACCCCCGGCCTACCGGAGAGGATTTGCTGGAATCGTTCATCCTCCCACACCTGCACCCAAACCCCAGTCTCCACACGATACTGTAGCTGGGCATAAAGAATGGTCGCATCAAACTGATTCGTATCAAACCCCAACTTGATACGTTTAGGCAGCTGGGTACTTCTGATCTTCACCCACCCGTTCTTACTCGTCTGCTCGTAGGTAACTTTGTAGATGCTGTGGTAGTCGAAGTAGCGGACTTTGCGTCGCCAGTTACGCCAGCGGATCCCGGTTTTTGTGAAACAGTGGTAATAGTTATGACAATGAGCCGTAAATATCAGGGCGATAGGACCAAACCCAATAATGGATATAAGGGCGTATCCTATGGGGTCATATCTATATCTCATCCAGAAGTATACGGGGAGTCCAATAAGCGCGATAAAGAGAAACCCATAGCTGATGATATAGGCGATCGGTGGGCGATGCTGTTCCACATTTAGGGTTTCTAGTCCTTGTTTACGTTTGGCCCCGGGCATGATGTTCACCAGGAATCCGCCGAGCAGACCATAAAACGCAGGACCCATACCCAACACCCTTCTTCACCGTAGCTTTTAAATCTTCTAGCAAAATAAGTTACCAAAAACATACGCCCTGGGGTGTGCTCGTGTAGAATACACGAACACACCCCTCCTCTCTAAAAGATAAAAACCTCGTTTCTTTTAGGGAAGCTCCGCTTTTTCTAACCGAGTCACCGATGTCAGCCCCGGAGAACCAAGCTGCACATTCTTCAAGTACACCTTGTAATACCCTCCCGGTTCAATGGAGGCCATATAATCATCCATTGATTGATCCTTAT